>Ga0210410_10000010_pt1 | contig 420141 bp, 361 predicted proteins | sample IncBWC4MmetaG_FD_161058 | JGI IMG/M metagenome (GOLD analysis project Ga0210410, IMG submission 161058) | Forest soil microbial communities from Barre Woods Harvard Forest LTER site, Petersham, Massachusetts, United States - Inc-BW-C-4-M | ecosystem: Environmental > Terrestrial > Soil >...
AGGCTCTCGCGCTACACGCTTTACATGCAGGATTACGGCGGCCCTGTGGGTTTTCGGATGGCCTTGATCCATCCGGACCGAATCGAGGCCCTGATCGTGCAGGATGCTGTGGCACACAACGAAGGCTTGGGGGCGAACTGGAAGACGCGGCGAGCTTTTTGGGCCGATCGCGCCGCCAACGAAAGCGCGCTTCGTACCAACCTGCTGTCGCTGCAGACGACGCGGACGCGCCATGTCGGGGGCGATCCCAATGTCGAACGCTACGACCCCGATCTGTGGACGGACGAATTTGCTTTTCTCAATCAGCCCGGCCAGGTCGGGATTCAGAGCGACCTCTTCTACGACTACCGCACCAACGTCGAAAACTATCCCAGGTGGCAAGCTTGGATGCGTGAGAAGCAACCGCGTCTGCTGGTGATTTGGGGCAAGTATGAGTCATCGTTTGACTCCTCTGAGCCGGAGTCCTACCGGAGAGATGTCCCGAATGCTGAAGTCCACATTGTCGATGGTGGTCATTTCGCGCTGGATACGGCAGCGGATGAAATTGCGGCGCTTGTGAGTCAGTTCATGAAGACGCAGAAATGAGTACTACCATTCGCGAGCATTGGCCGGTTCGAGGGAGCCAAAGGGGCAAAATCTCATGGGTAATAGACTCGCACTGCTAGCAATTCGTCTGTTGATGTCGGTGAACCTTCTGTATGCCGCCATCTTTCTCAAGTTTGCAGGGGTGCCAGATTCGGTGGCCCTGTTCACGCAGATGTCTCAGGCGGTCCACGGGTTAGTATCCCAGTCGGTATTCCGGCTAGGGTCAGGCGCCTTCGAGACGGTGGTGGCGATACTTCTCCTGATCCCGAAGACAGCCAGACTGGGAGCGGGATTGACAGTGGTGTGGATGAGTGGCGTAATTCTCAGTCACATTTTCGTGTTGGGATATGGCTGGTTCTTTGTCGATGCTCTCATGTTGATGGTGCTGGCTGTCATTTATCTCCTGCTGACGCGCAGGCATCGCGAAGCACTCGTAAGATCTCCTTCTTAAGGCCGACCCAAGAGCGGAGTGGGTCCGTTCCCAGTCCAGGCAAAGATCAGGCCAGCCAGTTTCAAGTGAACTTGGATGCTGATGATCTCGGCTTTGGCGAATGTGTCAGCCCGATCAGGAAACAAGGCAGAGGCTGAGAAACTTCTTGCCGAGCTAGTCTCTCAGTCGAAAAAGCAGTATGTCTCTCCCTACTATTTCGCGGTGGTGTATGTGGGTTTGGGGGAACATGAAAGAGCTCTCGATTGGCTGGAAAAGGCTTTCGCGGATCGTTCCAATGGCCTGGTGTTTCTGCAGGTGGAACCCGAACTCGACGATTTGCGCTCAAACCGGCGCTTTGTGGCCCTAGCGCCAAAACTTAACTTCCCCAACTGATGCTTGATCGATAGAAAATTAAGAATTCCAGCCCACAACTGAAGCAGCGCCGGCACATTAGCGGTATTGGGGGTCCACCGTGGCGTAATGATTATCAAAAGCTGCGCTGCGTGAGCTTCTGAAGTTGCGGAACTGGGCTTTGGGCAAACGTCCGGTTGTTTCTCAAGCTCAGACGTAAAGTTGCCCCGAACTCGGCTTCGAGGGAATCTCTCCGAAGCGCGTTGCTGGCCAACTTCCGGTTTGTCGACGAGACGTCCCGTCACGGGCTCAGGCATGGTGTTTTGCAGGTGAGCTTACAACTGGTCAGTGATAGATACTACAATCGGCGAGACAGTTGGCTCTGGCTGGTTTGGTGGAGCGGCTGCAAGGGATCCACTCCGCTTAGGAAAATCACCTACTTATGCTATCTCTCCGCATGCTTCAAAGTCTTCGGCCCCTTCTGGTTTCATGGGTGGTTCTTCACGCCTGCCTGCTCAATGCCCAGCGACCCTTTCTGACGGAGGCGCAGTGGACGCTGATGCGCGATGAGACGAGCGGTACGGCTCCGTATGAGAATTTGCGCAGCTTGACGCGGTTGCATCGGGTGCCAGCGACGCCCGAGTTCGACCAGGCAGCGGAGTTCATTCTGATGCGCGCCAGGGAATACGGGCTGCAGGATGCGCACGCGGAGCAGTTCCCGATCGATAGCAAGATTCACTATGGGCTGATGCGGTCGCATCTGGCCTGGCATGCTGAGGCGGCTAGTCTGTGGGAGCTTCAGCCCGAGCACGCGCTGTTGGGCGACTGGGCTACCGAGCCGATCCGGCTTGCCGACTACAGTCACACCGCGGACGCGGACGCGCCACTAGTCGATGTAGGCCAGGGGACAAGCGAAGCGGACTACGCGGGCAAGGAGGTGCGCGGGAAGATTATTCTGGCCGATGGAGTTCTGGCGATAGTGCAGCGCATGGCGGTGATGCAGCACGGAGCAGTAGGGATCGTGAGCGACATGCCGAACCAGACGACGGCCTGGTCAGGTCTCGACACTAGTATGGTGCGCTGGGGCCACCTGGACGCGCTGCTGCCGAACGGCTTCGCATTTATGGTTTCACCAGCAACGGCGACGGCGCTGCGGGCGCAGCTCACCAGTGGGCGGCCGGTGATGTTGAGTGCGCACGTGAAGGCGGAGGTGATGAACGGGCACTGGACAGTAGTGACGGCAACCATCCCAGGTACGGACCCTCACGCGGGTGAGGTGGTCTATAGCTGCCATCTCGACCATCAGCGGCCGGGAGCGAACGACAATGCGAGCGGGTGCGTGACCATTCTTGAGTCAGCGCGAGTGCTCAACCGCCTGATCGGAAGCGGCAAGATCCCGCGGCCTGCCCGAACCTTGCGCTTTATCTGGGGGCCGGAGGTTGAAGGGACGATGGCTTTCCTGAGCGAGCACCCTGACATTCGACGCTCCCTGCGTGCCGATGTGCACATGGACATGGTGGGCGGCGATCCGTACAAGAGCAAATCTATGCTGCATGTGACGGAGACGCCATGGTCGCTTCCGAGCTTCGTGACCGATGTGGGCGAGTTGTTCGCGGAAACGATCCGGGCTGGGGCGACAGCGTATGCCGGGGACGGCAACCATGTGGAGGCTGCGGTGCTCGAGGATCGTAACGGAGCTTCCGGTACGCGGAACGAGTTTCTGGCCGACCAGACACCGTACACCGAGGGCAGCGATCACGACGACTATGACTCATCGACGATCGCGGTACCATCGCTCTACCTGCGCGACTGGCCGGATATTTACATTCACACCGATCACGACACTCTGGAGCAGATCGACGCCACCAAGCTACGGCGGGTCGCTTTGCTGGGCGCGGCCGCAGGATACACATACGCCACGATCAATGCTGATGAAGCCAGTTCCTTGCTTCCCTTCTTCGCGGCCCGCGCGCAACGGCGGCTGGCGGAGGGCTCTGAGCGGGCGCAGGGTCTCGCGCAAGACACCCAGTTGCCGCCTAAGGAGGCCTGGTACGAGGCTCGCAATCTGATGACCCAAATGCTTCGGCGTGAACAGGCAGAGCTTCGATCCTTCTCCATGTACACGCAGAGCGATCCGGAGAAGGCTGCGGTCTTTGGGAAGGATCTGGAAGGCCAGGTTGCGATGCTGAATGAGTGGCTCGATCGCAGTGCGGAGACGCGCGGGGTTCGCGATTTCCAGTTGCTTCCGCCTTGGCACGCGCAGCCAGACGCATCTCGGGTTCCGGTACGCACCGCCGAGTTTGGACCACTCGTCTACCAAAGCGATGACGTGCTGTTGGATCGGCTGGGGAGCGAGCGTGTCGGGAAGATCAAGCTGCTCGCCGGCGGATCGAACCGTCTTTTCCGCGCGCAAGATCAGGGAGAGCTTTATGCCTATGAGATCGTCAACTTCGTCGATGGAAAGAGATCGGTAGGCGAGATACGCGACGCGGTGGCTGCGGAGTTTGGGCCGATCGCGCTCGATGTTGTAGCTGATTATCTGAAGGCTTGTGAAGAGGCGAGGATTGTGGCTCTGCGCTAGGATTGCGGTGGCTTTATCTTTCGTCGACAGGATTATTTCTAACTACAGGAGACAGCACAGATGAGCCAGTGGGAATCCAGGGTTCGCTTCGGAGTGTTTCTCTACGTGGCCATTTTCGGCCTGGCGGCTCAGTTGTCGTCTCAGGGTGGCGGCGAAGCCCGGCAGGGTGCGCTCGAACTTACCTCGGGTCTTGGGCGGAAGCTTTATGCACTGCCAGATGACGAGAGCGTGATCAATGCTCGCAAGAGCCTCGCGGCAGACCCGAAGAATGTCGAACGGGTGCTGCAGCTTTCTAAAGCGGAGGCAGCGCGTAGGCAATACCGGGAGGCTGTGGCAACCTCTACGGAGGGGTTAGCTTTTGCTCCGAAGAACGCAGATCTTTATCTGGAGCGGGGTCATCGGGAGCTCGGACTACGGGAGTTCAAGGCAGCCATGACCGACTTGGAGCAGGCAACGCGGCTGGCTCCGGAAATGCTGGATGCTCATTATCACCTTGGGCTGGCGCACTATTTCTCAGGTGAGTTCGATCAGGCGGCGGTATCGTTCGACAGAGCGCGAGCGTTGGCAAAGAGTAACGACAGCCTGATCGATTGCTCAAACTGGCTATATGTTTCGCTGCGCCGTGCGGGAAAAGAGAACGAGGCGGATCGAGCTTTGGCACGAGTCACGCCCGATGTTAGGAACACCGAGCCCCACCTGTATTTCTATCTGCGTCTCCTCCACTTTTATCAGGGGCAGCTTACGGCAGAAGCTGTGCTACCGCCTCCGCCCTCGGGACCGGAGGATCTCGAAGGCGAGCTGGCCTTTGACACGGTGACCTATGGCGTCGGGAACTGGCGCCTTTATCATCACAACCTCTCCGACGCAGTTGACTTGTTCAGGAACGTGGTGAAGGGTGAGGCGTGGAACTCGTGGGGATTCATAGGCTCTGAAGTGGAACTTCTCCGCAAGGAGAAGTAACGGAATCGCGACTGCAAGAGCAAGAACTGAGAGCAGTGCGTGCACGTGACTCCAAAGGCCCGCCCGCAGCTACGTGGGTGGATCGTCCGCTGGTTATTTGTGGAGAACTCTTGTCATCGTGCCCGAGTGACGGGCTACCGGGAAGTTACGCCCCACAGCGAAAATTATGCTGAACACCAGACTGTTGGCGCCGTTCCCCAGGGCAAGAATCAATGCAACGGAGAAAGAATAGCGAGGCGAACGAAAGACAGTTCGCAATGCGGTTTTGAGTTCGCTGACCACATCCCACTTCCGGTTTTCGGCGGTTGCGGCCATCTTACACCCGGGATATTTGTAAGCGGATGTTTACCCGCTCCTCGTGCCACGTCTAACGGACACCAGGAAGTTGGCTGCTAGGGGAGAGGATCGGCACTGGTAAACGTTCTTGTGGTTACTGAACTCCTACCGTCGATTAATTGGCCAGAAACGGGCTTCGCGGAGATCAGCATCCGATGTACCCGACGCGGACTTCTCGCCCAGGGATTAACTTCCGATTGCCCGTCATACTCCAGCCTGGACGGATTGGAGACTTACCCGCCAAAGAATCCAGGTTCGACGAGCCGACTTCCCCTGCAAATAGCTGTAAGCTGAGACCGGATCACTGGGCTGGGGCCACCGATCCGCTCACCGATTCGCGTGCATAAGGTCTAATAAAGTTCACTGGCGAACACTGGAGGATAATTCTCAAAAGGTTCGTCGCATCAGGTTTGTGAGGACGCTTACACTTGATAAGTTTTTTTCGATTGACTCTTTTTCTCTTTGCATTGCCCGGAGCGGTCGTGCTCGCACAGACTTCCGCCTTTACTTCTCCTTTACCGACCGGCGTTCGCCTCGATGCGGTAGGTGATGCAGTCGAACTTGGCAGCATGCCGCTCAATGTAGTGCCTGCCCCTAGCGGTGACAAGGCTGTGGTGGTGCTCGGCGGGTGGCGGGAGCAAGGTATTCAGGTCGTCGATCTGAAGACCCGGCAGGTCACGCAGACGCTGTTGCAGGACGGCGCATTCTACGGCGCTGCCTTCTCCCCGGACGGCAGCACGCTCTACATCTCCGGCGGCAACACCGATATGCTCTTCATTTACTCCTGGAAAGATGGCGCGGCCACGCTCAGGAATAAATTGGAACTAGCCAAGGCGAAGACGGCAGACGGTACGGGCACGAGCTATCCGGCTGGTGTCGCAGTCGCACCGAATGGCAAGTTCGTTTATGTAGCGGAGAATGTCGGCAATCGCCTGGCAGTTGTAGACGTAGTGACGGGAGAGATCGTGCAGCGCTTTCCCACCGACCAGTATCCCTACGGGGTCATTCTGGGCTTCGATAACCATGTCTTCGTATCTGCCTGGGGCGGCACCACCATCTCCGACTTTCGTGTTCTGACTGACGGCAAGCTTGCCTATATCGGGCGCATTGAAGTTGGCCGTCATCCGTCAGCATTGGCGGTCAGCGGCTCACGGCTTTATGTCGCGCTTGCCGGCAGCGACCGGGTAGCAATCGTCGACGCCCGCTCTCGTAAGGTGACCGGTTATTTTCACGACTCTGCACCGGGCGCCCCGCCGGAAGGCAGCACGCCGAACGGACTTGCGATCACCTTTGATCGCAAGCGGCTCTTCATCGCCGAAGCCGACAACAACGCCGTCGCCGTCTTTGATCTCGCCGATGGCAAGCTGCTCGGACGCATCCCGGCAGATTGGTATCCAACCGCGATTGCGGAAGTCGGCTCAAAAATTCTGATCCTCTCGGGCAAGGGCCATGGCTCACATGCCAACCCCGACGGGCCTGTGCCGCTCACGAACTGGCCAAACGGGAAGCCACTGGCTTACGCGCTTGGTCAGTTGAATGGCAGCCTTCGACTGCTGCCATCAAGCATGACACCGGCCCAACTGTTCGCCTTCACCCAGCGCGTCACGGCCGCAAACAACTGGCAGCAGAACCGCGCGACGCGACCCTATCCTCCGTTCAAGCATGTCATGTACATCATCAAAGAGAATCGTACCTACGATCAGGTGCTTGGTGACTTGAAGGATGGCGACGGAGAAGCCAGTCTCGTCTACTTTCCCGACATCATCACTACTCCGAACCATCACGCGTTGGCCCGACGCTTCGGACTATTCGACCGCTTCTTTGTAAATGCCGAGGTGAGCTCGCAGGGGCACATCTGGTCCACTGCCGCATACGTGACCGACTATGGCGAGAAGGTCGTACCTTCGGCGTACGCGGGCAAACGCGGCGATATCGACGGTGAAGACAGCGACGAGCCGGAGCGTGGCTTCCTGTGGACGCTCGCTAAGCGATCTGGGATCAGCTTCCGCGACTACGGAGAGATGGTCAAAGGGAACCCCGGCTGGCCGGTTACACAACCCGACCTCGGGTCAGATGTGAGCCCCGATTACGTTCCCTTCGACTTGGTTACCCAAGATCAAAAGCGCGCCGACGTATGGATCGCTGAGCTGCAGCGCTTTGTGCGCGACGGAAACATGCCGCAGCTAGAGCTCATGTGGTTGCCGATGGACCACCTGACTGCGGCGCGTCCGGGTAAATGCACGCCCTATGCGTGCATGGCCGACAACGATCTCGCGCTCGGACGCATTGTGCAGGCGCTCTCGCGCAGCCCGTACTGGAAGGATACGGTGATCTTCGTGGTCGAAGATGATGCGCAGGCCGGACCCGATCACGTCGATTCTCACCGTGCACCGTTTTATGCGATCTCGGCCTATAGTCGGCCTGGTACGGTGCACCGCTTCGTTAACACGACCGATGTTATCGCCGCGATCGAAGACATCCTCCGAATGGGACGGCTCTCGAAGTTCGATTACTTCAGCCGCTCGCTGGCCGACGCCTTTGCCTCGACACCCGATCTAACGCCGTTCGATGCGATTACACCCAAGCAGGATCTGAACGAGAAGAATCCGCAGAACACAGCGGCTGCACGCATGTCAGAAGGGTTGGACCTGAGCGCTCCTGATCGCGTGGATGACTGGGTGTACAACCGGATCCTTTGGCTGATGTTGAAGGGCGACGCGCCCTATCCAGCCGCGCTCAATTGCGCACCCCTCCATGCGCTCGAAGCGAGCCGGTGATGAAAGATGTGGAGTGCATTGCTGATGAGCCTCAGGCTTCTCGATTGGCTCAGACCCGTTCCACGTAGAACTTAATTCCTCCCGGCTCGGGACAAACAGACACTCACTTACTTCCGCACGCGGAGCAAGTATTGGAGCGAGAACTTGTAGACTTGCGTGGCACGCCATTTCTATGCGCCCAAGGAATACTTCACCACGCTGCCAATACTTCTTCCCCCTAATGGTGTGCGTCGTGTTCTTATTGTGTGCTCTCTGTCCGGGACAACAGGCGGGGAGAGAGACCGATCCGTCACCTGACGCTCCGAAGCCTAGCATCGCTGAGTCTAAGAGCTTCTTTGCCCGCTGGGCGGAGTTTTACCACCAGGACTGGTGGGGGACAACTGCCTCCTCGCCGGCCCCAGAGCGGCGAGGGCTTCCGTCGCCACTGGATTCGCCGCCATTCCCCAACGCGGATTGGTCGTATGGTGGTTCGCCGGTGATTGGGGAGCCGGACACGAACAGCTATCCGCTGATGACCGCTATCAACCAGGCCAGAAGCCGGACGAAGCTCTATGGATGGATCGATCCGACGCTAAACTTCAGCACATCGGCAGATCGGAATGCGCCCGAGGCGAACGATGTCTACTCGAATCGTTTTGAGATGAACCAATTTGTTCTCTACGCCGAGCGGCTGCCGGATTCCGTGCAACGCGATCATATCGACTGGGGCTACCACCTTACGGCCCTTTACGGCACGGACTATCGTTTTACGATCGCGAAGGGTTATCTGAGCGGCCAGTTGCTGAACGATCATCGTCAATATGGTTTTGATCCTACCCTTGAATATGTCGATGTTTACGTTCCACAGGTTGCCCAGGGCATGAATCTGAGGGTAGGTCGCTTCATCTCCGTGCCTGGGATCGAGGCCCAATTGGCGCCGAACAACTATATCTTCAGCCACTCGCTGTTGTATGCGATCGACCCGTTTACCGACACGGGTGTCATCGCCACGGTTAAAGTGAAGGATCACTGGCTGGTGCAACTCGGTATTACCGGCGGCCACGACGTTGCGTTGTGGACGCCGGATGCGAAGCCTTCCGGTATGGGATGCGTGAGCTATACCACCAACTCCGTGAATGACAATTTTTATATCTGCGCTAACGGAATCAATGACGGCAAGTACGCCTACAACAATCTGCAGCAGTACGACGCCACCTGGTATCACAAGTTCTCGAAGACGGTGCATATGGCAACCGAAGCCTGGTATATGTATGAGCGCGATGTGCCGGCGCTCGGAGGCAACATTCAGCCGGAAACAGGCGCAAATGCCGCGTACTGCCTGACGGGGGAACAGCGTTGCACCGCTCCCGAATATGCCGCGGTCAATTTCCTGCAGAAGGAACTCTCAGCGCATGACTTCCTGTCGTTTCGCAGCGACTTTCTCGACGATAAAAAAGGTCAGCGTACGGGCTATGCGACCAAATACTCAGAGAACACGATCATGTGGTGTCATTGGATCGGCACAACGGTCCAACTGCGTCCGGAATTGCGTTTCGAGCGCGCCTGGGATCAGAAGGCATATGACAACGGTCGACGGCATAATCAGCTTACAGCGGCGAGTGATCTGATTTTCCACTTTTGACCGGGGCCGTTTCAGATCGCCGGCGTGGCGCCATCCTAGCGTGGCTGTGGTGGTGTCTTTGGGGAACCACGACAGTGCTCATCCGGGAAGGCTTGTTGCACCTGCCTCCACGTGTGCCGACGCGATTCCGGATGGATTGCCGGCTAACCAAAAGCTATCCAGAAACGGGTTTAGACGGGATCGCTCCGACACTTTCCCTATCCACCTGACCTGTTCTCGACACATATCCCATAAGCCGACTTCTGGACAACATCTCGTTCGCCGAAAACCACCGATGCGATCCAATGTCCGCGTTCGGATAACTTCAGGTTTGCTCGTCATTCGACCAAGACCGTGAACTCGATTCGGAGACGATAGTGGGACGAGAGCGTCGCTGCCGATCCTGATCATTCCTCGCGCGATGGACGATAGAGCGTCAAGAGACGTCCGATTAGGATCGCGGGGTACATCGCACCGATGATGCCTTCCAACATAACCAGTCCTCTGATGCCTCCCACTGCTACAACATCCCCATAGCCGATTGTCGTGAGAGTAACGAAACTGAAGAAGATGTAGTCGGTCCAGACAAGCCGGCCTCCAGCCGCAGCGGTCATGTGCAGAGAACCAGGCGCCAAGGTATCGACGAAAGAGTAGGCCATGCCCCAAAGAATTCCGATGAATAAATAGGCAGCTACTGCGCCATACAGCGTATCGGAAGTAACTTTCTGAGACGAGATTACACTCTGCAACAGCACGGCTGTGACAAACGCCACGAAGATCATTGACAACATAGTTGTCGGGATCAATAACGGCCCTTTGTAACCACTCATCGCAAGGATGTTGGCAATCACGGCGAGGCCGCACAACACGGTGGCGACCCTTCGAATCTTTTTGTGCTCGGCGACTTGATACAAGCCCGCGAGGAAAATAGCCATCGCGAACATGCCAAACCAGCCGGGTCGATCCTTCAAAGCGTCACCCCATGGGTGAACAGCAATCAATGCAACTTGACTGGCCAAGAGAATGCCGAAACGATGCAAGCTGGTCCGGCGCTTATTTTCTGAGCTATTTTGTATGACAATTGCTGTACTCATGCTTATCTCCAGCTTGTGAAACTTTATTTCCCTTGTGCGTTTTTGAATCCCCAGCGGCGCTTGCCCGCTTCTGGCTGTTTAGGTTCTGGCCGCTCCCAGCGAATTAACCGAGCAGCGGGCAACCTTCACTCTAGTGACACGCCGCGTCATCCTGGAAGGTAGCATCGGCGAACATCTGTGCGAGGAATTCGCCGCAATGGACCTCATGCTATTTGCGCGTGGCTGAACGCTGGTTGCGCTTCTTCTATTTCAAGCTGTTCAGGCTCCCGTTCTTCCCACCGAATCAGCTTCAGGTCCAGCACAAAGATCGAATACAGCACTGGGACAAGAATCAGGGTCACGAATGTTGCGATTGTCAGGCCGCCGATCTGCGCGTAGCACAGCGGTTCCCAAAGTGGGCCACCGTGCATGGCGAGAGGTACCAGTCCAAGCACGGTGGCGCCAACGGTAATCATCACCGGACGCAGCCGTACGATGCCGGCATCGAGCAGCGCTTCGCGCAATGGCTCTCCGCTATGATGCGCCTCTTCGATGAAGTCGAACAGCACGATCACGTGACTAACGATCACTCCAACAAGACTTGCGATTCCAAGGAACCCCATAAATCCGAAGGGCTGATGCATGATTACGAGCCCCGCGAGAGCTCCCGTGATTCCGTAAGGGATCGCAGCAAAAACCAGAAATGGCTTAATGGCGTTCTTGAACTGCAGGACCAAAGCGATGTAGATGAGTACCACCGAAATTCCCATTACGACACTGAGTTGTTTGAAACCCTTCTGCTGTTCGTCGTACTCGCCCCCAATCTCAAGAAAATATCCAGGCGGAAGCTTCTGCTGAAACTCTTTAATCTTCGGCAGCAACGGCGTCAGCACTTCAGAAGGCAACACCCCCGGAACGGGAAACGCAGAGACCGTCACTGTGCGGAACTGGTTGCGGCGCTTGATCTTGGGCACAGCCATTTCCGTTGTGACATTCGAGACCTGGCTCAGCGGCACCCGCTGGCTGTTGGTCATGGAATACACGTACATGTTTTGTATGTTTGAAAGACCAGACCGGTCCTCCATTCTCAAGCGAGCGACGATGGGAATCTGTTTGTTCGCCTCTCTGTAGCTCGAGACCGGCACTCCGCTCGTTGCTGCCGTGGAGGAAAGCGACACGTCGAGGTTCGTGATGCCCGAGAGATTTGCGCGATCCGGATCGACTTTTAGCCGCTCGGTCATTGCAGGCTCTCCCCAGTCATCGCGCACCCGGGCAGCATTCGGCTGCGAGCGAAGAATGGCCTGGAGTTCGCCGGAGAGTTGGTGCAGGACTCCGATCTCTGCGCCTGAAATTCGGATCGAAACGGGAATGCCGACAGGTTTGCCGGTCTCCAGTTGTCTCACGTCGATGCGCGCTCCCGGCACTTCGCGGCTCAACGCAATCTGCAGTGGTCCAACCAGTTGGTTGGTAAAGTGCTTATCACTGACTTCCACGAGGATCTGGGCGTAGTTAAGCTGTTGCTGCTCAGGATCCACGGAAAACCAGAATCGCGGACCACCACCGCCGGCAAACGTGGTCAACGTTTTGAGAACGTCTTTCTGATGGTGTTCATTCCCGAAGCGATCGGCTTCTTCCCGAATGACGGTTTCTGCTCGTTGAGCAACGGTGCTAGTCGCGCCCAATGGGGCATCCGGCGGCAGCCAAACATCCACGTATGAGAGATACGTGAGGTCCTTGGGAAAATACTGCGGCTTCAGCATGGAGAAAAACCATACGCCGAACACCAGCACTACAAGCGAACCGGCGAAGGTACCCCAACGATGCCTGAGCGCGAAATCTCCCACGCGGTAGTAAAGTGCCGGGAATCCATGCTGTCGTTTTTCTGAAATAGGCGGCTCTAGAGTCTTCGGTGCTTTGATCAGGTAATAAGCAATCAACGGGATAAATGTGAACGTAACGATCACCGACGCCAGCAGCGTGCAGGTCATGACAACCGGCAAACTGTAAAGAAAGAACTTCACGTCCCCAGTGAGCATCAGGAATGGTAGATAGGCGACGATGTTGGTGATTGTGGCGAATATGATCGCCTTTGCTAACTTGGTCGGACCGATCCAGGAAGCGATATCGCGCGGCGACCCCGATCCCATCTCGCGTTTGATCGCGTCGCCTGCGACCACAGGCATATCCACCAGCAAGCCCAGGGCAATGATCAAGGTCGCAATGGAAACCTGTTGAATGTCGATATTCAGCACGTGAATGATGCCGAAGGTCATGGCCAGTGTGAGAGGAATGGACGCAGCCATCAACATCGCTGCACGCCAGTCCCAGAATCCGACCAGTGCGACGATTACGACGAGGACAATCGCCTCGTACAGGCTGTGCATCAATAGGTCAACCAGTTCGTTCACTTGTTTCGGCTGGTCCGAGGTGCGAGCCACAATAAGATCTGCGGGGAGTTGCGGGCGCACGCTGGCGAGGGCTTTGTCGACTGCCGTCCCGAATTTAAATATCTGCTCGCCTGATCGCATCTGTACTGCTAGCGTGATCGCCCGGTCGCGATGCCAGGTTCCACTCGCATCGCGCGACGTCATGTAATTCAAATAGCGGGCGGGCGTCTGGTATCCACGTGAGGTGTCCACGACATCGCGCAAGTAGATTGGCACTCCTGATGGGGATGTTGCGAGAAGAACGTTGCCAATGTCTTTCGTGCTTTTGAACTCGGCGGTCGCGTCCACCAGAACATTTCGCGACTGCGTCGCAACCAGGCCTCCCGGAGCAGTCACATTTCGAGCGCTCAGCACATCTCTGAGCTTCGTCGGTTGTAAGTTGAGAGCGGCGAGCCGGTCGTCCGAATACTCCAGATAAATCTGTTCCGGCAAGACGCCCACACGTTGAACTTTCGCAACTTCCGGTACACGCTGCAGCGTGCGTTGAATCAAATCGGTGAAGTCATCGAGCTGGCGATACGAATAGCGCTCGCTGGCCAGCTCCGCCATGCGCTCCTTCGTCGATTGAGGGTTGCGAATAATAATTGGACCCGAAGCGTCGGGGTGGAAGTCGTATTCCTCCAGCTTTTTCTCGATGAACTGCCGTCCGTACGCGCGGATTTCGTCGTCTGACTTTGTGGTCGCAAAATCGATTCCCGAACAGCTTCCGGCCGATAGGAACCGCACATCTCGCGCTATACCATCCTGCTGTGCTTGCTTAGCCAGCATTACGAACGGCCGCTCAACGACCGTCGGGGATACCGATGCTGGGTAGCAATAGAGAACGCTGACGCGTCCGCTGGCGTTGCCCTCGCGCTGTTTTTCAATCACATCGCGCACACCGCGAGCGCGCAACCCTAGTTCAAGATCGGGAATGGTCGGGCTGGCGACAGTCAGCATCAGCGCGGCAGTGTCCCCGAAGTCGCTGACCCAGGTGATTGGTCCGGCGCCTTCAGGAAGGCCGTTAATTTGATTCAGCCGCTGTCCAATGTCCTGAAATTCCTGCTGGGTGTTCTTGATGCTGTCCAGCAGCCGCACCGTCACAACCGAAACGTTGTCCTGCGTCGTCGACTCCACGCGATCCACCTTGCTGTTTCCTGTGACCGCTTGTTCGACCTTCCGCGTCACCAACTGCTCGACCTTGTCAGCGGAGATACCCGGCCAGGGAGTAATGGCTAGCGCGATGCGCACAGGTATATCGGGATCTTTCCGCTTGGGCATATTCAGGTATCCAAAGACGCCCCAGGCGAGCGTTGCCAGCAGCGCGACCCAGGCAATCTGCCGGTTATTGGTGAAAAAACGAGCCAGGTTGATGCCGTTGTTCTCGTTGGCTTTCATTGCAGCACCTCCACGCGCTGTCCATCCATAAGCAAGTTGGCCCCCGTAGTGATGACCCTGTCGTCGCCCCCCAAGCCACTTACTATGGCGATCTCGTTCCCGTTTACCCCGCCTGTTTCCACGCTGCGGAGGCGCGCTACGTCTCCAGCGCTCGACTCTCCAACGACAAAGACGCCGTACTTGCCGTCTTTCGCCTGCACGATTGCCGAAAGGGGAACCATCAGAGACGGGTGGTAGGCTTCGCGGTTGCCTCCTGCAAACTGCAAAGAGCCGATCATGCCCACCTTCAACAAGTGCTCGTGGTTGGGTATGGCGACTTCAATGTCGAAATTGCGTGTAATTGCGTCTGCCGCTGAAGACATGCGGCTAATGCGTGCGTGAAAGGTGCGCGCGGAAAATGCATCTACGCTAATCTCAACCGGTTGACCTACCTTGATTGACCCCACAACCGTGTCCGGCACTCCGACGATGATCTTCACCGTGTCGGTGTTGGCGATTGCGAATGTTTGTACGCCTGGCCCAACAAACGCGCCCATATCTACAGTTTTTTTCACGATTTCGCCGGAGAATGGAGCAACTAGTGTCGTGTCCCGTAACGAGACTTGCGCCTCGGCGGTCTGCGCCTGGGCAGCTCGGAGCTCAGCCTGTGCCGCGTCGTAATGCGCCCGAGCCGCGTCGAAGTCCGGCTTGGTCATGCTGGCGCTGCCGAAAAGCCGGGTAGCGCGCTCGAAATCGAGCTTGGTTTTTTGGGCATCGGCTTCCGCGGCTTCCGCTTGCGATGAAGCCTGACGTACTTTGTCCTGGTACTCTGCCCCGCGGATGCGGGTTAGCACGGCGCCCTGCGCAACCCGGTCGCCTTCGGCGATGTCGCGCATCCTGCCGTCCTGACCGCGAACTTGCTTCAAGGCGATTACGTACCCGGGAATCCTGAACGAGAGAGGAACTTCCATATCGGGCATCACCACGGCTGAGAAGCGAAACCCGGAGTCACTTCGAGCGGTGTCGGGCTTCATCTTTTGCGTTTGAACTGCCTGCGGAGTTTGCTCGATCTGCTTCTTTGTGCCGCAGCCTGTCGCCGTTATCGCGAGCAACAACAACATTGTTAGTGTCTTTTTCATGTCATTCATCTCCCATTGCGCGGCGCAAGTCCGCGAGCGCACTCCAATATGAAGAGAGCGCCTGTTGGTATTGAAATTCCGTTTCGGTGCTTTGAGCCTGAGACTGCAGGACGTCTTTTATGAGGGCAGCCTGTTCCCTATACTTGTTGGTAGTGACTCGAAACTGCTCGCTAGCCGCTTCGTGTCCGATTCGCGCAGCTTTGAGAAGTAGAGATGCCTCCTGCCACTTGCGGTACTTGCCTCCGACTTCGACCGCAATCTGCGTTTCTGTTTCCAGTGTCCCGTTTCGGGCCTGTTCTACGGCCTTGACTTTTTCCGCCACGTTGTTGCGGCGGCGTCCCCAATCGAACGGCTCCCAAGTCAAATAGAAACCTGCGGTGGCAACGTTCGCCGGAAGCACGCGTATGTTGTCGAGACCCTGATATCGCACCGAGAGACTCAGGTCCGGTATGTATTCCGCTTTCGCGACGCGCCGTTCGTACTCCCCTTGTTTTTCTTTGAGGTAAGCTTGCCGAACTTCCGGCCGGTTTTTTGAAGCTCTCTCGCGTGCGGCGGCGAGCGTCAAATCGTTTGTGTCTTGCTCCGGCATCGCCTCAACGCGGAAAGGCATGGCGAGGTCGCGTCCGAGCAGTTGGTTCAAATGCTCTTGCTGCGTTGCAATTCCGTTTTGCGCCGTCGTCAGCTCGTATCTCGCCTTTGCCAGCCGCGCATCGACATCCAATGCATCGCCCCGGAGTACTGTTTTTTCCGAGATGTAGCGTGTTGTGACTCGCTGCGCTTCTTCCAACGTCGTAACAACTTCGCGCGCCGCGTCCACTCCGGCTTGGGTTGCGACAAGCTCGAAGTAGGCGGTTCGCACCTCGGCTGCGATCTTCTCGCGCTCAGCACGCATGTCTTCACGGGCGATCTGCCGCCCAAGCTCCGCCTCTTTAATTCCCAGCCCGATCTTGTACTGCTGCGTCAGCGGTTGATCAATGGAGCCAGTCGCATACGTTGTGAATCGCGCGGGATTGTGGATCTTGGTTGTGTTGCCGGGTATCGGCCCCACGTTCGCGTAGGTGCCGAACGCACCGGGATCAAAGGTAAAGTCGAACGGGTGCAACAGTTCTCCTCCCAGCACTGCAAATTGAAACTGCGGCAACCGCCTGCTGCGCGCGGTACTTAGTCGAAAGTCGAACTTTTGCGCTTCCAGCGACGAGTTCTTCACCAGTCGGTTGTTGCTGAGCGCAAGCGATACTGCGTCGTCCAACGTCAACAGTGGCGCCTCGGCATCGGCGGGCGATGCTGCATGCTGTTCTGCTCGCAGTTGCGCGGCGGTTCCAGCGGCCAACATGAATAGGACCAAGATGAACTTCGCTTTCATAAAGGAAACCTCGCTTCTAAACTCGACCTGAACAATTCCTTCACGCTCTCCCTTTCCCCAAATTGGCCTTCTGCAACCGCGGATCTAGCTGAGCCGCGAAGTCGTTCCACAAGCGCTTTGGCGTTGCCATGAACGCTGCTATTTCTAACGATGTGAGATCGTGTCCTGTCTCGGAGAAAGCCTGCAGAACCGTTGAAGCATTCCTCAGGAATGCGTCGCGGAAAGCTTCGTCGGTGAGGAGCTTGCCAACCAAAATCTCGATGCTGCGTTGTGCCACGTTGCCCGCCTTTCGCGTGGGATAAGTGCAGGCGTTTTACCAATCGAGGTGGGCGAAGCAGTGGGTTGCTAATTCAAAGATCAGGAATGACTTAGCGGTCAAAGATGGGTGGCAGAGACCCGCTGAGATTGACGATTGCTTGTTTAAGAATCGACAGATTGCAGATAGATCAACAAGTTGGAGATTGATTAATCGAGACCGTAGCGTTTGAGGCGAGTGTAGAGCTGAGCCCGCGTAAGGCCGAGTTTTTTCGCGGCAATGGATTTGTTGAAGCGCGTCTCCTCAAGTGCTCGCTTAATCATCGCGCGCTCCACAGACGAAAGATCTGAGGGTGCATCCGCCCGCGAATCTTGTGTTGAAGACACGATAGCCTGCGGCTTCGCCTCGGGGTGTGGACTCAACGCCAGATGCTCGGAAACGATGAGCCCGCCGCTGGCCAAAATGGCCGCGCGCTCCAACGTGTTTCGCAGCTCGCGGACGTTGCCGGGCCAGTGATACTGCACCAGAGACTGACGTGCTTCTAGCGACACTCCGGCAGGCGGTACTCCAATGCTTCGCCCGATCTCAGCGACAAACGCGTCGGTCAGCGGAAGAATATCGTCGCGGCGCTCGCGAAGCGGAGGAAGTCTGAGCTCGAAAACGTTGAGCCGGTAATACAAATCCTCGCGAAACCCTCCTCGCTGGATTGCCTTTCGCAAATCTCGGTTGGTGGCGGCGATGACTCTCACATCGGCATGCAACACTCGGTTCCCGCCCAGACGTTGAAACTCCCGTTCCTGCAATACGCGCAGGAACTTGGCTTGCGCGGTAAGCGTCATCTCCCCAATCTCATCGAGAAAGAGGACGCCGCCGGCTGCCGCTTCGATCTGCCCCGGCTTCGCCTTTAGCGCTCCCGTAAATGCCCCTGCTTCGAAGCCGAAGATCTCGGCTTCCATCAAGTGCTCGGGCAGTGCAGCGCAGTTGAGCGCGACAAAGGGCCGGTCGCGGCGCGCGGATCCACGATGGATGAAGCGCGCGATCACTTCCTTCCCCGTTCCAGACTCGCCGAGCAGGAGCACCGTCGCTTCAGTCGCAGCCACCTGAGTCGCTTTGTTGAGAATCTCGCGCCAAGCAGCTGATTCGCCGATCACGCGGCGATACCCTCCTCGGGCATCCAACTCCTCGGTGAGTTGCTGCACGCGGACCTCCAGCCGCTCAGCGCGAGCGTTAGCCTCGGCCGCCATTCGCGCTTCCTCGGCAAGCCGGTGATGCGACATCGCGACGGCAATGTGGCTGGCCACGCGCTCGGCAATCGGCAGATCATCGCGCCTGAACCATCCCGGCTCTCGGGAGAAAAAGTTCACCATTGCCTGCAAACGCCCGCCAAAACATATCGGTGCGCTGAGCGCGGTGACCATTCCCAATTTGAGCGCTGGAGTTCCCTTAGCTACTGGATGATTTGGGAGATCCTCGGTGATCATTGACTCCCAGGGCTGCGTCAGGATCTCTGGGTTCGACACTGCGCCTTCATATGTCAAGAACGGCTTCTCGGTGCCCGCGTATAAGCGCATGCGCTCCCCGCCCTGACTAATCTCCATCACTCCCATTAGGTCATGAGGCAGAACTCGCTGAACAACCTGAGATACTTGATCGAATACCTCGCGGATATCAAGGACATCGGTGAGGGTGTTGAGAACACCATTTAGGTTCTCAAGGCGCAAGGCAAGATCGGGAAGTTCCGACCGACGGCTGGGAGCATGTCCCTCTGAATCCATGGCATGTCATTATAGTTGTTGATCTGCCGTGAGACCCTTCCTCGGCGTTTTCTTGCAATGCCACGCCCACAAGTCGACTTCTCGACCGCGTAGTTGTGAATTTGGTCTGGACTTCAGGTTTGCCCGTGATCCGACCGCAACTCAATAGACGAAGCCACGAGAGCAGCATATGCCGGGACCAAGTGCTTCGCTTGTGGGGGTCGAACACCCGTGATATAAGTCCAGGCATGCGGCATTCTCCCGCTCGTTCTCTCATCTGTCTTTTCTGTTGTCTTTCAATTGTTCTGTTTGCCGACGCGGGCAGGCAATCAGGGCTAGTGCAAAGCAAATCTGAAGAGACCTTCCCGGGGAAGTCCTGGCAGCCCCTCTCTTCATCGGAAAAGGCCAAATGGTCCGCAGAGAAGCTGGCCGCTGCGCATGCATACGCCGACGCTGATTCAATCCACACTTCCGCCGTGATGATCGTCCAGGGCGGTAGAGTTGTCGATCAGTGGGGAGATATAGACAAGAAAATCACCTCCTATTCCGTGCGGAAGAGTCTGCTCAGCGCGCTCTACGGAATCTATTCTGCCGAAGGTGTCATTGACATCAACCAGACCCTGGAACAATTGGGAATCGACGATTCACCCGATCCGTTGACAAAAGAAGAAAAGCAAGCGCGTGTTGTTGATCTGCTGCGCGCGCGTTCGGGTGTCTATCACCCGGCATATATGGAAACAGCATCGATGAAGAAGAACCGCCCAGCGCGCGGGAGCCACGCGCCAGGGACTTTCTGGTACTACAACAATTGGGACTTCAATGTCCTTGGGACCATCTTTGAGAAGAAGACAGGTTTGAAGATTGGCGAAGCGTTTTATCAGCGCATTGCCAAGCCGATCGGGATGCAGGATTTTCAGCCGGAGGATGTCTATTACATCGGGGGGCCAATTTCGGTTCACCCCGGCTATCCCTTTGAAATTACAGCGCGCGATTTGGCGCGCTTCGGATTGCTCTACCTACAGCACGGTCGCTGGAATAACAAACAGATTGTGCCAGAAACCTGGGTCGAAAAAAGCAGCCACGCCAACGAGATGGTGAAGGCCAACGGGGTCGATGTTGGCGGCTACGAATATCTCTGGTGGGTGGACTACGGTGGCGTGCACTTCCCGGAAGTCTCGCTCCCCGGCATATTTTCCGCGCGGGGTGCGGGCGCACACTTTCTTTTTATTCTCCCGACCCTCGACTTAGTCATCGTGCACCGCACCGACAACGAACCTCCCGTCAAAGACGCGAAAACGATCGAGGAAATAGCCAACCGCGGATCGATCGCAGAGGACAGAGCCCAATTTGGCCATCTTATGAAACTGATCCTCGACGCGCAAACCGGTCATTAATCTACACAAGCATTCGGTGAGGGCGCTCCTGTGATTCGATTCCCCGGCATTACGAGCAGACCGTCGGCAATTGAGAAGTTAACTTCTGGTTAGTCCGTCGTTCGCGATTGTACGGACCACGGGCTGCTAACCCTACGTGGTACCCTCTGAGTCTCGTTTTTTGCCCGTCATCCGCTCACTTGTGGTGCGCGAGGCCGCGAGCCTCCGATTGCGCGTAGCGGCGGAGGAACATTCCTTGTCTGAGTCGTGCCTAAAACTGCTAGGGTTGCGGCCGCACGGCCTGCAGTTGGTTCCAGTTTCCCGACAACTGCCCGTTCGGGTTGAAGTTCGGATCATCACTCATGATGTATTCGTTTGATCCATTCAACCAGGCATGATCGTATTGGTTGCTGAGCTCCATGGTGGCTCCGGTCGCAGGATTACGGAACGTCTGCACACCCCGAATGCCTTGGTCCGCTCCGAAAGCAGCGTTTAAGGAACCCCGTTGTTGATTGGCGGTAACCTCTGAGAGGGTCTGGGCGACCTGATTTTGAAAATTGGCAATGATCGCGTCGATCTGGGCTAGTTTTTTCGCTTCTACTTGGTAACGCCAGGCAAGGTACTTGTTCGAATAGTCCTGCCATTTCTGCTCCGGCCGAAGGGAACTAATCATCATTTTGAACAGTTTGTCGTTGGCATCGAGTTGGCCTTTCAGCGCACGCAAGGCCATAAAGTCGATCGCATGGCAATCGTAAAATGCACCTCGACCCTGGCGAAAAACGCGGGTCACAACGACTACCCCCACCCAATCCTCCAACGCCTTGCCGTCTTTCTGGAATTCGACGCGTGCGCGAATAGCCTCGGTTCGACTGTCGCCCGCTTTGCCGGCATCATCCGGTGGCAACCCCAATTGCTTACGTGCGATCTGGTTGAGTTCGGGGAACGGCTCAACCGAAACCATGGTGCTGCCACTGGGGAACACGGTGAGCACGTTTTGACGAATAAAATCTTCAGCCTTCATGGGCTTCTTCACCGGGCATGGCTTGCCCTCACCGTTGATCTGGCGTCGACTGGGGTCCATCAGATTGCGCAACGCTACGGGATCATCTGCGTATTGCCAACTGGAATCGGGGGCGCCTTGAAAGGCGATGGAACCGTCCGGACTTTTGGCCTCCCAGGACACCGAAAAACTGTCGGAAATACATCCCGATTCGGTATTGAAGTTTACGTTGCTCTTGAAGTCCCACGTGGAAGGAATCAGTAGATCCAGCACGGGCAGGTTCACCGGGTCCTTGCCATTGCCTAGTTTCGGATCGACGACAGGGGCGATGATTTGGACTTGCTTCATGCGCAGGTAGGAGCCGGAGGCGGTGCCGGTCGCAGCCGCAGCTTTCGACGCAGCACCGGTACCGTGGGACGATTTTGCGGTGGGAGTAGCCGCTGCACTCGGAGCGCTGGGCGATGTAGTGGTGGCGGGCGGGGCGTCAGAAGCCGGGGTTTCGGCAGCAGGCGATGCGCTGGAAGCGCCCGGCGCAGAACTACTACTCGGGCTAGCAGCAACCCCAGCGGCCTTTTTGCACCGATCAGACAACGAGTCCTTATGATCCTTGAGACAGGCTACGATTCGGCCCCCGCCAGGCTGTACTCCAGCGCAAAGCTTCTGTGCATCATCAGCACAGGCGGCGCGAATTGCAGCAAGGACAGACTGGTCATCCGCCAGCGCAGATTGCGCCGCTGTGGCGACGCAGACAAGGAACAGTAGCGTCAAATTTCTCATAGCAAACCTCGCCCCAAGGTACCGATCAAGAAAATCGGATCCAGTGTAAGCCGAATTGCTAAATACTGTATCAGGTAGGTCAACGAGTCGCATCGTTTGATCGCGCAGTCTCCGCACAACGCGAGAAAGACTCCGGCGCGTCGCGCTAACTGTGTACGATTTTGCGGGACTGGAATGCGGTGAGATTCGGAGGTTCACTAGTCCGCGGCCAACTCCTGGATTGTCGGCAAACCGGAAGTTATCCAGAAACGGGTTTCGAGGAAGTTGGCCGGATTAGAACGACAAGTCGGCTTGTAGGAGGGCCCCAGATCGGTACCGGGAAACACTCTTGGAATACACGCTATTGGCCGACGTGAGACCGATGTTTGTGCAGGATTGCCTGGACCATTGCCTTTGGCACCCAAGACCAAGGGCAAGATAAAGGCTCTCATGCACCGTGTGTTCGAGAAAGCGATGTTCTGGGAGCTGATTCCTGTGGGTCGGAATCCCATGTCCCTGGTTGAAATGAACGTCTACGGCAACTCCATGATGGAATCGAAGCGGGAAGCCAACAGCAAAGTGGTACAGATGGCACTTCGGCCGCCGCTCAGAGCAGCAAAATGAAAACGGCCGTCGAAGCAGCCCTGACTGCCCCTTTTTGCCCCTGCGGCAAAAAGTAGAATTGCTTGTAACCTATTGGTGGAGTTGGTTGCGGGGGGTGGATTTGAACCACCGACCTTTGGGTTATGAGCCCAACGAGCTACCAGACTGCTCCACCCCGCGTTTTGATGATAACAACGTAGCCCGGCAGCGTCAATTCTTCAGCGGCGGGCGCTGGCATGCGTCCACGATTTTTGTGGGATCGACGGCAGCGCTGTCGATTTGTTCTTCGAGAATCTTTCCATCTTTCCCAATTAAGAAGTTTATGCGGCGGGCGGCTTTGTACTTGTTCACGTAGACGCCGTAGGCGCGGGTGGTGTCGCCGCCCCAATCGCTTAGCAGGGGGAAGGTGACGCCGATTTGATCGGCGAAGGCTCTGTTCGAGAAGGGGCTATCCATGCTCACACCCAGGACCTGGGTGTCGGTGTCTTCCAGCTTTTTCAAATTCTTCTGGAAGTTTTTCATTTGCTCCGTTCAACCACCGGTGAAAGCGAAGATGTAGAACGCCAGCACAACATTCTTTTTGCCGCGATACTGGTTCAGGGTTACATCTTTCAGATCAGTTCCGTCGAAGTATTGCAGTTTGAAGTCGGGCGCCACATCGCCTACTTTTAACGCCGGAGGCGGTGGAGTTGATTTAGTGTCGGCGGCGCGCAGCGAGGTCGTGAGACATCCCCCGACCAGCAGCCATGCCGCAATTGCGGTTGCAAAGCTTCGCATCAGATTCACTCCTTGGAAGTGCGGATTTTATTGTCTCAGCAAACGGGGGTTAACGCCAGTGGGGACGGGGCGTTGCTTAGCCGTTGTTAAACAAGTAGATTTCTCTCATAGAGTAATTTGTGGCGAGCACGAAATCCATGTTTGACCTTTCTTTCGCCCCTTCGGGGCTTGGCGTCGCTCGATGTGTTACCCACGGCTCGCGCCGTGGGCTGCATTCTTTGCGCCGCTCAGCGGCTCAGAACCCGCCAGCCTCGCCCAACGGCATCGCTGAAAGCCGTGCCCTCCCCGAAGACATTTCTGAGACCCGTTGTATTTCTATCCTCGGCTTAGAGCGTGGGTTGCATTCTTGCGCTGCTCCGAGACTGAAAGTCGATTTTGTTCGCCCGCGACCTGGCTGCCCATGAACCTGCAAACTCTCAATGAAATCTTTTTTGCAGTAGTCGATCGCAATGACCGAGTCGTAGTTATGCACCGGCGGGCCATTCAATGGATTTCCATCTCCTCGTCCGAGCTTTACCAGAACGTGGTAGGTGTGGCTCGCACCCTTCGCGAGTGGGGGATTTCCAAGGGAGATCGAGTTTCGATTCTGAGCGAGAACCGGCCGGAATGGACGATCGCGGATTTCGCTTCCCTGCTCATCGGCGCCGTAGTGGTCCCTGTGTACACCACTTTGACCGATGAACAAACGGCATACATCCTGAAAGATTCGGGAGCGCGCGTAGTTTTTGTTTCCACCGAGAAGCAACTTCTGAAAGTGCGCGCCATTCAGGACCAGACTGCCGTCGAACGAATCGTGGTAATGGACGGGGTGGAAACCGCTCACGCCGTGCACATGCAGCGCCTCATGCAGGACGGTCCGAAGGAGCGCGATGCGCAGTTCGATTCCTCTGCCCGCGCCATTAAGCCCGATGATCCTGCCACCATTATCTATACGTCCGGAACAACGGGCACTCCCAAGGGAGCCATGCTTACGCATGGAAATATGGCTTCAAACATCGCCCATTCACTCTCAGGTTTTAACGTTCGTGGAGGGGAGATCAGCATTTCGTTCCTTCCGCTGTCGCACGTCACCGCGCGCCACGTTGATTTCGCCATGCTCTCCCGCGGGGTGACGTTGGCTTATGTTTCTTTCGTCGACCAGCTTCCACAGGCTTTGTTGGAGGTTCGTCCTACCATCTTTGTCGGCGTTCCGCGGGTTTACGAAAAGGTTCATGGGCAGGTGGATCTCAAAGCGAAAGGCTTTCCCAAGCGGTGGATCTATCGCTGGGCGTTGTCGATCGGACGGGCGCACCGGGCTGAAATTCTTGCCGATCAAACACCTAAGTCGTTGGCGTGGAAGCTATGCAATCGGCTGGTTTATTCAAAGGTGCGGGCAGGGATGGGCGGACGGGCGGAAGTTTTCATTTCCGGAGGTGCGCCGTTGGGACGTGAACTCGCAGAATGGTACGCGGATATTGGTATTCGCATCGACGAAGGTTATGGACTCACCGAGACTTCGCCGGTAATCGCGGTCAACAGTCCCCAGGCGCACAGGTTGGGAACAGTGGGCAAGCCCCTGCCCAATGTTGAGGTGCGGATTGCGGAGGACGGCGAGATTCTGGTGCGCGGTCCGTCGGTTTTCAAGGGCTACTGGAACCGCCCGAAAGAAACCCAAGCTGCGCTGGTCGATGGATGGTTCAAGACCGGCGACATCGGCAAACTCGACCCCGATGGCTTCCTCTCGATCACGGACCGCAAGAAAGATCTGATCAAGACTTCCGGTGGAAAATTTATCGCTCCGCAACCGCTCGAGAACTCTCTCAAGCACAATGCTTTGATTGCCGAGGCTGTGATCCTGGGGGATAAGCGCAAGTTCCCTGCCGTGCTCATCGCGCCTTATTTTCCAGTACTCGAGGACTGGGCACGGGCTAACCAGATTGCCTTCTCTTCCCGTGAAAAACTGGTCGCGCATGCCAAGGTTACGGCGCTTTACGAGGGGATTGTTTCGGACTTGAACCGCAGTCTGGCGCGCTACGAACAGTTGAAGAAGGTGATCGTGATTGCGGAGGAATTTTCGACGGAGAATGGGGTGCTCACCGCGAGCATGAAATTGCGGCGGCGGGTGGTGGAGGAGCGCTATCGGGCTCGGATTGAAGAGATGTATGCGGAGGCGGAAGCCTCGGGAGTGGTTTCCAAACGTGATTAAGTACAATTCTCAATAATGAGTGCCCCACCCTTCGGCGTTTCCAGCCGCAAAGGTGCGAGGCAACAGTCCAGGTCAGGGAGTATGTAGCCGTGACCAAGCGTCAACACATCGATCGTCAACCCCGGGTTCACCCTCCACTCGGCCGAACCGCGGTCCGGATCTTTGCGGCCAATGATCGCATGAACCAGCTTCTTATCGAACATCTTGATCCTGCCGCCTGGCGAGCCAAGCCGCCGGGCAAGGCTCGCACCATTGCCGCGATCTTCACGCACATGCACAATGTCCGCTCCAAGTGGGTCAGGCTAACAGCTCCGCACCTGAAGGTCCCATCACAGCTCAGTCGCACGCACTGCACGCCGCAGCAGGCCCGCGCGGGATTGGCGGAGAGCGCCAATCGCTGCGCGGAGATGCTCGCTGAAGCGCTTGGAGATTGTGGGGGTCGTGTCGAGAAGTTTCGTCGAGACGGCTGGGGTCGGCCGTGGCCGGTTGGCGTGGAAATGTTGTGCTACATGCTTTCTCACGAAGCGCACCATCGCGGTCAGGTGTGTATGCTGGCCCATCAGATGGGATTCCCATTGCCGATAAAGGTAGCGTCCGGGATCTGGAATTGGGAAAAGCTGTGGAAAGAGTGCGGGGCGCCTCGCGGCCCTGGCTACGATTAGTTGCAAACCGAAAACTGCCGGAGAGGGTTTAGCCGCTCGCGGCGAAATCAGACAGGTGGCTCTTGAGGTTTTGCCTCCCACCCTTCCGCCAAGAACGCGAAAGGGTGGGGCACCCCGCATTTGCGTTTGATCCAGTTTTCCGAACAACACCTTATCGTGGGCCAATTTTGGTTTTGCGTGGCTGGCGGAATGGGTTAAAATGGCGGCTGTTTTGAAGGCCATGAGCAGACTCTGGATGGCCGAAGGAGGAAGTAATGACACGGCGAAACTTCAGAATTGTGGTGCTGGTGATGGGCTTGAGTGTTTTCGGCGCATTTTCTCAGGCGCAAATTGCGAGTCCGAGTCCAAGGGCAGCCACAGCTCCGAGGCAAGTGCAGAAGGATGTGCCGGCCGAATTCAAAAGTGGGATCGCGCAACTGATCAGCGCCAAGAGCGTTTTGGAAAAGGCGGGAGACAAGTGGGGTGGGCACCGGGTGAAGGCGATTCATTTGATTGACGAGGCCCTGCGGACGGCTGGGCATCCTCAAGCTAGAAGCGCGGGAGAAATGAAATCCGGTCCGAAGGATGAGCCGGCGGAACTGCAGAGCGGAATTGCCGACCTGAACAGTGCCAAGAGCGATTTCGAGAGGGCCGGGAACCAATGGGGCGGGCGCAAGGCGAAGGCGATCTCGCTGATTGATGAGGCCCTCAGGGAGCTTCAGACCGGTATCGAATACGCCAAGAGCCATGGCACCTACTAGTTACGGAGCTACATTCCTTGGTTCTGGTAATTTCCCACGGGTGACCTTGGATTAGGTACTGACGATTTGCGTATGGCCTGAAAGTGCCATTCCCGCGGGCCGGGTCTACTGCTACATTAGTCCTCGAGCAGACTTCGGGGGAGGGCTGCTTCGACGAACGTCCCAGTAACTCTAACGAGTCTGGGGCGTTTTGTTTTGTGGGCCAATGAAGGCGTTGGCGTCCGCGCCCGTGCGGCCCAGCTTGAATCTTTCTAGTGTTCGCGTTGGAAGCGGTAGCGGCCGCCGCGCTCGCGGGCAATGGTTTCCGCCACTTTGAGAAAGGCCCGGGCTGCGTGAGAAAGGCTGGCAGACTTTCGGTGGATCAACCTTAACTTGCGGTGCAGGCGCAGCTCACGTACCGGAATGCGAATCAGTTCGCCGCGCGTCAGTTCACTTTCCACACTGATCTCGGGAACCAGCGCCACGCCGCTGCCCATCACCACAAAACGTTTGATGGCCTGCAGAGTGGGCAGTTCGATGTCCATGTGCAACGGCGTTTTGTGGCGTTTGAAGGCCTGGATCACCTTTTCGCGATAGGGCGAGGCCACGTTGTGGGCGACAAATGACTCGGCACCCAATTGCCGGATGCTGACCTGATGCGCCGTGGCCAGTGGATGGCTGGGGGGAACCACGAAAATCAATTCATCCAGATACACCACCGTCGAACATAGTTGCGGTTCCTGCGGATCGTAAGTCAGCACTCCAAGTTCGGTCGTATGGCGGAGAACGTCGTCCGGGATGTGGCTGCCGAGCGACCGGGAGACCGTAATTCTTATCATGGGATGCAGATGGCGGAAGTCCGCCAGCACCGGCAGCAGGTAGAGTGCTGTGAACTCGTTGGCGGCGATTGCCAGTTTCCCTTTTTGCAGCTCGCGGAGCTCGACCAGCGCTTCCCGGGCGTCGCGGCGCAGGTTCAGCAGCCTTTCGGCGTATTCCTGAAGCACGCGGCCTGCGTCGGTAAGCACACCCTCGCGTGAAGAGCGGTCAAGGAGCGGCTCGCCCAATTCGTCTTCCAGTTTGCGAATCGACTGGCTTACGGCTGATTGGGTGCGGTAAAGCTTTTTTGCCGCGAGCGAGAATCGTCCTTCGTGCGCCACGGCCAGAAATACTTCAAGTTGACCCAGATCCATTGCGCGGTTCCTTTAACAAAAGTTACGGGCTCATTAACCACACTTATAGCGACAACAATAACTAATGATAATTGTAGGATTATAAGCTTTGCTTAACAGCCCTGTCCACGTAGGATGTGAGTTCCGAATCCCGCAGGAGGGGTCAGGCATGGAACGGATCACGATTTTCGACACCACGCTCCGCGATGGCGAGCAGTCGCCGGGTTGCAGTATGAATGTGGAAGAAAAACTGCGCATGGCGCACCAGCTCGACCACTTGGGAGTCGACGTGATCGAAGCCGGATTTCCAATCGCGTCGGAAGGCGATTTTGCGGCAGTCCAGGCTATCGCCGCGGTTGTACGGCGCCCGATTATTGCGGGCCTTGCCCGCGCTTGTGCCGCGGACATCGAACGCGCCTGGCAAGCGCTGCGCGGAGCGGGTCGTCCGCGTATTCACGTATTCCTGGCGACTTCCGACATTCATTTGAAATACAAGTTGCGCATCTCGCGCCAGCAATGTCTGGAACAGGCGAGCGAAGCGGTACGACTGGCCAAGAGCTTGTGTGCCGATGTTGAATTTTCTCCGGAGGATGCGACCCGGACCGACCCCGAGTTCCTGTGTCAGGTCGTGGAGGCGATTGTGGCGGCTGGCGCCACGACGGTGAACATTCCTGATACGGTTGGATTCACCACGCCCGTAGAATTCGGCGAACTGATTAGCACCATCCGTCACAACGTTTGCGGAATCGAGAACGTCACCATTTCAGCCCACTGCCACGACGATCTTGGACTGGCTGTAGCTAACTCGCTAGCCGCGATTGCTGCGGGGGCGCGGCAAGTGGAATGCACCATTAACGGCATCGGCGAACGGGCGGGCAATGCCTCGCTGGAAGAAATTGTAATGGCCATGCGGGTGCGTCCCGACCGCCTTGCGTACGAGACGGTAGTGGTTAGCGAGCAGTTGTTTCCGGCAAGCCAGATGCTTAGCGAGATTACCGGGGTTGCGGTGCAACCGAACAAAGCAATTATCGGACGCAATGCGTTTGCCCACGAAGCCGGGATTCACCAGGATGGTATGCTCAAGAATCCTCTGACCTATGAAATTATGACGCCGCAATCGGTGGGAGTGCCGGATTCGAAACTGGTGCTGGGCAAGCATTCGGGACGGCACGCGCTTGGCCTGCGCTGCGAACAGTTGGGTTATCAGTTTGATCGAAAGCAGCTTGACGAAGTCTACCGGTGTTTCGTCGTGCTCGCGGATCAGATCAAGCAGGTCGAGGATCACCATCTGCTGGAGCTGATTTTCTCGATTCAAGGCGACGGCACAACCGGCGACCCTCGGCAGTTGAAGCCACGTCCGCTCGCTGTCGCTGCCGTTGCTGCTGCGCGATCGAACACCGGACGCGAACATTCGCAGGTGTGGGTTTCGATGCCTTACTCGAGAGGCGCCAGTCAAGCAAGTCTCGCCCTCAATCCGATGGCGGAGCACCACGGCGATCAGGAAGATTACCTTTGGGGAGTGTGATCGCTGCCGAGCGCCCACACGGCGATTGGTATGAAGTGCAGTCGTGAAATCTTGTGTAGCTCTGCGTCCCTTGGTTGATGAAGTGCGTGTGCTTTAACATGACTCGAACCCTCGCAACGGGCACCGACAATAGATCCCCATGCTCCTGAAGATCGCAATCCTTCCCGGGGACGGCATCGGTCCCGAGGTAATTGATGAGGCGGTTCGTGTCCTTGAAGTCATAGCCGCGCGGTTCGGGCACGAGCTTTGCCTTGCGAAGAAAGATGTGGGGGGCGCGGGGCTTACGAGCAGCCGTGATCCGCTGCCTCAGGATACGTTGCAAACTTGCCTCGCATCTGCCGCTGTTTTGCTGGGAGCAGTCGGAGGGCCGGCGTTTGACAACGTGCCGCCCGATCTGCGGCCGGAGCGGGGACTGCTTCGGCTGCGGAAGGAACTTGGCGCGTTTGCGAATCTGCGGCCTGCGGTGTGTTTCCCGTCGCTTGAAGATTGCTCGCCACTTCGCTCTCATGTGATCCGAGGCGCGGACATTCTGATCGTGCGCGAGCTTTTGGGCGGAATCTATTTCGGTGAGCCACGCTCGACCACAGGCGCTGCCGGCAGCCGCATTGCTATCGATACGATGCGCTACCGGGAGCCGGAGATCGAGCGCATCGCGCGCGTGGCTTTTGAGTTGGCCAAATCCCGACGGCGCCAAGTTATGTCCGTGGACAAAGCCAACGTGCTCGACTGCTCGCGGCTGTGGCGCGAAGTGGTTACACGGGTTGGGCAGGAATATCCTGAAGTGCAACTGCGGCACACTTACGTCGATTCGGCTGCGATGGCTTTGGTCGCGCGTCCGACGGATTTCGATGTGCTGCTTACGGAAAATATGTTTGGCGACATACTTTCCGATCAGGCGGGCGCTATCGTGGGATCGATCGGGGTGCTGGGATCGGCCAGCATCGGGGGCACGGTAGGACTCTATGAGCCCGTACACGGCTCTGCCCCCGATATTGCCGGGAAAGGCATTGCCAATCCTTTGGGCGCCATTCTTTCAGTGGCGATGATGCTGCGTCACTCGTTCCATCTCGATGCGGAAGCGGCGTGCGTCGAAGCGGCAGTCGCGTCGGTGCTGGACAGAGGGAACCGCACGCGGGATCTGGCGAAGCCTGGTCAACCAACGATCGGCACGGCCGAGATGGGAAGCAGGATTGTAGCGACGATCCGGGAACGACCGCAGCATGACGCAGCTTAAAAAGCGGCCGAGAGTTAGCTTGGCGTGCAATGGCTAAAGAGCTTGGGGAAGAAACTCTCGGCATTGGAAGTTTTGACGGGGGCACAGCTTTCTAGCCGTGCCGCAAGTCCTTGAAAGCGATGTACGGCGCGGCTTGAAGCCGCGCCCCTTCAAGGGCTCCCAATAGGTGATTGCGGGTCCGCAACCTCTAAAGCTATTTCCTCCCGCGCTCTGTCAAAAGTTTGCTTGCTTGTACAGAGTCGTGAGCTAGATCACAGGCCACCGTAACCTGTATCACAGCGGAAGCCGGCGAATGTCTTTAAACTCAACGCAGCCATAAAAACACTGGGGCCGCTGCACGATAGATGCTGGGAGGTGCAAGGCTCACTGTGGATGTAACCTGTGGTAGGCTGCGTGACTGACTGGCAACAGGAAACTCGCAGCCTTTCTCTGCTGGACCCATAGTCACGACTTCACTTTTCCATGCACTTAATGTTCTGATTCGCTAACATACAAATAGTTTTTGTTCCGCTGGCTTTTTCAAAAGCGATGCCTTGGGAGCTAGCCTGAGGCACAGGTAAAACGATGGCTGAGCAGTTCACACTGTTCGACAAAATCTGGAATGAGCACGTGGTTTGTGTTCCCTCGGGACAGCTGCCGCTGCTCTACATCGATCTGCACCTGGTACATGAGGTTACCTCGCCGCAGGCGTTCGAAGGATTGCGCGTGGCGGGCCGCAAGGTACGGCAGCCACAGCGCACAGTTGCGACTGTCGACCACAACATTCCCACCGAACCTCGCGGTACGCTCATCACCGATCCCATTGCCGCGCGGCAGATTCAGGCTTTGCAGCAGAACTGCAGAGATTTCGGCGTGCCTTTATTCGATATGGAGTCGTCGGACCAGGGCATCGTCCACGTGATCGGTCCGGAGTTGGGATTGACTCAGCCGGGGATGACCGTGGTCTGCGGGGACAGCCATACCAGCACGCACGGCGCATTTGGAGCGCTAGCATTTGGTATTGGGACTTCAGAAGTCGAGCATGTGCTGGCCACACAGTGCCTGCCTCAACGCAAACCCAAGACCATGCGGATCGATGTGCGCGGCCGGCTCGGCGAAGGAGTGAGCGCGAAGGATCTTGCTCTGGGAGTGATTGGGCAGATTGGCATCGATGGGGCTACCGGTCATGTCATCGAGTACACAGGTGAGGTGATTCGCGGGCTGTCCATGGAAGGCCGAATGACCTTGTGCAACATGAGCATTGAGGCCGGAGCGCGAGCCGCGATGATTGCGCCTGACGAGACTACGTTTGCTTATATGAGGGGGCGCCGCTTTGCTCCGAGGGACTGTGACGCCGCCGTCACTCAATGGCGCGGGCTGGTTTCTGATCCTGGGGCACAGTACGACGCGGTCGCGGAGATCGACGCTTCGCTGCTTGCTCCATTTGTTACATGGGGCACGAATCCGGGCATGATTGCGCCGGTCGATGGACGCATTCCTGAGTTCAGCGATTTGAAGAAAGGTGAGGATCGTCCCGCCGTCGAGCGCATGCTGGAGTATATGGGCTTGGAGCCGGGCACTCGCATCGAAGACATTTCGGTTGATCGCGTTTTCATCGGCTCCTGCACCAACTCGCGGCTGGAAGACTTGCGTGCGGCGGCTCGGGTGGCCAAGGGACATCGGGTTGCTTCCAAAGTAAGGGCTATGGTCGTTCCAGGTTCGCAGGCAGTCAAACGCGCGGCTGAACTTGAGGGCTTGCACAGGATTTTTCAGGAATCCGGGTTTGAATGGAGGGAGTCCGGCTGCTCGATGTGTTTGGGAATGAATCCGGACATTCTGCGGCCTGGGGAACGCTGCGCTTCGACTAGCAATCGCAATTTCGAAGGCCGCCAGGGACGCGGGGGACGGACGCACCTCGTAAGCCCGATGATGGCCGCCGCAGCTGCTATCGCCGGGCACTTCACGGATATTCGGAATTGGATTTTTCACTAAGACGATGGGGTTGCATTCCGCGAGCGGTCGGCTAAGGAGCTAAAGCCCACATTTATTCGCGGCTTGGTCGGGACGGTTGAACCGTGCCCTCCCACTGAACAATTAATTTCGCCGCATGACTTGCAACTTGTCATCGTAGCCAGGCTAAGAGGTAAGCTGTGCAACCATTTCGCACTCACAAAGGCCGAGTCGCTCCGCTCTATCGAGCGAATGTTGACACGGACCAGATCATTCCCAAGCAGTTTCTAAAACGGATTGAACGGACCGGGTTTGGCGAGTTCCTATTCTACGATTGGCGTCGCGGGAGCGATGGCAAGCCCGATTCGGCATTCCCTTTGAACGATCCGCGCTACGCGGGCGCGAGTGTTCTGGTTGTTGGGAAGAATTTTGGTTGTGGATCTTCGCGGGAACATGCGGTCTGGGCGCTGGAGGATTTCGGTTTCCGCGTCGTCGTTGCGCCTTCATTCGCCGACATCTTTGCCAACAATTGCGCGAAGAACGGAGTCTTGACGGTGGTGTTGAGAGAAGACAAAGCCGGGGAGATCGCTCGCCGAGCCGGAGAACTTCCGAACTACGAAATCACGGTCGATCTTGAGCGGTGTAAGGTTCACGATGAACACGGATTCTCGGCGGGGTTCCAGATCGACGAGTTCACCCGCCATTGCCTGCTCGAAGGACTGGACGACATTGGACTCACCCTGCAGCATGAATCCGAGATCCTCGACTATGAGGCTCGGCATCCGCCCCTGAGACCCAATTCCTAAACTACCAGTTTTAAAATTGGCGCTGCACGGGCGTGGACGCCCTAGCCTACATTGGTACAATGACTCACACAACAGAGTAGGCGGTGGAGGAGAATGCCCGAGGCTTGGAAACAGTGGGAAGGGCAAGTCGTAAACGAAGAATTTCCGTTGCTTCGCCACCTGGGCGGCTCGGAACACAGCGCCGTGTTTCTAACCAAACGGGCTGATCGCGACCAGCAGGAAGTGGCGATCAAACTTATTCTGGCCAATGCCGAGAACCCCGAACTGCAGCTCTCCTGGTGGGAACTGGCCGCGAAGTTATCGCACCCGCACTTGCTTCGGCTCTTTCAGTGGGGTCACTGTCAGATCGATGGCACGGAGTTGCTTTACGCTGTGGCCGAATACGCGGAAGAGAGCCTGGCCCAGATTCTACCTTACCGGCCGCTTACGCCTGAGGAAGCGCGCGACCTGCTGCGGAGTGTTCTGGATGCTCTGGCTTATGTCCACGCCAAAGGGTTTGTGCATGGTCACATCAAACCCGCCAACATCATGGCGGTGGGCGATCAAATAAAACTTTCGAGCGACGGACTCTACGGTTCTGGCGAGACGAGCCAGCTTATAGCCTCACCCAGTATCTACGCAGCCCCCGAGATCACAAACGGCGGAGGTGTTTCGCCAGCTTCGGACGTTTGGTCGTTGGGCATGACGCTGGTCGAAGCTCTGACTCAGCATCCGCCCGATTGGGAGGGAACGGAGCGGGCGGAAGTGGTGTTACCTGAGACGTTGCCGACGCCGTTTTCCGAAATCGCCAGTCACAGTGTGCATCGGGACCCGCAACGCCGGTGGACAGTTGCTGAAATCTCCACCAGGCTGCGGCAGCCTTCGCCCGTGCTCGTAGGAAAACAGGTGGTCCCGCTCAAAGGCGGAATTACGAAATGGGGCTACCTTTTCCTAGCTATCGCCGCCGGACTGTTGCTGGCAATCCTTGGACCAAAGTTATTCCATCGTCATCCGGCTGCCGAGCCAGGAACTGCAGTCGAATCCTCGGCGAGCCAGCCCGCCCCGCAGCAAGGGACCGGACCGGGACAAGCCGCACCGATCGGCCGAGGCAAAAACCAAGCTTCGGGTCGGTCACATGCTGCAAGCCACTCTGGTGCGACCAAGAACGGGGGCGGCAATAATAACTCTGGCGCTCGGGCTCAGGGGACGGTCGTTCAACAAATTTTGCCGGACGTCTCCCGGAACGCCTTGAGAACGGTTCAGGGCAAGGTGAAGGTGCGGGTGAAGGTCACGGTGGATTCGTCAGGCAATGTAACGGCTGCGAGATTCGATTCTCAGGGCCCGAGCAGATATTTTGCGGAGCGGTCGCTGCGGGCCGCTAGACAGTGGACGTTTAAGCCGCCGCAGGTTGATGGTCAGGGTGTCCCGAGCGAATGGATTTTGGGATTCGAGTTTCAGAGAGCGGGAGCCAGCGTCCATCCTTCCCAAACTTTTCCTTAGCGGAAGTTCGCTCTGCGGCCCGGACGAGACGTCTGTGGCTACGTGAGCTTTAACGCATTCAACTTCTTGGCTATTGAGCAGTACAAATCGACTGCTTCACTCAGCTGTTTTTTCTCGATGTATTCGCCTTCGGTGTGAGCTACGTGAATTGATCCGGGGCCGATCAGCAGAGGCTGCCCCCAATTGGTTAACGCGGGAATGTCCGTGGTGAAGGCGGCGACCATCGTGGGCAAGCCGTCGAGTGTGCGCAGGCGGACGAATGGAATCTCCAGAATGAATTCGACTTTGGCCAGGCCAGCGACCGCTTGTTCGATCTCGTGACGTAATTCGTCCGTGGGCCCGATTAGACGATAAAGCAATTGTGCCCGCGCTTTGTCCGGAATCACATTGGGAGCGCGGCCGCCTTCGATCACTCCGATGTTTAATGTGCATGGACCGATGCCGTCCTCAGCTGGCAGTTTCATGGCGCGGAGCCGGTGCAAAGCTTCAAGAAGTTTGTCGATCGCAGATTCGCCTAGTTCCGGATAAGCAGAGTGGGCCATCCGCCCTTCGGCGATGACATTCACTCGCAACGTGCCCTTGGATGCGCTCGCCATCCGGTTTTCGGTAGGCTCACCGTTGATCAGAAACTTGCAGCCTGGAGATTGCCGGTTGGCTATCTGTGCGCCGAGGCTGTTTCGTTCCTCGCCGACAAGAAAAAGAAGTCCCACGTGAACGTTCTCTTTCCGTAACCGTTCGGCTGCCGCGATCTGAGCGGCGATGATGCCTTTGGCATCGCATGATCCCCGGCCATAGACCCGGTTGTCGTCTTCGGACGATGGAATGAAGGGCGGGACCGTATCCAAGTGGGTCGAGAAAACGATCGTGGGCTTTGGTTGTCCGGGCGAAGTTGCGTACACGTTGCAGCGGCTGCCTTCGACAGGAAGCTTGTTTGCATGGTATCCCAGGCGGCGTAGTTCGCTGTGAACCACATCGCCCACCAGTGCTTCGTTGCCGGTGATCGATTCAATGTCCACGAGCTGACGCGTAAGAGCGACGACATCCATGGGAAAGAGGATAACGCAGGAGTGGGTGCGCACACACGGTGGTTCGTGGAAATTCAGCTCACAAACGTCGTAGAGACGCTGTAGCAACGTCTCTTCCCGCATTCACCAGCTGCTATGCTGGAGAATGACGATGAATGCACAACTCAGTTCGATTCGGTCTCTGCTCCTTGACGGTCCGGCAGGCAGGCTGGAAGCCCTGCTGAATATGGGTGCGGAACACGCGACTCACGCCGCGCTGGTGTGTCATCCGCATCCTCTTTATGGCGGAACGCTGCACAACAAAGTGGTTTTTCACACCATGAAAGCCCTGAACAGTTTTGGTTATCCGGTGTTGCGTTTTAATTTTCGCGGGGCGGGACTTAGCCAGGGCGAGCACGACCATGGCAACGGTGAAGTGGAGGACGTCCGCACAGCGCTGAACTGGCTGGATCGCGAATTTCATCTGCCTTTGATCTGTGCCGGATTTTCGTTTGGAGCTGCGGTGGGGTTGAATGCCGCGTGTCCTGATGAGCGCGTGGTGGCCGCGATCGGGCTGGGGTTGCCAGTCGATGCGATTGGGGACCGATTGTATGACTTCGAGTCCTTGCGCGGTTGCACGAAACCAAAATTATTTGTCAGCGGCGACCGCGATCAGTTTGGTCCGCTCGCAAAATTGGAAAAAGTTGTGGAAGCGCTTCCGGAGCCGAAGAAGCTGGTGATCGTCGAGGGTGCGGATCATTTCTTTGAAGGGCGGTTGCGAGAAATGCGGGACGCGATTGAATCCTGGATAAAAGCAAGTATTCCTGGTTGATCACCTAAGGAGATCCGCCCTCGGCTGGTCCTCCACGTGGGCGCTGCCTAGGAGGCGATCGCCTCTATAATCCTTCCATGTCTTCGGCAGCAGGTAGCCGCGAACGGATCGCCATTGAGATGCGGGTTGTGGCGAGGAATCTTTTCGAGCAAGCGCTGGGGAAATCCAGTGTTGATCGAGCTTTCGAGCGCCATGTTTTCTGTGAACGCGGCGTTTTACGCGTCTGCGAGGACCTATACGACTTGCACTTTTTCAATCGCGTATTGGTTGTTTCCATCGGCAAGGCTGCGCATACCATGGTGAGCGCGCTGCAAATTCAGGCTGGAGATAATTTTGAGGGAATCGTCGCCAGTTCGGTGCAGCCGAATTCGCAGGCGCGTGGGTTCCGCTATTTTCATGGCGGACATCCCATGCCGAGTGAAGAATCGATTCGCGCTGCCGAGGCCATGTTGAAGTCGTTGAGCGCACAAAATGCATCGTCTCTCGTGATTTTCATGCTGAGCGGGGGCGGGTCTTCGATTGCCGAAAAACCGATTGATGACGAAATTTCTTTAACGGATCTGGTCGCGACTTACCGCGCACTCGTGCACTCCGGTGCGCCCATTGCCGAGATCAATGCCGTTCGCAAACATCTGTCGGCGATCAAGGGAGGACGATTAGCGCAGGCGGCTCTGGGGGCGCAGCAGGTTTCGATTCTGGTTTCAGATGTACCTGACTGCACGCCGGATGCTTTGGCGTCCGGTCCGACCATGCCGGACTCGACTAGCGTGGAAGATTGTTACGCGATTGCGGCGAAGCATCGGTTGGTGGAACAGTTCCCCGCGACGGTGAGGGAATTGTTTCAGCGCCGTGCGCTCGAGGAAACCCCCAAATCAGATGACCCCGCTTTTCATCGCAGCCGCTGGTGGACGGTGCTTTCGAATTCAACTTTGCTTGAAGCCAGCAAGAAAGAAGCCGAGCGCCATGGCTTCACGGTCGAAGTGGACAACAGTTGCGACGACTGGGACTATGAGGCTGCGGCTGAGTATCTGTTAGCACGCTTAGGTGAATTGAGAAAGAAATCGGATCGAGTCTGCCTCATCTCCGGCGGAGAAGTCACGGTTAAGGTCACCAACGGGGGCGTGGGCGGTCGCAACCAGCAGTTTGCCTTGGCATGCGCACAAAAGATTGCAAGCGAAAATATCACCGTGCTCAGCGCGGGCACGGATGGGATCGACGGCAACAGTCCGGCTGCGGGAGCAATCGTCGACGGAACCACACTCGAACGCGCAAGCTCTCGTGGGTTGGATCCCGCAGCCAGCCTTCTCAGCTACAACGCCTATCCTTTTTTCGATGCGTTGGGTGACACGATTATGACTGGGCCAACCGGTAACAACCTGCGCGACCTGAGAATTCTGCTGAATTACTGATTAAACGTGGACATGCCTGTCCGCGTTTTCCCCAGTTGTAGGATTTTCCAGAAACATCACCCACCCTTATTCGCAGAGTACCCGAAAAAGGATGGGTCACTCAGAAGCATAATCCGCGCACCCTTCTTTACCTATTTCCCAAGGCTACTTCAGCAAGCCATAGACGACCAAGGCACTCTTCGTGCCAATGTAGACCTTGCCGTTCACCACCGTGGGTGGTGCGAATTTCGTATTTGATCCCAGGGAGTCCCGGCCCCCGGACGCTTGCGTACTGTTGTACAACTCATTGGCCAAGTTGGTGGCGTCGTAGGCGTGCAGAATGGATATGATCGGCTGCACCACCCACACAATCCCATTGCTCGTGCCGCTCGAAGAAACGGAGGGTGTGGCGCCCGGAAAGCCGTAGGTGGTAGGAGACTTCGAGGTCGGCCCTGACAGTTGCCCATTGGCGATGGCAAAGGCCTTCACGTTATCGTTGACCCCGGAAAAATAGACGTTTCCATTCCAGTACGCGGCCGTTCCGTAGTTGCAGTCATTATGAGTGCTGTTGCAGTCCCTAGAGTTAGCGATGTGCACGCCTACCGCTCCGGGAATCTCCTGCAGTATCTGATCGCCGGAACTGTCGTACTTGCCCATATTGTCCCGGTTTACCACGTAGACGGTTCCATTCTTGTCCCCGCTCAACATCACGTGCGGATATGTGCCGGTTTGATCTGGCAACAGAATCGCGGCGTTTGTGCCGAGGTCGGTATCGTGCGTATCAAAAGCCAGAGCTGCGGGCGTGAAAAAATCAGTCACCTGCAACTTACCGGTGCTCGGATGTAATTTCAAATAGGAATTGCCCCAATCGTTGACCGTATCGTCCCAACTGCCGTTTCCTGTGACGGTGAAGAGGACGTTATTCGCATCCGCCTCTATCGTTCCATTCCAGATTCCTCCTTGCTCCCCGTCGCCACCATGATTCGTAGTGTTGTTGGGAGTAGCGTTGAATATGTAGCGTCGTTTCATGGTAGTGGCGTCATATCCAAAGATCCAGCCGTGAAAAATCGGAGCATCATTGATCGAGGCGAAGGGCACGTAAACGATTCCATTTGCCAGGAGGAGAGCGCCGCGGTCGTTTTCGGAAGCTTGGTTGAAGGTCACGATACCATTGACGTTGTCTCTGCCTGTGCCGTGAACACTTCCCTTAATCACAACCGGGCTTCCCGGCAAGTCTTTTCCTGTCGACAGATCGTACTTATGAAGAACATGGAAGTACTTGCCGGCATGGTTGGGGTCAGTTCGTCCTTCCACATAGATAGCGCCGTGCGTTCCCTGAGTGAGGTCAATCACCGGGGTTGCCGTGATTCCGATTACCGAGGTCAGGTACACCAAGTTGCAGTTGGATCCCGACACCGGCTGGCTGGCACTGCAAGGAACCGGAATACCAAGATTGGTGTGCCACAGGGGCGTGGAAACTTTGAAGTCGGCATCAAACGCGTACACGCTGTTGTTCTCGGTTATGACGAACACAACGTTGTGCACCCCACCGCGAATTTGCAGGCTCGGCACATACAGAGGTTGGCCGTAAGCCAGCGAGTCCAGAGGAAACGAGTGAAGTTTCCCGAAGGTGCTTACGTTCACGTTTGATGGGGTCAGCGTCGTCTCGTTGGTATTCTCTCCCGTCCGCAGGTTGTCGTTGTGATAGGTAAGCACCGATTGGGTCAGATTTGTGGAAGCCGCACCCGCGGGTGCACCCGCCTGATAAACAGCGACGGCCGACAGCACGGCGAGAAAGAGGAAGGTAATACGATTTCCCATGGCAGTACTCCTGATTCGTCAATCAGCTTTAAAGCTGGAAAACTCGCGGAGAGGAAACAACATAACTTCTGTCCGGTGCCGAAAGCTTCTGGTTGGATTTTCCCCCATAGTGAAAGACGCGCCTTGGATCTCAGCCCATTTGCTTGCGGCTTAAGTCTTTCCGGCCCGATTTTGATTATCAACGCCTTTACCGGGTTGCCTGACATACGGAAACCGCGGGCCAAATTCAAGAAGAAATCGGTTGTGGCTGAGCTGTTGAGAACGATCTTCGCGGGTCAGGTCAGACGTAGCGTCAGCGACGGCAGCGGGAGGCCCTCGACTTCGGCGGTCCAAACATTGCCTTCGTTGGTTAGATGTCCGGCGGTAAGGGTTCCGGAGCTGATGATTTCGCCGGCGCTCAATGGCTCGGTTGGAAAGCGGCGGACGATGGCTGCACCTAGTTCGGCAAGGCACAACGCGGGGCTACGCAGGCTGTTTCTCCCTGATCCTTCTTCTACGAACTCTCCATTTTTTAACATTCGGAGCTTGAATCGCGCGAGTTGGTCTACGAGGCCGGCAATCATTTTGGGCAGTATGTGTACCCGCTCTCCGACCACGAGCGCGGCATGCAGGCCGAAGGAGGCGACGAAATCACTGGGTTGAAACTTCCAGTCGGGAAAGGGGCAATCGATGATTTCGAATCCCAGTGCTAGCCAGTCTGTCGATTCGAGCGCAGAAGTGGTATCGAGGCCCTCGGATGTGATCGGTTGTTTCAAACCGAAAACAATCTCGGGTTCAATCTTGAGCGACCGGCGGTGCGGCAGCGTGAGCGTAGCGGAGTTATTGTCGCTGTGCTGAACCGTGTCGTCGTACATGTGGGCCCAGACCAGGGTTTCGAGTTTGAGCACGCGCCACATGGCTTTGTTGGCGTAACCAACTTTGCGACCTACGACTTTGTGTCCGCTGGCTTCGCGGATGCGCTTGAGTGCGGCTTCAACTTCATAGGCCGCGTTGAGATCGAAACCGGGGCGGGCGGAGGGAGGAGTGGGGACCATCTGGTCCGTCTCATACGCTGAAAGGAGTTCCTGGGCTATAGCTGCGGCGTCATTGTGCGACATGTTCGGTTTCCACGGCCGTGGTTTGGAAAGTTCGACGTTCCGAATCTTAACAGAGCCGGTTTGGCAACTGGCTCGACGTGATGGCGCCCTGCGGGGTCAGAATCTTGTCTGCTGTGTTTAATGCAACGCTGAAGCGTTGCTCCACCCTTCTGCGGTAGTTCATGGCCGTTCCTAATCTGACAGCATTCCCAGGGTAGGGTTCAGTTCAAAACGATGGTAACTTACGCTCGTCGGGGAGTTCCGATAAGCTGAGAGCAAATCGATGATTTCGGTCACTGTTCGCCAGGAGGAACACGATGAAGCTGACGGCTAGACTTTCGGTGCCAAGCATTTCGCGACGTCGTTCTAGTTGCTGGTTGCACTCTCAAATCTTACTGTTGTCCCTTCTTGGTCTGGGATTGGCGAGCGCTCCTGCTGTCGCCCAAAACGCGGTGGTGTTGGTGGGATCGGGATCGAGCGTCCCGGCTCCTCTTTATACCCGGTGGACGCAGGAATATGGCAAGCACAACTCGCACATTCAGATGCGATATCTCCCGGTGGGGACGAGTGAAGGGATTAAGCAGATTTCCCATGGGGTGGGCGATTTCGGCGCCGGGGAAGCTCAGCTTTCGGAAAAGGAACGCAAAGACGAAGGTTTGATCGAACTGCCGGTCGTCCTCATTGGGATCGTTCCCATCTACAATCTTCCCGATGTGCACTCGGAGCTTCGGCTTTCGGGAGAAGTATTGGCGGAGATCTTCCTGGGAGATATCAAAACCTGGAACGCTGCCCCGATTGCCAAACTCAATCCGGAAATTGCATTGCCGAACCTTGCGATCCAAGTCGTTAACCGCCCCCCAGGCAAGGGATCCAACTTCGTCTTCACTGAATTTCTCTCCAAGGCAAGTTCCAAGTTTCGAGGCCAAGTGGGTGTCAGTCCTTCTCCTAAGTGGCCGGTCGGAGTCGCGACGGAACGTAGTTCGGATATGGCGGACAAGGTGAAAAATACTCCAGGTTCAATCGGCTACGTCGAATATCAATATGCGGTGAAGGGCGGAATTTCCCAAGTTGCGGTGTTGAATCCCGCGGGCAGGTTTGTCAGGGCTTCCGCTGAGAGTATTGCTGAGGCATGCAAAGCCATAGAAGCGCCGCGGTGGAATAGCTTCTCTGCCTCGCTGACCAATGCCCCCGGAGCGGATTCTTTCCCCATTACCAGTTTCACCTGGATTTACCTGCGAAACAAATCTACCGATTCTTCTCGTGCAGCGGCGTTAGTCGAGCTCTTGGATTGGATGTACACGGACGGCCAGCAGTTTGCGGTGCAGGAAGGCTATTCGGAACTACCCCCGCCATTGCTTGCAGCAGTACGAAAGAAGGCCAAAGACTTGCAATGAGCGGCCTTCCCCAGGTTCTGCGTGGACCTGATAAGATTCGCTAGTTTCGTTTGGGGGAACTATGCGGATTTGCTTCGTCTTAGCTTGTATTGCGGGGATGACGGCTCTGGCTTCGGGCCAAGAGCCAGCGACCAAGGCCGGTGAAGGCCATCCATTCGCCAGCGTGTCCACGGATCCTGCCCTGAAAGAGACGTTCGAAGCGAAAATCAAAGCTGAATGGGAAGCTGTGAAGAACAAGGATAAAAAGGCGTACGCCGATTTGCTGGCGGACGATTATCAAGGAGTGGAAGTCGACGGCCGAGGTGAAAGGAATAAGATTCAAGCTCTAAACGAACTGGCTGAGAGCAACGTTTTCAACTACACGTTGTGGGGTTACAAACTGATTCCGCTGAGTTCCGAAGCCGCCTTTGTCATCTACGAAGTTACCCTCCAGTTTCCGCCTAAATCGGCCGTGCGTTTTTCGAGGGTGTATATCACGGAACTCTGGGTGAAGCGCGCTGGTCAATGGAAGGAACTGCACTACCAGGAAACTCATGTCAAGTAGCTGCCTTTGCCCGCGCAACCTTTGCAATCGTGCCGCATCCCACTAATTAAGGAGAAATCCCAATGACCAAAATGTGGTTGGTTCTGCTGGTATTTTCCGGCAGCTTTCTCCTGGCACAAGACAGCAGTACCAGCAGCATGGGCCAGGACAACTCAAAACATGCTAAAGGAGAGGTGACGGTGCAGGGCTGCGTGAGCAGAGCCAGCGGCGATTACATCTTGATGAAGCAGAATCCGGCGATAACCTACGAACTCCAGGCTACTGGCAAAATAAAGCTCCGGAGCTATCTTGGACAACGAGTGGAAATAACCGGGAAGACATCACCTTCAATGAGCACAAGCTCGGACAGCATTTCAAAGACTGGTTCTCCCTCGCCGGTGACCCTAAACATTAGTTCGATCAAGACGATTTCGAAGGAATGCGCGCTGCGTCCTGTCGCCGCCCAATAACGAAGATCCTAATCGCAATCCGGAGGCATGGCTGAGATCTCCGATCCGGAGTCGCAGGGAAGTTTTTTCTTGGACGGCTCGAGCAACGCTGCCCGGCTGTAACGTAGAATCCACAGCCCTTCGTTGTTCGTGAGATAGATCAATCCGTGGCCGCCGTCAGGCAGCAGGCTTGTAACGCCGCTAAATTCCTGGAGGGTTTTAGGATTGCGGGGGTCGCTCAAATCCAGCACTCGCACCGTTTCCGTGGGATGGGCACTGCTGGTGAGAGTGGTCGGCTTCTTGTCCGGCGCCTCCGAAATGGCTACTTGCGGAGTGACCATTTCCAAATTCCCCGCCGTAGCTTGATTCGGCTGCACCGTCCGCTTAAGCAGGTTCGGCTTCTCGGGCTTGCTCACGTCAACCACCATGAAGCCTTGCTTGGAGGCCTGCTGCACATATAAATACTGCTTCCCTTCTTCCTTCTGCAGCAGCATTTGATTTCCCGTGGCCTGCGGAAGTGGGAGGTGTGCGATTACGGTTGCGGGAACGTCTGTGGGTTTCTTAGGCGGTTCGTCTTTAGCTGACGACAACGTGACAAAAAATGCGAAGAAGGCCAGAACTACGATTCCGGCGGAGACGATGCGTCTATTCATAATTCACACCAACTTCTGGTCTACGGCTATTGCGTGAAACTATACCACGGGTTTCGTGCTCCTGCCGCTGCGCGACAGGACCGGGTCAAAAGACCCGGTCCTCCACGTCCACTCACTGTTCCCCGTAGACGCCGATACAACCGTTGCTGCTCTGCGTCGTGCAGATTCCACCCGCCTGCAACGGCACAAAGGCGTGATTGTTGCTAGAGTCAACCGCAATGCTATGCGAGTTCGCATTGGTCGCAACGTTCTCCAGCCAGGTATTTGTCTTGGCGTCGATTACGCCCATGACCGGGCCATTGGGCATGTCTCTCGCGGCCACGTAGTAGCGGTTATCGCCCGCGTTGTACCAGATCTCGTCGACTCCGCCGACCTGGGTAATTTCCGTGATAATCGCGCCCGATGTGCCGTCGATGACGAACAAGTTAGGCGGAAAAGCCTCACCGTCATGATCCGCGCAGCCCACCATGAAGTTGTTTCCCGGACCCTGAACGACGCTGGTCGGCATGCAATTCTGCAGCACGAAGGTGTTGACCACCACCGGCCCATTTGGGTTTCCGAGCCGGGGATCGATCTCATCGACGCAACCGATGTTGGTTATACCGATGCAATTTTCATTCGTCTGCAAAAGGTGACCGGTGTTGGGATTCCAGGCCATGCCGCCCAATCCGGCGGGTGCTATCGCGCCGGCACAGTTGGCGCCGGGTGCGGTCTGGCTACAGAATGCTCCCGTGGTTTGGTCGATGAGCGGACCATGATGGCAGGGAATTGTGTAGGTGGTGCCGATGGGCGTGATCCCGCTCAGACCGGGGAGACCGAGCACAGGATTGGCGTTGGCTATCCCTCCGGAAACACCGCTGAAGACGTGCGGGTTCGAGGGATCGGGGCATGGGAACGTTACTCCAACGGTATCAACCGGCACGGTCGCACTGAGTCCTGCTCCGCCCGAAGCCTTGCCGCCTGCGCCGTCGTAATAAATCTGTCCGATAATGCAGCTCGGAGGATTAAACGAAGTGCCCGCTACTCCCGGATCCAATATCGGCGACGGTTGTGGAATCGCAGTGCCTGATCCCTGAAACGGGTACCCGCCGCTGGTACCGTAATTCGCTAAGACGAAACCGGCTTCATATGGGCCGTAAGCGAGCGTGGGCACAATCGGCAGGCAATGGCTTGTTCTAGCGACGACGCCGGACATATCGATGAACGTGACAAAGGGTAATCCGGGATCGCCATTGATGACGGCAAGAACGTGATGAACAGGATCGTATGCCATTTCATCAGCGCGGTCGTCTCCGCAAGTAGCTGCCGACCCAGCCTCACCGTTCCAGGAAGCGACGCAAGGGCCGATGCCCAGTGGTCCGTCGTAGTCTGCAGATGTGCCCGTAGGTATGGTTGCGAGCACAGTTGGCGGTGTCGCCGTCAAATCAAAGACCGCTACACTCGCGTTGCCGACAGCCGTAAACAAGGTCTTGCCGTCTGGAGTAACTTCCTCGCCGTCTGGTCCTGACATGGGATTTACGCCGTTGGCACGCGAAGCGCAGCACTGCGCGCCAGGGAATCCGCCGAAATTGCCGTTCGCGCCAAAGCCCGAAATGAGGTGAAAGGGAGCATTTCTGCATCCGAAGCGCGTGAAGTTTCCAACAACGTCAACTTGGGGCGGTACCGTGGGATCACAGGGACTGGCCGCATTTCCCGCGTTGGTCACGGCGTTGCTGCCTTGAATGGCATTGATCGCGATATTGTTGACGGTATCCACGACCACTATGGCCAGCCCAATGCGATCCGAGACGTAGTCGCGGTGCGTGGCCTGGTTGAGCCAGCTTATGTCGAAAGAGTTGAATGGACCACCGGGTTCGCCAGTTGGGTTGTGCTCGGGCACCGTGATGTTCACGATGTCGGCGTAACCGTCCGCCGTGGTCGTACCGCACACCGGGCAGTTCTTTACGTTGCCGCAGCCGCTCGCAATCACAAACAACGCCGTGAGAAGAACAGTAAGCAGAATTCTCGATCGCATCGAATCTCCTCCTGCAATTTTCCCTTCAGAGCAGATTGCAACTAGCCCTGGCGTCCAACCAAAACCTCACCCACAATTTCACCACGTGCCAAGCAGATTCCTCAAAAGCGGAACTGCAATTCCTGCGTCAAGGCATAGAAATTCTGCGGCACTTGCCCGGTAATGCTGGGCTGCTTGAGCTGATCGATGTTTACGTTGAACTGGTATTTCACCCAGTAGTTCAGATACCAGTTGACTCCAAAAGTGATCTGGTCGGTGTGATAGTCGTAGGCGGGAACAAATCCCGGTGTGTAAAAGTTCAGGAAACTGGAAGCGGGTGCGTTCGCCTGAATGCCAGAGTACCGTGCGGCGACTTCCCATGCGCCCCAGCCGCGTCCCTTGCCGCCCGGAGTATCGGGACCAAGCAGCGGCCGCTTCACTCGCGGAGTGCCGTTCTCGGGGCGTTTTTCGCCGGTGAGCAGATACGTCGCGCCGATGTTCCAGGCCTTGGCGCCGACGCCGGGAATCGTCAGGAACGCGAGGCCTCCTGGTGTCTCGGAGCCCACGGCGTAGCGTTGCTGCTGCAACTGCACGTACTCGCCGCGCAGCGCGAAACCCGATTTGATGTAGGTGAATTCACCCTCGTACCGCTCGGTGGGACCGTTGATCCTCAGCTGCGGGAAGAAAGCGTAAGTGGCATCGGGAAGGAGTCCGCTAAAGCTCAGGTCTCCGGAAAGTCCCCGAGAACGACCATGGCTGATGGAGCCGCCAAAAGCAAGTTGCTTGAACAAATCCTTCTTGCTCTTGCGCCAGGGATAGAAGCGGAGCCTGCCAACAAACTCCGGTTCGTTGGTGGCGTTTGCGGTAACACCATTGCGGCCGTTGAATGCGCCGGCCCACCATTGCACGACGCCGCCAGAGATGTCCCCGTGCAACACCGCGCCGGGACAGCGAAAGGCGGTGCCGGCGCAGGGGTACAGCAGCGACTGCAAGCCGCGTTCGACGAAATCGAGGTTGGTAGCGCCAATTCCGGTTTCCTGAGCAAAGGGTTCCTTGAATTGACCCGCCTGCAATTGGAACTCGGGCCTGAGCCTCACGTTGAGATAAACGTCGCGTACAATTGCCCCTGTTGTCGCATTGGCGTCGGTCAAGATGGCGTAGTCGAAATGGGAGCCGTAGTTGCCCTGGAAGCCGAAACGGGCGCGCCGGATAACGAATGTATCGGAGGGAGCGCCATCGCCCTTGTATGCGCGATGGTCGATGTCGACGTAGCCGTACGGCATGATCTGGAACTGGCCATCGGCGCTCTTGATGAAAAAATGCTCACCGTTCCATCCCGCCGTGAGCGGGGCTTCCTTCTTGGGCTCGGCCGCAGGCTTGGCCTGGTTGATCATTGCCGCTTCGATCCCAGGCTCGGGCTGAATCAAAACCGTGTTCACCAGATGAACGCCTTCGGTCCCGCCGCCGCTTACGGGTTGCACACTGGCTCCGAGCGAACCGGTCTCAGCCGCAGGCCTCACACCCGCCGAATTTCCGTCGGCAGCTTGTGCCTTGCTTCCAACCAATTGCTGGACCATCGCCTTCAATTCTTCGATGGTCTTGCGTTGCGCTGCGACTTCGCTGCGCAGCTCATTGACCTCTTCCTTGGTGGCGCCCGCGGGAGTCGATCCGCCGGTCTTGCTCGCGGGTTGCGTGCCTTGAGCATGGACGAGCAAAGCTGGCGACATGAAAAGCAGAAGGAGGAAAAACGCTGTTAGCGAGCGCATGTGTTTCCTTTCCGACCATGAGTTGGCCGACCACCTGCCCGTCCCGGGAACAAGCATGCACGCGCTTCAAACGCCGGGTGCCTCGGGGCGGCAATCCTGAACCGACTATTTGAAAACTCGATAACTTGTATGAAAAGCGGACCAATCCGCTGGGGGGTCTGTTTACCACGTTTTTGAGGCGTGAGTCAAGCAATCTTTTTCTGCTGGCGCTGGCAGCGTTAAAACTCACAGTGATCTTCGATTGAGGAAGACATGCAAAAACAATCATCTGTGTGTCTCCAGTTGCCGACGTGGTAACGGTGCGCAACCGGTTGACAGCGCTGCAAAACGGCTGACTCCAGTTCGGGTTTCTGACGGGATGCCAAACAAAAACTGTCACAGAATAAATGGGAGGCGAGCGGCATCACCGTGATCACGATCACACATAACAGTTTGTTGAACCAACCTTGCGGCCAGTTGACTCTGTAGCATCGCCCTGCAATGATGTGGTTGTGCCGGAACGCAAGCTCAGAATCGTCAGGTTTATTGGGAGCACGCCGAACACCGCGTATTGCGATGTTTGCAGGTTAACCTTCCGGACGCGGCGGGAATTTGTCGTCGACGCGGACAAAGCGAAACAGCAACTGCAATCTGATTTCGACAAGCATGAGTGCAAGCCAGAGGAGGGTGCGGTCAATGATGCGCTCGACCACATCCGGTAATTCGTGGTACTCCGACGGGCCAAATCGCGCCTGCTAAGGCTGCATCCCGCAAATTGGCTTGACACTCGTTGCACAGGTAAGTCGCACGCCGCCGAATTACTGAGCCTAGCCGGTTTCCCGCGAGCATGTTGGAGGGTCTGATCGCATGGCAATACACACCGAAGAAACCACGTCGCAGTACATGAACTACGCACCCGCTGATTTGAATCCCCAGAGAGATCTTCCCAAGGGATTCTTCGATTTCCTGTTGCCGCTTCATAAGCAGTTCACGCCTTGGCAACAGAAGCTGGTCGCGAAACGCGCGAAGGTGTTGGAGCAATCGCATCGCGGGCATCCGCCAGATTATCTTGCGCCGTCCGAAGCCACCACTTCGGACTGGCGTATCGAGGTGCCCGACTGGTGCGCGGATCAGCGCAACCAGATGACGGGGCCCGCGGACGACGCTGAATTGACAGTGAAGCTGTTGAACTCCGGATCTCCCGCGGTGATGCTGGATCTTGAAGATTCCACTGCAAACACCTGGGAGCACATGATGTTGGCGGTCAAGAACACCCTCGCTGCCTACAAGTACGAACTCAGTTATGACGATAAGAAGCGGGGAAAGAAAGTTACAGTGCAGCGCTCGAAAACCGTGACCTGGGTTCGTCCCCGTGGGCTGCACCTCAGCCAGGGTGGCGCCATCAAGAACGAAATCATGTCGGCTTCCCTGTTCGACCTCGCTCTGCTCTGGTACCAGATCGATCCCGCGTCGCTACCGCACAACTTCTCGGTTTACATTCCCAAGAGCGAGTCCGCTGAGGAGGCCTTCTGGTGGCGCGACCTGTTTCAGGCTCTCGCCAAACACAAAGGCTTGTCGCCGGATTACATAAAGTGCATGGCATTGGTCGAGGCACATCCCCTGGCCTATCAGATGGAGGAATTTCTCTTCAATCTGCGCGAGCACTGCCTGGGATTGAACCTTGGCCGGTGGGATTACATGGCCTCGCTGATCGATTTCATGTCGGAAGATCCTAATTGGATTTTGCCCGACCGCAATACTATTCCGCACGATGTGGCATTTTTCCAGAACTTCCGCACGCTGATGCCGGAGATTTGCCACAAGCACGGCGCTCATGCCATCGGCGGAATGACCGCACTCTTTCCCAGCCGCACTGACGCTGAATTGAACGAACGTGCTCTGAAAGTACTGAAGGAAGACAAGAAGAATGAAGCTAACTGCCTGATGGATGGGGCATGGACAGGCCATCCTGATCAGAACGAGATCGCAGTTGCGCAGTTTCCCTTTCCCAATCAGATCGCAAAGCGGCCGAAGCTGGCCAATGCGCATCCCGATCTGCGGCCAGTACCAAAAGACGTTGGAAAGACGACGCTAGAGGGAACGCGGGCGGCCGTGCGCACGGTAATCCGTTATCGCAATGGCGTGCTTAATGGCAAGGGAGCCAGCCTGCTCGACGGCTTTATGGAGGATCTGGCTACCGACCGCATCTATCGCCTGATGATTTCGCAGCGCGTGCGCCACAAGGTCAAAGTTCCTGGCGACGATGGCAAGCCAATTGAGCACACCCGTGAATTGGTCACCCGCATTTTTGACGAACAGCTGTCGAAGATTCAGCGTGATTTGCCGGCGGAGATTGATTCCAACTCGGCTAAGACGCTTCCCGAAGCCCGCCGTATTGCGGAGCAGATGATTGTGCAGGGGCACCATTCGCCGATTTAGTGGGAGATTGATGGACCGTGGTTCTCGATAGATCAACACGCTCCTGTCATTCCGAGCGAAGTCCCAGAACCTGCTTTTTTGCCGGCGGAGCGGAAAGCAGGTTTCCGGACTTCGCAGGATCAAGAAACGCTGATCGAACTGATCAGTACAATTAGCTTGACCGCATTTGCCTGATCGTGCCCACTGTTAGATTGCATCCCATCTTTACGGGTGAAGAGAAACGAGGACTATGAGCGTTACAGAACAGCAGGCTCCCGCAGTTAGTTCGTTCCCTCCATTGTCGCCGCCTAAGCGCTACTTATTCGGGCCTGGACCTACCATGGTCGACCCGCGAGTGTATGAAGCACTGTCGAAGCCGATTGTCGGACACCTCGACCCTTATTTCATCCAGGTGATGGCGGACGTCCAGCAATTGCTGAAAATGGCTTATGGCACCCGCGATGGCGCTACGCTGGTAATTTCGGGCACCGGCAGCGCGGGCATGGAAGCTGCAGTCGCCAACTTCGTCGAATCGGAAACCAAATTAGCTGTGTTCGCCAACGGATATTTCTCCGACCGGCTTACCGAGATGGCGAAACGCCACGGTGCGAACGTGGTTCGATTTGAAAAGCCCTGGGGTGAGATCTTCTCCGATGATGAAGCTCGAGAGTTCATCGCTCGCGAGAAACCCAAAGTGGTGGCTTATGTTCATGCCGAAACCTCGACAGGCGCGTTGCAATCGGGCCGGGCGATCTGTGACGCCGCTCACGATGCCGGCGCTCTGGTGATTGCGGACTGCGTCACCTCGCTCGGCGGAGTGCCGGTGGAGTTCGACAGGACCGGTATCGACGTCGCCTACAGTTGCACACAAAAAGGACTCAGTTGTCCGCCGGGATTATCTCCGATGGCCATGTCGTCACGAGCTATGGAATTCCTGCGCGCCCGCACTACTCCATCGCGTAGTTGGTATCTCGACCTCAAGCTGATTCATGACTACTCGACGGTGTCGCACCGCTACCATCACACCGCGCCGATTTCCATGTTTTATGCGCTGCGAGAAGCGCTGCTGGTCATTGCGGAAGAAGGAATCGAGAACCGATGGGAGCGGCATCGCCGTTCTCACCGGTCATTCGTAAAAGGTGTAGAGGCCATGGGCTTGCGTCTGCACGTTCCTGAAGCCCACCGAATTGCGACCCTGAACACGGTATGCGTTCCCAAAGGTGTGGACGAAGCGAAAATTCGAAAACGCCTGCTGGACGGCCCCGGTATAGAGATCGCCGGAGGCTTCGGTCCGCTTGCGGGGAAAGTTTTCCGCATCGGCGTTATGGGTCCCTTGGCCACCGAGGACAACGTACAGTTTTTTCTGCAAGAGTTCGGTAAGGCCTTGAAGGCCGAAGGCTGCTCGAGTTGAATTGATCACATTCTTCGCTGGCGCGGGATGATCAGCGGAAGAGTGCTGCTGCAATCCTTTCGCTTCACGAACAACAAACAGAATCAGTCTGGCATCCAAAGACACGCCCCAGAGGGCGACAACGCATGACGCTGAAGTCGGTCGACACGCTGCTCGACGTCTTACATTTCGCCGATAGTCACACCGCCGTTATCGTTCCCGAGCTCGGAATCCGTGTCACCTACGATTCGCTGCGGCAACAAGTCCTCGCCATGGCGAACGCTTTAGCCTCCGCGGGCATTCGACGCGGGGATGCAGTGGCGATCGCATTGCCGAATGGATTGCCTGCGATTGTGAGCTTTTTAGCAGCTTCCATCGCTGGAACTGCAGCCCCTTTGAATCCCGCGTATCCCTATGAGGAGTTTCATTTTTTTCTGGGTGACACCAATGCGCGCGTTTTGCTTTGCCCAGCAGTAGGAGCGGAATTCGTGCGCACAGCAGCCGCGGACCGTAAGATTCCAGTGTTCTCAGTGGAAATGAGCAACCAGGGCAACGTTCACCTGGTAGATGCTCCCACCGGAGTATCGGCCACAGAACCCGGCGCCGACGACATTGCTTTGATGTTGCACACCAGCGGAAGCACGGGGCGACCGAAGCGTGTGCCCCTGCGGCATTTCAACCTCGCCGTTTCGTCAGCGAACATCGCGAATAACTACGCACTTTCTGAAGAAGATGTCTCGCTGTGCATTATGCCTCTGTTCCACATTCATGGATTGATTGGCTCGACCATGGCAACTTTGCTTTCTGGAGGTGCCGTCGTCGTACCCTCGAAGTTCAACGCGCTTTCTTTCTGGCGCACGGTGCGCGAACATCACGTAACCTGGTATTCGGGCGTGCCAACGATGCACCAACTCCTGCTGGCCCGCACTCACCACAAACCGCCAGAGGCCTCCTCTCTGCGCTTTATCCGTTCTTGTAGTGCGCCCCTCTCTCCCGAACTCATTCACAAGATCGAGGACGTGTTTGGTGTGCCCTTCGTCGAAGCCTACGGGATGACCGAAGCTTCGCATCAGATGACCTCAAATCCTTTGCCGCCGCGGCACCGCAAGGTTGGATCGGTTGGAGTAGGCGCCGGCCTGCGCGTCAGGATTATGGACGCAAACGGGAATTCTCTGGAAAACAACCAACGCGGCGAAATCGCTATCCAGGGCGCGAATGTATTTCGCGGATACGAAAATAATCCGGAAGCCAACGCCCGCGCCTTCGTCAACGGATGGTTTCGCACCGGAGATCAGGGCTATCTTGACGAGGATTGTTATCTGCACCTGACCGGCCGCATTAAAGACATCATCATCCGTGGAGGCGAGAACATCGCGCCTCACGAAGTCGACGAGATTTTGCTCAAGCATCCGGCAGTCGCGGCGGCCGTCACCTTTGGCTGCCCGCATCCCACGCTGGGCGAAGAAGTGGCTGCGGCCGTCGTCTTGCACGAATCCCATGGTGCCACTGAATTAGCACTCATCAAATACTGCCGTGAGTTCCTGGCAGAGTACAAATGTCCAACCAAGATTTATCTGGTGAAGAGCATTCCGACCACGGCTACCGGGAAAATTCGCCGCCGTGCGGTGGCAGCCGCACTGCTGGATGATCGCCGATGAAATTCCTGATCGCCGGTGCCGGCGCAATCGGAGCGTACATCGGTGCGCGCATGGCACAGGCCGGATTCGACGTCACCCTGTTCGCACGCGGCCCCCACCTTCGCGCCATGCAGGAGCGCGGTGTCCAGGTGAAAAGCAGCGAGGGAGATTTCGTCGCGCGCCCCACAATCGCGAGCTCTCTCGAAGAAGTGGGCGCGGTCGACATTGTTTTTCTCGGCGTAAAAGCGCACGGCCTGCCACAACTCGCGCCTCAGTTGCGCCCGGTGCTGGGACCCGACACAACGGTCGTCAGCACCCAAAACGGAATCCCATGGTGGTACTTCCAGGGTTTCGGCGGCGAATGGGATGGACTCCGTCTCGAGCGCGTCGATCCCGGTGGCGTGATCGCCTCGGCCATCGAAGCTCGTCGCGTGGTTGGGTCCATCGTTTACCTTGCAACTGAAATCACCGCGCCCGGAGTGATTCAACACATCGAAGGAGACCGCGTTACGCTAGGCGAACCGGAGGGTACGCGCTCTGATCGGTGCCGCCGAATCGCCGACGCGCTCATCGCCTCGGGCTTGCGCTGCCCCGTCACCACACGACTGCGCCACGAGATTTGGGTGAAAGCCTTGGGCAATGCGTCGTTCAACCCCGTCAGCGCACTGACGCGCGCAACACTGGTTCAGATGGCGCGCGATCCGGGAGTTTGTTCCGTAATCCGCCACATCATGGAGGAAGTGGAAGCGGTTTCGCGCCGGTTGGGCATGGAGTTGCCGGTTTCCATCGACCAGAGAATTGCCGGAGCTGAAAAAGTAGGGGAGCACAAAACCTCCATGCTGCAGGATCTTGAAGCCGGCCGGCCCATGGAACTGGAAGCGCTGGTGGGCGCCATGGTCGAACTAGGAGAGCGCGTGGGACTTCCCATGGTTTACACGCGAACCGTATATAATTGCACCAAACTGCTGGCTCAGAGCAATTGGACCGACACAAAGGTGAATGCTCCTCTAGACGCTCTAGCCCGTTAGCCGGCCTGATTTGACGAGTTCCTGCCCCCATTACCTCTATGCAGGAAGTGAGCAATTCAGACCAGCTATTCCTTCTGGATAGGCGGATCATCATGGTAGAGACGAGCACGTCTTCTCTCTCTTTCAGGTCCACTGAACTAAGTCAGGCCATCTGAAGTTCTCTCCTCTTAGTTCCGCAGCTCCTAAAGGAACAATTCATGAAAAAGATAATCTCACTGTTGTTGATGGGCTTCCTGGGCCTGGTTGGAACTTACGCGTTTGCACACTCGGGTCGGGAAGACACGGTCGACCGATTGCAAAAATCGGTGGACGTTCTGCACGCGGTGATGTCGACCCCGGACAAAGGCATCCCCGAAGAAGTATTGAGTGGAGCAAAATGCATTCTTGTAGTACCAGACTTGATTAAGGGCGGCTTCATTTTTGGCGGCAAGCACGGCCGTGGAGTAGCTTCCTGTCGAACATCCGAAGGCTGGAGCGCGCCTGCATTCGTATCGGTTGGCGGCGGTAGCTGGGGATTGCAGATCGGAGTCGAAGGTGTGGACCTGGTTATGCTGGTCATGAATGACCAGGGCTTCCAGCATCTGTTGTCGAGCAAATTCGAACTGACCGGCGAAGGCTCGGTTGCAGCGGGTCCAGTAGGCCGTCATGCTTCCGCCGGTACCGACTGGAAGATGAACACGGAAATGCTTACCTACTCGCGTTCGAAGGGCGCTTTTGCCGGCTTGACGCTTGAAGGCGCAGTAGTCGAGCAGGACAACGACTCTACGCACGCCATTTACGGCAAGCACATGCAGTTCCGCAACATTCTTTCGGGCAAAGTATCAACTCCATCGAGCGGAGTCGCATTCGTGAAGGCTGTTACAGCGGCAGGCCAACAGGCACGGATAGCCGAGGCTAAAGAAGACAAGAAGTAAGCGACGCAGAAGCTTTGCGGAAGATTGATTTCGGCCGGCCGAATCCATGATTGGTTTCGGCCGTTGCCTCAAAGCTCAATGAAAGGTGAAGAGAAATGAAAGTTAATCTACGTGGATGTCTTTGGACGCAACTGGCTTGCCTGATGCTTTGGTCTGTTCTTTCATTGGCGCAGTCGTCAGACTCCGGGCAAAATCTCGAAGCTTGCAAGGCCGGCCGGGAGACTTGCGATCGTTCAAAGCTGAATCCCGCGCAGGCAGCCGAACTCGACGCCACCAACCGCGAGCGCAACGTTTCCAATTGCAGAAATGGCTTCGATTCGTGTGACCATGCGAAACTTAGCGCGCCGCAAGCGATTGCACTGGCCGTCGCCAATCACCAGCGTAACGTCTCCGATTGCAAAGATGGCGTCGCCTCTTGCGACCCTTCTCGATTGACCAAGTCGGAAGCCAGTGAATCGTCGGCGGCAGCGCAACAGCGCAACATTTCCGACTGCAAAGATGGAATCGGCGATTGCGATCGCTCTAAACTAAGTCCCTCGGAAGCCGTCGCCGTGGACACCGCCCGGCACCAACTCAACGTCTCCGACTGCAAGAATGGCGCAGGGCTCTGCGATCATTCCAAGCTCAGTGCTTCGGAAACCGGTGCAGTGGCCGCTGCGGAACATCAACGCAACGCACAGAATTGCGAAAATGGCTGGAACGATTGCGACCGTGCCAAACTCACGACATCGGAGGCCGATCAAACCGCCGCCGCCGACCACCAGCGCAACATCTCCGCGTGTAGAAATGGCCTGGAAACCTGCGACTACTCAAAACTGACTCCCCCCGAAACCAAGACGCTGGCGGACGCCGAACAGCAACGTAACTATAAGGCCTGTTTAAAGGGTTACGGTTATTGCGATCGCTCTCGTCTAACTGCCGCCGAAGCTAAGGCAATTCCCTCTGAGCACAACCCCTTGCCGTGATAAGGTGGAGCCGACGGCCGAAGCTGAGATTCGATTAGAACAAATCAGGTAAGGTGAAGCCGATATGAGGATGTGCCAGTTCATGCTCTTCGTGCTGGCAGTAGCTGGCGTCTTGGTGTTGCCGCCAGCAGCCGGGGCGCAGAGCCTGAGTGATTCGGCACACGTCTCTGCAACTACAGTCCTATCGACCCGTACGCCGCCCGCTGATTTGACTTACACGCGCCCCACACAGAAAACCAAGCTCCGCAACTACGCCTTCGACGCGTTCGGTCCGTATCCAATAGTCGGCGCCGCCTTGGCCGCTGGCATCAACCAGTGGCAGAAAACTCCGCCAGACTGGCAGCAAGGCGCCGAGGGTTACGGCAAGCGATTCGCATCCGACTTCGGCATCGCAGCTGTCACTACGACGACGCGCTATGCGCTGGCGCAGGCCTTCCGTGAAGATACGTTGTATTACCGGTGTGAGTGCAAGGGCGTGTTTCCGCGGCTCGGCCATGCCGTGATTTCGACTTTCACTGCACGCCGAGGCGAAGATGGCCATCGCGTCTTCTCTTTTCCAGCCCTCGTGGCGCCGTACGCCGGCACTATGACCGCCGTCTACGCCTGGTATCCCGGCCGCTACGAAGCCGCCGATGCGCTGCGAATGGGCAACTACAGCCTGCTGGGCTATGTAGGCGGGAACATTGCCCTGGAGTTCCTTTATGGCGGACCTCACTCCTTGCTCTCTCGCATCCATCTAAACAAGACACTAGGAGCACCAATCCCAAGTTCGACTCCCTGATCGATTAGTTTAGACCGCACGACTCAGTAAGTTCCTGACCGTGCCCTTTTGAAATTCTACTTTGGCCGATTATGATGTCTGGCGGAGGTGAAGGTCGCTATGCGTCTGCTGAAACGCGTAACTGGATGTTTGTTAGTGCTGGGCATCTTCGCAGGGACTCTTCTCGCACAAGAGAAGTTCACCACGCAACTGATCCCGCGAGAGGTGCTGTTTGGTAATCCAGAGCGCGCCCAGCCACTGATTTCGCCCGATGGCACACAACTGGGATATCTGGCTCCGGTAAATGGCGTATTGAACGTCTGGATTCGCACCCTCGGCAAGGACGATGACCGAGCCGTCACCGCCGACAAATATCGCGGTATCCGCAATTTCATCTGGCAGTACGACAACCAGCACATTCTTTACACCCAGGATGTCGGCGGCGACGAGAATTGGCGGCTTTACCAGACCGACATCATGACCAAGCAGACCAAGGATCTGACGCCATTCGAGAAAGTTCGTGTCGACATCGTCGCTTATGACTGGAAGTTTCCCGACAACATCCTGGTGCAGATGAACAAGCGTGATGCCAAGGTGTTTGATGTACACCGCATTGATTTAAAGGCAGGGACAGTCGAATTGGATAGCGAGAATCCCGGTGATGTCGCGGGTTGGCAGGCTGACAATGCTTTGCATATCCGCGCCGCCCAAGTGCAGACGCCGGATGGGGGCACCATCGTTCGGGTGCGCGACGACATGAAATCGCCATGGCGAGAGCTGATCAAGTGGGGAGCGGATGAGACTTTCGGAAACGTTGTGGGCTTCACGCCGGACAATAAGGCGCTCTGGGTGACGACCAGTCTGGATGTGAATGCGGCGCGTCTGTTGCAGATTGATGTTGCCAGTGGCAAGCGTCAAGTGATCGCCGAAGATCCGCAGTTTGATGTCAACCAGACCGTAAACAATCCGAAAACAAACGCTCTGGAAGCGGTGAGCTTTACGCGGCAGCGCAAGGAATATGAGTTCATCGATCCCAAGGTTAAGGCGGACTTCGCGGTGCTACGCACAGTTCGCGACGGCGATATCGATGGAATCTCGGCCAATCTGGACGACACAAAGTGGATTGTGACGTATGTCAGCGATAACGCGCCGGTCTACTGGTACGTGTACGATCGCGCGAGCCAGCGAGCGACGTTGCTGTTCAGCAATCGCCCGGCGCTGGAGAAGTACAAGTTGTCGTCGATGAAACCGATCGAGTTTAAAGCGCGGGATGGCATGACGTTGTATGGGTATCTAACCACGCCGGTGGATCTTGGAGCGAAGAACCTGCCGATGGTGGTGTTTGTCCACGGCGGGCCATGGGGACGCGACGAGTGGGGCCTGAATGGAAACGTGCAATGGCTGGCAAACCGGGGATACGCGGTGCTGCAAATTAATTTTCGCGGTTCCACAGGTTACGGCAAGCAGTACGTGAACGCGGGCGATCGGCAATGGGCGGGCACAATGCGCACGGATCTGCTCGATGGCAAGAGTTGGGCCGTGAAGCAAGGCGTAGCCGATCCGAACAAAGTGTGCATTATGGGTGGCAGCTACGGAGGATACGCAACCCTGGCTGGGGTTGCGTTCGCGCCGGATGCGTTCGCCTGCGGCGTGGACATCGTCGGCCCCTCGAACCTGAATACTCTCTTAAATACCATTCCGCCCTACTGGTCGACGTTACTCTCTACTTTTCATAAGCGCATGGGCGACTCGGAAGAGGTTCTGAAGGCGGAGTCTCCTCTATTCAAAGCGGACCAGATCAAGACGCCTTTACTGATCGGGCAGGGAGCCAACGATCCCCGAGTAAACAAGGCGGAAAGCGATCAGATTGTGGCAGCGATGCGAAAAAATCATGAGCCAGTGGAGTACTTTGTCTTCCCCGATGAAGGGCACGGCTTCGCGCGCCCAGTGAACCGCATGGCGTTTAACGCTGCGACAGAGGAGTTCCTAGCAAAGTACCTGGGTGGACGATTTGAGCCTCCAAACGGCGACGAGAGCAAGCTGTTGGCAAGCATCAAGCAATAGCTCGAAAAGCTGTCGGGCGGGGACATGTAGCGATCCTCGCCCGACAGTTTGCAATCCGGGTTGCAAGTTACCTGAGAGTCAATCTGCCGCTACTTCTCGCACCTCTTGCTCCATCTGCGCACGCATCTGGTTTTCGTAAGCCGCAAGTTGCGCCTCGATGTCCTGCACCGCTTTACGTTTCCTGATAACCTCTTCGCGATAGCGCCGCAAGAAATAGTCGATGGTCTCGACGCGAATCTTGATCGAGCCCGAAGGCTTGTTCTCGTCCAAATCCTTGAAGCAGAAATAAGGGGTGCCGGACTGTTCGATAATGCCTTCGACCACGCCATAAATCGGCGCGTCATGGCCGCACTTGAAACTCGAGACTTCGAGCGCCACCAGGTTCGGATGCCGGGCCGTAAACTTCGCGGCCCAAACTTTATGGTTCGTGCTGCAGGAGTACGAGTTCTTCCACGCGTCCGTAATATCGAGCGGGTGACTGATCAGCCCCGCGCGAACTTCATCGCCGAATAGCCGCTCCAGCATGTCGTCATCCAGAGGCAGCGTGTTCTGCGAGAAGATCGGATAGCCCAGCTTCTGGAACTCCTCCATGATCTCGTGGTTCAACCCGGGATCGTGGTGATACGGCCGTCCCAGCATGACAATTCCAATGCGGTCTTCGCGCTCGAGTTGGTCGAGAACCTCGCGAGCCCGGCGGCGGATGCTGCTTTCGTAATTCTCCAGAGCCTTGTAACCGACCTCCACCGCGCGATCGTTTTCTTCCTGCGACAGTCCGAGAATCGGCTGCCACGCTTGCAGCATTTGATGAGCGAATAGTTTGCGGTCCGCAAAATTCAGCACTGGATCCAGGTATTTAACGTTGTGCTCGGTGAAGACATCATTTTCCTTGGTGAATGCAGCCTTCACTGTTTCGGGGGTCGCGGTCACCGTCGGACACGCATTCGCGCCGACAATCTTCACCAGCGGCGAGGTCAGCACGTCGTACATCGGGAAGAAGATTACGTTCAACGGCTTCTTGCGATGCTTTTCCTGAATCAGGTTGTAGACATGCGAAATTCCGATTTTCGCCGGGAAGCAGGGATCGATAGCGCCTCGGCTTGCGCCGGCACGGTAAAGATCCGAACTGGTGTAATCGGAGTAAATGATGTTTTCCGGCTGTACGCCCAGACTCTCCAGATACCCGTTGAAGAGCGGAGCATAGGTGTAGATGTTGAGCACGCGCGGAATGCCGACGCGTAGCTTCTTGCGATTCTCCATCAACGGAATGCGTTCTTTTGCCGCCTTGTTCCAGAATTTCGCTGCCGGGACGGGGTCCGCCACAGTCTTCGGATTAACTGGCCGGAAGACTTCATGGGCAGCGATGTCTACGAAGTTGAGGTATTTGTCTTTGATCTCATCAAGGCCGGCCTTGATGTCTTTCATCTCGTTGACATCTTCGACCAGGCCTTTTTCACAGGTCGCGATGATCAACCGCTGCTCCCCATGCATTAACGGAACCTTGGTGACCTTTTCAACGGGAATGACGCTCATCTCATCCTTGGGAGCAGTTCGAATGTCGATGAACGTGCGCAGGCAGTTATTCTTGCAGAAATTGCAACGTGTGGATTCGTTGCGAGTGGTGCGATATTGAATCTTTCGAACCGCATCCAATCCCACGAACGAAGTCTGCAGTCCGTTGCGCCACAGCCGCAGAGATTCAGCCGCCGCGCCGATCGCGCCGGACTCCCCACAGAACTCGTGCACGATAATCTCTGGCTTCTTGCCCGCAGCCCGGAAGCTGTTGTGTATGAAATCCACCTCCGCCTTCACCACCGCCATGTTGTTTTGCGTTCCACCCTGCAGTACGAATCGAGTGCCCAACGCCGCGAGATTCGGGATGCTAGCCACGTACAGGAATACATTCTTGGGAAGCACTGCCGCCAAACCGGCAAGAATTTCTTCCGCCCGCCATCCCTGCCGCTGGAAGTTTACGATATCGGACTGCATGAACACCGCGCATCCGTAACCGAACACCGGCATAGACTGCGCCGAGAAAGCCAAATCTGCATATTGTTCAACGCCCAATCCAAATCCCTCAGCGGTGGATTGCAGGAAATATCCATTGCCCGCCGAGCATTGCGTATTCAACTTGAAATCTTTGACCCGGCCATTGTGAAGAATGATGATCTTGATATCCTGCCCGCCAACGTCGACGATCACGTGCGGATCTTCGTAGAACTTGAGGGCCGATTCAGTGTGAGCAACGGTTTCGACCAGTGCAACATCGGCGTGCAAGACATCTTTGAGAATGTCCTTGGCATATCCAGTCGTGGCCACGCCTAGGACTTCGAGCTTCGCATTCTGCGCTTCAACTTGCCCACGCAGGTTCTCGAACATCTCAATGGTGTCTTGAATCGGGTTTCCGTTCGAGAGTTGATAGGCCTTGCACAGAATGTCGCCGCGATCATCCAGCAGAACAGCTTTGGTGGATGTCGATCCTCCGTCAATGCCGATAAAGCCGCCGACCGTCTGACCTTTCTGGAACGCCGCGGGAATAAACTTCTTCCGACGGTACGTTTCCTTAAATCCGTCGAGCTCTCCATCTTTCGAAACCAGTCCCTTGGCGCCCGACTTCGCCTTTTCCTCCTGCCGTCCGAACTCGATGTAGTACAGCAGCTTTTCGTACCCCTGATAACAGCCCACGCAATCTTCTTCACTCTTGCCGAATTCGATCGCACCCATGGCCGCGAAGTATTGCGCGTTGCTGGGAACCTTGATCAAATCTGCGGGCTTCGCACCTTCCGGAACCGCAACTTTGCGCTCCTGCCACATCCGCGGAATGTTCGCCTGCCACGCCTCGCGCATGCCCTTGATGAAACTGTTCGGACCGCCCAACAACAAAACGTGTGGCCGCAGCGTGTGGCCGCGCGTTAAAACGCTAAGGTTTTGCAGCACGATCGCTTCGAACAAAGAAGCCATCAATTCATCCGGCGGCGTTCCCACTTTCTGCAAACTGTTGATATCGGTTTCCGCAAACACACCGCACTTGCCGGCAACTTTGTGCAGCTTGATCCCGTGGTAGCCCTGCAACGCGAGCTCAGCAACCGGAATTTTGAGCTTCGCATTAATCTTGTCGATGACCGCGCCTGTGCCGCCAGCGCACTTGTCATTCATTGACGGAATTTTCTTCTTCCGCCCGGTTTCGTCATCGTCCTTGAAGACGATGATCTTCGCATCCTGCCCACCCAACTCGATGACTGAATACACTTCGGGATGGAGTTTCTCGACGGCCAGCGACACCGCCGTCACTTCCTGCACAAACTTCGCGCCAATCTGTTCCGCGATGCCACCGCCGCCGGACCCGGTCATGAACATCCGCGTATTGTGCCGGTTGATTCCGACCTCGGCCTCCATGCGGCGCAGGAACTCCAAAGTCTTCTCCGGCTGTTTGGTTTCATGCCGCTGGTAGTCCTGCCACAGAATCTGGTCAGTCGCGGCATCGACCACAGTTGCTTTCACCGTAGTCGAGCCAACATCGAGCCCTACCAGAAACTGCGTGTGATGGTCGTGCGGCTTTTTGTACGGAGCCGGCGCAATCTGAAATAGCTGAGGAGCAGGCTTTTCATGTCCATTCGAATGGTCGTGCATTCCATCTCTCCGATCGGGTTCGAGCGAGAAAAGTAAAAATTAAGGACCGGCAGCAGCGCTGCGCCGCCGGCCCAGATCGGTTAAGCAGCGTTGGGAAGAGCGATCCCCGGCACGCGAGCACGACGCAGAAACCGCGTGCCCTTGTTCATACGATCGTTCACGTGCAGGATGAACTGCGCCGCTGTGCCCGCAATTCCCTCGCGGTGAGGCACATGATAGAACGGCCTCTTTAGCTCGGGATGCTCCGCAACATATTCGCGAATCTCCTCAAGGCTTTTGCCGGTAGACTTCAAGCATTGCTCGAACTCCGTCTTGGCTTTTACCTTGGCCTCGCCCAGCGCCATCTGTACCCGGCTGTGCGCGTTCACTTCGCCCTCGCCCGAGGTCTCAATCGGAAGGAAAATCATGTCTTTGAACTTGTTCACCACCGCTGACTGCACTCCGTCGGACTGTGACGACGGCATACAACCAAACGGTTTCAGCGCCAGCACCATGTGGCAGAGGTGGTGCACGGTGTAATAAACGTTCTTCCCCACTTCCAGGTGCCCTTCCCCGCCGCGCGCAAACTGGTTGTAGAAAGGATGGGCCATCTCCGCCAATTCCGTCTGCGGAACCAGGTGATGCGTAATCCCGCCGAGATTCTTGATCGTCCGGTGATACAGGCCATTCCACATCCATTCCCCAACACCAATTCCCATCAATTTCTTGCGCAATCCCAAATCATTCGCCAGCTGCTTTTTCAACTCCCACCACTGCGGATTCCGATGCGGACGGTTCACCGGCCACTTCGCCTTCGCGTGCGCCTTGGCCTGATACATCAAATAGGCGACCCATGTCGCAATCGGCTCGACCAGCACCTGCGCGCCTTCCCGCTCGAGGAAGTCGAACATGTGGAAGTTGCCATCGCCCTCGGTGATCTGCGCCCAGAATTCGCCCGTGATCTTAACCACCGGCTTCACCTTGGTGCGATCGACTTCAATGTTGTCCATCTTCTGTCGCGCGGCCGCCAGAGCGTCGAGATAGTCTTTCCCTCGCAGATGCTCGTTCATCTTGCCCAGGACGTTGAAGGTATTTCGTAGAATCTTGTTGCTCTTGAATTTGGGCTTAGCCCACTCCGGCGCCCGCTCTTCGATCTCAAACGAATCCCGATTTCTGAGGTCGTCGCAAAGCCCATCGACCGTCTCGCGAAACACGCGATCGGTCTCACCCTTGTTCACTTCAAATGGACGAATCTGATAAATCAAATCGTTGAACACGTCGCCGAGGTGCATGGCATTCAACATGCCGAATCCGAAATCAATGGTGAACTTCAACCCTGGTTCGCCCGATGCCGCCTTGATTCCATCGCTGTCCTTGAACAGCAGCACGCGGAAACCATCAAAGCCAGCATTCTTCAGCGCAAAGCGATACTCCGCCTCATACATACCGAAGCGGCACGGACCGCACGAACCCGCCGTAAAGAAGACATAATTATCCAGAATGTCTTTGCGCGGAATGCCTTCCTTCTCCAGGAATTGCAGATACTGCACCAGATTCCCCACCGTGAAATACGTCGGATTGCACTGCCCGTTATTTCCGTATTCCTTGCCAGTCTGAAACGCAGGCACGTCGGGTACGGGCAGCTTCTCGCAGCGATATCCGCAGCCCTGAAATACGGCGCGAATCAGATCTTCATGTTTCCAGGTGAAGCCGCCGAACAAAATCGTCACCCTGCTGCGCTCCTCGGCCGTAAACGCCCGCTCGATCGGGCGATGAAAGTGCGTGGGCTGGTCCAAACCAGCGATCTTGCGCAGCCTGATGCGTTCCGCTTCCAGGCGCTGTTTGATTTCCTCATCTGTGTTGATTTGAATCAGATTGGTCGCCATTTATCTTCCTCCGGCGTATTGGGCGTTTTGAATTAGGTGTGGGAATGCGGACAGCACAAAGCTACCCGCGATGGAGCGGTGCGTGTTGGAATTATCTAAAGTGAAGCGGCACACGAAGAACGCAGGTTTCCTGAGCTTGCCTCGAGTACCTTGGAATCCGCGATGTAAAGCCACCAGAAACTCCTACGAACGTGCTACAGGAGGTTCAAGGTTTACGCCGGCGAGAAACGAATCCCGGGCGCCGTAACGAGCGAAAAACTTCTACTCCGGCTTTCGGAAGCGGGAGGTACTAATTTGCAAAGACCCCACTTGTTCAGTGTTCCTAGCATCGTTGTAGCAGAAACCCATATTCAGATTCAAGGTCGAGACACGACTTTTTCGCTATGTTCATTGTGAGATCGCGATCCTTGTCGCTCGTAGAATTCAAGGTCCTTAGAAAAGACACACTGCTACTTGAGCAACAGCGCAATCGCAAATGCTACTTATACGGCCAAAACCTTAGATGAACGGACGGCCCTAGAGGTTTCACCTGATTACAGCCTTCGGACATTGGGTTGCCCCATCCCGGCTGTGGGGGATCTAGGATCGTTATCGGACGCCGTACTGCACCCTGAATCTTTTGACAAGCATCTAAGCCGCAGCCGTTGGTTGTGTGCCATGGATACTATAGCCCGATTCCGTCCGGCAGCTTGTTTCCTCCTGCTGTTTCTCGGGATCCGTCCAGCTTATGCGCAAGGCGACGTACCAGCAGCACAGCACCGCAATTGGGATTTCAGCATCTGGGCGGCCGGGGCGACCGGAGAAGAGAACACCAACTCTTTTTCTGAAGCGCAGACTTTGACCGCCGCAGTGTTCGTAGGCAAAGAAGTGACCGGTGAGATCGGCAGCGGTTGGAGACGCGGCCGCTTGGAATATGGATTCGACTTGATCCCGGTATTTCGCCAGTTCAGCCCGCAACCAATTTATGGCCGAGGTTTCGAACCGGTCATTTTGCGATGGAACTCCGGCCTGCATAGCGACCGGGTCGCGCCCTACATCGAACTGGCCGGGGGCGCCTTACGCACCAACTCAAACTTCCCCGCGGGAGATACCTCGAACTTCAACTTTACCGCCCGCATAGGCGGCGGAATTCAGGTATTTGCAAAACCTCATCAGTCGGTTGACATCGGCTGCCGCTGGTCGCACATCTCGAACGCGAATTTAGGGGTTCGCAATCCAGAGTTCAACGGAATCCAGGTGAGCCTCGCCTTTCACTGGTTTCCATAGCAAGACGGCCGAAATCTATTGTCTCGCAGGAATGAGGAGTGACGCAGCTCAACAGGCCGCGCCACTCCTGGTAGATTAAGTACCCGTTTTTCTGGCTCGCGCTTGTGGCTGTGCGCCCAACGCTGCCGCGACTTGAGCTCCGATCGGCGATCCGAGCCCGGTGCATGCATCCCATCCCGGACCTGCGGAGTAGGCTCCGTTGTTGCCAGACGTGATGTCATTGAAATCGCCAGCGGTGCTGGCGCTCTGATAGAGCAGTGGGTTGATGAAGCCCGCCGGCTTCCCAAGGCTCTGGTTGATGAGCGCGATGAGTCCAGCCCAGAGCGGAGCCACGGCGCTCGTGCCTCCGATCACGTCAGGTTGCCCATCGACGAGAGTGACGTAGCCAGTGGTCGGATCGGCGTCTCCAGACACATCGGGAACGCCTCGTCCAACATTTTGGTTTTGATTCGCAGAAGGCGGCACGCCTACGCCGTTCTGCCAGGCGGGCAGCGGGAAGACGTCGCTGATGCCACCTCCAGTTGCCCCTTCATTATTTGCCTGTTCGTTCCACACGGTTTCGCTGGTAATGGTATTGCCTGAGGCTACTAAGGTCGTTCCTCCGCAGGCCAGCACGTTGGGACTCGATGCCGGGAAATCGACGTGATTCGAGCCGTCGGTTACACCGTCAGTCGAGCCGTTGTCTCCGGAAGCGACGGTCACGGTTACTCCCATGGCCGCGGCGGACTGAAATGCCTCATCCATGGAGGTCATTGCCTGCTGCGTCCATGAGGATTCGGGGCCGCCCCAACTGATTGAGACTACCGACGGATTGTTTGTGCTGTCGTGCACCGCAGTGGTGATGGCGTTCAGAAATCCGGCATCCGTGTTGTCCGCAAAATAAACCACGATCTTTGCGCCGGGCGCGATTGCCCCCGACACTTCAATATCCAACATCACTTCGCCATCGGGACCGCTCGGGTCTCCGGTGGGATTGTTGCTGCCGTTGCCGACTGAGACCGCCGAAACTGTTGGCGTCTTCGCCAGGTTGAGTTGATTCCAGTAAGTGCTCAGATCCGCGGCGTTGTATCCACCACCCAACTCGATGATCGCAATACATTCTCCGGATCCGTCTACGCCCGTGGGATAGTCGTAGAGCGTGGCTAGCTGCGTGGGCGTGTAGGAGAGGTTGACAGCATTCGCACGGGCGCCCGCACGCTGGCGCCTACGAAAATGTGGTTTGGCTTGTGGACGATTGTCGAGGCCAAATACTCCCTCGATCACATCCTGCAGTTCGGGTGGAATGTGGACCGGCCCGGTACGGCCGCGGTAGCTGCCATTAGGATGCTGGTATTGCTTCAGTTGCACACCGAATGCCTCGTTCATCGCAGCCACTGTCCCGGAGAGAATGACCGTCCGGCGTGCTGCGCTCTTTTCCTTTACCGTAAGTCTATGCTCGCGGGCAAATGCTTCGACCTGAGCAATGCTGGTGGGATCGGCTCCATGACGTTGCTCGAAATCCTTGCGGCTTAGAATGATGCGTTTGTCAATCGGTTTGTTAATTGCATCGGCGCTGACGATCGGCTTCTTTCCTGCGCGAGAGCGCAGACGAATCGTCACGTCAACAATTTCGTTAGGATTGGCTGGACCTACTTCCCGCGCTCCCGGTAGCGGAGTGCGTTCACTACCTTCAAGTGGAAGGGGTTTCTTCGGAGTAGACATGAGTCTCCTTTCTGTTGGACCTAGCTGATGGTGAAGGAAAGCAACGCACCGTTACATCGGAGTTTCATCTCGCGGAACTCCACCCAGGAAAGGAGCCGAGCGTTCTGCAATCCTGCGAATCAGTGCTGGCCCGGTAGATGGCTGCGAAGTTAGCAGCAGGGGCATGAGAAAGCAAGCGATTTTTGGCGCTTGTTACAAAAAGCGGACAGGCGTGTTCCATATTGGGCCGCCCGAAGTTCAGCCCAGAATTGCCGAACCCGCCGACGCCATCAGCGTCCCGTTTAAAACCGTGAAGGCGCAACGGTTGGAGGCGAACCAGTAAGGAATTTCCCGGTAGTCATCGGCCTCAAATACTGCCAAATCTGCGTCCTTACCCGGCTCGATCGATCCTTTTCGTTCGCCGAGTCGCAGCGCCCAGGCGCCGTTGATGGTCGCGGCGGAAATTGCCTCCGCTGGCGACATCTTCATATGCGTACAGGCGAGCGACAATACAAATGGCATGCTGGCTGTAGGAGACGAACCCGGATTGTAGTCCGTGGCCAAAGCCACCGGCACGCCGGCGTCGATTAACTTTCGTGCCGGTGGAAACTTCTCCAGACCGAGAAAGTAATTCGCTCCCGGCACCAGGGTGGCGACCGTGTCACGTTGTGCCAACTCTCGAATGTCAGCGTCATTCACATAATCCATGTGGTCGAACGAAGCGGGAGCGTAACGCAGAAGAGGCTGCAAAGAGGTCTCACTCAACTGGCAGGCGTGCGCGCGCACGCCCAAGCCGTGCTTTTGCGCCGCCGCAAAGATCTCGGCGGTGTCCTCGAGGCTGAATGCTCCGCGCTCGGTGAACACATCCACAAACTGTGCAAGCTTGCGCTTCGCGGCTTGCGGAATCATTTCTTCGCACACTTCCTTCACGTATTCGTCCGCTCTGCCTTGGAACTCTTTGGGAACCACATGGGCGCCGAGAAGGGTTGCCACGATTGTGCCCGGCCAGCAAGCGGCCACATCTCGAATAGCCTCGAGTGACTTCAATTCTGATTCCAGCGTCAGCCCGTAGCCCGATTTTGCCTCGACCGTCGTCGTGCCCTGTTCGGCCATTTCGCGCAACACTTGCAGTACATTCTCGGCGAGTTGGCTCTTCCCTGCCCTGCGTACGCCCTCGACGCTCGACCGGATGCCGCCGCCCGCCTCAGCAATTTCTTCATAAGTAGCGCCCGAAATGCGTTGCTCGAAATCTACCAACCGCGGCGCGATGAAAACGGGATGAGTGTGAGAATCGACAAAGCCCGGCAGAACGACTTGGTGTTCGCAATCGATCTCAATGACCGTCGCGCGATTCTTCTTCAGCCACGAATCGCGCAGCGCGTCTTTACTCTTGCCGACGGAGACAATCTTTCCGCCGACACACAACACGGCAGCGTCTTCGATAATGCCAAGTTCATCGAGCTGGGTACCACGGCGTGGACCTGATTGACCAGGAGCAGCGGGCAAGGTAAGGAGCTGGCCGATGTTGATCAGCAGCAGAGCACGGGCAACGTGCGACGCTTGTTTCTTGGCTGGGCTCAAGCAATAGATAGTTTAGCAGCAGCCGAACTGGTCCACTTGGCGCTGAAATCAAATCAGTTCTTGAGCCGTAGTTCGGCCTATAATACCGCGCAGAGTTCACGACATTGAGCGAACCCAACATCCTTCTCTACACAGGCCGCATTGCGATTCCGGATCGCGGTGTTTCCCCGTAACTATGCAGCAGCTCCGAGAAGTCCCGGCGAGCACCCGCGGAACCCGCGATTCCATTACCCAACCCCCGCTCATCCGGCCTTACATGCCTGAACTGGATTCGATGCGCGGACTCGCCATCCTGCTGGTCTTGTTTTTTCACGGAATGGCGCCGCCGCTAAAACCGGCCCTTTCTGGCGGCGGCAAATTCATATTTGCGCTTTCTCAATACGGATGGGCTGGCGTCAACTTGTTTTTCGTGCTCTCCGGATTTCTGATTACCGGCATCCTCGTTGACAGCCGCAACCGGCATGGCTACTTCCGTCGTTTCTATACGCGGCGGGCTCTGCGCATTCTGCCCGCGCTCTATACCACGCTCATTCTTCTGTTGGTCCTCGGATGGATTTCGTGGCGTTTTCTTACACTGAGCGTTCTATTTCTTGCAAACACTGCACCTCTTCTAGGAGTACCGTTGCAATACGGTCCGCTTTGGTCACTCGCAGTAGAGGAGCACTTCTACATGCTCTGGCCCGCGTTCATCCGCCGCTTGTCGCCGCTTGGCTTGATAATCTTCCTGACGACCATCGTCGGCATCACGCCGTTGCTTCGCGGCGCTGAGTTCATCGTCAACCACTCTTCGTCCGATGGTGTGTTCCTCTATACGTGGTTCAACCTGGATGGACTAGCCCTCGGAGCTCTTCTGGCGATCTGGCTGCGCCAGCCGTGGTTTCATCGGATACAGTTATCGCGTCTCGTACTGCCACTGCTGGTTGGCGGCGTGGCATTGTTTGTACTCGTGTCCGGTCATCCGTTCGCCGAAGCAGCTTCTTCGTATACCGCATGCAATCTCGCTTCAGCCGGTCTGCTGTCATGCTTGTTGTTGTTGGGAACGAGTCGCTGGAATTTTGTGGTTGACCGTCCGGTGCTGAAGTTTCTTGGCTTTATCAGTTACGGTTTGTACTTGATCCATGTGATGGCATTCCGAGTGGTGGAGATATTGTTCTTCCGCCCATTGCTGGCTCTGTCTTCGGGCGGAAATCCGGCTGCTGCCATGCTGTTGCGGTTTATTGCCGGCAGTAGTCTTGCAATCGCTTTGGCGTACCTATCGCGGCGCTGGTTGGAGGAGAGGTTTTTACGCATGGGCTTCGCGCCCAAACCTTCTCAAACGGCGACGTTCACGTAACAGCCAGGCTACTTCTCCATCGGCACTTTCACGGCGCGCTTCTCGGCGAAGTCTTTGGCTTCCGCGTATCCCGCATCGACGTGCCGGATCACTCCCATGCCCGGATCTGTTGTCAGCACGCGCTCGATTCTTTTGGCCATCGCGTCAGTTCCGTCGGCTACAGTTACTTGTCCTGCGTGGAGCGAGTAGCCAATGCCCACGCCGCCGCCGTTGTGAATCGAGACCCACGAAGCGCCAGCGGCAGTATTCAAGAGAGCGTTGAGCAGCGGCCAATCCGCAATCGCGTCGCTGCCATCTTTCATGCTTTCGGTCTCGCGGAATGGAGAGGCGACCGAGCCGCAGTCCAGATGATCGCGGCCGATGACGATCGGGGCTTTGATCTTGCCCTTCTTCACCAGATCATTAATTGCGAGTCCGAACTGGGCGCGCTCGCCGTATCCCAGCCAGCAGATTCTTGCGGGCAGTCCCTGGAACTTGATGCGCTTGCGGGCGAGATCAATCCAGCGTTTGAGAATGCGGTTGTCGGGAAATAGTTCCAGTACCAAATCGTCGGTAACGTGAATGTCCGTCGGCTCGCCCGACAGCGCAACCCAGCGGAACGGGCCGCGGCCTTCGCAGAACAGCGGGCGAATATAGGCGGGCACAAATCCCGGGAAGTCATAAGCGTTTTTCACTCCTCGCTGAAATGCGAATGTCCGAATGTTGTTTCCGTAGTCAAACGTCACCGAGCCCATCTTCTGCAGGCGCAGCATGCCTTCGACGTGACGGGCCATGGCGTCCAGCGAACGCTCTTGATATCCGTGCGGATCGCGTTGACGCAGGTCCAGCGCGGCTTCGAGCGTCATGCCGTTGGGCACGTAGCCGTTCAGCGGATCGTGCGCCGAGGTTTGATCGGTGAGGATGTCGGGCACCACGCCATGCTCGGCGAGTTCGGGAATCACGTCGGCGCAGTTCCCTACGAGGCCGACGGAGACATTCTCTTTCTTGCGCACGGCGTTCTTCAGGATGCGCAACGCTTCGTCGAGCGTGGTTACCATGAAATCGCAGTAGCCGGTCTTCAGGCGTTTCTTGATGCGCTCGGGATCGACGTCAATGCCGAGGAAGGCCGCGCCAGTCATGGTGGCTGCCAGCGGCTGAGCTCCGCCCATGCCACCCATGCCGCCGCTGACGATCAGCTTGCCCGAGAGGTCTCCACCAAAATGTTTTTCTCCGGCCGCGGAAAATGTTTCGAATGTGCCTTGCACGATTCCCTGCGAACCGATGTAAATCCACGAGCCGGCGGTCATCTGCCCGTACATCATCAGGCCGGCGCGTTCCAGTTCGTTGAACTTCTCCCAATTGGACCAGTGTCCGACCAGGTTGGAGTTCGCGATCAGCACTCGCGGCGCATACTCGTGCGTCTTGAAAACACCGACCGGCTTGCCGGATTGGACCAGCAGAGTCTCATCGTTCTCGAGGCTCTTCAATGATCCGACGATCGCGTGATAGGCCTCCCAACTGCGCGCTGCGCGGCCGGTTCCACCGTAGACGACCAGATCTCGCGGGCGCTCGGCGACTTCTTCGTCGAGGTTGTTCATCAGCATGCGCATGGCGGCTTCCTGCTGCCAGCCTTTGCAGGAGATGCTGCTGCCGCGAGGGGCTCGAATTGGCGTGTAGGTCGCTTGGGTGATTTCCGTTTCAACCGGCATGCTTCGATGTTAGTGCTTTGAAGGCAAGTCTTCAAATCACGGGTTAGGATGGGGCATCTTTGTTTTGACTGATGCCGGCGAACTCGAAGACGGTGCGGAGGTCGCGCCAGTTGCCGCGCTCGGCGCCTGGGATGGCGGCTTGTACCCGATCGAGTTCGTCTGCTTGCGACTCGCGCTGGGGTTTCTTTCGCTCCTGCGGAGCTTGATCATTTTCTGGGTTCGTCCCACGGCTTGCGCCGTGGGCTGCATGCTTTCGCCGCTCCGCGGCTGCGTCTGGGATCGCGGGTATGGGTGCATCATTCTGCTGCGCTGCTGCCACGGTGGGTACTTCGCGCTCGGCGATATTTGTTGCCTTGGCCTCGCGGACAGGAGTATCCGGGCCACACGTTATGGCGGCGTCGCGGGCAAGGGCGCCCGTGCCACACTTGCTTAGGGGCGGGCCGAACTCGGGGTGTTCGATCAGGTATTGGCGGGCGTAGTCGGGGACCTGGCGGACCATCGGTTGCTCGCTAGCGCGGTAGTGGACGTCGTCGAAGCGGACGTTCTTGGCGTTGCGGGCGGCGATGCGCAGGGCTTGAATGATGAGCCGGGCGCGGGTGGGGTCGAGCGTGCCTTTCACCAGGCCATCGACTACGTGCATGATCGAAAGCTGGATGGATTCGCAGTCTTCGAGCAGGGCCATGGAGTCGAGCCGCATGTCGACGCGCTGCTGGACACCTTTAATTACGCGGGTATGGAAGTAGCAGAAGAACTCGCCGCGCAGGGCGGGTGATCCGCATTGCTGTCCGGTGACTTTGATGTGAGTGCATTTGCGAACGTTGGGATGGGCCGGTAGGGTCATGAACTACTCCTGAAAAAAATCGCGTTTTACGCGTAAATCTATGAATCGATTGAGTCGGGCCGAAGGGGTACCCGCCAGATCTATGAAAAGAAACGGGTTGCTGGCAAAATCTTGGGAGCAAAGGAGTTGCTGGGTGGGGGAGGGCTGGGGATTGATGGGGCTGGCTGGGAACATGGTTTGATCTTTGTTGTTGTGATATATGATTAGTATTATATATATCTTATAGTAAAGTCAAGGAAATAAATGAAAAAGTTGGAGTGGAGTTCCAAAACGGGAATGCATCGGTTGAGAATCGAAAGGGGGTGCGGTTATCGGGTTAGCTTTCGTCGATGAGTGAAATGGCGATTTATCGCCGGTTTGGTTCCGCCAACTCAGAATGCAACTGTCATTTGCCACGTCGCGGCGGCATAGCCCGGAAATAACACACGGTACGCGGAGCTCCAAAATACGGACTGAATCTCAGATTGTGCGGACGCCAAAAGGAATCCATCGGCAGCGCGATACGAAATAGTCGGCAGGTTCTGGCTATCACGACATAACAGGCCAGAAGAGCCACCCATCGCATTCGTTTCAGGAGCGCCATCATTGCCGTCATTCTACCCGATTCGTTGCAGCGCATTTGATGTAACCAAGGCGATAGAAGCGCTCATTAAGAGGTTTTGAGCGTAAAGGCGATATTTCAACGACTACGCCTCGTCCTTTATCATCGACCGGATGATCGAGTTCTTGGAATCGCCGATAGGACTATGGATTCGAGTGGTTCCTTACCTGTTTATCTCTCTCTATCTGTTGCGTAGCGGTATGTGGCCCAATCCTGATGAACCTCGCAAATGGTACGACCGCACAATTCGTATCCTCGGAGGCATCATCTTCGGCTCGAGCGCGCTCTTTGGCGGCGCACGCATTATGGGATGGGTAAAATGAGCATTCTGCCCGGTTGCGAGTGTAATGGCGATTTTTCGACAGTTATGGCCAGTTGGCGGGGTTCTCTACGAAACCTTTATCGTTTTGGATTCTGCAAGCTATCCTCTTGTCTGCGGTTTGCTGCCAGACGGTCGGAAGCAAATCAGCAACGCTATCGCACCCGCCGAGCTTTGTCAGGCATCGTGTGTTAAGCGAGAGCACAGTGCGCCTGTTCTGAGCTGAGGCTTCTCTGCCAATCTCCACTAGGCCGTTTGTGTCCAGTGGCGAGGATTCATTCCACGGATGGATAGCGAACGTCTGACATCCCTTACAAAAGTCAATCTGAACGTGGCTTACGACGCTGTAGCGGTGGTTGACCGTCGTGGTGTAATCCACCATCGCTTCCAAGACCAGCCCGTCTCTGACCCAGAAGTAGGATTTCAGTTCCGTGAATGGGATGGTAGGAAGTGCAGCGAGGGCTCGATTCGAAAGAACTACTACGTATCCGCACTCTGAAGCTGTGCATCCATCCAGTTGTTTGAGTTGCTTTCCAAAACGCTCCCGAATGTCTGCAATGGTAGGAATTTGTTTTTGCTCAGAAAGTTCATAGGCGGTTCGCACCATAAGCTCCGCCCGCTTGTTCACATGATGCGCGTACAAAAACAACGAGCCAAATGCCAACACCCCAATAGCTGCAACCGCGATTGCTAACCACCGACTCATCAATCTATTAGACACCGACACGTCATGCTTTGAGCTGAAAACTGTTGAGAACAGGCGATTACACGTTTTGACTAAATGGTCGATGAGCTCGATGGCGATATTTCGCCAAGTGGCGAAAGGTGAGGGTTCCGAGGAGGGTGTGGCCGTAGTTGGGGGTTTTGGTCGACAAACTGAGCGCTTGCATTCCTTGAAGTCAGCACGGAAGGTCAAACTACTGCTTTATGCGGAATCTGAGGGTTGTTCTTGCGCCGACTTCCTGCACATTGATTTTCTCAAGCTTGATTTTCTCGAGCTTGATTTTCTCGAGCCGGACGCGCTCCAGGCTGGAGCTTTCGAACGCGCGGAGACCGGTGCCTAAAAATACTGGCATGACATCAACATGAAGCTCGTCGACGAGTCCCGCATCCAAGAGCTGTTGGGCTATGCTAACGCCGCCGACCACCTGAACTGCCTTATCGCGGGCGGCAGCTTTTGCCTGGGCGACGGCTGATTCCACACCGCCGGTTACGAACGTGAAGGTCAGGTGCTCGTCTTGTTTGGGTGCAACGGCCGGCGGATGATGGGTCAGCACGAAAATCGGCACCTGGAATTCGTAGTTGCCGACGTAGGAGTCGGGGTCCGCCATCTCGAACGTCCTTCTCCCCATGAGGACTGCACCCGTCTGCTCGATAAGGTCCTGCATGTAAGCGGTGTGTCTGAGCGCTGCCAAGTCGGGATAGAGGCGACCTGCGTTGCCATTTTGGTCGGCTACAAATCCGTCAAGCGAGATGGTCATCCCGACGATTACTTTTGCCAATAGTTGCTCCTAGTCCGATTATGTCGATCCGTGATTTCAGGATTATCTCCGAAATGGGTCGCGGCGTGTCCCAGCGCGGACTGGAAACTTGATTGGGCGTGGGTAAGTGCCCCACTCAAGCCCAAGGACGGCTTGAATGGGCCACCCGTCCCGATGCCGCAGTAGTGGGCGTCTGCTCGGATCGGAGAGTCGAGGAGCGATTTTTCTCAAGACGCGTTTAGTGCGAATTCGTGGGGTGATGGCGTGCTCTCAGCGGCTGAAGCCGAATTCAAAGGAATGCACTCACGGCAGCGCTGGAAGTGTGTGCGTGAGAACTCGTCTTTCGCCCCGCTGGGGCTTGTCACGTTCCCACCTTACCCATGGCTTACGCCATGGGGCTGCAGTCTTACGCCGCTTCGCGGCTGCAGACTCATAGTTTTGTTACACCGCGCGGTGGACATTCTAGTTCTCGCGCGCACACTGGAAGCGCTGCGCCAAAATCAAATACGACCTCGAGTTTTTCCCCCAGCCTCCCGGAGAATGCGTGGATCCTTCGTTGGGAGTCCTTGGCTTCGCCAAGGACTTCGCTGCCTCACGATGACATGCATGATCGTGGAGACGTCGCAAGCTACGTCTCTACGGTTTCGTTTTGAGTTCGTGGGGAGTGAGACTGGCGGCTGACTTACCATGTGTTGTAGGCTGTGCCGTCGCTGCCGGTGGCGGTTGATCCGCTGTGGACGTCGAAGATTCCGGGTTCTTTTTGATCCACCGTCATGATTGTGTCGGTCTCTTCTTCGACCGTCCAGGTATCGTTGTGGCCGGTCATGGGGTCGGTCGGAATCTGTTTGAAGTAGCCTGCGGTGACCAGGTCTTCGAGAGACTGGGGAGCTTTCTGCTTATCGAGCGTGTATTGCGAAATCACGGAGCGGAGCGCGAACAGATTCTGTTTCAGTACCGATTCCCGGGCGCGCCAGATGGATTGGTTGTAGGCCGGGAGCGCGACGGAGACAAGGATCAGAATGACGCTGATGACGATCATCAGTTCAATCAGGGTGAAGCCACGGCTCTGCTTTTTCGGCTGCAACGGTGGGCGCGAGATTCCTCGCCCCGCTGGAGAAAGCGTGGGGTTTCGGAATGACGCCCTTAAACTGAGCCACCAGGGCTTTGTGCGAGAGCTTGCCATTTACCAGTCCTTGTACTTGGTCCCGTCGAGCGCGATGTCTTGCGATTTGGTATAGACGTCGAAGACGTTCTGTTCGCCCCAGGAGTCGGATTCGGGATCGTCTTGCATGGAGCGCATGCCCCATTCGGTATTACCGGTCATCGGATCAATCGGAATCCGGCGCAGAAACTTTAATTTCTTGCCTTGCACGTCTACGCCTTTGACCAGCGTGTCCAGATCGGGTGGGTAGTTTTCCGAGCCTACCTTGGTCTGGAATGCGCCGCGGTCGGCGGCGTCTTTGTAGCGGTCGATGGCGTCGCGCAGATCCCATAAATCGCGGCGCAGTTCGTGTTCCTTGTCGCGCTTGATGCTGACTCGGGCTAATGGGATTGCCAGACCGCTCAGGATCAGCAGAATCGCCGTGGCTACAATTAGTTCGATCAGCGTGAAGCCGCGGGTCTTTCGGGCGAGATTTGATTGCGTGTTCATCTTCTTGCGGCTTCAGCGGCTAAAGCCGGACGCGAGTTGCGGTATGCCTGAAGGCATACCCTGATACGAATCGAGACCTTCCCGCAGCCTGTAAACCCGGATTCAATTCGTGCTTACCGCGGCGGTTGAGTGTGTGCGTGAGAACTTCTTTCGCCCCTCTGGGGCTTGGTCTGTTTCCCACTTTTCCCCACGGCTTGCGCCGTGGGCTGCATTCTTACGCCGCTTCGCGGCTAACATTTTTGTGCGCTTCGCGGCTAACATTTTTGGTCGCGGGTTGCGCCGATTGAGCTTTTTCTGCCATTTCAGGCTGCCTGGCAACTCCTATTGAATCGTGACGTTCATGGCGGCGCCGGCTGCCGGGGCGGATTGCATGCCGGGATCGCGTACGCCTCCTCTGGCGATGGTTAACGACGATTGTCCGGGAGCCTTGGCTGCCAATGTCAAAGTCAGGACTGTGCCTTGTCCTGTAATTCCGGGGGCGCCGGGAGGCCGGGTCGCCGTGATCTGCAAAGTTCCGGTGGTGTCATCGTCGCGATGGACCAGGGCTACGGCCTGGCCGTCCTGCGAAAGGAAACCTCCGTTCGATACGTTTACGACCTGCAGCATTTTCGGATCGTAGCTGATCTGCAGCGGCACGGAGAACGCGTTCTGGGCTCCGCTGAGTACCACATTCACAGCGAATGTCGAACCTTTCGCCTGGGTAACATTGGCGGGATCAAAGCTAAAGGCGGTGGGGCCGCTCGGGGCTGATGCTGGCGATTGATTCGCGGGGCCAACTGGCGGCGCCGGCGTGCCTTGCGGCTGTATTGGCTGAATCGCAGGAGCCTGCACAGGCGAGGCTGGGTGGCTCACGCGGCGCAGTTCGATCGCGTTGGCCGTGCCGACGTCTAACGCCTCCTGATTCATCTCGTTGTATTCATGGGCGCGCACAATGTGCGGGATCAGGACGAAGACGGTTTCGGTTTCGGAGTGATCGGTTTGGGTCTGCCCGAAGAGATATTTCAAGATTGGGATCTGGCCTAATCCCGGAATGCCGGTCAGTTGTTTGGTTTGCGAGTCTTCCAGCATGCCGCCGAGCATGTTGACCTCGCCTTCTTTCAGTCGAACTTCGTGCTCGATCTTGCGCTGGCCGATTACCGGTTGGCTGATGCCGCCGATATTGGACTGACTGACCACCGAAGAAATATCCATCACGACCTTGAGCGTCACCTCGCCGTTGGAGTGGACTTTGGGGGTGATATCGATATTCACACCGACATCGAGATACTGAAACTGCGTATTCACCAAGGGGTTGATGCCAACGCCACCGATGCCGGGCTGGAAGGAGCCGGTTGCGACCGGTACGCGGTCGCCGATTTTAAGCGAAGCCTTTTGCCCATCGACGGCCCGAATCTGCGGCTTCTGAATGAGCTTGGTGGTGTTGTCACTGAATAGCGCGGTCGCCGTGGCTTGCGGAATAGTGATGGTGAAGTCGGTGGCGTTCAGGTTAGCAAGCTGGTTGAGGTTGAGCTGGTTTGGAGTGCCGGTGCTCTGATTAATCGTTCCCGTGTTGCCCGCACCAGTGGTGCCGGTGGTGGTCGTGTTCGTGCTGGTGATGTTGTTTTGCAGGGCTACGGTCGCACTGGTGGGTGGGTTGATGCCATAGGTCTTTGATTTGTCGCGATTGATCTGGAGGACAGCAACATCGACGATGACTTCGGCCTTGGCTTTATCCAGATCGCCGACCAACTTCTGGGCGAGCGCGATTTGGTCGGGGGTCCCGCGTACTACGATTGCGCCCTGCGAAGGCAACGGTTGAATCCGGGAAATTTCCAGAATCTGACGCATGGCGTTGACCACATCCTGCAGCTCGGTCGGCTGGGAGAGGTTCGCCAGGTAAAAAGTCTTGATCACACTTTGTTCGAGGTCTTTGCGTTTGGCGGGATTATCGGCAGCGATAAAAATTGTGTTTGGCGTCACCGGCCGCCAGAAGGTTTTCGATTCGAGCGCGATGATTCGCAGCGCTTCTTCGAGGGAGACGTTGTTGAGCTCAATCTTTATACGACGCGAAGTGTAGTCGGGATCGAAGAGGACATTAATCCCCGCCAACTTTCCCACGGTTTCGTAAATGACTTTGGAATCTTCGGTGATCTTGAGATTGATGGGAACGTTTGAAATGGTGGCCAGTTCGACTGGGCCGCCTGCTTCCGACAGGCGCCTCTGCATTCCACTGGGAGGAGGCGCGGCTGCCTTTGGGCCGGTGGCTTTCGCCTCATCGATCATCTGTTTGGTGTGACGGAGCTCCTGTTGGGCGATGGCGCTGGAGGGATCGACCTCAATTGCTTTCTGGAATTCGGCGAGGGCAGCATCGAGTTGGCCGGCCTCGCGGAGCAACTGACCGCGATGCACATGTGAAGCTCCGGCGAGGAACCGCAGGCGTTCGTAGGCAGAGCGGTAGGCGAGGTCTCCTGGCTTGAGATCGTAGGCCTGCTTGTAAAGATCGTAGGCTTGCTCGTAATTCTGTCGAGCCTCAGCGTCCTTGCCTTTGTTGTAGACGGACTTGGCCTTGTCGGCTGCGATGGCTGCGGTTACGGCCAGGACCAGCAGCAGCATTGCCACCGAGTGGATCAAGCGTTTCATTCAGAATTCCTCTTAAAGCAGTTTTCTCCCGCTGGCCGGCCAGGCGCGGGATGCAGCTCTAAATTCTTGCCGAAGATAGCGTTAGCTGCGCGATTATAGCATCGCCTCGGAGCGTTCCGATGTGATTGCTCTGGTGGCAGTTACACTCTTTGGTTCTAGTACTGAAGATGCGATGTCTTGCTTCCCCCAAATTCTGATTTGCATGCAGCGGAACGCTTTTGCGGCACAAAGTGACAGAGAAAATCTTTCATTGTCCTTTGTCCATTGTGGCTGTGTGGTGCAATCGCTCAGTGCGCGACCGGACGCTGTGCCTGCAATGAGATAAGCTATAAAAGAGCATGACGCGCGTCCACCCGACTCGGCCAAATCCAGAGAAAAATCCCCGCCGGGATCCCACCGCGGCGGGGCAGCGTGATGCCTCTGTTAACAGGATCGCCTCACATAACTACTTCTTGCTGGAAAAATTTGAGGCAGGCGTGGCGCTGACCGGGACTGAGGTCAAATCGGTGCGGGCTGGGCGGGCGAACCTCAAAGACGCCTACGGCTTGATTAAAGACGGCGAACTCTGGCTGCTGAACTGCCACATCGGGCCCTACGAGCATGGGAACATCTTCAATCATGCACCCTTACGGACACGAAAGCTGCTGGTGCATCGGGAAGAGATCCGCAAACTGATTGGCAAAACTCAGCAGCGCGGGCTAACGCTGATTCCTACACGGATGTATTTCAAGAACGGTAAAGTAAAGGTTGAGGTAGCGCTGGCTAAAGGCAAGCAACTTTGGGATAAACGCGAGACTGAACGTCGCAAAACTGCAGACAAGGAAGCGAGAGAAGCGATTGCCAGATCGCGAAAGAGCTAGAGCATGAGGCGTGCTCATCGCGGTTGGTTGCGCGATCCATTGTTTCTACTCGCCTTGGCTGCCGGTTTGGGCGCGTTCGTCGTGCAATCTGGGGAGCTTGGCTCGGCCGACACGATGCATCGGCTGCAGACTGCGCACTCGTTCTGGACCTCGGAGCCTCCGGTATTTCCCCAGGAGTATCCGGAATTCGGCGCGCATGGCCGAGGCGGCAGACTTTACGACTGGTATGGCATAGGTCAGCCTCTGCTGATGTTGCCCTCGGACATTGTGGGAAGCTATATCGAGCGGCTGGCGTTTTTTGCGGAGTACAACGGCAACGACCCCAGCGTGCGCGACATCGTGGTCAGTTACAGCACGAATATTCTGATTAGCGTTCTGACCGTGCTGGTCTGCTTTCGCTTTCTGCGGCTTTTGAGCTTTAGCATCAGGCAAGCCGTCGCCGGGGTGCTCGGGCTGCTGTTCTGTACCACGCATCTGCATTACACGCAGAACATGATGGAAAACAATTACATCATGCTTCTGACATTGGCGGGATTCGCGTTCCAGTACGAGTGGTTGCGCAGTGGGAGCCGGCGGGCTTTAGTCATTGGGTCGATCGCTTTGGGACTCAACCTGCTCACCCGCTTGACCACTGGCTTGGATCTGCTGGCTGTGGCATTTTTCTTGCTCCTTGTTTTGTGGTTCGAAGGCGTACGTGGCCGGGGGTTGTGGGAGAGGCTCGTGGCCTACGGCAAGGCTTCCCTGCCCGTCTATGCGGGCTTCATGCTGATCGATCGACTTTATCAGTATTATCGCTTTGGATCGTTCTTCAACACTTACGTACACTACTCTACCTTGGAGCGCCTGCTCCAGGATCCGTCGTTGCCTGCGAACTATCCGTTCGAGACTCCGTTTCACATTGGCTTTCTGGGGGCTCTTTTTGCGCCGGAGAAATCCGTCTTTCTTTTTGACCCATTGCTGGTGCTGACGATTGTGATTGCGTCAGTGGGCTGGAGGCGCTTTGGGCCAGAAATTCGGGGGTACCTGATCGCAGCTTCGGTGCTGCTTTTGGCCTATATCTGCTTTTACGCGAAGTACACGGTTTGGAGTGGCGACTTCGCCTGGGGAGATCGATATGTTTCCACGGCGGCGGAGTTGGTGGCATTTATCTCGGTGCCATTGTTGTTGCGTTATCGCGCAGAGTTGGGGAGGTTCATCTGGACGATGGGAGTCGTGATGATCTCGGTCAGCGCTTTGATCCAAATCGCTTCGCTGTCCTTTTGGTTGCCGCTCGAAATCTATCAGATGGAAACGTTGGGGCATCCTACGTTCGTTATCGCGCTGAGGTTTAAGAACATTGTCGCGTTTGCATTGGGGAAGATGGACGCGTGGGGGCTCAACAATTATGTGATGAAGCAGGATCCGTGGGACTATGTGCATATCACGACATGGAATTTTCTGCCGTTTGTGCTAAGGAGAGTGGGGGAAGCTCCGGCTTGGGTGGTTGAGGTTTGCCTTACTCTTTGGATCGCTGGACTTGCGGCGCTGACGTCGATGCTGTGGCGGCTGTACCGGGTTCTGGGTACGGGAGAGTTCGATACGCCGCCCCTTCGGTAGAACCGTTCGGTAAATGTGGTTGAGGTATCTGCGTTTTGCGTGGCGTGAGCGGAAAAGGCAGGTTTCTCGACTCTGCACTCGAAATGACAAATGAAAAGTTGAATGTCACTATGCTTTGCGACGTTTTGCGACGCTCGATAGGTTCTTGGCGTGGCTAGGCAAGACCCAGATTCCTCGTCGCTTTGCTCCTCGGAATGACGGCAATATTTTGACAAGATATCGGGCATGAACGTTGCAACCATCAACCCGTCGCCACCACTGCAGCAATCCCTGGGACTGCGCTTGATCTCGATCATTGGTCTCCTGCTGTTCGTGACCGGGGCTACGCTGCCGCTTTTTCTCGTTGGCCACGCTTGGATTGTGGCCTTGCGCTGGGCTGGGCTGGTTGCCATCGCATCCACCGGACTTTGGCGGCAATCGCTTACCCGGTGGATTTTCTTTGCCATGTTGTTGGGTGGAGAGATTGGGCTGGATCGTCCGCAGTTCGCTGAGCACTTGCGGGTGTTGAGTGAAATCTTTTTGCGGTTGATCAAAGTAATTGTGGCTCCGCTTATTTTCGGAACGCTGGTCACTGGCATTTCCGGCCATGGCAATCTGCGCAGTGTTGGCCGCATTGGAGTGAAGAGTCTGATTTATTTCGAAGCCGTGACTACTCTGGCGCTGCTGCTGGGCGTGGCTGCTATTAACATCAGCCGGGCGGGGGAGGGTCTCACGATTTCGCAAACTGCCGCCGTGGCGCCCACGAACGCACCCACGCTCCGGTGGGATGATTTTCTCCTGCATATATTTCCTGAAAATATTGCGAAGTCAGTGGCTGAGAATCAGATTCTGCAGGTAGCGGTGTTCGCTGTTCTCTTTGGAATTGCGCTGGCGCGAGTGTCCGAGACGAAGCGGGCTCCGATGCTGAAGTTTTGCGAATCGCTCACCGAGACCATGTTCTCTTTCACCAATCTGGTGATGTACTTCGCGCCTGTTGGCGTCGGAGCGGCAATGGCCTACACCGTCGGACACATGGGCATTGGCGTGTTGCTGCCGCTGGGAAAACTGTTGCTGACCGGATATTGCGCGCTGATTGCGTTCCTGCTGCTGGTTCTGTTACCGATTTCACGCATTGCGCGAGTGCCGCTTGTTCGATTCATCAAGGCCGTGGCCGAGCCTGCGACGATTGCTTTTGCCACCAGTGCTTCGGAAGCGGCGCTGCCGCGCGCTATGGAGGCGATGGAGGCGTTTGGCGTGCCTCGGCGGATTGTCGCGTTCGTTATTCCTGCCGGGTACAGCTTCAACCTGGATGGTTCGACTCTCTACCTGGCTTTGGCTTCGATTTTCGTTGCGCAGGCTGCTGGGATGCATATGGGATGGTCCGAGCAACTGTTGATGGTGTTTACCTTGATGCTGACCAGTAAGGGCATAGCTGGCGTGCCTCGGGCAGTGCTTGTGGTGCTGCTGGCTACCGCGGCTACGTTTCATCTGCCTACGGAGCCGATTTTTATCATTCTCGGGATTGACGCCCTTATGGATATGGCGCGCACGTCGGTCAACGTTATTGGCAATTGTCTGGCTTGTGCGGTAATCGCGCGTTGGGAGGGTGAATTGGCCGAGAGTTCCGCTATGCCGGAGATTGCGTAGGCTTGCGTGTATACCCTGCCGGGTTGATCCTTGAGAAAATGCCCGGACGAGGTGTCCGGGGCCACGCGGGCTTGGCGTGGCTTTGGGGTGCGAGTTCAGGCTCCTACTGAGGCGCCTCTCGCTGATGGAGGGGCCGGTTGCTGCGATTTGCTGGGCACGTTGTTGTCGATTCCCCACATATCTTTTTGTACGTCGGCTTCTAATCCCACTTGTTGCTCCTTACCGGTGCCTAGCGACTTGGTCCAAACTACGCGAAACTCGGCTTTGTGTTGCCGGTACTGAAGTACGACCAGGCTACCTACTTCGAGTCGGCGATGGATTGAGCCTAAGCGAACTCCGTTGCGGCTGACGTCGAGGGTGTGGACCAGTTCAGAATAGGACTCGCCAGAAGTGTCGTTCCCGGAGATTCTTACCGGCAGCACTGCCTTGGCCCGATCGAGGCGCCGTTGATTGTCGACCGAAGATCCTGCGTGTGCTGCCAGAGCGGCCAGAGTTTTATTTGAGGAGTTCAATTCCACTTCCTTTGAGTAACTGGTGTATGCATCTTCAGTCATTCGCGGAATTTGCACCATAGCACAAAGGTGTTGGAAACATCCTTCGCCAGTGGTACGTCTTCCGTGGGATGACAATCGCGCTCTGATTGCGCCCGGTGACTGCGGTAATCGGCATCCGGTTACAGCCGTGGACCCAGAGACCCCGAACGGGCCATTGCGGGATTGTGCTTCAGGGCTCAATCTGGTGCGAGTAGGCGCGAGTAATCCCCGCTCGTGCTCGGCGCAAATCCCAATATTTTTGGAGGCTGAGAAATGAGCAAATTACTTTGCAGGCTCTGGTCCGAGGAAGAGGGCCAGGACATTGCCGAGTACGCCGTGATGCTGGCGGTGATTCTGGTCATTGTGGTGGGAACGGTCCACTTGATCGGCGGCAATTCGACCAATGTGTTTTCGAGCGTCTCCAGTTCCATCGGGGGTTAACTTTTCGGTGTGTACGATTTGCTTCGCCGCCAGCCTCGGTCCGAAACTTGAGCGCCTCGCCCGGCCTAAGCTTCGGCAGGGGCGGTGAGAGCTGTTATGGCATCGTCCAGGGTGGGAAAGATCAGAAAGAGTTCTTCGACTCTGGTGGTTTCGAACAACTTCAGAACCCGGTCGTTGACCCCGCTTAATGCGATGCGTCGCGTGGCTTTGTGGCGCGTGACATAGGCGCTGACCAAAGATCCCAATCCCGAAGAATCGATATAAGGAACGTCGCTCAGGTCGACGATGACCATGGGGACGTTTTCTTCCCGCCGGATGGCATTCTGAAATAAAGACAAGTTCTCCAAGGTGAGCGGTCCTCGTAAGCAGAGGACACGCGGTCCTTCCTGCGCGCTCAATCGCTCAATCGTCAACGGTTCTGCTGCCATCGGGAGATTGTATGGCGGACGGGTGTGGTACGCAACCCGCGCGTCCGGAGTGGGAGTTTGGCCCACCCAGACACTGGTCGTTGGGGTAAATGCAGGATGCTTTCGTCCTCAAGCTATTGGCGACCCCGCCGATTTGCAAACTATCAGTGATCAAAAGGTCGTAGTGCCATTGCTCCTTGTGACTGATGGTTGCTGCTGTCTGCATGGCTGAGGTTCGAAAGGATGGTCTTCACGGCTGAAAACATATCCAGAGCTTGCACTTTCGTCTCCTCGGCGAACTCCGGCAGAGCGACCGACGAATGCTCTCAAGGCGCGCTGTGCCATCGGTCAGAGTGTCCTCGATGTGAGCCGGAGGCTAAGGATTCGGGTAAGACCAAGACCAGATTGCGAATATTGATAGTGGAGGATAATCCGGCGGACGTGGAGCTGATGTTGATTACCCTGCGGAAAGATGGATTCGAGGTCTTTGGCGATGTGGCTCAAAGCCCTGAGGAATTTAGCTCGCGAATACAGGCAGCGAGTTACGACCTCATCCTTGCGGATTACAACCTGCCGCAATGGAAGGGAACGGAGGCGCTCGAGATTCTTTGCCGCGAAAATCTGGATGTGCCGCTGATTGTGGTAACCGGCTATCTGGGCGAGGAAAAGGCGGTGGACTACATCAAGCAAGGCGCTACGGATTGTGTTTTGAAAGACCACCTGGCGCGATTGCCGGTCTCAGTGCGCAGAGCTTTGGAGGAGAAGCAGCTGCGCGATCAGCGACGCCGGTCCGAAGAAGAGCTGGCGCAAAAGGTGGCAGAGTTGGCCCGCTCCAATGCGGAACTGGAGCAGTTTGCCTATGTGGCGTCGCACGATTTGCAGGAACCGTTGCGCATGATTGCCACTTATACGCAACTGTTGGCGGAACGATATCGCGACAAGCTGGATGAGCGGGCCAACAAATATATCGCGTACTCGGTGGATGGGGCGGTGCGCATGCAGGCTCTGATTCAGGACCTGCTGAAATTTTCCCGGGTCGGCAAAGCTGCGATTGAACCGCGGACGACCGACTGCCGGATGATCGTGGAGCAAGCGTTAAAGAACCTGCAGGCTGCAGTGGAGGAGAGCGGCGCGGTGGTGAAGTGGCATGGTTTGCCCACCGTCATGGCTGACCTGTCGCAGATGACCCAGGTATTTCAGAACCTGATTGCCAACGCCATCAAGTTTCACGGAAGCGAAGCGCCGGTGATTCAAATCGCTGCCGAAAAGAAAGAGAACGAGTGGGTGCTGACGGTTTCCGACAACGGCATCGGCATCCCGGCCGAGAACTGGCAGGACATTTTTGTCATCTTTCGGCGCCTGCACACCCGCACCGAATATGAGGGGAATGGGATCGGGCTGTCGATCTGCAAGAAAATCATCGAACGGCATGGAGGCAAGATCTGGATCGAAGCGCAAGCCCAACCGGGCTCGTGTTTCAAGTTCAGTTTGCCCGCGGAACCGATGGCGCAGACCACGTTGGCGGCGCACGCATGAGAACAACCGAGGTCTTGCTGGTGGATGACAATCCTGCGGACACTGATTTGACCACCGAGGTGCTGGCGCGCAATGGCTGTCCCAGTCATATTTGCGCTGTGACCAACGGCGCCGAGGCAATCGCGTTTCTACGGCGGCAGGGAAAGTATGTTCACGCAGGTGTTCCCGACTTCGTGATTCTGGACTTGAGTTTGCCTGGGAAAGACGGTCGTGCCGTGCTGGCAGAGGTTAAAGCCGATCCCGTCCTGCGCAAGATTCCGATTGCGATTTTCAGCACCTCGGAGGCGCGGCAAGACATTATGCGTAGCTATGAGCTGGGGGCGAACTGTTATGTCAGCAAGCCCGGCAATCTGCGGGACTTTATCTCCGCCGTGACTTCGATTGGCGAATTCTGGTTTGGCTTGGCGCGGCTACCGCGCGAGGAGGAACGATGAATGACGGTCATACTAATGTTTTGTTGATTGAAGACAATCCCGGTGATGCCGATCTGGTCCGGCTGCGGCTGGTCGAGGGCGACTCGGCAGTCAACGTGAGTTGTGTGAACCGGCTTGCGGATGGGCTTACATCCATGGCTCAGCATGTGCCTTCGGTCGTCCTGCTGGATCTCAATCTTCCCGACAGTCACGGAGCGGATACCTTCCGCAAGGTGCTCGAGAAAGCACCCGGAGTGCCGATCGTGATCCTGTCCGGCCAGGATGACGAGGGACTGGCCATGAAGGCGCTGCATCAGGGAGTACAGGATTATCTGGTGAAAGGCGATATCACCAGTCATCATCTGGATCGGGTCATGCGATATGCCATCGAGCGGCAGGCCTTGATCCGGTCTCTGGAGATGAGCCGGAAACAGCAACTGGAGTTCAAGAATCAATTCTTGTCTCACGTTTCTCATGAATTGCGGACACCACTGACCTGCATTCATCAGTTCGTCACCATTCTGATGGATGGCTTGGCGGGGGAGATCAATCCCGAGCAGCGCTATCACCTTGCAACCGTGCTGAGCAGCGTGCACCAGTTGCGTGCCATGATCCACGATCTGCTGGAGGCCACTCGGGCCGAGTCGGGGAAGATCCGGATCGAACCACGGTGCATTACCATTGCCGACCTTATTCAGCAGGCGATTTCGATGATGGCCGCGACCGCCAAGGAGAAGCAGGTTGGTTTGGAAGTTGGATTGGATAGCAGAATTCCATTCGTTTACGCCGATCCTGACCGCGTCCTGCAGGTGCTCATCAATCTTATCGACAATGGCATCAAGTTCACGCCGCCCGACGGCTCGGTCATGGTGAAAGCCTGCATGGTGGAGGCCGATCCCAACACGGTTTACATTTCCGTGGCGGACAGTGGCCGCGGCATCGGTCCGGAAGCCAGGGCGCTGATCTTTGAACGCTTGTACCAGGACCCGAATTCCGTAGACAACAACCGCGCCGGGCTGGGACTGGGACTCTTCATTTCCAAGGAACTGGTCGAACTTCATGGGGGACGAATCTGGGTGGCGAGCGAAGTGGGGAATGGCAGCACATTCTCCTTTACCTTGCCGCTGTATTCGCTAGCCAAGCTGCTTTTCCCCGTCATCACCTGCGAGGGCCGTCTGCGCGATGCCATCGTGCTGATTAAGGTTGAACTGACGGCAGTTCCCGGCGCCTCGCGGGCCGCATGGAAGGAAATCTGCCAGCTGAGTCTGGATAAGCTGCGGCGTTGCGTTTATCTCGACAAAGACCTGGTGCTGCCGGTAACCGCTAATGTTGGAGTCGTAGAGACCTTCTTCGTAGCCGCCTCGACCGACTTGGAGCGGGCAGAGGTGATGATGAAGCGTGTTCGCGAGCAACTGGAGGCGGACGCAGGCTTCAAAGCCGTTGGGCTGGTCAAGGTGTCGGCGAGTAATGTGCCGTTGCCTTCGAGCGAAGACCGCCGGCCAGTCGAAGAAATGGTGCAGGAAGTGGCGGAGCGGATTACGGAAATGGCCATGGTAGCGCTTTCCCCGAAAGCAGCTTGCGGGAGTGGGAACGGAGATGCAAGTGCAGCCGCAGCTTGCGCCGACGCAAATTAGAACGGAGCAACATTAAATCGGACTAATGGAGGACTTAAATGGAGAAGCCAAAAATTCTGATCATCGATGATGATCCGGATCTACGACGAGCGCTGAAGATACGTTTGCGGGCGAACCATTACGACACGGTGCAGGCGTCGGATGGTTATTCTGCGATTTCGGTGGCCCAAAAGGAAAATCCCAACCTCATCATTTTGGACCTGGGCCTGCCAGCGGGCGATGGGTTTGTGGTTCTGGAGCGGCTGCAGAACAGCGACACGCTCTCGGACATTCCAGTGATTGTGCTGACCGCGCGCGATCCGCAATCGAATGAACAAAAGACGCTGCAAGCCGGGGCAACGGCTTTCTTTCAGAAACCGGCAGACAATAATGAACTGCTGGATGTAATACGCGCGACTTTGCCGAATTCCTGGCCGGGGACGGCGATGCCCTCGTAATCGAAGGGCACATAAAGGTCTCGGGATACGATTGCGCGCAGTGCTCGTCAGGGGCGGTGGAGGTCCTTCGGCTGTCGCCGCGGGACTTGAATTATTGGTGTTGCTTTCCTGACCGCTGCCGCGCTGGGCGAAGCTGGCTCGCCCCTTGCAGGGCTTTGTGGCGGGCGATTCCATCTGCCTGGAGTGGGAAGCACGGGCGTGGACGCCCGCGCCTCCACATCCACCCTTGGTAACCAGCCCTTCTCATAGTGACGGCAAGCCCCTTGCCGATAGAAATCCCGTGAGGCGTCGCTAAGAGTCGTGGAAATTATTAGATCATTACTTTCTCCGGATTTCATGCCGCACGGGTATTGCTATCTTTGGGATCCGCGGATGGTGTGGCTGCACGTCATTTCAGACGGGCTGATCACGCTCTCGTACTACTGCATTCCGATTGTCCTCATCTATTTCATTCGCAAGAATCGAGACATTCCCTTCAACCGGATTTTCTGGATGTTCGGGACTTTCATTCTGGCTTGTGGCACGACTCACCTGATGGAGATTTGGAACGTCTGGCATGGCAGTTACCTGCTGGCAGGGGTGGTTAAGGGAATTACTGCTGCGGTGTCGGTGATCACGGCGGCGATGCTCATCCCTTTGGTACCGAAGGTTATTTCGCTGCCCGGCCAGATTCATTTGCAGGAAGAGAATCGAAAACTGGAGGAGGAAGTCAGCGAGCGAAAGTGGCGGGAGGAAGTGCGCGGACACCTGGCGGCAGTGGTTGAGTCATCCGATGACGCCATTATCAGCAAGACGTTGGATGGCACAATCACCTCGTGGAATCCGGGCGCTAAGAAGTTGTTCGGGTACTCGTCACCCGAGGCGGTGGGCAAACTGATGGCCATGCTGGTGCCGCCGGAGCGTGCCCATGAGGAATCCGACATTCTGGCGCGAATCGCGTGCGGCGAGCGGGTTGACCATTTCGAAACTGTCCGGGTGCGGAAGGATGGCAAGAGGATTGACGTTTCGGTAACCATTTCGCCGATTAAGGACAGCAGCGGCACGATTGTCGGCGCTTCAAAAATTGCGCGCGACATCAGCGATCGCAAGCGGGCCGAGGAGGCGCTTCGCCGGAGTGATGCGAGAAGAAGGTTTGCACTGGAAACGGCGAAACTCGGTGAGTGGGAGCTTGACCCCACTACGCTGCAAGCCGCTCGTTCTTTGCGGCATGATGAGATTTTCGGGTATCCATCCCTTCTGCCGGAGTGGAGCTTTGATATTTTTCTTCGCCACGTCCACGCTGAGGATCGGGGAAGCGTTGGCGGGTATTTTCAAAGCTGTGTGAGCACAGGGAAGCGATGGGAATTTGAGTGCAGAATCGTTTGCCCGAGCGGGGAAATTCGGTGGATCTGGGCGTGCGGCGACCACTACCGGGACTCACCGGATAGCGCCAGCCGTATCTTTGGAATCGTCGAGGACATCACCGTCCGGAAGCGAGCGGAAGAGGAGTTACGGGACAGCGAGGAGCGCTTCCGGCTTTTCATTGAGCACGCCCCGGCGGCGTTGGCCATGTTCGACCGCGAGATGCGGTACCTCCACACGAGCCGCCGCTGGCGGATGGATTATGGCTTGGGCGATCGTAAGCTGGAAGGCTTGTCGCATTACGAAATCTTCCCGGAAGTGCCCGAGCGCTGGAAGGAGATTCATCGCCGCGGGCTGGCAGGCGAGGTACTGCGGGATGACGATGATCGATTCTACAGGCCCGACGGCAGCGTGCAGTGGATACGCTGGGAGGTACGGCCTTGGCACGACCGGGCGGGCGGAATCGCGGGCATTGTGATCTTTGCGGAAGATATCTCCGAACGCAAGCGGGCGGAGAAAGTTCTGGCCGAACAGACGTTGGAATTGTCACGCTACGCGAAAAAATTGAGCATTTCGCAGGATGCTCTGCAGGGCCAGACGGTCATGCTGCAGTCTGTGCTGGACAGCATGTCGGAAGGGTTGGTGGCCGCCGATGAGAATGGGAAGTTCATCATCTGGAACCCGGCGGCGGAGAAAATTGTCGGCATGGGCGCAGCCAGCGTGCCCAGCAAGGAATGGAATAAACATTATGGAGTTTTCTTGCCCGACACGGTGACACCTCTCCCGCAAGAACAAAATCCGTTGTTACGCGCTATTCACGGCGAGGTGTGCTCCGCTGAGATGTTTTTGCGCAATTCCGAACTGGAGGAGGGGGTGTGGATCGAGTCGAGCGCCAGTCCGCTGAAGAACAAGGATGGTATTGCGCGCGGCGCAGTAATCGCGTTCCGTGACATCACGCAGAGAAAAAAAGATGAACGGGAGATTAGGAAGCTCAATGACGAACTCGAGCGCCGGGTGGTCGAGCGGACGGCGCAGTTGGCAGCGGTCAACAAGGAACTGGCCGATCAGAAATTCGCCGTGGATCAGCATGCCATCGTGGCCGTTACTGACATTCACGGCACGATTACTTATGTGAACGACAGGTTTTGCGACGTCAGCGGATATTCCAGGGAGGAGTTGCTCGGCCAGAATCACCGCATGATGAGATCCGACCAACACTCGCCTGACTTTTTCGAGGCGATGTACTGCACCATCGCCAAGGGCAAAGTTTGGCGCGGGGAAGTCAAGAATCGCGCCAAGAATGGCTCGTTTTTTTGGCTGGATTCGACCATTGTGCCTTTTGTGGGCGGGGATGGGCAGCCGTGGCAGTACGTCGCTATTCGAGCCGACATCACGGAACTTAAGGAGGCTGAGGCGCGAGACCGTCAGCGCACGGCGCAACTGGAAGCCGCGAACAAAGAACTGGAAGCCTTCAGCTACTCGGTGTCGCACGATCTGCGAGCGCCCTTGCGGCATATCGGGGGCTTTTCCAAGATGCTGGTGGAGGAATTCGGCCCTACTCTTGATCCCACCGCGCAGCACTACCTCGATCGGATCCAGTCGGGAACACAAAAGATGGGCCTGCTGGTAGATGAGTTGCTGAATCTGGCGAAGGTTGGGCGGCAGGCACTCAATCGGCAGCCTTGCAAGTTGAACGCGATTGTTGAGGAAGTAATAGCGATTCTCGAGCCGGAGAGCGAAGGGCGGCAGGTGCAGTGGGTTATTGGCGAACTGCCGCTGGTCGAGTGCGATCCGGTTTTGGCCAAGCAGGTCTTTCAGAATCTGCTGGCGAACGCTCTGAAGTTTACGCGTCCGCGTGGTGGAGTTGTTCCGGGTGCACGGGCGAGGCCCGCGCTTACACAGACTGTGATTGAAGTCGGTTACGCAGAGACGGATGGGCAAACGGTCTTCACGGTGCGGGACAATGGCATCGGCTTCAACATGAAGTATGTGGACAAATTGTTTGGAGTCTTCCAGCGCCTGCATCGCACGGAGGATTTCGAAGGTACGGGCATTGGCTTGGCTACAGTGCAACGCATTGTGCAAAAGCATAGCGGCCAAGTCTGGGCGGAGGGAGAGGTGGATAAGGGTGCGGCTTTTCATTTCACTCTCAGCGCCGGGACGCAAACTGAATCGAAAAGCAATGGAGCGACGGCTGGAGGCCGCTTATGAACCCACAGGAACTGGACATACTGTTAGTGGAAGACAATCAGGACGATATCGATCTTGCCCTGCATGCTCTACGGCGGGGGAAACTGGCAAACCACATCTTCGTGGCACGCGACGGCGAGGAAGCTCTGGATTTTCTGTTCTGCCGGGGAGCGTTCGCGCAACGATCGTTTGATCATCCGCCGAAATTGGTCCTGTTGGATCTGAAACTGCCCAAGGTGGATGGGATGGAAGTGCTCAGACTGATCAAGAATGACGTGCGGACTAAGACCATCCCGGTCGTCATTATGACTTCGTCGAAAGAAGAGCGGGATATGGTCGCCAGTTACAACCTGGGGGCCAACAGCTATATCCAGAAGCCAGTCGATTTCGACCAGTTCCGGGAGGTGGTCAAGACCGTGGGATTGTACTGGCTGGTTATCAACCTGCCGGCGCCGACCCAGGGCGCGCGCGACTTGGCACAGCGACGGTGATTTCTGATTGTTGGGGGCCTTTCCGAGATTTCTGATTGAATCCTGTCGAGCTTGCTCGACCGCCCGGACGAGGGCGTCCGGGCCTGCGTGGGGATGACGTAGAGTTTTCTCTTCCGCAATTGCGTCTCTGATCTCCCGAAACTAATAGAAATTGGTGTATGGTATAGTGGTCAGACCAGAACGCTATTTGGCGGCTGGGGAGCTTGAATGGCGATCGCTAGTATCAATCCGACAACAGGAGAGCTGCTTAAATCGTTCGAACCCCTGACCGATGCGCAGATCGAGGGCAAGCTGAAACGCGCGGCCGCGGCATTCAGCAAGTATCGGCGAACTACGTTCGCTGAACGGGCGCGAATGATGGTGAAAGCCGCGGAGATTCTGGAGAGCGATAAAGAGAAGTTCGCGCGCACCATGACCACCGAAATGGGCAAGCCGTTTCGAGCGGCGGTGGATGAAGCGGTCAAGTGCGTCTCTGCTTGCCGATATTATGCCGAGAACGCGGAACGCTTTTTGGCCGACGAAATGGTGGACACGGCGGCGAGCCGTAGCTACATCCACTATCAGCCGCTGGGGCCGATCTTAGCCGTGATGCCGTGGAATTTCCCTTTTTGGCAGGTCATCCGTTTTGCCGCTCCGGCCTTGATGGCAGGAAACGTCGGGCTGCTGAAGCATGCTTCGAATGTGCCGCAGTGTGCGCTCGAAATCGAAGATTTGTTTCACCGCGCGGGTTTTCCCGAGGGAGTATTTCAGACGCTCCTGATCGGCTCTCAGCAGGTCGACGGAATTCTGAATGATCCGCGAATCGTGGCCGCGACGCTTACGGGAAGCGAGGAAGCCGGAGTGCAGGTCGGCACGGCGGCGGCAAAAAGGATTAAGAAAGTAGTGCTGGAGTTGGGCGGCAGCGATCCATTCATCGTGATGCCAAGCGCGGACATGGATGAGGCTGTCGCAACGGCGGTTAAGGCGCGGATCGTGAACAATGGGCAGTCCTGCATCGCGGCCAAGCGCTTCATTGTTGCTGAATCGATCGCAGGCGAGTTTGAACGGAAGTTTGTGAGCAAGATGGAAGCGCTGAAGCTGGGTGATCCCTTCGATGAGAATACGGATTTGGGACCACTGGCAACGCCGGATGGAGTAGCGAGCCTGGATGCGGATGTCCGCAAGACGGTTGAGGCCGGGGCTCGGGTTCTCACTGGAGGTAAACCGGTGGATCGTCCTGGCAACTTCTACGCACCAACCGTGCTGACTAATATCCCGAAGGATTCACCGGCGTATCGCGACGAGTTGTTTGGCCCCGTGGCCTCGATCTTCCGCGCCAAGAATCTGGATGAGGCCATTGCGATCGCAAACGATAGCCGGTTTGGGCTAGGCGCGAGTGCGTGGACGAATGACAAGCACGAGCGGGAACGCCTGATTAATGAGATCGAGGCAGGGATGGTATTCATCAACCGGATGGTCGCGTCCGATACCCGGTTGCCGTTTGGCGGTGTGAAGCACTCCGGCCATGGAAGAGAACTTGGGCCTTACGGGATTCGGGAGTTTGCGAATATCAAGACCGTCTGGATTCAAGACTCTCATGGCTGAAGCGGTTTTGTAGCGCCGCCGTCCCAGCGGCTGTCGTGGGGGCGTCCCGCCCGCGCCTGGAGGGGCAAGATGCCCTCGCGACAGCCGGCAGGGCATGCCCCGAGCGAAGCCGAGGGGATGCCCGACGCTACACGGAGAAATTGTGTACAAGACAGTTCGCACATCACGACTGTACGAGCAGATTGTTCAGCAGATCGAGGAATCGGTGCTGAAAGGTGAGCTCAAGGCGGGCGATCAGTTGCCGGCTGAACGAGACTTGGCACAACGATTCGGGGTTAGCCGGACGGCGGTGCGTGAAGCGGTGAAGGCACTACGTGAAAAAGGACTGGTGGAAGCGTATTCCGGACGCGGGACTTTCATCACCGACGGAACCTCGCAGGCAATCCGGCAATCGCTGGGATTGATGGTCAAGATCGGTCAGCCGAGCGGATCTATTCATTTGGCGGAGGTGCGCGCGATTCTCGAGCCGGAGATTGCGGCGCTGGCGGCCACGCGGATTCAGGAGCAGCATCTGGCCCTGATGCGAGACGCGGTTGCGCTTATGGACCGCGCGCAGGACGATCCCGATGCCTACATTGAGGCCGACCTCGACTTCCACTTGGCTTTGGCGGAGGCGGCAGACAATCCGCTGATACTGTCGCTGCTCGATTCAATTGTGGGACTGTTGCGTGAACAACGGATGCGAATTTTTCAGGTAGAGGGTGGGCCGAGCCGGGGACAGTACCATCACAAACGTATTCTGCAGGCGGTGGAGACGCGCAATCCAGAGAAGGCGCGGGAGGCGATGCGGGCTCACCTGTTGCAGATCCGCGAGGATTCGCGGGCTAGCGAGGCGCATCCGGCACTTTCGAAAACTCTCTCGTAGTTTGGGCTCATAACGAATGGCTAACTTAGGTTTCGTCGGTCTGGGAGTGATGGGCGGGCAGATGGTGAACCGTCTGTTGAGCAAAGGGCACACCGTCACGGGATACAACCGCACCCGAGCGAAGGCGCAGTGGCTGATCGATAAAGGGATGAAGTGGGCGGATTCGCCGCGCGCGGTTGCGGCGGCTGCTGACGTGACATTGGCCATGGTCACGAATTCTGCGGCGATCACATCAGTTACAGAAGGTCCTGATGGATTACTGGCAGGTTTGAGTAAGGGCAAGGTCTTTGTTGACATCAGTACAGTCAGCCCTAGCGTCAGCCGCGCCCTCGCGGCGAAGGTGCGAGAAAAAGGCGCCGACATGGTGGACTCGCCGGTGTCCGGCAGCGTGATTACTCTTCAGGAAGGCAAATTATCAGTGATGGTCGGCGGGCGTCGCGAGACTTTCGAGCGCGTCCAGTCGCTGCTTTTGGATATTGGACCGAAGGTCACTTACGTTGGCGAGAATGGGCTGGCGCTGGCGATGAAGATTGCGGTTAACCTTAGCCTCGCGGTTCAGATGATGGCTTTCTCCGAGGGCGTGTTGCTGGCGGAAAAGAGTGGCATCGCGCGGGAGACGGCGGTGGATGTGCTCACACATAGCGCCGTGGCTTCTCCGATGATTCAATACCGCGGGCCGTTCGTTCTGCAGCAACCGGAAGAGGCCTGGTTCGATGTAAACATGATGCAAAAAGATATGCTGCTGGCGATGGAATTGGGCAGGCAATTGGATGTGCCTTTGCCGACTACTGCGGTTAGCAATGAGTTTCTAACGGCGGCGCGTGGCATGGGGATGGCGAAATTGGATTTCGCCGTGGTGTTCGATGTGTTGGCGCGAATGTCGGGCATTTCGAAATGACGACTGCTACTGACAAGTCGGCGGCGAATTCGGGAGTCCAAGCTGCGCACTGGATCCGGATGTACCGGCAAATGGTATCGATCCGGTTGTTCGAGGAGCAGGTCAACGAACTGTACACGCGCGCGCTGATGCCGGGGCTGGCCCACCTTTATATCGGCGAAGAAGCAGTCGCGGTTGGGATTTGCGAAGCGCTTCGGCGCGACGATTACATTACCAGCACGCATCGCGGCCACGGGCACTGCCTGGCAAAAGGGGCGTCGGCCGATCGCATGTTCGCCGAATTACTGGGCAAGGAATCCGGGTACTGCAAGGGCAAAGGTGGCTCCATGCACATTGCCGATCCGGCCACTGGCAACCTGGGAGCGAACGCCATCGTTGCTGGCAGTGTGGGAATTGCCACTGGTGCAGCGTTGTCGGCAAAGCGTTTGGGGACGGATCGCGTCGCCGTCTGCTTCTTCGGGGAAGGCGCGCTCGGCCAGGGTGTGTTGTACGAAGTAATGAACGTGGCTTCGCTCTGGAAGTTGCCTGTTATTTACGTCTGCGAGAACAATCTGTATACGGAATACACGCACTTCACGGAGACGACTGCGGGCGATATTCCCGCGCGGGCGGCGGCGTTCGGGTTGCAGGCGGAAACCGTCGATGGTCAGGACGTGCGTGCGGTTCACGCGATCGCAGGGAAATTGGTCGACCGTGCCCGTCGAGGGGATGGCCCATCCTTTATCGTATGCAATACGTATCGCTATACAGGACACCATGTCGGTGATATCAACCGCGAGTACTACCGCTCCAAGGAAGAAGAAAAGCACTGGAAGACGGATCGCGATCCCATCAAGTTGTTGGCCGGTTGGCTGATCGAACAGGGCCTTGCCGATCCGGCGCAGTTCAGCCGGATTCAGTCGGAAGTGGAGTCGGAGATGAAGAAGGCGGTCGAGTTCGCTGTGGCCGCTCCTTATCCTGGTGTCGCTGAAGTGGAGCAGGACGTTTATGCCTGAAACCATTTCTCGTGAACTGACATTCGGGCAGGCGGTGCGAGAAGCGCTGGCAGAGGAGATGCGCCGGGACTCGCGGGTCTGCATCTTCGGGGAAGACGTGGCGGAGGCGGGCACACCTTTTAAAGTCCTTTCCGGACTAGTCGAGGAATTCGGCACAGATCGCGTGCTGGACACGCCAATCTCGGAAGCCGGCTTCACTGGGATCGCAGTCGGCGCAGCGATGACCGGCTTGCGGCCCATCGTCGACATCATGTTCGGAGACTTCATTACTCTCACCATGGACCAGATGGTGAATCAGGCGGCCAAGGTCCACTACATGTCGGGCGGGGCGTGGAAGGTTCCGATGGTGATGCGGACTACGCTGGGCGCGACTCGCCGGTCGGGGGCGCAGCATTCGCAGTCTTTGCACGCCTGGTTCAGTCATGTTCCGGGATTGAAAGTGGTGATGCCGTCAACGCCGTATGACGCCAAGGGACTGCTAAAGACCGCGATCCGGGATGAAAATCCCGTGGTGTTTTTCGAAGACAAGATGATGTACACCAAGCTGAAAGGTCCGGTTCCCGCGGAAGAGTACACCATTCCGTTTGGAGTGGCGGATGTGAAGCGTGAGGGCCACGACATCACTCTTGTGGGCACCAGCAGCATGGTGCAAGTGGCGCTCGGGGCGGCGGATTTGCTGCAAGAGGTCGGCATCAGCGCGGAGGTAGTCGATCCGCGAACCATGTGGCCGCTCGATGAGAAGACGCTGATTGAATCGGCGAAGAAAACATCGCGAGCGATTGTTATTGATGAGGGTTATGAACGGTACGGGGTCACGGCGGAGATCGCGGCAGTGATTGCCGAGGGCGCGTTCTATAACCTGGATGCGCCGGTCAGGCGGATGGGAGCGATGCACATTCCCATTCCATTTTCGCCGCCGCTCGAAGATGCGACCGTGCCTACGGAAAAATCGGTTTTTGAAGTAGCGCGCAAGCTTTGCGGGCGATCGTAGTTCAGTAGAAGTCGAGGACAGGAGGTGCATCGTGGCGTTACCGACTCATGGAACGATGGCCGTTGATTGGGAACAGCGGGTGGACTTTGATCGCTTGCGCCGCGAACGTTTGGCGCGGGCTAAGGATTTACTTGCCAAATCGGAGATGGGCTCGCTGCTTTGTTTCGATATGAATAATGTGCGTTATTTGACTTCGACGCACATTGGCAGTTGGGCGCAAGACAAGTGCAACCGCTTCACTTTGCTGCCGCAGAATGATGAGCCGATTCTTTGGGACTTTGGATCGGCGGCCAAGCATCATCAGCTGCATTGTCCTTGGTTGGGTGAGCGCTCGCGACCGGGAATCTCGATGCTGCGGGGCGCAATGTCCCCGGAGATGGGTCGGGCGGAGGATGTGGCGAAGAAAATCCGCATCGAACTTGAGATGCGTGGCCTGCACAAAGAGCCGGTGGGAATCGACATCATTGAGTTGCCGGTTCTTTTCGCTTTGCAGCGCGAGGGGATTACCGTGGTCGACGGTCAGCAGTTGATGTCCGATGCTCGCGTGATCAAAACGCAAGATGAGATTGCCCTGCTGAACACTTCAGCCATGATGGTCGATGCGGCTTACGACGAGCTGTACCGGGCGATGAAGCCTGGGATGCGGGAGAACGAGGCGGTCGGACTGGTCAGCAAGGTTCTCTACGACCTGGGGTCTGAATATGTGGAAGCGGTGAATGCGATTTCCGGAGAGCGCTGCAATCCGCATCCGCATGTGTTTTCGGATCGCGTGCTTCGTCCCGGCGATCCGGTTTATTACGACATTCTGCATTCGTACATGGGATATCGCACCTGCTACTACCGGTGCTTCACCATCGGCTATGGATCGCATGCCATGGTTGATGCGTATAAGCGTTGCCGGGAGTATCTGGATGCGGCGATTGAATTGGTGCGTCCGGGGCGGACCACGGCGGAGATTGCGGCGGTTTGGCCGAAGGCGAAGGAGTTCGGCTTTCCGAATGAGGAAGCTTGCTTTGCTTTGCAATATGGACATGGAATCGGTTTGGCCATCTGGGAAAAACCTGTGATCAGCCGGCTGGTGTCATTCGATCATCCGCATGAGATCAAGCCGGGGATGGTTTTTGCGTTGGAGACTTTCTGGCCTTCGACTGATGGCTGGAGCGCGGCGCGTATCGAAGAGGAGATCGTGGTGACGCCGACTGGGCACGAGGTCATCACTCGCTTTCCCGCGGAGGAACTGCTGGTGGCGGGGGCGCATTATGTGACCGTGAACGGACCGCTGCCGACTACTCGTGAGAATGAGTCTGCGCCGAGCCGGCGGGTGGTAGAGATGATCGAAGAGAGTTCGAGGACGGAACGAGTTGGGGTGTCGGACTGAGCCATTGCGTCGGGGTATCTCGTTGCGGGGCTGGATGTCACCGCATGAGCGACGTCGGAATTCCGTCCGGCTTTAGTATCAGAATTTCGTTGTAGGGGTCCTTCGGCTACGCAAACGATTCGCGAGCGACTCGTTTGCTGCGCTCAGGATGACCAAAAGAAATATGGCTTTCAGTGTGGTCATGCCCGCTCTCGAAATGGCGCAGGAAACCGGCAAGCTTGTGGCTTGGCGGAAAGCGGAGGGAGAGAGTGTGGCTAAGGGTGAGCCACTCTTGGAGATAGAAACTGACAAAGCGGTGCTCGAGGTCGATTCTCCAGCAGATGGGGTTCTCGCGGGCGTAAAGGCGCAGGCCGGCGACGTCGTTGCGGTGGGGAAAACCATCGCTTGGATTGTTCGTCCTGGCGAAACTGCTCCGTCCGAGGCGGCATCATCTGCATCTCCGATTAGTAGTGCCACTACGCACACGAATACCGCCGCTCCAGTGATAGCCGCCGCGATGCCTGCGGGCGGGCGGATTTCGCCGAAAGCTCGGCGGCTTGCGAAGGAGCATGGAGTTGACGTTGCCAGTTTAAAGGGATCAGGACCGGCGGGAGAGATTCTTGCGTCCGACGTTTTGGCAGCAGCGGAATCGAAGAGTGCTTCTCCGTCCGCAGCAACGGTCAGGGCCAGGGATGTTGAAACGCCTAGTTCGATTGGGCGGCTGATGGCGGAGCGAACTACCCAGAGTTGGACTACGGTTCCGCATTTTTTTGTAGTTCGCGAAGTCGACGCCGACGCGCTCGTCGAAGCACGCGGGCGACTTGGAGCAGCGATTCCGCAGGCATCCGGGATCAAACTTACCCATACGGATTTACTGATCGCGCTGGTCGCCCGCGTTCTGGTGAAACATCCGCGTCTCAATGCGAGCTGGCATGGCGCCGGGATACGTGAGAATGAAGAAGTGAACATCGGCGTCGCCATGGCGGTCGACGACGGCGTGGTTGCCACCGTGATTCACAACGCCGACAAAAAGGAGCTTGGCGAGATTGCGGTTCAGCGCCGTGACCTGACGGAGCGGGCTCGGGCAGGCCGCTTGCGCCCATCCGACATTGCAAGTGCAACATTCACTATCAGCAACCTCGGCATGTACCACGTCGACGCTTTCAGCGCGATTATCAGTCCGCCGCAGGCGGCGATTCTGGCGGTGGGAAGCATTGCGGACCGCGTCGTGCCGGTCGAGGGGCGGCCAGGAATCCGTCCAATGATGACGTTAACCCTCTCGTGCGATCACCGCGTGGTGGATGGTGCGCGAGCTGCGGTTTTCCTCGATGAGGTTGCTGAAGCAGTTCGCGAGCCAGAAAAATGGCTGCGATGACGATGCCGGTGCGTCCGGTGCGCGTACGCGCCGGCATCGTAGAACACAGCTTATTGTAACCAAAATAGCTTTGATTTAGGTGGGCGCCGCCCGGGTGTGAACGCCCGCGCCAACATTGCACCGAAGTAACATTAGCTTTTAGGTTCCAGTTAGGAATATAGGTAAAACTCTGCTATACTGTGGTCACGCTTAATACCGCGGTTGTATGGTGCGATGGCTCTGGTGCAGTGTTTGATCTGAGAACTCCCGCCTTCAGTTTCCCCTCCGTACGTCTTCAGCGTAATCAAAACTAAGACTGGCCATGCAGGTTGTTATACCCGCCCGGAATTTCGTTTGCGGGCTGCGACCTTCAGCCAGAGAAAGCAAAATGCAGAATTTTTCAGAATTACCGATTTCCACTTACGTTCAAGATCGTTTGGCGTTCGCTGGCTTTTCAATACCCACTCCGGTTCAGGCTGCGGCGATCCCGCAGGCTCTTACCGGCAAAGATGTGCTTGCCACCGCGCAGACCGGCACCGGTAAGACGCTCGCTTTCCTAATTCCAATTATGGAGCAACTGCTCCAGAAAAACTTGCCGGGGATTGCGGCGCTGGTGCTGGTTCCGACACGTGAACTGGCGATGCAAGTCGCCGATCAATATGACGCCTTACGCGGCAAGCAACTTTCGCCGGCAGCTCTGGTCGTGGGAGGCTTGTCCGAAGGACAGCAACTCCGCGCCATTCGCAACGGTGCTCGCGTGATGGTCGCCACTCCGGGCCGATTAGAAGATTTCCTGGACCGCGGGCTGGTTAATTTCCGCGGACTGCGGGTATTGGTGCTCGATGAGGCAGACCGCATGCTGGACATGGGATTCCTGCCCGCGATTCGAAGGATTGCGGCTGTCCTGCCCAAAGATCGTCAGACGATGTGTTTCTCTGCAACCCTTGAGGCATCCGTAGTCCACCTGGTGAACGACTACATGAGAAACCCGGTGCGCGTTGCATTGGGGTCCACGCTGAAGCCATCCGAGAATGTTCGGGTGCAGGCGTTCGAGGTCGATGCAGACCGCAAACAGGAAGTGTTGCATCGTTTGTTAGCTAAAGAAACTGGCCGCTGTCTGGTGTTCGCGCGTACCAAGCGTGGAACCGAGCGGCTGGCCAAGAATCTGAATCGCGACGGATTCGCTGCGGCCATGATCCACGGCGACCGCTCGCAATCCCAGCGAACCGCGGCGCTGGTTGGATTTCAGCAGGGACGCTATCGCATACTAGTTGCGACCGATCTGGCTGCGCGGGGCATTCATGTGCAGGATATCGCTCACGTCATCAACTACGACTTGCCCGAAGTGGCGGAAAACTTTATCCATCGTGTTGGGCGCACCGGTCGTGCGGGCGGCCACGGTGTTGCTTCTACCCTCTTCGGCCGTGATCAGCGTTCGGACTTGTACCAACTGGAACGCACTCTTGGAATCCGTATGGAGAGGATGAGTTCGACCGGCGACCGCAGGGAAAAGGATCTGGTGCAGAACGAAAGCGGGAGCGCTCGGACCCACTCTAATCGCCTTGAATCTGTTTCGAAGGGGAGAATGGTCCGGCTTCCTGGCGAAGTACTGCAAGTACAAATGCAGAACTGATAGGCAATAGCAACAATGTTTGTGAGACGTAGCTAGCTACGTCTCTACAGACGAATCAACGCGATGCTAGCATTTGTAAGGCGAGCTTCGCCGGTTGATTTCGGTGAGAAGCCGCCTTGCGCAGCCACCGCACGGATTCAGTTCGATTGGCGGGTACTCCGTCACCCTCGCGATAGCGCAGACCGAGATTGTACTGCGCGGCGGCATCGCCTGCTTCGGCCGCTGTCATAACCCATCGTGCCGCTTCCACACAGTTCTGAGGAACAGAGTGCCCTACCTCGTAGGCCATGCCGAGGGTGAAGGCCGCGGACTCTTCTCCGTATTTCGCCCGGCGCCGCAATCCCTTAATTTCATAGCGGCTTAATTGCTGCACTGCGCTGAGCGTGGCCGGATCGGTTATGCGCTGGTGGCTGCCCTCAAGCGGAGCAATGTCGCGGGGCGGTCGGCGCTCTTTGGCAGTTCTTTTGATCTCCTCGGATACTGGCGGGTTTGTCGGGGATGGGATGGTAGAGATGCTGTTAACGACTGCCTCCACGGCGGGAGGGTTTGGCCTCGAGATCGCTTGCGCGCTTTGAAATGACCCATGACGCCACACTTCGAGAAACAGCAGCGCGGCGACAAAGGACAGCACCCAGACCGGTGTTGCGACGGCCAGGGCGCGCAGCCCACCCAATGTGAGATGGACGCGAACACGCGGAAGAGCATTGTTAAAGACGTTGTGGGCGCGCTCGAACGCGGTTCGAAGATTGAATGCTGCTTCGCGCAGCGTCCATTCTTTGTCGCGAGCTTTGACCAGATTCGGCACAACCGGCTTAACACGAGGTCTGGCCTTGTCTTCCGCAGGGAGGCTTTTGGGTTCGGCCGTTTTAAGTTCGAGTTTCACGACGGGATCGAAGTGCAAAGTTCCAGTTTTGAGGGCCGGTAGAGCGTCGACTGGTTCGGCAGGAGTTATGATGTCCGCAGGTTGAGTGCTTAGCGAGACATGTCTGACATCAGCATCCATCCGCTCCGGCGAGAACTGGAGCGCCGGTTTCATGGCCACATGCAAACTTGGATTCAGGGTATCTGTTTCCCGTTGAACTTTGACGGGCTCGACAATCGTTTCTTCGCGATTGAGTTGGGGAGGGTGCAATTGATCCTGCAAACACTGGAGAACCCAGGCTGCTGCCAACAATCTCTCGAAGGAGGAATGGTCAAGGGTCAACCGGGGGTTCGTACCAGCGCTCGCTTCCGCGGACATTGGCGGAGGGACCTCTCGCAAAGACGGATTAACACCAGGTCAGGATGTTTGAAATCCACGCCTATCCGTTGATAATACACCCGTTTGTTCATTCTCCAACGGCTGAATTGGCGGTCTCTGACTCTAAGAGGGGTCCGGTTGGCCCGGCAGACGGCTACATGTGATGCCTGTTGTTTTCTTTCTAGCTATCTGGCGCGAAGCCTACAACGCGAGAAGCAACACACCTTGCTGCTGTATTCTTTCAGAATGCATTCCGCTTTACCGCCCCGAGATCGGACGTTGGTTCAGATCGTAGACTCCGCACTCGACGATACTGCGCGGAGAAGCGGTGACTGGCTCGCCTGTCGTCCCGGATGCACTCAATGTTGCGTTGGGGTGTTCGCCATAAATCAGCTTGATGCTGCCCGGCTCCAAGAAGGACTTACAAACCTGGCGAGGGACGCGCCGGAGCGTGCCCATCAGGTGCGGCAGCGCGCTCGGGAAGCCGCTTCCCGGCTAGCCAAGGATTTCCCCGGTGATCCAACCAGCGGTTTGCTGGATGAAGGCGAGGAAGCTGAACGACGCTTTGCTGACTTCGCTAACGACGAGCCATGCCCGGCACTCGATCCGGAGACCGGGCTTTGTGAACTTTATGAATCGCGGCCGATGACTTGTCGTGTGTTCGGGCCGCCAGTTCGCTCGGAAGATGGCCTTGGGGTTTGTGAGCTTTGTTTTCAGGGTGCTACTGACGAGGAAATTGCGGCGTGCGAAATGAATCCGGACCCGGATGGCATGGAATCCACGCTGGTTGAGGAAGTCGAAAAAGCGACGGGTACAAAGGGTCAGACGGTTGTGGCATTCTGTTTAGCATCTTGATCCCTTCGCGAATAATTTCAGCGTTGTCGATCCGGGACTCCCTGGTGGTCTGTGAACGAATGACCTGTCAATGTGATGACCTCTCATAATGACCCAGCAGTTTGATGTGTTGGTCCTCGGCGGCGGTGCCGCGGGGTTGATGTGTGCGCTGGAGGCCGGTAAGCGCGGACGGCGCGTAGCCGTGCTCGAGAGGGCCGAACGCGCGGGAAAGAAAATCCTTATCTCCGGCGGCGGCCGCTGCAATTTCACCAACATTCACTGCCGCGCGGAAAACTTTATCTCCGCGAATCCGCACTTCGCGAAATCAGCGCTGGCCCGATATACGCCGTCAGACTTTATCGCGTTGGTCGAGAAGCATCGCATTCCTTACCACGAGAAAACGCTCGGCCAACTCTTTTGCGATCGCTCGGCGCGCGACATCACGGACATGCTCGAGAGCGAATGCGGCAATGCCGGGGTTCGTCTTTTTGTGAGGACTTCGATTAAAGAGGTTCTGAAGACGACAGAATTCGTGGTCCGCGCAGACGACGTGGAATTTTGCGCTCCGGTGTTGGTAGTCGCGACCGGTGGCCTGTCGATTCCGAAGATGGGTGCGAGCGGCCTTGGCTACGACCTGGCACGACAATTCGGATTGGCGATTCGTGAGCCTCGGCCCGCACTGGTGCCGTTCGTGTTCGACGACCAGGATCGCGGCCGGTATTGCGATCTGGCCGGAGTCTCGGCCAATGTAGCAGTTTCATGCGATGGTCAGCGATTCCGGGAAAATATGCTGATCACTCATCGCGGACTAAGTGGCCCTGCGGTTTTGCAGATTTCGTCCTATTGGAAACCGGGCCAGGCAATTGCAATCGACTTGGCGCCGGGTAGAGATGTGACGGCAGCCCTTCGAGAAACGAAGCGTCCGAGAAACATCACGGCGATGAGGTCAGCTTTGAATAATTTTTTACCGAATCGATTCGCCAATCGATGGTTGGATCTGCACACACCCGGCGCATGGACAAACTCCGGACTCGCGGAACTTGAACGCCAGGCGCACGAGTGGGTTGTGATTCCGGCGGGCACCGAGGGCTACAGCAAGGCGGAGGTAACCGCGGGCGGAGTGGACACCGACGAATTGTCGGCGAAAACCATGGAGAGTCGAAAAGTCCCCGGCCTGTTTTTCATCGGGGAAGTCGTGGACGTGACCGGCCACCTGGGTGGATTCAATTTCCAGTGGGCGTGGGCATCAGGAGCCTGCGCCGGCCGGGCATTGTAGGCGCGAGCGTCATCGCTCGTGCATTCTGAAAGAATTTAGGCCAGGACCGCCTGATACTCTTCGTAGGCACCTTTGAAATCTGTAAGCTTGTGATCCGCCTCGAAGTGCCAAATCCTGGTAGCAACTTCGTCGATCAGATCGTGATCGTGCGTTACCAGCAGCACCGTTCCCTGATAGCGCTGCAAAGCAATGTTGAGGGCGTTGATCGACTCGAGATCGAGGTGGTTGGTCGGTTCATCGAATACCAGAACGTTAGGCTTTTGCAGCATGAGCTTGCAGAAAAGCAGTCGCGCCGCTTCGCCTCCGGATAGAACATCGGTGCGCTTCAGAGCATCTTCGCGTGGGAAAAGCATTTGACCTAGCAGGCCACGAATCTCTTCATGCGCGGCGGAAGGTTCCCACTGATGCAGCCATTCGAATGCCGTCATTCCGCCTTCGATCAGAGCCCTGTGGTCTTGCGCGAAGTATCCGACGGCAGCTTCGTGTCCCCAAATTACTTTTCCGCTGGTGAGAAAGGGTCCATCGTAGCCACTGGTTTTGCGCAGTTCGGCATCCGGAACGGTCGGAGAATTTGCCAGCAGCGCGTTGAGCAAAGTGGTTTTACCCGCGCCGTTGCGGCCCATCAATGCGATTTTCTCTCCGCGCATTACGCTCGCGGTGAAGCGTTGGATGACTTCAGTGTCGCCGTATGATTTCGCAACGCCTTCGAGTTCAAGAATGTGTTTACCTGAAGGGCGCTTCTGCTCGAACTTCAAAAATGGACGCTGAATATTCGACTTAGCCAGTTCCGTGACCTGCAGTCGCTCGACTTCTTTGCGCCGCGACTGCACCTGGCTCGAGCGGGTACCCGCCGAGAAACGAGCGATGAATTCGTTGAGCTGCGCAATCTTCTTTTCGCGCTGCGCATTCTGCCCTTCGATCTGGGAGCGGATTTGGGTCTTGGCCACGACCATGTCGTCATAGCTGCCGGTATAAGTGATGATGGTTTGGTAATCGATGTCGGCGATATGAGTGCAGATGCTATTGAGAAAATGGCGATCGTGTGAGATCACGATCAAGACGCCATCGTAGTTATTCAGGAACCCTTGCAGCCAGTGGATCGAGTCGAGGTCGAGGTGGTTCGTAGGCTCGTCGAGCAGCAACGCGAGTGGATGTCCGAACAGGGATTGCGCCAACAGCACACGAACTTTCTGTCCGCCTTGCAGCTCACCCATTTTTCGCTCGTGCAGTTCGTCGGGAATATCGAGTCCTTGCAGCAAAATTGCGGCATCACTCTCGGCGGTGTAGCCGTCTTCTTCGCCGACGATGCCTTCCAGTTCGCCGAGCTTCATTCCGTCTTCATCGGTAAGGTCCGGCTTGGAATGAATGCGGTCGCGTTCCTCCATTGCGGCCCACAAGCGCTTGTTGCCCATCATCACGGCATCGATGACACGATAGGCGTCAAATGCAAACTGATCCTGGCTCAGCACGCCGAACTTTTTCGGACGCACGACGGTTCCCTTCTGAGGGTCGAGGTCGCCGGTCAGAAGGCGCATGAAGGTAGTTTTGCCAGCGCCGTTCGGTCCAGTCAGGCCATAGCGCTTGCCCGGCGTGAACGCCGTCGATACTTCGTCAAACAGAACTTTGGCGCCGTAGCGCATGGATACATTGCTTACTGAAATCATGATTTCTCAAGGAAACTGCGGAAAATTTGCCCAAAGGCGGGGACGCAGCTGCTGTTATTAGGATATCACGACCCCCAGCTCGGTTTCTCGCTTTGCCTCAACCGGCCGAAATCGAAGGTCACGTGTTAGCCTTTTTCTGGCTACTTATTCTCAGAGGAATTCATGAAAGACGTTCGCTTTTCTCATCTGGATCTTAAGACAACCGCAAAAGAAATCATGTTGGCCCACGGATTCGAACCGGACTTTCCGCCGCAGGTCGCGCAGCAGCTAGCGAGCCTGAAAAAGCAGCCGCCACAAGTTGCGCCCGCCGGCGACATCCGTGACCTTCGGAACCTGATCTGGTCTTCCATCGACAACGACACTTCACGGGACCTCGATCAGATTGAAGTGGCCGAGCGTCTGCCCAATGGAGACATCAAGGTACTGGTGGGAATCGCAGACGTGGATGCGTTTGTGCCGAAGCAAACTCCGATTGATGAGCACGCGGCGAAGGAGACCACTACGGTTTACGCGGGCGTCCAGATTTTTCCTATGTTGCCCGAAGACCTTTCCACTGGCACGACGTCATTGCTCGAAAACGCAGACAAGCTGAGTGTTGTGATCGAGTATGTGGTTGATGCCGCCGGCTCGGTCAGTTCGGGCAGTGTCTATCGGGCAATCGTTCGTAACAAGGCCCAGCTTGCTTACAACGGCGTAGGCGCATGGCTTGAAGGAACGGGGCTGGCCCCACCGAAAGTAGCTGCGTCCGGCGCGTTGCAAGCTCAGCTCAGACTGCAACACGAAGCTGCCCAAACCCTCAGGAATCAGCGCTACCAGCGTGGCGCCCTCAATCTCGACACTGTCGAAGTACGTCCGGTACTAGTCGATCAGCAGGTGGTCGATGTTGTGAAACAGGAAAAAAACCCCGCTACTGAGTTGATTGAGGATTTCATGATCGCCGCCAACGGAGTCGTGGCGCGCATGTTGGAGAAAGTTTCGTCTCTGCGGCGCGTTGTGAAGACTCCCGAACGCTGGGACCGGATTGTGCAGTTGGCTGCGACGTATGGCGTAAAGCTTTCACCTGATCCCGATTCCAAGGCACTCAATGATTTTCTCCTCAAGTGCAGGGCGGCTGATCCGGATCATTTTGCGGACCTGTCGCTGGCAGTGATCAAGTTGATTGGGCCGGGCGAATATGTTCTGGAGCGCCCGGGAGATCCGGAGCGGGGTCACTTCGGCCTGGCAGTTCAGGACTATACGCACTCGACCGCGCCCAACCGGCGGTTTGCCGATGTCGTCACACAAAGACTGATTAAGGCCGTGCTTGCGGGCCAACGCGCCCCGTATCCTGACGACGAGTTAGCGGGCATAGCCAGCAACTGTACTGCGAAAGGAGACGCTGCGCGGAAAGTTGAGCGCCAGATGTCAAAACGGCTTGCGGCGGTTGCCATGAGCCACCGGATTGGTGAAATCTTCAACGCGTTGGTGACCGGCGTAACCTCGAAAGGAACTTTTGTTCGCGTGCTGCAGCCGCACGTAGAGGGATTGCTGGCGCAAGGAGACAAGGGACTGGACGTGGGAGATAGGTTGCGGGTGAAGCTGATTCGCACCGACGTTCAGCGCGGATACATCGATTTCGCACGAGCGTAGCGGCCGAAACGGAGACGTAGCAAGCTACGTCTCTACGGGATGTGCTGATGCTCAACCTTTTTTCTTTTCGAGCTCAGCCCAGCGCGAGTAAAGCTCATCCGCTATCTTCTGAGCCTCGTCCATCTCAGCGTGCGCACGTAGAAGACGCGGTCCGTCGCTTGCGATTGCAGGATCCTCCAACTGAGCACGCTTCTGCTGCAGCACCTGCTCGGCTTCCTCGACGCGCTGTTCGATGGTGGCATATTCGCGCGCTTCCAGATACGACAGCTTCTTCTTGGCTCCTGATGGCTCAGGGAGACTCGCTGCATGCCTAGCTTGATTCCCGCTTGAGCGAACTGCTTTTGCCGGCTGTTTTCTTTCTGCTTGCCAGGACTCCCATTGCGAGTAATCCGCAAAACTGTCTGCTCCGCCTTGCCCATCCAATCCCAACACGATGGTTGAAACGCGATCGAGCATGTAGCGGTCGTGAGTGACCAGCACCAGCGCGCCGCGATATTCGAGCAGGCTTTCTTCGAGGATATCGAGGGTGGGAATATCGAGATCATTGGTGGGTTCGTCGAGAAGGAGCACGTCGGCGGGCTGAAGCATGAGCTGCGCAATCAGCACGCGCGCTCGTTCGCCTCCGGAAAGCCGTCCAATCGGTTGATTGAGCTGCTCGCCTGTAAACAGAAATCTTGCCGCCCACGACGCCACGTGAATTACGCGGTCCTGATAGATGACCGAATCGCTATCTGGAGCGAGCGCGCGGCGCAGAGTCACATCCGGATCGAGTTGGCGAGTTTGATCGAAATACACGATTCGCAACCAGTCAGCCGGGCGAATTTCTCCGGCACTCTGTGCTAACTCTCCTTTCAACATACGCAGCAATGTGGTCTTGCCGCTGCCATTCGGGCCGACGAGTCCGACGCGCATCCCAGCCGTGATTACGAAATTAAGTTTGTCGAACAGCGTGCGGTCATCAATCTCGTAGGCGACGTCTTCCAGTTCAATCAGCCGTTTGGTCTTTCGTTCGGTCGCCGAGAAATCGATGTTCGCGGTTGCGATGCGCGTTCTGACGTTCAAGTCCGCGAGTTCACTCATTAAGTCGCTGGCCTTGTCGATTCGCGCTTTGGATTTGCGCGTCCGGGCTTTCGCTCCTCGGCGCAGCCATGCGATTTCATTGTGTACGAGATTTTCTAGCGCTTCCTGCCGCTTCGACTGCGAGTGCAGAAATTCTTCTTTCTTTTCGAGAAACGTACTGTAGTTTCCACGGACGCGCAGCAGTCCATTCGGATAAGTCCGATTGAGTTCGGCCATCTCGGTGGCAACATTTTCCAGAAAGTAGCGATCGTGGCTCACCACTACGCAGGCGAATGCCGCATCTTGCAGGAGTGCCTCAAGCCACTCAATTCCAGCCAGGTCCAGATGATTTGTAGGTTCATCCAGCAGGAGGATGTCTGGGCCCTGAACCAGCGACTCCACGATTGCCAGACGCTTTTGCCAGCCTCCCGACAATGCGGCCGCCTGGGTTTCGAGATCGTCAAAGCCAGCGCGGCCAAGGGTCTCGGCGAAGCGGGTGCCGCGCTCATTGGCCGATACAGCAGCTCGTTCCAGCGCCTTCTCGACGGCGGACCGAACCGTTTCCCCAGATGCAAATTTCGAATCTTGCAGCACAGTGGCCAGCCGGACGCGTTTACGAACTGCGATTTCGCCGCTGTTGAGATCTTCCTCTCCCGCCAGAATTCGCAGCAGAGTCGATTTTCCGGATCCGTTTGGACCAATGAGTCCGATCCGGTCGCCTTCGGAAACCGTGAAGGAAATATCTTGAAACAGCAAGGTCGATCCGAAAGATTTCGTGATGCCCTGCGCATTAATAATCGGCGGCAACGACTTTTGTCCTACTTCCTTTAGGTTGTTAGAAGGGCTTGGTGGAACTGGTTGGGTTCGAAGCTTAGGCTGCAATTTGGATTTCGAACTCAGATCACTTCCTCACTAACTCTATCATCGCAATTTCCGGAGGACAGTTGTAGCGCACCGGCAAGAGCGAGCAACCAACGCCGGCGCACGTATAGCCCACCATGCCGCGATGCTGCCACACCCCTTGCCTGTAAGTTCTTGGACAATCGGCGTTGCTGAGAATGCTTCCGATCAATGGCATGCGGATCTGACCGGCGTGAATGTGACCGCAAAGACAAAGATGGATCCTCGCAGCTGCAGCCTCTTCAAATATCTCGGGCGAATGGGCCAGTAGGACCTTGAAGGCATTTGCCGGCACACGATCGAGCGCGGCGTCCAGGTCGTCGAAGCCGTAGCAGTGTGGATCATCGACACCGACGATCCACAGACTGGCTCCGCCTCGCGTGATTTCGATTGCTTCGTTAATCAGCATACGCACGCCGAGTTTCTCGATTTCCCCAGCCATATCGGATTCGTCGTGATTCCCCAGGACGGCGACAACGCCATGACGCGCTTGGACCCTCGACAGGATCGTCCGCATGCGTGGATAGACGTCATCGCAAGGTCCTACAAGTTCGAAGCGGTAATCGCCGGTCATGACGCATAGATCAGCAGGCAAGCCAGCGATGCGATCTGCGACGATTTCAGCCAGACCATCCATGCCATCGATGTGAAGGTCGGCAAGCTGGAGTATCCGAAAACCGTCTAAGCTTGCCGGCAGGTCCTCGAATTCCAGCCGCAGATGCCGCACTGTAGGTTGCAGCGCATTCCGGATTCCACGCGCGTAAATTCCCGCAATCCGCAAAACGGTTCGCAGGATTGGCCGCGCAATGCGCTCACGCATGACCAGCGAATCCTTGTGCGGGCGCTTCCATGTTCCTGCGCGCATGGCCGCTTCAATCGTCCGGCGAGGCGCCAGACGCTGCTCCAGATCTTGGGTTACTTCAAACTCGCTGTCAGAATGGATCATCGGGTTTCTGATGAGGGGACGAAGATGAGCGTTGTCTCACCGGCAAGCCGCGTGTTTCCGCTCAAGCCCGCGGGCAAGATTAGAGTACAACATCTGGCGCGACGAAACTGTCGGCGACTTCGACCTGGTACACGATCGTAACAAGGATTGATTTCTCGTACCGTGTAACCATTTCGGGACTTGGCCTGGAGTGTAAAAGTTCCAAGGCTTGACACTTGTCGCGCTCGAGAATCCGACGAAATAATTGTCCGGCGTCGAAATATATGGAAGAGAAACTGGTCAGGCCGGCAATGCCAGAACTCGACACGTTGCGAGGACTGGCAATCCTGCTTGTTCTCTTCTTTCACGGCTTTGGTTTTCAGTTCGCTACGGCGCACCTGCCGCGGCTGGCCCATCTCTTTGTGGCTGCGACGATGCCTGGGTGGATTGGAGTTAATCTTTTTTTCGTCCTGTCTGGCTTCTTGATTACTGGTATTTTACTCGACAGTAAAAGCAGCCCTCACTATTACCGAAGGTTTTACGCGCGCAGGGCACTTCGGATACTGCCAGCCTACTATGCATTTCTTTTATTTCTTTCGATCGCACCCAAGACCGGCTGGTTGGATCATCGCCAAGTCTCATGGCAATTTATCGGCTTGAGCTTCGTTTATCTTTCGAACGTCACACATTTCTTTGGAGTGCCTATGCAATACGGCGCATTGTGGTCTCTCGCCGTTGAGGAACATTTTTATCTGGCATGGCCGATCGTGGTACGTTCTCTCTCGCGCAAGGCGATTGCGATTTGCGCTTTTTCCGTCGTCATAATTTGTCCGTTACTTCGCACCATTGCTTTCCGCCGAGGCGATGAATACGGAGCCGGTTACACGTGGCTGGTTGCGGATGGATTGGCCATGGGTTCACTGCTGGGCCTATTCAGCCGCAGTTGGCTCGCCGACCGTGAACGGATGAAGCAGGCTGCGATCTTCTGCGTGGGTGCCGCGGGGGCCCTGCTCGCATGCGGAGCGCCTTTTGGAATATTTCTTAGCCGAACGGAATTGGGTGGCATTTTGCGGCCCACGGCTTTGAATTTATTTTTCGCGGGAGCCTTAGGGTCCGTGCTTCTGATTGGCACGAGCAATCTGAAATGGATTGTGCGGCGGCCGATTCTACAATTCTTCGGTCGAATCAGCTACGGACTCTATCTCTTTCACATGTTAGTTTTCGATTTCGTAGATCATCTTATTGGGCTATTTGTTCAGAATTCGGTTGTCATGGTTCGAACCAACTTTGCCCTGATTTGCCTGCGCTTCGCGATTGCGGGAATTTTAGCCACGGCTACTGCGGCTTTGTCGAGGAAGTACTTCGAAGAATGGTTTTTGCGTTTGAAGGAGAAGTGCGCCCCGCTAGCAGGAAGTCAGCAACCCATGGCGCCCGCTTTCCTCGGAACCGCTGAGGATCAACTGGTAATCCAAAACCAGGCAATTTAGTTTGGCTTTGGGAATACGAACGCGACCGCCAACATCAACGAACATTCTGGGAGAATCTATGGTGGACCTGGTCGGGTTCGAACCGACGACCTCTTCCATGCCATGGAAGCGCGCTCCCAACTGCGCCACAGGCCCACTGACTAAGGACAAAGGATCCGGCGCAGGAGTCCGGATCCGATAAAACAATTCTCGCTTACCCGGTAAGGTTAGTCAAACCGTGCAGCGACGCGAGCCGAATTCTGCTTGTTACGCGCCTCGTCAATTTTACGAAAACTACTAAAATGGATATCCTGAGAACTAGTACCTCATGAAATTTTTCCCCGGTTGCGCTTGGCGGTGTTGGGTGTTGCCTGTCCTAATGGCTGCGGCGACAGCCCAGGTAGCCCCTTCGCCCGCTCCCGCGAACTCAGCGCCGCCGGTTCCGTACGCCTCGGTCAGCCAATTGAATCTGCTGCTTTCGCAGTTGGAGCAAGTCGCTCAGACGGCGCAGTTAGATCTGGCCAAGCTGCGAATCGAAAAGTGGAAGACCGATTCGAACACGAAGCGCGGCACCGAGGCGGATGTCGAATCGCTTCAGCGCAACCTGCAAATGGCGCTGCCGGAAATCATCTCTCAACTGCGAGCTTCTCCGGAGAACGTTTCGCTAACGTTCAAACTCTACCGCAATCTTGACGCGCTTTATGACGTGCTCGGACCAGTGGTCGAGTCGGCCGGCGCCTTCGGCTCACGGGATGAGTTTCAATCCGTGCAGAACGACCTTAGTTCCCTGGAGAGGTCCCGACGAGCGCTGGCGGAACGGATGGATGCTCTGACCAGCGCGAAGGAAGGGGAATTGGCTCATCTGCGATCGCAAGTTCGCGATTTGCAGGCTGCGGCAGTCCCTCCCACGCCGCCGAAGAAAATAGTTGTGGACGACACTGAGCCAGCCAAAAAAACTGTGAAGAAAAAGCCGGTCCCGAAACCCCCGAAGCCGAGCACACCGGCGACACAGCAATCAGGCGCGACTACCAGTTCGCAGCCGCCGGCTCAGCAACCCCAGAATCCTTGATTGGGATTTAAACGACAACAATCTTTTGCCCCGATCTAGTCTTGCTCGCCTCAAGCACAATGTTGTTGCTTTGGGAGCCAGCGTCTAGGAACGAATGAGGGATCAGCCACGAAAGACCCACACACCAGGGCGAAGATGGTCTGCCCTGCCAGGAGAGGGGTCAATCGGTGGGAGCCTTGGTCCCTGCGGGGCCTGATCAAATCCATGGCTTTGACGGCACGGCTGAAGGCCGTGCCCTTCCCAAAACCTTTCCCTCCGTTCGCGGCGCTGGAAGCTCAACTCCACCCAAACGTTTTGGTTCGATTCCCGCAGTCTGGGCGGGCGAGGTGTCCGCCGCTACGTGATTCGGGCGAGCTTGACAGTCGGTAACCGTGACGGGGGTAACCTGCAGGTGGAACCTGGCGGGGTGCTTTGGGGTCTATAGGTGTAGGGCAGGGTATGGTTCGAATTTTGGCGGAGGCTTGCAGCCGAAATGCACCTATAATGGAGGTTAGGCCATGAGGGTTATGGCGGGAGCAACCACTGTGGGTGATTTCGTAATCGGCGTGCGTACTCAGGAAGCGGCGATCGTGGCCGAATTGAAGGCCGGGTCGGAGGACGCGTACGCATGGCTTATCGGAGAATTCCACCAGCCCATCTATAGCTTGGTTTATCGCATGGTGGCGGACCCGGCGGACGCAGCGGACACCACCCAGGAAGTGTTTTTGAAAGTTTTCCGCGGAATGAAACATTTTCACGGAGAGTCCAGTCTGAAGACCTGGATTTATCGCATTGCGGTGCACGAGGCTTCGAATCGGCGGCGTTGGTGGTTTCGGCATAAGTCGAAGGAAACATCGATTGAACCGACGGGCGTATCCGCGGAATCGGGCGTAGCATCGGCAATAAAAGATTCGTTAGTGGATGGGGGCGACTCGCCCTTTGATCGAATTGCTCACGAAGAGGTTCGGGTGCGAGTTGAAGACGAATTGCGTAAGGTTTCCGAACCTTACCGCACTACCGTCATCCTTCGTGATCTCGAGGAAATGTCGTACGAAGAGATAGCGGAAGTCACCCAAGTTTCGCTGGGAACCGTGAAGTCGCGATTGACCCGGGGGCGGGAAGCGCTCCGCCAGCGATTGACGGCATACGTGCAAGAGGTTGGGTCGGAAATGGGATTGCGGGCTGAAGGACGGAAGGTTCACCACTCACGGGGCTCGTGCAATGGACGGGAATTCGAGGTGGCGTCATGAAGTGCTCCCAAGCTGAATCGATGTTCTCGCCTTATCTGGATGGGGCGGTGACGGGCACGGAGATGCTGGCGCTCACGCAGCATTTGAACTCTTGTGCGCATTGCCAAAGAGAGTATGTTTCGCTTCGTCAATCTCAGCAGTTGCTGATGAAGGTGGGGCGGCGGAAAGTGCCGGACGATCTGTCGCTGAAACTTCGTCTCGCGATTTCACGCGAGGTTGCGCAAGCCCGGCGTCCATACTTCCACGATCTTCGCATTCGGGCGGAGAACGCGATTCAGGCGTTCATGGTTCCGGCAACGGCGGGCTTGGCCACGGCAGTGGTGATTTTCGCATTCCTGATGGGCTTCCTGGCTTTGCCCTTGCAGGCCGATAATTCCGATGTTCCGTTAATGTTGAATACCGCGCCGCAATTGCAGCAATCGGCTTTTGGGACGGCTCTGGAATCCATCGCGGATGATTCTCTGGTGATTGAAGCGTATGTCGACTCGAATGGCAGGGTGCAGGACTACCGCGTGTTGTCGAGTCCGCAGGACGCGAAGGGCTTGCCATCACAAGTCAAGAACATGCTTATCTTCACGACGTTTCGTCCCGCGACTTCCATGGGGCAGCCGCGATCGGGCCGGGCGGTTTTGTCGTTCTCTAAGATCAGCGTGAAGGGGTAGGAATCAGCTTCTGGCTTCTGGCTTCCGACCCCCAGGGGAACCACGGACGAGGGCGTCCGGGCCTACGTGTTTCGAGTGGGCTTAGCTACCTTGATTGACCCTCCGCGCAGAACCTCTTAAACTGGCTTTGTAACCCACTCGTCCTGCCGCGCTGTTTGGAGGGTTCCTGGATCATCGCTTTCGGATTTCGCTGTTCGTGGCCTTACTGGGGCTGGTTGCGCAAGTGTGCGCGGCTGAAAAAAACTCGGCCAAAGTCTCGCTCGACAATAACGAGTCGTTATTTACGGTTCTGACGGCCATCAATACTTGTGGATACAATTCCGAACTGAGCACCTCCGATCCGTTGCGAGCCCAGATTCGCGCCGAGGTCGCGAAAACGCTTGAAGTTTCGCCTGAGGCTAAAGAGTCCACTCAGGTGATGTGCCAGTTTTATGCGGAGCATCAACAGGACGATCCGGGCCGCACATTGGCGCAGTATGTGTCATTGGCGCTCTTTCTCAATGCTCCTCCGGAACTCACTCTCAAGGTGAAAGAGGCCGAACTGCCACCGGACGCGACCTTCGTCTCGGGGTTGGTGCCATCGATCCAGAAGTTTTATGGCGCCGCCGGCCTGCACGCAATTTGGGTGCGTCATCAAGCAGCATATTCAGATCTGACCGCGCGCTATCACGAACCGCTGGCAAAAGTTTTGTTCGATACCGAGGTTTACCTGAAACTGCCCTCGGCTGGATTCCTCGGACGCGCCTTCACGGTTTATCTGGACCCCATGGGCTCTCCCGGGCAAGCAAATGCCCGCAATTATGGAGCGGATTATTACGTAGTCATTTCTCCTGGGACCGGCTCCGCGCTCAAGATGGATCAGGTCCGGCATACTTATTTGCATTACCTGCTGGACCCGTTGGCGTTGAAATATCCCGCTTCCATGGCACAGTTGAAACCCCTACTGCAAAGTGTCAAAGGCGCGCCCATGGACGAGAGTTTCAAGAGTGATGTTTCCCTTCTAACGACTGAGTGTCTGATACGCGCCATCGAAGCCCGCACTGTTGGTTCGAGCAAGACGCCGGAGACGCAACGACAGCAATTGGTCGAACAATCCGCGGAACAGGGCTTTATTCTGACTCCGTATTTTTATGAGGCGCTGTTGAAATTCGAGAAGAGTCCGGCGGGATTGCGCATAGCGTATGGAGATTTGATCAGCGGCATCGATGTGCGCAAGGAACAAAAGAACGTGGCGCAGATAAAGTTTGCTACCAAGGCAGACCCGGAATTGCTACATTTGTCGCGCCCGGCCGAAACCAAGCTGCTGATCACTGCCGAGCAACATCTGTCCAGCGGAGATCGTGAAGGAGCCAAGAAACTGGCGCAGCAGGCGCTTGACGAAAAGAAAGAGGATCCCGGGCGCGCTCTTTTTATTCTGGCGCAAGTGGCCACGATGAATCGCGATATGCAAGGCGCCCGCAACTACTTCCAGCAGGCGTTGGGTGTGGCCCACGAACCCAAGGTGCTGGCCTGGTCCCATATTTACCTGGGCAGAATCTTTGATCTGCAGGAAGACCGGGAGGCCGCACTCGATCAATATCGGGCAGCGCTGAGCGCTGGCGGATCGCTGCCGGAGGCGAAAGCCGCGGCGGAACACGGAATTGAACAGCCTTATGAGCCACCCAGCCATCCGCAGCAGTAGGAATGATTGAGCTTTGCAGAATATAGGGACAAATTCTTTCTGTCATTCTGCAGCGCATCGGAAATTGAAGTTTCGCGTGACCTCCGACCAGTGAGTCGGAGTCTCAAACCACTAAGGAGAAAGCATGAAGCGAGCAGCCACGATCTTGGGGATGCTAGTAGCAGCAGTTTTGGCAGCTGCGCAGCAGCAGCCTACTCAACAAAATCAACCTGCCGGCGCGCAAGGCGGAGCTCAACAAGGTTCGGCCACACCCGCCCTGCAAGGGAAGAGGCCTCCGCAGGCCAAGACACAGCCGGAGTTTGAAGCTTATAACGCGGCGGTGGCGAATCAGAAGGATCCGGCCGCAATGGAAAAAGCGGCGGACGATTTTGCCGCCAAGTTTCCGCAAAGCGAACTGCGCGTCCTCCTTTACAAGGCCGCTATGCGTGCTTACCAGAACGCGAATAACGGCGACAAAATGGCGGAGATGGCACAGAAACTGCTGAAACTTGATCCGGATGATCCTGAGGCGCTCATTGCTTCCGCCGAAGTAATGGCGGAACGTACGCGCCCGACTGATCTGGATAAGGATCAGCGCTTTGGGCAGGCCTCGAAATACGCCCAGCACGCTTTGGAAACCATCGACACCGATGTGGCAATACCGGCTGGTACAGCCCAAGCGCAGATCGACGCCTACAAGGGACTATTACGATCCACTGCATATTCAGTCCTGGGCACGATTCAGTACGATCAGGAAAAATATGCTGAGGCCGAGGGCTATTTTCGCAAATCCATCGATGCTTATCCCACCCAGCCCGACCCGGTAGTCGTGCTGCGCCTGGCGCTGGCGCTCGATAAGCAGGGGAAGTATCAGGATGCACTGAAAGAGGCCAACAAAGCTGTCGATCTGACCCAGGACGGAACTACGGCAGGCACCACGGCTCGTCATGAACGCGACCGGTTGATGCAGTTGACGGGTAGCGTTATTCCCAGTGAAAGTACTCCTGCGCCAACGTCTAATCCGGCAGCTCCCACAACTCCCAATGCAACTCAGCCTCCTCACTAGACGGAGGAGTTCAGGTCGAGATACTTGGAGCGAACGCGGCGGCTGAAGCCGCATATTCGTTGGGGCGAGCGGTACAGCTGGAGCCGTGCCTTCCCACTGCTAAGCAAGAGCGATAGAAATCTAGTCAGCTACGTTTCTACAGACTACCAATGCATGACGGCGCTGCAATCAGGTGTTTATGAAGCCGCGAAACATTTCGGAGTTGGAGCAAGCTCTGGGGTATCAATTCTCTCGACCGGAATTGCTGGAGCAGGCGCTTACCCATAGTTCGCAAGCTCGTGAACTCGAATCGCTTCAAGCGTCCGCAGGGACGCGCGTGGGAGACAACGAGCAGCTTGAGTTTTTGGGAGACGCCGTCCTGGGGCTGATTACGACTGAGGAGTTATTTCACCGTTTTCCGCATTTCCGGGAAGGAGAGCTGTCCAAATTGCGCGCCCATCTTGTCAGTGAAAAACATCTCATCCAAGTAGCGCGGCAATTGGAACTGGGACACTATCTCCGGCTGGGGCGTGGCGAGGAAAAAAGCGGAGGGCGCAACAAAACCGCCCTGCTGGTGGATGGCCTGGAAGCCGTGCTGGGCGCCATGTACCTGGACAGCGGACTGGAGACGGTGCGTCGCGTGGTGCTGCAGCACGTCGTTGCTCCGGAAGTCGAGAACTTGGCGCGAAACGGTAGCAGCTTGCCACTTACCGACTACAAGTCCGCTCTGCAGGAGAAGCTGCAGGCCACAGGCCGTTCGCAGGCATCTTATGTTTTAGTGAAAGAGTTGGGACCGGAGCACAGCAAGACTTTTACGGTTGAGGTTCGATTGCAGGCGGTTGGGAATCACGGTGAGACCGAATTTGTGGGCCGGGCTGAAGGGTCGACTAAGAAGAATGCCGAGCAGGGTGCAGCCCACCAGGTGCTAGAACACCTGGCTTCGGTCGCGGAGGATACGAACAGCAAGGTGCCCGGCAAAGGACGTCCCTAGCCGGAAGTATATGGTGAAAACGCCACACCCGGACTGGTTGATCTCACTGCAATCGCTGCTGACCACGGTGGTGATTGCGGTTTTTGTGATCACGTTTATCATCCAGGCTTTCCAGATTCCCTCGGAGTCCATGGAGAACACGTTGCTCATTGGGGATTACCTGCTGGTGGACAAGTTTTGCTACGGGGGAAGCAGGTTCCTGGACCGCATCCTGCCTTACCGCACGGTGCATCGCGGAGATATTGTGGTTTTTCACTATCCGGTTCATCCCAGCGAACACTTCGTAAAGCGCGTCGTCGGGGTGCCGGGAGATCGCATACGCCTGATTAACCGGCTGGTCTATGTGAACGGCACACCGCTGGCAGAATCCTATGCGCGTTACAGTTCGTCGGTTCGCGACATCTTTCGGGACGAGTTTCCACGCACGGATATTCCAGTTCCGGGCCTGGAGGGTGGATGGTGGTTGCAGATGAAAAAGTTGGTCGAGGATGGCGAACTGATTATCCCCGAGGGCCACTATTTCGTGCTCGGCGACAACCGGGACGAGAGCCTTGACAGCCGGTATTGGGGCTTCGTGCCCCGGGAAAACATCATCGGGCGTCCGCTGCTGATTTATTGGTCGGTGCGAACTGCGGAGGAGGATATGCCGGTTTCTTCCACGCCGAGTGATAAACTTTATCACTTCGCTTACGCGGTCAGCCATTTGTTTCAGCTCACGCGCTGGGACCGTACATTTCGAGTAGTCAACTAAGGGCGGGCATCGCCCCAATAACAGGAAAAAACCTAGTGGCCAAGAACGAAAATATGCAGGCGGAAAAACCGCGTGAGACGACGGTTGAGTTTCTCGCTTCTCTGGCGGCAGTGCTGGTAACTGGTCTGTTCATTATCACCTTCATCGTGCAGGCATTTGAGATTCCTTCCAGTTCGATGGAGAACACTCTGCTCATCGGAGATCACGTGTTCGTGAACCGCGAGCAGTTCGCGCCACGGACGCGTTGGCTTGGCCCCATCCTTCCCTATCGGCAGATTCGCCATGGGGACATCGTCGTGTTTCTCTCGCCCGCGGAACCTGGCCTCTACGTGGTCAAGCGAATCATCGGCATTCCTGGAGATCGTATTCATTTGCGCGATGGCGTGGTCTATCGCAACGGGGAAAAGCTGAATGAGCCCTATGTGATTCATCAAGGCGGCGAGGCAAGCTACAATCCTTACCGCGACAATTTCCCCGCAGTGGCCCCGACTGAATTCAGCAACGTCACCCCCGACTGGGAACTTGCTCTGCCGCAGCATATTCAGGGCGACGACGTCGTAATTCCTCCAAACAGCTACTTCGGCATGGGGGACAATCGCGACGTGAGTCTCGACAGCCGTTATTGGGGTTTTATCCCTCAGCAAAACGTGATTGGGCGGCCGATGTTTATTTACTGGTCGTTTGAAACGCCGGCGGGTCAGTATCTGGAGAGAGAAGTCGGCCAACGAGTTGGGTTTCTGGCTCATGTGGTCATCCACTTCTTTGATGAAACCCGTTGGCGTCGTACTTTCAAGGCGGTTCAGTGAGTTTATTTCGATCAAAGCGCGGAGTGGTGACGCTGGCCGTGGTCGTGGTCCTGGCGCTGTTTCTCGTACGGCCGGGCGCAAATCACTTAAAGGCGCGCATCGTTAATTCTATAAGTCTGACATTGGGGCGGCCCGTGGAGGTCGCGGCGGTGAAGCTTCGACTGCTCCCCACCCCTGGGTTCGATCTTGAGAATTTCGTGGTCCATGATGACCCGGCCTTCGGGGCCGAAGCGATGCTTCGTGCGTCGGAGGTAACGGCGTCGCTGCGTATCACTTCACTTCTCCGCGGACGGATCGAGATCGCGCGGCTGAGCCTTACCGAGCCCAGCCTTAATCTGGTACGGAATCCTGCAGGACATTGGAATCTGGAGAATCTCATCGAGCGTACGGCACAAATATCTGTGGCTCCCACCAGCAAGTCGAAAACGGAAAGGCGCCCGGGCTTTCCCTACATTGAGGCGGACCGCGGCAGAATCAATTTCAAGTTCGGACCGGAAAAAAAACCTTACGCGCTAACCGAGGCAGATTTCGCTTTGTGGCAGGACTCGGAGAATGCGTGGGGCGTGCGGCTGAAAGCGCGACCGGTGCGCACCGATTTCAATCTCAGTGACACGGGCACGCTTACTGTCGACGGATCATGGCTGAGGGCGGCAACTCTGCGCAACACGCCGCTGCAGTTCACTCTGCAGTGGGATCGCGCGCAACTCGGCCAAGTCACCAAGCTCACGTACGGGAACGACAAGGGCTGGCGCGGGGGGATCAAGATTTCTACGACCCTCACAGGTACGCCCGCGGATCTTGCGATCGTGGCGGCAGCCTCCGTGCAGGATTTCCGCCGTTATGACATTTTTGGTGGTGGCGATTTAAAGCTGGCGGCCCACTGCAACGGCCGTTACAGCTCTGTGGATCACACGCTGTCCGAGGTTGCCTGCAGCGGTCCGGTCGGCGATGGCGCGGTTACCATTGCTGGCATCGTCCACGGTCCGTTCTCCTCTCCCAATTATGATCTTGCGTTGACCGCTCGGGATTTACCCATTCAGTCGCTGATTGCGCTCGCACGCCATGCCAAGCAGGGTTTGCCGGATGATTTGATTGCAGCGGGCCGGGTGAATGGGAATGTGAAGTTTCGACGCGCCGCCGATATACGAGCGAGCGACGCGGCTTGGGAAGGCAGTGGCGAAACCTCTGGCTTCGAGTTTGGATCGAAACTAAACAAAACTGAGTCAGTGCTGGGCAGTGTTCCCTTCGCTGTGTCTTCCGCGATAGGGCCAAAATTACGAGTGAGCGCCCGGGAACATGTTGACTCTCCGTCAGGACCTCGCCTTGACGTCGGTCCATTTAATTTAGCTTTGGGAAGGCCAGTCCCTGCAACCGTGCGTGGCTGGGCTTCGCGCTCGGCATACAGCTTTGTTGTACAAGGTGACGCGCAGGTGCAACATCTGCTGCAGTTGGCGCGGATGGTGGGAATTCCTGCTCCCCACATCGCCGCCGAGGGCATGGCAAAGATCGATCTGCAAGTTGCCGGTGGCTGGTCGGGATTCGTCCCTCCGAAAGCTGTCGGAAAGGTCCAGCTGCACTCGATTCACGCTGAAGTACGCGGGTTGAATGCGCCGGTGGAAATCGCTTCTGCAAATGTTCTCCTGGCACCAGAACAAATTGAAGTGCAAAACTTAACGGCTTCGATCGCGGACACTTCGTGGAGAGGATCTCTAGCACTCCCGCGGCCATGCAGTAATTCGGACTCGTGCCCGGTTCGCTTCGATCTACATACCGACGAAATTTCGACCGACCGATTGAACCAACTAATGAATCCTCACGTTCACAAACAGCCTTGGTACCGCTTTCTTTCTTCACCTCCGACGGGGGTTCCGTTCTTGCTCACAGTACGCGCAACCGGCAAGCTCACGGCCAATAGCGTTCTGGTGCATAAACTCGTCGGGAACCGAGTCTCGGCGAATGTGGAACTGAACAAGGGGAAACTGCGACTGTCTAATCTGCGTGGCGATGTTTTGGGCGGCAGGCATATCGGTGAATGGGAAGCCGACTTTACCGCAAAGCCTCCCGAATATGCCGGAAGCGGCACATTGAGCGGGATCGCGCTCAATCAACTATCCAAAAGTATGAACGACGATTGGATCACAGGTTCGGCAACGGCCGCCTATCGCGTGAAAACATCAGGGCTGGACGCGACTGAATTGTTCGCATCGGCCACCAGCACACTGAAGGTCGAAGCGCGGGACGGTATCCTGGGCCACGTTGCGCTTCCCGGCGGGACTGGGCCGTTGCAAATGCATCGTTTCGCAGCTCACTTATCCCTGCAGGACGGCAAATTTGAAATTCAGGAAGGCAATCTAGAGACTCCAACGGGCAGCTATCAAGTGAGCGGTACCGCATCTCTGACTCGTATCCTGGATCTGAAACTTATGCATGAAGGGAACTCTGGTTTTAGCATCACAGGTACGCTGACGGAACCACACGTCTCGCCGACCTTACCCTCTGAGACGCAAGCTGCCCTCAAACCTTGAGGAGCAGTACTAAATCTCGATTCAGGATCGCGTCTCTACAGAAGTGATCGAAACAGACCTTCGGCGCCAACTCAGGCTGAGTCCAATCAGGCTCCATATTCCCAGTGCGAGCCATTCGTATCTACTGAAATGACCTGGAATGCCGGGAGCAATTTTCATTAGGATCATGAGCAGTCCGACCATCACTCCGACAGCAGCGACGAAACGTTCGCGAGGCGCGAGACCCATCCGGTAATAAGCCGCGCAGGCGGCTGTCCATCCGACGGCGGAAGCCACTGAGCCAACTTCGGAAATGGGCACGAGCGTGGCGTCGCCCAGAAACATGCATGCGGCCGTCGCCAGTCCGATGCAGAGTACCGCGATGGAAGGCGTCTGATTGCGTGGGTGCACGTAGCCGAGACGCTGGTCCACCAAGCCGCGACGCCCTATGGCGAACAGCAATCGGCTGGCAGCGATAAAATTTCCGTTGAACACTTTGAAAAGCGAGAGCAGTGCGGCAGCTAGAATTACGCTTACGATCCAACGCGAGCCCACCGCGCGCTCAAAAGCAACTGCAGTCATGAATCTTTCATGAGTGAGATCTTTCCATGGTGCGACATATCCCACTGCAGCGACTACTATGGTGTAAAAAAGAATCCCGACCACAATCGCCATCCAGATCGCTTTGAAAAACCCGCCAGAGCGGAATTCAGGATTAGCTTCTTCCGCGCCTTTGACGACTGATTCAAACCCAGTCATAAAGTAGGGGACGATTTGCATTACCAGAATCACGGATACGAACGGGCTATGAGTAAACAGTGGCGGGAAATTCCGTGATGAACCTTTGCTCACACCAACGCCGACGAAGATCGCAAACAACGCCAGTGTTCCGAAGGCGGTCCAATTCTGAAAGGTGGCGCTCAACCGGATGCCGCGATAATTGAGCAGCGTGAGCAGACCCGTCAGACCCAGACCGATCACCAAATGCGGCAGATAGACTGGATGGCCCGCGATGCGGTAGAGTTCCATCGAATCCAGCGCGGGAAAGATATAGCCCGCGATCTTACCGACTGCAACGGCCTCCCACGGACACACAATGAAATAGGCGAGGATCATCATCCAACCGGTGGCAAAGCTGATCGCTTGCGGAAAAACTTTGGCGGTGTATGCGATTTCACCTGCCGCATCGGGCATCGCCGTAACCAGTTGACCGTACACGTAGCCGATCGGCAGCAGCAGCACTCCACCAATGGCGAAGCCGAGAATCGCGCCCATGGCGCCGCCGCGTAGCAGCCAGTCATCCATCACGACCAGCCATCCCACGCCGACCATCGTGCCCCAACCCAGGGCAAAGTAGTCCACCACGCGGAGTTTGCGGGCGAGAGTGATCACAGCGGCGCGAATTATAAAGCATGGCGGGAGTTCCGCGAACTGGATCGTAGAGCCGCCGCTGCCGGCCACCGGCCTGATTCGCGGGATTAAAAGACTCGCGTGTTAGTATCAGGTCAAAGCCTGATGACCCTGCAATATGTTGACATTCTGTTTCAGCTGATCGTTTTCCTGTTCGCGATCAGCGTCCACGAATCGGCGCATGCCTGGATGGCGAGCCGCCGTGGTGATCAGACTGCACGAATGCTGGGCCGGGTTACACTGAATCCCATCAAGCACATTGATCCCGTGGGAACAGTCTTACTGCCTCTGATCGCCATGGTGACTCATCTTCCCGTGATCGGCTGGGCTAAACCTACTCCTGTGGATCCGAGGAACTTCAAGAACCCGGTGATGGACGACATTCTTACGGCGGTGGTCGGACCGATCAGCAACTTCATAGTGGCCACCGTGGCAGTGCTGGCTTTGATTTTTGTTGCCCTGAGCTCGCGGTTGGGGGCGAGCATCGTCCACTTGATTCCTCTCGTATATCCAGGTCATTTGGACCTTCTGGCGAATCAAACGGACTCGTTTCTGATGCCGGTCGTTGTGCTTTTCTACGAACTGATGGTGATCAACATTATTCTTGGAGTCTTCAATCTGATTCCAGTTCCACCGCTGGACGGCAGCCATGTGCTGCGCCACTTTCTGTCCCCTGAGATACTGCGGATTTACGATACGGTGGGGATGTTCGCTCTCATGGCACTGGTGTTTCTGGGGGGCGGACTTTTGGGCAAGCTGATCTTTCCCGTGGTCGGAGTTTTTAACTACATCCTCTTGAGAGTCTGATGCCTTCTGGATCGAATCAACGAAAAAAAGTGGTAAGCGGAATGCGGTCGACCGGCAAATTGCATTTGGGCAATTATGTCGGCGCTCTGCAAAACTGGGTGGCCATGCAGGACCAGTACGAATGTTACTTCTTCGTCGCTGACTGGCACGCTCTGACCACGGACTACGCGGACACTTCGCGGCTGAAGGAAAACTCCATCGACGTTCTGCTCGACTGGCTGGCCGCAGGGCTCGATCCGGAGCGCTGCACGATTTTCATCCAGTCGCACGTGCCGCAGCATGCGGAATTGCATCTGCTGTTTTCCATGATTACGCCGCTGGGCTGGCTGGAACGCGTGCCTACCTATAAGGAGCAGCAGGAAAACATTACCGAGAAAGACCTGAACACTTACGGCTTTCTGGGGTATCCCGTGCTGCAGGCGGCGGACATTCTGATTTACAAAGGCGACTTTGTTCCCGTGGGTGAAGATCAAGTACCGCACGTGGAATTAACTCGTGAGATCGCCCGCCGATTCAATCTGTTTTATAAGCTCCACAGTGGGCTGGTTTTCCCCGAGCCGCAGCCGCTGCTCACGAGAACGCCGAAGCTCCCAGGAACCGACGGGCGCAAGATGTCGAAATCATACGGAAATACGATCATGCTCACCGATCCGGAGCCCGTGGTACGGCAGAAGCTAAAGACGATGGTGACGGATCCGGCGCGCGTACGCCGCACTGATCCGGGAAACCCCGATGTTTGTCCAGTCGGCGACCTGCACAAGATCTTCAGCGATCCGGTCACGATGGCGAAAGTTAACGAAGGATGCCGCTCGGCCGGGATCGGCTGCATCGAGTGCAAAAGCTGGGTGGCGGACGATCTAGTTAACATCTTGAATCCCATGCAGGAACGTCGCAAGAAATATGAGGAGAATCCGCGGCTGGCTTGGGATATTCTGGAGGGAGGCTCCGCAAGGGCAAGCGAGGTCGCCAACGCTACGATGAGCGAGGTGCGGGATGCCATGGGAATTTCTCTTTGAGTATGAGGACCCGCGAACTCGGCAGGGTGCGAAGTAGACGAGCACGATGAGCGAAGAAGCAAAAAGTGCTTTCGATGGTACGGCAGCGTTGGATCTTGGTCCAGGGCTGGTGGAGAGTTCCGCTCCGCGTGAGCAGAAAACATCTCGGAATGAGCAGAGCGACTTCCCTTTTGCCGTGACCGTAGGCGATGTCTACGAAGGCCCACTCGACCTGCTGCTTCATTTGATTCGCAAGCAAGATATCGACATCTACGATATTCCGATAGGAAGGATCACTGCACAGTATCTGGCGTATGTCGAAAAACTGCGTGAACTGGATGTGAACGTGGCGGCCGAGTTCATTTACATGGCCGCGGTGCTGATTCACATCAAGTCGAAAATGCTGTTGCCTCGCGACCCTGCGGCAGCTTCGGATGCGCAAGACGACCCTCGCGCGGAACTGGTCAACCGCCTGATCGAGCACGAGAAATTCAAGTCTGCGGCGCAGATGCTGATGCAGAAACAGCAGATCGAAGATGCGGTGTGGTCGAACCCGGCGCTGAAAGACTTTCGTGATGCGGAAGGTACTGAACCGGAACTCGCCGCCGACGTCATTGACCTGGTGAAGACATTCCAGCAAATCCTCGACCGCGCCCGCAACCGCCCAATGATCCAGGTGGACGAAGAAACGGTCACCGTCGCGCAAATGATTGAGTATCTGCGGCGGCGCTTGTCGCTGGAAGACCGGCCAATCCGATTGAAGCAGATGTTGCGCAACGTCGAGTCGCGACAAGCGCTGGTTTGCATGTTTTTGGCGCTGCTGGAGATGGTGCGCCTGCAAGCGATTCAACTACGGCAAGACCGCTTGTTTGGCGAGATCCTGTTGCGCAAGCATGTAGGATTTGAAGCAGTCATGGCCGAACAGGCCGCGGTGCGCGACGATTGGAGATAAGAGAAACTGAAGGCAGGAGATCATGAGCCTTAAAGCCAAACTCGAAGCCATCATCTACGCAGCGGAAACGCCTGTCACGCTGGATCAGTTGATCGAATTAGTCAAGGAATCGGTGACCAGTGAAGGCGCTGCCGACGGCACTGAAGTCAAGTCGCGCGTGCGTCTCGCCTTGGAGCAACTGGTCGTCGACTATTACGCTCCCGATCATGGTGTCGAGATTCGGCAGGTTGCGGGCGGATACCGGATGTCGACCAAACCTGAGCATCATGATATCGTGCGATCGTTCGCCAAGAGCCTGAAGCCGCCGATTCGCCTGTCTCTGCCGGCGCTCGAGACACTTGCTGTAATCGCGTACAAACAGCCAGTGACGGTACCGGAGATCAGCGAAATTCGTGGTGTGGATTCGAACGGAGTGATTGCGACTTTGCTCGATCGTAAGCTGATCACGACCGGCGGACGCAAGGCGGTGATAGGGCGGCCCATCCTTTACAAGACCACAAAGGAATTCCTGATGCGTTTTGGTCTGAAGGACGTGGGCGAACTGCCCAGTATGGAGGAATTCGAGAAGTTGGTCGCGGAATCGTTCCAGAACGATTTGCTACCGACCGAGAACGAACAGGCGGATATAACCAGCGAACCACGAACCGAATCTGTCCGCGACGACAGCGCTACACCAGATCAGCATTCTGAACCTGGTCAAAGCGAAGGTGCCGAGCTTGCTACGGTGGAAACACAGCCGTCGGATGAGAGCGATTCGGCCGCTTGACATACCAGCTTATCCAACCATTTTGCCGACTTCCGGCTTGGTTTCCTATGCCTGCTGAACGTCTACAAAAGATTATCGCGGCCGCTGGAATCGCTTCTCGCCGCAAGGCTGAGGAACTCATTACTGGCGGACTTGTATCAGTAAATGGGCAAACGGTCACAGAACTCGGGAGTAAAGCAGACCCTGAACGCGATCACATTCGGGTAAACGGAAAACTACTGCACGGCCCGGAGCGGCACATTTACCTGCTGATGAACAAGCCCAAGGGATACGTCACTACGCTGCGGGATCCGGAGCGGCGACCTACAGTTATGGATCTGCTCCACGGCGCCGGCGCGCGAGTTTATCCTGTGGGGCGTCTGGATTATGCAAGCGAAGGCCTGTTGCTGCTGACCAATGACGGTGAGTTCGCCAATCGTCTGATGAAAGCCGCCTCCCACGTGCCCAAAACTTACATGGTGAAAGTGGCCGGCAATCCTCCTGGTGAAGGCTTGGCGCGTTTGCGCGAAGGTATTTACATTCCGTCGGATCGTGGCAAGCGAGTCAAAACCTCACCAGCCAAGATCCGCGTGATTCGTGAATCCGCCAATCCCTGGTACGAAGTCACGCTGATCGAAGGCAAGAATCGCCAAATACGGCGCATGTTTGAAGAGATTGGACACCACGTGGAAAAGATCAAGCGGGTGCGCTATGGTCCGCTTGAGTTGGACGTGCATCCGGGGAAATTCCGCAAACTCACCCCCGAGGAAGTCGCTAAATTGAAGTCTCTCGCCAGGTAGATGACACTTTACGAGCAACATGGTAAAGATTAAATAGCCGCACGATGAGTGACTACAGCCAGTTTGTACCCGAATACGTACGAAACCTGAGCGGGTACACGCCGGGCAAGTCGCTGCGTCAAGCGCAACAGGAGAGCCATGTGAACTGCATCAAAATGGCCTCGAACGAAAACCCGTTCGGGCCTTCGCCGATCGCAGTGAAGGCGATGCAGTCGGCGCTTGCCGAAAGCAATTTCTATCCCGACAACGATGCCGGCGAGCTCCGTCAGAAATTGGCCGAACTCCACAAGGTTCAGCCGGAGCAAATCGTTCCTACCGCTGGCTCTACCGCATTGCTGGGGATTATTGCACGTACTTTGCTCTCGCCTGGGCTCAACGCGATCACCAGCGAGCGTTCATTCATCGTGTATCCGATTGCCACGCAGGCGGCCGGAGGACAGTTCATCCAAGTTCCGATGCGCGACGATGGATTTGATCTGGATGCCATTGCCTCGGCGGTCGATCAGCATACTCGCATCATCTACGTTTCTAATCCCAATAATCCGACTGGCACGGTCGTTTCCGCACAGAAACTGGATAGCTTTCTCGACCGGATGCCTGAACACGTAATCGTTATCCTGGATGAAGCGTATTACGATTTCGCACAATACTTTGCCGCCACTCGTGCCATCGAGTACTCGCGAGCGCTCGACTATGTGAACCAAGGCCGCAAAGTGGTCGTGCTGCGTACGTTCTCGAAAGCGCATGGCTTGGCGGGAGTCAGGGTTGGGTACGGGATTGGCCCTGCCGAATTGATGTCGTATTTCGCACGCATGCGAACCACATTCTCTGTGTCGTCGCTGGCTCAGGCGGCCGCAATGGCCGCCCTCGATGATGAAGCTCATATCCAGAAAACACTGAGGAACAACGCCGAGCAAGCCGAGCGGCTTATCGCGGGGATTGCCGATCTGGGCTACCATCCCCTTTCCACCTGGGCCAACTTTCTGTATTGCGACTTGGGCGACGATGCCACCGCCGTCGCCAAACGACTTCAGGCCGAAGGCGTAATTGTGAGGCCGCTGGCTCCTTGGGGCGCCCCGACCGCGATCCGAATCACGATCGGCACGCCGGAGCAGAATGATATTTTCCTGAATGCATTTAAAAAGGTAACGGAACGGGCGACGGCAACGTAGTTAGTTTTACTTCTGGCATTTGGGGCAATAGTGGCTGCTGCGGCCGGCGATCACGACGCGCTTGATAGGCGTTTTGCAAACCAGGCACGGCTCCGCTTCCCGTCCGTAGACCCGGTGTTGGAGTTGGAAAAATCCTTCCTTACCATCGGCGTCTACGTAGTTAGAGACGGAGGATCCGCCGAGGGCAATGGCTTCTTTAAGCACTTCTTGGATAGCGGCGTAAAGCCGGGGAACTTCCTTGCGAGTTAATGAGTCGACTCGGCGCCGAGGCCGGATGCCAGCGCGGAACAGCGATTCGTCGGCATAAATGTTGCCCACGCCGCGCAGCAGTTTCTGGTTCAGCAACGCGCTTTTGATTGGGGTGTTGCGCTTCCGGAACAACCCCACGAAGAAATCCAGTTCGACTTCAAGTGGTTCGGAGCCGGCGGCTTCAAATCCGTGGGCCACGCTAAGACGTCCAAAGCGACGTGGATCGACAAACCTCAGTTCCCTTCCAGAGGCAAGCCTGGCAACGGCGTGCGTATGTTTTTCGATTGCCTCGTTGGGCTTGCAGACAAGCATCCTCCCGGTCATGCCGAGGTGCACGATCCATTGAGCCGAGGTCGATGAAGGTACGTCTGTTTTTAGGGACTTCCTGCGAGATTTTCGTGGGACGGGCGAGGACGCTCGTACTCCATTTTCCAGATCGAATACGATGTGCTTCCCTACACGGCGTACGCCGGCAATACGCTTGGATTCGAGAGTGTTAACAATCTCAGATGCCGATGACTTCAGCGGTTCCGGCTTGGATCCAAGCCACACGGACTCGATTACGTCGCCAGTGACCCGGCTCGCTAGACCACGAGCAATGGTTTCAACTTCGGGAAGTTCTGGCATGAATTTAGTTTACAGGCTTTATGCATCAAGCTTGGCCCTGTTGGGCAAGCCAAATTGTAGAGTCCGCTATCAGCCACGGATGGAGTTCATTGAAGCGCCCACCTTCGCCTGTCACTTGGCCCGCTACCTTGACGACGAACAGTACGGCACGTTCCAAGAGATGGCTCATGGCGTTTGCGACAAAAACGAAGCCGCTGCGCCCCCGGCTCTTGGGTTCGTAGGTTGGATTCCTGTGAAAGCAGTATCCTTCATCTGAGGCAGTTACTAAAGTCCCGAAATGGCACAGAAAAAGTTGGCCTGGGGTTTGACGGTGCTCTCCTTCTGTCTTTACACTCATGACTGTAGGCCGGTGGTTTTGAGGTGGTCCGGATTGGGCCGGGCTTCTGAATTGCCGGTTGTCGCCGAAAGGTACACGTGAGCCCCACTGAAACTAGTAGCAGCACCAAGCGGGAGATCCAAGTGGAGATCCCGGCGGCGGACGTTGCCCGCGAAACTGAGACTCTAATCCAAAAGTACCAGAAGCTTGCCCGCATCCCTGGGTTTCGTACAGGGCATGCTCCCGCCTCTATTATTAAGCAACGCTTTGCCGAGGGCATCAAGAGCGATGTGGTCGAGGCGCTGGTGCCGCGATATTTCCGCAAAGAGACTGACAAGCTTGGCCTGACCCCGGTATCGCAGCCGCAGGTGTCTGATCTGCATGTTCACGATGGTGAGCCTTTGCGGTTTAAGGCCAGCTTTGAAGTGATGCCGACTGTTCGGGTCGAAGACTATAAGGAGCTGCGGGCTGATAAACCGGATATTTCGATTACCGATGAGGAAGTCGAGCAGGCGCTGAAAAGTTTGCAGGAGCAGCGGGCCGCGTTTACTTCGATCGAGGGGAGTCCGCTGGGGGATGGGGACTTCGCGCAGGTTTCGCTAGACGGAAAACCGAAGGACGCGGAAGGTGCTGCCATAAGCCCAGTAACGCCGGGTCCGACCGGATCGAATCCTGTACACATGGATGACATTCTTGTCGAAATCGGCGGGCAGGGTACGATGCCGGAATTCACCGAAAATTTGCGCGGGGCGTCCGCGGGCGATGAGCGGACTTTTGATGTGCATTATCCGCAGGATTTTTCGGATCAGCGTCTGGCCGGGAAAACGTTTACTTACACCGTTCAGGTGAAAGGCATCAAGCAAAAAAGTCTCCCGGAGTTGAACGACGCATTTGCGAAAGAATTAGGCGAGTTTGGGGATCTTGGGGATGTGCGGAAGCGGATCCGCGAGGGCATGGAGGCGGAGAAGAAACACAACGCCGAGCGCGAAGCCAAAGACAAACTGGTGGCTGAGTTGGTGAAGCGTAATGATTTTGAGGTGCCGGAGGCACTGGTCGACCACCAGATCGATATTCGTCTGGATCGCGGATTGCGGGCGCTGGCGGCTCAGGGTATGAAAACGGAAGACATGAAGAAGATGGATTTGAACCGGCTGCGGAGTGGGCAGCGGGATCAGGCGGTGCAGGAAGTGAAGGCTGCGCTGTTGCTGGAAAAGATTGCCGAGGAGGAAAAGATCGAGGTCAGCGATGCGGAAATCGATCGCGAGGTCGTGGCTTTGGCCGAGCAGTCGAAGCAGACGCCGGAGGCTATCCGGTCGCGTTTGACACGCGATGGAGCGCTGGATAGAATCCGAAATAGAATCCGCAACGAAAAGACCCTCGACTTTCTGTATCATCAGTCCGCGTAGGTCGCTTCCGATCCCCTTTAGAAGCCAAAGCAAGCAGGATCAGGAGTGTGAAAGGGAAACGGCTAATGCTAGTTCCGATGGTGATTGAACAAACCGGGCGCGGGGAGCGGGCTTATGACATTTACTCGCGGCTCTTGCGGGACAACATTATTTTTATTGGGACGCCGATTGACGACAACATCGCCAATCTGGTGATTGCGCAGATGCTGTTTCTGGCGCAGGAAGATCCGGAGAAGGATATTCAGTTATATGTGAATTCGCCGGGTGGATCGATCACTGCGGGTATGGCGATTTATGACACCATGCAGTACGTGAAGAATGATGTGACTACGATTTGCATTGGGCAAGCGGCTTCGATGGCTGCCCTTTTGCTGGCGGCGGGGGAGAATAAGAAACGGCTGGCCTTGCCTAATTCGCGGATTTTGATCCACCAGCCCTCCATGGGTGGGCTCTCGGGTCAGGCTACGGACATCGACATTCACGCGCGAGAAATCCTGCGTATGCGAGAGATTACAAACCAGTTACTGGCCAAGCACACGGGGCAGAAGCTGGAAAAAGTGGAGAAGGACGTGGAGCGCGACTTCATCATGAACGCGCAGCAGGCTAAGGAATATGGAATCATAGACGATATCATCTATAAGACCAGATGAGGGTATGATCGGCATTCGCCGATTACATTTCAGGAGGTCTCGGCGCAAAGAGATTTCTCCCCCAGTTGCCCTAGGGCAATATCGCTGGAGTGCCGGGAGGTTAAAGTAACAATAAGGAGTTGAGCCGAGTGAAAAACAGAACAGGCACTGAGGAAATCCTACGTTGTTCGTTCTGCCATAAGTCGCAGGACGCGGTAGCCAAACTGATTTCGTCCCCAAGCGACTATCCCAGGGCCTACATTTGCGATGAGTGCGTGGCGGTCTGCAATTCGATCCTGGAAGATGATCGGGCGGCAACCCCTGCTGCTGCAACACCCAATACCCTTCCCAAGCCGCAAGAGGTCAAGACTTTCCTGGATGAGTACGTAATCGGTCAGGAGCAGACGAAAAAAAAGCTGGCTGTGGCCGTCTACAACCACTACAAGCGCATCTATATGAACCGTCAACGTACAAGTGACGGGATCGAGCTGACCAAGTCGAATATCATGCTCATCGGCACGACCGGGACGGGCAAAACCCTATTGGCCCAGACTTTGGCCCGGATGCTGGATGTGCCATTCGCCATCGTGGATGCGACTACCTTGACCGAGGCAGGGTACGTCGGCGAGGACGTAGAAAACATTATCCTCAAGCTGCTGCAGGCGGCCGACGGTGACGTGGGACGGGCGCAGACTGGCATCATTTACATCGACGAAGTGGACAAGATCGGCCGCAAGGACGAGAACCCATCGATTACCCGCGACGTTTCCGGAGAAGGCGTGCAGCAGGCGCTGCTGAAGATCCTCGAAGGCACGGTCGCCAATGTTCCGCCGCAAGGTGGGCGGAAGCATCCGCATCAGGAGTTTACCCCTGTCGATACGACCAACATCCTTTTCATTTGCGGGGGCGCGTTCGTCGGCCTGGAGAAGATTATTGGGCGGCGGGCGGGCAAGAAATCGCTCGGTTTCAAGATGGGTGAAGAGGGTGAAGTCGAAGAGCCCGCTACGGCGCGTAAGCGCAATTTCGAGTTGCTCAGCGATGTGCAGCCCGAGGACCTGATCAAGTTTGGCTTGATTCCGGAATTTGTCGGACGGTTGCCGGTGGTTGGCGTGCTGGAAGATCTCGACGAGTTTGCGTTGATTGAGATTCTTACCCGGCCGAAAAACGCTATCGTCAAGCAATATCAGCGGTTGTTCGAGTTTGAGAACGTTCGCCTGAAGTTCAGCGAGGACGCTCTGCGGGCGGTGGCGCGGCAGGCCATGGCTCGCAAAGTGGGCGCTCGCGGTTTGCGCATGATTTTGGAAGAACTAATGCTCGATTTGATGTACCATCTGCCCAGCCAGAAAAAGGTGAAGGAATTCGAAGTGACGCAGCAGATGGTTGAGAAACACAGTGCGTCGTTCGCGATGATGGAAAAGGCGGGATAAGGCTACAGGCTTGAGGCCTCAGCTTTTAAAGCCTAACGCCTGAAGCCAAGATAGAGCTGAGAGTCAAGTTGCCGGGAGATATAGTGACCACATCCAAGGAAAAATTCGAAACCAAGAAGTTGCCCATGATGCCCATTCGCGATGTGGTCATCTTCCCCTACATGATGACGCCGTTTGTAGTCGGGCGGGAGTCGAGCGTGCATGCGCTCGAAGAGGCGCTGGCCTCGGACAAGAAGATTTTTCTCGCGACGCAACACGACGCCAGCATGGACGAGCCTAAACCCAACGAAATTTACCAGGTGGGCACGGTAGTCAATATTGTGCAGAGTCTCAAGCTGCCTGACGGCAATATTAAGGTGCTGGTCGAAGGCATCGAGCGCGGCAAAATTCTGGCGGTCACGGAGACTGAGGGATTCATGCAGGCGTCGGTTCGCCTGGCGCGTTATGCCACCGAAACCAACCCGCAGATCGAAGCCGGGATGCAGCGCGTTACCGGGTTGTTCGAGCAGTACGTGAAACTTTGCCAGTCACTGAACTACGAAACCATGATCGCGGCTGTGCGTATGGAAGATCCGGCGAAGCTTACGGATACGATTGCCGCCAACCTGCAGCTTTCTATCGAAGAAAAGCAGGAGTTACTCGAGATCTTCGATCCCGCTGAGCGCTTGAGCCGGATTGGCGACGTGCTCGACATCGAGATTGAAAAGCTGAATATGGATCGCACCATTCAGTCGCGGGTAAAGCGGCAGATGGAGCGGGCGCAGAAAGAGTACTACCTCAACGAGAAGATCAAAGCGATCCAGAAGGAACTGGGCCGCGGCGAAAAGAGCGAGTTCGACGAACTGAAGAAGAAGATCGACGCCGCCGGCATGCCGAAAGACGTGCGCGACAAAGCCGTGCAGGAACTGAAGAAGCTCGAAGCCATGCCGCCAATGTCAGCGGAGTCCACAGTTTCACGCAATTATCTGGACTGGTTGTTGGCCGTGCCGTGGAAGAAGCGCTCGAAGGAAATTCGCAATATCAGCCGCGCCGAGAAAGTTCTCAACGAAGATCATTATGGCCTCGAGAAGATCAAGGAGCGCATTCTTGAATTTCTCGCAGTCCGCCAGTTGGTGAAGAATCCCAAGGGTTCCATCCTCTGTTTCGTCGGGCCGCCGGGAGTTGGCAAGACTTCGCTGGGGATGTCGATCGCGAAGGCCACCGGACGGAAGTTTGTGCGCATGTCGCTGGGTGGAGTTCGCGACGAAGCCGAAATTCGCGGCCATCGCCGGACCTATATCGGGGCGCTGCCGGGACAGATTATTCAGATGATGAAGAAGGCCGGGACAAAAAATCCCGTCTTCATGCTGGACGAAGTGGACAAAATGTCCATGGATTTTCGCGGTGATCCATCGGCCGCGCTGCTCGAGGTCCTCGACCCCGAACAGAATTTCATGTTCGTCGATCATTACCTTGACGTCGAGTACGACCTTTCCCAAGTGTTTTTCATCGCAACCGCGAATGTCATCCACACCATCCCTCCGGCGCTGCAGGACCGTATGGAAGTGTTGCGGCTGCATGGCTACACCGAACAGGAAAAGGTTGAGATCGCGAAACAGTTCCTGGTCAAGAAGCAGATGGTGCAGGCCGGGCTCACCGATAAGAACATCAAATTCTCTGACGACGCCATATCCGGGCTCATTCGCTCCTACACACGCGAGGCGGGCGTGCGCAACCTGGAACGCGAAATCGGCAACGTCTGTCGCAAGGTCGCGCGGAAAGTGGTCAAGGAAGGCACCGACTACAACATCGCAATCGCGCAGAACAATGTGAATGATTACCTGGGCGTGATCAAGTTCCGCGATACGCTGGCCCACGAACGCAGCGAAGTGGGACTCGTCACTGGTCTGGCGTGGACGGAAGTCGGGGGATCGATTCTCAGCACCGAAGCTACGGTCGTTGATGGCAAGGGCAAGCTTACCCTGACCGGGAAGCTCGGTGACGTGATGCAGGAGTCAGCCCAGGCGGCGATGTCTTACGTGCGCTCACGCGCGGGACGGCTGGGGTTGGCGCGCGACTTCTACCGCAACATCGATATTCACGTGCATGTGCCAGAAGGCGCGATCCCTAAGGATGGGCCATCCGCCGGAATAACCATCGCGACTGCAATTTCGAGTGCTCTGAGCAAGATTGCGGTTCGTCGCGATCTGGCGATGACCGGCGAGATTACGCTTCGCGGTAAGGTGTTGCCGATTGGTGGATTAAAGGAAAAACTTCTGGCCGCTCACCGTGCTGGATTGTTCGAGGTCATTCTACCTCAGGACAATGAGAAGGATCTTGCCGAGGTGCCGGAGAATCTGCGTTCCGCGATGAAGATGCACTTCGTCGATACCATGGACCAGGTGCTGGCTGTGGCTTTGGAGCATCCGCTGCCCGAGCCTATGGCTCAGGTGGATGAAGGAGCGCGGGCCATTGCGCCTTTGGCGCCTCCCCCGGAAGGGCCAACCGCACATCAGTAGAACAGAGCTACGGCCTTTGAGCACTTAAACCTAGAGCATTTCCAGGAATGCGCCTTTCTCTTGTCGGTTTCTTGCGCGCAAAAAAAGAAATTCTAGATGAAGATCCAGCGCCATACAGACGCAGTGCTGGTGGTTCAGAACAGCACCCTGTGGCTTTCCGCCGTGTTCGGGGTGATAGGCCTGATTCTGCTTGCCGCCGCTTTCTCTGCCGGCAACAAGAGAGTCGCTGTTCCCGCTTCGGTTATGGCAGTATGCGCCGTGCTTTGCCTAAGTAAATACACGTTTGTCTTCGACTCGACGCAAAGAATGGTTCGTTGGCAGACTTTGCGCTTCGGGAAGAGTCGAGCGGGCAGCATGCCGTTCGACGAAGTCAAGGACGTCGTGCTCGAGAGCGCACCTAGCACATCGGGACGCCCTACTTATCGTTTGGCAATGCTTACGGCGAAAGGATCGATTCCGCTGTCGAGTGGCTATGGCGACACTAGCGGCAGGTGCCTGGCACTGCAATCCCAGATCATGCAGCTTCTGAGGCCGGGGCACGCAGCCGGCGCAACGGCGCCTGCAATGTCCATTTCTGTACATCTGGATTCTTCAATACGAACGCTGGTGGCTCAGGGACGCAAGGCCGATGCCATCAAGCTGTTGATCTCGACTGGTATGAATCTCACGGACGCCAAGCAGCGGGCGGACGACATCGAAAGGCAGATGCAGGTTAGTTGATCCCAAGTCAGCCTCGCGCATGTTAACAGCAGTTGCCTTCGTTGCTTTGCATTCGCAGCCTTTGTCAGAAAGGCGCTTTTGAACCTTGGTGACTACGACATTTCCGACGACACCGTAAAGGCTACCAGATTCACGGCCGTTTAGTACCTCCGTAACCCCGCCGTTGCGAATTCGTTATGTACACGGCTTCACCCCGCAAATACTTAGTTATTATGCGAAACTACGCCATCATCGCCGCGCTGCTCAGCGCCCTCGCCGGGTTCATTTTCGGGCAAGACCGTGTTTTCGGCTGGACTCCCGCCAACAGCGAGACCATCCCCATGGAGCCCGCCAGCCTTCACGCTGGCCGCGTCTACCATCCCGCTGCCGGAGGCGGCAACATGCACATTGGCATCGAGTCCAGATCTCCCGTCACCGTAGCGATGGCTTGGGCCGACGAGTGGAGCAACGCGATGCAGCATCCCGAAGCTCCCGCAAACTTCAGCTTACTCTGCGTGAAGGAGCATGTCGTCAGCGCGCTTTATGAGTGTCATCTTCCCTCCGAGCGCCCCATGATTCTCACCATCCGGGACGAGCGCAAGCCCGAACGCCCCGTCGTAACCACCATCGGCGCGATCCTCGGCCCCGGCGCCCGGCAATTCATCTCCCCCAACGATCTCCACATCCAGTACTACAGTTGGAGTTGTGTCGACAACTGCATCCAGCCCGAGTTCCACTGGCGCCGCATCGTAAAAGAAAAATACGATATGACGCCGGCCCCTAAGATCTACAGCCTGTTCACTCCCGACCACGATGCCCAGGAACTCAGCGTGAAAATTAAGTCGCCCGTTCCCTTGACGGTTGCCGTGCTCCCCTCGCACCTGGCCGACCAGTTCTACGACAAGGCCATCACGCTTACCGACGCCCTCGACAAAACGGGTTGCAAAGAGCGGGGCGTGCAATCGCTCGGCTTCAACTGCACATTCAACGTCGCCAATGGCCCGCAGACCATCCTGGTCCTCCCCGATATCAACTTCTCCGGCCATAAGAAAGCCAACGTCGAGATTGAGACGGTGATGTGCGTGGAGCATTGCGAGCTCCTGAGTGCTCCGCCGAACCCGTAGAGCGCACTCACCTTTGGGCGGACAGTCCGGGTGTGCCGCTTATTTCAAGGTCGCGCGTGTGCTGCCCTGTACGGAGCTGCACAAATCTCACAAACCTCCGGTTCCCGCAAGATCGAGAGCGGTTGGAAGACCTCCTAGTTTGGATCTCCGCAATTCAAGTAGACATGGCCTCCTTCTGAATTGGCGAGCTCAAGAAAGACTTGCCGAAGCTCCCCGGCGCGGGGCAAGTGATTGTGACCCAGCTAGGCAAGCGCGTCCTATGAGTTCTAAAAAAAACTCTGATTTCGTGAGCCGATTTCCTGAGATTTTCCGCTTATATATGTAGGGCTTGATCGCCCAATACTGCCAGGAGGGAATCAGTGATAACCCGAAAACTCACAATGTCAACCTTACCGATGTTTGCTATTGCTTTCGCGTGTCTTGCCAGTACCGTAGTCGCACAACAACGTCCGGCCGCGCCTCCGATCAACCTAGTAGCTGGGGTCGGCGGCCCGGTCTCGAGCTCCAACCAATGGTCAGATTATTCCGCGCTCAACCTCATAGCCGGAGCCTTCATCTTCCCGGCTGTGGCTCAGATTAAAACCACGGTCTTGTACATTGGCTTCACGGCGGGAACCGAAGCGGACATCGGCCACATGGTCCTTTACACCACCAAGCGGGGAAACTACAAAATCACCGCGGTTACACCTGTGAAATTAAAAGGCGTCTCCAACCCGATCATTTCTCTGACCAACAAGAAAGTGTGCCCTACACAACCCGTAAGCGTCACCAATCCCTGCGTCATCCGGCTGGATCCGTTGACACTCAACCTATCGACCTTGTCGGACTATTACTTCGTCATGCATTTGTCGACGAGCACAAACAACCAGACGGTCGGCGCGGCCAATGCGCAATATCCGATCACGAGCCTTACGGGATGGTATCTTTCGGGTGACCAAACCCAGCTGACGGTGGGCCAGTCGATCCCGTCCGGCTACAACGGTACCCATCCGTACTTTCTGTTGTACGTCATGAGCAACTGAGGGGGGAGAGGGGGCGGGACTGAATCGCGATGTGGAGCTGAATCGCGATGCGATTCTGATTCGCCCCTTCTTGATTCTCGGCTGCTTCGCTAATTCCGCTTGATGGGAGTCAAGCGTGCGCTAAGCTGCCTTCGGCATTTTCGCCCGTATGACGACGCGCTTACGAATACCCTTGCAGTAATTATCGGAACCGTCGTCTAGGCTGGAGATCGCGCCTGCATCCAACTCTGCGGCACCCCCTCATTAATTGTCATCCTCAGCGCAGCGAGGGATCTGGGTGTTTGCCAGCAGCGATGACATGGGTGGTACGGGCAAGAACCTAGATCCCTCGCTTCGCTCGAGATGACAATTTGTGATTTGTCCCTTTGCTCCCAGGTTTTCTTCCACGCTATATCTGAAGACAGTCTAGAATGATGCGAGCGGCCTCGCCGCTTTTCGGGGATATCAAGCGACCACAGGAGTCTTGAATTATGTCCAGTTCCGATTTGAGGAACGGAGAAGTCGGGTTGTTTCCGGAGATGCCGGCTCCGGAAAACGAAGAGCGCACGACTGGGATACTTCCGTCGCAGGCAATTCGGGAATTGATTGCGAAGGGGCGGATTATCGGTAACCGTGCGATTACGGAGGAGCAGATTCAGCCGGCAAGCCTTGATCTGCGGCTTGGCGACATTGCGCACCGCGTGCAGGCTAGCTTTCTTCCTGGCCCCGGCGGAAAGGTGGAGGCGAAAGTCAAAGAACTCCGAATGGCGCGGGTAGATCTTACCAGCGCGGCGGTCTTCGAAAAGGGATGCGTTTACATTGTTCCGTTGCTTGAGGAACTGGATTTGCCGCGGGACATTTCAGGAAAGGCAAATCCGAAGAGTACGACTGGGCGGTTGGACGTTTTTATTCGGCTGATCACTGATGATGGCGTGGAATTTGAGCGCGTCCCACCGGGTTATAAGGGAAGGCTTTACGCCGAGATTGTTTCGCGTACCTTTACCGTCGCGGTGCGGGCGGGGATGCGGCTAAATCAGTTGCGTTTTGTGCGTGGGAACCCGGTGTCTTCCGATAACCGGATTCGCCGCTTGGATGAAGAACAACAACTGATCTACATGGACGAGGTGAGTCCGGTGAAGGCGTCGGTGGATCGTGGGTTGAGGATCACGGTGAATCTTGAAGGCTCGTCGCCGGATGAGGTGATTGCTTACAAGGCGCGGAAACATGCTCCTGCGATCGAGTTGGAGCGGATCAATTATTATGCGCCGGAGGAATTCTGGGAGGCTCGGCACCACGGCAGCAATCAGCGTCTAATCCTTGAGCCGGGTGATTTTTACATACTTGCTTCCAAGGAACGAGTGCGCGTGCCGCCTGAATTTGCGGCTGAGATGGTGCCTTTTGATCCGTCGGTGGGCGAGTTCCGCATCCACTATGCGGGATTTTTTGATCCTGGATTTGGGTACGGTTCGAGCGACATCAAGGGCACGCGGGCGGTGCTGGAAGTGCGGGCGCACGAAGTGCCGTTCCTGATTGAACACGAGCAATTTGTCGGACGGTTGACGTACATGCCTTTGCTTTCGAAGCCGGAAAAAATTTATGGATTGCAGATTGGGTCCTCGTATCAGCAGCAGGCACTGACTTTAAGCAAGCAGTTTCGGCGGTAGAGATTGATTGGGTCTTTTTGCTGGCGCAACGCTTCCGCTTTGCCCGCAAACCCAAACGTAGCAAGCTACGTTTTTACAGACGTTCTAGAATGGAGTCATCAGTGGGGTGCTCCATGGAAACCAGTCATCAGCCAGACCAATCGAAAACGTCTTTCAGGGGTCCGGCTGGCTTGATCATTTCTGTCGCCGTGGTGGCGATTGTTCTGATTGCATTCCCCGCTTACCGCTGGTTTTTCCTGATCAGTCTGGGAATCGGAATTGTGGTGGCGGGGGTACTTTTTCTCTGGCATAAGCTCAGGCCGATCCGCGAAGAAGATGTCGAAAACAAACGGCCGCTCGGGTTGGGATAGGAGCGGCGGAGTGTCCGCTTGCAGTTTGACGGTTCGAACTGCACACTGATTGCATGCGCGTCTTGGCTCGATTCATGATGTCGGCGATGGATGCCGGCCACTTCCCTGCTCCGGCCCTGCCTGAAGTGGCTTTTCTGGGGCGGTCGAATGTGGGAAAGTCGAGCGTGATTAATTCGCTGCTCGGCGCGAAGGTGGCTAAAACCAGCTCCACTCCCGGGCGGACGCGAAGCATTAATTTTTTCGAGCTGCGCTGGGCTGGGCGGCCGCGGCCCGAGTTGATCTTCACCGATCTGCCGGGGTATGGGTATGCAAAGATTTCGCGGGAAATTTCCAGCCACTGGCCCAGCTTCATCGAACCTTATCTGGAACATCGTGCTTCGCTGGCGTTGTGCCTGGTGCTGGTGGATGTGAATGTGCCTCCGCAGGAAAGCGACAGGCAGTTGCTGGATTTTCTTACTTCTACCGGACGCCCGTTCCTGATCGTTGGCACCAAAAGTGACCGCTTGTCGGGAAACCAGCTTCACAATTCGCTGCAAAGTCTGAGCCGGGATTTTCCTCAGAGTCGGATCCTTCCCTTCTCCGCCAAAAGCAGCGCGGGGCGCGAGGAGTTGTGGAAGGAGATCCGGCTCGCCGTCGACACTCATCGCTCCTAATTAGTTTCACAGTGCAGCATCCCCACGACGAACTGTCCTCCCTAGCAGCGCCAGGATTCTAGGTGTTTGCCTGCCGCGGCGATATCGGTAGTGTACGCAAGAACCTAGATCCCTCGCTTCGCTCGGGATGACAACTGGGTGTCGAGGTCTAGTTCTGACCAAAGTGCCTCCTTACCTCGGCGATTACCGACGTTCCATTTCTCAATCGGCGCGTATCCGCTATCATCTATCAATTATGGCCATCTATTTGATTACTGGAATTGCTGGATTTATTGGGTCTTCGCTCGCGCGAGCGATTTTGTCGCAGGGTGACAAAGTTCGCGGGGTTGACAATTTTTCTACCGGGAAGCGCACCAACGTCGCCGAATTGCTGGATCGCATTGACGTGCGCGAGGCCGATTTACTTGACCTTGAGGCGATGCAGTCGGCTTGTGAAGGCATCGATTACGTTTTGCATGAAGCCGCGATTCCATCCGTTCCCAGATCGGTGATGAATCCTTTGGAAAACAACCGAGCCAATGTGGACGGCACCGTCAACGTGCTGGTGGCGGCTCGCGATGCAAAAGTGAAGCGCGTGATCTACGCGGCTTCGTCTTCGGCCTATGGAGATACTCCCACGCTGCCGAAGCACGAAGACATGTCTCCCAATCCGATTTCTCCTTACGCGGTGGCCAAACTTGCCAGCGAATATTACATGGCCTCTTTTTTCCGCTGCTACGGATTGGAGACAGTGGCGCTGCGCTATTTCAATATCTTTGGACCGCGTCAGGATCCGACCTCTCAGTACTCTGGCGTGCTGGCGAAATTCATTACCCAGATGCTCAAGGGAGAACAGCCGACCATCTATGGCGACGGCTCCCAGAGCCGTGATTTCACTTATGTGGAGAATGTGGTGCACGCAAATTTGCTGGCTTGCAAGGCGCCCGCAAGCGAAGTGGCGGGGCGGGTATTCAATGTGGCCACTGGCACGCGCATCGATTTGAATGAAATGTTCCGCGTGCTTAAGAACCTTACCGGGTATCCCGGTGAGGTGAAATATGGGCCGGAGCGAGCGGGAGATGTGAAGCACTCGCTCGCCGATTTGTCGCGAGCGGAAAAACATCTGGGCTACAAGCCGCGAGTGAATTTTGAAGAGGGTTTGCGGGGCACCATCGATTGGTACCGCACACAGGAGAAGTCGGCAACGGCGTGACGCGGGCCTGGAATGACTAGGCCTGCCATGGGTCGTTTCGTTCTTATCTCCGAACCTCGTCTGCCTGTTCTGAATCCGTGACAACAGCAGCGGTCATCCGTCCTCCTCGGTGAAGAATTTCCCATACTCGGTTTAGTCCGGCAAATGCCTGAACGCAGGAAGGTTGCGACGCGGACGATTTGCGCATCGTTCCAGTATCGTAACGGGAACGTATTTATTCTGGATTGCTCATGACATTGCATTAGAGTTCCTGCCATTCGTCTCAGGTCCTTAGCTTTCATACCTCTGGTCTTGTCGATCTATAAAACCAACGGGGCCCCTCAACCGCAAGTAACCATGAAACAAACAGAGAGAGGAGAACGGAGATGAAAAATAGAGCAATCAGTGATTTTGCCAGAACGACCCTCTTGGCCGCGACTGGCGCAACAAAACTAATTGCTACCCTCATGCTCGTGATAACGGGCGCAACCTGGGTTGCACACGCACAATCGGTGACCCTTTTCTACGTTGCTACGAACGGCAACGACTCCTGGAATGGGAAGTCTCCGACGCACACCTCCGGCAACAACGGCCCTTTTGCTTCTTTGGCGAAAGCTCAATTGGCGGTGGAAGGGGTTGCTGGCACCAGCGCAGTGACGGTCCAGGTGCGAGGAGGAACCTATTATCTTCCTCTCAGTCCCACCAACCCCGGGCCCCTGACGTTCGGGACGGCGGACTCGGGTAACGCAGCCAACAGCATCATTTGGGAGAACTATGCTACGGAAATTCCAGTCGTCAGCGGGGGAGTTCCTGTAGGAGCGGGAGGGCTGGGACTTACATGGAACAAGATCATCATCGGAGGTAAGGTACTCTGGCAAGTTCAGTTACCTTCCACGATTCAACCGTTCGAATATTTGTTCTACAACGATACACGGCGCTTCCGAGCTCGCATTCACGATCCCGCCGGGGTTGGATACTACATGAGTAATGGCTCCTGCATCTCCACCCAGACCGGCTTGACCGTGAGTACCTCATTCTGCAACCTGGGGACATTCCTGCGAGTGGCCAACAGCATCGATCCAACCACCGATCCGCTCGGTGCGGGATGTCCATTTTCAACCAGCGGCGACGTCCCGCCGCGCCACAAGTGTCTCGACCGTTTCAAATACAGCGTCATTTCCGGTGGCGACTCCATTACTAACTGGATCAACTTGAAGGGATCGTATACGGGAACGCCGGCGAGCCCGTGTACGCCGAACGCCTCAAATCCATATCCCGCGGGCGACATTGGGCTCACTTTGATCGACGCCTGGACAGTCGATGAGATGAGAATCAATTGTGTGGACACCAATGCGGGTGAGCAGGTCATTTTTCTCATCTGTCCGCCTGGCACCGGAGGGCACACATGCGCGTCTAACGGCGGAACCGCCAGCGGTAACGGTGGCGATAACTACAACTTCTTTGGCCCTCTGCAGAATCACCGATATATGATCGAAAATACCAAAGACGCCTTCCTGGCTGCTGAGGCTGCTGGTCAGACCGGTCTCTGGTTCCTTGATCGCTCGAGTTCGTCGCCAGTTCTCTATTACATTGCCAATGCTGGCGAGAATCCGAACAGCGCTACGGTGGTACTCCCGCAACTGGGTGGGCAGTTTAGCGGAGCACCGGCAACCGACTACATCGGTGGAAGCCTGATTTCAGCCACCAACCTCAGCTTCGTCACTTTCCAGAACATAGTTTTCGAAGTGGACAACTTTGTCCCTTCCTACACGACGGGATTCAACAACGACGTAAATGGCGAAATGTCGGTGCCGCAGGCAATCGACTGCGAAAGTTGCCAGCATGTGACCTTTAATGGGGTGACGCTGCAGCATACTTCCGCTTCGGGGATTCTGATTGCATCCAGTTCCGGAACTTCCGGTACGGCGGCGCAAGATGATGTGATTCAGAATTCGTCTTTCCTCGATATGGGTGACAGTGGAATTCGCATCGGGCACAGACCAACCCCTAACGACGTACTCGGGGTGGTGGTGAACAACGTCACCGCGCAAAACAATCTCATCGACGGCTACTCGCGCGTTTTTCCGGACGGTGAGGGCATTGCGCAAGGCAATGGCAACCACATGACCTATTCCCACAACGACATCACCGACGGCTATCATGCCGGAATCTCGATATGTCAGATCACTTGCTATGGCAATGGCACTGGGGCGAACGGAACCAGTATCACCAGCGAGTATAACCACCTGTGGAACATGATGCAGGGCGTCACCTCTGACGGTGGATCGTTGTACTACAACATAGGTGGGGCGAACTCAAGCGGTTCCGACGATCACTTGCTCAATAACCTTATCCACGACACAACCGACTCGTCGATCGTCGATACCATCGGCGGAAGTCGGATTCCGGGCACCGCATACGGTGGGGAGGGTCTTTACCTGGATGCGCAGTCAGCCGGCGTTGATGTGGAAAATAACGTCGTTTTCCACATGTCTGGACATGCCATCCACATAACCGAGGGGATTGGCTCCGGGCAAGCTACCAACCTGTTCGAGAACAACATTCTTTCCCTGGCTCTTCAGGGTATGTTTACGCAAGGCAAGCCCTGGCCGAATGGTTGCTTGTCGGGCGGGCCGCAAGTGGATCTCTACTGGAACATCTTCAACTTTGACCAGAATGAGAACCCAAATGCTCCCCTCAACTCCTTCTTCGTCGTAGGAGGTTGCACTAACTCCTGCGGACGGAATTACTACCAATTCCAGGATTTCGAAGCCAACGCTTACTGGAGAACTGGTACTCCCGGCACCGGGCCGCTATTTTGCAGCGACCCAAACGCGTATCAAGTCATGAGCAGCCAGCCTGCGGATGGAAGTTGTCCCGCACCGAAAGACGATCCCCTGGTTTTTCTCACATTTGATTCTCCGTCGGGAGGGGCTGTGACCTGGCAGCACGGTCGCCCACCATACCCTCCGGGCCCCCCCGTAATCATGAACGAGGACATCGGCGAGGACGCAACTACAGATCAGGGGACATGTTCCTGGAATCCCAATTTTGGCACCACCGGGAAACCAAGCGACTATCATCTCTTGAACCCGCCTCCCAACAACCCATTTAGTGTCAGCAAGACCAACGACACCATCGCCAATGCAGGTCGAACGAGCACGGGCACGGCCCCGATTGTGCCCGCCACTTTCCCCAACTATTCTTACAGCAACACCCAGTTCTAGCTGGACGCACTCCTGGAGTCTGTCCGGAACTTCCTGACAGACTCCGGGTCGGTTTGAACTGAAGACCGTGCATCAGCAAGAAATCTTAGTCGGCTCATTCAAACCGCGACATTGAAGCCTTTTCGCATTCCTTCATTACCTTCGTTATCTGTGGCCGGGTTACGCGCCAGACTAGAGTTGCAGTATGACACTCTCATCCATGGTAGTTTCTCGTGATTGGGCGGAAGTCAGTGTGTTGGAATGCATTCTCGGCGGTTTGCACATTGGTGTCGATGTGGAGACGGAGCCGAAGCGCGCTCGCGAAAAGCTGGCCAAATCTAAAGTTGACGCCTTGATCGTCGACTGTGATCTGGATGGGACAACCAGTTTCCTGGACGGTCTGGGCACTGGACTGAACGCGGTGCCGCTCGTCATTGTCAGCGGTTCGAATGGGCACACTAAGCTCGCCGATTCCGTCGCCACATTTGTTTTCAAGAAGCCGATCTCGGTGGAACAGGCTGTGCGCACGCTTTCAGCGGCACGCAACATGATTCTCGACGGCCGGCTCCGCTATAACCGCCATGCGCTTGATCTCCCAGTGACCGTCGCCTACGGACCGAGAAAGCGGGTTGAAGCTCATCTTACGAATCTCAGCCAGGGAGGCTTGGGCATTCGCCTGTCTCGATCAGTCGCCCTTCCGGGGCCGGTGCAAGTGAGCTTTCAGCTTCCAGAGAGCAAGGTTCAAATGAAGCTTCAGGGGGAAGTTGCCTGGATCGATAAGTTGGGCAATGCTGGAATTCGCTTTCTTGACATGAACTCTGAGCTGAAGCGCGACCTGAAACTTTGGCTGGCTCAGCAATATCTAGCGCATTAATCCTGATCTGAATTCTGATATTAGCGTCTATTGCTTGCTCCTCGCCCCCACTCTTCCGCAAAGGGCGCGGAAGGATGAGGCACCCTCATCCTTATGTGATTTGGTTTGTAGATTAGCGGAAGCGGGCTTCGAGCTCTTCGTCAACTGACAGTTCGATTTCAGACTCGGCGCACGCCAAGTGGGCCAGGCGTTCGCCGGGGGTGACGCCTATCCAGAATGCAAATAGAAACCAATAGAGGGCTACAAGGATAGACGCGATTCCCGTTGCTAGAAGGATCGTGAGTGGCCACGTGGGCAGAATACTGGTCATAACCAGCGAGACCACAGCGAAGAGGAGAACGGCACACAGCAGGATCAGGCCATCCAGCAGTTTCGTGAGAGTGCTCAGCGAAATCGGAACTGGGCACCACCGAAGACGATAGCGTCTAGGACGCGCCTCCGGAACCGACAGGGTCCGCGAGTTGACCAGCGGCTCGACCTGAATGGCTGGCCGCGGCGAAGCGGAAAACAGCAACTCGGTGGCACCCTCCGCGCGATTGCCTTCGACCGCTAATAATTCGCACGGAGAAAACAGATAAGCGGACGAGAGAATCTGGGTAAATATCCACTCTTTTAATAAGCGTTCAGAGCGCTGCTGCAGATCCAGAAACTGGACTCCGGCTTGTCCCCAAGAGTCCGTCCACGCGATTCGCCCGGGAACTTCGATCCTCACCCGTGGAGCCCCCAGCTCAAAGCGCAGATGAACCCGTTGGTTTGGAGTCATGGGAACGACGCTCTGCAGGGCGATCCCAAACTCGCTAACGTCGCGGAGTATGGCCCGATTTGTGCCATCCAGGGTGACGTGCGACAAAGTGCGAATCTTCTGCCGGTAAGGACGCTGCCGGTTGCGGGGCACGGCGTCAGCAGCTTCAGTCTCCAGGGGCTCGACCAGATTCGAGCGGGACTTCATCTTCAAATCTTAGCCTCGGGCAGAGGCTCTTCTCAGTAACCGTAGTGGTTCCGGTCTCCGAAGCCACGCTTTAGGAGGCAGTGCGGTGGATACTGGGCTCGGGCTCAGAAGTTCGAGCACGGTCGCGAGCCACCAGGCGATTGAGGTCGTAGCTGTAAGGTCCGTAGGCGCGGAAGGCTTGCTCATCAAACAGGCGTTTGATGCCGCAGCCCAGGCAAACCTGATAGGAGTGATCCTCGAAACGCACGGGCCAACTCATCTTACGGTGCCAGCAGCCGCGCAGGATCACCACTCCAGCCGCTCCCAGCCCGGTGGCAACCATCCCTATAGGCCACATCCAGCCCGACTTCTTTTTCTTTTCACTCAACTGCCAGAACCCGTGATCCTTCAAAAATTAAGAATATGCCCAATCCTAGGGGCATGCAATGGTCTTCGGAACGGCATGAATCAGAAAGGGTTCCCCGGCTTACGAAAGATCAAGGCTGCGCTCCTTACCTTCGTGCGCCGGCTATATTGCGATTACGGCGAAACCGCTGTACCTTACGAGTAATACTGCGGCCGAAGGCAAATACTCCCCAGAGGCCATCTGTCGGAGTACAAATAGGTGCACTGAAAGTATTCCCCGTGCGAGCGCCCGGCTCAGAGCTGGTTGTCTGGAAATAGGATTTCGCCATTTCGATGAGCGCAACCGTGAACAATGCGAGCTTGGAGTTGCTTAAGGAAGACGCCGAAGCGCTTCCCTCCTCTCCAAGCTCGCCTGCATCGCCAACCAACGGCTCGGGCCATGAGGCTTTGCAGGCTCTGCTGGCATTTTCTGCTCTACACGAAGAGATTCGCATCCGGCGCTCGAAGCAGTCGCGCGATGGTGAGTCCTCGAGCTCGCAGGATGATTGGACCATCGAGCAATTCGTTCTGGATGAAACCCTGCAACTGGTTGCAGATCGCGCGCTGGCCATCACTGGAGCTGACGGAGTAGCCATCGCCTTGGCGGAGGGGGATGCGATTGTTTGCCGGGCTTCGGCGGGAAGCATTGCGCCTGATGCGGGCGTGCGGCTCGATCCTAAGGCAGGATTCTCGGGAGAATGCCTGGTGTCAGGAAGCATTGTGCGCTGCGACGATGCTGAGTCTGACCCGCGAGTGAATCTGCAGGCTTGCCGCGGTCTCGGCGTCCGCTCCATGTTGGCCGTGCCTCTTTCGGCGAAACAAAGCGTGGTTGGGTTGTTGGAAGCCTTCTCCAGTGAGCCTTACGGATTCAATGACAGCGACGTGCGCAGCCTGAATCTTTTGGCTGAGCTGATTCTCTCTGCAATGAAACCGGAGGAAGAAGATCGCCTGCGGGAGATTTCAAGACGCGTTGTCCCTGTAGCTGCAACCGAGCCTAAGGTTGCGGAAGTCCAAAGCGAACGGCTGGTCGCGAACCTGGGCAACGGCGCCGAACCTGCGAGTTCAGAAAAAATTTGGATTGAACGTTCGGAACTGATTGCGGAGGAAAATTCTAAATCGAGCGATGCCATCGCCGAGGCGGAATCTGTGGGGCTCGATCGTTCCCGGCCCGGCCTTACAGTCGTGGCTGTCGTTGTCCTAGTCGCTGTAGTTTCGGGAGCGGGTGTGTGGTGGACCCTCGGCCATCGAGCACGATTGGTACGAGCTAGTGTTGCTTCGGTTTCGCAGGCGGCGCCGCAATCCACGCAACCCGCAACGGCATCGCCGGGGCCGCTGGCGGCTGTGGCACCGTCCGCAGTGGCGGAAGCCGATGATGAGAAGGAATCTCCGCCCGCGACTCCGGAAGAGGCCGGCCTGCTGCCAAAGATCACTGGCATTCGGCATTGGTCGTCGGCTGAATCCAGCACGGTGGTGATTGATCTGCAGGATCAAGTCCAGTACGAAGCTCATCGGCTTCCGAATCCAGAGCGAATTTATTTCGACCTGCACGACACTACCCTGGCGGCGGGATTTACGAGCCGCACGATTAGCGTCAACGATGCAATGCTACAACGAGTTCGCGTGGCTCAACCGATGGCGGGAGTCACTCGTGTAGTACTGGAAACCAACGGTGCGTCGGATTTCTCAGTGAGTTTGGAACCAAACCCGTATCGCCTGGTAGTCGAAGTGCGCAAGGCTGGAACCAATCCCCATGCCCGAAAGACGGTGGATCTTTTCACTCCTGCGAATCCCGGACTCTCGGACCAGGCTGCAATCAAGGCGATTCCAGCGGATGCAGTTTCCGGAAATCAGAAGGCGCTGAATCGAACTACTTTGAATCCGATTTCTTTGAACCAGATCCCTCTGAATCCGATTCCGCAAAGTGCTGCGTCCGCTACGTCTTCCAAACCAGTTTATGCCGGAGAACCACTCGCGCCCATCCAGGCGCCAAAGCTGCGGGTTGTGCTCGATGCCGGGCACGGCGGTTGGGATCTGGGAACGGTCGGGCGCAAGGGTCTGCTGGAAAAAGATCTGGTGCTGGATATTGTGGAGCGCCTCGGGCGTCTGGTCCAGAGCCGGCTTGGGGCAGAAGTCATCTACACGCGAAAAGATGACAGCTATCTTGCGCTCGAAAAGCGGGCTGAAATAGCGAACCGGGCGCAAGCCAACCTCTTCGTTTCCGTACACGCCAATTACAGCGATTACCCGTCGGCTCGCGGTGTCGAAACCTATTACACCAACACCTATTCCTCGGTGAAAGCGAGAACCGAACAGGATGACGCGGCCGCGGGACCGCAGACGATCAATTGGACGAATGTCGATATTCGTGAAAAGGTTCACGAGTCGCGACGCGTCGCAGCCAGCGTGCAACACGCGTTGTATGCGATGCTGGCTGCGGATAATCCTGGCCTGCGCAATCGCGGGGTCAAGGAAGCTCAGTATGTGGTGCTGACCGGGACCTCGATGCCTGCGATTCTGGCTGAAGTTTCGTTCGTCAGCAGCCCCACGGACGAAAACAATTTGCAGAGCTCCACCTACCGTCAGCAAATTGCGGAAGCACTCTACAGGGGGATTGCCCACTATCAGGGATCCAATCGCAATGTAAAGATGGCCACGGCGGCAAAGCCTGTGGGCAGATAGGATTTACGGGAAAAACCCGGCCTTGTTGCTCGGTTTCAAGTCGAGCGTCACGCCTCTGAGCACCGCCTCACACCCATTTCAACTCCCAATGTCGACGCCCGATGCCTCGGCCTTTGTCGACGACTATCCAGGAGCGAGTATCCCCAGTCTAGTCAGCGACGCTTAATTCTTTCCCTCTGGTCTCCGGCAGCAGGCAAACTGCCACAATCACGACCAAATACGCGGTCGCGGCGAAGACAGCGATCGCGTGTCCGAGAGAAAGGCGCGAACTCAAATAGCCGACCAGTGTGGGGAAAAGCGCGCCCAGCCCGCGACCGAAGTTATAGGCGAAGCCCTGAGCTGATCCGCGCACCCGGGTGGGAAACAGCTCAGTCAAAAATGATCCCATCGGGCTGAACAAACCAGATGCGAAAAACCCCAGCGGGAAGCCAAGCACCAACATTATTTGGTTACTGATGGGAATGTAGGTATAGACAGCAACCGTAAGAAACGACAACGCTGCAAAAACTATCAGCGTGGCTCTGCGCCCCAGCCGATCGGTGAGGTCTGCGCTGACCATGTAGCCAACGAACGAACCAGCAATTACGACACTGAGATAAGCGCCAGTGTTTAGGACTGAGAGTCCACGCGAAGTCTTCAAGTAGGTCGGTAACCAGGTAGTGATGGCGTAATATCCGCCCTGCGCGCCCGTGGCCATCAGCGAAGTCACGACGGTGATTCGCAAAAGATTGGGGCTGAAGATTTCGAGGAAGCGGCTGCGGTGGCCCATCCTTTCCAACTGCTGGCGTGTCTGGCTGTAGACCTCAGGTTCAGGTACGTACCGCCGGATGTAAAAGACGAGCAAGGCCGGCAAAATGCCAATCCAGAACATGGCTCGCCAGGCGATGGCCGCCTGCAGCACGGAAAAAAGCACGGTGTAGAAAATGGCGGCAAGACCCCAGCCGATGGCCCATCCGCCTTGTACCGTGCCGACGGCCTTGCCGCGATGCTGGGCGCGGATGGTTTCGCCCATGAGCACCGATCCTACGGCCCACTCGCCGCCAAAACCGAGTCCCTGCAGGCCGCGCGTCAGCAGCAGTTGCGAGAAGGAATGGGTAAATCCGCTGAGAAAGGTGAAGAACGCAAACCACACGATTGTGATTTGCAGAATGCGGGCGCGTCCAAAACGGTCCGCGAGTAAGCCGGCTAGCCATCCGCCGATGGCGGAGATGAGAAGTACAACTGCTGCCAGCAGGCCTGCTTCCGCCTTAGTGATGTGCCACGCAGCAATCAGGCTGGGAATGACGAAGCTGTACACCATGACGTCCAGGCCGTCGAGGGCCCAACCGCCGAACGTAGCGACCAGAGTGCTTCGCTCTCGCGGAGTGAGTTGCAGTATCCATGCAAGTTCGCGCTTTGCCGGCGGCTCATCCAGCGATCGGGGATAGGAAGATAAGGCGGTCACACGTGTCAACTCAGGGCGCAGGTTCGGAGCTCTTCAACGCGTCTTCGAGTCCCTGAGTGCTCTTGGCCGCGCTGCCTTCGACCACCCGCCAGCCGTCATCGTAACGGCGGAATGCCACCGTGGATCTATACTGCACACCGCCATCGTAAAGCGCGCCTCCAACTTCGTTCAGCGAGATCCACTTCCACAGGAATTCGACTTCGGCCGCAGCACCGCTCTTGCTGATCCCGGTTATTCTGGTTAGCTGTCTTCGCGCGACGGGCACGCTGAAATATTGGGAGTTCGCACCGTTGGGGATCAGATCGTGAAAGGTTTCAACCCCGATCGGAGTCAGCGTTACCTGCCAACACGGCGGAGGAGCAATGTCCGGGGGACAACGATCAGTAGTGCCGGTAATCCAGCCACGACGCTGCAACACCAGATATTCGGGGGAAACGTAATCCTTGTTCGAAATCACACCAGTGCGCAGCCAAAACAGTTGGGTACTCTTAAATGTGTCGGAGCTGGCAATCAGATCCGAAGCCAGACGGCGGGTCAGGAAGTCGCGAGGCGAGCAAGCGGCTGCGAACAACAGAAATCCCAAGGCGAGAGCGATTCGCAGTTTCCGCATGAAGTGAGGATCGAGCCTAATTGAGGATTGTAACTAAACGTGAGCCGCGACGCGGCAAGAAAGGGCGGTCAGTAATCTGCCCATCGAATTTAGGCGCCCAACGCCCCGGAATGGCCGACTTACACGACGGACAGCAACCGTCTGGGGTCAAGCGGTAGTCTTCGACGAAGTAGCTACGCCGCTTGATCACCGTATAGCCGCAGTTGTGGCACCGTGTATTTTCGTGATCCCCTACCACGCCCGGCAGATTTCCCGCGTAAATGTGGCGCAGTCCGGCCTGCTTCCCGATTTCGACGGCGCGCAGCAAGTCCTTCGGTCGCGTATTGTCGGGAGCTTCCATCTTGTAATCTTTGTGGAATGCGGTAACGTGCCAGGGAATATCAGACGAGACGCCGGCCAGAAACTCCGTCAATCCATGCAACTCTTTTTCGGAATCGTTGAAGCCGGGAATCAGTAAAGTGACAATCTCCAGCCAAATACCCATCTGATGGAGCGCGCGGATGGTGTCGAGGATAGGCCCAATGCGTCCACCCAACTCGTGATAATGGCGGTCGTCGAAACTCTTCAGATCGACCTTATACAGATCGATCCACGGACGCAGGTATTCCAGCACTTGCGGTGTACCGTTCCCGTTGGAAACAAATCCGGTAGTCAAACCGGCGGCGCGAGCCTCTTTGAATACAGCCACGGCCCACTCGCTGGTAATCAAAGGCTCGTTATAAGTGCTGACCAACACTTTTGCGCCCTGCCGGAGCGCATCCCGCACCAACGCTTCCGGGGATGCTTCGAGGGGTGGCGAAACTGCATTGGGATCGCGCAAGGCTTGCGATGTGACCCAGTTCTGACAGTAACCGCAGTGCAAGTCGCATCCCAACATTCCGAAGCTGTAGGCCAGCGCGCCCGGGTACGCATGAAAGAACGGCTTCTTCTCAATGGGATCGCACTGCACACCGCCGACATATCCCCAAGGGACGTAGAGAGTCCCGCCGCGGTTGTAACGGACCTTGCAAACGCCGGGCTGCCCCTCCGGGATCGGACAGCAATGGCCGCAGGCATAACAGCGCACCCGGTTGCGGTCGAGCTTCTCGTAAAGCTCGCCTTCCCGCACCTGCTCGTTGACAATGTCGCGTAGAGTAGCCAACGTAAGAGTCTCTGCTTTATATTCTAAACCCAAGTATCAGCGGCGATGTCGCCTCTTGGACGGGATTCCCTGCTCCCTGCGACCATCTTCAGCTCATTGCTTGGCCTTGATCCTCAGCTCCCGAGGTTGCAAACTCTTTCATCTTGACAATCACTCACTGCTAGCTCAAAGTCTCCGGGTTCGGCGGATAGGCCTGCGGGCTCTGCGCCAGCCTGTTTCTCCAATAGTCATCATGAAGGACACACCAGCACCGATCGATCACGCAAGGAGGAGTCACGTGAACCATTCCAGAGAGGCATCCAGCGGCGACACTGGGAAATCCGACCCCGGAGCGGAACAAAATAATGAGAAGGCCGGACGCACTGGTCGTGTCAACCGCCGTTCTTTTCTCGGCGGTGTGACTGCGGCTACCGTTGCCGCTGGCTTCCTGGGGCTGCCGAGGGTCGCCGATGCGAAAGAAATTGGACCGGAAAATCCAGTGCAGCGGCGGGACGACGACTTTAGCCGGCGAAATGGCGACGCTGTCGCGGAAAAACTACTGCCCCCCAAACACCCGACCAATGGCGATGAGGGGCGGTATTTCAACAAGATCGCGAACTTCTCCAAAGGATTGCCTCATGATGTTTTAGGCGAAGTGACTCTTTCTGCCTATACCGGACTAATCAGTGCTTTGAGCTCCGGCGCTGCCTCCGATTTCGCTGCCATCCAGCTGGGGGGCACTCTAAAGCTTTCCAATCCTCAATCCTCCTACGCCTATTGTCTTGAGGGCGCCGATTCCCACGTGGACGTGACCGCTGTGCCTCCTACTTATGCCAGTAATGAGCAAGGCAGCGAAATGGCGGAGAATTATTGGATGGCCCTGGCCCGGGACGTCGCGTTTGCCGACTACGACAGCGACTCGACCATTGCGGCGGCGGTTAGCGATCTCGGGACCTTCCCGGATTATCAGGGCCCGCAGCCGGTCACGCCGGACAATATTTTCCGCGGCTTCACTCCCGGGGATTTGATCGGGCCCTACGTCTCGCAATTTTTAGCGCTGCCCATTCCTTATGGCGCCATCACCGTTCCGCAACAGATCACTACCAACGTGGCCGGCGACGATCACATGACGGCGTACCTTGCGTGGTTGAATATCCAGAATGGCGGCGCTCCCACGGACAAGAACGTGTTCGATACCACGCCGCGCTACATCCGCAGCCTGCGCGACCTGACTGCGTACGTCCACAAGGATTTCAGTTATGAGTCGGGTCTGAACGCTGCCTTGATTCTGAACGGCATGGGCGCAACGCTCGAGCCGAACAATCCATACCTGGGCTATAAGACTACATCTCCCTTTGGGACTTTTGGCGCTCCCGATGTCCTTGATATGGTCGGTCGAGTGTCGGCGGCAGCTCTACGCTGCGTCTATTTTCAGAAGTGGTTGGTGCATCGGCGGGTACGTCCTGAAGAATACGGTGGGAACGTTCACAACCAACTGACCGGGCAGGGCAGTTACCCGATTCCCGCTCGACTGCTTTCATCCCCGGTGTTGCCGGCAATTTTTGCCAAGTATGGAACCTATCTGTTGCCGATGGCCTACGCCGAGGGTTGCCCGCCCCACCCGTCTTTTCCGCAAGGACATGGAACTCTGGCAGGAGCGACGGTGACGGTGCTGAAGGCTTTCTACAACGAGTCTTTCGAGATTCCGAATCCTGTGGTGGCAAGCTCGGATGGTCTTTCGCTCGATCCCTACACCGGAGGTCCGCTCACGATTGGTAATGAATTGAATAAACTCGCTGCCAACATTGCCCGGGCACGCGACGCCTCGGGGGTGCACTGGCGCAGCGATGGCATGAAGGGACTGTTACTCGGCGAAGCCCTGGCGATCAAGATCTTGAAGGATCTGAAGGCTAATTACTGGGAACAGTTCGCTGGCTTCCAGTTGACCAAGTTCAACGGCCGTACGATTATCATTTGAACTCGCACGCGTAATTTTGCGGTTCGATAGAAACGGCGTGTTGAGCAGGTCGACGTTTTTTCGTTTCGTTGCGGTTCTCGGCTTGTGAGCCCACGCGCAGTAGCCTTGATATTAATTCGGGCGATTCGGTCATCCCTGGTATAGAATGTTGCCGCTTCTCAACAGGAGGTCCTTATGCGCCTCGCTTTCCGCAAACCCATTATTCTGCCTACTCTCGCGATTCTAATTTTCTTGCTCGTCCCTTCTACTTCGCTGGCTAATCAGAAAGTCTATCTGACGTCGTGCTGCGGTGACGGCGCTACGGTTTCCATTCTTGACAGCATGATGCTTATGGAAATGGGATTCATCCCCGCCAGGACCGGAACCACTGCTGTTGCGATTGGGCCCGACAGCATGACCGCATACATTGGCCTGTCGAATGGCCAAGCTGGCGTGGTCGAGGAAGTAGACACGATGACGGGAACGGTCATGATGACCTTTCCAGCGGGGAATGGTGCCGCCGCGATTGCCATTACCCCCGACGGTTCTACCGGTTATGTTGCCAATAAAAATGACGGTAGCGTGACGATATTCGACACCGCTACGGGAACGATCAAGGCGAATCTGACGATTTTGCCGAATGGCGCATGTCTTGATGCCGGCATCTCGCCCGACGGGTCGAAGGCTTACGTCGTTTGCCAGGTAACAAATGGGAAGCATTCTCAAAGTGTTCTCGCCATTATTGCGAACAATCAAGTGCTGAAGGCGATCTCTCTGCCGGGATCACAGCCGTTCCCGGGAAATAATCTGCTGGCAATCACTCCCGACGGAACGCGAGCTTACATCGCAGGCATCTCCACTCAGAAGGAGACCGGATTTGCCGCGGTGGATCTCACTGCGGAACGCGTTCTGCGGTTCTTCGCGTTACCCAGCATGAGTTACGGTCTGGCCGTCCATCCGATGTTCCCCCATGTGCTGTTTTCTTCGGGCGCGGGCGTGCTGAATTACATTGATGCGGACACAGGCAAGATTCAGGGGACTACCAGTGTGGGCAGTTCCGGCAAGGGCGGTGTGGTCCCGTTCATGGGCGGAATGCGAGTGGCCGTGGCGAGCGTAGACGACGATGTGGTGGCGGTCGTCGACAATACCGACGGCCGGCTTGCTTCTACCATTTCCGCCGGCGCCATGCCCCAGCGTCTGGTGATTTCGAAGAACGAGATGATGTCGCTCGTGGGCACGACGTATACCACCGTTGTTCATGAGTTTGATGCGGTGACCGGCCAGCGGCTCGCGGATTTTGAGGCTGGCACAGCGCCTGCTGGACTGGTTCTCTCGCCGGATGGGTCGATGGCATACGTCGTCGATCAGGGCATGACCGGTTCCGGCAGCGGTAGCGGCATCGTGGCCCTGGACATGATGATGATGGGAGAGCGGCAATGGCGTATTGCAATTCCAGGCGCGTCGAGCGTGGCGATTCGGCCTGATGGCCGGGCGCTTTACGTGGGAAGCTCGACTGGCTCGGTGTCAGTCATCAATACACGCAATGGCGCTTTGGCTCACACCATTTCTCTGGGATCAATCAAGGGATCTCCGTCGCTTGTAGCATCGCCGGACAATAAGAGTCTCTATGCGACGTACACACAAACCGGTGGACAGAACGTGCTCTCTATTGTCGCGACTTCCACTAACAAGATTTCCGCAACCATTCCCCTCGGCGGTGGTGCATCTTCCGCAGGTCCCTTCCTGGCACTAAGCCCGGATGGCAGCCGGGGGTATGTGACCTTGATGAGCCAGAGTCAGATTGCGATCGTGGATTTGGTTCATCGACAATTGCTGCAAACCGTCAGCGTCGGTTCCGGCGTGAATCCAGCCTGCATCGCGATTCATCCCAAGGGCATGAGCGCCTACGTGGTTGCCAATAGCGGCGTGCTGGTTTTTGATCTTGCTTCGAACACCGTCGCGGGGACAATTCCAGTTTCGGGTACGCCGCAGAACGTGGCGTTCACGGCGGATGGTTCCATGGCTTATGTGTCTGTTGTTCAGGGGCAAGCAGCTGTGATCGATACTGCGATCGACCGCGTGATCGAACTACTACCAGCCGCGAACACGCTCGGGGTGACGATCTCAGCTCATTAGAGTAAACCGCAGGTGAGTCCTCCTGCATCGCCGATGTGGGACGCTTGCGTGGGGACGGGTTTCTGACCCGTCCAGCAATCCAGAAAGACCTGCACGACCGCCGCTTTGTTGGCGTTGCTCTCTGGCGGCGCTGCCCACACTCAACACAACGACCGGTCCCTAATTGTGAATTAGTTATCGGGGTTGGGCGGTTGCTTTAGCTTCTGTTCTTTTGCAGCCAGGAGCTCATTTAGCTCCATAACTAGTTTTTGGAACTTGTTGGTGTCGTGTTCGTTGCAGATGTGTTCGCACAACTCCATAATACGGTCGGCGTCTGATCGGGTCATCTTTCGGCCCTCATGTGGGAATTGATTCGCAAGAATGCTATTGAACCGCGGGGAGGTGCGTCTGTTCTGTGCCGGACAGTTCTCGACCCACTCAGCTGATTTTTTTCGCAGTCCGTGAAGCCACGAACGACTTTTCCGGCATTTATCCGGCACAAAAAAGTTTCCGCGTTCTTCTGGCCGCTGCACCGTGAGCTGAATTCTCACTCTGCCTTGCAGCTAAAAAATAGATGTGACGAATGACATTTTTCTAACAGATTTGCTCTAACGAATGTGATATACGTGATCGCCTGAGCTGGAGGATGTCATGCCCGGCGAGAAGAAAAGAGAAGAACGATGGTTGGAACTTTGCCAGCAGGCCGTCATCGAAAAAGACCCGACAAAATTGATGGCGCTGGTCGCCGAGATTAATCGCCTTTTAGAAGCCAGAGAGCAGCACCCCAAGAGAAAGATCGCTGAGACCGGCGGTTAGACTGCTTTCTCTTTTTTGCTTTTATTGCGTCCCAGTTTTTGCGGCCTGTTTGAGATTGCCACAACCTTGTCGATATTAACTACCGAAAACGGATATTCCGCAACCAGGCTTTTGAGACGCCCAGCATGCTCGCGTAAGGCTTCGCGGAGCTCGGACAGTATGGGCTGGAACTCGTCCGTATCGCCCGCGGCCACTGCTTGAGCACACAGCTCGCGGATTCGTCTTTCTAAAGTTACATCGAAGGTCACGACGCCACGACACTGTCCTGGCCAGAGGATGGGGAAGAGTTGAATATAGCGATCACATCTATTCGGCGGAGCGTCGCTCAGGCCGTAGGGGGAGCTCAAGCATCAACGCCCGCATGCGGCGCGAATGCTGACGAAGGGCGGTCTTCAGGTCCCGCAGAATTTCATTCCAATCCGGGGTCTCGGGCTTGGCGATAAGTTTGGCGCAAAGTTCCCGGATCCGATCTTCCAGTCGCCGATGCAAGCCCTGTCTCCCCGATAAATGTAGGAATAATCTCATAGGAACCTTCTAGGGTTCGATACGGTACATTCTGTAGAGATATGGGTTAGACGAGAGGCGCTTAGAGCAGGGACACAGCCCGTAAACGCAGTTCGCTTACCTATAATGTGCACCCGGTTGCATCTGCGGGGCCGAGTATTAGCGCGGGAACCCAGTCTAAGTCACTAATTCATAATGGTTTGATAAAGTTCGAGGTTATGGCGCTCAAGCTGCATTTCTCTGCTTGCCCGCTTGCCTGGGGCGCAGATCGGGGCCCAAATTGTTAAGCTGGACGAAAGATGCCGCGCTGACAAATCCGCTAATGTTGCCCGAACCGAAACCAAAGTCCAAGCATTCGTTCCTACCGGTTCTGATCGTACTGTTCCTGGTTTCCTATGGCTTGATGTGCCTATTGACAGTGGAACAGGATAAGACAATCGCTTCTCAGCGCTGGCTGATCACTTCTCTGCTGGGCGACAGCACGGAATTGAGCAACCTTAAAGGCCAACTTATACAGAAGCAGTATGCCAAGACGCAAGCTGCGGGAGCTGCATCCCAGGCTCAGGCTCCCTCAACCCAGGATTCTTTGACCCAGCAACCGTCGGCAAAACCGAAAGCGCAGGACTCGCCGGCAGGCAATGCCCACAGCCGCAACAAGGGCAAGGTTCAGAAGGGCTTCCCGCAAAGGCCGCCGCTCGGGATTTCGGACACTGTGGACGGACGCAGGATCGTAGAAACCATCTGAATTTTAGGACCCAGTAAAAGGTAGGATGAAAATTCTGGCATCACTCCTCCTGGCATTCTCTCTGCCAGGTTCGAAGGTCGCAGCGCCTCTGCGGGCTCCGATCGATTATCCGGTGGCTCGCCATGCCCGCGAGGGCGGTACGTGGTACATGGCTGAGAATGGTCATGCCGTGTTCTGCTATGGTCCCGTGATGCTGGTGAAACGGCCCAATGGCGAATTTCAGTATGTGGCGACTTTCTGCCGGGGCGATCAGGCGATGGTGCCGTTGAAAGACTGAGTTTCCAGCGCTGTCGTAAAAGCCACAAACCACAAAGGACACGAGGTTACACGAAGGAATGCAGTGCGGGTTCCTTCGTGTAACCTCGTGTCCTTTGTGATTTAGTGGCTTTTGTAGCTTGTTGCTCCTGTACATTGTTCTCATGGCCAAGTTTGAGAAGCATATTTTCATTTGCGGGAACCAGCGGCCGCTGGGACATCCGCGCGGATGCTGTGATCCGGCAGCGAAAGGCGAGTTGCAGAAATTGTTTAAGCAGAAGCTAGCGGAGCGCGGACTTAAGGGAAGGGTGCGGGCGAATCAAGCCGGATGTTTGGATCAGTGCGAGCATGGTCCGAATCTGGTCGTCTATCCGGAGGCGGTGTGGTATGGCGGAGTGACTCTCGACGATGTCGATGAAATCATCGACTCTCATATTGTGGGAGGCAAACCAGTGGAGCGGTTGATGCTACGTGAATCTTGCATCAACACGCCGAGTTGCGAGCATAAGCCCGTCCTGGCGAAGACACGGCCTTGAGGCCAAAAAACAAGTGAAGTGTGTGATTGCGTTCGTGCAGGGCCAGAATCTGTTCTGAAGTTGAATGCAGCGCTGAAAGCGCCGCTCCACCCAAATTCAGCCACATCAATTGCGGGTTAGTTCTCCTTCTTTCTTGCCTGCGATGGTGACGAATCGAATCACGCCCTCGCTGTCCTCAAAAATCAAGCCAGTTCCTTCGGAGTTCACGACCGCCGTGACCAGACGACCATAGGATCTCGGAATACCGCCACGCGTCGGGGTTTGATCGTAGCGGGCCAACTCTCCCTCTTTCATTCCGGTTACGCTGACGAAGCGGATCACGCCCTGGCTGTCCTCGAAAACCAGACCAGTGCCTATGGAATCTGCGATGGCTGTAACCAGGCGGCCATAGGATTTTGGGACGGTACCCTGGGTTGGAGGCCCGGCATACGCAACCGTTGCATTCCTGCTTCCGGCGAAGTATCCAGCGACTAAAAACAATGTGCTTGCGAGGACAAACAGAATCCTGTTTCGCATCCGACCTACACTCCTTGTTGCCGGTATTGTTGCCGGCACTGCTTGTCATTTTGGAAGAACAAGAATTTTGTGCATCATGCCCAGATCCTCGTGCAGCAGGATGTGACAATGAAAGACAAAAGTACCCGCGATGGTTGGATCGCGGAAATCCATGCGCATCTTTACGCTATGGTAAGGATGGCCCGGCCCCTCCCAGAAGGGAATCTCGATAGTGTCGCGCAGGTCCTGATCCTTGGCCGGTTTTCCGTCCACTTCTAATACTTTGAAATGGATCTGGTGCATGTGAAAGGCATGGGTCTCGAGGGCGCGATTTTCAACAGTCCAATCTTCCACGGCTCCCACGTGTGTCGTGATTACGGGCTTTTCGTTGGCCTTGAAAACCTTCTCCTTCTGTCCGTCCACGGTGATGTAAAACTGGATGGGGCCGTTCGTACCGCCAAATTCTTCCGAGAAGTAGAGTTTCCGCTGTGCGGTGGGCTTCAGTTGGCTCAAACCGGAAAACTTAATTTTTCCCATTGACATGCGAGGGGCAGGATTGGTGGACGTTGTCTCTTCTCTTGTCTCAGTTGTTTCCTCTGCATCTTTGCCGACTTGAATGGTTGCCAGTTGCTGCTCGAGATCCGGGTTGCCAGTCGGACCAGTCGAATAACCGAGGGATATCAGAACCGCCTCGTTGTTTTGGGGAGGAGCCTGCACGATAAACTCCGCACGGCCTGCAGGAGGCACCAGGATCGTGTCTTCGAATCTGGCCTTGGCCAGGGGATAGCCGTCGAGAGCGATCAGTTGCATTTTTTGCGGCTTTCCGTCAAACCAGAACTGCAACGGCATGAAGTCCTGGATGGTTGCATTGGCCACCCGCCAGAACTGTTTTTCATTGGGCTTCATTTTGATGATGGGAGACGGGAAGGTCGGAAATCCTGCGACCTGGTAATTAAGCGTTAGCTGGTAGGGGCCGGGCACCCACGGAACCAGATACTGCTGCCGGACAACGAAGACGCGCTCGGTAAGTCCGGCCACCTCTGGGCGAACCTTGTCCATGCCCTCGACAACTAATGCCCCGGCTGCGCCGCCATTCACCTGAAACTCGGTGAAGCCATGCACGTGCGGGTGGTACCAATAGAGGCCGGGCGGCTCGTCCTTTGGGATCTGCATGTCAAATCGGAAGGCCGGTTTGTTAGGTTGAATGAGAGTTGTGAGGACATCATCCTGATGACAGATGGGCGGAACATTCAGCCCGTGGAAGTGAACATTGGTCGATGATAAGGTCGGGGTTCCGGTGTCGCCGCAAGTCGGCACGCCCGACATATCCATCCCGCCCATCTCCGAGGAGTCGTCACTGCTCTCAATGCGATCTTTGACGTCAAGAACCAGATGGTCGCCCTGGTTAAGGCGCAATGTCGGAGCCTCTATCTCTCCTTTGGCGTTCTGGTAGTTCAAACAGTAGTGATTAAAACCGGCGGTATCGACCGAGTGACGCATAGTCAATTCGGCGTTCAAAGTGCCATTCGTGCTAGTAAGACTGAGTGCGTCCTGCACTATGGTACCGGGATCGGGGCGCGCTGGACACTGCGCCTCCAGAGTTGCAAACGAAAATCCACATACCACGATGGCGAACAAATATTTAAGCGAAGAGCGCATATTCAACTCCTTATACTTCTCTCAACATGTCAAAATTGAGATCGTTTACCTCGCGTTAGAACGGCCGAGGCGGAAAAGCTCCGATTGATAACAGACCCGGACTGTTGGGATCCGCGACCGGCGAGCTAGACGACTCCTTCAGGGTGCATTTTCCCTTCGCCGATTTCACGTTAATCTCGCCAATGGAGGACGGAGCGCCGTACTCGGCAACATATACGACTCCGCCAGTCCCAGTGGTTTTGTCCAGGGCTAACGATGCAACGTAAGACCAATTAGTGACGAAGCCTTTCAGAGGCTGGGACACACAACCCTTTGAAAGTTTGCCAGTGCTCTTATCGAAAAAAGCGGCCGTGATGGTGCCGCCCTGATTGTTACTGATGTAAAGCAGGGTCTCATCCGGACTCAGCAGAACATTACTGGAATTGATCCCTTTTCCCAATTCATAGACTACCGTCGGCGTCAACTTGCCCGAAGAAATGTCTGATACTTCCACCGTGGTGAATGGGGACGTATCGCCGAAGATCGCGTAGTGTCCATCCTGCGTGATGTCGACGCCACTGGGGTAAGTGTTGCCGCGGCGCGAACCGGTGGAATTCTGTTCGTCGCCATTCGATTTGGGTACGCCCGCCGAAATGTCGAAGGATTCTATCGAGCCGTCCCCGTAGGTGACGACCATGATGTTCCCATGGATGACCATTCCATCGATCACACCGCGTTGCAGGCCGACAACTGTAATGTCGCTAACGAATTTGATTTTGCAGCCAGGCTGCACCCGAAAAGTTCCAATGGTGTTCGAGTCGGTGAAACTGGCGTAGAGGTAGTGGGCATTGATCGCTAGGCCAATGCCGTTTGAGGCGCCCGTGTCCTTACTGGAGCCGATCGCATGGCCACCAATGGTCAGGGTCTTGATGGAGATTCCTTCGATCTCGCCGCCCTGGGAGATCGAAGCATAGGCACAATCTAAATTTCCGTTTTGAACCACATTGACGCGATTGGCTGCGAAATAGCCGCCCGCGATGCCACCTCGGCCGGTCAACACCTTCGCTTTCAATGTCAGTTGACCACCCGCGCCCACGGTGAAAAAGCTGACACTAGTGGCCAAAGCAGGGGGCACATCATCATTGGTAACGACGTAATGGGGATTGCCCGCACCGAGCGCAGACGCGCCAGCGACCGAGATCCCGACCACCAACGCCATCAAACGCAATAACCAAGATTCAAGGGATGTTCTCATAATTCTTCTTCTTATTCCGCACGTGGCAAGAACAGTGCCGATCAAGGTAATCATGAGTGTCGTGGAAGTTCAAGAGGAAATGGGTAATTAGCTCGCGACACAGCCAGTGCGGTTGAAAAACTTTGCCGAATAGTGGAAAACAGCATCCTATTCGCTTGGCAGCAATCTTGGCGGACTTGGAACCTAGGCAAAATCTAACGTGAAAACAATTCCGCCGAACTAATTTTAGTCTCACCACGCCCAGAGGCGCAGCCTACAAGTTGAGGATTGTCATCTCTCCCGCGGTTGTGCTACGGTAGTGGAAAGTTCACGCCTTCAGAATCCACAATCACAGTCGCGCCGGGTTGTGGGCCCGCGAAAAAAGCGTGTCGGACAGGTGGTGCTATGGTTATGAAGGATGCCATTGATTCCATGCCGGACGAACGGACGATCGAGCCGGACAGTTTTGCCAACCGGAAACTGATCCGTCCGTCGCTCACCCGCAACGACCACAACCATTCGTCCGCACCTGTCGGAGAGCGCCGGGATCGCCCTGAGCGCTCCAATGACCGGAGTGACCGCAACGGAGGTGGACGCAAAGCGTCCCCGCCCGAGCAAACCAACGCCGAGAATTTTTATTATCAGAAGCAGATGCAGGCGAGAACGCCGATGGTGATCGTACTTCGCGATGGCGAAGAGATCCGCGGCGTCATCGAGTGGTACGACAAGAGTTGCCTCAAGATAAACTGCAACGGTTCCCCCAACTTGATGATTTATAAACCCTCGATCAAGTACATGTACAAGGAAGGCGAGAACGCAAGGAAGTAATTCACACGTTCAGGCTTCAGGAACTGAAGCATCCTTTCAGAGTACAAAGCATGATGTTTGTAGAGCCGAAGCCTGACGCCTAAAGTCTGAAGCCGATCCTCCCGATTTTGACTGATGAGATAACCCCGTTGACAATCTCCCATATCTCCCTTAGCATCAAGCACTTGATACCACTGTTCTGATCCATCGCCGGGGGGACCGCCTGTGATCAAGCTCGATATCATCAACGAAGTGGTCAATAAAACCGGAATTACTAAGACCAAGGCCGAACTGGCCGTGGAGACAGTTTTCGGGAGTATGAAACGTTCGCTCGCCAAGGGCGATCGCATTGAGCTTCGCGGGTTTGGCGTCTTCAATGTCAGGCCGCGCAAGACTGGCATCGGGCGTAACCCGCGCACGGGTGCCGAGGTTTCAATTCCGCCGGGCAAAGCCGTGCGCTTCAAGCCAGGCAAGGAGTTGCAGTCCATCGACTGAGCGCGGTTTCTCGCGTACGATGGAAGACAGGGGCGCGACCGCCCGCACTTGCTTTGGCCTGATATGGCGCGGAATCTTGATGCCTGAATTTCTTCCCCCAGTTTCTTCTTCTTCGACCACCGATTATTACCGTCCCGTCGAAGTCTTCGTGGTGCAGCCACCGAAGCAACGTTATTGGCTGCACATTGCGCTGCTGCTGGCCACGATCTTTACGACGCTTGTAGTGGGCGCGCGCATGGAATTCAACTTCCAGCACAATATACCTGCGTTCTCGCTGGGCGACGACGAACTACCGCTCCTCCCGGTTCGGTGGGCAATGGCCGACACCTCGCGGCTGCTGCTGGGGGTGCCGTTCGCCTCCACGCTGATGTTGATTCTTCTGGCGCATGAGATGGGACACTACCTCTGCTGCCGATACTATGGCGTGAATGCGACTTTGCCCTTCTTCATCCCCGCACCTACATTGATTGGCACGCTCGGCGCCTTCATCCGTATCCGTTCCCCCATTCGCTCCCGCGCTGCGCTGTTTGACATTGGAATCGCTGGGCCGATTGCCGGATTCATAGTGGCCGTGACGGTGCTGATATTCGCTCTACCACTGTCCAAGGCAATGCCGCTGTCCATGCCTGGTCCCTACATTCAACTGGGATACCCGCTGATTTTTCGATTGGCGTGGTACGTTCTGCCATTGGCGCAACTCAAAGCGAGCTCTACGTCTGCTTTGCATTCGATTTATTTTCATCCCACTGCGATTGCTGCCTGGGTGGGGATGTTCGCAACCGCGCTCAATCTTTTGCCGGGGGGCCAACTTGATGGCGGACACATCGTTTTCTCTCTCGCGCCACGCGCGCACAAGATAGTTTCGCGGCTGACTATTCTCGCGCTGATCCCGATGGCACTTTACTTCTGGGCGGGTTGGCTGCTTTGGGCGATTCTGTTAAGGATCAGCGGCATGAGGCACCCCATGGTAGCGGAATGGCCAGGAGTGACCGGCATCCGACGATGGATTGCGGGCTTGGGTCTTGTCATGTTGATTCTTACCTTGGCACCAGCGCCCTTCGCGAATAGCTCACTGCTACAAGTCTTGCGCGAGTTGCGGGGGCAGTAGGAGTCCTGCGAACCTTCCCTTCCGCTTGCGAGGGCAGGATGCCCCCGCGACAGCCGGCAAGATGCCAGCGCTACAAATGGTCTTCAATTCCTGCGAAAAGATCCGTTTCCTGCTCAATTAATCCCGGAGTAATCCTGGCAACGAGATGGAACATTTCTTGCCGCCCGCGCTGGCCCACATGCGATTCGAAGAGAGACCAAAGAGGTGCTTGGCTAGTGTGAGCCTTGAACGCGGTGATTTTTGTATCAAGGTAATCCCCAATTTCAATGATCGCCGTGGCTGGCGGCAGCGTGACCGGTTGGCGATCAGGCAGAGTGAAGTTCGCGGTACCGTAGTAGAGCTTCTGGGTTCGGTGCGGTTGGATTTCGTCTGTGATTTGGTCGGGATACCGGTTGGTGCGTCCTGCCCAGTGGAATGCCAACGTGGCGAAGACCGAGGCCATGGAATGATCTGTGTGGCCGGTCACGGAACCGTCCGGTCCGAAAGTAATTAACACCTGCGGACGGAAGCGGCGAATGTGAAGAGTCAAATCGCGCACGACCTTTTGCAGATCCTGACGGTGGAGTTGGCCGTCGGGATAATCCAGCACGATCCCTTGGGACACTTTCAGAATTTCACAGGCGGCAGCGAACTCCTTCCGCCGCCCCGCCGCTAAATCCTGGTCATTCGCGACGCCTCCACGATGGCTTGCAGCCTGCCCAGGCGTGAGACAGAGTACGCACGTCTCAACACCACGATCACGATAGAGGCGCAGAGAACCGCCAAAGCCTCCGGCCTCGTCGTCGGGGTGGGCGGTTATGCACATCAGGCGCAGCATGGTTTCATTGTAACTTGAGGGTTGTCGTCAGCCCGCTTGCGGAAAGTATGCAACATCTTGCGCTTGTCATTTATGATGACGGAGTAAAATGCTTTCACAACGGGGCGATTTCGCAATAGAATAAGGCGGCCATTGCGGTGGAGCTCGCGAATTTTGGGAATATGGGTTCCCTCCGGAATGCACGGGCGAAGACGCCCGCGCCTGTATTTGACTGGAGCAGTTCGTGCACGTTCTTTTGACCACAGATACGTTGAGCGGAGTGTGGGCTTACACCCAAGAGCTCGTCGCGGGCTTGGTTAGCCGCGGAGTGCGAGTCACGCTGGTTAGTCTGGGCGACATTCCCCTGCCGCAACAAACTTCGTGGATGAACGAACTGCAAGGTTTTGACTACCATCCGACTGCGTTTCGTCTGGACTGGATGCAGGAAGCTGAACAGGATCTGACGGAGTCTTCCGCATATCTCACAGCGCTGGTCAGGGAACTCAAGCCCGATCTGCTGCACCTGAATCAATTGTGTTATGGAAACCTTCCGGTTGAGACTCCACGCCTGGTCGTGGCTCACGGCGATTTGATCAGTTGGTGGAAGGAAGTACATGGGCACGAACCCCGGGAGGGTCGTTGGATGCGCTGGTATCGGGAGGCGGTGGCACGCGGCTTGTGGCACGCAAGCGCCGTGGTAGCGCCTTCGGCATGGATGCTGGACGCGATTCGCAGTTGCTACGCCCGTCCCAGACGAGATGCGGTGATTTACAACGGGCGAAATCCAGCTTCGTTTAATCCCTACGTAAGCAAGGATGATTCCGTTCTATCGGTCGGGCGCATGTGTGATGCTGGCAAGCAGGTAAGCTTGTTGACCCAATATACCCACCCCTTGCCGGTCTGCATTGTTGGCGCCGAGGCAGCAGTTGCAGAGGCTAAGGTTCCGATCCGCACCGATGTGAAGCTTGCAATCGATCAAATATCCGTGGCTATAAAAGGACCGCAGACGGAAGCACAACTGCGCACCTTGTACAGCCGTGCCTCGATTTACGCAGCGACGTCAAGATATGAGGCGTTTGGGATGGCTCCATTAGAGGCTGCGTTCTCGCGATGCGCCATCGTCGCCAATGACATTCCTTCATTCCGTGAGATTTGGGGCGATGCCGCAATCTACTTCGAAGCCAACGACGCGTCGAGTCTGGCGGATGTGATTCGACGAATGCATGACCACCGCGACCTGTGCCGCGGCTACGCGACCAGGGCCTATCAGCGGGCGCGCGAATGTTTCACCGCCAAGCGCATGATCGACGAGTATGTCAGGCTTTACCATAGCTTGATCGGAGCGAAGGTTGCAGTGGCGTGAGAGCTCTCGGCTCTCGGCTTCAGGCTTCAGGCTTCGGGCTTCGGGCCTTAGGCTTCAGCTTCGTGGCTTTCGACTTCTAGCTCTCGCCTCTAACTTCTAGCTTTCTGGCTTCAGTGTGGCCTTCCCGCGCTCTGTCATTCCGAAGGGGCCTTATCCCCTGAGGAATCTGTATTTCTGTGGTGACCAGTGAGTCGGTTAGGAACTACAACCGCTAAGCTGTTATCTTCATATCTCTGACATTTTCGATTGGAGGACTCATGGCTACAGTCAAAATCACCGTCAGACCTAATGGCCCTTATCGCGTGGAAGCTCCTGAAGGTTCCATCGAACTAGTCGACGCTAACGGCACCCAATATGACCTGACCGGTAAACCGGCCTTTTCACTGTGCCGTTGTGGAGGGTCAGTCAATAAACCATTTTGCGATGGAACGCATAGCAAGATTGGGTTCCAAGGCGCAGAGTTAGCGGTAAAGAAGGCGGAGAATCCGAACTGAACCACCGGGTTAAGCCTGATCTTACGGACTGAAATGAACGACTAGCTTGACCTTGGTTCGCGAACCCATTGGCTCGTACTTCCACTTCCTGATCGCCCGAACGGCGGCTTCGCCTAGAATCGGGTTACCTCCGGTAACGGTAGCGCCTTCGACAGCTCCGGTCGAGGAGACGGTTGCGTCTACCCGTACGTAGCCGCCAATACCCACGCGTTTCAAATCCGCTGGGTATTCCGGCTCAACCCGATACACAAGTTTCCTCTCGTGACTATCGGTCTGAGCGTGTAGTGCAGGCGCAGTTAGCGTTGTCAGGACTAAGAAACTGATCAGCGCGAAGCAAAAGGTTCTCGACGGATAATGGAGGCGTGCCGGTCTGCGAATTGAACCTTTATTGCGCACTGAGATCCCATGGGAGCGGGCGAACCAACTTAAGCTTAGGAGTTTTCAAAGTAGAAGAGTGCCCACGAGTACGCAAGATTACTAAAGTAAGCGGCGGATTCAGGATTCGACCAACGAAATACGTGCGATGAGAGTGAGCCCGCTGTTGCAGTTTGCGAGCGATCCTGAATTAGTGGATGGTTTTGGTCTTCCGTGACATGTAATCCATCAGCAAATACTGACCCAGCGTGTACGGTGTGGTGAAGTAGGCTTTGCCCCGGCACATTTCCGTGACCTTCTGCACGAACTGCACCAGGCCGTGATCGGACGCGAGCATGAACGTATTGATCAGGACGCCGGCGCGCTTGCACTTGGAAACTTCTTCCAGGGTCTGGCTCACGACTAGGGGATCGAGGCCGAAGGCGTTCTTGTAAATACGGCCGTCTTCGAGCGTCAGCGCGGACGGCTTGCCGTCGGTAATCATCACAATCTGCTTCATGTCTTTGCGCTGACGCTGCAGAATGCGTTGGGCCAAGCGCAAACCCTCGCGCGTGTTGGTGTAGTACGGGCCTACTTTTACGCGCGCCAGTTGGGAGAGGGGTACTTCCTCGGCGGAATCGTGAAACAGGATAAGCGACAAGGAATCGCCGGGGTATTGGGTGCGGATCAGGTGGGACAACGCCATGGCGACTTTTTTCGCTGGCGTGAAGCGGTCTTCTCCGTAAAGAATCATGGAGTGTGAGCAGTCCAGCATGAGTACCGTCGCACAAGATGACTGGTATTCGCACTGATGCACCTGCAGGTCGGAGTACTCGATGTTCAGCGGGAGATTCATACCTTCGCGCTGGATGGCGCTGGAGAGCGTGGCGGTTATGTCGAGATTGAGTGTATCGCCGAACTCATACTGTCGCGAAGCGCCGCTGGCCTCGATCCCAGTAGCCAGGTCGCGCGTGTCATGACGGCCGAAACTGGATTTTCCCAGTGACCCCATCAGATCGCGCAGCGTTTTGAAGCCCAGGAAGTCCAGGCTCTTGTCGGTAATTTCAAACTTCACCTGCTGCTGCGCCTCGCCCACCTGCCCACCTACCCCGGATTGCCGCGAAGGATCCTGGGGCTGGGCGTCGTCGATGCTGATGTAATCCTCTTGCTGCATGCGCTCGATCAATTGATCGATGAGTTCATCCAGTGTGCCTTCCATCTGCATCTGCTGAAGTTGCTGCCGCATTTGTTCATCGAGCAAGTTGCTATCGAGCAAGGCCTGCTCAATGGCGCGGCGGAGATCGTCCAGCGTCTGCTCGCCGTCGCCGAAATCGTCATACATGTAATTCTGGAATCCGCTCTGCAATAGATAGTCGGAGAGCGCGCTGAGCAGGTCTTCCATGCTCATTTCGCCCGCTGGATTCGGAACGTATTTGCTGTAACGAATGCGTTTCATAGAAACAGTCGTCGGTGGTTAGCCGTTGGTCAAAGCAAACTGCAGATTCCTCGCTTCGCTCGGAATGACGGTTTTACGCCGTTGTCGTGGCCAACGACCAATGACCACCGGCCAACGACTAGTTAAACGACCTTCTGCCGCGAAACGGTACATCTTCGCGTTCAAAGGGCTTTTCCGCAACTTTTGGCGGCTTTTCCCCGGCGCTGAATAGACGCTCTTCGTTTCGCCCGATGCGTTTGTGCGCGTGCAGGCCTTCGAGTACAAATTCAGCCGCTGAAACTTGCGACTCTGGGCTTTCTTTCGGTCCGACGTTGAGCTTGACCAACTTTTCCATCAGTCCTTGAATGCCGCGCAGCGATTGCAGGGCCTCGCCTGCGCCGGCGGTGTCCGCCAGTTGAATCTCCCCTCCTAGATCGAACCACTGCACAACCTGATTCATGTCCGTGCCTTTGAAGTATCCGTCATACGTCTTGGCGATGGCGGTGCGAATCAGTTCGCGGCTTACGTGGTCCGCGCCCTTCATCTCGCCTTCGTACTCCAGTTCGAGTTTGCCGGTGATGGCAGGCATGGCCGCATACACATCTCCGATGCGGGGCACTACCAACTTCTCATCATGGCGGATGGCGCGGCGCTCGGCGTTCGAGATCACATTCTCCATGCAAGAAATAGGCAGACGCTGGCTCACTCCCGAGCGTTTGTCGACCTTCTTGTCCTCGCGGGCGGCAAAGGCAACTCGCTCGATGACTTCCTGCACGTATTTCGGAATATGCAGTTTGTATCCGTCACGCTTAGTCCACGCCTCTTGCGTGGTGATGGCAATTCCCTCTTCGACGGACGCCGGGTAGTGAGTGCGAATTTCTGAGCCGATACGATCCTTCAGCGGAGTAATGATTTTGCCGCGAGCTGTGTAATCCTCAGGGTTGGCGCTGAACACCAAAGCGACATCGAGCGGCAGACGGATGGGATAGCCCTTAATCTGCACATCGCCTTCCTGCATGATGTTGAACAGACCGACCTGAATCTTTCCAGCGAGATCGGGCAACTCATTAATGGCGAAGATACCGCGATTGGCGCGGGGCAGCAGTCCGTAGTGAACCGTCATCTCGCTTCCCAGTTCGTGGCCGCCGCGGGCTGCCTTGATGGGATCGATATCGCCAATCAGGTCCGCGATGGTCACATCGGGCGTCGCCAGTTTTTCGACATAGCGATCTTCCTGGGTGAGATACGCAATTGGCGTGCCGTCACCGTGCTTCGCAACTTCGTCGCGGCAGCGGCGGCAGATCGGCGAGTAGGGATTGTCGTGAATCTCGCAACCAGCAATATAGGGCGTCTCTGCATCGAGTAAAGTGGTCAGAGCTCGGAGGATACGGCTCTTGGCCTGCCCGCGAAGTCCCAGCAGAATGAAATTATGACGCGAAAGAACGGCGTTGATGATCTGCGGCACCACGGTGTCGTCGTAGCCGACGATTCCGGGAAATATCGGTCCACCCTGACGAAGTTTCGCGGTCAGGTTGTCGCGTAATTCATCCTTCACGCGCCGGCTTCGTAAACGTTCTTCAGAAAATGGACTGTGGCGTAATTCGCCGAGCGTCCGAGGAAAACTCATGATAGAAAAACCCCCACTGCCTCTGGCCAGATTATACGCCCGCTCTGAATGTTATCCCGCGTGTCCATTTCCTCCGGCTTTCCGGCGTACGTGAAGCGTGCGGCGCATAGTAGGTAGGATGTTTTCAAAGAACAAAATGATGGCTCGTAGACGCTCGGCTTCCGATTTCATCCCGAGTAATGTTTGTTTGAAGTCTAGATCAAGAGGAAGCGAGCCGGCGAGGTGGAACGAGAGTTGGCCCTCGTCGACTTCCATGGACTTCTCCGGCTCCGCTCCGGCAAGGGTCATGATTTCTCCGTGCAGTTTCATAGCTTCCGCTATTTCCTCCTGCCTGACAGCGCCCGGCTCGTCCTGCAGGTACAGTACTTCGCCCTGCAGAAACGCGCGCTCCTGGTTTAGTTGTAAAACCTCGAAACGCGCACGGCCCTCAGTCACGATGTCCATGCGGCCGTCGGGGTATTTCTTGGTGACGGTGAGGATCTCCGCGGTACAGCCGATCTCGGCGAGCTCCTGCTCTTTGCCTCTGAGAACGCCGAACGGTTGGCTGAGGTCGAGGCATTCGGAGATCATCTCCCGGTAGCGCGGTTCGAAAATATGCAGCGGCAAGGGTGTGCCCGGAAGCAGAACGACGTCGAGCGGAAACAATGGCAGCAGTGGGCTCAAGAACAGTCTCCGAGACCTTCGCGAGGCGAATTCTAGGATTGTACGCCAGAGGTTGTCCCTCGCCGCGCTTGACTTTAGGAGCGTTGAGAGAATAGAAGCTCGACATGGGATCGAGCGTGCAACTCTCGGGAAAAGTTGTGGTCATTACGGGTGCATCGATGGGCATCGGCGAAGCGCTTGCCAAGATTTTTGCTGATGGTGGTGCGAGCGTGGTAATGCTCTCTCGCGATGCCGAGCGCGCTGAGGCGGCGCGGACGCGGATCGGGCAGATTGAGCGCACCCTTGCGCTCGCGTGCGATGTGCGTAATCGTGAGGAGATTGATCGGGTCGTCGGCCTGACCCTGCACCATTTTCAGCGCATCGACGTTTGGATTAATAACGCTGGCCACGGGATACTGGATTCGATCGCTCACGTCAATATGGCCGCGTGCCGGGAGACGTTCGAGACTAATTTCTTTGGTGCACTCGAAGCCATGCAGGCAGTGATTCCGGTGATGAAGCAGCAGGGCTCGGGCGCGATCGTCAACATATCGAGCGTTGCGGGACATATTCCGCTGCCGTTTCATGCGGTTTATAGCGCTACCAAATTTGCTCTGAATGCGATTGGCAAGGCCGCGAGGATCGAACTCAAGAGTTCCGGGATCAACGTGCTGACTGTGTGTCCGGGCTATGTGCGCACAGCGTTCGGCGCCAACGCTCTTAAAGGCGAAGAACAAAAGCAGGTGCGGCCTGCCCAAGTTAGAGGAGTCACAGCCGAGCGCGTTGCCAAGGCGGTGCTTCGAGGCTACTTGAAACATAAGCGTGAAGTCGTTGTCCCTTGGACGATGCATCCGGTGATTAAGCTGTATCAGCTTTTTCCAGGATTGGTGGAATGGTCGATGGTGAAGATGACGCGTCAGCGTGGCTAAGGCGCCGCAACAGGCTTTGCCATCCGGAGCGAAAGCGAGAGATCTGCAGCCTCTTGCAATTTAAAAACTGCAGATTCCTCGTCGCTTTCGCTCCTCGGAATGACACGGTCAAATGGGTGGGCAGCGTGACCCGTTACGAAGCTTTCAGCTCCTCCAGCATCGTTGTCATTTCCGACTGCGCATGAGTATTCCCGGTGCGCCGGGCGGACGAGATTCCCTCCACCAACATTTTCTTGGCTTCATCCACTCGATTCGCACTAACCAGGGCCTGGGCGGCCATAAAGTATCCGGCCGTGTAATCGGGATGAGTGGAGAGCAACTTCGCAAATTCCTCGAGCGCGCGTTCCACTTCGCCCGCTTTCGAGTGCTCCATGGCGAGGCCGTAACGCGCGAAGGCATCATTTGGGTTCTGCGAGAGAATTTCGTTCAACATTGCCAGTCGGTCCATAGGATCAGCTCTGAACAATTAGCATTTGGCTTCCAGCGCTCACGCTCAGCCCACGCCGTATGTAAGGTTACTACAAGGCTGACGCCGACTCGTTCAGACGAATTAGCTTCCACACTAGCGATCTATTTCATTGCTGAGTACAATGGGCCTTCATCCTTCAACAGGAGTATTTCCCGGGTGGCCTGTCCGTTTTTCATGCCAACGAGCAAGCTGGAAGATGGCGGATGGCTTCATCCTTCGCGGCTACCTTTGGGTGGCGGATGGAGTGGCCACTGCTGCGCGCCGGGCCATGAGGGCGCGGAACCGACGAATCATGAACTGCGGGAGCTTTGCAATCTGGGTTACGCCGCGGGCTGTTCGCGGCTACCCCAAGAACGCGCTTGCGACGCGGTGAGGTTTTCGATCTCTCGCGACCAGGGTGCGCTGCTACAGCTTTGGTTCATATGCGAATCAGGACATCGTCCTGCGAGTCACGGAACCCTGGAATATGACCTCTCGGTTGGTCAGTGGATCTCCTCGCATCCTGATTTGCGCATTCAGAAAATGGCAGAGTGTTACTTGCAATCGTACTTACTGCGTAGGATCCAGCCCGCGCCTGCGAGTTGCGGTTCGAACCCAATTACGTGAAACCAAACCCCATGAACCAGATCGATGATGTGAGGCAACCGCGGCCGGTGCGGGATTCGCAGTCCGAGATGTCAGAGATTGTTCTGCCCAATGATGCCAATCCGCTCGGCGCTCTGTTGGGCGGACGCCTCATGCACTGGATTGACCTGGCCGGCGCCATGGCCGCGCATCGCCATGCGCGCAACTATGTGGTCACAGCGGCAATTGATCACATGGATTTTTGGGTTCCCGTGCATGTCGGGGATCTTGTAATTCTGCGCTCCTCGGTGAATCGTGTATTCCGCACTTCGATGGAGGTAGGAGTAAAGGTCTGGGTAGAAAACTATATCGCGGACGACTGCCATCACGTGGGGTCAGCGTACTTGACGTTCGTGGCTATCGACGCCGGCGGCCGCCACGTCGAGGTACCCGCGGTCATCCCTGAGACCGACGATCAGCGGCGGCGCTATGAAGATGCCGGACGGCGCCGGGAGATCCGCCGGGCCGAACGGGAGCGCCGTCGCAGTAACGTGCGCTAGTAGGGACGTTGTCTCTACAAAGTTTTTGTCCATGTAGAGACGCAGCTTGCTGCGTCTTTCTTTGCTAAACACTAACTTCGAATGAATTCTCGTCTGAAAGGCAAGATCGCCATCGTCACGGGAGCGGGCAGCGGCATAGGACGCGCCTGCGCTCTAGCTCTGGCACACAATGGCGCAAAGATGGCACTGGTTGGCCGGCGCAAAACTCTTCTTGAACAGGTTGCTGGTGAAATTGGCGACTCAGCTCTTGTGATCGCGGCCGATATCTCGAAGAGAGACGAACTCGCCAGTGTCGTCGAGCACACGGTGGCGCGTTTCGGCGGCCTGAATGTTTTGCTGAATAACGCCGGAGTGCTTCACATCGGAACCGCTGAGCAGATCACCGAAGAACAGTGGGACGAAACGTTTAATGTCAACGTTCGCGCCGTTTGGCTGCTCTCTCGCTCCGTGCTTCCCGAGATGCGAAAGGCTGGAGGCGGTTCCATTATCAATGTGGCTTCAGTTCTTGGAATTAACGGAGCGCGCAACCGGGCTTCGTATGCGCCCTCAAAAGGCGCAGTCGTTCTGCTTACGAAATGCATGGCCATCGACTACGGACAGGAGCACATTCGGGTGAATGCAATCTGCCCTTCCTTCGTCGAAACTGATCTTACTGCTGCCGTCATCAGCCAGGCACCTGACCCGAAGCTGGTTCGGTCGGAACGAATTGCTGTGCATCCCATTGGCCGCCTCGGCCAACCGGAAGATGTCGCTGGACTTGCCGTCTATCTTGCCAGTAACGAGTCTTCGTGGGTGACGGGCGCGGTATTCCCAGTCGACGGAGGGTATCTGGCCGTATGAGTTTAGGGGAACTCTGCTCTGGAAACTTTCCGGTCTCCCCGGTAGTCTAATTGTTAAAGGGGATCTGTTGATTCCAGGTTATTCCGTCTTCGTGAAGTTTTCTAAACTTTTTCCGGTTCTCGTGCTTATTGTGTGCCTGGCTGGGATTGCCTTGGCCAAGGAGTCGGCTTCATCTGTCTCCGTTCTTCCCACGCAGTTTGGTGGTTGGCAGGCCTCGGGTTCGTCGCGAACCAGCGCTGATCCTGCGGTTGCCGATCCCGTCAATGCCGCGGTTCTCAAAGAATATGGCTTTACCAGCTTCGAATCCGCTACCTATACCCGCGATGACGGGCGCAAACTTACCCTGAAGACTGCCCGCTTCGGCGATGCCAGCGGCGCCTATGGTGCGTATACCTTCTACAAGACGCCCGCGATGCTGATCGAGAAGATTGGGGATGGAGCCGCTTCGATGAACGAGCGCGTGCTTTTTTATCGGGGCAACATCCTGGTGGACGCCGTCTTTCAAAAGCTTTCGGCGATGTCAGCGGCCGAGTTGCGGGAACTGGCGCAGGGTCTTCCGCTGCCTCCCGGCAATACACGCAATCTGCCCGGACTGCCGGTTTATCTACCCCCGCAATCCTACGTAAAGAACACTGCGAAATATGTGGTCGGGCCCGCTGCGCTGCAAAACGTGGAGGCTCCGATTCCAGCCGAGTTGGTCGACTTCAACGCCGGAGCTGAGGTGGTTGTTGGGAATTACAACAGCTCTGGCGGCGAAGCTACCTTGATGTTGATCTCTTATCCCACTCCGCAGATTGCAGCCGACCATCTCCGGCGCATCGATGCCGCGCGCGGGCAGGGATCACAGTCAGGGAATGGCTCGCCTGCAGCGAATGCGAGTGTCGTTCTTCCAACACCAATCTTTGACAAACGCACGGGGCCGATTGTCGTGGTGGCAGTTGGTCCGCTCTCGCAAGCGGAAGGCAAGTCGTTGCTGGCGTCGGTAAATTACGACGCCAACATCACCTGGAACGAAAATACACACTTCACTAAGCGAGACAATCTGGCAAATCTTTTGGTGAACGTGATTATTCTCTGTTTCATCATTATTGGCTTCGCTCTGGTCGCAGGAGTAGCCTTTGGCGGCATTCGCATCCTCGCCAGGAGGCTATTTCCGGAACGTGTGTTTGACCGGGCAGAAAACCGGGAATTCATCTCCCTGCACCTTTCGGAAAAGCCACCGGAAGCCTGAATAACCTGTAACTTATTCAGTTAAAAATAGTTAGTCACTCTTGCGGGAAAATCTGTCTCACAATGAGCAAGTGCGGACGACTATTAACCTATTTTCTAAATCGTTGAAATCAAAGATGTTTATTTCCTAGATATTTCTTGACACCCCCCTTTTTCGGCTCATAAGATTTCGCCAGAAAGTTTTGACGGTTTGATCTCCGTTAGAACTATTCTCCCTTGAAAGAAAAGGCCGCCCAAGTTGCCGGGTGGCCTTTTCGTTTGCTCACCTCATTCCAGCAACTTTTTCATGCAGTACCGTATTGTTGGAACGGCAACGCGACACGGTTCGTATCTTCTGCAGGCGAGAGCGAAAGCTTCGGGAGGAACTCATGTTTTGCGATAAATGCGGCTCGGGCTTGCAGGCGGATCAGAGTTTTTGTAGCCGGTGCGGAAAAGAAGTGACGCGATTGATGGTGGGATTCCCGCAGCGCAATCGAGTGCGAGAACATATTCGACTCCTCGGAATCCTTTGGCTGGGACTGTCCGCGCTTGACGGCTTGATGGGAGTCGCCTGCTACATCGTCGCCAACACTGTTTTCAACATGGGGACATATCCGGAAAGGCCCGCGTTCCTTCATCCACTGCTGAGCCTCATCGCAACGCTCATGGTGGTGAAAGCCTTCGCGGGATTCATCACCGGATGGGCCTTGCTCCGCCGTGAACCGTGGGCACGCATGATCGCCGTTGTGCTTGCGTTTCCTTCTCTATTCTTCAATGTTCCCTTCGGTACCGCCCTCGGCATCTACACTCTTTGGGTTCTTCTGCCAGCCGAGTCCGACGAAGAGTATGAGAAGGAAACGCGAACCGCCAGTGCAATTTGAGTCCGGGAGTCTCCTACTTTTCTCATTTTCTTCAAAGGCGCAATCCACACTGTAGCGCTGTGCGTCATTACAGGCGAACTCGGCTCCAGGTGAATTAAGTCACCGCGACAACGAACACCATCGGCTTACGGTTTACGAAGCTTTACTCCAAACTGACAGAATCTTTACGAGACTCCTCGCAAGGGGTGAGGACCTTTCTCGTTCGTCTAATGTGCGCAGCGATCAAGCTTGCAAACCAAGCTTGCAAACCAAGATAGGAGTGAGGTCATGGTGAATCATGGAACAGTATTTTACGTCGACGATAATCCCAAGTCGCGACGACTTTTGACGAGTGTGATCAGAAGTTGCGACTTCGAAGTCGTCGGTACTGGAGATCCACTCGAGGCGTTGTCACGAATCAGGAAGACCGCTTTCGATTTGGCCTTGCTCGATTACCAGATGCCACATTTGACGGGCGCGCAGCTAGCCCAAAATATCAAGAGCGCGAAACCTAATATTCCCATAGTGTTAATCTCCGGTTTCTCGGCACTGCCGCCCTTTGAATTGATCTACGTCGATGCTCACCTGGGGCGCGGAGCAACTCTGGACGAACTACTAGACACCATGGACAGCTTGATGCGCTCGAGATACGTCTTTGCCGAAAAAAGCGTTCGTCGCAGCGACTGGAGCGCGCTGACATGAATAACGGCAATTGATATATTGAGTCTTCTGATTTCTCTGTGGCTCTCTGGTGACCGGGACGGCGAATGGAATGCGGTAACGTACCTATGCATGCAGAGTCTTCGCGATTCGCTCACTGGCGTGACCGCCTCGGTTCGTCATCGGACAGTTCGCCAGGAATTATGAGGGCAAAATCACATGAGTGAATGTGAGGCTACTCATTTTGCTGCGCCCGCATCTGATCCTTCGCAATAGAAATCGTTGTTTTCGGAGGAAACTATGTCGAAAGGATTCAGGGAACTGTACGTCGATGAACTGAAAGATCTTTATAGCGCAGAAAATCAACTAGTCAAAGCGTTGCCCAAGATGGCCAAAGCAGCGTCGTCGGATGAGCTTCGCCAGGGATTCGAAGAACATCTCGAACAGACGCGAGGCCATGTGCAACGCCTGGAGAAAATATTCCAGGCCTTAGGGGAAAACCCTAGGGGCAAGAAGTGCAAGGGCATGGAAGGTTTGGTTGAGGAAGGCGCGGAAGTGATGGGAGAGGATTTTGAAGGCAGTCTGATGGACGCCGCGCTCATCGGCGCCGCCCAACGAGTCGAGCACTACGAAATTGCCGGATACGGAACCGTTTGCGCCTTCGCCAAGGAACTTGGAGAGACCGAACAGGCCGCTTTGCTCACCGAAACTCTTGAAGAAGAAAAACAAACGGATGAGAAGCTCACCGAACTCGCGCAGCAGATCAACGCACAAGCCAACGAAGAAGGGACAAGAGAGGAGGCGCCCGGCAAGAAGAAGTCCAGGCGAGCCGCGTAGTTCGTAAACCAAATGGGATGAGCGCCCTGAGCGCGACTAGCTCAGGGCGTTTTTGTTTGGCGTGCCTCAGGCCCGTTGGATTCGCGTCTTGGGTTCTTCTGTATCGCTAATTAGTCAGCAGGCGGGACCAAGTGATCCTGCTCGCGAACTATGCCACGGTCCGTCCGGAGGAGACGGGGTTCGATTCTATTCTGAACTGTGAGTATAAGGAGAACACGTGAAGTCTGGGACCACGCATTGTGGTTGAGTCAAAGCTCCTAGGTTGATCGGAAGAACCAAGTCATGCCCCAAGAGTAGAAGGCGATAATGATCAGAATGTTTACGGGCATGCCCAAGACGATGTAGAGCACGGGCATGAACAGAACCGTTTTTTGCAGAAACAGAGCTTGCAGGAGGACCTGGAGAGGCAAAAATAGCGCCAGGTGAGTCATGGTAATGGCCGTCAGGAAGACCTTCTTCAGCAGACCGAAATCGAAAATGTAATAAGTCAATCCGAATAACAGCGGAACGGTAGAGATCAATGCGATTCCGGCTGAGACGAGCCCTTCGAGATAGCTCGCGGGAGTGTGAGGAAAGCGTGCCGGTAGAAGGGCGAAATACAATAACGCCGTCGCCGGTACCAGCAAGATTCCACGCAGCAGATACATAAAGGGAATCAGCCTGCTGGGCAAAAGAAAAGTAGCCCCAAAGATTGCCAACGTTACTCCAACGCATAGCCACCAGATTTGCGAGCTGGGCAGCACGGGTTCCATGCGAAGGTAGGGGATATCGAAGCGGAGGAAAGGGGTCAGGTGATGTTCGGCCACAGCCAGTTCAGCGTGCAAAGGTAACAAGCGAATTCCCAACGCCAGAATGCGATTCCAGAAGTGGCAAACTTTCGGCAGAAATATCAACCAGACGCACGTAAAGAACACGAAAAGAGAGATGGCGACAACCAGATTCATGGGACCGAGCCGGAAGTGGGCGAGGGCGCGGTGCATGGAAATAACACCGCCGCGATGTCCGCGAGTGCGGACAGGATCCGCCAACTTCGGGACTTTGTGTCCCGTGGCAGACTTCTCGCGACGCTCAAAATTGCCGGAAGAATCCAAAGCTAGCTCCGCCTCTGGTGTAGAAAGGGCTGTGGTATGAGTCCCCAACTAGATTTACGCCCCAGCTCTCACCAACCCACTGGCGCCACGTAACGGTTAATGTCTGACTCTGGAAATCGGTGAGGGAAACACTCGGGCCGACGAGTTGATATGCCTCCACTCCAAAGCCAGCACGAAGCGTGAGGTAATGCCGTTGGTTTCGTCCCTGGGTCAAGGCCACAAAACCCGCCGGCGAGAACACCGACCCTGGATTGCTGATGTTGAAGCGGATTCCTTCTTCGAGAATCCAGGGCGTGGTGAAGTAATAAGTGCTGCCTGCGAAGAAACTATGATCGCGGTGAACGTCCTTGGCCGCGTAGTAACCGAAACCGAATGTCGTAATCAACTGCTTATGAGGCATCCACTTCTTGTTGATGAATGCATCCCCGCGGAAACGCGGCCAGAAAAAGCCACCGATACTCGAACCTGCGGTCAGCGAGCCGTACCAGTCCGGATTGAAGTTATAGGTATCTCCCGCAGCCGCGTACACGCCAGCGTCTCCGAATTCGTGCTGACCATTGACCTCGGCATTCCAAGTGTTTTTTCCCTGCGTTATCACGCCACGAGCGTATCCACCTGTCCAGTGGCCGAAGCCGTTGGTTAGACCTAAATAGTCGCTGCCGGCTTCTATATAGTTGGTTAACTGCTTCGGGCCATTTTGCGGCAGGACGCCGGCGCCGGACTGCTCCGATGAAGCTTGCTCAGGAGTGGCTGTTGCAAGGTTGGCACCTGTCAGAAGCGCGCTGTCCTGAGCCCTTGAACCCGGCACAATGGCGAGACTCAAGAGCAGTGCAGTCATTGCCAATCGGCGTCGTTGCTGTCGAATGATCGTCATTTGGTGAGCGTCTCCATTTCGAATCGGAGATCTCGTCCCGCTCCGGCGATGATCATCCAACTGTCGTTAGCGCGGACCACCCTGGCAGAGCCCTCGACAATTTTCGGTTGAGCAAACCTGCTGGCTGAAACCTTCCAAGTCTCGTGATCAAGGGATTGAGGATGAGTGGCATAAACCGTGATAAGGCCGCCGTTGTCCGTCACTTTCCACTTGACCTGCTTGCGGGAATTCAGGAAGTTGGCCAGTTCGGTCATTGTGTACCAGCGAAATCGTCCATCGGTTTTCAAACGTGCTGTTTGTTCGAGCCACCGGTCCACCAAGTCGTGATATTGCAGAATTCCGGGAGGATGAAAATACACCAGTCTCACTGAACCTTGGTCAGCCGTAAATTCCGTGATGGCTGCAAGCCAGCGCGAGATCTCGGCGTTGGAATAGCCTTCCGTGCTCAACTCCTCGAAACCTGCAGCTCGATCCAGATGCAAGATGGGAAAAGCCCAGACGTTGCGGGCTTCGCGCTCGCCATTGCGATAACCCTGAGTCGGCCCCATTCCCGTATCGCCAGTAAAGTAATAAGCGACGAAACCGTGCGCCTCGAGCCAGTGTGTGACCCATGGCGGCTGATTTCCATTCGGAGCCGAATATTCGGCAACTGGTTTTCCGGTTGCCCGCTGCAGCGCAGTCTTGTTGAGCGCGAGGTATTGTTCGAGGTCTTTCGCATTGTCGGTTTCGACGTGCGCAGAAAAGTAGTCGTGAATCCACCCGCCGTGGCTGCCGATTTCATAACCGAGGCCAAGGTATTTGCGAATCAGATCCTGGCTGACGGGGTTGTGATCAACGTCGAAGCCCTTCCTGTCGCCAACTTTTCCGGCATCGGGCCCAGCTGTGATGTGAACCGAGTACGGTCCCTGTTGCAGCAAGGTCCATGAACTCATCTCCTGAAGCGGCTTGATGGCGGCATTGGAATCAATGTGCCAGTTCAGCACCAGGCCCCCCACTCCATCCGGGACGGGCATTAAGTAAGGTAACGACAACGCATGGCTCGCGAAGTACTTCAGAAAGACGTGCAGCATCAATCCGTCAGTGCTGCCTTTCAGATATCCGAGAGGCAGATTCACAAACAGGACCGATCCTTTCTGATAGGACTGCTGGCCGGCCACCAATCCATTCTCGGAGCGAAATATAACCTCACCTGCGTAGTGGCCCGATGTTACAAAGCTGGGATACTGCAGATCGCCATATTTATAGCGCCTGAGCTCGACTTCGAAAGTTTCGCCGGAAGGAATAGGTGGGCCACTCTTGAGATCGGCGGCACTGGTTTCCGCATGAAAGGGATAGTATTTGCCAGGGGGTATTCCCAGATCACTCACAACTGCGTTGGTGCTGGTAATCTTGCTCCACTGGATCGTCTTATCTCCAAGCTTGTCATATAGAGCGTATTCCACGCCCGCCAGATCAGACAGCCGTGAACGACTGGCGGCAAAGGCGCCATTCAGCGCGAACGTGCCGGCATCATAGACCAGCATGAGTCTTCCACCGTCAGCCACGAAACGATGCAGAGTGGCGATGAAGAGATCGCTCGCCTGCTGATGGACGGAATCGGGCAGAATGACTCCCGCACATTTGGACTCTCCCCACAAAGGACGGAGGAATTCAGAGTCATGAACCGGGATTACATGAAGTCCCTCTTCACTGCCCGCATCGAGCCACATGGTGACTTTCGGGTTGGTGAAGCTGACACCGTCGGGCACCAACAACAGCAGTCGGTCGGCACTCGAGCGAAAGCGGTCGTGCGTCGCCCAAGACCAGGCGATCAAGGCCAGAAGAACGACGCCGATGGTTGCAGCGATGGTAGAGCGACGCTTCATGGGGTAGCCACCACTTCACCATCTTCACGGGCCCACAACGTGCCAAACACTACTACGGCCTCCTCAACCTCGATCCGGGGAGCGCTGACGGTTGTAGGGAGGCTCAGAGTGCCGCAGCGAGTTCCGCTGCCGATGGCTAGTTCGCGTTCAGCAACCACCGGTCCATGGACCGCGCAGTTTGGACCAATGCGCAGTTTTCGTGCGCTTATCAGACTGCCTTCCACCGAGACGCCGTCGTCCAGCACCATGTCCTGAGTGCTTTTCACGCTGCCGCGGATTCGCGCACCGGAGCGAATGTGCAGATTGCCCCGGATTACCATGTTGCCGCTGATGACCTCGCCGGCCCGAACCTCGAAGTCGCCGTCATGAAAAAAACGCTCAACTGGCGCCGATTTTGAACTCGAGGAGTCTGGCAAGTTGGCGTTTCCGTTGATGGCCACGTTCCCAATTTCAATCCGAGGAGCGTTTAGCCGCAGAAAACCGCAATCGGCGCGGAGCCGTATAAGCGAGTCCGACGAAATGCGTCCGTAGAGCCTGCAACCGGCGTCGGCAGTGAAGTCCCCCACAGCATGAACCCAACGGGTCACACGGCTCGAAGCGCCCAGGTGAACATTTGTTTCTCCGAGGATCGCCCGGTAACTGTTCTTGTCTCCACCAATGAATTGGGCGCCGGCATAGATATCCCTGGAAAACGTCCCGCTAGGGGGCACGACAAGGTCAACGCCTGCCGCCATCATCACGGGATGAGTAGCGTCTCGCTGCTGGAGCGCCAGCATCAGCGGTTCGTCGGCTCGGCCCAGCACAACGTATTCTTCGCCGTCTGGAAGTGCGCCGCTGGCTGAGATTCCGTCGGCCACGCAACGCTGCAGGATGGGCTGGAGTCCTTTGATATAGTCGCGAAAGCTGCTGGCAAAATGGCGGATTTCCCCGGCGTTCTGTTGAACCACGTTCAGCGGCCGCGCGTCCGACTTGCGGCGCAGTTCCCAAAAAGCGGGGATCAGAGGCAGCATCAACATCATGCTCACCATCAGGATCAGAGCAGCCACTGCGAGATAAGGATTCACAAGACCTTCCGAAAGCGCTCGGTCTTATCCCAGTGGAACTCGGCTCCGGTCACCAGATCACTTATTTGGGACGCGGCGGCGCGAGAGACAGAGAAGATGCTGACTGCAAATCCCAGAATGAGGAAGGGGAGCAGGCAGATTCGTTTGCGCGTCCCATCCAACCGGGCGGCGGCTGCGATTTCGAAAAAAGCGGCAAGATTGCCCAGCGCAGCGTAGGCGGTTAAGGAGAGCAGGGCGATCACACCATGCAGGGGAGCTATGCCTTGATAGAAGACAGCCAGCGCCAGTGCCCAGCCGACTAACGTGACCGGAGCCATCGCGTAGACTCCCAGCAGCAATGTCCCATCAATCCGTTCGCGCAGGGTGGCGCGATTTTTCCCTAGCAGCAGGTGCAGGCCGTAAGTCATCATGGCCTGGTTGTGGCCTTTGGCCCAACGCATGATCTGCCGGATGCGCACCGGCCAAACTTCGGGGACTTCCTCGTAGCACTCAGACCGATTCTGGTACACGGTTTTCCAGCCATTCAGCAGGAGGCGATAAGTCAAATCCGTGTCTTCCGTAAGTGAATTCTCATTCCATCCGCCAATTTCGCGCAGAGCACTCAACCTGACACCCGCCACCGTGCCGCCATGTTGGGGCACTAGACGGAGGTTCATGCGCGCCTGCTGGTCCACCTGGTAGCCGCCCGACCGCTCTAGATCGAGCAGTCGTGTGAGTAAATTTGTCCCCGCATTCAGCGGCACTACCCGTCCCATGACGCCACCGACTTCGAGATCAAAGAACGGCGCCACCAGTTGCTTAATCAGCCCCGCTCCCGGAATGTAGTCCGCATCGAAAATCAGGATGACCTCGGTGCTCACTAGTCTCATCGCATCTTTCAGCGCCGCAGCCTTGCCGCCCTTTCCCCCAACGCGATGGAATGGCTGAATGCGTCCGGGAAAACCTTCCACGAACTTGTCGATAATCTCTCGCGTCCGGTCGGTGGAACGGTCGTTGACCGGGATCACGATCATTTTGTCTGCGGGATATTTGACCGTCATCAAAGCCTCGAGGATGTTCGCGACAACTTTTTCCTCGTTGTGCGCGGCTACCAGCACGGTAACCGGGGGCCAGTCGGCTGTGTCGATGTCGATGTAAGGGTGCCTCTGGAAGCCGAAAAGCCGATTCAGCGTGAACCAGTAATGGCGGCCGGTGTAGACACAGATGACGAAAACAATGATGTAGAGAACATAAATCATGGCGCGCAACCACAACCCGCACGCAGGTTTTGTGTGGTCACTCCTTACCTGCCGCAGCGGCTTTGCGTGCACTCTCCTCAGCGTCGCTTTTCCGGCGGCGCGGCTGCGGCCTAGGCGCCAGTTTGAACTGCTTGGTAGCCTCTAACAGCGGAGTCTTCTTCTGATACCAGCGAGCCACAGCCTCGACGATCCGCTCCGAACTGTGACCGTCTCCGTAGGGATTCTCGCCCTCGGACATGTCCTGATACGCTTCCGCATCATTCAGCAGGTGGCTGGTCTCGTTGACGATTCCCTCGCGTGACATGCCGATGATTTTGGCCATGCCAAACTGCGAAGCCTCGGGACGCTCCGTGAGCTTGCGCAAAACCAGCACCGGTTTTCCAAAAGTTGGCGCCTCCTCCTGAATGCCGCCGGAATCAGTCAACACCAGAAAACACCGCCGCAGCAGGCTGACGAAAGTGATGTAGTCGAGCGGTTCGGTGAGGTGAATTCTGTCCGTATTCTGCAGCAGCGCATTCACTGTGCTGCGCACATTGGGATTCATGTGCACGGGATAGATGACGCGAATGTCGGGATGCTGCTTGACCAGATCCTTAAGCGCCAGGCACATGTTTTCCTGATCTAAGCCTAAGGATTCCCGCCGATGAGAGGTAACCAGCACCAGCCGGGAATTGTCGTCCGGGATACCTGCAAGGGGAGTGTTTTCCCAGGAATGCGGCAGTGTGCTGAGTGCGCGCAAGGTGTCAATCACCGTGTTGCCTGTGACAACGATTTTCTCGTCAGGCACGCCCTCTGCCAGCAGGTTGTCCCGCGACAAAGCGGTGGGCGCGAAGTGGATTTCGGTCAGCACGGAAGCCAGCCGTCGGTTGGCCTCTTCCGGGAACGGGTTATAGATGTCATGACTCCGCAGGCCCGCCTCGATATGACCCACGGCAATTTTGCAGTAGTAAGCCGCCAGCGCCGACGCAAAAGCGGTGGTGGTGTCGCCTTGCACCAGCACCATGTTGGGCTGAAAGCGGTGGCACGCATTCTCTACCGTGTCCAGCACGCGCCCGGTCAGGGAGTTGAGCGTCTGGTTAGGGCGCATTACATCGAGATCAAAGTCTGGCTTGATTTTGAAATATTGCAGGGCATGGTCGAGCATGGTGCGATGCTGACCGGTGTGCACAACCGCAGTCTCAAACTCTTCCGAGCGCTGCCGCAATGCGTGAATCACCAGCGCCAATTTGATTGCTTCCGGCCTGGTGCCGAGGACTGCGATAATCCGACACTTCATGAAGATAGCTCGTGATTGCTAGAATCCACCCTCCAAAGCTTCTGGAAACCGGTTCCGGCACAAATTTGAAGACAACATTTGCCGTCCACTGATGAACTTCTAATCTTCTATTACATAGCTGGTTCGCGAAAGATTACGAAAGTCACCGAAGCTGGGAGGGCTCACCATTCTCACGGCACAATGCGACCATAGCCGCCACACGCAATGACGCCAGCGCATTCTTAAACCCAAACTCAATGGTCAGGCACTACCCACGAAAGGAAACAAATGAACAGCCCACCGCAGAATTAGAAAAATTGAACCAACTAAGAGCCAACATAATCCATAAGACTTCACCGTCTGGTAAATACCTGGGATCCCCAAATAAAATTAAGTGAGAGGAGGCATGTTATGGCAGAGATCGAGCATTATGAGGTCCTCATCATTGGGAGTGGCGAAGCCGGGAAGTACACGGCGTGGACCATGGCGAAGGCGGGGCATCGTACAGCAGTTGTCGAGCGCAAGCTGATTGGCGGCTCATGCCCCAACATCGCTTGCCTGCCGAGCAAGAACATTATTCGTAGTGCCAAGGTTGCGTCTTTTGCAAAGCGCGCGGAGGAGTTCGGACTTGAAATAGGATCACCAGTGACGAACATGGCGGGCGTCCAGCGCCGCAAGCGAAAGATGGTTGCGGATTTGATCCAAGCTCATCTCGACCGCTACAAGGCTAGCGGAGCGGAGTTGGTTATGGGCACTGCCCGATTCGTAGGTCCAAGAATGGTTGAGGTTTCGCTCAATGCCGGAGGCTCAAGGGTGATTGCGGGCGACCGGGTATTTCTCAACCTGGGAACTCGAGCGGTGATTCCGGATGTACCCGGACTTGCGGAGTCCGAACCGATGACTCACGTCGAAGCGCTCGACTTGGACCGGCTGCCAGATCATCTCGTCGTCGTAGGTGGCGGTTACGTTGGTCTCGAACTGTCGCAGGCGATGCGACGCTTCGGTTCCCGGGTGACGGTGATCGAGAGGGGCCGTCAGTTGGTCAGCAAAGAAGACAGCGACGCGGCAGGCGCGCTTCTAGAGTTATTTCGTGATGAGGAAATTGACGTATCGCTCGCTACAGAAATCCGCAAGGTCGAAGGGCGTTCCGGTCAGCAGATTCGAGTCCACGTGGCAGACGCCAAGGGCGAGCGGGTTGTCGAAGGGACCGACATCTTAGTGGCTACTGGCCGAACTCCGAACACCCACGGAATGGGCCTCGATCAGGCGGGCGTGGAGTTGGATGAACGCGGATATATAAAGGTCAACCAGCGGCTTGAGACGACCGCTCCAAACGTATGGGCCCTCGGTGAATGTGCCGGCAGCCCACAGTTTACGCACGTTGCGTTCGACGATTTTCGTATTGTGCGGGACAACTTGAATGGAGGAAATCGCACAACGAAAGACCGGCTAATTCCGTTCTGCATTTTCACTGACCCCGAACTCGCGCGGGTTGGGTTGAACGAAACAGAGGCAAAGGGCCGTGGCATTGAATATCGCGTGGCCGCTATGCCGATGGCTGCCGTGCTGCGCGCCAAGACTCTATCCGAAACTCGAGGTTTTCTAAAAATGCTGATCGACACGCACAGCGATCGGATTCTCGGATTCACAGTATTTGGCGTCGAAGCAAGTGAACTGATGGCGACGGTTCAAACTGCAATGTTAGGAGAGTTGCCGTATACGGCGCTGCGCGATGCCATCTTCACCCATCCCACCGTGGCCGAAGGATTGACTGTGCTGCTGGCAAGTGTCCCTGCAAAGGAGACGCGACGGGCTGCTTGAGGGCGCTGGGCATGTTGAGTCCCATAGATTTCGGGTGGGCGAACTCATATCGATTCCGTCTTGGCTAACTCGTCACCCCGGGTCGATGCGGTTCAGTTCAGCGTTCGGGGATCGCGTGTTGTTCCTCGAAGCAGGATTCGAGATTCTTCAGGTCTACTGGGACGCGGGCCTGTGAGCCTTCTGGTCCAGCTCTCAGATATTGGACCGGCCATGAAACTGGCTGGCCTAGTTCACGAGCTGCGCGCAGAGGCCAATATGGATCTCGCAGAAATTCGCGGGCGATAATGACTGCGTCGGCCTGTCCGGTAATGACAATGTGCTCGGCCTGAATGGGAGATGTAATCATTCCGACCGCACCGGTGAGGATGTTGGCTTCGCGGCGAATCTGCTCCGCAAACTGGGTTTGATAACCCGGACCGGCTGGAATCTTCGCATACGGTACATTACCGCCAGAGGAGCAATCGATCAGGTCTGCGCCAAGTTGCTTCAATTGGCGTGCGAGTTCAACCGACTGCTGAATATCCCAGCCGCCATCGACCCAATCAGTCGCTGAAATCCGTACGAACAGCGGTGCGCGCTCTGGCCATGCACCTCGAACGGCTGTAACAATATCTCGCAAGATTCGAGTGCGATTCTCAAATGAGCCTCCGTAGGCGTCGGTTCTTCGATTGCTAAGAGGCGACAGAAATTCATGAATCAGATATCCATGAGCCGCGTGAATCTCAACCACACGGAAGCCGGCTTCGCACGCACGGCGCGCCGCGGCGGCAAAAGCAGAAACGATGTTCTTAATACTGTCGATAGAGAGTGCCTCCGGCATCGGATAGCGATCTGCGAAAGGCAACGCGCTGGGGGCAACGACATTGTTCCAGCCGCTCTCACTTATGGGGACCGTTCCCTGGCCTTCCCACGGCCGATAGGTGCTGGCTTTGCGACCGGCGTGCGCCAACTGCATCCCAGCCACGCCGCCTTGCATGTGAATAAACTGGACGATCCGAGCCAGGGGCTCAATGTGATTGTCCATCCAGATACCCAAGTCTTGCGGACTGATCCGGCCCTCGGGAAGAACTGCAGTGGCTTCGGTAAACACAAGTCCAGCGCCGCCCACAGCGCGGCTGCTGAGATGCACGAAATGCCAGTCGTTCGCATATCCGTCAATGCTGGAGTACTGGCACATTGGCGAGACAAATACGCGGTTCGCAAATGTAATATCCCGAATCGTCAGCGGATTAAACAAGTGAGTCATAGAATTTTCATTGAACAAATGTTTTTGCGGTTAACTGCAACATTACTGCGGACTCTATAGGCTGATGACGTTTCAGTGAAAAAGATTCTGACTCCTTGCAAAGAAAGGTCGCCGACCTAATGCTGGGATTGAGTGAGATTCCAGCAGGCCCGGGCGATCTCCCAATCCTCCTGGGCGGTGATAAGCAGGATGCGAACTGGGCTGTCGGAGGTGGAGATGTCTTTGTCGGGTGGGGATTGGGCATTTTCTTGGGGGTCGAGTTTCAGGCCCGCGTAAATCAGATTCTTGCAGGCGGCGGCGCGGACTTCCGGGGAGTGTTCTCCGACCCCGGCGGTGAAAATCAGCGCGTCGATTCCGGCTAAGACTGCGATCATGGTTCCAATGCCGGATTGCAGCCGATGAACATAAATATCGAAGGCTAATTGCGCGCGCTCGTTTCCCTTCTTGATTGCGCCCAGGATCTCGCGCATATCTCCCGAGACCCCTGAAATTCCCAACAGCCCTGAGCGCTTGTTTAGAAGGTCGTCGAGTTGTTCTCCGGTGAGATGGCTTTGACGCATCAAGTAAGTAAGGATTCCGGGATCGACCGAGCCCGAACGCGTGCCCATCATCAAGCCTTCCAGCGGTGTGAAACCCATGGTGGTGTCTACACTTCTCCCGTCCAAAATGGCGGCCAACGAACAGCCGTTCCCTAGATGACAACTCACCAACCGCAAAGACTTTGGATCTCGGCGCATTAGGTGCGCCGCGCGGCGGGCACAATATTTGTGATTGATGCCGTGAAAGCCATACCGCCGGATTCCCTGGCCGAACCATTCGAACGGGCCTGGGTAGATCGCTGCCGGGAGCGGCATCTTCTTGTGGAAACCGGTATCAAAAACAGCGACCTGCGGCACTTGGGAGAACAGTTTCTCGACAATTTCCATGCCTTCGAGTTCGGCACGATTGTGGAGGGGGGCGAAGGCTGACACACCGGCTATCGCCGATTTCACCTCCTCAGTAATGAAGACTGGATCTTCGAAGTGTGGACCACCATGCACGACGCGGTGACCCACGACATCTATTTCCGACGGCGACTTTACACATTTTGTTTCGCCCTGCCATAGGGAATTGAGCAAGCGCTCGAGTGCCTGGGATCGAGACGAAACTTGGATCCTGTCTTTCTTTGCGAACTGTCGGCTGCTCTTGATTTCCGCTTCTGCGAATTGACCTTGCCATTCGATCTTCGCTTCCCACAGACAGACAGGCGGATCATCAGGTAGAGCGTCTCCGATTTCATACAGACAGCTTTTCTGGCTGCTGGATCCCGAATTCAACACGAGAACTTTCATATGACTAAGGGTAATCGAGAGTTTTACGCAGACTCAACGACAAAGCCGCAATTCACATTCTGTTCACTCTCCGGGCTTAGAATATTACTTATCACCGCCGCGGGTTTGGCCATCCAAGCGGGGGAGGACTTATGCCATTACCACACAACCTTGAAGCCCAGCCGGCCTCTTCTGAGCAAACACTTTCCGCTGACGAGTTGCGCAAGATCGATGCGTACTGGCGAGCGTGCAACTACCTTTGCGCCGGAATGATTTACCTTCGCGATAACCCTTTGCTCAGGGAACCGCTGCGGCCGGAGCACATCAAGAACCGGTTGCTCGGGCATTGGGGATCCGATCCCGGGCAGACATTTACCTGGGTTCACCTGAATCGGGTCATTCGGAAATACGACTTGGACATGATCTATATTTCGGGGCCGGGGCATGGTGCGCCCGCAATGATTTCTAACTGTTATCTGGAAGGAACGTACTCGGAGGTTTATCCGGAGAAAAGCCTCGACGAAGCTGGGATGCTCAATCTTTTTCGCGCTTTCTCGTTTCCGGGCCAACTCGGAAGCCACTGCACGCCAGAGGTGCCGGGATCGATTCACGAAGGTGGCGAGTTGGGCTACAGCCTGTCGCACGGGTTCGGAGCGGCTTTCGACAATCCCGATCTGATCGTGAGCGTTGTGGTGGGGGACGGAGAAGCGGAGACCGGACCGCTGGCGACTTCGTGGCATTCCAACAAGTTTCTGAACCCGATTCGCGATGGAGCGGTTCTGCCGATTCTTCATTTGAACGGATACAAGATCGCGAATCCCACGCTGCTTGCCCGCATCAGCCCGGATGCGCTCGAGCATCTGTTCAAGGGATATGGATGGAATTCATACGTAGTCGGGGGCGACGAGCCCCACCTCATGCACCAGCAGATGGCCGCTGCTGTCGAGACCTGCGTGCAGGAGATCCACGCGATTCAAGAAAAAGCTCGCGGCTCCGGCAAGCCGGAGTTGCCCACGTGGCCAATGATCATCCTGCGATCGCCGAAAGGTTGGACCGGACCGAAGGAGGTCGATGGTCATAAGGTGGAGAATTTCTGGCGGGCGCATCAGGTACCGGTGCTCGATGTGCAATCGAATCCTGAACACTTGCGAATTGTGGAACAGTGGATGCGGAGCTACAAGCCTGAGGAGTTGTTTGATGAACACGGCACGCTAGTACGCGAGTTGCGCGCTCTACCGCCGACCGGAGGTCACCGCATGAGCGCTAATCCGCATGCTAACGGAGGAAAGCTGCGTCAACCTCTTAGCTTTCCGAACTTCCGAGACTACGCAATTCAGATTGAGAGTCCGGGATCGAAGGAGGTTTCGCCGACCGAGACTCTGGGAAAATTTCTGCGCGACGTGATGCGGCTGAACATGAGCAAATTTAGGGTGTTCAGCCCAGACGAGAATGCCTCCAACCGGCTGCAGGATGTTTATCAGGCAACACCAAAAACTTGGCTGGCAGAAATCAAGCCGGAGGACGCGGACGGAACCGACATCGCTCCGGATGGGCGCGTGATGGAAATGCTGAGCGAACACACGCTCGAAGGCTGGCTAGAGGGCTATCTTCTGACCGGACGCCACGGCCTTTTGAACACGTACGAGGCATTCGTGCACATCATCGACTCGATGTACAACCAGTATGCCAAGTGGCTGGAGAAGTCGAAACTCGAAATCGACTGGAGGGCTCCGATATCTTCGCTCAACCTGTTGATCAGTTCGCTGGTCTGGCGGCAGGATCACAACGGCTTCACCCACGAGGATCCGGGGTTTCTGGATGTGGTGAGCAACAAGAGCGCGAACATTACTCGCATTTATCTGCCTCCGGATGCGAACTGCCTGCTGAGCGTGGCGGACCATTGTCTGCGCAGCCAGGACTATGTCAACGTGATCGTCGCCGACAAGCAGCCGCATCGTGTCTATCTGGATATTGAGGCCGCGGTTATTCACTGCACGAAGGGCATTGGAATTTGGGAATGGGCCAGCACCGACAACGGAGCCGAGCCCGATGTGGTGGTGGCGAGTGCCGGCGACATTTTGACGGAGGAAGCGTTGGCTGCTGTCGCCATTCTTCGAGAGCATTTTCCTGATCTCAAGATTCGCTTTGTGAATGTGGTTGACTTATACCGGCTTCAACCGGAGTCGGAGCATCCGCACGGTCTTTCCGATCGGGACTTTGACTCGCTGTTCACCAAGAACAAGCCTGTCATTTTCAATTTCCATGGATATCCCTGGCTCATCCACAAGTTCATTTATCGCCGGACGAATCACGACAACATTCACGTGCGCGGGTACAAAGAGAAGGGCAACATCAATACGCCGTTGGAACTCGCGATTCTGAATCAGGTCGATCGCTTTGATCTTGCCATCGACGTCATCGATCGGGTTCCGAGGCTACAAGGCGTCGGCGCGCACCTTAAAGAGTGGCTCAAAGGGCAGATTATCGAGAGCATTGACTACGCCTATGCCGAAGGCGTGGACAAGCCGGAAATTCGGAATTGGAGGTGGCCGTCGGCCCGATAGACGCGGCGTTTTGCCGGATTCGGCTGGCCCCGCCCAATCGATGAAGGCCTTTTTGCTCCGTAGGTTAGCGTGAATTTGGCCTGATTACTCGTTGGCGAATTCCTGCCGTATTTGAGCGCAGCAATCGAATTGCGCGATTCGGAATCTAATGAGTATGCGGGTACGAAAAGGGCTCATCAGGTTCATTCTGGTTTTTCAATCTGTTCTTTTCTTGGCTCATTTTTTTCTTTACGAGACATGGGCATTTTCGCCCGCTGACGGCCAAACTTTGGGGGCGCTTTGGATCAAGTTGGCTCTCGGCTTCTTGTCCGTGAGTTTTGTGGCTGCTTCGGTTCTCGCCTTTCGCTATACCAATCCTGCTCTGCGAGCTTTCTATCGGGCTGCTGCGGTTTGGCTCGGGCTGCTGACTTTTCTTTTCTTCGCGGCTGTTTCCTCGTGGGTCATGTTCGGAGTTGCGCGGCTGTCTGATTGGGGCATGGACTTCCATCGGACGGTGGAAGTGCTGTTTGGTGCGGCATTAGCGGTCGGACTTTATGGGGTTTTTAATGCAAGCTTGACTCGAATTACGCGAACGACCGTGCGGCTGGCGAACTTGCCGGCGGCGTGGCGTGGAAAAAAAGCGGCGCTGATCAGCGATGTCCACCTGGGGCACGTGCGCAATGGTGGATTTCTGCGGCGGATGGTGGCGAAGATTTTGAGGGAGGCTCCCGACGCAATTTTTATTGCTGGCGATTTGTATGATGGCACGGCCATCGACGCGGGGCGGGCAGCAGAACCTTTGAACAGGCTAACCGCGCCAGGCGGCGTATATTTTGTCGCGGGAAATCACGAGCAGTTTGGGGATGACAGTAAATATCTGCGGGCCATCTCTGCCGCCGGGGTACGCGTGCTCAGCAATGAGAAGGTGGAAGTCGACGGTTTGCAGATTGTTGGCGTGCCGTATAAGAACGCGGCGCGGGACCTGCCCTTTGCGGCAGTGCTGAACGGGCTTCGCTTGGATCGCGACCGCGCGAGTATTCTTTTGACACATGCGCCGGATCATCCTGAAATCGCCGAGGCTGCCGGCGTTTCTCTGCAGTTATCCGGACATACGCACCTTGGACAATTCATCCCGTGGAGTTGGATGGCGCGACGAATTTACCGGCAGTTTGTGTACGGATTGAGCCGGATTGGAAAGATGCAGGTTTTTACTTCGAGCGGAGCCGGAACGTGGGGACCGCCGCTGCGCCTGGGATCGAATCCTGAGATTGTCATGCTTGAATTCGAATAGAGCTTGGTCCGTTCCCAGAGTCAGTCCTTTGCGTTTGCTTGCGCTCACTGACTAGGACGGTTTCTCCACGGGCAGACCCGCTTCCATCCACCCCTGCTTGCCTTCCGGGTAATGCGCCACTTTGCTGTAACCCATGGCCGCCAATTCACGGGCGGCGTATTCGCTGGCGTGTCAATGCGCGTTGGTGCAGTAGGTGACGATCTCAGCGTCCTTGTCGGGCAACAAGTGCGGGGCCAGTTCTTTGATTTTGTCTGGCGGAAGGTTCAAGGCACCGGGAAGGTGCGCTTCACGAAAACGTTCTGGGGCAAGGGTCTCGACCAACTTGATTGCGTCCTTGCGGTCTAGTTTCGTCTTTAGGTCTTTGGTGGAAATGGTGCGGTCCATTGTGATCTCCTCGTATTTTTCCTGTTGCGCCGCTCTTGAATCATTCCGCCACGTGAAACCGAATGTCTCTGGCACGCCTATTCCTACGACGTAGGACATCCGCCTAAGACCACAATAACAGCAAAACTGAGTTGCTTGGAACTAGCCTGATTGTTCGGATGCGGCGCGTTGTTCCGGAAGGTCGTGAGCCGGTTTGCGCAACCAGAGCGGTTCACGCGACCAGCGGAGTATTCGTGACGCCCGCTGTACCGAACACGCGCCGATAGCGTTCGATTTCAGAGGGTGGGCCGAGCGCCTTGGCGTCGTTGTCGGAGAGCTTGACCGCCGGGCGGCCTTCGACTGTGGACACCTTACAGATCAGGCTGATGGGAGCAAAGCCGTTGCCGCCGCTGGGATCGCAGTCGCGGAAATCGTTGGTGAGCAGAGTACCCCAGCCTGCGCTGAACCGAACGCGGCGGGCCGGAGTCCACTTGCGGGGATCGCGGAAGTCCGCAGCGTCGTGGAAATCTGCGGAAGTTGTGCCCGCCGTGAGCGCGCCCCCAAAATAGGCATGCAGGCCAAGTATTTCGTCAACGTCCAATGCGTCGGAGGCGATGATGAGTTTGTCCTGCGCCTCTCGTCCGCGTGCTTTCAGCCATGCGATGTATTCGTCTCCGGCCACGAACGGATTTTTACTGTCGATGCGCTGACCGGTCCAGTCCGCAGCCCATGCCGGAGCGCTTTCCAGAAATTGAGTGGTGCCAAAGGTGTCCGGCAGCATGATTCGGAGCGCGCCTTCGTAGGTGTTCTGCCACAGCTCGAGGACGCGGTATTGCGAAGCGTGCAGGGCTTGATCATCCGGAGCCAGTGCGGCGAGAACCATTGGGATCTCATGCGCATTGGTGCCAATCGCCTCGAGATCGTGCTTGTGGGCGAGGAAAGCGTTCGAGGTTCCGATAAAACTGCGGCCGAGATTAGAAGCCATGGCTTCGATTACATATTCCTGCCATAAGAAGCTGTGGCGGCGACGGGTTCCAAAATCTGCGATGCTGAGCCCGGGAACGTCGCGCAGGCGTTCGATCTTACTCCACAGTTTAGTCTTCGCCCGGGCATAGAGAATGTCGAGACCGAATTCGCTCAGTCGCTTCAAATTGGCCCTGGTTCTGAGTTCGTCGATGATTGAGAGCGCATAGAGTTCCCACATCATGGTTTCGGTCCACAAGCCTTCGAAGGAAAGATGGTACTGACCATCTTCCACCGACAGCGAATAATCGGACAGTTTGAAATCACGTTCCAGCCATTCCAGAAACCCTGGCTCGAAAATCCCACGGCGGCCATAGAAGGTGTTACCCGCCAGCCAGACCAGTTCGGATTTTCTGAAGCGAAGTTTTCGAACGTGTTCCAGTTGCTGGGTAAGGTCCTGGATTGCGAACAAATCTGCGAGAGGCACGTTCGAGGAGCGGTTGAAGAGCGAGAAAGAGACGTGCGTCTTCGGGAAATGCTTCCAGACGAACTGCAGCATCAGCAGCTTGTAGAAATCAGTATCGAGCAATGACCGGGTAACCGGGTCGAGTTCCCAGTTGTGGTTGTGTGCCCGCTCAGCGAAGTTAACAATCATCGGGCGATGTCGTCTTCAGAGTCGTTTGCCGAACCTGGTAGCTGCATAGGTTATTGAATCGGAGACGGCGAGAACTGTCAATTCCGAGGCATCTCTCTGGCGTCGGCCAAAAGGCTTCGAGTAGAATGAAGTCACGAAGCTGAATTCCGCGGCATGTGCCGCCTGAACGAGGATGAACCTTTTGGCAACGACCATTACCGCTGGCACGCAGACAGCTCCGCAACTTCCCCATCACAAAGTGAAAATCAAGAAGCCGGGACAGCGGGCTTGCAATGAAAAGAACGAGAAAGGCAAATTCTGCGGTGGGCATTTGAAGCGCTGGTTCTATGCTACCGATGTGCTGGAGCAGGCTTGCGGCGATGTGGAAAAGGCTTGGGGCAGCGACGCCGAGGTCTACCGCTGCGAACATTGCAAGACGCTTTATTTGCCGAATGCCGAAGATCCAGATGGTTTGAATGTGGCTGGATCGGGACGGATTTCGATCTTCGGGCTGACGGTGCCGCCGAAGAAGTGAAAGTCAAAGGCGTTAGCCACAGAGGACACTAAGGTACACAGAAGTGCGTACTGAATGGGTTCCTTTGTGGTACTTCGTGTCCTTTGTGGTGAATGGTTTTTGGTGCGGCTTTGTCATGACGAAATCTTCCGAACTGATTTACGACTGGAACCGGATTCATCCCGCCTCACTGCGGCCGGTAGGCCGTGTTGTGCTCAACGATGAAACTCTGCGCGACGGGTTGCAGTCGCCCTCGGTGCGCGATGCATCCGTCCAGGAAAAAATTCCGATACTCCATCTGATGGAGACCCTGGGCATCAACTCACTCGATCTCGGATTACCCGGAGCGGGGCCGCGCGCGGTGCAACATGTGGAGGCTTTGGCCCGCGAGATCGTCGACCACCGAATGAAGATTCGCGCCAATTGCGCGTGTCGTACCCATCAGAACGACATCCGCCCCATTGCCGATATTGTGCAGCGTACTGGGTTGAGGATCGAAGCCGCGACATTTATTGGATCGAGTCCCATCCGTCGTTACACGGAAAACTGGAGTGACGACTTTCTCCTCGAGACGACGGAGATTGCGGTGAAGTATGCAGTGTCACTTGGGCTCGACGTAATGTACGTGACCGAAGATACGACCCGATGCGATCCGGAGATGGTGAAACGGCTTTACTCGGCGGCGATCAATTGCGGTGCGCGTGCCATTTGCATTTGTGACACGGCCGGACACGCGACCCCGATGGGGACTTTCGCGCTGGTCCAGTTCATTATCAAGGAAGTGGTGAAGCCCTCGGGCGAAAATATTCGCGTGGACTGGCACGGGCATTGCGATCGCGGATTAGCGATTGCCAACTCGATGGCGGCACTGGTCGCGGGCGCCGAGTGCGTGCACGCGACGGCACTCGGAATCGGAGAACGTGTGGGCAACACGCAGATGGACCAAATGCTGGTGAACCTCAAACTCATGGGCATTTCCCCATGGGCGGAGCAGGATCTTACCAGGTTGAAAGAGTATTGCGTGGCGGTGTCGCGGGCTACGGGAGTGCCCATTCCGGCGAATTACCCTGTTGTCGGCGAAGATGCGTTTCGCACGGCGACTGGGGTTCATGCGGCAGCCGTGATCAAAGCTTATAAGAAGAACGATGTTGAACTGGCGAATACGGTGTATTCGGGAGTGCCGTCGCATGTATTCGGCTTGGAACAGGTGATTGATATCGGTCCCATGAGCGGGAAGTCGAACGTGTTGTTCTGGCTCGACCGGCGCGGGATTCCGGCTTCTGACGATATAGTTGAGAGCATTTACCGCCTCGCCAAAACCTCTGACCATACACTCAGCGAGGCGGAAATTTTGGAGTGCGTGGAGCGCGTAGCGCCTCACTGAGTGTGGAGCAAGTTTGAAATGCTGCGCAAGATGTCGCGCCCCCCAACCCAATCTGACTCGCTGATCCGAACAAAGTCTGTTACGACCGCCTGAAGGCTGCATGATTTACACTGGCCCCGTTCCTCCGGAGGGCAGCCCATGCGCCGTGTTCTCGGCCTGATTGTTATTGGATTACTGGTTCTTCCTGCTTTAGCTCAGAGTAAGCACCCCTTTACATTCGAAGACATGATGGCGCTTAAGCGGGTCGGCGAGCCCATTGTTTCTCCTGACGGAAAATGGGTATTGTTCAGCGCGGTTGATGTCAGCCTGGAAGCGAACACCAAGACGCCGCATGTGTGGGTGGTGTCGACGGCTGGCGGCGACCCGCGGAAGATTATTTCTACTCAGGACTCGGACCGGCCGCGGTGGTCGCCCGATGGCAAACGGTTTTTGTTTCTGTCATCGAAAGAAGGTGGATCGCAGATCTGGATTGCTGATTTTGATGGCGCCAAGGGTGCGGTGAGTGGAACCCATAAGCTGACCGCGATCGCCACCGAAACCGATGGTCCCATCTGGTCGCCGGATGGCAAGAACATTGTTTTTATTTCGAATGTCTATCCCGACTGCGCGGATGAAACCTGCAATGCGAAGCGACTGGCAGAAGCGGAAAAATCGAAAGTCAAGGCACTGATTTTTACTCATCTGCTTTATCGACACTGGAATGCGTACAAGGCGGGCAAGCGCAATCATCTTCTGGTCATTGCTGCTGAGGGTGGGACCAGTCGCGACCTCACTCCTGGAGACCACGATGTGCCGCCCTTCAGTTTGGGCGGGCAGGACGACTACGCCTTTTCGCCCGATGGGCAAGAGATTTGCTATAGCTCGAATCATGACGAAGTGGAGGCTACCAGCACCAACAACGATTTGTTTATCGTTTCCGTGAACGGGGGAACGGCGAAGAAGATTACGGACAATCCCGCGAGCGATTCGTCGCCGCTATATTCGCCGGATGGGAAGTTCATTGCGTATCGGGCGCAGTTTCGCCCGGGATACGAGGCGGACCGTTTCCGATTGATGTTGTACAACCGGCGCAGCGGGCACATCCGGAATCTGACGGAGAGTTTCGACCGCTGGGTGGGGACTTATACGTGGGATCCGGATTCGTCGAAGATTTATTTCGTTGCGGAAGATAAGGGTGAGTCGCCGGTTTATTCCATTTCCCTCGATACTGCGGTCATCGGCGGCGATGAGGGGAACGATACGACCGCCCATCTGACAAAAAACAATATCAAGCTGATTGTGCCGGGCTTTAACGATGACCTTGCGGTTACCCACGATGGTAAGAATCTCCTGTTTACCCGCATGTCTGTAAGGTTTCCGAACGAGATCTTCCGGGCTGCATTGTCACAACCTGGAACTGCTGGAGCGACCGCCTTCGAAGCGCAGGAGGTGTGTACCGATTCCAGCGGGAAGATTAAGCCTGAGGGATGCAAGAGTGCGAACATGGAGAAGACTGAGGTCCAACTCACCGACCTCAATCATGCTGTGCTCTCTCGCGTGGCCATGGCTCCGCTCGAAACTTTCTGGTTCACCGGCGCAAGCAACGAAAAAGTCGAGGGCTTTCTGTTAAAGCCGCCGAACTTCGATGCCAGCAAGAAGTATCCCGTGAAATTCATCGTTCATGGCGGGCCCCAGGTTCCTGAAGGCGACGAATGGAGCTACCGCTGGAATCCCGAGATCTTTGCTGCGAACGGCTACGTTGTAATCATGATTAATTTTCATGGCTCGCCCGGCTACGGCCAGAAATTCATCGACGCCATCACCGGCGATTGGGGTGGGGCACCGTTTGAAGACTTGATGAAAGGCCTGGATGACGCCGAGCACACTTATCCGTTCATCGACAAGGATCGCGAGTGCGCTTTGGGCGCGAGCTACGGCGGCTACATGGTCAACTGGATTCTCGGACACAGCAACCGGTTCAAGTGCATCGTCTCGCACGATGGGATGTTCAATACTGAATCAGCGTGGGGTACGACGGAGGAGTTGTGGTTCAACGATTGGGAGTTCAAAGGGCCGCTCTATAGCAATCGCGAGCTGTATCGAAAATGGTCGCCAGATTTGTCGGCGCTGAATTTCAAGACTCCCACGCTCGTGGTTCACGGCCAACTCGATTACCGGTTGGATGTGTCAGAAGGATTCCAGCTGTTCACAACCTTGCAGCGGCTCAAAGTACCGTCGAAGATGCTGTATTTCCCGGATGAGGGACACTGGGTACTTAAGCCGCAGAATAGTCAACTCTGGTATAAGACGGTGAACGACTGGGTGGATCAGTGGGTGAAGAAGTGAGGAACTTTTCCAGTGATTGGCGACTCTTTCCTGCAACATTGCGCTGACTGCTTTCTGACGTTCGCGCCCGACTCTGGCTGGCGCGGTGTGCAAGATGGGTTTCGCACGCGAGGACACGCGCGTCTACATTATTGGGTCATGGGCCATAGCGATTGCAACTGAAATGGCATGGTGCCCGATCCAGCCGTAACTGTTCCCAGGATTGCGAGGGCTCCTTGAAAGCCGCCGGTCGACGGTTGCATGGTCGCGAAGCCGTTCGCATCGGAAGATATTGAGGCTTGTGACATCCCCAGAATGATCGGCATTGAATCCCTGGTAATCGTAGTATCTCCACCAGATACAATCGGTTCATCGTTGTTGGTGCGTCCGAGCAGTGATTGGAACATCACACTGGCGCCCAGCACGGGGTTCGGGGGCACCGATGTGTCGGTAATCCGAACCGTGATTGGTTGAAAGGGTGGGCCAACTGTAATCAGCTGAAGATCACCAGCAACCGCTTGCAATCTTTGCGCCGACGAGGGTACCGGGAAAACATGGAACCCCACGCAAGGATTGTTGTTTGATCCTACGCAGGCGTTTCCATCCACTTCGGCTGAGAAATTCGAAACTTGCAGGCTGCTGCTGGCATACCCATTTTTGTCCGTAGTTGCGGATGCAGGATTCAGTGTGCCACTTCCGTGGTACAGAGAGAAATTCACTACCTGGCCTGGCTGGGGCGCTCCATTCGACAGCACGCGGGCCGTCAGTTGAAGGTTAACGGTCACGCCTTGCGCCACCGACTCATTTTGCGGAGAGAGAGCAATGTCGAGTGACGATTCTCTACCGACAAGCGTTGTCTGCACCTGCTGGGGGCTGGTATACGAAGCTGGCGCGAGTTGTGCGGTGATGGTCATCGTGCCTGGCGTGAGCACGGTCACGTAAGTGGAAGCTTGGCCGGATTGATCCGTGATCAGGGCACAACTTGGAGCGCCGGAACAGGCTGCGAAGGCAACTGCAGGATTTGAAGTAAAGACCACGGTGGCTCCGGCCACGGGAGTTATACCGTCGGGCTCGAAAACCTGGACCCGAATTGGATTGGGGGCCTGGCCGCCCACTGGCGTTGCAGGATTCGCTCCCGCCACAAGGCGCATGACATCATTGGGGCCGGCTCCGCATGTCACGACGCCACTGAGGATCGAACTAGCGGAGGTGGGCGGATCGACGAGAGAGAGATCCTGCACTCCGTCCGGTTTAGCAGATGAGGTCACTACAATCTGGTTCGCGGATGCTGCCAGTGAATGTACATTAGCGCTGCCAACAGTGACCGCGGTATTTGCCTGAAATCCGAAACCCGCGATGGCGAGGGCTGTACCGCCGACAACACTAGCTCGCGTTGGAGTGATGTGGTCGCCGTAGAGCAGGCGCGCGTGATAATGGTAGTCTGGACGTCCATCGCCCCGAATGTCAGCAATCCCGACACGAAAGCTGGTCGCCTCGAGTAGTTGCGCGTTCAGCACTGTGATCCCAAAGATCGATGAGTTGAACGCCGATGGCGTGTTCGCCGGTGCGGGAAATGTTCCTGGATCGGCTAGCGCCCACATGCCAACTACCGGCTGAGCTTTACTTTCTGACGGCGCGCCGGTCTGGTCCAGGGCGGTCACTAATATTGAAAGCGTGCGGTTTGCCTGGCCAGAAAACCAGAAATAGTCAATGCCACCGTAAGGGTCGAGCGAAGCGGCCCAATCGCCAGGAAGCGGCAACGACGCGGGCGATTGATAAGTCGTTGGTCCAAACCAATCCGGCTTTTGGGCCGCACTACCTGGCATCACAATGTCCTGCGGAACGTCGCCGCCCAGGGTTACGTTTACTGTGACGGTTTGCGTCGAACCCGACGGCAAAACTTGCCACGGCTGATAAGGGCCGACCGTATTTGACCAGAATGGATCGACATCCTCAACCGTCAACTGGTACTGTGCGCTGGCCCCACCGTGGGGAATCTGCAATCCTGCTAGATCAAAGAATCCTTCGAGCGTGGGATTATTCGATCCGTAGCGGTTAAAGGGCTGCCCGGTGCTGTCGTTGTATCCCGTGACCGTGGTTCCCACGTTTCCCGCAAATAGGAAACCAGAGACGGACGAAGCGGCGTAGGCTCCGGAGGGAAGGCCGGTACTGGGATCGATCCAACGGGCGATGACATTTACACCCTGCATACCCTGACCTGGTTGTCCGCTAGCATTTGCGAAATATACGGTGCCGTGGATACGAGCGGTGCTGGAGAGAAAGCTTGGCCCCGGATATAAGCGCGAGAGCGCCGCCTGATCATCCATTTTGGGCAGGTAGGGGTTCACCTTGCCGCCGTTGGAATAGCACAAAGAAATCGGAACGCAATTCGGAAGATCGGTCGCATGCATGATGCTGAAGCCGACATAGTCATTAGCCGCCGGCGGTGGAATGTGCGTTTGGATGTTGAGATTCGTCTGCGACCACCCGAGGCCCAACACTTGCCCCAATACGCGCACCAACCGATACTCCACATCGGGGTTGGGCACCTGGGCGACACAATTTCCGTTTACAACCACGAGCGCATGGAGAAAGTGGGCGTCTGTCCCGAAATTGTCGAGTCCGCCGAAAACCGCATTGCCGAAACACTCGGACGCATCACCGGCGCCCTGCCCGAGAAGCGCATCCGTGACTGTACCGTCCGCGTCATAAACGATGCCTACGGGCGTGCTCGTAGCTGTCGGCATAATATCGGCTGGCATCGCGATGGTGCCGTCGCTGTTGCGGTAGACGTTCGCACCGCTGACGTCTTCCGCAAGCTGTCCGGCGTGGGCGACAGTTATGGCGGCGGTCGAAATCGAAGTCCACTGGCTGAATGAGTCGGCGACCAGCGCGTCCGCTTGAGGTCCGGAGACTGTCTGGCTCAGACTTCCCTGATCGGTGTAGTAGTTGACCGCTCCTTGAGCCCAGGTCAGCGGCATCCCAGCCGTTCCCTGGTTGAAGTAGCTGACTCCCGCGATGTAGTGCGGACCGCCGCCTTGCGCAAGTTGCGTTAGCAGGAGAAGCAGCACAAATACTGCCGCCGGATAGACGAACCGAAGGGTGATTGGAAGTGCAAGTTTCGATCTGTGCGGTGAGTTTCCGTCGGGTATTGGCATCCGCTTACTCTTCTTCCGCCGAACGAATTAAGCGAACAAACTCCCGAGGGCTGACACGGGTTGGTCCTCGACGTGTATCCCCTATAGCCGGAGGTCGCGTGGGGACGCCGATTCGCCCCGGGTCAAATACGACTTGGCCATCAGGGCCGATTCTGAAACGGCCCATTGGGCCTTGTACCGGGCTGGTCAATCCTAGCTTGCTCGGAGAATAAAGAAACAGCAGAACACGTTCGCCCGGACGATAACGTTCGCCCGATTGCCACAGGCCAGCCCACTCACGGATTGCCAGCTTCTGCCCGGTCCGAACACCCCGCATGCCCTGGTCCACGTGAAAGTTGATCTTGACGGTCGCAACGCCGTTCCCCCCATGGACAGCACGCTCGATCGACTGGACCGTACCTGCGAAAATGTAACCCGAGCTTTGGGTTAATGGGCGCGGATGTTGTAGAAGTGGCGATCCCGGCGGGGTCGTTCCGGGTAACGGCGAGCGCGCGGGTTGTTCTCCGTTTACCGGCAGGAATGCTGCAGTCAATATGACGGCAACGGCAAAGAACTTCCAAAATGGAGACAACATATGCAAGCCTCGCTTGTGAACCGAGGCCAGCCTTGACGGAGTGAATTCATGCTACCGCAGGCGCAAAAGGATAGCTGTGACGGTAGTCACGAAGAAACATCGCGAGGGCACTTTTCCGCGGTGGAAAAGTGGTTGGTTGCCCGCGCAACTCCGCACTATAATGTGCGGCTGCAGAGAGCTAAAGGAAATTCGCATTCATTTCCGGTAATCCTCGGAAACCGACAAATCCGAAAACTGCAGCCTAAGGCCTAAGCCTTAATTGCCATCTCCTGCCTGCCAGGGTTATCATTCTAAGTACACCTCTGCTCCGCTTATACCCTTTGTAATTCAGCGACCCGTTGATTCACTGCGGGCAACGAGTGTGTGCGACCCCGCAATTGCGGCCGGGGCGGCCGCGCTACTCGTATTTCAAGGAGTCTGCATTTGAAGAAGGGTAAAGCTGCGGTCATCGTAGGTGCGCAATGGGGCGACGAGGGCAAGGGCAAGATTGTCGATGTCCTCTCCAAGAACTTTTCCATCGTGGCGCGCTATGCGGGCGGCCACAACGCCGGCCACACTGTCATCATCAATGGCAAGAAATTTGTTCTGCAGTTGGTTCCATGCGGAGTTCTGCGCGCCGGCTGCCGCAGCGTTATCGGCAACGGAGTGGTGCTCGACCCCATGGCGTTCCTCAAAGAGGTCGCCGCGCTGCGCGAGAGCGGCGTCAAGGTGGATGGCAGCTTGTTCGTCAGCAACCGTGCTCATGTGATTTTGCCTTATCACCGCATGATCGAGTTAGCATCGGAGAATGCGCCTGGACGCGTGAAGATTGGCACAACTTCCCGCGGCATTGGTCCTGCGTATGAAGACAAGATGGGGCGTCGAGGCCTCCGTGTCGCCGATCTGCTGGACTTGCAACTGCTGAGGACCCACATCCAAAATGCGTGCCAGGAAAAGAACATGATCGCGCACGCGCTGTTCAATTCAGAACCGCTCGATGCGGACAAAATGTTCGAGGAATATGCTGCCGCCTCCACAAAGATCGCGCCGTTCGTCTGCGACACCGCTGCATTATTAAATAAAGCTCTGGCGCACGGAGACTCGATCATGTTCGAGGGCGCACAGGGTACGATGCTCGACATCGACCACGGTACCTATCCATTTGTAACGTCTTCGAGCGCGACTTCGGGAGGTGCTGTCACCGGGAGCGGGGTCGCTCCCACGGCGATTGATACGGTCATCGGCCTCACCAAAGCTTACTGCACGCGGGTCGGGGGTGGGCCGTTCCCCACCGAGGCACTTGATGCAAACGGCGACATCCTGCGCAAACGCGGCAACGAATTCGGCGCCGTGACCGGACGTCCACGGCGTTGTGGCTGGCTCGACTTGCCACTCTTGCGCTACGCTGGCATGATTAACGGAATCTCCTGGTTGGTGGTAACCAAGCTGGATGTGCTGGATGAGTTGGCCGAGATTCCAGTGTGCGTAGGTTATAAGATCAACGGCAAGAAAACTGAAGAGGCGCCAGCACAGGACAGCGGCTACGCTCAGATCGAATGTGTTTATCGGAAAATGCCAGGCTGGCGCAGCGTGACCCAGGGGATCACCAAGCTGGAGAAATTGCCGAAAGCCGCACGCGAATATCTGGCCTTCGTAGAAAAGGAAAGTGGGGCACGAATCGGCATGGTCTCGACCGGGCCGGGGCGTGAGGAGACGATATTTCTCGATGAGTTTGCGGCGAAACTTCGGGAGTTGACTGGATCGAAGACCAAGGCCCAGGCGAAAATCTGAGGAACGGAGCTAGCGATGGTCGTTCTGGCTGTTACGTGGATGGCGAAGGTCGGTCGTGAAGCGGATGTTACCGGGTTGTTCTCCAAGCTAACGCAGGAATCCCGCAAGGAACCTGGCTGTCTGCTGTACCAGGTACATCGGCACAAGACCGAGCCGCGCAGGTTTTTCATTTATGAGCAGTACCAGGATGATGCCGCGCTGGAAGCGCACCGCGCTGCTCCTCATTTTTTGCAATACGCGAAGAAAGAATTGCCGAAGTGCGCCGATCGAGTTGAAGGCCACTTGTACGAACCGCTAGCTTAAGAGAGTGTCGCCGCGGGCGACTCGCCCGCGTGAACTGCGGTAACCGATGCGCCCAAACGCTTACTTCCCTTTGTCCGCCATCAGCACGCCGCCTGAAGCGTAGCTTTCCGTCGACAACTCAACGAAGGTCACCACGATGGCCTCACGCTTCGCGCTGGCCTCTTCGACCATGGCATCGGTTATACGTTGCGCCAGTTTCCGTTTCTGATCAGTGGTCCGGCCGCTTAACATCGTGATTTGCACTAAAGGCATAGCGTCACCTACAGACCCCTTACCTCGTTCGGGATGATGCCGGCTAGGCTCGGACGCCCACCCAATCGGCATCAGTTGGCCAGTTCGTATCCCGCAAAGAAATAACTCAACTCGAAACGGGCCGTTTCGTCGGCATCTGAGCCGTGGATTGCATTGTGCTCTATGTTACTCGCCCACTTTTTTCGGATCGTGCCTTCTTCCGCATTGGCCGGATTCGTGGCCCCCATGAGTTTGCGCAGGTCGGCGATGGCATTTTCTTTTTCCAGCGCCAACACAACGATTGGCCCACTCGACATGAAATCGGTCAACGAACGGAAGAAGGGCCGGCTCGCATGCACCGCGTAAAACTGCTCCGCCTGATGCTTCGAAATCTCGAGCATCTTCATGGCCAGTATCCGAAATCCGTTCTTCTCAAACTGCTCGATGATGTCGCCAACCGCATTCTTGGCTACTGCGTCTGGTTTGATAATAGTAAAAGTACGTTGCAGAGTCTTCATAGTTCAGTCGTTTGTCCTTGGTCGTTCTTCGTTGGTCCGGGTTTCCGTCTTTAAGCCTTCGCTCCAACTCCCATAGCTGCCACCACGGTCTCGCCAATCTCAGCCGGCGATTTTGCGACGCGAATGCCTGCCGCTTCCATCGCTTTGATCTTCTCCGCAGCAGTTCCCTTGCCGCCCGAGATGATGGCGCCCGCGTGGCCCATGCGGCGTCCTGGAGGAGCGGTCTGGCCCGCGATAAATCCCACCACCGGCTTTTTCATGCGAGACTTCACGTATTCCGCCGCCGTCTCTTCCGCATTGCCGCCGATTTCGCCGATCATCACCACTACTTCGGTTTGCGGATCCTTGTTGAACAGTTCAAGCGCATCCAGAAAGTTGGTGCCGATAATTGGATCGCCGCCGATTCCAATCGCCGTGGATTGTCCGATCCCGCGCGTGGTGAGTTGATAGACCGCCTCGTAGGTCAACGTGCCCGAGCGCGAAACGATTCCAACCGAGCCTTCGAGATGAATCCGCGCCGGCATGATTCCGATCTTGCATTTTCCCGGTGAAATGATGCCGGGACAGTTGGGCCCGATCAGCCGGGAGCGGCGATTCTGCAGGTACTCCCAGGCGCGCACCATATCGAGCGTGGGAATGCCCTCGGTAATGCACACGATCAGTTCGATCTCGGCATCAGCGGCTTCCATAATGGCGTCAGCGGCAAATGGCGGCGGCACGAAAATCACCGATGCATCCGCCCCGGTTTTGTCGACGGCTTCCTGCACCGTGTTGAAGATCGGCCAGCCTTCGTGAGTGGTGCCACCCTTGCCGGGAGTAACTCCGCCGACAATCTTGGTTCCGTACTCCGCACAGGCCTTGGCATGAAACGTGCCTTCCCGCCCAGTCAGCCCCTGCACGATCACTCGCGTCGATTTATCTACCAGAATGCTCATAAAATTATCTTTTCGTATAGACGTAGCTTGTTACGTCTCGCCTGTTGGCGTAGGCAGACGCAGAAGCTGCGTCTCTACAGTAATTAATTACGCCGCTGCCGCGGCGACTACTTTCTCTGCCGCATCTTTCATCGTTTCGGCCACGATAAAGTTCAGTCCCGATTGCTTGAGGATTTCGCGGCCGGACTCGACGTTTGTTCCTTCCAGGCGCAGTACGATGGGCAACTGAATGTGCGTCTTCTGCGCGGCCTCTACGACCCCGGTGGCCAATGTATCCACGCGAAGGATGCCGCCGAAAATATTGATCAGCACTGCCTTCACGTTCTTGTCGCTAAGTAAAATTTCGAAGGCATGCGTAACTTGTTCGGCGTTGGCTCCGCCGCCCACATCGAGAAAATTTGCCGGCATTCCACCGGCGTACTTGATGATGTCCATCGTGGCCATGGCCAGTCCCGCGCCGTTCACCATGCAGCCCACGTTTCCGTCGAGCTTGATGTAATTCAGACTGTACTTCGACGCCTCGACCTCGAGCGGGTCTTCCTCGGTGATGTCGCGCAACTCGCGGATATCAGGATGACGAAATAAAGCATTGTCGTCGAAATTGATCTTGGCATCCAGCGCGAATAGGCGGCCATCGGTGCAACTGACGAATGGATTGATTTCCATCAGGGACGAATCCGTCTCCTTGAAGGAGCGAAACAATCCGGTCATCAAACGCATGGCTTCGTTGATCTGCGGTGGCTTCAGACCTAACTTGAACGCCAGTTTACGCGCCTGGAACGCTTCCAGACCCATCCCCGGCTCAATGTACTCTTTGAGGATGGCATCGGGATTCTCCGCCGCGACCTGCTCGATTTCCATGCCGCCGGCGGCGGACGCCATGAACACCGGCTTCGCTTCAACCCGATCGATCACGATTCCCAGGTATAGTTCCTTCTCGATCGGCAGAGTCTCTTCGATCAGAAGACGACGCACCACTTGACCTTCGGGGCCGGTCTGATGCGTCACGAGCGTCATCCCTAGAATGTTGGAGGCAAGGCCGGCGGCTTCCTCCACCGACTTCGCAATCTTCACTCCGCCGCCTTTGCCGCGGCCGCCCGCATGAATCTGAGCTTTCACCACAACCCCGCTCGCGCCGGCATCAAACAATTTTTTTGCAGCCGCTTCGGCTTGCTCGCGGGTCTCCGCCATTTCACCCCGCGGCACCGAGACCCCGTACTTCTTCAGGATTGCCTTGGCCTGATACTCATGTATTTTCATAACATTCCAGATTCACTATGATCTCGGGCAGGACGTGCTTGCAGCTTAAACCTGCGGGCAGCAAACACTTGATTCTATAGAACGGTCGCGCATAGGGCAAACTCCACAGTTCACACGGCCGACAACTGGGTAATTTCGGAGCAAGAGTCTTTCGCAGCGCACCAGATTTTGCGATGCTACTCTAGTATTCCATCCATGATTACTGACGCACTCCATCGCATTGCCAATCACTGCCAATCGCTTTCCCGCGAAGAAGCGCGCTCAGTCATGAGGCAAGTGCTGGCTGGGGAGTGCAGCGACGTGCAGATTGCGGCCCTGCTGGTTGCACTGCACATGAAGGGCGAAACGGTGGAGGAGATTGTTGGTTTTGCAGAAGCCATCCGTGCTGCCGCGGTCCCGCTTGGCCTGCGCCCGAATCATACGGTGGATGTCAGCGGCACCGAACGTGACGCCTTGGTGGACACCTGCGGCACCGGCGGCGACGCCAGCGGCACGTTTAATATTTCGACCGCTACGGCGCTCGTGATTGCCGGCGCAGGCGTGCGGGTGGCCAAGCACGGAAATCGTAGCGTGACTTCGAAGTGCGGGTCGGCCGATGTAATGGAAGCTCTCGGGGTCAACATCAATCTGCCTCCCGCCCGGCTCGCTGCATGCCTGGAAGAGGTCGGCATCGCGTTTCTTTTCGCTCCGGCCATGCACTCGGCGATGCAGCATGTCCAATCCGCCCGCCGCCAACTGCGCTTGCGGACAGTTTTCAACCTCCTCGGACCGCTTACCAACCCGGCACACGCCTCCGCGCAGGTGGTCGGGGTTTATTCGGTGACCCTCGTAGAAAAGCTGGCGGAGGCACTCAGCATGCTGGGATTGCGCCGAGCCCTGGTGGTGCACGGGCTGGATGGATTGGACGAAATCACCATCACTGGCCCGACCCGCATTGCCGAGGTGCGCGACGGCGTAGTCCGCAGCTACGAAATCACGCCGGAAGAGTTTGGGATCAATCGGGGCACGCTGGATGACATCGCCGGTGGGGACGCTGCGGCCAACGCCACGATCATTGGTGAGATTCTCGAAGGCACAAAATCACCTCGACGGGACGTAGTGCTTTTGAATGCGGCTGCGGCTTTGGTCGCAGCTTGCCGAGCTGACCATCTGGCGGATGCGCTTCCAATCGCGTCGAAGTCGATTGACTCTGGTGCGGCAGCCCAAAAATTGCACGCGCTGGTGCGGTTCACTAATGCTGAGCCGTGATCTGCCGCTTAGACATAGGCGAGGACGCCCGCGACTACATTTCGCGCTGCTTTTTTAGTTGCTCGATCTGTTGCAGGTGATTCGCGCCGTGAGTTCCCATCTTCTCCACGTATTCCGCTACAGTGACATCGCGCTTGAGTTCTGGATGGTATGCAGATTTCTCAAGGTCGCCAGGTTTCAAGCGGCGCAACAACTGCATATTGTGATGCCGGTTCAATCCGTAGAGCGCGATTAACTCGGGAGCCGGAATCTCCATGTACCCGAGATTCTGGGCCCAAGCGTCCTGATCCATGGGCGCAATCACCGGCTTTTTGTCGGCGATCATCTGCCGAAGGCGGTGCGCGTACACAATCTCGATGTCCGCGAGGTGACCCAGAACCTCGAGGATGCACCATTTATCTGGCGACGGTTTGTAGCGCAAGGTTTTATCGGGCAGACCCGAAACCGCTGCGGCGATTTGCTTGGGACTCTTCTCTGCTGCCTCCAGATGTTTCTTCAATTCAGCTTCTGTCATAGGACCTCTGACTCAGTTATCGATATTTCAAACACTCCCCACTCTTCGATTTCCAACTGTCAATTGAAAATCACTTCGCAGGATCTGCCAAAGGGACGTTGAAACGGTTGTTGCTCACGTCACTTTCCGGCACACTGCCATCGTTCACCACGACTTCACGCGGCATCGAGGCGGCCTCGATCCGAACTGCAGCCTTCGATTTCGCGTGCACTTCCAGCCGTCTTGTAACTTCGCCACCTTCCATTCGCAGTGTCACCGGCACTTCCGCGCCGGCGTCCCCTAGATTCTCGATCATAATGGTTACCGTGTAACCGCCATCAACCCTTGGTCGGGGATAAGCGGACTCGACGCGAAAGTCTGGCAACCCGCGGTTTCGATATACCCAGTCGTCGAAGAACCATTCCAGATCACGGTGAGTTTGGGCTTCGATCAGATGCTGCAGGTAGGCAGATTCCTTATCCTGATCTGAATGGTACCCTCCCAGCGCCTTTTTGAGTGCCGCGTCGCCGATCATGTCGCGCAGCATCCACCAGACATACATTGCTTTGCTGCGATAGAACTCCTCGGTGCTGGTATTGATAAGCGATTCATTTGCCCCCGCGTTCTGGGTGTGTGCGAACGCTTTCTCCGCATCGGCGATCGCGGTTTGGTGCCTGCCCATAAAATCCAGCGCTGCCTGGCGTCCGTTTTGCTGCTCTCGCTCGAGCGCCTGCGCGAAGTGCGCCAGGCCTTCGTAAATCCATGGCCGGGAGGAGAAGAACGCGGCATGAGTAAGTTGGTGAACGGCAGTTAGTTGATACATCGTGGAGTCGGTGCTGCCAAGCGGCGTCAGTAGTGTGCTACCACTCTCGAAAGGCGCGGCATCGGGATCGGCTAGCTCTACCGTTTCTGCTTTTTGCCGTATCGCGCCAAACCATTCGGCCACAAACGGGGCAGCCAGTTCCGCCGCTAGCGCGTAGTTCTCGGCGCCAGACTTGTGTCCGGGAAAGAAGGAGATATTCAAACCTGCCCGCTCCAGCGCCTCATAGCCGCCGATCACAAACAGAGGTACGGTCGAACCCAGCGGGTCTAACGAGCATTCGCCTTGGACTAGGTACGATCTGCCCATTTGCTCGTAAAACTGCCGGCCAGCCTTGCCATTGCAGAACAATTTCGGCGGCTCCACAGAACTTTCGCCGGAATCACTCAGCGTGATGTCTAAATTTGCCTCTGCTTCCCGTGCCTTCCATCGGCCAAGCGTCTCAAATAGGCTGTTCCCTTCTGACAAGTTGGCCGACTCCATCGCCACCGGATACCACACTACGTATCCAATTCCTCGCACCGCGGTGAAGGATTTGCTGATCTGGTCCCAATCCGTGTGCTTGGCTTTGTCTTCGGGCACGCCAATTCGCGTCAGGCGTGTGACGTCGAGCGGAATCACTCCTTCATAACCGACCTCAAGCTCGAGTGTGCCTTTTGGCGGAACTTCACGCGGCAGAGTCACAATCGCTTCGGACAGGGCGCCTGTGTGATCGATGTCGGAGGTGTATTCGTGCGTGACAAACTGCACGGCTTTCCCGCCGACCTGAACCGACTTCCAATCCAAGGTGGCGGAAATCTGCAACGCAATGTTTTTTTGATTGGTGGTTGAGTCGTTGCGCAACATGATCTTGCCGCGAGCACCTAAACGTTGCTGCTCGGGCTCGACGCGTACGTTCAAGTCGTAGTTAGTGAAAGTGAAAGCCTCGCGATCAAGAGCAAGACTCGTCACAACCAACCCACAGATAACACCTAGAACAAGGAGGAACTTCATTCCGACTTCTTTCTCCGCTGCCGCACGATCTCATACAGCATAACTCCCGCCGCGACGGAGACGTTCAGCGATGGCACCTTGCCGAGCATCGGGATCGACACCAAGAAATCGCATTTCCTCGCCACTAAGTCGTGCAAACCCTTGCCTTCCCTGCCCAGTACGATGGCACAGTCCATGTTGTAGTCAAGCGAGTCGTAGGATTGCTCGCCGCGTTCATCCAGGCCAACCGTCCACACATTTTGCGCCTTCAATTCTTCCAGAGTACGAGCGATGTTGGTTACTTTCGCGATCGGTAAGTGCTCGCTGGCGCCGGCCGAGGCCTTGGTCACGGTCGCGGTGACTCCCGCGGCCCGGCGCTCGGGAATCACTACGCCATCCGCGCCGGCCGCATCAGCAGTGCGGAGGATCGCGCCTAGATTGTGTGGATCCTCAACACCATCGAGGACAACGATGAGTGAATGCTGTCCGCGCTTGGCGGCGACCACATCTTCGAGATCGTTATATTGCTTCGCTGAAGTGACGGCGACCACCCCCTGGTGCGCATTGTTGCCAGCCATGTGATCGAGTTCCTCACGCGGCACAAAGCGCACCGCAACGCCCTGGCGGCGGCACTCATCGACGACGTGCTTCAGGCGAAGGTCATGACGCTCTTTCGCGACTCCTACCCAGGCAAAGGTACGGCCGCGTGCCTTCAATGCCTCGGCAACCGCATTGATCCCGTAGATGTAATTCATGCTCTCGTAGTTTAATTCAGTAAGTGAAAAGCGTCGCTCTTGCCATTAGCCCCGGCAGCGAGCTTTGGCAGGACGGGTCGAAGACCCGTCCCAAGACGAGCATCCCCCATTCGACTGCACTAAACTGAATGCATGTTTAGAACCAGATTTAAGAAGGAGACCGTCGCGGAGTTCTTGCCTCCCGCTCGCTCCGGCAAGCTAGAGAAAGTGATTATTCTCTGCGATGGGATGCCTTCGATTCCCAGAAAGCAACCCCTTGTCGAATATCTTTCAGGCCAAGGGTATTGGGTTTTTTATCCGCGGTGGCGCGGGGCTTGGGAGAGTGGAGGGCAATTTCTCGAACGCTCTCCGCATGAAGACATTCTCGATATCGCTGCCGAACTCCACAAAGGGTTCCGAGAGCTTGCTTTTGGCCGAAAATTCCGTTGTTCGCCCAGCAAGATCTTCGTCATCGGCGGAAGTTTCGGTGGCGCCGCTGCCATCCTCTCCTCGTTGGACTCGCGGATAACAAAAGTGATTGCCAATTGCCCCGTCGTGGATTGGGCCATCCTGCGAAAAGAGCAAAAGAAGGAAACTTCAAACCGAAGCTATCCCGCATACATCCGAGCCGCTTTCGGAAACGGGTATCGGCTCTCCGCCGAGAACTGGAACAAACTCCATGACGGCGTATTTTACAACCCCGCGCACCATGTGAAGGACCTCACACCTTCCAAGATATTGATGTTCCATGCCAAAGACGATCCTTACATTCCGTGGAAACTGGTGGATGGTTTTGCCCGGCGCGCGGGCATCAGACTCAAGCTTCTGTCGCAGGGCGGCCATCTCAAAACCGAATATGTCGTCCGCCGATACTGGCGCTCAATAAGAAGGTTTTTCGATTCGTGACTCTCTCGACATCATGCCTTGTCTCGCGCCAGCCGCGGCCAAACTCTGAGTGAATCCCAAAGCTTCTCGCGGTGCGACTTTTCTGTTATCCTGCCTGCGTTTTAACCAGTGACCGAAACTTCTCTGCTGAGGAGGCTAATCCATGAACCACAGATTCGTTCGTATGTTTGGTGTGCTGCTGTTTTCGCTTTTGACCACTGGCCTTGTTGGGCAGCAGGAATTTTCGGGTGAGGTAGTGAACAATACGGACAAAACACCCTCGACACTAGGCAAAATCTATGCCGGTAAGGACAAGGTCCGTATTGAGGGACGAGAGCAGAACGGCCGCAGTGGCACGATGATCATCAACTTCGCCACGCAAACCACCGACATTCTGATGCCGGAGCGAAAAATGTACATCGAGAGCGCAGCAGGGCATGGCCTTGCCACCACGCGTACCTTTAACTTTTTTCGGCCCCCTGACCCCGAGAATGCTTGCGACGAATGGATGAAGATGCCTAATAAACCAACAGGCGGAAGCTGCCACAAGGTTGGGAATGAAACTGTGAATGGCAGAAGCACCATCAAATACGAGGGCAAGTCCGACGATGGCGGTATCACCGACGTTTGGCTCGACCCGAAACTCCGCTTTCCCGTCAAATGGCAAAACAACCATAACACGGGCGAACTACGTAACATCCAGGAAGGATCGCAGCCCGCAAGCCTCTTCGCCATTCCTGCCGACTATCAAAAGATGGATATGGGGAACATGGGGATGCCCCCTGGAGCCCACCCTCATTGATGTGCAGCAAGTCTGTCTTTATACTCTTTCCTAGGACCTAGGAGAGGGGATGCCGCTTTCCGCTGTGATCGTCGACGACGAGCAACTCGCGCGCGACGAACTTGCCTTCTTACTCAAGAATGTTGGGGACGTCGAGGTTGTTGCCCAAGGCAAGAACGGCCTCGAGGGCGTTAATCTGATCCGGGAGCACAATCCCGACCTGGTTTTCCTCGATGTACAAATGCCCGGCCTCGATGGCTTTGGCGTAATCAAAAAGCTTCTGGATCGAAAAGTCGCATTGCCGAAGATTGTCTTTTCCACGGCCTTCGACCAATATGCCGTAAAAGCATTTGAAGTGAACGCGGTCGACTACCTGCTCAAACCTTTTGACAAGAAAAGGGTGGCCCAATCGGTCGCGAGGGCACGCGCCAAAATCGAGGGCAGCGGCTCATCCTCCGAGAAACTGGACACCCTCATGCGGATGCTGGAGTCCCAGAAGCCGCAGACCTCTAAAATTTTGTTAAAGGCGGCAGGCCGCCTGTTCCTGGTAAATCAGAAAGACATTTGTTTTGCTTCCATTGAAGACGGCATTATCACTGTGGTGACGAGTGGCGCTAATGGCATGGAAGGGCAATCCAACTGCCGCACGCTTGAGGAGCTCCTGGATAGCCTCGATCCCAGTCTGTTCTGGCGGGCGCACCGTTCGTTCCTGGTGAATATAAACCGGATCAAGGAAGTCGTTCCCTGGTTCAAGAGTTCCTATCAATTACGTTTGGATGATAAGAAACAAACCGAAATCCCGGTCAGCCGCGCCCAAACCAAGCGCCTGCGGGAACTCTTTAACCTCTGACCTTTCGAGCTGACAACTTGACCGCGATGGCATGCATCGTACCACTAAATCGTGGTATACGTAGATTTGGCACCACTCTGAGTTAACATCGAAACGAGGCGTTCCGCTTGATTCCATCGGGGTACAAGTTGCGCAAAGACAAGTCCGTTGCTGCTCTGTCTTTGTTGTGTATCCTGCTCATCACCTTCACTAGCGTTGTCCAGGCAGTCCACGTACACAGTGACGATTCCAAGCTTTCCACCCACGAGTGTTCGATTTGCTCCGTGGCTCATTCTGGAGTTCTCATCAGCGCGTTGTACCGGCCGGTCCCACTGTTTGTCCGCACTCAGGTGACGTCTCCAACAGAAGGAACTCGCAGATCGTTCGGCTTCGTCTCCTCTCTTCGCATCCGTCCTCCGCCTGCAGTCTAGGGATTAGAACGCGAGCATCGACTTGTCTCTTTTCAGTCGTATTGGTCATCCCTAGATCTAGTTGTTGTGGAGGAATTCATGCTGGCTTCATACAAGAAGTCGCTGCACGCGGCTTTTGTAGTGGTTTTCTGTTTGGCGCTCGGCCTCCATGCCGGCGCGCAGTCCAACTCTGCATCCATCAGCGGCACTGCCGTGGATTCCTCCGGCGCTGTCGTTCCAAACGCAACCGTTGAAATTCATAACCCGGTCAGCCACTTTGACCGATCGACGACCACCGACGGTTCCGGACGGTTCAGCTTCGCCAATGTCCCATTCAATCCCTATCACTTGAGCGTGACCGGTCCGGGCTTCGCGCCTTATGCTCAAGACGTAGAGGTTCGCTCCTCCGTACCGTTGGATATCAAGGTTAACCTGCAAGTGGCCGGATCTTCCGAGAGCGTCACGGTCGAGGCCTCAGGAGCTGATCTACTGGAAAATGATCCGATATTTCATACCGATGTAGATCGCGAACTCTTCGACAAGCTTCCGCTTGAAAGCCAGTCGTCGTCCGTGAGTTCGCTGGTGACACTCGCCACTCCCGGAATCGCTTCCGATTCGAACGGACTCTTTCATGGGCTGGGCGACCATGCCGAGAACTCGTTCTCCGTCGATGGCCAACCCATCACCGATCAACAAAGTAAAGTCTTTTCGAACCAGATTCCTCTGGATTCGGTGCAATCGATGGAAGTCATCTCCGGTGCACCTCCCGCCGAATATGGAGACAAGACCAGCGTCGTCATCAATGTGACAACCCGCTCTGGCCAAGGCGTGACAACTCCTCACGGCGCCCTAACAGCGTCATATGGATCCTTTGGCTCTTCGAATCTGGGTTTCAACCTCGCCTACGGCGGGAAGAACTGGGGGAATTTCATTTCAGCCAATGGTTTGAACAGCGGACGATTTCTTGATCCCCCCGAGTTTGCCGTTATGCACGACAAAGGCAATGAAGAGAATCTGTTCGACCGGGTCGACTTTCAGCTTTCCTCTGCAGATTCCATCCACGTGAATTTCGGCTTCACCCGCTCCTGGTTCCAGACTCCGAATACATTCGACTCCCAATTCGCGACGCCATGGAATGGCGTGGTTGTCAACAGCGGAGGGCTCGACCCGAACGGCAATATCGTCGGCCCGACGGACCAACGATCCCAGATCAAAACCTTTAACATCGCGCCCTCATGGACTCGACTACTCAGCAGCACCGCCGTATTCACCCTGGGTGCTTTTGTACGCAGGGACCAGTTCAACTACTATCCCAGCGCGGATCCATTCGCCGATCTCGGCCCAACCAATCTTCAAAGAGAAACAGTCGGCCAAGATCGCACTCTCACCAACGCCGGGCTGCGCTCGGACCTCTCCTACGTCAAGGGAATTCACAACCTTAAGGCAGGCGCCGTCTACCAGCAGACATTTCTGGACGAGAACGACACTCTCGGAATCGTCGATCCAACCCTGCTCCCCTCGCTCACAGACGCAAACGGCAATCCGTGTTTCGCAGCCAATGTTGCTCTCGCTTCTCCATGCACGGATCTATTACCCTTTGACCTGACTCGCGGAGGAGGTCGGTTCACCTTCAAGGGCCACACCGACGTGAAGGAGCTTGCTCTTTACGTCCAAGATTCAATCACGAAAGGAGCATGGGCATTCAATCTTGGCTTGCGTGGAGATTTCTACAATGGACTGACGACTCACAAAGAGCCCGAGCCACGCCTCGGTGTCGCATACAACATCAAAAAGACGAACACCGTTCTTCGCGTGTCCTATGCTCGAGTATTAGAGACTCCCTTCAATGAAAACCTCGTGCTCTCGAATAACGGTTGCGGCAACCCCGTTTTGAATCCCCTTCTTGGCTGCACCGTGTCGGGTATAACACCGTTTAATCCAGGCTGGCGGAACGAATTCCACGCTGGGCTGCAGCAAGCTTTCGGAAAATATGTCGTATTCTCGGGCGAGTACATCTGGAAATACACCCACAACGCCTATGACTTCAGTGTGCTGGGTAACACGCCGATCACGTTTCCTATCGAGTGGAACCGATCCAAGATTCCCGGTTACGCCGGCCGCGTGAGCGTGCCTAACTTCCACGGATTTTCGGCTCTGGCAGTCTTTTCTAGCGTCGCGGCCCGCTTCTTCACCCCCCAGATTGGCGGAGCCGGCGCCGTGCCCGCCGTGGCGGTGGGTTCAACCGCCTCAACTCCGTTCCGGATCGATCACGACGAGAAGTTCAATCTGACGACTCACTTGCAATATCAAGTAGGCAAAACCGGAGCATGGGTTGGGTTCAACTGGAGGTATGACAGCGGTCTCGTTGCCGGACAAACACCTTGTTTTGGCGGAAACTGCGCGCAGACCACAACTCTTAACGGCCAGCCGGCCATTGCTCTGACGGATTCCTTCGGCACCCCTTTAACAGCCGATCAGGAGTTTGAGTCAGGTCTGTTTTGCGGGACACAGCGGGCAACTCCGTTCACGCCTCTGCCCAACCCGTGTCTCGTTTCGCAATTCGGATCGACGCTGTTAAACGTACCCGCTCCGAACACTGAAAACGACGACAAGAACCCGCCACGCATTGCGGCACGTAGTTTGTTCGACCTTTCCGTGGGCCACGATAACGTATTTCACGGAGACCGGTACAAGTGGAGTGCTCAATTCACTGTGATCAACCTGACGAACAAATATGCGCTCTACAACTTCCTTTCCACCTTCAGCGGCACGCACTACGTCACGCCGCGTGCCTTGACCGCTGAGTTGGGGTTCCATTTTTAGGAAGTATCGCGAAAAGGTAGACGGCCGGGGAGGATAGCCGGCCGTCTACCGCCGCTGCATCCGTCACTATGCAGCCAGCGCTTCCAACGCCGTACGATTGCGGATCACCAGGGTAGATCCGTCCAAACGAATGAATTCCTTTTTCTTGAGATCGCTCAGCAAGCGGGTCACGGTTTCGCGCGACGAACCAATCATCTGCGCCATCTCTTCGTGGGTCAGGCTCGCCCGGATGCGGATCTCGGGAGGCTCCAATTGTTCTCGAATCGGCGTCCACGACAGCAGCAATCTTGCCAGCTTCCCCGCGGAAGAACGGGCCAGCACCAAATCATGGATGTCGCGATAGGCCGACTGAAACTCGCGGCTCAGCGCTTGCGACGCATGTAATCCCAACTCCCCATTCTTCTCCATCAAGCGAAGCAGCGCTTCGCGTTCCACGAAGTTTACCTGGCAGGGTCCAGCCGTTTCAGCGGTTAATTCAAAGGGCTCGCCTGCAATTACAGCGCTCAGCCCGAGCACTTCTCCGGCTTCAGCAATTTTCAGAATGAGCACCTTGCCCTCGCGCGAAGTCGTCGAGAGCTTTGCCCTTCCCGAGCACAGCACGAAGGCCCCTCGCGGCATTTGTCCTTCGACAAACAGCAAGGCATTCCCGGGATAGGTGCTCAAATGGCTTGCGCTGCTCAACAGTTTCAGAACGTCAGGCGAGAGACCACAGAACCAATGATCCTTGCGCAACTTGCAGGCCAGACAGTTCTCCACGATTTCCAAACCATACGGTGTGTTCATTTCCACCACCTTGCTGGGCTGTTGCCCGCTGGGACTCGTCGCGTTTCGCACAGCCGGCTTTGCCACTTGGGCGCGGACTCGGCGCAGATCCCGAACTAAGAGGCGCGCATGCTCGGTTTTCGCCAGTAAAGCAGCCGCCGTGGCCCGCACGTCCCTGTCCGGTGACCGCAAGAATTGGATCAGATCCCATCCTGCGCTGGCCTCTCGCTCTTGGTGCCACAACACTCCACAAGAAAACACATACAAGAGATCGACGGATTCGCCGAGTCCTTTTTCGGAATTTCCCTTGGCTGCGGACCTGGCCAGGTCCGCCGGTTTAGCCGAATCAGTGTGAACACGTGTCGGAAGCGACCACCCTTGACCGGTTACCTCTCGTGCTCGGTGTGCGTTTATGCCAGATTCGACGGGCTCAATGCCGCTGTAACACTTCGAAGTGCGCAGTTGGACGAGCAAGGAATTCTCCTCTCCTCCTCGAACTCCGCGTAAGCATCCTTGGGGATAGGCCCTACACAGCCGTGCGTCTTAAGCTTTCCCGATCGCATCAGTCCTCGATCTGGGCCAGAGCAACCCGTATGAATCAGGATTCATGAACTGCTCGACGAGTCCTTCGCAGTCGGCGTGCCAAACTCAATCACGGCGGCAAGTGGAAGCAAGGATTAAGAAGTTCCGGATCGGAATGCACATTTTTGAGGGCACAACTGCCGAGGCCACGGCAGAATGCCGACATATCGTCGCTGACCGCTGAAAAATTGCTCGCAGGGTTGGATCTAGCTCAGTTTTCGTAGTCTGTGCGGGTAATTCCCATCTTCTGCATTCTGGATTGAAGGGTAGTTCGCTTCATGCCGAGCCGGGCTGCAGCCCCGCGCAAACCAGAAATTACTCCGCCGGTTTCGCGTAGAACGCGAAGGATGTGCTCCCGTTCAAGGCTCTCTAACGTGGCATCGTGGCGCGCGCCTTCATACACCGGTCTCAACTCTGACAACGGGACGTTCAGAACCGTGCCCTCGGAAAGAATCACCGATCTCTCAATAAAATTCTCCAGCTCTCTCACGTTCCCGGGCCACTCCCAACGGGCTAAAGCATTCATCGTTTCCGTGGGAATGGTTTCAATCTGCTTGTTCATGCGGCGGGAGAATTTCTGCACAAAATAATGCACAAGTAACTCAACATCCTTGGCCCGCTCCCGCAGAGGGGGCATGTGAACCGGGAAAACGTGCAGGCGGTAATAAAGGTCGCTGCGGAACTCGCGCTCGGCCACGCTCTTCGCCAGGTCCCGATTGGTGGCGGCAATCAGGCGTATATTTACCCGGATCGTCCGAACCCCGCCCAGCCTCTCAAATTCCTGGTCCTGCAGCACTCTTAAAAGCTTTGGCTGTAACTCCAGCGGGATGTCTCCGACTTCATCCAGAAACAGCGTGCCTTTGTCAGCCAACTCGAGGCGCCCGATCTTTGCACTGACGGCACCGGTAAATGCGCCTTTCTCGTGTCCGAAGAGTTCACTCTCCAGCAGTCCGGTCGGAATAGCAGCGCAGTTCAGTTTGATGAAACTGTTGTCCTTCCGGGAACTCATGCGGTGAATAGCGCGAGCAATCAGTTCCTTGCCAGTTCCCGTCTCGCCCAGAATCAGCACCGTAGCATCCAGCGGCGCGACCGTGTTGACTTGTGACAGGACGTGCTTAAGTACCGGACTCTCGCCCACAATCTCTTCGAAGTTGAGCACGGAACGGATTTCATCTTGCAGGTAGAGCTTTTCCTTTTTCAGCTTGTCGGTGAGCTCGGCAATTTCGCGGTATGCCCGGGCATTATCCAGTGCAGTGGCCACCTGAGCGGCCACTTGCTTCAAAAAGCTGACGTCTTGCGGCCCAAATGCGTGGTCGGTCGCGCTGCCTAGATTCAGGGTTCCCAATCTTCCCTTTCGCGTGATCAGGGGAAGCGAGCAGAACGATTGGATTCCCAGCTCCACCATTCGCTTCATAACCGGAGAACCTACGGTGACCAATTCCTTGCGGTCGCAGACCTTGATCTCCCCTTTCAAGAAAGCCGATCCAGCGGCAGACTCCGCGATGGGTACAATAGTGTCGGGCACAATCAGATCATCCGCAAATGGGGAATCTAAAGCGTACAGCCGCAAGCTGCGGTGGCCTTCTTCATAAAGCGCGACGCTGGCATAGTCCTGCCGCACTACTCTTCGAATGAGATCTGAAATCGCGGGAAACAACTGTTGCACATCCAGGTTGGACATCAACGTCGCCCCCACCTGCAGCAGCACCTCCAGCCGTTCTTTCTCTTCGAGGAAGGCAGCGCGGGTCATGGCGTTCTCCAAACCCAGCGCTACCAGTTCCGCAACCCGCCGCAGAAGATGCACATCCTCGTCGCCATAGGCATTGGGACGGGAACTGCCCAGACCCAGCGCCCCTAATTTTTTTTGCCCGGTCGTTAGAGGCAGTCCGCAATAGGACCGAACTCCCTTTTCCATGAGAATATTGACCGCCGGCTGAAACCGCGTTTCCTTCTGCAGATCGTGCCATATCATGGGCCGCTGCTTTTCCCACACGAATCCGCAAGCCGATTCTTCTACCGGCAACTCGGTGAGGTCGGAAAGGCGTTCGCTTCCTTCCCAGAAGCGCATTCGCATTACTTTTTTGTCGGGATCGTAAAGAGAAAAACTGGCAACCTCAAACGAGGCCACTTTGCGTAACCGGTGGGCTAGTTCCGGCAACAATTCGGGCACAGCGCGATGGTGAACCACCAGGTCCGCCATCTGCAGCAACGCTTCGTACCTGCCTACATCTTCAACTTCGAAGTGGCGATCAGGGTCCATTTGCGCCAAACCCGCATAAGGAAGCCCCCCTCGAGCAAACCTTCCAACGAATGTATTTACGCAGATCATAACGCAATTCTTTCATCGGCAAGGACCTTTATTTTCAAAGTTGGCACGTTTGGTGCCAGGTTGGCACTTTTCGGGTCAATTGGCCTTATTTACCGGGTCGACGCATCGATGTTCCAATTTGGGCTCGACAAGACTGTCTCGAGATTGGACAGAACGGGCCAGTTATCATGATTTTGGAAGGTATAATTTATGTATGGCGCGAGGATGGGAGAGCAAATCGGTCGAGGAACAACAGGCCGAAGCAGCTTCCACCCCCAGTTCCGCGAACCCGCCGCTGACGCCCGCCCAAATTGCCAGTCTGCGCCGGCGCCAGGGTTTGATGTTGTCCCGTCAGCATGTGCTGCAGCAACTCGAAGCTGCCCAGAACCCTCGCCACCGTGAAGTCTTGCAAAGTGCTCTGACAGACTTGGACGCCCAGATCGCCCGGTTGGTCTAAGCCGCTCGTGCACCGCGCGGCCCTTGCCGCCTGACGTATAATGAGAAATCCCCCATGAAAGCTTACGTATATGTCTCGCTGAAGAAGAGCGTTTTGGATCCTCAAGGCAAGACCATCCAGGGTGCTCTTAAAAAAATGGGTTACAAGGGCTTGGAGGAAGTCCGCCAGGGTAAGTATTTCGAGCTCACCCTGAACGGCGGCCTGACCCGGACAGAAGCGGAAGCGGAAGTTGAGCGCATGGCGCGAGAAGTCCTAACCAATCCCGTCATCGAAGAATTCCGTTTCTCCCTCGAGGACTAAGATCCGGTACCCCAATTTTTGCGTACTCCCCGAACTCGATTCACGCGGTTTAACACAGGAGTTCTGATATGTGCGGCATTGTGGGTTATGTAGGCAAGAAGAGCGTTGTGCCCGTCATCATTGATGGATTGCGGCGTCTGGAATATCGCGGCTACGACTCCGCCGGAATCGCAGTGTGCGGCAACGGTGAGGGCCTGCAAATCCGCCGCGCTGAGGGCAAGCTGCGCAATCTCGAAGAGGTCATCCGCATCAAGCCCCTCGATGGAACCTATGGCATCGGCCACACGCGCTGGGCTACTCACGGCCGCCCCACGGAAGAAAACGCGCATCCGCATCGTGACTGCACCGGAACTATCGTCGTGGTGCACAACGGCATTATTGAAAACTACGTCACGCTGAAGAGACAGCTCATCGAAGAAGGCCACAAATTCACCACTGAAACCGATACCGAAGTTATCGCTCACCTGGTCGAAAAGTATTACCTCAAGACCGGCAATGGACATCGCCCTTCGCTCGAAGAAGCAGTGCGCAAAACTGTAAAGCAACTCACTGGCGTCTTCGCGCTGGGAGTGATCGCAGTGGATGCACCGAACACCATCGTCGCAGCCCGCAACGGCCCTCCAGCGGTAATCGGCTTGGGCAAGGATGAATTCTTTGTAGCCTCCGACGTTCCGGCGATTCTCTATCACACCCGCGACTTATTTTTTCTCGCCGACGGCGATCTCGCGGTAATCACGCCCGAAGGCGTAAAAATCACCGACTTCGACGGAAAACCCCTCGAGCGCAAGGTCCAGCACGTAACCTGGGACCCTCTGCAAGCGGAGAAGGGCGGGTTCAAGCATTTCATGCTGAAGGAGATTTACGAGCAGCCTCGGGCTGTGCGTGACACTACTCTGGGACGCATCTCGCAAGAGACTGGCCACATCTTTCTCGATGAAATGGAAATCAGCGAGGCGGAATTCAAAGCCGCGAAGAAGATCAACATTGAGGCTTGCGGAACCAGTTGGCACGCGGGACAAGCGGGCAAGTTCATGATCGAAAGCCTGGCACGCGTGCCGGTGGAAGTGGATTACGCCAGCGAGTGGCGCTATCGCAATCCCATCGTCGCACCGGACACGATCACGCTGGTTATTTCGCAATCCGGGGAAACTGCCGACACCATTGCGGCCCAGCGCGAAGCCAAAGCCCGGGGATCGAAGACGCTCGCCATCTGCAACGTAGTCGGCTCGATGATTACGCGTGAAGCTGCGGGAACCATCTACACGCATGCGGGTCCGGAAATTGGCGTGGCCTCTACCAAAGCGTTCACCGCGCAGCTCACTGCTCTTTACCTATTCGCACTTTACCTGGCGCAACTGCGCGGCACGATGAGTAAGCAGCAAGCCACGCAGGCGGTTCATGAACTAGCTTTGATTCCCGGTAAGCTTGAGCACCTGCTGACGCGCGACGAAGAGTGTGAACATCTGGCGAAGCAATACGTCCGGGCGCAGGATTTCCTGTTTCTTGGCCGCGGCATTCACTATCCGATCGCACTCGAAGGCGCACTGAAGCTGAAAGAAGTTTCCTACATTCACGCGGAAGGTTATCCCGCGGGCGAAATGAAACACGGTCCCAATGCTCTGATCGACGAGAACCTCCCAGTCGTAATTGTAGCCACGCGCGATCCGAACAATGAGCTGTCGATGGTGCGCTATGAGAAGACGATTTCGAATTTGAAAGAAGTGAAAGCTCGCTCCGGCATCGTCATCGCACTGGCCACGGAGGGCGATGAGGAGATTAAAGAGGACGCCGACCACGTCCTATACATTCCACCCGCGCCGGAAGAGCTGTCGCCGATTCTTGAAATCGTTCCGCTGCAATTGCTGGCTTATCACATCGCAGTGCGCCGCGGCTGCGACGTAGATCAACCGAGAAACCTGGCGAAGTCAGTGACGGTGGAGTAGGCTTCAGGCTTCAGGCTTCAGGCTTCGGGCTTCTCCTGATCCGCCGGACGGAAATTCCCCTGAAACAGCGCTGGCACTACAATCGGTCGCGAGATCCTTCGACTGCGTTGCCGTGCGCTTCGCGAACGACAACTCCGCTCAGGATGACAGGGTTTTGAGTGATGCAGGCTCTTCGCGTCCTCGGTCAGTTTTCTTTCATCTACATAGTCGATGCCCTTTCACACCTTCACCGCGCGTCTCGTTCGCTCCGTCCCCCTTTCCGAACTCACCAAGCATCTCGAATTCGAAATGCCCGGCATACCCCGCTTTGGCTTCGTTGCCGGGCAATGGCTCTCGTTCAAAACCAACAAACCGGATGGCGAGGAGATCATCCGCGCTTACTCGATCGCTTCCCCGCCTGATGGCAGCAACAAGTTTGCCTTGTGTCTGAACCGCGTGCAGGATGGCTTCATGTCCAACTTTCTTTGCGACATGAAGGAAGGCGACGAGATCAGCTGCCAGGGACCGTTCGGTGATTTCATACTGCGCCCGCCAATGCGCGACACAATCTTCATCGCCACCGGGACTGGGGTTGCTCCTTTTCGTTCCATGCTGCATTGGCTGCTCGGTTCTGCTCCGGAATTGGACAAGGACGGGCGAGGACGCCCGTCCTCCATTGACGGTCAATCCCGCCATCAGGGACATGCGCTTTACTTGATTTTTGGCAATCGTACGGAAGCGGACATTTATTATCACGGCGAATTTCTGGGTCTCGCCGAGGAGCACTCGAACTTCCATTATCTGCCTACTCTCAGCCGGGGCGGACCCGACTGGATGGGCCTTCGTGGCTATGTGCAGGAACATGTTCCCGCGATCGCTCAGGGGCGGACCGACATGCACGCCTACATCTGCGGCCTGGACAAAATGGTCAAAGCCAACCGTGACTTGCTGAAGTCCTTGGGCTGGGACCGAAAAGCGATTCTGTATGAGAAGTACGACTGAAGGGTGACTATCGTATGCACAAATCACACGACTTCGACGGCTGCGGTATGACCGGCAGCGGAGGCGACTCTGGCGTCACGCGTAAGCAAGGTGGCTCCGAGTTGTTCGGCGAGCACGACGTATGCCGCATCGGACGCCGACAAATTGTGGCGGAGCTGCCAGATGCGAGGGAGCAGCACAGAGTGCGGATAGCGCGTGATCCGCATGTCCAGCAAATCTTGAATGGCCGCTTCCGCGCGGGGTGCGGAGAGTGTGCCCTGCCGCACGAGGCGGCGGAGCACCTGAACGATCTCCAGATCCAGCAGCTCAGGAGCGTGCAGGGACCGGTTACGCACGAAGATTCGACTCTCGATGCGCTGCGCTGCCGCGGTCTGAAGCAGCCAATCAACGGCCGCGGACGCATCCAGGACGATCACCGCGCCTCACGTTCTTCTCGCACCAGGCGGGCGGTATCGAACTCGACGGCAACCGCTTTCCTTCGATGCAGGCGTTCGCGCAACTCGGCCAGCGTCGGCCGTTCCGCAATCTCTTTGATCTCCGCCAACAGGTAGTCCGACAATGATCGGCCGGACATCGCGGCGCGGGCTTTCAGACTGCGATGCAGCGCGTCCGGCACATTACGGAGTTGAATCATCTTTGACATGTGGACAACATACTTTCATGTGCAGCGCATGTCAACGGGGATGGACGTAGCGAGCAGAGCAGTTTGAAATCCACCGTGCTGACATTCGTTTCGGCCATCGGGAAAACTTAGGCATGAGGACGGTGAATATAGCGAAGCCCAGGTTATCGTCCACAGAACGGATGCGAACCTGGGGCACCAAGCTTTGGTCGCTACGGGATGGTTTTGAGAGCTATGGCCTGATAGCGACAGTTATCCCGCCAAGCGAGAGTTGATTGCGTTTGTGTACCGTGATAAACACAAACTGGTGGAGGGCGAATCAGAATTGTTCGACAGGTACGCCGAAGGCCAAGAAGCGAAACTGGCGAAAATAGTCGGTGTCTCTCGACCTGTTGTGCGTAGACCCGTCTTCATCGCGGCTTTCTGCTTCTTTGCAGTTTTAGCGTGCTCGTCTGTTATTGCGACTGGTTTTACCCGAATCTTCTGTGCCACGCTCGCCGCCGTCCTCGCTTGGAACTGTTTCACAAGGCACAAACTGGAACACTTTATAGTCCAGTCTCATGGTGAATCCCTCGGAATCGTGACAAAGCATAGGCGATTAGGAATTAAACGTGGTGCCATCATTGATTACACCTTCCTGTCGGCTGACGGCAGAACTCATTTTGGCACGTTGCACGGCAGCACCGGCTTGCCCCAGGAAGGGCATACGTTCATGGTCATCTATAACTTGGGAGACCCCTCATTGAATCTTCCGCTATTCAGCTTCTGGTTCTATAAGTTCGATTTTGAGTTCCCAGAAACCATCGCATCGTCGTCTTCCTGAAATAAGTGTCGAAAAATCCCGCTTACACTCATTGACCGGGTTCTGAGCCTAATGGCCAATCACACAAGTTGAAAATATCCGGGGGCTCCAAGAAGGTATTCCTTTTAGGAGGCTCCAACCGTCGATTTCCGCTCCCTGCCCATCAACAGCTTACAGACGCCGAAAAAGAGACCCTTTCTTGAGGGCTGGCAGGGACCAACCTGGTTTCCGCGCTTTCACGGGTAGCGCCTAGAGTGAGGGCTCGGGAGAGCGATCTTACAGGCGCCACGAAAACGCGGTCAAACCATTGCGGGGTTGGTGTATACCGACGGCAAAATGCTCCCTCCCCTGTTTTTGTGTACGACAGCGATACGCATTCGGCTTCTGTAGCGGAACTGGACCCGACACGCTCTGTGAGACTCGTCCGCATTTTTTATTAAATTCCCTGTCCATCGACGATCAGGTCGTTGTCCATTTGTTTTCTGAGGCTCTCGCTAAGTGAACTTGCGTTCGTAGTTGTACGTTGAGGTTCTTTTACCGAAATTCGCAAGAAGGTGGAGAAGAATCATTTACGCTATCACGGAAGCTAAATTGCGGCGCTTGTTACGATAGTAAAGGAACTGATCGTGTCACGACTTACGGACCTGATCGCCCATGCGAAGACTAAGGACTCGCAGATGGGCGTGGACTTGGAGCGCGAGTTCAAAGCTCTGTCGTCCCGTCGTGCTTACGGCCTGAACTTTGAGCGGCATCGGCCCGAAACCATCGAGTTGCCTCAGAGTTCAGTGCGAAAGGGTGACAAAGTACGAGTGCTCCCGAAGCGGGGATCGACCAAGAAGGGCGACCAACGGCTTTGGGGTGTTAAGAAGAGTTCGAAGGCTGGTAACGCACATCTTGAGTTGCTCGGGAGTGGAGAGTCGAAGACCCAGGCGGTGCCTGTTGAGGACCTGGTGGTTGTCGCGGAGTTCCGTGATTTTATCTATCCCGGTCTCGTGTCCACCGGAAACGTCAAGCGCGGCGGGGACAAGCCGTGCCATACCATTATCAACGCTGAGAATTACCATGCGTTAAAGGCATTGACGTACACACACCGAGGTAAGGTGGATGTGATCTACATCGATCCGCCGTACAACACACGTGACAAGGACTGGAAGTATAACAATCACTACGTCGATTCGGACGATCACTACAAACACAGCAAATGGCTAGCTATGATGGAGCGACGACTTAAAGTCGCTCGTGATCTATTGCACCCAGAAAACTCGGTCCTCATCGTGACTATCGATGAGAACGAATACTTGAGGCTTGGTCTTTTATTAGAACAGACATTTCCCGAAGCTCACGTGCAGATGATCTCGTCGGTGATTAATCCAAAAGGTACTGCGCGGACAACGTTCTTCTCTCGGACAGATGAATTTATTTTCTTCGTATTTTTCGGCGCTGCGAGGGTTCCGGATCGTTCGGGTGTCGGGGGTGAAAGAGAAGTTCGGTGGCGCTACCTCCGCAGAACTGATGTCGAATCGGCACGAGGGACAAAGAAGGGTGGCCCGGCACAGTTTTATCCAATCTATGTCAATGATGAGACCGCTCAAATCCAAGAGATTGGAGACCCACTGACTCCAGACGAGGATCGTACTAATGTTCCGGCCATCGCGAGATGCACAGCGGTCTTCCCCATTCGTGAAGAAGATGGCATGGAAATGAACTGGGGCCTCAAAGGACCTAGCCTGGAGAAGGCTTTCAAGGCGGGATATGTCCGCACCTCTCGAAACAAATCTTCTGTCCTCCAGCCGTACGTCTTCTCATATCTGACATGGCCGAACATAAGGAAAATTGAACGTGGAGCTCTGAAGAAGGCAGGAAAGCGCGAAGACGGTTCCTGGATTGTGGTGGACCCATCAGGTAAGTCCTCACGCCCCACAACCACTTGGCAGGAAACAAGTCACGAGGCAGGAGCATACGGGACTTCCCTATTGCGATCTCTTTTGCCAGGACGAAAGTTCCCATTCCCGAAGAGCCTCTACGCAGTTGAAGATGTACTACGCCTCTTTGTTAAGGATAATCCCGAAGCGGTCGTCCTCGATTTTTTCAGTGGATCAGGCACGACTGCACATGCGGTCATACGGCTGAACCGCCAAGATGGCGGTCGCCGCCAATGCATCTGTGTGACGAACAATGAAGTTGCTGCAGATGAGGAGGTTGCGTTGCGCAAGAATGGCCTCCGCCGGGGCGATCCCGAATGGGAGCGGTGGGGCATCTTTGACTACATCACCAAACCTCGCGTCGAGGCCGCGATCACAGGGAAGACTCCAAACGGGAGACCTATTGAAGGAGACTACAAATTCACAAACGAGTTCCCTATGGCCGAAGGTTTCACAGAGAATGCGGAGTTTTTCACCTTAACATACGAGACGCCGGTGGCCGTCAACCATAACCTAGCCTTCGCTCGTATTGCTCCGCTGTTGTGGATGCGAGCGGGAAGCACGGGGCGGCGCATCGATGCGCTCCCCGACTCAGGCTGGGAGGTTGTCGACACCTATGGTTTGCTGGTCGATCTCGATCAGGCGGCCGTTTTCTGCAGAGCCGTCAAGAATACGTGCGATCTGCGGATCGCTTACATTGTTACAGACGACGACCGGCGCTTCCAGTCAGTTGCACGCTCCATACCTGCATCAGTCGAACCCGTCCGACTTTACGAGTCTTACCTATTGAACTTCCGCTTCTTGCTTGGAGAGTAAATAATGAAGTTTACGCTGAAGGACTACCAGGACGATGCGGTCTATGATGTCCTAGCCAACTTCCGAAAAGCCCGCAAACGCTGGCAAGAGGACAGCGACAAACATGCTTTCTCTTTGTCGGCGACTACGGGAGCGGGTAAGACAGTCATGGCGGCGGCTGCATTCGAGGCTTTATTTCACGGTGATGAGAACTTCGATTTCGAGGGCGACTCCGGGGCCGTTGTCATATGGTTCAGTGACGACCCTTCCCTAAATGAGCAGACACGATTTCGACTAATCGAAGCCTCCGACCGACTCAACGTTAGTGATCTTGAAGTTGTGCAGAATACCTTCAATCGTGAGAGATTCGAGGCGGGTAAGGTCTATTTTCTCAACACCCAGAAGCTGGGCAAGAATAGCCTTCTAGTCCGTGGGTACGATCCTGAAAAGACCACGCAAAGCGGTGAGCAGCCTTTCCCTGAGATGCGTCCAGACCTTCACTCATACACGATCTGGGATACGATCCAAAACACAATAGAAGACCCTTCTTTAACACTCTACCTCGTGCTCGATGAAGCGCACCGGGGGATGGGGAATACTTCAAAAGCAGCTGAGCAAGACAAGGCTACGATAGTCCAACGACTTATCAACGGTACTGGTGCAGTACCCGGCATTCCAATCGTTTGGGGCATCTCAGCTACTGTCGAGAGGTTCAACGCCGCCATGTCTGTAGCCCAGGGGCGAAGCACCCTTCCGAATGTGGTCGTTGATTCGGCCAAGGTGCAAGAGTCAGGCTTATTGAAGGACACGATCATCCTTGACATTCCCAAAGAGGCGGGCCACTTCGACACTGTGCTGGTGCGACGCGCTACGGGCAAGATTATGGAGTCCAGTGCTGCCTGGGCGGAGTACGGCAAACAGCAGAACGACGCCAACATCGTGAGACCCCTTATGGTTCTTCAGGTGCCGAACACGCCAGATCACAATGAGGTAGGACGGGCACTCGATACGATCTTCCAGCAGTGGCCGGAACTAGCTCATGATGCCCTCGCGCACGTGTTCGGTGAGCACACAACCCAGACCTTCGGCAGTCATGCAGTGCCCTACATCTCGCCTGAGCGCGTGCAGGACTCGTCATGGGTCCGCTTGCTCATTGCAAAAGATGCCATTAGCACAGGATGGGATTGTCCGAGAGCTGAAGTGATGGTGTCCTTCCGCCCTGCGAAAGACCGTACCCACATCACGCAGCTGCTAGGTCGTATGGTGAGAACGCCTCTCGCCAGACGGATACCGGGTAACGACCGGCTTAATTCGGTGGACTGTTTACTGCCGTTCTTCGACGCTAAGTCCGTTGAGGCAGTTGCGGACGCCTTGATGAAGGGTGGTGGGGATGGGGGTGACTCAACACCTCCTGTTCGGCGAGTGCTCATCAATCCCAAAGAGATGAAACCGAACCCCTCCGTGCCGGAGGTCGTGTGGGATAGGTTTCTTTCGTTGCCGTCTCAGTCCTTGCCTCAGAGGAGCGCCAAGCCTGTGAAGCGACTGACGGCCCTAGCACACGAACTTTCTGCGGACCGATTACTGCCGGGAGCTGGCAAGAAGGCGCACGGGGAAATGCACAAAGTTCTCGATGCGGCCCGGGCTCGTTACGCCCATGAAATATCTGTTGCGCGCAAGTCCGTGCTCGTCGTTGAAGGAAAAACTTTAATCGCAGATATGAAAAGCAAGGGCAAGTCCTTCGACGACTTCTGGGAGGATGCTGACTACGCGGTGATCGAGGACGCCTATCGGCGCGCGTCGCGCATAATAACTGCGGACCTGAGTCGCACCTACGCTGAATATCTGGCTGATAAGAACACTGGCGAGGAATCCCGCGAGGACGCTCTGATGGAGGCTCACGCGGACATAGCAGCCCTGGGACTCGTGGAGGATGTGAAAACATTCCTCGACATCGAAGCGGACAAGATGGCTAAGGCATGGCTGGATGAGTACCGTATTTCGATCAAGAGCTTGTCAGACGAGAGGCAGGAGACATATCGGTTGATCAAGGAGATGAGCACGGAACCTCAAGATATCGACCTCGCTAAACCGAAGTCCTGGATGGAGGCCACCTTTGTATGTGAGGCGAATGGCAGCGAAACTCCCCTGCCAAGCTACGAGCACCATTTGCTATGCGACGAGAACGGCACTTTCCCCGTCGACATGAATAAGTGGGAGACCGATGTGCTGGATGCAGAGATGAAACGCAAAGGCTTTCAGGCATGGTACCGCAACCCTGCTCGCTCTAGCCAAGATTCTCTAGGGATCGCTTATACAACTGACAACAATCAGATAAGAATTGTCCGGCCCGACTTTGTGTTCTTTGCAGCTCAGTTAGACGGTACCATCGTAGCGGATATCGTAGACCCTCACGGAACCCAGTTCAGCGACGCGATACCGAAACTGCGAGGCCTAGCTAAATACGCGGAGGAGCATGCACATGCTTACCGCCGAATCGAATCAGTCGCCAAGGTAGACGACACATTGCGAGTATTGGACCTGACGAACCCAAGCGTACGCAAAGCAGTTCTTGGAGCTAGTGACGCGAAAGCTTTGTATGAAAGTGCCTCTGCGACTAAATATTGAGCCCCCGATTGACTTCACGAATCTCCCCCGGTTGGGGGTTTTGGAGCTATTGATGGCGAATGCCAGCAAGTTCAGCTAGCGCCTGCCAGTGCCGTGGATGTGGACTGTCTCCGTTCCGAATGCGTCCCGCATACCATCGGGACACACCAATCCGTCTCGCGATGGCTGACGTCGACATTGCGGCAAGCACAGGTCGAATTCTCCCGGAATAAAACTCAGCAGTCAGCCAAGTTGGTTGGCTCGAAGCTGCCCACGAAGAACGCGCGGCAGCGTGCAGACGCTGAGTTCTCGATTCTTTAGCGATGGCTTCCGGAGTGCGAGCCGCAACCCTCCCCAACCGCGCAGCCGCAGCGAGACGTTTTGTCGCATCGTCTATTGCGCACTCAGCGCAATCGCTTCGTCCAGCTCTGATGCTCTTCCCGCACCCACGACATACACATTCAGGTTTCGGAATCGCAACTGGCACTTGTGAGCCGCCCTTTGCTTCTCGCCGGTGTCGTTGTGTCAGTCGTGTCGGAATCGCAACGCTTTGATTTCTTCGCGTTCGAGTCCAAAGCGAGCGTGCAACGTACTCGGCCCACGGCGCAACGAGCTTGCCCCAGACGGACATGGTTTCGCTGAGTTTCGCGGTAAGTGTTCTCAATAGGCGGCAATTGCCGTTCCACTCCTCGAAGAAATCCAAACGCCGGAATGGTTCTCGCATGATCCAATCCAGCAACCACGCATCGACCGATGGGCGTACAGCTTCCATGATGTCGCAAGCGAGACTGTCGCGATTCGGCGTGTCAGCGTGCAGCATCCCGATTCCGGGATCAAGTCCGACCGCCGTCGCCGCTAAGCGTGTCTCGCACTCAAGCAGGGCATAGCAGTAATTAAGAATTGCGTTCGGGGGATTCGTCGCCAATCTTGGCGATCCTGTGATTACAGATTTCCGAGTCCCAAACATGCGCCAGTGCTCCGGGGCGCGCATTACGTCCTGTCGTGGAAAATTAATCGGCAATTCATTCCACGCTGACCAATAAGCGCTAGCGGCATGTGCCTCCAGGCTTGCCACCGTGTCCAGACTTTCAGCGGTGGACAATGATTCTCGTAATTTTGCGATGATGTCTGCTGCTGTCGTATTGGCCAGTTTACCCCGCACCAATTGTTGCTGACCGTCAAGTTTTGCACGCATAAGTTCACGCATGATTTCTAGTGCTGCGCCGTTCTGATGGGCCAATGCTTGCGCCCGTCGTAGTCGAGCGTCAGATGGTGCGGTGGGGCCGGTGACCAACGAGACTTTGCCCGAACGGTCAAGCATAATGAGTGACGCCCGTTGATCGGCAAGCCATTTCAAAGCGTCTAAGGTGAAGAATCCGTCCTCCGAGATGCAAACCAATCGGCGCAATCCGTGGCCTACGCGGGCAAGCCTGACCGTTCGGCGCTCATCGGCCACGCCATCCTCAATTTCAAGATGTCCGGATTGCATCCGCACGCGTACGCCGAAACCGTGGATCGTGAGCACGCCGCTTTTGCTAATGGGAGATTTGCTGGAATTCGGGACTTGCGGTAGCTTGTGCCAAGCTGCCATCGGAGTCATACCTCCTGTGGTGGTCAGGGCTTGTCGTCTGCTCTAACAGGCGGCAGGCCCGCTTTTTCTCTCACAATTATCTCAGTTGTCTGTCAGTTCTCATTACTTTCTTTTCTTCTTTTTCTGGGGTTCTTGCCGTTTCAGAATCAATTCAATTGATGGGTCCTGTCTCGCTACCTTGATCGTAAACTGAAGGTCTTCTCCTTCAACATCGGGCTGCTGCAGGTTAAACGGCGATCCAGGTTTATCTCGGCCATACCAAACCCGTTGGATGGTCCGCAGACTCACGTCGTGTCGCTGCGTCATTCGCGTAAGAACGTCTTTCAACGCGATGCCCTGTCCCAGCAGTCCGCCAATGTCCTTGCAGACGACACGAGCCTTTGAAAGAGACAATTCTCGTCGGCGACCACGTATTGGGCGAGTCCTGCCCTCGAATATTAAACGCAACAAATAAGGCAATTTCCTTATTACCTCGATGCGAGCATCCAGACTAAGCGGGCTGGGCTCCGGCAGACATTCAGCTAACGCAGATTCCAGTTTGCCTTTGTCTTCGGCGTTCTTCCAGATTGCCATGTCGCGCTCCGTCATCGCCAACAGCTCCTTAATTCCTTGCTCGAAGGACAAATCGATATCTGCGAACGCTTTCTCTAGTTCGTCAGCAATTAGGCGAGCGGTTTCGGCTTTCATTTGGTTAAAGACTTCATGACGCGAGAAAGAAACAATTATGGCACTGAATTTTGGCAATACGTTGCCATTATCGGTTCGAGTTGTTAAGGCGCGCGAGCCAAGGCACGATTGGCCTGTGCCCAGGAAAAGAAAAACCCATAGGCCGCAACGCCAGAGGAAACTAAGCGAACGTGAGAAGCAGATTCGCAATCGCGTTGCGAATGCCGTCCACGCAATCCGGCATGGAATTCCGGCTTACCGCGCTGCTCGCGAGAACGGCGTCGGCCTTCGAACAATCAAACAACGTGCGGGTAAAGACCTGGCGCAAGATCGTCCCGGCGCACGCATTCGCGCCAAAAAGAATGACCTCCTTCTCCGATACTTAGAAATTCCTGGCCCCGATGGGCCAACAGAAATAGCGGTTCGCGGATTGAAAGCCGCACGCGAAGTTGCCAAATACAAGACTGCCGTCAATCGATTCCTTCGCGGTGATCGCAACGCCCTCGACAGATGGAAGGGGAAGAAAATCGCGGGTCTGGCTCTAATAACAGACGCGAGAATCTTGGCAGACCAAGCTGACAAGGGACTGCTTCCACATGCCCTCTATCGCTCATTTGCAGGCGGTGCCATGTGAGAGTCAATAGTTCGCGTGTCCGGTGCTGTGCGATTTGTGGATCAACAATCCAACTCCAGGAGCACCACCTTGGCTTGCGAAATCACGCTCCATTTTTCACGCTCCCCCTGTGCTATCCGCATCACCGAGCGATAACCATAGCCATTGATCGCGCGGGAGTAGACCCGCACTACACGGACGATGCAGCAGAGAGGGCACGACGGGCGCGAATGGCTGCAATTGTCTTTCTCTGGTTCATTGACGAACAACTTCAACCCAAACAGGAGACCCATCCATGAAAAACAAGGCAAATGAACAACGCGGAGCCGCTGCTGACCCGCATTCGCCCAGTGGCAGAATGCAGATTCTCAAAGAGACTCCTGGCGATATTCACACCGCAGACTCTACATTCGACTGTATCGAGTGCCGGAAGCCCATATCCAGCAAACCATATTCGTTTGGAGGAGGAGCACTTGCCTGCGAATCCTGCGTCCGAGCCTATTACAAAGGATATCCGGAGACTTCCATCGCAGAAGAACTGCGTTGTCGTGGAAATGACGCCTTGCGGATCATAAAGCAGCTGAGTAAACGCTACCGCAAGCCTGTAGCACCTCGGTTCACCCACATGTGCGATGTTTGCGCAGGAAATCACAGCACAGAGAATTGCCCCGACGATTTTTGAGCCAACATGACATCAGTGCATGACATCTTTCTTCGCGCCTATGCCGTCGTAGCGGACAAAAAAGAAAAAAGCGAGCGCAGCCATCGCGCTGGCATCATTGACAAGTGGCCAGAGCACGCACTTCTCTTTGATACCGAAACTCGAATCACGGCGGACCAATCGCTGACCTTTGGTGTGTATCGGCTGTGCAAACTGCAAAAAGGGCGGTACAAGGCCACAAAAGAGGGAATATTCTATGCCGATGATCTACCCGCCAAAGACCGTCGAGTCCTGAGAGCGTACCAGCAAAATGCAATTTCTGATGTGAAGTCTTTTCCGCCAGAATTCCCGTTGCTGTCCCGCTCAAAGTTCGTGAAACAAATTTTCTATCCGGCCATGAAGCGAAATGGGGCGCTGGTCTGTGGCCTGAATCTGCCTTTTGATCTATCCCGATTGGCCCTTGACTGGGATAAGGGTGGTAAGGGCGGCAGCGATAGCCGGAAGTGGTCCCTGACAATGTCGCGGTATCCAAACGGAGAAGAAAACAAAAACTGTAGGCGCGTGAGAATAGAGCCGATTGATAGTAAGAAGGCATTCATTACCCTCGCATCGGAATGGATTCCGAAGGGGCGAGAGAAAGAATGGAAGCATGAGCCTCATTTCCTCGATCTGCGAACGCTAGCATGGGCGCTATTTAATAGATCGTTTTCACTGGAAACTCTTTGCGACGAACTCGAAACTGAGCACCGGAAAGATGACCACGAACCCACGGGCGAAGTCACTCCCGAAGAAATTGAATACGCCCGTCAAGATGGTCGATGCACGGTGGACGCGCTTAACGCTCTAAAGCAGGAATTTGATAAGCACCCGATTCGACTGAAACCATACAACGCGTATTCCCCTGCGAGCGTGGCAAAAAGCTATTTGGAGGCAATGGGAATTGCCAAGCCAGCCGAAAAGTTCCAAATTTCCGACAAAGAACTCGGCATTGCAATGCAGAGCTATTATGGTGGACGGTCTGAAACTCGCATACGTTGCGCGGAAGTTCCGGTTGTTCCCGTTGACTTCACTAGTCAATATCCGACGTGCTGCGCACTTCTGGGTCTCTTCGATGTTCTAACGGCTGAGAGCGTAAGCTTTGAGGACGATACCCGAAATGTTCGCCGGTTAATCAATGGCGTCTCTCTTGGGCAATGCTTTAAGCCCGCGATATGGGAACGGTTCAAATTCTTTGCCCTCGTGCAGCCCAATAATGACATTCTTCCCGTTCGGACCGTTTATGACGGCGTAACTCAAAACATTGGTAATAACTATCTAACCTCCGACGTTCCCATCTGGTTTGCTGGTTGCGATCTAATCGCCTCGAAAATTCGAACAGGGAAAGCTCCGCACGTTCTGCGAGCGATTCGCATGGTGCCACGTGGCAAGCAGTCTAGAATGCAGACGCTGAACCTTCAGGGCAGCATGGTCGAGATTGATCCTTACAGGGACGATCTTTTCCGCAAAGTAATTGAGCAACGCAAGTTGAATAAAGCCGATAAAGCTCTTTATTACTGGCTCAAGATTCTCGCGAATTCGATCTACGGGTTCTTCGTTGAGATAAACCCGGAAATTCAGAAGAAGAAAGTGCCCGTCAACGTCTCGTCGGGTGAAAGGAATTTTTCCGATTCGACAGATGTGACAGAAAAATCTGGGTCGTGGTTTTTCCCGCCATTAGCGTCGCTTATTACTTCGGCAGGGCGATTGCTGCTCGCGATGACGGAAGCGTGCGTAGACAGAAAAAAGGGTACGTACCTGTTCTGCGATACCGATTCTCTCGCAATCGTGAGCTCCAAAATGGGGGGACCACTCGACATTTCAGGCAGCGAAGGACTCAGGACTCTATCTTGGAAAGAGGTGCAGAGCATCGTTAATAGATTCGTTCCGCTGAATCCTTACAACCCTAAGGCCGTCAAAGGTTCAATCCTCAATCTTGTAGACGCGAATTATATTGCCTCTGACCCCACGAAACGACAACGGCAGCTATACGGATACAGCATTGCGGCGAAGCGTTACGCTCTGTACGAGAGGATAAGGATAACGGATATCAAGATCGTTGATCCCAAAGCGCACGGCATCGGTTTTTTGTACCCGCCAAAACATTCCCCTGACGATTGGGATGAAGATGTGCCGCAATGGATTTACGAAATGTGGGATTACATCCTGCGCGGCGCTCTGAACTTGCGAAGAAAAACACCGTCGTGGCTCGATATTCCTCAGATGATGCGCCTTACCATTACGACGCATAATGTTCTCGGTATGCTCGGAGAATGGGAAATTGCCCGCCCATACAATTTTCTTTTTCTGCCGATGGTTGATCCGACATTCGGCTATGCATTTGATAAGCGGTCCAACGAAAGAGTTCTGCTCATCTGTCCGTATTCGACCCATCAGGAGCGTTGGCTAGAAATGGGATGCGTAAATATCCATAACGGCAAGAAATACAAAATGGTGGACTGTAACAACGCAGAGAATCCCGCGCACAACGTGGTCTTTCCCTCGCAATTTGCACGTCTTTTAATCCAGTACCAGGGGCATCCCGAGGCTAAGAGCCTTGCTCCTGATGGCGGCCCATGCAGAGCGAATACGCGAGGGATATTAAAACGCGCTCACGTCCTTGCCGGAGACTTTCGATACGTCGGCAAAGAAACAGATCGTAAATGGGAAGAAGGCGACGATATCAGCGTGTTAGAGTTCAAAACAACAGAGTTCGGAAGATCAAAATTGGTAGTCGCGAGTGAGCAAGTAAAGAAAGACATCAGGGAGATTGGCATCAACAAGTGCGCTCGCAAGAGCGGGTTTGATCGCAAGAATTTCATTAGAAAATTAGTTCGTGATATCCCTGTGAAACGTTGTTCCTATACTGAATTTGAACGGTGGCTAGAGCGCTACAAGTCAAAAGTACCAAGGTATGGAAAGTGACTAAAGTGCGTCTGGCAACGCGAGACAAATTCGCCTCACCTTATGTTGTTTACATTGATGAATCGTTCTTCAATTTCTGGGGCTTGAATAACCCAGACGGGAACTTTTGCTATGTGGCTTTCGGAGTACCCTACGAGAATTTATCTCTCCTGGATGTTGAGCATAAGAGATTGCTCGATTTGTTCCGGAACGCAGTTGTGTCGGATCTCCACGAGATGCCGCCGGTCGAGATCAAATCGGTTGTCTTTCGACGCCTAAAACTGAAAAATAGACGGAGAATAGCGATGCTGGCAAGAGGCATAATGGTCCGCCTGGGGACTTTCTTTCTAACAGAGTTCTGCCAGGTACGCGGATTCATTCTAGAATCGGTGCGCTCCGATCTATTGGAAAAAGGCGACTCGCGGATTCCCAAGAAGTGGGATTCACTGTATCAGGCGAAGCGTGAAGAGCTTTCTCGCGCTGTCAAAGAGCAGAAACTCGGGCAATCGTCCCTGCTGCAGAAACTAATCGAAACGCCGACAGCTTCCTTGGCCTACTTTCTGACCAAACGTGCCGAGTGGTATGAATTAGTGATCGACCCACGAGGTGGTGTTGAGGACAAACATATCGCTCAAGCAGTACGACATACAACAGAAGCGGTCATACGTGGGGTGCACAGGGAAACCCACGACAAGCTAAGGGCTACATCGTTTAGCATCCGGTCCGAGAATTGTCCGGGTCTTCAGGTGGCTGATTTGCTTGCAGGCGAGGTAAGGCATTGGTTCGTGCAAAACCCTGACTTTCTTGAATTCAACTCGGGTTTGACGTTGTTGGACATCAACAATCTTAAAACTCAATACTACCTGAAGACGTCAGCTGGAATTGTGTCTAAGCCAGAGCGGCGAACAAAAATGCCTCCTACTCTCATCCGCAAGTTGCACAAAGCGGGTCGAAGTTCTCTTTTCCCATATTTTCGCCGTTCATTGGCGAATGATCTCATTAGCTGTATTGCAACGTACGGGGAATTTCGTCATATCGACCTCGCGCACAATCAGCTGATCGACTCACCGGATAATCGATAACGAGCACCGTGGACAATATGCAATCGGTTCAAAATCACTGGGCGAATGGCCTACCTTCCGAAGCACCCAGGGAACGGCGTTACCGTCGGATTGTGGCACGATATAATCAAACGGGCGCGTAGCTCAGTGGATAGAGCAAGTCCGTGCTAAGGTCTAGGTCGTGAGTTCGATTCTCACCGCGCCCACTTTTGGGTTTAGAAATCCTCTACGCTTTTTTGTCTTGCTCTTTTGTCGATGGAATGATCTGCCCCTCTATCGCTTTGTTCCCGGGGGCGAGCATTTCTGGCGGCTGGCTTATCTTGTCTTCAGCTTTTTCGCCACGTCCAATGTTGTAAATCGCAGGTTTGCAGAGAATTTCACGTACAGCCAAGTCGGTGAGCATCCGCCGCGTTGGAGCAGCTTGGGCTAAAATCGCGGTGTCCGAGGTCAAAGCAATTACATGTTCACCCCACTCCACTTCGCCAGCATCACAAGCAATCATTACAGCTTGGATACACAGGCTCATGCTTCCACCAAAAGCATTCAACGCACTTTCCACGAGGGAAAGATCATGGCCGAGGACACCACGATCACGATGCTGCGACGAAATCGGATCAAAGGGCATGTGCGCCCGCACTACCGGGATCGCATTCTCGTGAAAACGCCTTTTCAGGTCGGTACTGATCTCATACTCTACCGGCTTGCCCTCTGCGTCTTTGAATGGTTGTCCAACGGGGAAAGTGACGGCTATTAATCTGATACCTGCATTTTCCGGTCGCGAGCTGAATTCATCCAGAGCTATGGTAACGCCCAGGCCTTGAGCTGTAAAAATAACTATCTTTCGAATGTTGTGATTGCATGCGGCGCGAAACGCAGTGCGCAAACACTCCCGTAGGTTAGCCCGCCCTTCCTCCAGAAAATATGTGATCGGAGCTGTGAATTGATTGCTCATTGTCCCTTTTTTAGCGCAACGTGAACCCCATCGCTTTGTCCATGTCCACTTTCTCCGCCCGAGATCGAAAAACTGCTTTGACGAATTGAAACATATCGACGTCTTCCAGTACTAGCCCGTCGACTCGTCCCTGCTCGTAATAGGGCGCAGGATGAGGCAGTTTGTAATGAAGGTGTGGGGGATCGCCAGATTTGTTGCTGTTGCAGATGCGAAGAACCAGGGGATTGCTCGCATCCCGATCTGGATTCCCATTCTTACCCGTCCGCACAATTGGGCCGTAATGAAAGGAGAAGTAATGGCGCTTTGGCTGTTTTCCTTTACGACATGACCACGCTTCATGGCACACGACGTAGTATTTGTCGCTAAATGTCAGCCACCACTCGAAGTCCCAGCTTGGAGGATCGATTAAGTCAATGAACGCGCGATACTGCGGAACTCGGACCGTACAATCGCCGGGTACTTTCAGTTCAGCCCGATTTTTGTCACAGACAACCTTGTACTCTTGATAGTGAGTCACCGTGGAATCACGCGGCCAGGTCGACTTTATACTTGTCCTCCCGACGGTGGCGAGATGCGGAGATGCGATGCGCAAGGTATTCCCGATGTAATTCTTCCTCGCGTTCCCGCAAGGCGTCCAGGTGAATCAAGTACGCTTCCCACTCGAACTCGTCATGGTCAGACACTCTGTTTCGTATTTCTCGATTAGTCTGGAAGTCGCGATTTGAGCAACCGTATTTTTTTTGAAGTTCGCTCAAGCGCTCTCTGACCTCAGTGGGTGTTAGAAGCAGTTCGGACATCCAATTTCCCTACCCTTCTTGTGCTCTTGGTGGTTGGTCCTCCAAGAGCCAGACATGGCAGCGTGTAGCGTTAACCCGGGTCAAACCGGTAGGCCAACACACTAGTTTCACTGGACTTAGGCTGTCAAGCGAAATATAGCATGGTAACCGTAGGCGGGCACTGTGACCCAAGTCACCAACTTGAGTCCTTTTCGGTCCTGACCTGTGGTAATCGCGTTCGCTAAGAAAATCATAACACTTGGGATGCGGCTGGGTGGATATTGGGTTCGTCGCGCCAAAAAAATTCCGATACGCCCGCTTGGTTGTTGACAGCAGCAGCAAACGGGTTCTAGCATAAACACAGCACGGACAAGCTCTGTGATCCGCTGGGCGCGTGGAATATGAAAACTCGCACCCGGAGGCACAATGCTTCCAAAGAGGGGTCGGAACGCACTTACGTTCCGACCCTTTTTCATGTTTGCTGAGGTCATTTGGATTCTGCATGAGACGTTTTCGTTCCCACCCCCACGCCACTACCGCTGAAGCGCCCGGTTTGCTCCTCCGGAAGTCCCATGCATCGCTGTCGTACACGGAAACGGGGGAGGGAGCATTTTGCCGTCGGTATACACCAACCCGTCAAACCATTGCGGGGGTTATACGCATTGAGGGGAAAATGCTACACCCCTGCGGCCCTGGGTTGGTGGGCGGTAAGCGCAAGCGATAGTCTAACGGGTGTATGAGCGCGAACCGGGACTGGGGCTGGGAGAAGCTAATTCTCAACAAACCCTGGGAAGGGGTTTTGAGCGTAATCTGTTTTCGTCACTTGAGGAATTGCAGCGTTGACTCTCGATCCTAAGAGCCAGATAATGCCTAAGTTCTTCGGAGGGAGGATTTATGAAGCGCTCTTCCCGCAAGATAGCCAGCCTTTCCGAGAGGGTTCAGCAACAGCTCAACATGTATGCGCTCGCAGCAGACGCAGTCGGAGTAGGAGCGCTGGCGTTAGCGCAGCCAGCCGAGGCGAAGATTGTTTACACCCCAGCACATGTGATCTTGCAGGACAACCAGCCATTTTCTCTCGATCTCAATCACGATGGCATCGTCGATTTTTACCTCTTTCACGGCTATCCCAAGTATAACTCTGGAGAAAATTCCCTGCAGGCTTGTCGCTCCATAAGTTATAACTCGTACAACGAGGTGTGGTGCGGTAATTCGAACACTGGGATGGCCGTAAACGCAATCAGGGTGACTGAATCCATGGGCAAGTCATGGGGTGCGGCATTGCGCGCTGGGGCAAAAATCCAAAATGGCGACCGATTCCTGCGGGACACCCACCCTGTCAACCTAGGCTACGTGGCTTCCAGTTTCTACCCAATACGGTGGTCTGGCCCATGGGTTAACTGGGGCAAGGGCGTCAAGAATCGCTACCTCGGCGTAAAATTCCAGATCAACGGTCGGTTGCATTTCGGTTGGGCTCGCATGACCGTGGCGCCGAAGTATAACGGGCTGCAATGGGTTTTAACCGCTACATTGACCGGCTACGCATACGAAACGATTCCCGGCAAGGCGATCACCGCAGGCGCAACCAAAGGGCCTCACGATGTCGAACCAACCGCTATCAACCAGCCCGCTCCCAAACCGGCTACGCTTGGCGTGTTGGCGCTAGGAGCGCCCGGATTGTCGATCTGGCGGCGAGACGAGTCGGTGGCCGCTACACCCGAACGCAACTGATTTTACGAAGCCGAATCGCTGGCGAAATATCTCCAATAGCACCAATCGGCCGGTCTCTGTTCTGGAAACGTCCCTTCGTCTCTCGCCGACCCAAAAAGCGAAGGCATAGCTGTCGTAACATCCCAGTTACACTCAATGACCAAGTCAAAACGTGTAATCGCCTGTTCTCGTCACTTGAGAATCGCAGCGATTGACTCTCCATCGCAGCAGACGCATAATGAACCACCTTCTTAGGAGGAGACCGTGAAACCCTCTCTCCAGCCGCGCAAGAAAGTTAATCTTTCCGACTCAGTTCACCGACAGCTCAATATGTACGCGCTCGCGGCAAGCGCCGCGGGAGTGAGTTTGCTTGCGTTAGCTCAGCCAGTCGAGGCTAAGATCGTTTACACACCTGCGCACGTAATCATCAGCAAGCCATTCCCGCTCGACCTCAATCACGATGGAATCGTCGACTTCTACCTCATACACGGGGGTGGTCCTGCTTCCGTGGGTAGTTTGTTGGCTTGTCAATCGTTATTGACCAACACCTTCGGTATTTTTTGCGCAAGTAACGTTCCGAATGCATTTCGAGGAACTGTCTCGATGGGCGGAGATTTTGGGGCGGCGCTGCGTTCAGGAGCTAAAATCCAGCCCGGTGACCGATTTTTCAAGGCGACACAGCATTGTCGGCTAGGGGGATACACTACTAGTGTACGTTGGTTCGGTCCCTGGATGAATGGAGGACGGGGCGTCAAGAATCGCTATCTGGGTCTCAAGTTCAAGATCAAAGGACGCTTTCACTTTGGTTGGGCGCGTATGACCGTGACGACAACTAGATACTACCATTTCACAGCTACACTAACCGGCTACGCTTACGAAACCATCCCCGGCAAGGCGATCATCGCAGGCAAGACCAAAGGGCCGGATGTAATCGCCGCTGAACCGGGTAGTCTCGGAGCCTTGGCAGCGGGAGCGGCGAGACTTCAGAGCGGGGCAAAATAAAGTCGCGACGGTCTGTGGCCGGAGTCTTTGGCGTCAGATGACGAAACATCCCTATTACACTCATTGACCGCGCTGGCGATCATAGTCGGGAACTTATTTCACGAAAAGGGCCGAGCGGAGGATTACACCTGCGACTTCGCCGCCAGCTTTGTAGGCTCATTTTTCTTTTTCTGCCTCGGATGGTCTTTCGCCCGGTTGGGGCTGGTCTCGGTCTCAATTTTTCACACGGCTTGCGTGGCTGCGGAAAAACTCCATTCTGCTGCCTCAGCGGCTAACGCCTCCATTGACTCGAGAGTATCTATCGCAGCGGTGAACCGCTGCGCCACCCAAAATCAAAGGCAACTTCGAGTTTTTCCGCAGCCTCTTGCGTCTCGGACTGCATTTTTCCGCCGCTTGCTGCGGACTCGCGGTTCTGTTCTGTCTGGCCGCCGAAATTCTGGTTCACTCACTGGAGGTGCTGGGTCAACAAAACCGGAGTTTTGCAACGGGTTGCTAGTGTCATGTCGCAGAAATACGCGGCATAAGTCCGCACGTTTCTTCGACGCAACGCATAATGCGTCGGTGCTGCGAGCAGAGTACATAGATCCTTCGCTTTGCTCAGGATGACAACTCTCTCAGGATGACAACTTGCTCAGGATGACAGTTCGCTCAGGATGACAGCTTGCTCAGGATGACAGTGCAGATTTATAACGCGAACTTGCGGGACACCACACTAGAGGTTGCGGATCCGCTTAGGTCCGCGGCGATCTTTTACGGCCTCCGGTAGGACATAGAACTTCTGCCATCGCCCGTGACCGTCACGACTCAGCTTGAGGACGGGTTCTTTCAGAGGGCATTTCTGGTTGCACAGCCTACAACGGTCGAAGGGATAATCCTGCTGGCGTTTGACCAGGAGTTTGGTTGGAGAGATTTCGTTGCGGGGGCAAGCCATCTGGCACCAGGCCTCGCGGTACTTTTCATGCCTGAAATGACGGCTGCCGCCGGGAGAGACGTACATCTGGCCTCGTCCAGCGGCGACACAAATGGGAATGACGTACCAGAGATCTTCGGGCACGATATAGGCGACTATGAAGTCGATTTCCTTGGCAGTATAGGACGCGGCGCCCTTGAGTTTGACGATGTAGCGGGAGCCGTCGGAGCGGCGGGAGGACTTGACCTGCACGCGTGAGAGTCTTTCGCCAGAGTCGACGATGAAGTCGTAGCGCTCGCTGTCTCCCCAGGTTTTGGCTACACCGAAGCCGAGACTAGTGACTTTGGCAAGAAATGCGGCCTCGGCGGCTTCGCCACGCGCCTTGCTGGTAGTGAGTCCGACTGCGTTGATTTCGGGAATGTATGGGGTCATGGGGCCTTTCAGGGTTTGGGGAAATAAAAAAGGCGCAGCCATAGGGCCGCGCCATTTGTCTTCTCACTTCTAGGATATCAAGTTGGAGGGGGTAAGTACGACATGGTTTCGGAATTTATTTTCGCAAGCGAATGAACGAGGTAGGAGGAATTGTTGGGTTTAGGGGGCTTGACAAGGTTTTTCCCGAATTGGGAAACGGGAGAGGGAATGCTGAAGGATTCCCGATTCGGGAAAGTTGGGCGTAAGGATGATCGCGCAGGCCGACCCCGCATCGCAATCGCGACCCACGGAACGGGTTCCAATAGAGATTTCGGCCACTGCCGCATTCGGAATCTTCGCGGCCCGAGCGACAGCAGATTCCTCGCGTTGCGAGGATGACAATCAGGTTGGGAATGACAATCGGGTTAAAGTTTAGCCGAGTGTCGTTTGGACTACCGGCTTTCGTGGCTGAATACGCACAGCCATTTCCCGTCACGCTGCACCCAGAGAACTGAAACAAAGAAATCGCTCGGAGCTTCCTTATTCTTACCGACGATGGTCTTTTCCGATCTTTTATAAGTAATCAAGCCCGACGTCGCCGTAAAGTAGACCAACTTCACGTTGTCCATGAAATAATCTTTGAGCTTGGCATTTGAAGTGTGTTCGACGACGGCCGCTTTGCCCTCGGGGCCTCGCGAATCCACGAAGACTGCATCCTCGGCAATCGTGTCGGCAAACGCGGCGGTGTTTCCGGCCTTCTGCGCATCCAACCTGCGGTGTTCCTGGGCTGTGATCTGATCGAGCAAGTCGGCCTGCGCGGAAACCGGCACCGGCTTCTTGAGATAGTCGCCCGATTCGATGTAGGCCTTCAGCCGGTCGGCGATGAAGTGGTGCCACACCTGGTCCGCGGCCTGCGCGTCCTCGTTCGATATCTGGCCCACCATGTTGACGATGACGTGCATGCGGGTTCCACTGCCTTCCGGCTTGAACTCGTAGGTGATCACGGCATCCAGCGCGTTGCCGGAGAATCCCAGGGGGCCGGTGAAGCGAAGCAGTTTGCCGCGATCGGCATAGTTGACGACGGCGTGCTGCACGCCATTGCCCGAGTCATCGAAGACTTCATAAAAGCCTCCGCCGGGCTTGGCCTCGATGTAGAGTCGCTTCGGATGTTGCGAGAACGAATGATCCCACCAGGCGCCAATATCGCCCGTAGCCGCGTCGTAGGCCACATTGGGAGACACAGGCAGAATTACGTCCAGTTCAATGGAGTATCCGCCATAGGCCAGCAGCTTGACCTCTGCCTGCGCAGAGGATCCCAGAGTGATCGCGCTCGTAGTAATCAAGAGGATCGCTGACAAGGTATTGAATTTCATTGTGCCTCCGCGGATTTTTGTCAGCGGAAGGGTAACATATCCGGCGGAGGGCAGGGTTGAGGAGACTCGCGCGCACCCAGCCAAGACCACCCAACAAATTGAGATCATAGTGTTGACTACTCGCCTAAGCAGACAGATAATGAAATCCTTTTCCAGGAGGTCCCTCCGATGATCAAAACAACTGTGTTCGTGCTGTTGTTTGTGGGTAGCTGTCTGATCGTACAATCGGGTCAAGCTCAGTCTCAGCCGTCAACCAAGGCGAAGGAGCAGGTGACAGTACAGGGATGCGTAAGCCGGCAGAGTGGCGATTTCATACTGACGCAGTCTGATCCCGCCAACAGTTATGTGCTTCACGCTGCCGACAACATCAGGCTGAGCCAATACCTTGGCCAGCAAGTGAAGGTGACCGGGACGAAATCGCCGACTTTGAGCGACAGCTCAGACGCCGGGCGGTCGACTTCTGCTGTAACGCTCACGGTCAGCTCGGTCAAAACCATCTCCAAGGAATGCGGCAGCAGATAAGCGAGCTAGTCCGGCAGAGGACCCGGGGGTTGAAAGTCGGAACTGTCTAACTCCTGGCATCGCCAGGGGTCGGGTGGCCCACTCAAGCCGAATCTTCGCAATCGAAACTGTAAAGGATGTCCCGGGACGTTTCGTAAACTATGTCGTGGAACTAGACACTCTTGGCTTTAGTTAGATGTTCCCGGCTTCAAAGGCCCCACTCTAGTCGCAAAGAACGCGACTAGAATGGGCCACCCGTCCCGCCGTTCGTCCGGAACGCCACGCTTTTTTTGTAGGCAGGACCGCATCCTCCTCATCTGCTCCCGCATCTAAACCTTGACAACGATTCACTCAAGTCTTAGGATGGGGTCGTTCGTAATCATAAATCAACTGATTACACAGGACTTATCAGGTTTAGGAGGAGCCAGTTATGGCCAAGATTATAGGAATTGACCTGGGAACCACCAACTCCTGCGTCGCCGTGATGGAAGGCGGCGAGCCGAAGGTGATCCCCAATGAAGAAGGTGGGCGGACTACCCCGTCGGTCGTTGGATTTACCAAGACCGGGGAGCGGTTGGTCGGGCAGGTGGCCAAGCGACAGGCTATCACCAATCCGGAGAATACGGTTTATTCGATCAAGCGGTTTATGGGGCGCCGCTACGACGAAGTTGGCGAAGAGATCAAGATGGTGCCCTACAAAGTCGTGAAGCAGGGCGACGGCGTTGCCGTGCTGGCGCAGGGCAAGGAATATACGCCTCCGCAGATTTCCGCCATGATTCTGCAGAAGTTGAAGAAGGCGGCGGAAGACTATCTGGGCGAGAAAGTTAACGATGCGGTGATTACCGTTCCCGCGTACTTCAATGACGCCCAACGCCAGGCCACGAAAGATGCCGGCAAGATTGCCGGGCTGGATGTGAAGCGCATCATCAACGAGCCGACGGCTGCGGCGCTGGCGTACGGTCTCGATAAGAAGAAGGATGAGACCATCGCGGTTTACGACTTCGGCGGCGGGACGTTTGATATTTCGATTCTCGAAGTGGGCGAAGGCGTGATCGAAGTGAAGGCCACCAACGGTGACACCCACCTCGGCGGCGACAACCTTGATCAGCGCATCGTCGATTGGCTGATTGACGAATTCAAGAAAGACGAAGGTCTCGACCTGCGCGGCAAAGGCAACGAGATGGCGCTGCAGCGTCTGCGCGACGCGGCGGAGCGGGCGAAGATTGAACTCTCGACGACCATGGAGCACGAGATCAATCTGCCGTTTATCACGGCGGATGCCAGCGGTCCGAAGCATCTGGTCAAGAAGTTGACCCGGGCCAAGCTCGAATCGATGGTCGAAGACATCATTCAGCGCTCGGTTGGCCCCTGCAAACAGTGCATGAAAGATGCGGGTGTCGACGCCAGCAAGATTAATGAAGTCGTGCTGGTCGGCGGCCAGACGCGTATGCCACGGATTCAGGCGCTGGTAAAAGAGCTGTTCGGCAAAGAGCCGCACAAGGGCGTGAATCCGGACGAAGTAGTCGCAATCGGCGCCGGGATTCAGGGCGGAGTGCTTGGGGGCGAAGTCAAGGATTTGCTGTTGCTCGACGTGACTCCGCTGACCTTGGCGATTGAAACGCTGGGCGGCGTAGCCACTCCGATGATTCCGCGCAACACGACGATTCCGACCCGTAAGACGGAAACGTTCTCGACCGCAGCGGACAGCCAGACTTCGGTTGAAGTTCATGTGCTGCAAGGCGAGCGTCCGATGGCGGCGCAGAACCGCACTCTGGGCAAGTTCCACCTGACCGGTTTGCCACCGGCTCCGCGTGGCGTGCCGCAGATCGAGGTGACGTTCGACATCGACGCTAACGGCATCCTGAACGTGACCGCGAAAGACATGGCCACGGGCAAAGACCAGAAGATCACGATTACGTCGTCTTCCGGTTTGAGCAAGGATGAAGTCGAGCGCATGGCCAAGGAAGCCGACGCACACGCGGCCGAGGACAAGGCACAGCGCGAAGCGATCGACGCCAAGAACCAACTCGACTCGATGGTCTACGGCGTAGAGAAGATGCTGCGCGAGCAGGGCGATAAAATCTCCGGCTCGGAACGCGGCGACGTAGAAAACGCAATCGCCGACGCGAAGAAGGCATTGGAGAGCAACGACAAAGCCACGATGGAGAAAGCGCGCGAGACACTGACGCAGGCCTCGCACAAACTGGCCGAGCAGATGTACAAAGCAACGCAGGCTCCGCAGGGCGCGCCGTCAGGCGGACCAGAAGCAGGGCCGAGCGCGGGAGCAGACGCCTCGTCCAATGGCAACGCCAAAAAAGACGAAGGCGTAATCGATGCAGAGTACGTAGACGTAGAAGACAAGAAGTAAGAACAACGAAAAGCTTGGCCACGGATTGCACGGATTTTCGCGGATCTAGAGATAAAGCAAAATCCGTGAAATCCGCGGCTGCTTTTTCTAACTCAGGGGAGATTGAAATTGCAATTTGAAGCAAACGGACAAACATATTTTCTGAATTTTGCTGAAGACGAAGGCCGCTGGTACGTCTTCGCGCAAACCCTCACCGGTGTGAACCGTATTCCGGTCTATGTGGATGCGCCGAAATACGAACGCATCGGCGTGCTCGAAGCGGGAAGACATAAGATTCAGAACTGAGCTTTAGGCTGCGCGACTAGAAATGGCTACAGCGACCAAGAAGGACTACTACGAAATCCTCGGAATAAAGAAGTCCGCTTCCGCGGATGACATTCGCAAAGCCTTCCGCAAACTTGCGCGCAAATACCATCCCGACGTCAATCCCGGCGACAAAGGGGCGGAAGAGAAGTTCAAGGCGCTCTCCGAGGCCAATGACGTTCTGAGCGATCCCAAGAAGCGCAAGATTTACGATCAGCTGGGCTTCTACTCCGACAACATTGATCCGTCGACGGCCGACGCCTACGCTCGTGCGGGCGGCGGTACCGGTGGGTCTTCCTCGGGATTCCCTGGAGGCTTCTCAGGCGGGCAACCCCGCGGCCGAGACGGGGCTCAAGGCGCCAATTTTGATTTTGGCGGCTTCGACTTCTCTGATTTGTTCGAAGGAGCAGGTCGCGGCCGAGCGTCCACCAGCACTGGTAGTGGTGGTGGTTTCAAGGACATCTTCTCGGGCATGTTCGGCGGCCGCGGCGGTGCGGTCAGTGACCAACCGGAGCCAGGATCGGATCTCGAATACCAAGTCAACGTTCCTTTCTGGACGGCCATCCGCGGCGGCGTCATACGGCTGAACATCACCCGGCGCGATGTCTGCGGAAGCTGCCATGGGAAGGGATACACCGAGATGCCGGGCAAGTGTTCGGAGTGCGGCGGGACCGGTCAAGTCACCCAGACCGGCGGACGCATGAAGTTTAACGTGACCTGTCCACGCTGCCACGGCACCGGCAAGAACATTTCAACGTGCGCCACCTGCCACGGAGAAGGTACCGTGGAAAAGACCGAACCGTTGGAGGTCCGGATCAAAGCAGGTACGCGCGATGGCCAGCGCATTCGAATTCCCGGCAAAGGCAACGCCGGTTCCCATGGCGGACCAACTGGCGACCTCTATGTGATTATCCGCACTGGAGACCACCCCATTTTCCATCGCGAAGGCGACGATATTCACCTTACCGTTCCGGTGAGCGTCACGGAGGCTGCGCTCGGCGCCAAGGTGGAGGTTCCAACTATCGATGGCCGCACCATGCTCAAGATCCCGCCGGGCACGCAGTCCGGCCAGAAGCTGCGCCTGCGTGAAAAGGGCGTCCCATCGGCCACGAAGGACGGCGCACGCGGAGATGAGATCGTCGAGATCAAGACCGCCGTCCCCATGCCCCGCGACGAGCGTTCCAAGGAAATCCTGCGAGAACTGGCAAAGCTGAATCCCGAAGACCCGCGCGCGGACCTTTGGAAGAACGTCTAAGAAAAAACCATTAACCACAGAGGACACGAGGGCTCACAAAGGAGAACGCGGGAATTCCTTTGTGGTTGACGCCTTTTCGCCATTACCGCCGTACCCGCTCTCCTGCCAAATTTTTTTACGAAAATTGTTGCATCCCTTGAAATTTCCCGTAATCTCTACACTGCGAACTAACTCCAGCGCAGCTTCCGGAATCTTAGTTACTGGAAGGCCCACAGCAGCAGCAACGCGACGGTGTGGCTGAGAGTGATTCGTCCCAAGGGAGGAAGACATAGAAATTGGCAACAGCTAGCGCACCGCGCCAACAATTCCAGCCACCGACCCTCGTATCCCCCCGGAAAAAATCCGTTCGCCTGACCCTATGGCCACTCGTCGCCGCCACCTTCTTTATGGTGTCGGGCGGGACTTATGGCACAGAAGACATCGTTCACGGCGCGGGTTATGGGAAGGCGATCCTGATCCTGCTGCTGACTCCAATCCTCTGGAGCCTGCCTACGGCTTTCATGATCGGCGAACTGTCGAGTGCCCTTCCTTACGAAGGCGGTTACTACGCCTGGGTGCGCCGCGCCATGGGTAACTTTTGGGGATTTCAGGAAGCGTGGCTCTCGCTGGTGGCATCGATCTTCGACATGGCAATCTACCCGACGTTGTTCGTGCTCTATCTCACGCGCCTGTTCCCTTGGTTCGCCATGGGATATCGAGGATGGATGGTAGGCTTTGCGGTTGTTGTTGTCTGCGCATTGCTGAACATTGCCGGGGTCCGCGTGGTTTCGACGACGTCGCTGTGGCTGTTCTTCGTACTATCGGCGCCCTTCCTCATTATTGTCGCGATCGCACCCTTCAAGCTGGGGGCGCTGGCGCACGCCGTGACTAAACCGACGACGTCCTCGGTGGACATTCTTACCGGCCTGCTCATCTGTATGTGGAACTACATGGGCTGGGATAACGCGTCGACCATCGCTACCGAAGTCGAGCGTCCGCAGCGGACTTATCCCCGCGCCATGCTGGCTGCGGTCTTGATCGTGGCTCTAAGCTACATTTTGCCCGTGGCCGCCATGTGGATGACCGGCCTTTCGTCCAGCGCATGGGAGACGGGATTCTGGGCGGATATCGCCGGTCTGCTCGGTGGTCCGCTGCTTCGCGTTGGCCTTGCTCTCGGAGGGATGATCAGCGGTTTCGGAATGTTTAACGCCCTGGTGATGAGCTACTCGCGCTTGCCTCTAGCCATGGCGCAGGACGGCATGTTGCCTCGCGTCTTTGCGAAACTACAACCTCGATCGCGGGCACCGTGGGTGGCGATTTTGGCCTGCGCAGCAGGCTGGGCCTTGTGCCTCGGGCTTGGTTTCGAGCGCCTGGTGACCATCGACATTCTGCTTTACGGCGCCAGCCTCTCGCTCGAATTCATGGCGCTTATCGTTTTGCGCGTCCGCGAACCTGAACTGGCGCGTCCCTTCCGCGTCCCCGGTGGAATGTTCGGAGCCATAGCCGTCGGCATCCCGCCCATGCTGCTGCTTGGATTCTCCGTGGTGCGCAGCGAGACCGAGCAGGTGCTGGGGATGAGTTCATTCGCTTTCGGAATGCTGCTCATTGTGGCAGGCGTAGTGGCCTATCTTCTCAATCACGCGATAAAACCCGAGGGCTGGACGCCGCAGGAGAAGCCCGAAGCGGTCGCCTAGGAAACCGGGCCACGGATTAATGGAGGTTCACGGATTTACAACTAATCCGTGAACCTCCATTAATCCGTGGCCTCTTTCTCTTTGTTGTAGACTTTTAGCGATGACCAAGCGGAAATCCAAGGGCGCGTACATGATTTCGTCGGTGGCCGAGATGTATGGCATCCACCCTCAGACCTTGCGATTGTATGAGCGCGAAGGCTTGCTCAAACCCTCCCGTACCGAGGGCAACACGCGTCTCTACACCGACGAGGATTTGCAACGGTTGGAATTCATCCTGTCGCTGGCGCGCGATTTGGGAGTGAACATCAGCGGCATGGCAATCATTCTGCAGATGCGCGAGCGCATGGAAGAAATGCAGCGTCAGATTCAGGATTTCGTGAAGTACATCCAGGAAGAAGTGCTGGCGCGCGCCAACGCTGCCGCCGATCCTTCCCGCGGCGCGATCGTGCCCGTGCGGCGAGCCATCGTCGCGTCGCCGCAGCCCGCGGCTCGTAAGAAGTAGCGTCGCTCGCGAAAATCTGCGGCTTTCATTTTGGTCCCGCGTGGGCGAGGACACCCCTACACCGATGGTGAATACGAACGGGCCACTGGAGCCAGCATCCCATGGCCCGGATCGAATGAAAAACTACGCCGCAGCCTTTTCACGTTTGCCCATGCCTACCTTTACACGAGGATCGAGTCCGTACTGATAGACGGGCGCACCAGCGACCGGGTTGGTACAAACCAAAGCACCGGCGTTGAAACTGTAGGTGTTGTCTCCTCCGGAAATCTGACCTAACGAGAATGTCCAGGCACCGTCGGAGGACGGAGTGGACCAGTACTGTTGCGCGCCCTGCGGATTGCCAACAAAGGCCAACTGTAAGCTGTCAATCACCGTCCGAGGATAACCGTTTACTGACAGCGGAGACTGCAGAGCCAAGGCGCCCACGGGTTCCGTACTTGATCCCTGACCAAATACGGCGTTTAACACCAAGCTGGGTGATGGCGACGCCTGAATGCTCGCTTGGAATACGCGAACCAAGATTGAATCGCCATCATTTGCTGGCAGTGCGCTTGCGGTCCCCTGGACAAAACTCCAATCGGCTTGGACCAGCGCCTGCGATATCTTATAGAAGTTGTTCTGCACAGGGGGGAGAAGAGCGCCTCCTGTGAGCCAAACGCAGGATCGAAGCAATGGATTGGGACTAGAATTGTCCGCCTGAAAATTTCCGTCGTTCGCAGCAGGGGGCGTAGTTGAAACACCCAGATTGAGGAGATAGTTGGCCATCGCGTTTTTTCCCCTTTCGTTTTTGGAAGTGAATTACCGGGTTTGAACTATTGCGGGTCGAGTTTTCCCCTCACCAAATAAAAAGTCAAGGGAAATCGCGCCGGCAGAGGTCTAATTGGAGGGTTTGGCGGCGGCGGCATTCAGGATTTGCAGGTGGTAGCGGGGGTCGGCGCGAAGCGAAACAAACTCAGGTTCGTTTTTGATGTCATTCAGATCCTGACCGGCTTTTACGGCAGCCAGGAGCGAATCCAGCGCCTGGTCACGCTTCCCGCAAAGCTCGTAGACCACTGCCGAGTCGTAAAGAACTGCAGGGTCCTTACTGTGCGCCTCTGCGACTTGGTTCAGCGCCCGCAAGGCTGCCCCATTGTCGCCGGATTTGGCTAAATACATCGCCAGGCCGGTTTGCAGATCAGCGGCAGTTGGGTTCTTAGCGAGTTCTTCTTTCACCAATGCGGTGGCTTGCTGATAGGCGGCTTTGGCCTTGTCCTTGTTGGCACTCGACCAGCGATAGGCGTCACCCAAGTTGCCCCAATTAGCGAAATCGTTGGCGTTGAGAGCGACTGCCTTTTCGAACGCCGGGACCGATTCATCATACTTGCCCTGGTAGAACAAGATGGTTCCCAGATTGCTGTAGACGTCAGGTACGGGCTTTATTTCGAGGGCATGCTGGAGGGCCGCTACCGCATCATCGTCGCGGCCCATGGAATGATAAACTGCGCCCAGGTTCCGGAGCGCCTGTACATTGTCCGGTTCTAGCTTCAAGGCCGTTTCCCACGCTGAAGCTGCTTCCTTGAAGCGGCCGCCCTGATAAGCCTCTAAACCTGTCGCCATGTACGTCTTCCAATCTGTGGAATCCAGTTGGATCGCATGCTTCAATTCTTCCGCGGCCTGATCGGCTTTTCCGGTCTTCTCATAGAGCAGGGCGAGGTCGCGATGAGGCACAGCGCTTTTCGGATCGAGGTCGGCTGCCGTACGGAGCTGCTTTTCCGCTTCGGTCGAATCGCCCGCGCTCATCTTGGCCATGCCGAGCGAGACGTGGCCAGCGGCGAGATAGTTATCCAAGACGACCGCCTTGTTCGCAGACTCGGAGGCCAGTTTGATCCATTGCGGATCAGGATTGAAAGTGTTCTTGTATCCGTAGGCTTCGCTCAGCGCAGCGTAGCTCGCTGCCGATTGCGGATCATGCTCTACTGCTCGCCCCAGTAGCTTGATCGCAGCATCGATATTGCCATCACGATCGGAGTGGTCCAGGTCTTCGCGAGCACGTCGATAAAGTGCGTAAGCATTGTCTTCCACCGGCGCCTCCTGCGTCCCAGCCTGTTGAGCCGGCTTCGCCTTTCTGTGCCAGCGCCAGCCCCCAATCCCGGCGAGAACTAACAGCGCAAGTAAGCCGGCAGCGATCCAGATATTCCGCTTCGAGAAGCGGCCTGACCGGGGACTCGGCGCCGTCATATCAATCGTCGCGTCGCTCGGGTGCCAGGTCAGCGGACCGTCCACTAAACCTGAAGCTCCTCGCCGCAACTCACTCCCAACTTCCGCCATGGTCTGAATGCGCTTCTCGGTCTTTTTCTCCAGCATTCGCGATATCAACAACGTCAGAGGCTTGGGAACATCCGGCCGCATCTCAGTAAGATCCCGCGGCGGGCTGAAGTGAAGGTTGTGCAGCAGCGCCAGCGAGTTCGGGCCCGCGAAGGGCAAATGCCCGCTGAACATCTCGAACATCACAATCCCGAAGGAAAAAATATCGGAGCGCGCATCCACCGACTCCCCTCGCGCCTGCTCCGGACTCATGTAGGCCACGGTTCCCGTGACCGCGCCGGGTTGCGTTAAGGTGAATTGGTGGGTCAGCTCCTGATCTGTAGTCTTGCCGTCCGCAGCTGCGGGATCGAACTTGGCCAAACCAAAGTCGAGCACCTTGACCAGGCCGTCTTCGGTCACCATGATGTTTCCGGGCTTGAGATCGCGATGAATGATGCCCGCGGCGTGTGCCTTGGTGAGAGCGTCGGAAATCTGAACGCAGTAGCGGATGGCTTCACTGAGCGCGAGCCTGCGTTTTTTGAGCAGCGAGGACAGCGTGATGCCGCGCACGTACTCCATCACAATGAAGTCCGTGTTGTCTTCGGAATTGACTTCGTAAATTGTGATGATGTTGGGGTGATTCAGCGCCGAAGCCGCCATGGCTTCGCGCTGAAATCGGCGCCGGGCGGTTTGGGTCAGGGGGCGATCGGTGGGAAGGACTTTGATGGCAACGTCGCGGTCAAGGCGAGTATCATGCGCGCGGTAAACCACGCCCATCCCGCCTGCTCCAAGATCCGCGAGAACCTCGTAATGCGAAAGCCTTCGGCCAATCACGGCTTTGTGCCTCGATGATACGCCACCAAAGATTCTACGCTCAAGCATGTTACGCGAGGCACGAATGAGGCGGGTTAACATCGATGTGGCGGCGGCATCCCTTCGGCGTCGCTTCAGGAGAAACTTGCCGGCGCTACAATCGAGCAGGATCGTACGAATGTTAACGGGGTCAGGCTTCTGAAAAAGGAATCCCAGAGATCAACTGTCTCGGCAATACTCCACCAGATGTGTCCCCGCTGCCGCTCTGGCAAAATATTTGGTAAGTCGATTTTCACTGGATTTCCCCGGATGCGGGAGCGCTGCCCAAATTGTGATTTGAAGTTTGAACGCGAACAAGGCTATTTTCTGGGAGCCATGTATATCAGCTATGGCCTGGCGCTGATTACGATCGTTGCGCTGGCGCTTTTGCTGTGGGCATCCACTTCCTGGTCACTGCAGAAAATAACTTTGTGGGCGATTTTGCTGTTCGTGCCTTTGGCTCCCGGTCTTGCGTTGTTCTCGCGCGTGCTTTGGATTTATTTGGATCGGGCGATTGACCCGGAGTAGGTTTCGGCAGATGAAAAACCGTGCGGCGGACTAACTACGGTTCATAAACGGAACTGCCCAACCCAGCCTTGCGGGCGGATTCCTGCAGATCTTCAAGTTGTTTCTTTTGTTCGTCCAACTGTTTCTGCATTCGTTGTACTTCATCCTGCTTCTTGATCTGGCGTTCGTTGTACTGCACGCCATTGTAGTAACGGTTGGCTTCGACGAAATGAATTGACGAATTGAGTTTGTCGATCTGACTCTGCAGGGACGCAACGGAACTCTTTTGCGCTTCAATTTTCGCCTTCCACTGTTCGCCAGCGTGGGTGTTGTTGGATGCCGGTGCCGCAGCTGCGGTGTCGCGTTCGCCGGTGTTGGCCGAAGTGGATGAGGCCGGTTCCTCCTCGTGCTCCGGAATTTCCTCGTTCGTCACCACCTTGCGCGTGGCGTGTTGGCTCGTGGCCTGCTTCTGGCGCTGCTCGCGGGCCACATCGCCTAGCGATTGGGCGCGACTAGCCGCAACGGTAAACAGGATCAAAGCAGCAACAGCAACGACTTTCGGCGCTGGACGCATGGAAGCTCCCATCTAACTTTGAAGGCGGAACCGATTTCACATACTATCGCCGCCGGCATCCTGGGATGAAGTTACTGTCGTGTCGGTACTAGTGGGAATACGCCCTGAAAGAGGATACCTGAGAATCCTCTTTCGCCCCGCAGGGGCTCGGCCATTTCCTTCCGTGAACCCACGGCTTGCGCCGTGGGCTGTGTTCTTACTCCGCTTCGCGGCTGCGGGCAGTCAGGTTGGAGCCAACGTCGCCTCTGCGAGTGATACCATCCTTCTGACAGCCATGAAAAATCGACAAGCCTTCTCTGCTCTGCCAGTTGCTCTGGTTTTTGTCCTCATTTCGACTCTTCAGTGCCAGACAGCCCCACCGCACCCCATCGTGCTGCATGCCGCGCGTCTGCTCGACATGGAGAAGGGACGCATCGTGAGTCCTGGCGAAGTGCTGGTGCAAGGCGAACGCATCGACGAAGCAGGAACAAAGGTGGCCCACCCCGGCGGCGCGGAAATGATCGATCTGGGTGACACCACTTTGTTGCCCGGTTTGATTGATGCCCATGTACATCTTTTTCTGCATCCCGGCGCCGAGGACTTGCAGACGGTTGAAGAGTCCGTTCCACAACGGACTATCCTTGCGGTTCTGGCTGCTCGCGCGGACCTCATGGCAGGCTTCACCGCGGAGCGCGATATGGGCACGGAAGGCGCGGGCTCGGCGGACACCGCCGTGCGCAACGCAATCGATCAGGGTCTCGTGCCGGGACCTCGACTGCGCATCAGCGGCAATGCCATCGACATTCTCGGCGGGCACGAGGATGCAAATCACTTCAACCCCGCGCAACATGTGCTGTCGAATGCAACCTATGCGAACAACACCGCCGAAATTGTGAGCGCGATCCGCGAGCAACTCAAGGAGGGCGCGGATTTCATCAAGATGTATGAGACCGGCCCAGACACGGTTCGAGATGGCCGTTTTTGCACGATTTACCAATACACAGAGGCCGAACTCAAAGCCGCGGTGGAAGAAGCTGCCCGTTCCAGTAAGCACGTCGCGGTTCACGCCACGGGCGAGCCAGGTACGCTCTATGCGGCGCGGGCCGGTGTCGTCTCCATCGATCACGCCAACCAACTCGGGGATGAGACCATGCGCGTGATGCATGAAAAACAAATCTTCGCGGTGCCGACTTTTGCTATTTTCGAATACTTCTCCGAACATGCCGACTCGCCCGAGCAGAGAGCGCACGATCGCCAGATGCTCGACTTGCATGCAATCGAATTTCGCAAGCAACTTGCGGCGGGTGTGCCGATGGCAGTCGGATCGGACGTGGGGCCGTTTCCCCACGGCACACAGGCGCGTGAGTTAGAACTGATGGTGAAATACGGAATGACCCCGCTGGCCACACTGCAAGCCGACCTGCTGAATGGAGCAAAATTGCTCGGCTGGCAAGGGCAGATCGGCGAACTGAAACGTGGATACTTCGCCGATGTCATCGCCGTTCCGGGAGACCCTTCACAGGACATTAGCGTGTTGGAAAAAGTAAGTTTTGTGATGAAGGGCGGGGTGGTGTATCGGAAATGACTGTTGAGGTTTTCGGAATGTGGTGAACGCTCACCATGTCCGCGCATTTCATTCCATGCGCCAGGGCGAACGCTCCGGCCAGCGCCGTATCGCTTCGGCGGCCCAAGTGGTGGATTTGTCGGCGTGGCAGGTAGTGCAGGGATTCGGGATTTTATATTTGTCGGTCATCGCTGGTGTGATGAAGGCAAACGTGTGGGCGCGCACCTTCACGTCGGCGATAGTCGTCTCGATTTTTGGCATGTGGCACGCGATGCAACTGCTTCCGGGAGATCCTTTTTTGTGATGGGTATGCTCCTCGACAGTGCCGGTGCGGGGACCGTTTAACGAAAGCGGACCGTGGCAGTCCATGCATAATTGGTCGGCAGGCTTTCGCAATTGGGCGTAGTACTTGGTGCCATGCACATCATGGCAGCTAAAGCAGGTCACGCCACGCCGGTACATTACACTTTGTACGAAATCATTTCCCTGCATACGGTTTTTGTGTGCTGTACCGTCGGGATAGTGCGTGAATGTCGTCTCACCCAGCGTATGTTCTTCGAGCTGCCAAAAATCTGCGAGGTTTAAGCCTACACGATACCCAACCGGCCAGTCGTAATATTTGCCTTCGATGGGACTAGTCAGGGGCCGGCCCTGTGAATGGCACTGGATGCAGGAATCACTAGCCGGAACATAAACCATTCGCGCCGGATTAAGAATGTTTCCGCGCGAGGGATGCTCCACATGTTCGCTTCCGGGGCCGTGGCACTTTTCGCATCCGACGTTCCACTCTGCCACCTGTTTGGTGTGGATGTTGTAGTCGACGGAGTGGCAGCCATCGCAGGTTGGACCTGTGGGCCGCTGCATATTGTCCGGCGGATAAAACGGCTCCCACCAATCGGTCCCCTTGGCTACAAAATAGGGCCGCCAGACTCGATGGGTAACGTCCCACTGCGCAGGCTCTGGAAAATAATCGTCTCCTCTCTTCGTGAAGTAACGCTGCTTCCAAAGGCTACCGTAAACGAGGGCAACGTCATCCTTTGTGAACTTGGCGACGGAGTTCGTGGCGAGATCGGGAATGATGGCGTCGGGATATTCGCGGGGGTCACGAACAACATTTGCCATAGGCGTTTTGCGCCAGTGTTCAAAGATTTGCGCGTGGCACTTCTGGCAAGACTGCGAACCGACGTAGTGAGCGGAAGCGGCCGTAGCCGACTGTTGAGCTTCCTCCTCGTGGGTTAGCTGGCGTAGGTTGCGGATGAAGAGGACCAACTTCCAACTGTCGTCGCTTTGCTCATCATGCGGAGTGGCCCACCCCGGCATGCCAGTCAGCCGCACGCCGTTGCGAATGATGTAGCGGATCTCTCCATCCGTCAGGTTCTGGGTTCGAGGCGAACGTAAATCCGGAACCTTCGGGTAAAGGTTTGTGCCAACACTCGTTAGCCCAGAACCGTCCGGCCCATGGCACACGGCGCAACGGTCAAGGAAACGCTCTCGGGCTTCTTGCAAGACTTCCGGCGTCGCTTTCCATGGGTTTGTTTGCTTGCGCGCGTTTCGCGGGATTGCCAGGTTACGGGCGGCGCGCGCTAGCGTTTTTTCTAAGTACGACGGCTGGTCCGCGGTACTAAAGCCACGCCAAATCAGCTGGGCTGCGTAGAGGCCAAGCGCGACCAGCGCCACGCCGCAGAGCAGCAGGAGATCCTTTCGAGCGCGCATACAGAAAATATATCAGCGCAGCCTTTGGGAAAATACAAATTCACGGGCACGGAAGAAAGATAAGTACGCGAGTCCTAACTAGAGCGGCCAAGCACCTGACGCAGTATCAGCAGCTCAATTTCTCTTCGCGATTGCCGGATTTCGAGGATCTCCTGACGCAATTGTTTAATCTCCAATTCGTTCTGACGAAGGTAGGCTTCATGTCTTTTCAAAAACAGCGCCAATACCTCGTCCTCGTGAGGAGACGGAAGCCGTTCTTCCCCGGCAATTATCAGAGAATCTGCGGAACCGCCTGGCCCTCCAGCCATCTCGACAAACTCCGGTCCGGCATTTTCTGCATTGTCGCTCGGCAGCAGGCCCAAGAATTCCAGCCCAAAGAAATAGCCGTTGCGATCGCGGATGGACGCGGCCACGCGTAGACGATCGGAAGTTTGAAACTCCACTTCCATGAGGTCGCCCGGCTGCAGCGGCACTCCGCCGTACAGCGCCATCCCTCCTTGACTTATCTCGGTCGTCAACCCCGGCACAATTATTTCCGAAACGTCATTAGGGGTAATGATGCGGACGGGTAGTTTCACCGGGTGTCGCGGCCAACGGCGAGTGTTTGCGGGGGCCATCACTATTTCAGTGCGTGCACCTGCAGGAGATAGAAAACGCCGCCCAAACAAAGTAATCCCACTGCAGCGACTCCTGCTCCAAACTTGAATAGACGGCTGCGGGGGCGCTTTTCGCAGTTCGAGGCGGCCCTGAGCTTTTCCATCCACTTTTGTTCAGCGGTCTCTCGATCCACAGTGCCCTGGTTTAAGGATGACTGAATGGCCGCTCCCAATCTGTGGCGGTCGTCCACGGGAAGCGAAACAAAACGAAACGGCTGCTGGGTGCTGGTCACTGGGCTCAGCATTTCTGCCGCGCCCAGCACAGCTCCGGTGCTAGTGAGAAACATCAATTTCACCTGAGAGCCCTGGTCGATCGGACCAGGCAGGGAAAGCAATCCGCCGTTTACTGAGAGTACCTGCAGTTGTCCGGAGGCGCGTTGACCATCCTGGAATCGAAGCACCGCCGGAGTAAAGTCTGCAAGATGCACTCGGGGGGCGCGCGGTTGAGCGGGCAGTTGGGAGAGGCCGTCCATATGCAGTGACAGTATGTTACGCAGTCACGAGGAGTGGGAGATTACCAAAGGTGTTGTACCGATTTCGCCTGGTGAAATCGGACTGGTGGACCCTGCTTTCGTAATCTGCACGACATCGCTGGTGCGTGACATAGTTGAACTCGTAATGGTCAACTTCCCCCACTCACGGCGAAAACTCCGCGCCCCACGCGTCAATCTTTTCGGAAATGCTTCCGCAACCATCCAGCTTGAAAATGGACGTCAGCTCTGGGGCAAGACGCATCGGATTTCAACTACCGGAGGGTTGCTCGAACTGGCCACTTGCCTCGACGAGGGAGTCAAAGTCAGCCTGATTGTGCACCTCGGCGCCCGCACCGTGCGGGGCAGGGCGGCGATGCTGTTTCCGATGTGGGCCACACAGGGCTATATGCAACCCTTCCGGTTTACCGATCTTCGTGAAGAAGAATGTGTGGCGCTGCAAAGCGAAATCGGAGAACTGCTCAAGCAGGCGAAACCACTCGCGTCGGTTCGCCGCGGCTTCGGCTTCAGGCCCCAGAACTTTCTTGAATCATCCTGACAGGCTGCTGAAAGAGTCAAGACGAAGACGTTGCAAGCAACGTCTCTGTACTGGTTGCCGTTCTCTGTAGAGACGTAGCTTGCTACGTTTAGAGGGGCCGCAGCAGGTCTTCACGTGGTCTTGACTTTCGGCTCCTGCTGCTGCACTGACGCCCACTTCGCATGTTCCTGCGAGACCAGCGACTCAATTCTTTCCGCCAACAGAGCGTGTGGATCTGCGACGCTGGCGTAAGGCGACGCCTTCGCGAGATAAACGTATTTCTCGTGCTTCAGCGCTTCACAGGTTGAGCGATAAGCAATCCAATTCTGCTGATACTGGTTGAGGTGCAACATTCCTTCGAGCACCGTAATCAGAACGCCCAGTCCGCCACTCACCCATAGCACTCGCGAAAAATTGAAGGTCGCCAAGAAAGGGATTACCGCGGCAGCCGCAATCTCTACTGTCTTTATCCGCTTAAAGTATCGCTGGTTGACCATGCTTTTTCGGTCATACCAAGCGATCTGATCTTCGAGACGGTTTATTATCGGATCGGTTTCGGGTGCGCTGGTGGGTTGAGTGCTCATGGCTCGTCGATTCTAACTCTACCGAGGACTTGGGCCCCAATTCCCGTCTTGTCACTTAGTGAGGTGGAGTGATTTTTCGTTTCATCCTCCTGTTTTACCTCTCCGAAACGGGTGTACAATTCCGAGCACTTTCGAAGTCAACCAGGAGGTCCGTGATAACGAGAGCTCGGGCCAAAGATACCGCAGGGACACGAAGCCCTGAGAAGTTGTAACGTTCCGCGATGATTCGTCACTTTATAGATGTGGTTGTAACAAGAGCGGCTGTTTATAGAGACCAGCCGTCAGCCCGCGCAGGCGGGCACATAAGCTAACAGCAGTCCCATCGGTTTGGCGCTGGGCGTTGCGGAGGTATATGTATGGCGGCCCACGGACAGGTCCACGTTATCTCAGAACCGAAACCGCGTATCCTGCGCGTTTTCATCAGCTACGCAAAAGAAGACGAAAAAATTGCAGCCGCGGCCTTCGAAGCCATTCGTACTGCTCTCGGAACCTTCGCGGATGTGTTCATCGACAATGCTCTGCAATTCGGTGTCAGCTTCCAGGACGAGATCAGAAAGCGTCTGGATGAGACCGATCTGCTGGTGGTGATTTACTCGGCTACCCTGAAACCAAGCCACAGCTTCACAGGGATGGAGCTGGGATATTTCATTGGCACCATGGAACGCAACCAGTCACCCGAGCGTCCCCGCAGAATCGTCCCGATCTATTTGGAGACGCCGCCCGACATTCTTGCAGGAAACGAAGGCATCAACATTGGTATTTCTCGGGCTACTCTGGAGCTGTCTTTGGAAGAATATTCCGCGAGTTTACAAATCGATTCCGAAAACCGCATGGTGAAGTTCCTCAGCGAGTTTCAAGAAATCGCCGACAAATTGCGCGAGGAGAATGGATTTCCCAAGGTATTGAAAAGGCCCGAGGAGCAAGATCTCAGCGGTTTAGTGAGAAACATGCAACTCTCGATCTTCAGTCACCTGAAGACAAGCGTCGAGTCAACGCTCAAACCGCAAAAGCAAGTAACCATCAAGACCAGCAGCTTCGAGATAGGGCGAACGGACCTGCCGCTCGATGCTGTGCTTGTACCCGTCGGGACGGGAAACCCGATGTCGATTTTCGGCCTTCAAAACCAAGAGATCACCTGGGAAGAGTTCGGGAAGCTGACAAAAACCTCCAAATTCCGCGACTCGTGGTTTGACGCCATCACTAGCGTCGTTACTTCGTCGATGCAGGGCCAGTTGGACGTGGACAACAGTCAGGTCATCGTTTCAAACGATGAGCGCCACGCTTTCCGGGTGATCTTGACGACCGGGACTCGATACTTCAACGGCAGCCGAGAATTCAATTTGTACTTTGTAGAGTATTTGAGGCCGAGAGACTTTGGGGATACCGAAACTACTCTGGTGCTGAAAGGGCTCGAACTGAGCTGCCGCTTCAGGTTTCTGTTTCTCGAAAAGAACAGCGAGTTCTCGAACATGAATATTCGGATCGCGCCAGCGACCCGCGTCCTCGAGCTTGCCCGCGGCATTGAACGGGAACTGAATCTGTTTCGTCGAGATGCGGTCGAAATGGGCTTGGACAGAGCCAACATCTGGGCTGATTTCGTCGACTGGCAATACCTGGTGAAAATGAGCGAAGCGTGGCGTCCGCTTGAAACCAAGATCAGGGATGTCTGCGTCCAGATTCGGGCCGTCCAAGAGGATTCGCCGGAGATTCCCAGGCTTAAAGAGTCACTCGCCGACACCATCCAGCAACTCGAAACCGCGATTCGGCCCCTCAACACCCAGATGATCTGCGGGCTAACCGACAGCCTCAAGAAATTTTGCCAGTGTCCGTGATCGCTCATCGTACGGTGTAGGGTCACTTTGACTTTTGTTGTGCAATCCATTTGTCGGTACGGGCATCGAGGAGATCGAGGGGAAGAGTTCCTCCGTCGAGCATCTCGTCGTGGAAACTGCGAATGTCAAACTTCGGACCCAATTCTTTCTGAGCGCGCTCGCGCAATTCTCGAAACTTGAGCTGGCCTAGTTTGTAACTGAGCGCTTGTGCAGGCCACGCGATGTAGCGATCGGTTTCGGACTGGATGCTAGGTTCGTCGATAGCGCCGGACTTGCGGAAAAACTCTACCACCTGATCGCGGCTCCATCCCTTGGTATGGATTCCGGTGTCAACGACTAAGCGTACGGCGCGGAAGAGCTCAGAGGAGAGCCGCCCGTAATCCGAAACCGGATCCTGATAGAAGCCGACCTCTTTGCCGAGTTGCTCCGCATAGAGAGCCCACCCTTCGATGTACGCGTTGAAGCCGAGACCGTGCAGGCGGAACTTTGGCAACCCGGTAAGCTGCTGCTGCACCGAGAGCTGCATGTGATGTCCGGGAATGCCCTCGTGGTAGGCGATGGCCTCGTCGTCGATAAGCGAGCGATCGGCAAACTTCGAGGTAGCGACCACCACGCGGCCGGGGCGCTTGCCGTCCGGCGTACCGGTGACGTAATGAGTTGCCGCGGCTGCTTGGAAGGCGGGAATAGCTTCGACGGTAACCGGCGACTTTGGCAGAAGAGTGAAAAGCTCGGGTAGTTTCGGCTCCATCTGCGCGATGTAATGGCGGAAATCGTCGAGGATCTGCTCCCCGGAAGTCGGAATATATTTGCGATTGGTCTTGAGCGAAGCCCGGAACGAAGCAAGATCGGCGAAGCCTTCCTTCTTCGCGATCACCAGCATCTCGGCTTCGATGCGCTCCATCTCGCGCAGACCAAGTTGATGGATCTCGTCGGCCTTCATGTGCGTGGTGGTGCGAGCATAGATGTCGTTTTCGTAGCGCTTCTCACCATCCGGCAGAGAAGTAACAGCGAGGGTGGTACGGCCCTGGGGAACGTACTCGGTACGAAGGAAGGCGGCGAACGTCTTGTAAGCGGGGATGACATCGACGTTGATAGCGTCCGTGATCTGCTGGGTCAAGCGCTTCTGGTCTTCGGCGGAAATGCTCTCAGGATACTTTTTTGTTGGCAGGAGAAAGGGGTCAGCATCGATGATCCCTTCGCACTGAACGGGAAGTTTCTCCAGCAGAAATCGGACGGGCATGAGCTTGTCCTTCATGCCCGCGCGCAAAACTTCGGTGGTCTGATTAAAGACGCGCGGGATCTGATGAAGCCGAGCGATGTAGTCCTCGTAATGTTTGACGGAGTCGAAGGGGACAGAAAGCGGCAGATCCGCGAGGCTGGTGTGGATGCCATTCTGCTGGTTGATAGGCATCTCATACTCCTTCAAATCGAAGTCGGTGATGCGCTGCTGAAGAACGCGCACCAGCAGGTCGTGGGAAAGCTGGTCCTGATCGGAGAAGCCAGTAGCCGGAATGGCTTCGAGGCGGGAGAGAAAAGCCTGGTTCGTCTTGTGGCGTTGCACGATGGCATCCAGCGAGTATTCGGCAAGCTTGTCGTTGTACCGATAATCGCCGAAGGCGGTGGCGCGCTCGGGAAAATTGCGGAGATCGGACTCGTACTGCTCGTCGAAAAGCGCGTTCTGTGCAGCAAGGCGGTCGGCTACGGGTTTGGAGTTTTGGGCGAAGACAGAACCGGCTAAGGCAATCAGGAAAAACAGGCTCAGGTGAAAGCGCATAGTGTAGGCAGAGTACCAAACGGAAAGATTTTGCGCGATGGGATTGGGGGATGGGCCAGCGATTTTCCCGTCTGAGGGCTGCCGAAAAGTGGCGGAAGCGAGTGGGAGTCGAACCCACCGACGACATCAGAGATGCGTCCGCCGGTTTTGAAGACCGGGACAGTCACCGGACCACATGCGCTTCCGTGTTGTGATTCTAAAGGAAGTGAGAACCGAACGGCAGCAAGCTAATCAATCACTGTGAGTTCAAGATGTAAATCTCGACGCATGCGGCATGAGTTCCCACCTTTACAAAAACCGTATAGGTGGGCCAGCCACCAAGAGTGTGGAGGCTAGCCAGCCCTTGTTAGGTCACACTACACCCAATGTGACGATGAAGCATTATTTGAAAGCTAACAAGTCGGCTCTCGCTGCAGGGCTTCGCCAGCTTGAGGAGTCTTTGGAGAGGTAGCGCTCAGCCCATCTTCTTCACACTCTGCCCAGGAGCGAGCTTTATCACGGCCTGTTTGTTGTTGCGGGCGTCGTAGATGACGATTAGGTCTTGGGTAACGTTGTCCATGCTTTCCCCCTCATACTCCAGCAGCACGGGGTTGTGCGCTTCCTCTTTTATTCCGTACGATCCGCTTCCGAACAGTCCGAACTTGGCCATGAGGTTTTCTCCGAAGCTAGAATATCAGAAGCCAAAATCACCCCAACGCACCTCACTTCTTCCCTTCAGGCATCGTTGCGACTGCGTCCTTGGTGAGCTCCTCTGATTCGATCCAGTGACAGGTCAGCAGAATAAACTTCTTCAAATCCTTCAGGTCTTTGTCCTCCCACTTGCGGACGTAATGGGTCTCGTCGTTCCCCAGCCAAGCGGCACGCTCTGCCGTGTTCTTGATCCTTGAATCCGTTACATAATCCTTGATGCATGCCATGAGCGGCATCTTCTCAATCTTCTCTTTTTCCTCTGGTAAGGGATGGAGTCTAGAAACGTAATCCTTGATTAGGAATTCCAGTGCTTTTCGGTAGCCTGGACCGCACACAAGTAAGAGTTGTAGCTGTTCTGCTTTGTGGGCCTCATTGTAGATGTCGCAATAATCCGGTGAGATAGCCTTGAGTTCGGGAGAAAATACGCAATCAAGGATCTCTGTCGGATAGCAGCCCACAAGATGGTAGTAATTGCCGTTCGTTCGCCTCCCATACCGAGCGATGAAGAGACGCTGACAAAATCTGCTTGGACACCTCAAGACACGTTCTACACCGTCGTAGTAACCTTCATTAAGAAAAGCCCATTCCGGATCGATCGGCTGGATAGCAGAGTGGCACATAGGGCAGACATCAGGAATCGTGTCAAGATGGACTGTGCTCGAGCCCCCCTTCCAATTACGAAGATTCATGCTTAGACTTGACATTCGTAATCAACCTTCCTTGTGGTGATCGGCGAGATTCTAACGCCACCTCTAAAGCAGCCTCGTGAACTCACGGTACTCGTGGACCAACTTGGAGACGCACCGGAAGAAAGACTTGGCGACCCTCGGGGCATCCCTCATCAGGCCGGAAACAAAGTACCACAGGACTAACGATGCGAGGCCTGCCTTGATTGCCAGCCGCAGCAGCTCGGAAAAGATGTTGTCAGTCATCTGAGAAATGCCTGTGTCTAGATACTTGTCAGTGGCCTCTAGTTAATTAAACACCGGACTAACTGAATCAGGAGCAGCTAAGTTTCATGCCCAAGAGCACATTCCAACCTAACCTCGTCTCTGGAAGCAATGGTAACTGCACCCGAAGTGGTGCATAACCTGTGGATTTTGGCAGCTAACGGAGGAAGCAGAGGAAAACCGGCATCTATGTCCTACGCGTTAGTGACGCCATTGATTTTCTCGACCAGCCTGAGAAGGTCGTCACCAAGCGATTAACGTCGGTACGCAAATGGCTGAAGACTGAAGCTCTGTGGAATAAAGGAGTGTCCAGAGTAGTCGCAGATTGAGAGAGTCTGGCACTCGATTTAGTTCATTGAAAGCTGCATGAAATCGTTCGCTCCGATGAGACGGAGGACCATCCGCACTGGAAGAGGGAACCGTCGCCGGGTGGGGTCGTGCACAATTCTCGGTGCCGAGAGTCGATACCGCTCGCCGCAGGTCTCAAGCCCGGCCCCGCCCCCGGCTAGTACATTCCTAACCCACTGGCTGTCGCGTCCGTAGGTTAGCGCGATCAGGAATCCCTCGGGCACTCGAAAAACATTGACTGGCGTGCGATAGACCTGGCCTGACTTTCGACCTACGTGTGTCAGGATACCGAAGCCGGGCAATCGGGCGGCGAACCGGCTGGTGATGCGGTTCGTAACCGCCAAGTTGAAAGCCGCTACCCAGCGTTTGCGGAACTGGATCAAAAGGATGGGAACCAGCAGGATTGCAAGAAGCGAGATGGCCAATCCGATTAGCAAGGTGGAATACCTTCCGCTACCCATGGTAAACATTGCGGGAAAATCCGTCTCGGACGCTGGGATCTCGAAGCAGGACTGCCTCCGGAGAGAATGCGGGGAGACGGATCGTTGGCCATTTTTGTTGGGCCAGTGTCAACGAGATCTTAAAACCTTATCAGCGCCCGGCCGAGCATCCAACGAGGAGGCTTCTGCGAACGTGACTTGCCCTACAATTGTCCCGCCACACCGCTGGCAAGGTGCCTTAACTACTTGTCGTTGGCTGCCTTCGCGGAGCTACACTGGCTGATCTAGCTGGCGCCGGCGGCACGGGCCTTTTGCATCAGTCGGCGGGCGTGAGTAATCAGGTCGGCGACTTCGAAGGGTTTCACCAGACAGGGGATACTTTTTTCCTGCAGAAAGCTGCGCACTTCCGGTTCGGCGACCGTGGAGAAGGTGAAGAGCAAATGTTTCTCCATGCCGGGACAATTTTCTACGAGCCAGTCATACACCGCGCGAGCACTGCTGGTTCCCTGGCTCTTGCCGTCGATGATGATGGCGTCGAAGGATTGCTTGAGCAGGAGCGACTTCATTTCTTCGGCATTCATCGATGTCACCACTTCGGCTCCTGCGCCGGTCAGAACATCGCGCTCGAATTCGAGTACAGCTTCTTCATTTTCGATCAGCAGGACGCGGCCAGAGAGTGCGGCCTCGCGGCGTGCGCTCGGCAGTGCCTTTTCTGTAGTTGCTTTTTCGCCGGCTGACGGCAGCACAATTTCGATGACGCCACCGCCGTTCACGCCGTTCTGGGCGCGGATTTGCCCGCCATGCTCTTGAACAATGCCGTAACAGATGCTCAGACCGAGACCTGTGCCTTTGCCCACGCCCTTGGTGGTGTAGAACGGCTCAAAAATGCGATGCGGTTCTTTGATGCCGGGACCGGAATCGTGAAATTCGGCGTGTACGTTTCCGTCTTTGGTGTAGACACGAACCTTCAGGGTGCCGCCCTGGCCCGCTTCCAGCATAGCGTCGACGGCGTTGTTGATGATGTTGAGGAACACCTGCTCCAATTGATGAGGGTCAGCTGTGACCGCGGGAGACGCGGTTTCGAATTCACGCTCCAGCTTCAGGTTATTTACTCGCAGATCGTAGTCACGCAGGCCGAGAGTTTCGTCCAGCACTTTGCAGATGTCCACGTGTTCTTTTTGCGGCTTACGCTGACGGGCGAATGACAGAAGGCTCTGCACCACGCGATGGGTTCGCTGCGCCTGCTTGAACAGCTTGCTCACGAAGTCGGCGGCGCGCTCGTTCAGTCCCTCGCTTTCGAGAAGTTGTGCGTAGCCCAGAATCGCGGTCAGGGGATTGTTGAGTTCGTGCGCCACCCCCGCGATCAACTGTCCCACGGCTGACATCTTTTCGCTTTGCAGCAACTGCTCTTGAGTCTTTCGAAGATCTTCGTAGGCGCGGCAGGTTTCTTCGTAGAGCCGCACCTTCTCGATGGTCGTAGCCAACTGGCGGCCGATCGCGACTAGCAGATTTTCGTCATTGCTCGTGTAAACGCGATTTTCACGGCTGCTGATTCCCATCATGCCGATCGGGCTGTCCTTGCTCCATAGCAGCACCCATATCCACGAGCCCGACCCGTCGGCGCGGATAAACTCCGCTACGGGCACGGGAAGATGTGGCAGGTATTCCGGCGTGATCACTTCGGTGCGGGAGCGAGTTACCAGATCGCCGAAGCCGCCGTGGAACTGGACCTCGGACAGGCGGGCGCGATCCGCACTGCGCTGTCCCCAAGCAGCGCGGCGGCGGAATGTGGTTTGGTCCGCGTCCCCTAGATAAATCGATCCGGTCTGTGCTCCCAGCAGCGAAATCACCTGGCGCAAAGTTAGATTCAAGATTTCGTCCAGGTCGAACGACTGAGTGGCGATGACGGCCATCGCATTCAGCGCATTCAGTTCGCGGTTTCGTTTTCGGATTTCGTCTTCGGCGCGTTTCTTCTCGGTAATGTCGAGCAGGAATCCCTGATAGCGCTCGATCTTGCCCATCGCATTGCGGGTGGCGAAGCTGCTCTGCAGCACGGTCACCAGGCTCCCGTCTTTTCGCCGCAACGTCACTTCAAAGTTGCGCACGTAATTGTGCGCTTCAATCTCGCGATGGAATGCATCGGTCTGCTCGGCCGAGGCGGAGAGCTCGGTATCGAGATCCATGGCCATCAATTCGGCACGGCTGCCATAGCCCAGCATGCGCACGAAGGCGTCATTGCAATCGAGCAACTTGCCGCCAGGGGTAGCTACGAAGACGCCTTCCTGAGCCTGCTCAAAAATCAGCCGGTATTTTTCTTCCGCGTCGTGACGGTCGGTGGTGTCGTGCACCACGTGGATGGTGCCCTTCTGCTGGCTTCCGTGCTCGCTGTAGGAGGAACTGGAAATCATGCAATTACCGCCGAAGCACGGGTCCTGAGCCTCCTGAATGCCTTCTTGCGCGATCACGCAGTACGGACATCCTTGCCATTCCCCTGGTCGCGGCAGCACAGCTTTACAGGGCTGACCGATTACGTCCGCGGGGGCCTGGCCGAGACGCTGCAGGAGCGCCATGTTCGCTTTCATCACCACGAATTCAGCGTCATGCACCAGCACCAGATCCTGAATGGAATCGAAGGTGTTCGCCCACTGGCGATGGGAACGCAGAATCTGCTCCACCAGACGCAGGTTCTCAACGGCAAGTCCCAGTTGATGCGCGCTGGTGACCAGGAATTCCATGTCGTCCGGGGTGTATGACAGCCGGTGACGACTGCCGAGGGACAAGGTTCCAATCACCGACTTCTTTCCCAGTACGGGCAAGGTCACAACATGATGAAAGCGCTCTCTCTTCAAATGAGGACGGCTGGCGTCGGCGGCCTTGGCGGTCTCAATCACCATGGGCACGCTTTCGGAGAGCATACCCTTCAGAGATTCGTCGATGGGTACAGAGGCACGGTCCCGCACATAGTCCACAGAGAGTCCGATGTGGGTGCTGAGCGCCAGGTTGTCGCCTTCGAGCAGCCGGAACCAGGCTGCCTCGACTCCCATCAGGGTCTTCAATTCTCCCAGCGCGGTCTCGGTCATGGGACCGTGCTGCTGCGAGCGGGTGATGGTCGTGGTCAGCGCATTGAGCACGCCGAGCCGGCGGGTGCGCATCCTGGAGTCGTCGAACACAATCAGCAGCATGCTCAACCCGAGGAGCAGATCCACCCCGAGGCTGAACCCAGGCGGCAGGTGCACATTCAACGGAGCCCAGTCGAGATGCACCAACATCAAGCTGATACTCAACAGCCATGGACCGATTTCCCAGCGCGCCCAGCGGAAACGGATCAGTTGCAGCGCAGCGCCAAACGTGATGACGCGGTAGGAAACCTCCAGCACCACACGCAGAACGAATGAATCCGGCCACAATAAGACCCGCACCGCTGCATAAGCGACCACGCCGACGGAAAGCGCCAGCAGCGGCATTAACATTTTGCGGGCGTGGCAGTACACAAAGACTGCCGCGGAGAACAAGCACAAAGCCAGCATGAACTGCGATTGGGAAACGGCTACCGCATAACGCGGGCTCGATTCGACGCCAGAGTGGTGAATGGTCCAACTGGAAACGAAGTAAGCCAGCCAGCCTACAATCCAGATCAGCAGGTAACGTTCGCGAAAGGTGCGAAAGACCAGCAGACCCGCGGCCAGGATCACCAGCGCGGCAGATTCCACCGCTACGAACCTCGGGACCGGAAGGTCCACCAGGGCATAGCAGGCAAATAAGGCAAGGCTATTCATCGCGAGAAGGGGGATGAGCGCACCTTTCTTCATAACATGCCTGGAGTCGTGGCCGATGAGCTTTCCCCTTGCGGGAGATTACTTTCGGAACTTTAAAGTTAGGAAGCCCTAATCTAGGGACTGCAAATTCGTGCACATTTCGCGGTACACTGGGAACGCCATGCCAGCCGAGCGCATTCTGGTTGTCGACGACGAAGATGCCATCCGCGAAATTGTTTGCTCTATGCTAGGCGCAGCCAACTATAAGACCCGGCAGGCTTCTTCCGGTCTAAAGGCGTTGGCCCTGCTCGATGCCGGCGAAGAGTTCGAGCTCATGCTTTCTGACCTGATGATGGCCGATCTGGACGGCATCGGACTGCTCGAGCGCACTAAAGAAGGTTATCCGGATATGCCCGTGGTAATGGTGACCGCGGTGCACGATATTTCGGTGGCCCTGGCCGCGATTCGCAATGGCGCCTACGATTACCTGTTAAAGCCTTTCGAGCGCGAACAACTGTTGGCGACGGTGCGACGGGCGCTGGAGAATCGCCGCCTCAAGATGGAGAACCGCAAATATCAGACCGAACTCGAAAGCCTGGTCGATGCTCGCACCAAACAGTTGCAGACCGCGATGGCCGACCTGGAGCGCTCCTACAGCATGACGCTAGAAGCACTGGGCGGCGCATTGGACCTGAAAGACGCTGAAACCGAAGGACATTCCCGGCGAGTTACCGTCTATACGATCGCTATCGCCCGGGCCATGGGACTGCCGAAAGATCAAATTGATGTCATTGCCCGAGGCGCATTTCTGCATGACATTGGCAAAATGGCAATTCCCGACGCCATCCTGAACAAGCCTGGCAAGTTGGAGCCCGACGAAGTCACGATTATGCGGGAGCATTGCTACCATGGCTACCAGATCCTGAAGAAAATTCCGTTTCTAAAAGAAGCGTCGGAGATCGTTTACGCGCACCAGGAACATTTCGATGGAAGCGGCTATCCACGCCAACTGAAGGGCGAGGATATTCCTCTGGGAGCACGAATATTTTCTGTCGCTGACACTCTCGACGCCATCACGTGCGACCGGCCCTACCGCAAAGCGCAAACCCTTTCCGCTGCCCGCGCGGAAATTGAACTCTGGTCCGGTAAGCAGTTTGATCCCGAAGTGGTCAAGGTGTTCCTTGAAATGCCAGAGAAGATCTGGCCCGATCTGCGCAAGGAGATCGACTCCCAAGTCAACCGTTTCGCCTATTCCACAGCCAAAAGTTCAAGTTGACATTTGACATTGGCTTGGCTGCTTAACAGCACCACTCGAGTCTTTGCAACCAGATCCACATCGTCACTGAATCATGCTTGCAATTATCCGAAGTTCTGCGTTCTTCTATTAGGACGTTCAAGCGCATAACTCTGTTTTTCGGTTGTGCAGGGAGACGCATTATGAAAGCGGTTATCTTCGCGGTTTTGTTTCTGGCTGGTGGCCTCGCGGTCGGTCAGGATCGGCCGACAATTGCCGCCCAATCCAACACCGTCTTCGTTGGAGCGGATGGGAAGTTCGAGGCGAATCCCGACACGGCGGTGGTGCAATTCAACATCTCCGCGCAAGAGGACAATTCACGCGCGGCTTATGATCGCGCCTCGAAGCAAGCCGAACAGGTGCGCCAGATCCTGCGCTCCAATGGCATTGAGCCGACAGCGGCCCAACTCGGCTATTTCTCGATCGAACCTGTCTACGACTACAAACCGGCGAAACGCAAGCTGGTCGCATACCGCGTCAATGTAAACGTGTCGTTAAAGCTGAAAGACTTTGCGAAGATTGCCCCGATCGTGCAGCAATTGTCCGACGGCGACATCACCGATGAGCAGTCCATCAGTTACACGCTTGACGACATCGAGGCAGCCAAGACCAAAGCCGTAGAGGACGCCTACCGCCACGCCCGCGCCGAAGCCGAAGCCGTAGCCCGCGCCGGGGGACGCACTCTGGGCGAGCTGTCTTACGCCTCGGTCGATACGGTCGAAAATGTCCGTCCCATGCCCATGCAACCGATGGCGAGAATGAGCGCAATGGCGCAAACTGCACCCGCTCCGACCGAACAATTCAGCCCGCAAACCACCTCGGTGACAGCCCACGTAAATGCCATGTTCACCTTGAAGTAGTGGAGGCGCGGCCGTCGTCGACCGTGCAGGAGCGAGCAAAAATATTCGGATTCAATAGCGCGCCACTCGAGATTTTCCAATTACCAAAGACTCCGTCGAATCAGGTTCTGAGCCCTGTACCATGTGCATCTGGAGCCTCCACGACCCACTCTTTAAACTCTCGCTGGTACGAACCTCCCTCTGTTTGATGGCAAGGATGAATCGATCGCGATCACTTCAGTAACCACGCTTGGTTTTGCGACGAGGAGCCAAACGTCCTATGCACACGCAGTGGATGAGCTCGTACAGCATTCCATTATTCAGTCTGGTCAACTACATCCCGCTGGGGGCGACTGTGGTGACTTGTTTTCTCAGCGTGATTCTGGCTCGGGCTACGCTGCGTTACGCCGAGGCTACCGACAAAAGTCTGGCCCTCGCCCGAGAGGAGTTTGAGCGCGAATGGTCGCCCGAACTGCACATCAAACTGGAGAGGCTCTCCGCCAGCGAGACCCGAATCGTAGTCACGAACCTGGCTAAGATCTCTGTCCTGCTGCAACTCATGCAGTTACGCAAAATCTCCCAGGCGGTGCCTTTCGAACGCTGTTTCCTCAACGATCCGCTGGTCGGCGGTATGACTTGGACGCAAGAAATCGGGAAGCGCCTTGTGGTCTGCACCGGGCCGGAGTTTGAAGGCCTCATTGCGGCTTCGGTGACGTTTTATTCCTCGGGCCGCATGTTCCGTACCGACTGGTTCCGTTTTTATGTTGAAGTCAGCGACGGACGCATCATTCGCCTGAACCCGACGAACGTACCCGCGCGCCGTGTGCGCGTGCTTGAGAACCGCAAGGGACCGGAACGGCGGCGCGAGATGGCGCAAGATGTCGCAGCGGGAGCAGCCGTAAGCAAGCATTCGGCAGGAAGCTAAGCTCACAACGCAACTGAATCCATATAACGAGCGAATGACTCTGCGCAGTCAATGAGTGATATGGCAATTTTTCGACAGTCAGCGACCGAATGCGACGGCGGCAATGTAGAAGAATAGTGCTGCTACACCCATCATGGCTACGCCAGCTAGGCGCAATCCCCAAGGAGGCATCTTGTATGGGTGCCAACTGCCTTGCTTCCAGTAGTCGGCGAAACGGTCGAAGTTTGCTCTAACACTGGCGGGTCGCAGAATCATGGTCAACCCGAACGCAAAGAAACCTACGCCCATTACAACTGCTGCGGGTCCATCACTGGGGCTAACGCTGTGCATGGCCAGAGTAGTATTCACGTCAGGTGCCGTGTTTGCAGGGCGCGTTTTGTTATCGAGCCCAACGTATACGCCAATGAAGTGTAGAACGGGGCAGTGACGAAAAGCTCGTACACACACTCGGAACTCCCGCAATCGGAGCCAAAATAGTTGTTCCACACATCTGGCCAATAGGGGCGGAAACCACCAGTCTTCCAAGTGAACAGATTCCAGACGAGAATGATCGCGGGGAGTACCCAAACCCACACCGCAGAAGACGACCGGAAATAGCGGTGGCTCAGTACGCCGAGGGCGAAGGCCGTTATAACCGGAAAGGCAAAGTACGGTTCCTCTACCGCGCGAAGAATTGGCTGGTCTGCTATGTGATCTACCCAGTTGCCACCAGATGTGTTTTTCGTGACGGCGGCAATCAAAACCGCTGGGATGATGGCAGCAAGGTGTCCAACTATCATTGCTCCCACAGTTGACACAAGCTGTTGAATTAGAAAGCTGGGCAAAACAATGTCTTGCCATCGTTTGCCATTAATAGATTGGACCGAAGTGGATTCGCTCATCGTACTAGGCGAGAATTGTATCGGATTGTTGACGCTATCAGGCCATTACACGTTTTGACCGCGCTGGTCAATCAGTGTAACGCGATATGACGCCAGCCATCGCGATGGCCGTGTCCCGACGGGCTAATGCGCAGGAGTCCGCATCAGCGCACACGTTCCAGCACGCGCCGCCAGGTCTTGCCATCCCCGATCTCCAGCCGGTCGCCTTCCAGTTTGAAAGGACGCGGCTGGTCAGTGTCGGTGAAATCCGGCGCCAAGCTGCCCTCGACATGATGTGTCACCACGCGTTTCTCTGCGCCTACGGTGTAGGTGCCGAAGTATGCGACATAAGCGGCGTAAGCGGCGAGCGCATGCTCGGCTGAGGGCGGCTTGCCGACATCGAGCTTCGCTTCGGGAAACGGCGCGAGCGGCGGAACCTTCATGATCTGAATGTGCACGTGCCCGGTTACGTCGTAAACGAAGTATCCCCGTGGATGTTCACCGAACCGATACTGCCACTTACCATCCTTATCGAGATCGGCAAACTCCACCACTCGCCATGTGCCAACTAGCGCGTGAACCGTTTTCATTTCGGGGCCTCAACCCCATGATCCTTCATTGTGCCGACGAATAAGCCCGGGTCGTAGTGGGCACGCGACCGGCATCGAGTGGAACGTCGCGTTGGATCACAATCTCCAAGGTTGTGCCCGCATCCAGTTTCACATCGTTCCCGCGGGTCAACATAGCGATCGCGGTTCCAACCGCGCCGCCCACTCCGGCGCCGATCAACGCCCCCTTACCGCCGTTGCTGAGCCCGCCGACTACAGCTCCGGTTCCCGCAGTGCTCGCCACCGTCCCAATCTTTTCGCCCTTTTGGCTGTCCGATCGAATCGTTCCCTCGCCGTCCTTCACCGACGTCTTATCCACGCCCGGAGCATTTTCTACCGCGCCCGGAAGGAGCACGGTGTACCCGCTGGGATAGATCAACGTTGTGAAGTGCATGAGAACTTCCGCGCGCCCTTTGATCCGTCCGCCGCGTTGGATGTGGCTGATCCTACCTTGCACGTAGGTGCCGGCTGGAATGAGAACCCGCCCATTGGCCACGACAGGGAACGTTGTCTCCGCGTAAACTCCGTCGCCCTCGTGGGTCCCCTTGCTCGAAACCGCATGTTTCAGCGCCACCGGAACCTTGGTGCCCGCGGGAATCGTCAGTTCGCTGGCGGTGTTTGGAGAGGTACTGGCATTGGTATTCTGCCCGTCCGCCGGACTGGATTGAGCCGAAGCCAAGGCAGCCAGAAGTAGCAGCCCTAACATGACGCGCATGAAACACCTCGCTGAACGCATTCCCCGATAGTGGGAATCACCTGAAAGCGCAAAATTCTCGATGCAAGTACGATGCAAGAAAAACCAACAAAGTTAGTCGCGACTGATCAAAGATGAAACTTTATCGCGCCCGCCGTTTGAGCTCGCTTTCATTCACATTTCCCATGTACTGGGACTGCAACTTCTGGGCACAGAGCTCTCCACAGACATGAAGAGTGCCCTCCTGGGTTGCGATTTTTTCATCCCAAGGACACAGATACAAGACGGGCCGGTTGTAGTCGCCGAACGAAGTCCACATCAACCACCAGCGGTCGGTCGATCTCTTCAGCAGTCCGCAGTTAGGCCCGGCACAGCGATAAAAAGGATTCGGGATGTTCGGGCTGGCCGCTTCCATAGTGCGCCTAAAGCGCAACCATTCTAGCGAATATAAAGGCTGGACGCACGGATAATCCCGCGACAAACTCGTAGACCGGACGCCCTCGTCCGGGTGGCCGAGCGAATCTCGGCAGGAATTTCGACTACTTGTAGATCAAATACTTCTGCCGAAGCTGTTGGAATTTCTCCAACGGGTCGCGCCAGTCGTCCGCAATACGCCGCGGATCTTCGCCCCTGGTAATCGCATCGAAGACCGACTGGTTCACCAGCAACTCGATCATCCGTTCCAGATGAAACTGCTCAGCATAAAGCTTGTGCAGCGCCGAAGCCAGCTCAATCCCCAACTCCGGCGCGTCGAACGCGTTCCGTTCGACGACGACAATATTGACGCCCTGACACGTCTGCCCGGCGTAGTTGCTCGCCGTAGGCGCAAAGCTAACCGGCACGAAGCGTACGCCGGAAATCTCCCTCGCATTCAGATACTTCGCCAGTTCCCCAGCATTAATCCAAGGCGCGCCCAGCAATTCAAACGGTGTATCTGTGCCTCGTCCCACGGAAACATTGGTGCCTTCAACTAGCGCTACTCCGGGATAAAGCGTCGCCTCGGCAAGGCTGCGAAGATTGGGCGAAGGATTGATCCACGCCAGCCCAGTCGAATCGAACCAGTCTCCCCTCATCCATCCCTCCGCCGGAACGACCTGCAAGCGCGCGTTAAGACTACGCTCTCCATTAAAGAACTTCGCCAACTCGCCCATGGTCATGCCATGACGAACCGCCACCGATGTATAGTTAGTGAAACTCTCGTGGCCCGGATCGCCAATCGGCCCCTGCACAAATGACCCGGTAACCGGATTCGGTCGGTCGAGCACAATAATTTCAATCCCCGCTTTCGCCGCGCCTTCCAGAAAATATCCCAGCGTGGTTTCGTAAGTGTAGAAAGGCGCGCCCACATCCTGGATATCAACGACCACTGCATCCAGTGTCTTCAATATTTCGATTGGGGGCCGCCGCGCCGCATCCGTTCCTCCATAAACGCTGTAAACCGGAACTCCGGTAGCCGAGTCCCGCGAATGGCCAACGTTGGTCGTATCCAGAGTGCCCGTCACGCCATGCTCAGGGCTGAAAATCGCGTCCAGGGAAACTCCCGGCGCCTGAAACAACACATCGATCGTCCGCCGTCCCTGCGAATCCACTCCGGTTTGGTTAGTGAGCAATCCAATTTTTCTCTTGGCAGCTGTCCCTCGAATCAGGTCAAATGCATGCGCCTCAAGAACGTCGATTCCGGTTCGCACCGATCCATTGCGAAACGCCACGCGCCGCGCCGTGGTCTGCGCCTCGTTGTACCCGGTGATGCTCTTCCATCGCAGTTCGTCCTTTTCTGCCACCGTGAGCGGCAGAGCCGCAGCTACCGCGGTCGCAATCTTCGAGCGCAACGCCACCGCACTTCCCTTCCCTCGCGGATGGACTGCATTGGTCAGCACAATAATGAAAGTCTGCGTCGTGGGATCGATCCACAAAGAGGTCCCCGTGAACCCGGTGTGCCCAAACGACCCTACCGGCAACAAATCCCCGCGATTGCTGGAAAATGGAGAATCGATGTCCCAACCAAACCCCCGCAAGACTTGCGCCGTAGGTGGCTGCTGGGGCGTGGTCATTTTCTCAATCGTCAGCGGAGACAAAATGCCGCCGCCATCCAGCAGAGCTTGCGCAAACTTCGCTACATCGTCCGCCGTCGAGAACACCCCCGCGTGTCCAGCCACTCCCCCCATTCTCCTGGCCGTGGGATCATGAACCACTCCGCGCAACATCTTGCCATGCTCGTCATACTGCGTAGGCGCAATCTCCGGCAACCAAGCGGCAGGAGGCAGGAAGCGGGTATGCATCATTTTCAAGGGAACAAAAATGTTCTTCAGGCAGTACTCGTTCAGCGGCATTCCCGACACTCGCTCGATCAGCGCACCCAGCACGATAAAATTGACGTCGCTATAAAGAAATCGCGATCCCGGCGTAGAGATGGGCTTCTCCGTGTAGGCCATGCGCAATGCCGTCTCGCGTCCCTCCCACGACTGCGATAAATCAAGATCCTCCGGCAGCCCGGAGAAATGCGTGAGCAGCTCGCGAACTGTGATCTCCTCTTTCCCGTTTTCAGCGAACTCGGGAAGATAATTCGCCACCGGTTCGTTGACCCGAACCTGCCCCTTCTCCACCAACTGCATTACCGCGGTAGTGGTCGCAATCACTTTCGTCGAAGAAGCCATATCGAAAATCGTATCCACGGCCATGGCCTCGCGCCGCGGCTCAAGCGCCCGCTCGCCGAACGCCTTGCGATAAGTCACCTCGCCATCGTGCCCGATCAGCACCACCGCTCCGGGAATCTGCCCATCGCGAATGGCGTCCTCGACAATACCGTCGACTACGTCGAGACCGCCTGCCGAAGCAACGGTCTTCTGCGCAGCAGCCAGCGCAACTGATGCTAGTGCACCGAGGAGAAACACGAGCACGAAAAAGCGCGAATTTAAATGGATCATGCGGATGCTCTGACTCTACACAAGCCCAGCAGCCTGCTCAACAAACCGAAGTAAGGGGGAACCATCTCTACAAAATGAAAAGCGCGATTCGTATCAGGATATGGCTTCAGCCATATCGCAATCGTGCTCGAATCACCCCGGCTTCGGCCGCTGCGATTCGTGGTTGGAATTGGCGACAATTCATCACAATAGTCATCTTTACCCATCTCCAGAACTTTGCTATAAACCAAACATCGAGCCAACGAAGCCTTGCCTGCGATCAAAACTACCGCATGTCTTCCCGCTCCCGCGCATGAGCAACAGGATGCGGTCTTCGCACCCGCGTTTGAACTGATACGACAAGCGATCACTGACCGCGCCTTCCCGGCAGCTTCTGTCGCCATCACACACCGTGGCAATCTCGTAGGATTGAAGGCCTTCGGCCACTTCACCTACGAACCCAATTCTCCTGAAGCCACGACCGAAACTGTTTTTGATCTCGCCTCGCTGACAAAAGTGGTCGCCACCACCAGCATGGCCATGATCCTCTACGAACGCGGCCTGCTCGATCTCGACCTGCCCGTGGCATCGGTCGCAGCGGAGTTCGCCGGAGAAGATCCCCGACGCGACGCAGTCACGCTGCGCATGCTGCTTACTCACTCGTCAGGATTGCCCGCCTACGAAAAACTATTCCTGCGGGCCAAGACGCGAGACGACCTTGTTTCCACCGCCTTTGAAACGCCGCTCATCGCCAACCCCGGTGAACAAGCCGTCTACAGCGATATCGGTTTCATCATCCTGGGAGTCGCGCTCGAGCGAATCGCAGAAGAATCTCTGGACCGCTTTTGCCACCACGAAGTCTTTGGGCTACTGGCAATGAGGCACACCACGTTCAATCCTCCACCGGTGTGGCGAGCCTCCATCCCACCGACTGCCAATAATCAATCGCTGCGAAACCGCATCATTCAGGGAGAAGTGCAAGACGAAAATGCCAGTGCAATGGGCGGCGTTGCCGGACACGCGGGCCTCTTTGCCAACGCCGAGGACATCGCAATCTTTGCCCACGCCATGCTGTCGGGCGGACGCCCCATCCTGCGTCCGGAAACTCTGACATTGTTTACGCGCCGGGAGTCTTCCCCGCCGGGCACATCCCGCGCCTTGGGTTGGGACACGCCGTCATCCCCATCCCAATCCGGAAAATATTTATCGGCCCTCTCATTCGGCCACCTGGGCTACACCGGAACATCGTTGTGGATCGACCCGCAACGCCAACTCTCCATAACGCTACTGACCAACCGCACCTGGCCCGACTGCAGCAATCAAGCCATCAAGCAACTGCGCCCCAAATTTCATGACGCAGTAGTTGAGTCCTTGGGAAGCACCTGATGCACACGCAGGCCCGGACGCCTCGTCCGGGCAACCGAGCAACGCGAGGCAATTTGTAATGTTCAGATCGCACCTCCGGCCACAAAAGCCGTGGCACCAGCGGTGCGTAGACGCATGGGAAACCCTGAGGCCCAGCGGCGGAAATGAAATTTGCGGGGTTTTGAGTGTAATGGCCTTTACGTCACCTGAGAAGTCTCAGGGTTGACTCTCACTCCGGTGGAGACGGATAATCAACTGCCATCGGAGGAAACTATGAACCGCTTTCGCCGATCCCGCAGAACAACCCAACTCTCCGATTCAATGCCTAAAAAATCATAAAGACCACATCTAGGAACATCCTTTCGTCGTTGATTCCAGTTAACTCGGGGTTACTTTCGTTACATCGTTTTGGACCTTTCAGGTTCAATCGCATACAGCAACCACGCTACCATCAACCTCAAATTAGGTATCCGCTCATTCTTCCAAGAGTGAAGGAAAAAACTACCGCTATCTGATCGGCGGTGGGCCGAAGCCGATACTTTCGGATGCGTCGTCGCGAGGAACTGGAGTAGCGGACTAGTGCGGACTCCAGATCCGAATCTCGACTGGCTGAAGACCGCAAGGGTCAAAGCCGCGTCCTATCATAAGTTCTGTAGGACTAGCAGAGGCAGACAGATGTACCCTGTGCCGCAAGCAAACGGTTTAGATCCGAACGCCGCGTTGCGATTCATCAGTCAGCGCGCACAAGTGCTCACCCGCAGCACCGGCGCGGCCATCGCGCTAGGCCACAAGGAGTCGATGATCTGTCTGGCTAGCGTAGGAGCTAACGCCCCTACGCTCGGCTCCCGCCTGGACGTCAGCACTGGTTTTTCTGGAGAGTGTGTCCGTACGGCCAAAGCGCAGCGCTGCGACAATTCTGACACTGATTCCCGCGTTGATGCTGAGAGTTGCCGCCGACTTGGTGTGCGCTCTATTCTGGCAGCACCGATCACTTTCGCTGGCGAAGTAGTGGGCGTGTTGGAAGCTTTCTCCTCCGAGTGCTTCGCTTTCCATGATGGTGATCTCGTCGTCCTCGAGAACCTGGCGGAGACCATACTCGAGATCCGGTCTTCGTTTAACCCCGTGCCGGCTCCGAATCTTCTATTCAAAGTCGAACCGGCATACCGAGTTTTCTTTAGTAATCTGATCGACACTCTGCATCCTCCGCAGCTCCCGCCGCTAAAGGTTACTTCACTGCCGGCACGGTTTTGGCCGGATGTTTTTGTGCCCTCGCAATTGCCTTGGCAACGGTTTGTTCAATCGATGGTGCTGCACGTGATCATGGTCGTAGCGCTGGGCGGTCTTCTTGAGTTCGGATTTTCGCAGCGGCAACTGCGCCACAGCCAATTAAGATTCAACAAGTCAGCTGTTATTTACTACTCACCTTCTGATTATCTCTCCTCGTTCAAGCGGGACACCGGGCCATCGCGATCGCACCGGACACAACAATCCGCATTGGTCAAGCAGGCGGTCATTTCCGTGCCCCGGGAATCGGGCCGCCGCACGCCGACATCCGTCACCCCTCCCACCATCAAGCTGAATGAGGAACTGCGATTAGCGCGCATTATGGCCTGGAATTCGGTCATACCTGCGGTTCCATTGATGGCGACGATGCGAAGTCAACGGAACATGCCTGCCGTGAGTGCATCGGCAATCGCGCCTCCACCGGATATCTCGGAGGTGTCGCCCTCACGACACCTTACGCCTGCGACACCAGTTGTCATTGAGCCCGCACCGTCTATGGATCAGTCAATTCGCCAGATCGCTAGTATCAGCATTGGCCACTTGCAGGTCGTTGGGCCGGCGATCGAAATGCCCCTCCATCAGCAGGTTTCGTTTCCTGCAAAGCGGACTCTGATCGCATCAACCTCGGTTGTGCCGCCACCGCCCGCCGTTGGGGATCTGGGAAATACCGGGCATCGCACGAGCGCGCTACCAGATGAGATGCGAATTGTGCCGCCTGCTCCGTTGCTGCAAAGTACAGGCAGCCATCTAAGGAGCAGTCTCCAAGGCGGTCGTGTTTCTGCCGTGCCACCTCCGCCTTCTGTTCGCAGTCTAGGAAATCCTGGCGGTCAGCAACCGAGCTCATTATCTGCCGGTGCCGATCAAGTGGTGCCGCCTGCTCCTTCATTTCAAAGTGCAGGTAGCTACGCAAGGGGCACTTCGGGCAGCATAGCCACTTCTGTCGCGCCTCCCCCGCCATCCATTAACAGTCTCGGCCATCCTGGCGGTCAGCGCGTAAGCTCCCTACTCGCTGCAGGCAGGCAAATCGCACCTCTTCCTGTTCTTGCTGCGATCCATCCTCCCGGTGACCGCTCCCGGAGCGGAAAGGCGACGACGATGGCCAACGGATTGCCAGGTGGGCCGCTACCGGGAGAGATAATCCCCAGCCGGGAGGGAACTGTTACCGACACAAACGAGCTTCCCGACACAAAAGAGCTCAGCGTGAGTTTTATGGTTCCGGCGTTGGTTCTGCCAATGTCTTCATATTTTTCGAACTATGAGGTATTCATAGCAGAACAGCGAGTCACGCGGCATCAGTCACGCCTCATAAAGCTCGTTTACGAATTTCTTTCTTACCAGCCAAGGCTTTCGGACTATGGTGCGAATGACCCGGGCATTGAAAACCTTCGCGCCACGAGAGATCGGAGTTGTGATCAGGCCCTAATGCAAGTAGCATCTTCGGCGAGTACAGTACCCTGGTCGCAGTCCGCTCGACTTCAGCTTAGTGCGAAATCCTTAGAGGAGCGACAGAGTACCTTGGAGTGTTACCGGACAACTGCAGACGACTACCGCAGGGCGCGTGCTCGTCAGCACCGACAGAAGGTTGCTACCAGCAATCCGGGTTCCGCTGTTCTTCCTGATTAGGTCTGTGCGCGGGAACATCCCGGCAAAAAACCACTCACCCGTCCAAGTCACTTGAGGCAGCAGTTGCTAGCTACTAGGTGGAACTTTCCCGTTATCGCAGCTTATGCGCTGACGCTCCTGTCCACCAGCTCCACACAACCCCGTTGTGGTCGAGAATCTTCTGAACCTGGCGGCGGCCGCACTCCCTTGCCCGGCTGCCAGGTATGTCTCTTCTCGTACATACACCGGATAAAGACAGGAAATGTTGTTGTAGAGCGGAATTAGCCCTAACTCCGTCGGCGAAGCAGATTGAAGGGGCATGGATGGCGACAGCCGGATTCTAACAAAGTCGATTGCCTCTGCTAAGCTGGAACGTCAAAATCAGAACGATTAGTCGCGACTCAGTCTTCTTAGCTCCCTATCGCCGGTTTGCCGGACCACGGAGACAAAACTGTTGAGACCTGTAAGCAAGAAAGCCAGCGAGAAGCTAAGCCACCTGCCGACGGAGCAGCCCAATCGCGTCGCTCTAAATCTGGATCTCAAGTCCTCACTTGAAATCGCGAGCATGATCAATGCCGAGGACTCCCACGTTGCCGCCGCCGTGAAACCTGCCTTGCCGCAGATCGCTCGCGGAATTGATTTGATCACGACCGCCCTGAAACAAGGAGGCCGCCTCATCTATGTAGGCGCGGGAACCAGCGGCCGGCTGGGCGCGCTCGATGCCTCAGAGTGCCCGCCCACATTCAACACCGATCCCCGGACGGTGCAGTTCGTAATCGCAGGCGGCATAAAAGCCCTATACACCGCAACCGAAGCCAGCGAGGACTCCCGCCAACTCGGCCAGCGCGAAATCGCGAAAATAAAGCCCGGTAAGAACGACGTAGTAGTCGGAATCGCCGCCAGCGGACGTACGCCCTTCACGATCGCCGCCGTTGAATACGCTCGTCATCACGGCGCCAAAACCATCGCAGTCACGTGCAACGCCGCATCCCCGCTGGAAAAAGCCGCACACGTCGCCATCGTCGCTGAGGTTGGTCCCGAAGTTATTGCTGGATCCAGCCGCATGAAAGCCGGCTCCGCGCAAAAGATGATCCTGAACATGCTCTCGAGCGGCACCATGACTCGCTTGGGCTACGTCTACGGAAACCTGATGATCAACGTCCACGTGAAGAATCACAAGCTTCGCGAACGTGGTCTCACCATCCTGCAACAAGCCACCGGAATCACGCGCGAAGCTGCCGAGCAAGCTTTGCGAGCTTCCGGAGACGACGTTCCTGTAGCGCTGGTCATGCTGAAAGCAGACGTCGATCGTAACCAAGCCACCCGCGCTCTGAAGTCATCCGGCGGACACGTCCGCCAAGCCATCGCCGCCGCAATAAAACGTAACCGCCATAACTCTTAGAGGAGACACCCATGACCAGCCAAACCTCGCGAAGAAGTTTTCTCGGAATTTCCGCTCTGGGATTGGCGGCAGCGATTGTCCCTGACGTGGTCGGGCCAGCGACTGCGGCTACCGAAAAGCCCCGCAACGAGAGATCTAATCGCAGCCCGGAAATCTCTATTTGGGTTACATCCGGCGACGAACGTTTTGCCGCCGCTCCTGAAGCGACTTGGCGTCCTGCAAAGGGCACATCCACAAGCGATCAAATCCAGTTGAACCCCGGCATGAAGTTTCAGGAGATCCTGGGATTTGGCGGCGCCTTCACTGATGCAACCTGTTACATGTTCAATCAACTTGCGCCTTCGGCGCGAGAACAACTCTTTCATGAGCTGTTCCATCCCTCGGAAATGGGGCTGAGCACCGGCCGCATCTGCGTGGGATCGAGCGATTACTCGACTAAGGTTTACAGCTACGATGACGGCGAGGCAGATCCGGATCTGACACGATTCTCCATCGATCATGATCGCGAATACATTCTTCCCATGCTGCGCCAGGCGCGACAGGCGAATCCCGATCTGTTTCTTTTTTCGACTCCCTGGAGCCCGCCCGGATGGATGAAGTTCAACAACTCAATGCTCGGCGGCTCCATGCGCAATCACTACTTCGCTGCCTACGCGAAATACTACCTGAAGTTTCTGCAAGCGTACGCCGCCGAAGGCGTGTTGGTGCAGGCGCTAACCTCGCAGAACGAAGTGGACACTGATCAGGATGGCAGAATGCCCGCTTGCCTGTGGGGCCAGGAGTACGAAATTCAGTTCGTCCGCGATCACCTCGGCCCGCTCCTCGAAAGCAGCGGACAGCAAACGAAGATCTGGATTTTGGATCACAACTACAATCTGTCGGGACGCGTCCTGGACTCATTGCAAGACGACAAGCTACGTAAATATGTGAACGCGGTTGCCTGGCACGGCTACTATGGCACTCCCGACATGATGAGTAAGGTCCACGACGCCTATCCTGAGGCAGAAATGCATTGGACAGAGGGTGGCCCCGACTACACCGATCCCGACTATCTGACGGATTGGTGCAAGTGGGGCGGAATCTTCAGCGACGTCCTCAACAACTGGTGCCGCTCCATCACGGCGTGGAATCTGGCTCTTGATGAGCGTGGACGGCCAAACATTGGGCCTTTTCCCTGCGGCGGCGTGGTAACCATCCATTCGCAGACCAGGGAAATCACCCGGAGCGGACAATACTGGGGCTTTGCTCATTACTCACGCGTCATCCGGCGCGGGGCTCGCCGCTTTCAATCCCAGAGCACGGCCAGTGACCTGCGCCATGTCGCGCTCGAAAATCCAGACGGCCAGCAGGTGTTGGTGGTAACCAACCCGGGACCAGCAAAGACCATCGAATTGCACCTCGCGAATATGTCAGCCTCAGTTCCATTGAAGCAAAATTCAGTAACGACGTTGGCCTGGAAGTAGTTCATCGAAGACTCACGTGGGGACAGCCGCCTTCGGCTGTCTGGTCGAGCAAAGCTCGACTCTTTCGCAGCTAGGCAATGCCGCATCCCCACTCCGGCAGGCCGAGCACTTCCGATTTACCAATTCACATCCCCCGCAACCCCGTTTCACCCTTACAATATCTCTGCATCAAAGATAGGACGGACCCCATGGGCCTAGCGCTCGCTCACGGTCTCCCGGCGTACGATATCGATATGGACAAATTCGTAATTCGCGGCGGCAATCCCCTGCTCGGAACAATTCGCGTCAGCGGCGCCAAAAACGCCGCACTCCCGGCGATGGCTGCCGCCCTTCTAACTGACGAGCCCGTAATTCTCGAAAACATTCCGCAGGTCCGCGACATCGAGACCACCCGCAAACTCCTCGCCGCCATGGGCGCCGAAGTCGAACTTGGATACGGCCGCGCCCAGCATCGCACCACCATTTGCTGCAAAAACCTGACGTCACCCGAAGCTTCCTACGAATTAGTCAAGACCATGCGCGCCTCGACCCTCGTGCTAGGCCCACTAGTCGCCCGATGCGGCCGCGCCCGAGTCTCCCTGCCCGGAGGCTGCGCAATTGGCGGAAGGCCCATCGATCTGCACATCAAGGGACTCGAACTCCTGGGCGCAACTATTACGCAGGATCACGGCTACGTGGAAGCCAGCGCCAAACGGCTGCGTGGCGCCGAGATTCTTTTCGACAAGATTACCGTAACCGGCACCGAAGACTTGCTCATGGCGGCCACTCTCGCCGACGGCGAAACCGTAATGCAAAATTGCGCGCGCGAGCCCGAGGTCGCAGACCTGGCCGACTTGCTAAACAGCATGGGCGCAGACGTCGAAGGCGCGGGCACGTCGACCATACGGGTGAAAGGCGTCAACAAATTGCATGGCGCGCGCCATCGCATTATTTCCGACCGCATCGAGGCCGCCACGTTCATCATCGCCGGCGCACTCACCGGCGGAGACCTCAACGTCGCCGGCTGCGACCCGCATCATCTGGCAGCTCTGCTCGAGAAGTTGCAAGAAGTGGGCGTGAAGACCACGCATACCGTCGACTCAGTCCGCGTGATGGGTGACAATCCACCGAAAGCCGCCGACATGGTCACAGAGGAATATCCCGGCTTCCCCACCGACGTGCAAGCGCAGTACATGGCCCTAGCCACCCAGGCCAACGGCACTTCGATCATCACCGAAAACATTTTCGAGAACCGGTTCATGCATGCCCAGGAACTGGTGCGCATGGGGGCGAACATTAAGATTGAAGGACGTCGCGCGGTAGTTCGAGGCAAAACGCCATTGAGCGCCGCCGCAGTCCTGGCCTCGGATCTGCGCGCGTCCGCATCGCTGGTGCTGGCCGCCCTGGTCGCCGACGGAGAAACCATCATCGATCGCGTCTACCACATCGACCGCGGCTACGAACGTATCGAAGAAAAGCTGCGTGGCGTGGGGGCCCAGATCCGCCGCATCGGAGAAATCCTGCCCAAAAAGGCAGCTGCGCCTGCCTCCCGAGGATAACTCCTCATTCGTGCAGACGCAGCTTCAGGCAGAACGAAGGGGAGCTGGGGGAAGGGATATTCGGCGGAAACATCCTAAAATGAAGCGGCGGTCCTAAGGGTCCGAATGTCAGACTCGCTGACGCTAACCCATGACCGCCTTGAAGTACGCTCCCGAACTGCCCACAAGGTAGCCCATCATCCCGATTCAGCCAATACAGTGAGTACTGTAATCCGACCTAGAAGAAACTGTATCTTCAGCCTGAAAGAGCCCACCCGCCGGCAGCGAGATAAACGTACGCGGATTTCCATGTCTCCGGCGTCGTTGGCGGCGCGAAACCGTTCTGCCCACTGGAAAAAAGCCTCCTCTTTCTGTCGAGAATGTCATCCTGAAGAAGCGCCGGCCTTCGCAAAGCGAAGGGCTGCCGACGAAGAATCTATGTATTCCTCGCCCTGCCGGGTTGCCCATGTCTGGCGGTTTCGAGACGTGGTCAACCCCGCCGCTATTCCCCAAACACGAAACGGCTTGACTGGTCTCCCAACTGGCAGGTGCCCCGCACCTTGCGACGGAAGCAAAGGGTGGGCCACCCGCAGTACATAGTACGGTATCGACCCCCAAAAACCGGAACAGTAGAGTCGATCTAGGCACAAGACTTATTTCCGCCCCGCTGCCGTTGTCGGCTGTTTACCGAGCCAGAGTTGCATTGCCTGGATCTCTGACTGCTGATCCACGACGATCTCCTCCGCGAGTCTCCTCATCACAGGATCCTTGCCATAGAGCAACTCGGCCTTTGCCATATCAATTGCACCCTGGTGGTGGGGCATCATCATGATCGAAAAATCGTGGTCTACGTCGCCATTCATGGGACCCGACTTCATACCATTGTCCATCCGCTCCATACTGTCTTTCATGACATGCATAAAACTCATCGCCCGCGGTTCCATCTGAGCCAGGGCCGCGATGGAAAATGCTGCAATCAGACCGGCGGTCCAAAGGCGTTTCTTACACAACAAAGTTTTGATGCTCATTGGCTTCCACTCCTTCCCGAATATTGTTGCGGTGAATGACGCAAGGGCTCTCATGCGCTCTTGCGGTATTTGCGAACAAACGGGAGAAGCGAGTTGCAGGACCTCGCCTCTCCGCGTGCTGCGCTTTTGTGCGCAACTATAGCTACTATGGCAGTTGCACCTGCACAGGCTGCGTCTCACCAGCAGGTACAATCTCGAGGAAACGGGGTTGCCCGGATTGTTGTGCGGTCGCCGCCTGTCTGAATGCCCCAATCGATTCCACGATCTGTGCCCCAGCCGCATTCGTTGTGAACGTGCTTAACGCTTGAAAGTTACCGGTTGGATCGCCAAGATCCGGCACATTCCCCAAGGTGTAGCTTGTATTGGGGTGAAGCCCCGTAACTGCGGCTTCGAGCAGATCAAGAGGGCCCTGATAATTCAGCGTCACCGAGGTCGGCGCCGGGGCGTGACTTCCTGGAGGGCCCATGTTCAGATGGGCGGACCGCCCGAATGAACCCAGAGGCATCAGGTTGGAAAGTCCTTTACCTTTCGGAACTGCGTTGGGCACAAAGACCAAAGCCTGACAAGCCTGTCCGCCCGGGAGGGTTGCGACGACCTGGTTGCTCAGCGTATCGATCGCCTGCATTCCCGTACCATTCTCCAGGCAGACATAGACCCGAGTTCCGTCGCCCGACGGCCATAAACCGTGTGGCAGCTCACCCGTCGGTATGGTCGCAACCAGTTTCGGCGTAAGCGTCGTGGTGTACACCTTGACGACATTTTCTCCGCCCACGGTGACATATGCGAACTGGCCGTTCACGTTTCGCACAATATTGACGTGATTGGTAATCGGACCGGTGTTGAGAACTGCAATCACGTTGAACGGAGGTCTAGCGTTAAATACCTCGGTTGCACCAATGTCTTTTAACGTGAGCCACACCTGCTGCCCATCGGGCGTAGCGGCAATATTGGGACAGAAGGGGGATGGCTGGGGAACAGTAGCGACGATCTCATGACTCTTCACATCAACGACAGCTATCTCCGGAATCGAACTGGAGCAGACATAGCCATATTTTCCGTCGGGCCGGAAAATTGTCATTCCGGGGCCGTCGCCGACGATGATTCGGTCTTTGTTTTCAAAAGTCTTACCATCGATCACTTGAACGTAATTCTCGCCTCTCACCGTGACCCATACCTCACTGTCGTCCGGGGTAGAAAAGGCCTCGTGTGGGGCTCTGCCTACGTAGGTGGTGTGCTTGATCTCATTTGTAGCGGTGTCAATGAACGTCACCGAGTTGGTGGCGATCGAGACTACCTCCAGAGTTTTGTGATCGGACGAGAAACCCATGCCATGCACCAGCAGTTGGCCATAGTAAAGGGGGCTTAGATTCGTCGGAGTGAATGCGCCGAGCCCGAGCGGGATCACACCGAGCAGAGTGTTGGTTGACGGGTCATAAACCGAAATTGTATTGGATGACTGATCCGCGTGATAGACACGATCATGAGAACTGATCGGAATTGGTGGCAAATTCGCAGCAGCAGGAACCTCCTGTGCCTGGCTATTGCTCACCCATGTCACACACACAACTACACATGCAATTGCGATGCAAAGACGATACATATACTGCTCCTTTTCCCAATATGCTGAGGTCGTCAGCGGATGCAGCCGACCAGATGGAGTCTGGAGGCAACCTCGCTCTTGCGCGAGTACCCAATGTTCCCTCGCGGTCTTTTCGGCGGACCGTTCCTTAAAGCCCAATGCGCGGCTCTTCTCATTCCACGGAATTGTGAAGAGCGGAAACCTCGAAGATCAATTGTCGTGAGAAGCAGCTGGAACCTGCCTCCATTGCATAGGTGGTGTCCAGGCGGCGATGCTCCTCTTGATCATGTACGCTTGCAATTCTTGGTCCATGCCCTTGAAGAGCAGAACGTGAGGCATGCGATAAGAGGCAGCAACAGCGTGGGGTGTACTAGGATTTTCTTGGAGCTAATCTGCACTGCTTGTACGTCCTCGGCTGCTTTCCCCTCATCACCCAAAGATCGGTGGTTCAAATCCACTCCCCGCAACCAGATTTTCCGCGATTCCTTTCTATAACTCTCTCGGATTCTTAAAGTTTCGCCCGCCAGGCGCCACGATCGCTCTTGCACTACGTTGCTCAGGGCGGGTGCTTTATCGCATCTAGATGATCTTGAACTGCGTGGGCTGTGGGGCCATGCAACTCGCCGGGCGAGACGAAAACAAGTTGGTATGCAGGCCTCCCTGCGATGTCGATGCAGGGATCGCTCTTCTGCGAAAGGCCGTCGCAAGTGGCGTGAACCACCGATACAGCCGAGTTTCATGGTTCCAGCGTCAGAATGAGGACACAGCTGGGCACGGACACAGTCAATATCTCGACATCTTCCCACCTTTCTCTTTTTGTCGAGAATGTCATCTCTCTTCTGGTGGAGAATGTCATCCTGAGGAAGCGCAGGCCTTCGCAAAGCGAAGGCCTGCCGACGAAGGATCTATGCATTCCTGGCAGGGTGCCCCGCTGCTTGCGTTTTTTGCAAGGGGCGGGAGGATCAACAGTCGCATCTTCGGCCCAGCGATCGTCCGACGACGGTGAATCGATGCCGGTGTGGGAGCCCCGCTTCTACAACTTCAATCTTTGAACGGAGCATAAACGTATGGAGAAGTTGCGCTATATGCATCGCAATCCAGTGAAGCGGAAACTGGTGCAAGAGTACGAGCAATGGCCGTGGAGTGCTTCCGGTATTACAAGTATGGAGAGCAGGGAGCGGTTCGCGTCAATAATTGTGGGACGCCCTTCGTTCGCCGCTTTCGAATTTGCACGTGTTGGGACGGACACTCCTGTCCGCCGTTGTTTTTGACTGCCGGGTGGCCCATCCTAACGTCATGCTTTTCGAAGTTAGGGTGGGGATTCTGACCCTGGCGCTATTCAAAACATCGCCACTCAAGCCAATGTCGTGGAACTAGACACGTCGTTTGGCTTGAGTGGGGCAGTACAGCTGGCCCTGCGAGCCGCCTCGCGTTTACTTCGGCATGACCTCCCGAGCCAGGTGGCTTGCGACGACATCGCGAATATCGCTTCGTTTGCGTGCCGCCTCAAAGGCCGCTTCGCGTGACCCATAGTGTTTCACCGTAATGCTCGCAGCTTTGGCATCGATCTGGTCAAGAGATGCCCAACTTGGGTAGAGTATCGCGACCGCAACGTCCCAGTCGTTCGGCTGATTGGTAGTCGGGTTGATGAATGCCTTGTAGTCGGAAATCAACCCCTGCTTCTTCTGTTCATCAAGAACGGGCTTTATGTGTTGCCGGAAGTCGTTCCAGAAAGCATCGCCCATCCCCGGCTTCACATGACTGTACGTCACTCGCCACACCGGTCCGACATCGTAGTTCGGATTCTGTGCAAACCCTGAACTTGCACCTAGGACGGCGACAAGAAACACAACGACCGCGATCGTTTTCCTCATGTTTCCTCCTTGAAGGTGAAAACCGCGCGGCCATTGTACACCTGCCTCTTCAATTCGTTATTCGTGGCTCTGGAGATTCAACAGTGATCGCTGCCTCCCGCAGCCATCTATTGACTGTCCTCCGCAGCACACCTACCATTTCAGCCAACGATTCTGCACAACGTCTCGACCGACCCCTGAATTGAAGGAGAGATTATGACTCGAGAAGCCCGAATGATGTCCGGGATCATCCTCATCACCGTGCCTACGATTCAGTACGGTGGATATTTTCTGCTGACCTCGCTGATGACCAAGGGAAGCGGGTACATGGACAACCCGCTGCGGCAGAATTTTTTTCGGGCCGGACATGCCCACGCGGGCGTGATCGTGATTCTGTCGCTGGTCTGCCAGATGCTCGCCGATGCGGCTGTCCTTCCCGATCCCCTACTCTGGTTTGTCCGCATCGGAGTACCCCTGGCGGCGATTCTCATTTCCGCAGGGTTCTTTTTCGCGGTGCTGCCGCCGGACGCGACCCAAGCCGGCGGAGCAGTCTCCCTGATCTACGTTGGAGCAATCATCCTTGCTGGTGCCGTGGTTTCACTCGGCGTCGGACTGTTGCGGTCTCCTCAAGTCGGCTAAAGCTCGTGTAAGGACAGGCTGATGTCCACGCTCTGCTCATGTAGGAACGGGTGCCCACGCCCGTTCAGGCGGAGCAAAGCTCCGCAGGCCCTCCTCAGCTTGGGGACGCCACCCCTCCGGCCCAAATGACCTAAGCGGAAAATGACGGGGAAAGTCTTTTAACTGTGGACCACGCAAAAAAAGCCGCGACCAAGATCGCGGCTTTTTTCGAGAATCGAACTGCGATTACGCGGCTTGTCTTGTGGCTAGTTCCTGCGCGTAGTGGCGCGCTTCTGAAGGCGACCCGATGACCTTCATCTGCTGCCAGTCATAGGGCATTTCCTTGCCGCAATCCAGGCACACTACGTACATCCCGGTGAGCGATGCCGCCGTAGAAGGCCGCCAACTCTTTCGCAAACCGGGTCGGATGGTGATAGGAAAACTATAATGACTATGCCAACAGCCGAAGACAGCATCGACCAACTTCGCAATCATCTGGGCCTCCACAGCGAACCCTTTGACTCGCCACCGACCTAGGCGCTGCATAATGGGATTTGGATCTCCCTTTTACAGCCATCTACTTAGATACAATCCCGTAGGAAAAGGGTGCGTTCATCTCAACAATAGTGGGAAACCCGGCGCGAACGTTACAGTTGCGACTGGGCAAAACGCTTGCGGAATAAGGAGTTGGCGGAGGCGCCAGTTCAGACCCGTTCTGGGCCAGCCTTCTTACGCGCATGACATTTGGAAACGATGGCGCTGCGAAGGCGGGTGCGAAGGTCCTCGGGGAGTTCGTAAAGCTGTGAGTCGCGGTAAATCTCGATGGTCTTCTTGGTAGTATCGCAAACTACGTAGCAGTTGTGGCACCAAGCGAGATGATCTTCCAGTTCAACCTTGGTTCGCTCATCAATCACGCCATCCAGGTAGTTAGTCAGCTCGCTGAGAAATTCCTTGCACTTCACTTTATGGTGTCTCCTGGATCGTGGTTTTCTGTCTCTTTGCCATTGGTTGGCTCGCGTCGCTGGAAGAAACGGCCGAGGCGCTCGCGTAATTGCAGGCGGGCTCGCAGCAGCCTTGACTTCACCGCCGGGATGCTGAGATCCAGCGCCTCGGCGGTTTCTTCCGTCGAAAGTCCTTCTACGTCTCGCAGGACGAAGACCGTTCTAAAACTTGCGGGCAAACCCTGAATCGTCCGAGTCAGAATATCCCGCAACTCTGCCTGGTTGTATTGCTGCTCGGGATTCGGACTCCAATCGGCGACTTCGCGCGGCAGGGAGTCTTCCTCGGTCTTAACATCTTCGTCAAGCGAAACCATGCGCTCGGGACGGCGCCGACGCAAACGCATCAGCGCTTCGTTTACCGCAATGCGCACGAGCCAGGTATAAAATTTCGACTGGCCCTGAAACTGGTGCAGGTTACTGTAAGCTTTCAGGAACGCGTCTTGCACCACATCTTCCGCGTCTTCGCGGTTCTGTGTGATGTGTTGCGCGATCCGAAACACGTTCCGGTCGTAACGTCGAACCAGTTCTTCGAAGGCGCTGACATCGCCGCCCTTGGCTGCTTGTACGAGCGCTAGCTCGTCAGAAACCGGCTCATCTATTTTGGGTTGGATGGTACTCATCATTCATCCGATGCAACAATTTTCACGCTGCGCATATTCAGGAACTGTTATTTTACCTTGGTAACCGGCGCTTGCGCGTAACTCTTTTGACGTACCGTCGGTTGAACGGTTTAGACAAAAGGCTGGCAGGTGAAGAAAGATCGAATGCCGCGGGCTGCGGAAACGCTGAAGTTTTGAAAGACCGGCTTCCCGACCTGCTTTAGCTCATGTAGGAGTAGCGCTGGTGCGGCTGGACGTGTATGTAGGACCTGATTCATCCTGCTCGGCTGATCGGTTCCAAGCTTTTGCCCACGGTTTGGAGGTCGCGGAAAAACTGACGGCGTGGCTTCCTAGCCGTGCCGTAAGCCCTTAAGAAAGATGTACGGCGCGGCTAAAGCCGCGCCCCTTCAAGGCTTTCAGTCGCTTGATTTCGGGTTTTTCCGCAGCCGCTTACGCCGTGGGCTGCATTCTTATGCCGCTTCGCGGCTACAGTTTCGTGCCACGCCCACGTCGAAATTCTGGTTCTCTGGCACACACGGAAGCCGCACCTTTCAAAGCAAGCGCCTAAAGACTCCGTCGGTGCCGTTTTCGCTGGTAAAACCAGTTACTTCGGTCATCAGCGAGGTTGGCCACGTGGCCGTATAATCAGAACTTTGCTGGGGAAAACAGTTAGAGCTTTCCGCAGGAGCTTAAACCCGGTAAAGTTTTTGGGCTCTTTGGCACGACTGAAGTCGTGCCCTCCCGAAAAGGCTCTTTGTGGCACACGATTGAACTCGTGTTCTCCCGAGCCCTGGTGGCACGATTGAAGTCGCGGTCCTGAGCTCTGGTTGTACGATTGAAGTTGAACTTCTAAGCGGTGGTTGAACGATTGAAGTTTGTGGCCTCCCCAACGCGGGTTTAGCTATTCAGCAGGTGGTCAGGGCAACAATGGCACAGAAAACGCCGATTGATCAAATTATCGAAAAGGCCGTCGCGCAGGTGCTGGAAGGGCATCTTCCAGAGTTGCGGAAAGACCTGGTTCGCCGGGTTCTCGAGGAAGTGCAACCGCATCTAGGAGGGACCAGCGGCACGCCGGAAAATGGGGCTGCCGATCTGTTGCGTGCGGTTTCAGCGATTCACGCGGGAACGACGCAGAAGGAAATTTTGCGGGCGCTGCTTGAAACGACCACGGGTTACAGCGGACGTGCTGCCTTGTTCGTGATCAAGTCGGGATCGGCTGCAGGATGGCAAGGCCGCGGGTTCGATAACAACGAAGATCTGAAGGATTTTTCGCTGGATGTGAGCAGCCGGGCGCCGGCGCAAGTTTTGCAATCGCGAGTCGCAGTGGGTGCCCGGGCGGCAGAGATGGATCCGAAGTTCATTTCGCAATTCGGCGCTCCTGCGGAAGATCAAGTGCTCCTGCTGCCGCTTCGTTTGAAAGACAAGGTAGCGGCTTTGGTGTATGCCGACGCAGGGACGGGAGCGGGTGGAAAAATGGATGCGTCCGCGCTCGAACTGCTGGTCTCAGCCACGAGCGCATGGCTCGAAGTAGCTTCGCTGAGAAAGCAGGCGCTGAAAGAGGGTGCAACCGAGGCCGGAGCCAGTGAGAAGTTCGAAGCACCACCGGTGCAGACTGTCTCGTCTTTTTCCGATCCATTTGCGGCTCACGCTCCCAAGCACGTGGCGGCGCGGGTAGAAGAACCAGCGATGGCCGAGGCCATCGCCGAAGTCGTGTCGGCACCCGCGGCGATGGCAGCGGCAGCGGTGGCGCCCGCGACCGATGCGTTTGCGCACATGTCGACCGAAGACGCTGATCTCCACCGCAAGGCACAGCGCTTCGCCCGCCTGTTGATGGATGAGATCAAGCTATACAACCAAGCCAAAGTGACGGAAGGCCGCAAGCATAAAGATTTGTACGAGCGTCTCAAAGAAGACATCGATAAGAGCCGGTCGACCTACCACAAGCGCTACGGCAACACGGTGGCGGCCAGCGCGGATTACTTTAGCAGCGAACTCATTCGGAGCCTGGCCGAGGATGATGTTTCGCTTCTGGGCCCGAATTTTCATCGCTAGATCGTCTATCCGGATTATCGGCCCCACCGTTCGAGGTACATACCTCATCACAAAAACTTAAGAGGTTCAGTCGTCGATGTAGCAGGGCGATTGCGCTCCTTGAGCGGTGTGTCAGGAGCCATCGGTTATTTTCGGGGCAGTACCGAGGATCCTTTGACTTCGCTTGGCAAATTGAAACGAAGCCGCGGTCTGCGACACCATACATTGACCCTTGCGCTCGAGTAGGTTTTGCGCTGGATTCTTCGGCGTGTCGCTCGGACGACTGCAGGGGTTTAGAATCGCCTTGAACACTTGCTTTCCCAAACGAGGCATCCTTATGGATCGCACGCTCAGCAGAGGCATGGAAGGACAGGACGTTGCCGAACTCCAAGCTGCACTCAACTATCACTTGCGGCCGCCCCATCCGCCCCATACCCCAGAGGGACCAGAGCGTCCGCCTTTGAAGGTCGACGGCATTTTCGGGCCGCTGACGGAAGCGAGACTGATCGAGTTCCAACAACTGAACGACCTCGACGACGACGGCGTCGTGGGCCGCGAGACCCGTCCAGTGCTTTTCAACGCTCGTAAGATAACCGTCAAGGTGCCCATCAACAAAGCGAATGACACCAGCGGCGTAAGCTCGTTCCAGCGAACGAATGCGACTCCTTTTGTGGTTGGCTTACCGGGCAATCAAACACAAGTATCACCTAATAAACCACTGATCGCCCCGGTCAAACTGCAAAACCGGCAAGTGCAGATCGGTGGCAGCCTGACGCTCGAACCGATTGTTGGCCCGGGCGCCCAAGCCAAAACCGTCTTTCTATCCGTTCAATGGACCTGGGTCGAGCAGAAGGACGGGCGACATCTTGAACTTGCTTTGGGCGGTCAATTCGCTTTGGGATTGACTCCCGACACCAAGGAGCTTGCGCCCAGCGCACAATCGTTTGCCCAAGTTACCATTGCCGATCTGGTCGCTTTCGACAAGGCGAATCTCCATCTTTTCAGTCCTTCCGCGCAGGTGTCATATCAATCTAACTTTGTACAATCCATCCTCAAGAGCAACAGCGTCGGCGTGAGCGCCCAAAATCAAGTGACCTGGGACTTCGTCAAGATAGGCCAGCACGACGTGCTTTCCTTGTTCTGCCAGCAGCAGCTAGCGTGGACCTACGATCTAGCTGCGCGCAAAGGGACGGTAGCCCCGTCTTTCCTGGCGGGTGCGATCTGGCAGACAAACTTCTTCTGACTGGGGCACCCTTTAATTTTTTGTGTGATTCAGATCGACCAAAAGGATGGTTATTCGACGAAGTGCTTGCGGTGAAGGTCGATGGCGCGGATCCGACGTATGATCTGGGGTCTCGGTCCCAAGTCCCCTCCGGGCGCCAGGAGATGCCAGGCTTCGCGGTAGCATTCGAAGTAGCCGCCGATCCTGCATCCAGTGGGATAGAAGGACAGGCAATGTTGTCAAGCACCCAAACCCTCCGTCTCCCCTTAACCCACTGATTAAGCTGGAAATATTGCGAAACTGGGCCCGCTGGGCAGTTATTGCTGTTAGTGCCTATTGGCTGCTCTTCCTTCCACGCGAAGTGCGTGAAGCGCGCGTTATAGTTGATTTCGCTTACGCCGGAATGCGAGCTTTGTTTTGCGTTTGTGTAATTTGGTACTTGTCTCGGGCGAAGATTAGGGCTGCTTTTTGCGAAGCATGAGTCCATCCGACGAACTGACAACCTCTATAGGTGTCGCAAAATCGCGATTCATCTGCTTCCGCGAGGCCGATGGGCATTAGTCCATTCAGCGACCTTCTTGAGGATCGGTGCGGCCCTATCTTCGGCTGCCTCCGCAGTGCTACCTGATGGTAAATCTCGATTTCACTCAGCTATTCGCGGGAGCCAAACCGTGGCCACAGTCATCAAATCCTGGCAGGAGGGTGACGAAAGATGTATCACGTGCGCCAAGAGAACCTGCCTTTTGTTGGTAGTTCGCATGAGTTTATCGGAGCTGAGCAGGGCAACACCAGTGTTTCGGTGTTCCTATTCCATGGGAAGCCCGGTTCGGGGCCGGATCCGCACCGGCATCCTTATGACGAGATCCAGTTCATCCGCGAAGGCCGAGGGGTATGGACAGTAAGCGGCAAGACCTTCGAGGGCGGCGCTGGAGACATCTTTGTCATCAAGGCGGGCGAGATCCACAGCTTTAAGGCGGTTGGCGATTCACCACTGGTACAATTCGACGTTCACCTCAGTCCCCGCTTTATCCAAGAGAAACCTACAGAGCTGCCACTCGTTCCAGTAACGCGAAAGCGTATTTTGACGGAGTCTCCCAGGGGGATTTCACCCTAATCTTGAGCACTCCGGTTCCCACGAGGGTTAGATTCCGCTGATTCCACACGACTAACCGGAACCGGTCAAAGCCGACTGGTCTGGAAGCACCTTTGCACAAGCGATCCTTATCGAGCCCGGGTCGGATCCTTTGGGCTTGGATCGTGGGGATAAAGTCTTGCTCAGAATCATGGTTGTGGATGACGACGAAATGGTTCGGCGCAGTACCTGTGGGCTTCTCAAGACTTACCCGGACATCGAGGTGGTCTGCGAAGGAGCGGATGGCGCAGAAGCCGTGACCAAAGCAAGAGGGTATCGGCCCGACGTAATCCTGATGGACATCACGATGCCTACCATGAGCGGCTTAGAGGCCACCCGGATCATTAAGCGAGAGATACCGAGCATTCAGATTGTCGTGGTGAGCGGGCAAGATGCTCTTCGGGAGGCGCTATCGGCTGGTGCCAGTGCATACGTTATGAAAACCGAACTGGCCGAGCGTTTGGTTACGGAACTCCGAAAGGTCCAAGCACGAGGGGAAACATTCACTTCGGCTGGGCACGAGTCAAGGGAACCTTTAATTCACTTTTGATTACGGCCACCCTGATGGGCTATACCTAGGAGACCATCCCCAACAAGCCCGGCAAGACGAAGGGACCAGATGCGGCCATGGACCAGCCAGCCCTTGGGCACTTAGCGACCGGAGCCGCGGCAGTTCCGCTTTGGCGCGTGAAGCAAACCGCAGCGACCAGTCATTAACTCTGAGCGACGCTTTTTCTGCAAGGTCCCAGACGCACGTGAGCACCTACCCTCCGCAGAGAACGCGGAAGGGTGGGGCACCCTTCCTATAAGAGGTAGGCTGTCAGATTTGCGGCGGACGCCTTCCCGCGCGTGTCGAGCCGGTGTTCTCGATCGGCTGCATCAGGATTTCGGGTTGATCGGCCTTGTACTGTTTCAGCTTGTGGTAGAGAGAACTGCGCGGGATGCCAAGCTTCTTCGCGGCTGCCCGGACTCGCCCGCGTTCTTTGCGGAGGACCTGTTGAATGTAATTGCGCTCCATCTCTTCGAGAGTTCTGAACTGACCAATGCCGGAGAGATACTGCTCGATCTGGACTTCAAAACGAAAGTCCTGGCCGGCAAACCCATCTTTTCCGATGACCAGCGCGACCCGTTCCAAAACGTTTCTCAGTTCCCGAATATTTCCTGGCCACGAGTAACTCTGCAACGCTTGCAGCGCCACCGCGCCGAGTTCCATGTTGCCTGTACCGAAGTGGGCAGTCAGTTCCCCTAGAATGTGGGCGCTAAGCATGGGTATATCTTCGGCTCGCTCGCGCAGGGGTGGAATGGAAAGGGGGATCCAGTTGACCCGGTCGCACGGATCGTGCCGGAATTGTTTACGAAGCCCGGCCGGCGGCGTGGCCTGCTGGGTGGCGGCGACCAAACGAATATCTACTCTTCGATCACGAGCTTCTTCGAGCCGGCGGAACTGTTTCTCTTCCACTACCTTCAGTAATTTTGATTGGATCTCAAGATCCACATTTTCAATCTCGTCGAGAAAAACCGTCCCTTTGTGCGCCAACTCCAGCAGTCCAGCTTTACTCTCTAACGTCCCGTCAAAGGCGTAGTGCTCCTCGCCGAACAACTCAATTTCCAGAAGATCGCCTGGCAAATCTCCGCAGCTCACATCCACAAAAGGCTCGGAAGCCCTGGGACCATTGCGATGCAACCATCGCGCTATGGTTCCCCTGCCTGTACCCGCTTCTCCCCGGATTAGCACGGGGTTGTCGCTCAACGCTGCCTCAGAAGCCAGATCAGCAAGTCTGCGGATGATTTTGCTGTTCCCCAGGAAGGGATTCCGGACGCCGCGACTGCTCCTGGTCCTCTCCGCCAGTTGCTGGCGATGATTTTGCTGATTCTCCAGACTGCGCTGGATGAGAACGTAGAGGGTGGTCAACTCCGCGGGCTTCGGCAAAAAGAGTTCCGCTCCCAGCTTGAGCGCTTCCACGGCTAGATCAATCGAGCCATATCCTGTCAGAATGATGATAGGAATCGAAGCATCAATGGCCCTCAGGCCGGGGATCAACTCCAGCGCATTCCCGTCGGAAAGACTGTAGTCCAGGATGGCGATGTCGGGCCGCCTGGTACGCCAGATTTGTTCAGTGGCAGCGCACGTCCCGGCGGTGGAGACTTCGAATCCTTTTTCCTCTAGAAAGTTGCGCAAGACTCCGCAAGTCTCTTTTTCTCCTTCAACAATCAATACCCTTTCTCTGTGCATCCTGGTTCCTCGTGGGAAAGCAGATATTGTTCGGGAAGCGTATCCGGCTGCGAGCAAACCCACGTCAACCTCCAAAATCAAGAATTCTGCCGTATCGACAACGCGGCCTCGCCCTAAGCTGCTGCAATGGCTATTCCGCAACCTTGTTAACACATGGAGAGTGACCTGAACGCTACTTGGCGCCGATGTTACAAAAACGGAACAAGGAGGAGTTCCAGCATGCCAGGTTCCGGCCGGAACCGGTCGACTCAGACGGATTGCTCAGCCAGCCGAGATCGCGCAGGGGGCAAGGTTCCGATCCTTTTACGTAAGTACCGGTGGCTCTGAATTCACATACCTTTAACACCCGCGTAACAATCTCGAAATACGCACTGGCTAGCCTTTCTATTCTTCGGCTACGACGTTTTCAGCGCAGGTAAACGGTCGGCCGGAGGATCGAGGAGGAATATGTTCAAACGAGTAAGAGAATCAGCCGCCCCCAGGAAAATGCTGGCATTGTTGACAGCATTGACCATGTCTCTGGGACCGAGCGTTCCGTCCGCATTTGGTGCGTCGAAAACCGCACCGAAAAACACTTCGACGGCAACCCCCATCCAGCACTTAGTCGTAATCTTCCAGGAAAATGTTTCCTTCGACCACTATTTCGGTACCTACCCTTATGCGACCAATCCCCAGGGAGAACCACGTTTCTATCCAGACCGCGACACCCCCACGGTGAACGGCCTCACCAATGGGTTGCTCACGTTCAATCCCAACTTGAACCCGGCGAATGGAAGTGCGGCCTCTAACCCATTCCGTCTTGACCGTTCGCAAGCCGTAACCGGAGATCAGGACCACGGCTACACCGACGAACAGAAGGCTTTCGATTCAGGATTGATGGATTTATTTCCCAATTTCGGCGGCTTCGGCAGCAGCACGGTCATGGGTTATTTCGACGGCAACACGGTCACTGCAATGTGGAACTACGCCCAGGCTTTCTCGATGAGCGACAATTCCTACGGCACCACCTTCGGTCCTTCGACTCCAGGACTGCTCAACCTAGTTTCAGGCCAGACGAACGGCGTCACCGCGACTCTGAACGGTACGGGCGACGAAGTACTCGGTGGGAGCGATGGCTCGCTGACAATGATCGGCGATGCGGATCCGATTGGAGATGTTTGCTCCAACCCGAGTCGCGCTCAGGGTCAAATGGGTGGGCACAATATTGGCGACTTGCTGAATGCCGCAGGGGTAACGTGGGGAGGGTTCATGGGCGGTTTCAATCTGTCCATTGTCAACTCTAACGGCACCACGGGTTGCGCCAGAAGCTCGACTGGGCTTGCAGGGACAACCGCTGACTACATTCCGCACCACTCACTTTTCGGATACTACGCCTCGACGGCCAATCCGCAACACACGCGTCCCAACTCCATCGCGGAAATTGGCTATAACGGACCGGCGAACCACCAGTACGACATTCTGGATTTCTATGCCGCGGTCCAGGCTGGGAACTTTCCGGCAGTGAGCTTCCTCAAGGCTCCAGCTTACCAGGACGGCCACGCAGGGTATTCCGATCCACTGGATGAGCAAACCTTTATCGTGAACACCCTCAATTTCCTTCAAGAACAGCACAGTTGGAGGAACACCGCCGTGGTGATCATGTATGACGATTCCGATGGATGGTATGACCACCAGATGGGGCCGATCCTAAACACGTCCACCGGGACAGCTGATGCTCTAACCGGGCCGGGAGCGTGCGGCACAGCGGCAACGTCTCTACCTGGCATTAATCCCACCAATACGCATGCGCTCGGTCGTTGCGGCTACGGTCCGCGTCTGCCTTTGATGGTCATCTCCCCGTTCTCGAAAGAAAACTTCGTTGATCACACCGTAACCGATCAGAGCTCGATCATCCGGTTCATCGAAGATAATTGGCTCAATGGCCAGCGCATTGGTCAAGGATCGTTTGACGGAATCGCCAGCTCGATCAGCCAAATGTTCGACTTCCGTGGGAGGGGCCAGGATCGTTTGTTCCTCGACCCGAACACCGGCGAACCAGTTCGATAGAGAGGTTGCTAACGAGTGGCGTCGCCCATCGGATTTATCGGGCTGACGCAATGTGAACCAGCAGTAACGGAAGCGGGCATGTGAAGATTTGCTCTTCGCATGCCCGCTCTCGTTTTTCACGATGAAAATCTGTTTGCGCTTGAACCGACTAGCGAATACTCCGGCGCGCAGCGCCCACGGGTAGACCTGGGTCCTGCGTCCAGCGATACGCGCGCACCGCGAGGAACGCATTCGCACCAGTTACAACTGCCTCAGGGACGAACCACATGTGATTATGTTTCCTCTTCAGGTGGTAGGTCAGGTATGCAATCCCCAAGTCAGCGGGAATTCCGATGCCATACATCGCCGCCCGGCTTTTTAAGGAGGAAGGGACATCGTTGCAGGAGGTATGTGTATTCAAGCAGCGCAGGGTCAATTCTGCGTTCAAAATACTGGCGCCGAACATTCCGCCAGTGAGCAACAGGTAATTCCTGTCCATGACACTGCGATCGGCCCACAAAGGACCGCCGCTGGCAGCGGGTGGCGCCCCGTGAGACGACTCTCGCCTCACAGCTGGTGAAGGAGCAGGGTCTGCGGTGGATGCGTCCGGCTTGGTTGCGCTCGGCGTATCTGGTAGCTCAGATTCGTTGCGCACGCTGGCCATCGCCGGCGACTCGTCGAGCCTGGCGGTAAGCAGCGGCTGGCCGGGATTGCCCTGTCGCTGAACGGTTGACGGCTGAGTGCCGACGCGATCGGATTGCGCCAGCAGCGAAAGCGCTGACATCAGCACAAAAGCGAGACAGATATTAAACCTTCGATAGCGATTACGCACCCTTTCCTCCTGGTGCTCAAGCTTCAATTTGGCGAATCAATGCCACATCTACAAAAACCGGGGCGGCCGGACATCATGCGAAACGCCCCGCTGCATTAGAGCACTTTAATCGCCGAGACTAAATTGAAGCCGGCCCTGACACCAGTAGCTGAGGAACTAGTACCTTGGATTGCGTTCCTCGAAGCAGTCTAGTGAAGGTAAGATGTGCAGTATTGGACATTTAGGCGGGACGTCCTCGGTTGCGCATGCTTCCGAAAAAAACGCAAAGCTTCGCCTCCCGTCGGCTTTTACATCGAGGCTGATATCGTTTTCTAGTTCGCGAATGAGACGAGTGAGATGCTGCCGCCAAGCTTTTCTCTCGCTTTGAGACAGTTCTGGCAATGTATCCGTCTTTCGGAAGCGAATCGCCGAGCCAGAACTTGACCGGCTGGCCTGCGCGCATCTTTAGATCATCAGATTAGATCATCGATGCCCGCTTGAAGCGCACTCAGATGGCGCAGCCAGTTCTAGAGTAGCCAGCGAACATTATTCGTGGAATCTCTGCCGTAGTGAGATCTCGACGCCCCGTTCCCGGATGCCTAAGCGCTGCAGAACGTCGCTAATGGAGGCCGGGGCCCTCGCCCGCGCTGGACGGGCGAGACGCTCGTTCTCCACCAGCATGCATTTACTGGCGCGAGGCGGAAGAGTGTAGTCGCCTACTTACATCGCATCAGTCGAGTTGTACCTCGGTCTCCAGCATCGCCCGGGGATTGCCAGTTCTCACACCACGCAGAGAGGGCGGCAAGAACCATGCACTGAGCGTAGTACGGCAGTAACCTCAGGGCAACCGCGGTGGCCGCTATAATCAAAAGACCGTGGCTACCATCGAAATTGCCAAGCGAACTGCAACTCGTCCGACGTGGGCTGAGGTGTCGTTGGGAACTTTGCGGCAGAATTTTCGCGCGGTGCAGCGCCATATCAGCACGGCGGTAACAGTTTGCGCCATCGTAAAAGCGGATGCCTACGGGCACGGCGCGGTCGAATGTGCGCGGGCACTCGAAGAAGAGGGAGCGCGCTGGTTCGGCGTGACCTCGCTGGATGAAGCCATCCCTCTGCGTGAAGCAGGCATCCGCGGCCGCATCCTGCTGATGACGGGTTTCTGGCGCGGCGAAGAGGAAGAGATCGTTCGCCTGGGATTGACTCCAACAGTCTGGGAGACCGGGCAAATCGAATTGTTCGAAAGAGCCGCGGCTGCCGTCGGCGTTCCCAGGCATCCGATCCATTTGAAAGTGGATACCGGCATGGGGAGGCTGGGAGTTGCGCCCGAAGATTTGCCGCAAATCTGTTCCGCGTTGAAGGCCTCGTCGCATTTGGTGCTCGAGGGTTTGTCCACACACCTCGCGTCCTCGGAAGTGCTGGACGAGCCATCGGTACCGGCGCAGTTGAAGGCGTTCGATCAAGTGCGGGGATTTCTCCGCGATCAAGGATTCAATCCGCCGCTGATCCACGCGGCCAATACCGGCGCTGTGATCTCGCGTCCGGAATCGTGGAACACGATGGTGCGGCCCGGGATCGCCCTGTATGGTTATTACCTGCCTTTCGAGCGCGCCGGCCGGGAGGTCAGCGGCCGCGGGTTGCGCCTCGCGGTAAAGCCGGCATTGACCTGGAAGACTCGTATTCTTTCTTTAAGAGATATGCGGCCCAATCAGGCGCTGGGCTACGGCGGAATTTATGTTACAAAAGCTCGTGCCCGCATCGCGGTGCTTCCCGTGGGATACGCGGACGGCTTGAATCGCAAGATTTCTTCGCAAGGCCGGGTGATAGTGGGCGAAAACTACGCCCCGATCGTGGGTAGGATTTCCATGGATTTGACCCTGGCGGACGTGACCGGACTGCCGGGAGTCTCGGTGGGAGATGAAGTTGTGCTGCTCGGCGCGACTGATGGACTGAGTGTCGACGCACGGGAACATGCTTCACTTTCTGAGACGGTACCCTACGAGATTCTTTGCGGAATCTCCAAGCGAGTGCCCCGTCGCCACATCGACTAGCGTTGTGACGTTCCGCTCTGGTCACCGCCAGCCAATCAAAAATCTCCCATCCACTCCCACACTGAATACCCCGCGCTGAATGCTGATTGCCGCAGTTCGCTGCGGCGGTCCTGACCATGTTCTCCTCATTTGCTATGCTGAAGTGTTTATGCCTTCACGCTACACACAGTGGATGTATGACTGGGAAACGCGGCTTACGTCGGTAGACAACAATCGCGTGGTGCGTCCGCTGGAGTGGGGAGTGGAGTGGGCGCGGGACTGGCCTTGCCGCAATGGCTATGCTACGGGGCATATTCCGGAGGATGGTGAAAGCTACCTGCGTGAATACAACCGGCGAATCATCGCGTCGAGCGATGAATTCTTTTCCTACATCAAGCCAGTCGATTTCCGATTGGAGCGGCGGGAGATCCAGGTTTTCAGCACCCGTGCTCTGCCGGATCTCGCGCTAGAAGAAAAAGTCCGCGGCACACACGCCGATTTCCTTCGCTTCACCTCGCCCGTGCGCACTCCGTTTCAAGAAAATAATCTGGTCAATGCTCGCTGGTTTCCGGCGCGGGGCAGGCGCGCAATCGTGCTTTTGCCGCATTGGAACTCGGATGCACTTGCTTATAACAGCTTGTGCCGGGTCTTGAATCTGCTCGGAATTTCAGTTTTGCGATTGAGCATGCCGTACCACGACATCCGAACGCCTCCGGAAATCTTGCGCGCCGACTACGCCGTGTCTGCCAATATCGGCCGTACGCTCGACGCCTGCCGGCAGGCTGTGATCGATGTGCGTTGCTGTCTGGACTGGCTCGAATCCCAAGGGTATTGCCGTCTTGGAATTTTGGGCACCAGCCTTGGCTCCTGCTATGCCTTTTTAGCTGCGGCCCACGATTCACGGATTCGAGTGGCGGCTTTCAATCACGCGGCGACCTACGTTGCAGACGTCGTTTGGCATGGACAGTCGACCCGTCACATCCGTGAGGGATTGGAGTCACAAATCGATCTCGAACGCCTGCGGGTTCTCTGGAGCGCCGTCAGTCCAATGTCATACTTCCAGCAATTCGCACGCTGGCGCAGGAAGTCGCTCATTATTTACGCAAGGTACGATCTGACGTTCCTGCCGGAGTTTTCGCTCAGCGCGGTGCATGAATTCGCCCGACACGGTCTGGATCACAAGGTGGTGGTGCTTCCCTGCGGACACTACACAACCGGAGAGACGCCCTACAAATACATCGATGGCTGGAATCTCGCGTCATTTATGCGAACCGCATTTGAAAACTAGAAGCTGGCAGTTTGCATTTGCCGGGACAGGATTCCTATTGCGCGGTCACATCAAAATCCATCGTGTTTGAATTTTGCCCCCCAGTACGAACGTAAATCGGAACCAACCCCGTGAACATCAGGTCCACATCTGTAACCTTGACCATAAGTTGGTTCGAGGTTACGAAAAACGTTGACTGCGGTGTGCCTTGCCAAAACACGACGGCGTCAGTACCAAAATTGATGCCGTTGATTGTCATGGTGAAGGGCACGCTATTAACTGGCACGCTGCCCGGGGTCAACGTGGTGATTGAAGGTGGAGAAGATACAAACATTTTAAGCGGATCACCAGGCGTGGACGACTTTGGATTCCCGCATCCGATTGTCATCAGAAGACTTACCAGCAGAACACCGAAATACCGCATAACCACCTCCGGCAGATTCAAGGAGAATGCCGCTCGCAGGCCAATAAATGACACCAGACTGTCGCTGTCGGAGGCTCCTGTCAAGATGAAAGAGTTTGCAACTGACGCAGGATTTTGCATTGGAAAATCGGCCTGGAGTGGGCGCGGGAATCACTGCTGTGCATGTCGCCAAGTGCCAAATGTTAATAGCTTGTTTAGAATGACTAATGGCGGGTCGCGTCATCGCGCCAAGCTATGACTAAGACGGAAACCATTCGATCCGAAGAGTCGAGGGAGTACCGCAAAGACGATTTCACGGTCAGCACTGATCATGCGCGGATTAATTTGGACGTGGTGCATGGTTTCTTAACCGAATGTTACTGGGCCAAGGGCATCCCACGCGATACGGTCGCCCAATCCATCGACAACTCGTTGTGCTTCGGAGTGTATACGGAGGGCAAGCAAGTCGGATTTGCACGCGTGATCACTGACTACGCGACCTACGCCTATATTGGCGATGTATTTGTGCTCGAGTCGTTTCGCGGCCGTGGCCTGGGAAAATGGCTGATGGAGTGTGTCATGCGGCATCCACCCTTGCAGGGATTGCGGCGGTGGAGCCTGGTCACCGGCGACGCGCATGGACTATACGCGCAGTTCGGGTTCGAGGCGCTGAAGAAGCCTGAGAACTACATGGAGCTTCACCGACCGGACGTTTACCAGCAAGCGGGACAGTAACCCAAGATTTCGAATCCGGAGATTGAAATGAAAAACAACATGTCACGGCCGCTCTACGAAGCGGATCCAGAGGTAGCTGCCGCCATCGACAACGAGGTCCGCCGCCAGCACGAAGGGTTGGAACTGATTGCCTCGGAAAACTTCGTCAGCGAAGCCGTGCTTGAAGCCATGGGCTCGGTGTTCACCAACAAGTATGCTGAAGGCTATCCCGGCAAACGCTATTACGGAGGCTGCGAGTTCGCCGACGTCGTGGAGAATCTGGCGCGCGATCGAGCCAAGCAACTTTTCGGGGCCGAACACGCCAACGTCCAACCCCACGCCGGATCACAAGCCAACATGGAGGCCTACTCCGCGGTGCTGCAGCCTGGCGATACGATCCTCGGCCTGAACCTGGCGCACGGCGGCCATCTCACCCACGGGCACCATCTCAACTTCTCCGGAAAGACTTATCGTATCGTGCCGTACGGCGTGACCAAGGAAACCGAGACCATCGATTACGATGACTTGGAGAAGCTAGCCGAGAAAGAACGCCCCAAGATGATCATCGGCGGTGGCAGCGCGTACCCCCGGATCATCGATTTCGCCCGCATGCGGCAAATAGCTGACAAGATCGGGGCACTCTACCTGGTGGACATGGCGCACTTTGCCGGCCTGGTCGCGGGCGGCGTACATCCCTCGCCGGTCCCGCATGCACATATTGTGACGTCGACCACCCACAAAACACTGCGCGGACCTCGAGCGGGAATGATCTTGAGCAAACAGGAGTTCGCAGCTGCGATTGATAAAGTAGTTTTTCCAGGTATGCAGGGTGGGCCTCTGGTGCACATCATCGCCGCGAAGGCGGTGTGCTTTCGCGAAGCCATGCAGCCTGGCTTCCGCGATTACGCCCGCCAGGTAGTGGCGAATGCAAAAGTATTGGCCGACACCCTGGCCGCGGAGGGCTTCCGAATTATTTCCGGTGGAACCGACACGCACCTGATGCTCGTCGATGTATTTTCCAAAGGCATGCTGGGGAGCGAGGCCGAGAAAGCGCTCGACCAGGCTGGCATCACCGTCAACAAGAACGCCATTCCTTTCGATACCAACCCGCCCATGAAACCGAGCGGCATTCGGATTGGCACGCCAGCCCTGACGACGCGTGGCATGAAAGAACCCGAGATGCGGCAAGTTGGCCGGTGGATTTCCGAGGCGCTGCATCAGCGGACGGATGCCGCTGTGCTGGCGAGAATCCGGAAGCAGGTGTTGGAAATGGCGGACACATTCCCGCTGTACCCAGAGCGTAGAGCTAAGGCGCAGGCGGAAGTGAGGGCTTGAGAATTACTTCGGCCACGCATCTTCGCAGACCACCACGAATCGGACCTTCACGAAATTGCGAATCCTTCGTGTACCTTCGTATTCCTTTTGTGGTTAAATCGGTTCCGTGAAAGTCGCCATTGATATCCGGCGGATGACTGAGTTCGGCGTTGGCACTTATACGCGGAACGTGGCCCGAGCCCTGGGCCGGCTCGACCACTCCAATGAATATTTCCTTATGGGTTCACCGCAGAAGGTCGCGGAGATCGGACCGCTCCCGCCAAACTTTCAGACGATTCCGCTGCTGGACGACGGGACTACCGCGAAAGGGTACCTCGAGTACCGCGTCATTCTCAAACGTCTGCGATGCGACCTGGTGCACATTCCCTATCTTTTCTGGATGCCGCGGAGCTTACCGTGTCCCTACGTGATGACGGTCCACGATGTTCTGGAACACATGTATCGCGCGCATGGTCGCTCCAGCTTGCCGCGAGTGATGCATTTTCATCTGACGCGCCGGGTGCTCAATGGGGCAGCACGAATTTTGGCGGTCTCCAAATACACCAAGAGCGACATTGAAAAGTTGTTTGGCATCCCGGGCTCCCGCATTGAGGTTGTGTACAACGCTATTGATGAGCGCTTCCTCCACGGCCACGCCACGGACACCGAGCGGCAGGTCCTCACCGAACGCTACCTGGTCACTTATCCTTTTCTCCTTTATGCCGGCCGTATCAGCCCGCACAAGAATCTGGTGAGAATTATCGAAGCGTTTTCGGCCTTGAAAGCTGAACTGGAAAAGGAAGGAAGGTTTCCAGACCTGAAGCTCATCATCATCGGGGACGAACTCTCGAAGCATCCCGACTTACGCCGCACCGTCATCCGCGGCGGCGTGCAAAATGACGTGCGCTTCATGGGATTCGTCCCCATTGAGATGCTGCGAGTGTTTTACGACGCCGCCAAGATCTTTGTCTTCCCTTCCCTGTACGAGGGCTTTGGACTGCCACCGCTCGAAGCCATGGCACACGGCACCCCGGTGGTTACTTCCAATACTTCTTCCCTGCCCGAGGTAGTGGGCAATGCGGCCGTCCTGGTAAACCCGGAAAATGTCTTCGAGATCATGCGCGCGCTGCTGCGTGTCCTTCTCGACCAAACGGTTCGTGACAAGTTCAAACAACGCGGCTACGAGCAGGCCAAGAAATTTTCCTGGGACTCCTCCGCCCGCCAGATTCTAGGGGTGTATGAAGCAGTGGCCGGAAAGCGGGGAGCAGCGCCGTCAATACCGCAAGGCCGCGTGGGCGCAGGCGTGGCGCCCGTGTAGACGCCGGAGCGTCGCGCTTATCTTAGAGCGCCGAGTCTTTCTGACTTACTCGTTCTTCAGCAATGGAGTTCCGGGGGAAACCAGGCCCTGACGCAGCAGCTTCGTACGGAAGCGAGCGCGATCGGTTTCTGATGAAGCCGCTGCGAGACTTTTGCGCAGCTTAAGAATTTTCTCTTTGCGAGTACGGCGACGGCGGATTTCCGGGCGACGGCTAGGTGCAGACATTAGGTTGCGCTCCTGATTTGTAATTCGAAGATTACAGCACTCGGACCTGTGAGCCGAATTCCACCGATGCTGGATTCGAAAGCTAAGGATAACATCAAAACATGAAGGAGACTTGGCGGTGGTTTGGGCCGGGTGATCCGGTTCCTCTCGATCACATCAAGCAAGCGGGGGCCACCGGGATCGTCTCCGCCATCCACCATCTCTACCGCGGCGAAGTATGGCCGTTGAACGAAGTGTTCAAGCGCAGAGATGAAATTCTCGCGGCAGGCTTCGTTTGGTCGGTGGTGGAAAGTATTCCAATTCACAATTCGATCAAGCTTCGATCCGGACCTTATCGCCATTTCATTGGTGCATGGAAAGACACTCTGGCTGCGGTCGCGAAGGCTGGAGTCAAAGTAATTTGCTATAACTTCATGCCGGTCGTCGACTGGACGAGGACAGACTTGAAATGGCGGCTGCCGAGCACGGGCTACGCTTTGCGTTTTGATACCGTGGATTTCGCCGTCTACGACGTTTTCATTCTCGAGCGCAAGGGTGGAGAGGGCAGCTATTCCGAAGATCGGATTCGGGTGGCACGCGCCCGCTTTGATTCCATGTCGGAATCGCGTAGGAATGATCTGGAGCAAACGATCATCGCCGGGCTCCCTGGCGCCGAGGCCTCGTACGACCGCGAGACGATTCGGAAATTAATCGCTGAATATCAGGACGTGAGTCCTGACGATCTACGATCCAACTTGGCCGCATTTCTGCGGGATGTTATTCCCGTGGCAGAAGAATTAGGCGTGCGCATCGCAATTCACCCGGACGATCCACCCTGGTCGTTGTTTGGCCTCCCGCGCGTCGTCTCGACGGCCGAGGATGTGAGGTCGATTTTCGCTGCCTCGGATACGCCGGCAAACGGGCTGACATTTTGCGTCGGGTCGTTCGGAGCCAGAGCCGATAACGAACTGCTCGCCATGGCACGCGAGTTCGGTGCTCGCATCCACTTTGCGCACCTGCGGCAGGTGGCGAGAGAGCCTGACGGATCCTTTCACGAAGCCGAGCACCTTGCCGGCAGTTCGGATATGGTAGGCGTGATCCGCGCTCTCATGGAGGAAGAGGCACATCGGCGCAGCGCAGGACGGCCAGACCATGAAATTCCCATGCGCCCGGACCACGGGCATATGCTCGCCGACGACATCGGTAAAAAAGTCAATCCCGGATACTCGCTGGTGGGCAGACTGAAAGGACTGGCTGAACTGCGTGGCGTCATGCAGGGCTTGAAGGCTGCAATTCCAGAATTGGCTGGGTAGCTCCCCTTGCTTATGCCAGCAGTTACTGCCTCAAGGTTAGCGTGCCTAGTATCGCTTGCTGTTTTGCGATTAGGGACTGTACGCCTTGCCCCGCGAGAGTGATCATCTTTGCGAGCTGCAGTTCGTCAAATACCTGGCGCTCGGCGGTTGCTTGCACATCGACCAATTTGCGGCCGGCGGTCATGACGAAATTCATGTCCACATCGGCGCGGGAGTCTTCCTCGTAGCAGAGGTCGAGCAGAATCTCACCATCGACAATGCCTACGCTTACAGCCGCGACGAAATCACGTAGCGGGGCCGAGGTCAGGGTGCCGGCTTCGACCAACTTTTCCAGCGCTAATCCCAGAGCGATGAAGGCTCCAGTAATTGAAGCGGTGCGCGTGCCTCCGTCTGCCTGGATGACGTCGCAGTCAATCCAAATGGTGCGCTCGCCCAGCCGTACCAGATCGGTGACCACCCGGAGCGACCGTCCGATCAGGCGTTGAATCTCATGGGTGCGGCCACTGGAGCGTCCCTTGGTCACTTCGCGCGGGGTGCGCGTTAACGTGGCGCGAGGGAGCATGCTGTACTCGGCCGTGATCCAGCCTTTGCCGGTGTTGCGCATGAACGGCGGGACAGTTTCTTCGACCGACGCGGTGCAGATCACACGCGTGTTGCCGACCTCGATGAGCACGGATCCTTCTGCGGTGTTGATGTAACCGGGAAGGATGTTGACCGGACGCATCTGGTCGGGGGTTCGATTGTCGGAGCGATAAAACATACCGGGCGATTGTAGCAGGGTGCGGAAAGGAAGAGCGGCCCACGCAAAAACTGGTCGAAAGACGATGATGTCCGTCCTACGAGACCTCCCCAGAGTTAGGATAATCTCGGGGGACGGGCCAACCGATTGTGACAAGCTTGCGGAATCGCTCCGATCTAAAGATCTTGCAGTGTAACGGAGTGAACGCACACCGTGCCAAAGCCGTAATAGCCGCTTATTTCCAATCCTATGCCAGCTCCGGGAATGGCCATTACGTTGAGGCCTAATTTCTTGGAGTCGATGTCAGTGGCTTTGTAGAGATTCCAAATGGTGTCCCGCGTCTTCTCCCACTCCCCAAAGGACATCGTTTTGTCGATGAACTTTGCGGCCGACGCCATCTTCCCCAAGCCTCTTAATCCCTTGAGCCCCTTCGCCACATCACCCCACTTGCCCGCCATATTCGCCTGAAAGTCCCCGCCACTTACCGTGAAGTCATTGAGTTCACGCGGGTGGTCCACGCCAGTGGCGACGGCGAGAGCCAAACCGACGGACGCGCCGAGGCCGAGCCCGAAGCGCCAACCATCAATGTTCAGCCAGAATCGATCATTGAAATTGTCCCAGGAATAAAGGCAAGCCTCGACCGTGTCTTTTCCCACAACCGGCAGCATGCCGCCCTCTTGCCCGGCAAAGCCAAACCATAACCCGCTGTGCTTCTTCTCTACCGGTTTCGGCAGCGCTGAGAGTACGCCTGGCGTCGTCGAAGGGAATGAGGGCCTCTTCCATCCCTGTTTTGGAGGCAGGTAAATTGTTCCGGGCCGGGCATCAGACGTGAAGATCCAATTCTTGTCATCATGCGTGGCTTGCACGCAGCCTACGTTTTGCCGGAGATACCAATTGATCTCGGCCGGTCTCACGGTCTTAAAATTGAAGATGGTCAAGTCGTCGGCGCTTATACCGTTGGCCCGTGCTACGGAGTCGAGGTCGTCGTCGGTCTTAACTTTGTAAGCGATGCCTCCCGGTGGAACGTAGGTTGGAGGAAGTGGATTCTTGGGGCGTCTCTCGATTGGCATACCAATCTCCTAGCTGGGGGAGATACAGCGCGAAGAAACGGCCGCGGCCTTGCAGTATCCAGGCGGCCGAAGCAGTAGAACTTACTCCGCAACGGTACCGATGTCAAGCAGTGAAACTCATTTTATTGACCGTTTTAAGTGGACGATGCACGGGCGCGGACGCCCTCGCCTACATTATTTACTGGGCATTTTGCAGTTGGGCTACGACCTGAGTTACGGCGGGCACGTCGTAGAAATCAGCCAGGTCGGCGTGGCCCGCGAGGGTATCGCGCTCCCTGCCCTCTACTAGAATTTTTGCCCGCGTGATTCCTGGGATATTTGCGGACAAGGTTTGGACCAGCGAAACCACGCTTAGTTCCTCGACCAACACGCCGGAGCGGTGGCCGTCGGCGAAGGCGGCATTGATATCGATGACCGCGAGTCCGGATTCGACGAGGTAAACGTCGCGAATCTCCGAACCAGGCCCTAAAGGATGCGGCGAAAACTTGTCGAGGTATAGAGTCAGCAAGGCACGGAGGATTTCCGCTGCGCGCTCCTGGCGTCCAACCGGAAGCGGGATGCGAACCAGCTTTGGACGCACAACTCCGGCATCGTCATACGCGACATAAAGAGTGACTTGCTCGCTGGCGCCGGAAACAGGCGGCGCTACTGGTTGAGTATTCGCCGCCGACGGTTCGCCGCGCTCAACCCGTCCAGGCATTCGCCACAGGTAGAGGCCCATTCCCAGTGCAACGGCCAGCAGGACGGTCACGCCGATGATAAGGTAGCGCGGGATCATCGGCCAGCCTCCAATGTGTCGCGTGCATCCGCGACTCCGGCGGCGACTGCCCCCGCGATCATTTGCTGGTAGGTGGACGAGTTAAGTTGGGACACGTCGTCGGATAGAGGTGCGACTTCCAGCGCAATCGCCGCTGTTCCGATGTTGTTCAGCGGGCGCAGCGGCGCGATCAAAGAGCGCGCCGGAATCTGTTTCTTTTGCAGTTCCGCCACCAGGCTCGCTCCGGCAGTTCGACTGATGAGCTGATAAGAAGTTTGAGCCGCATCCCAACTCAGGAACGGACCACGGTTTTCTGCTTCGCCAGGGACGAGCGCCGCATAGACGCGAACGCCGTTTCCCTGCGATGCAGCATGCACGCAGATGTAAATCGCCGGATGAGCGGAGTTGGTCAAACTGGCGCGCTGATCCAGGCTGAGGTTGTTGTCGCCGTCGCGCAGGAGTAAAGTCGCGATCCCCCGAGCCTCGAACTCATGGCGTAACCAACGAGCGAAGGCGAGAGTCACATCTTTTTCTGCCATCTGTCCCGAAAGCGAGGCGCCGCGTTCGTCGCCTCCGTGGCTTGGATCCACAACCGCGAAATAGCGCCGTATGTTGGGCACGCTTCCACCCGAAACTGGTGAAGCGATGTTGCTAGTGACGGGTGGGCGTGGAACCGACGCAGTCTGCGCGGGCACAACGGCTTGCGGGAGAGGCTCGACAATTATGGTGCGTCCGTTGTTTGCAAAACTCGCCATTAACGGGACGCTTGCCGTAACCACTAACGCTGCCGCTCCGTTATTCTCCTGAAAGCTGGCAGAAGGAATGAGCTTGCTGTCGAAGGTAAGCGCCTGAGATCCGGGAGCCACCACCGCTTCGTGATTGAATGACATGCGCAAGGCGCCAGGTTCCGTGGCAATCATGGGATTCACCGGAGCCGAAAAATTCATCACCAGTTTAGGCGGGGTGGTCTTGCTCACCTGCGCAGTAAAATGCACAGCCACGTTTCCCACAAACAGGCGGCGGGAATTTTGGTTGAATGTGACCGGGCCTCCCAGAATGCGAGGCATGAGTGTCGGCAGGCAAGACAGCGGTACCAGGCCCCGGCCGTTCTCCAGTAGGAAGCTTGCGGGAAGGTCGAAGTCGCTGCCACGAATGCGCGCGCGAGTTTTGCCGGCTGTGAAGTCGCTTTCTACGTCGTAGTAGCGAAACTTCCAGTGGAATCCGTTGGCCTTGGCGCTGACCGCGCCTAACGGCTCGAAGACTTCCAGAAGGCCAATATATTCATCGCCATTGCGCTCGAGCACAGGGAGGGAGTAATTGGCGGCGTTGGAGTAAATGGAGATGCGTTTTTCTTCGGGAGCGCTGTAGAGCAGGAGCGCTGACGCCAGCAGAATGGCGACGGTGAATGCTCGAACGGCGGGAACGAGACTTCCCCGCGATCGCCGGCGGGACGCCGGCACTACTGAGCGGCGGGGTTTACTCCAGCGCATAAATTGTCAGACCGCTAAGAAGCTTGGGGTAGAAGTCGGTGGATTTTTGCGGTAACACTTCCCCTGCGAAGGCTATATCGCGAACTTGCTGCATCCGCACTGGATTCATCAGAAATGCGATGTTGGCTGAGCCGTCGCGAACCCTGGCCAATGCTTCCGCCGCGTCGCGAACGTAGCTGACGTTCGTCTGATCTCGGATGGCGTCCTCCGAGATTCCTAATGCGCCTTCGAGCAGTCCCTTGTGCAACTGCACGACATCGAGAGACTGCTGCCGGACCGAGAAGCCTTGAAACAGGTTGGACCCGAACCCTCTGGGCGTATCGAACAGGAATGCGCGATTGGCTGTGACTCCGAGCAGGGCCGTGCCAGCGTGTCCTGCCTGATACAGAATTCCGACCGCACGGGCTGCATTAATCGATGGATCGACCTCTTCCACGCTGAAATAAGCGCGAGCCTGGTCGAGAAGCGCCTCGGGGGAAAACGACGCCAGCCCATGCACCACGCGGTGAGTGGGGAGGATGACCAGCCCGGTACTATCCATATTAATGAAGGTCATCATGACCATTTCATAAGGCGCGGGTTCGGCCGAGGCCGAAGGCGGCCCGTGCATGGCCTGGCGCTCGTTGCGATAGCTTATGGCTGTCTCATACCGATGATGACCGTCGGCGATGATCAGCTTCTTGTCCCGCATCTTGCTGCAAACCAGTTCAATGAGGGCGGGATCGAAAATCCTCAGGACCTGATGCAAAACTCCATATTCATCCCGAACGTCTATACCGATTTCCGTATCCGTCGGGGAGCTCGCCGATAGCTCTTGGTCTATCTCGCCTGCTGGGTCGCTGTACAGCATAAAGAGTTGCCCGAAATGCGCCCGGGTCGCGCGCAAGAGCTGCAGACGATCGGCTTTAGGCTTGGCTAAGGTCTGTTCGTGGCGATGGACGATGCCAGCCGAATAGTCCTCAATTTTGCCCAGGCCAATGAAGCCTCGCCGCTCGAGTTCGGCTCCTCCGCCTGGAGGCTGAAAACGCTGGACGTATTGGTACAGGGATTGCTGGGGATCCTTCAGGAAAACGCCTTGCTTACGCCAATCGTTGTAAGACTTGGCGGCGCGGGTGTAAATGTTTTCTTCTATATGGTCGGCGGGTTGCGGTTTCCCGAGAATGATGCGAACCAAATTGTGCGGATTCGCATCATAGTAGCGATTTTGCATTTCTGGCGTGATCTTGTCGTAAGGCTGGGTTACAACCTGGGTCAGATCCACGCGGGCGGGATCGTAACGCAAAGCGCGGAACGGTGCGATGTGAGCCATAGGTGGAATTAGGAATTGTACATCTCCCTACGCTCTGCGGTTATGCTACGGGAATTTGACAGGAATTTGACAAGTGGTTTCCCAGTCACGTGATCGAATCGAAGTAGCGGTGCTGGAATCACCCCCGTGTCAGGCTTGCCCCAACGCGGGAAATCGTCGCATCGCAGAAAAAAAGGCTGGCACCATCTGGATTGAGCTGTGGTAGGATCAGCCTCAATGAGGTATTTGTGGGCCGCTATCAGAGGCACGAGTGCTCTCGCCGCCTGACCGCATACCGCGATCTCCACTTGGATCCTCACAAGATCTCAAGCCGGGACGTGCTGAGTAGAGCCAGGCATGCTCGCTCAATCCGTTTAGTCCTGATTGCAACCGTCTCCCTCATTTGCTGCCTCGCGCCGCTTGCGTTGGCGCAGACTCCCATCGATGACGTCCATATCGCACCTCGGGTCGAGGTTGCCAAACCCAATCCCAACGACCTGATCGATCCTTCACTGAAGACTCATACCAAGCCCCTCAAGGCCGAGGTCAACCTGGTTCTGGTACCTGTCACGATTACGGACCCGCTCAACCGTTTGGTCACAGGATTAGATAAAGAGAACTTCCAACTCTTTGAGGGCAAGGACGCGCAGGAAATACGACATTTCTCGAGCGAAGACGCCCCGGTATCGATCGGGGTCATCTTTGACATGAGCGGGAGCATGGCCAGCAAAATCGAGCGCGCACGGGAAGCGGTGATCGAGTTCTTCAAGACCGCCAACCCGCAGGACGAATTTTTCATGGTCGCGTTCGCCGATAAGCCGCAGGAGATCGCTGACTTTACCTCTTCCGTGGAGGACATCCAGGGCAAGCTGGTGTATACCGTCCCAAAGGGCCGGACGGCGCTGTTGGATGCGATTTATCTCGGCGTCAGCAAAATGCGGCAGGCTAAGTATCAAAAGAAGGCTCTGCTCATTATTTCCGACGGAGGCGACAACCACAGCCGCTATACCGAAGGCGAAATTAAATCCACGGTCAAAGAGGCGGATGTACTGATCTACGCGATCGGGATCTACGACCATTACATGGCCACTCCCGAGGAGGCATTGGGTCCGGCTCTACTGGGCGAAGTCGCGGAAATCACCGGCGGCCGCTCTTTTACCATCGATAACCCCAACGACTTGGGTGATGTAGCGACCAAGATTGGGATTGAATTGCGCAATCAATATGTACTTGGATACCGTCCAAAAAACCCCGGGCACGACGGCAAATGGCGTAAAATAAAAGTGAAACTGATACCGCCAAAAGGATTGCCGCCGCTAAAGGTGTACGCCAAGACGGGGTACTATGCTCCTTCGGAATAGTCGGGTTCCGGTTTTATTGCTTGTCTTTCTTTTTACCGCCCTAGCGTGCCGGCACCAGGCAGTCCTAGCCCAAGCGCCAAACCCAGCGAACCAGCAACCAACGCAGTCTCCGCAGGCTCCAAGCCAGCCGCCGCAAGGACAAGCAGCTCAAAGCCCAAGCCCGCAATCCCCAGCCCCGACTGAGAAAAGCCAGAGTCCAGAAAACCAGAACCAGCAGAACCAAGCTCAACCGGGCGCCAGCCAACAAAAGCAGGATCAGGGACAAATCTCCAGCGACAACGGAGTCTTTGTCTTCACCAAAGAAGTCGAAGAAGTCGTGCTGCACGCTACCGCCATGGACGACAAGAACCACCTGGTCACGACCCTCGACAAGAGCGCTTTCAGCGTCTTTGAGAACAATCAGCCGCAGGCGATCACTTCGTTCCGGCACGAGGACGTGCCCGTGGCCATGGGCATTGTGATTGACAACTCAGGCTCTATGCGGGAAAAGCGTGACAAGGTGAATAAGGCTGCGCTGAACCTGGTACGTTCCAGCAACCCTCAAGATCAGGTCTTTGTGGTCAACTTCAATGACGAGTATTACCTCGACCAGCCGTTCACCAGTGAGATCAACAAATTGCGTGAGGCGCTGGAGAAAGTCGAAGCAAGAGGTGGCACCGCGCTCTACGACGCGATTGTGGCCTCGTCCGATTACATGAAAAAAAATGCGAGGCTACAAAAGAAAGTCCTGTTCGTCGTGACGGATGGAGAGGACAACGCCAGCCGGGAGTCTCTGGAAGAAGCAATTCGCCGACTGCAAGAGGAGAATGGCCCCACGGTGTACGCAATCGGCTTGCTCGGAGAAGAGAAAGCGCGCCGTGCCCGCCGCGCACTTGAAACCATTGCCCAGCGAACCGGAGGCATCGCGTTCCTTCCCCGAACCCTCGACGAAGTGGACGAGATCAGCCGCACCGTGGCCCACGACATCCGCAACCAGTACACCATCGGATATAAGCCCTCGACCCCGAAGAGCGCTGGCGGCTACCGTGCCATCCGCGTCGAAGCCCGCGCCAAGGGATACGGCAAGCTCGTGGTCCGCACCCGCAGCGGATATTATCCTGGCCAGGAGCACGCGCCCCAGTGATCCGCTAAACAACCACTTGGGGACAGCCGCCCTCGGCTGTCCGGCCGAGGAAAGCTCGACTCCCAAGGCATACCACCCGAACTCCCTAAAAGGCCAGCGGCTGAAGCCGATTCGATTTGGCTCTCATGCGCTATGGCTAAAGCCATATCCTGATACGAATCGCGCGTTTTGCCGCATCCGCGCTCACACGGTGGAGACGTCCATCTCCGTCCTTGGCAGGTCTATCACACCAAAGGTAGGCCCTTCGGTGCGATTGACGCATTCGCGCCGCTTCCGTAACCTGTAGAGTGCAGAAGACAACCATTGAGCGATCCCGCCTGCAGGTTACTGACGACATCACGCAGCTCGTCGGCGAAACTCCAATCCTCAAGCTCAAGCGAATTGTGCCCGCCGGTTCGGCAGAGGTTTATGCCAAGCTGGAGTACATGAATCCCGGCGGAAGCGTGAAGGATCGCGCCGCGATTGGGATTATCGGCCGGGCCGAAGAGCAAGGTCTGCTCAAGCCGGGAGGGACGATCGTCGAAGCCACCGCGGGAAATACCGGCATCGGGTTGGCCCTCATTGGCGTGAATCGCGGTTATAAGGTTGCACTGTTCGTCCCGGAGACGTTTTCGGAGGAAAAAGTAATGATCATGCGGGCCCTCGGCGCCGAGGTCACCCGCACCCCGGACGACGAGGGCATGCAAGGATCGATCAACCGAGCCAGAGAGTTGGCCTCTAAAGATCCCAACGCATTCATGGCCGCTCAGTTTGAAAATCCTGCCAATCCGGATTACCACTACGAAACCACCGCCCGCGAAATGTTTGAGCAAATGGACGGACAGATCGACGCCGTCGTGCTTGGCGCCGGAACCGCGGGCACCTTTACCGGCGTAGCCCGCTACATGAAGAAGCACTTACCTAAAGTGCTGGCCGTGGCTGTGACCACGCAGGGCTCAGTGCTTGGAGGTGGACAGGCCGGTCCTCATAAGGTGGAAGGGATTGGATCGAGCTTCATCCCCAAGACATTCGACGCTTCAGTGTGCGACGAAGTTTTGGTTGCCAATGATGTTGAAGCCTTCGGCATGGTAAAAGAGTTGGCGGCACGCGAGGGCGTGCTTTCCGGCTCCAGCGGCGGAGCGAACGTGTTCGCATCGTTACAGATCGCGCGGCGGTTGGGACCGGGGAAGCGCATCGTTACCATAATTCCAGATTCAGCCGAACGCTATCTGTCCAAGAAAATTTTTGAAGGTGGCATCTAGCGACACGTTGCAAGCAACGTCTCTACCTTAACAACAATCATGTCGAAAAATAAGCTCTCCGGTTTTGCTACTCGCGCAATTCACCTCGGGCAGGAGCCCGATCTTGAAAGCGGCGCCGTCTCACCACCCATACATCCAACCTCAACCTACGTTCAGCAAGAGATCGGAAAGAACAAAGGGTACGAGTATGCCCGGGTTTCGAATCCGACGCGCACTCGTTTGGAGGAAAACCTGGCCGCTCTTGAAGGTGGAGGGTCTTCGCGCGTCTTCGCCAGCGGCATGGCGGCAATCAACGCCATTTGCACCATGTACAAGTCAGGCGACCACGTGGTGTGTGGCCACAACCTTTATGGCGGCGTGCCCCGCCTGTTCAACCAGGTGCTGACCGGATACGGAATCGAGTTCACCTACGTCGACACTTCCGAGGTTCGAAACGTGGAACGCGCCATTCGCAAAAGGACGCGCATGGTGTACGTGGAGACGCCTACCAATCCACTAATGGCACTTGCCGACCTTGAGGCGATCAGCAAGGTTTGCCGCTCCAAGAACGTGGAACTGGTGGTGGACAACACTTTCATGTCTCCATACTTCCAGCAGCCGATTGCGCTGGGCGCAGATATGGTTGTGCACTCGACGACGAAGTTCCTCAACGGGCACAGTGATGGTCTAGGGGGAGTCGTAGTTTGTACCAGGCCCGAGCAGGCCGAGGAACTGAGTTTCGTACAGAAGACCGCGGGAGCGATTCTTTCTCCCTTTGAGTGCTGGCTGGTGCTGCGCGGAGTCAAAACACTGGCGGTGCGCATGGAGCAACACGATCGCAGCGGCAGGGTCATCGCGGAATTTCTTGCGCAACACAAGAAGGTGAAAAAGGTTTTTTATCCCGGGCTGCCCGATCATCCGCAACACAAACTTGCCCGGAAACAGATGACGGGCTTTGGCTCCATGATCACATTTGAGACCGGTTCTCTTTCGAATGCTAACAAGATGCTGAGAAAACTCCACGTCTGCTCGCTGGCGGAATCGCTGGGCGGAGTAGAAACGCTAATCTCGCACCCAGCCACCATGACTCACGCGGGGTTGGGCGAAAAGGGAAGAAAACAGATTGGCATCACTGACGGCATGGTCAGGATTTCTGTCGGCATCGAGAACGTGGAAGACATCATCGCCGACCTCGACCAGGCGCTGGCCGCCGTTTGAGACATATTGCCGCGGCAGTTCATGTCCACCCCCACCCAAACACGCGAGTGGAACGCCACCGACTACCATCGTGTTTCCGGGCCACAAGTCAGTTGGGGCGAAAAAGTCCTGGCGAGAGTTCGTTTGCGCGGCGACGAGATGATCATGGATGCCGGTTGCGGCACGGGCCGGCTAACCGCCGAGTTGTTGCAGAGCCTGCCGCGGGGTCGAGTTGTGGGCGTGGACCTTTCCCAAAACATGCTGGCCGGTGCACGAGACTATCTGACATCTTTCGGTGGCACCATCTTGCTGGTGGCTGCCGATCTGCAGGATCTTCCTTTCGAAAGGGTTTTCGACGGCATTTTCAGCACGGCCGCTTTTCATTGGGTTCTGGACCACGACCGTCTGTTTCGTAGCCTCTTCCGCGCGCTGCGGCCCGGCGGATGGCTGCTGGCGCAGTGCGGCGGCGGCCCGAATCTGGCCAGCCTACGCAAACGAACCAATGAACTTGCGGCCACTGCGAAGTATGCGCGGTACTTTGTCGGTTTTCGTGAGCCCTGGACATTCAATAATGCTGAAACTGCCGCGACAATTCTGCGGCGCGCGGGATTTGCAGAAGTAGAGACTAGCCTGGAACCCGCGGTGACCGTCCTGGAAGACCTACCGAAGTATTCAGAGTTTGTGCGCACGGTCATTCTGCGTCAACATCTCGATCGGGTCCCAGACGCCGGACTGCGCACAGAGTTTGTTGCTGCACTCGCGCGCCAGGCCGCGACCGACAATCCTCCGTTCTCGCTCGATTACTGGCGGCTGAATTTGAACGCGAAGATTCCCGAGTAACCTTCCACTGCAATGCTGAACCGCAAGAATGAAATCTGCTTGGCGGGCACCCGTTTCGATCCGTCATTCCACCGAATCCTCAAGCCACTTGAGATATTCTGGACTTGCGTCTTCCATCGAGATCGACAAACATTCCGGCAACTCGTAGGAGTGCATTTCGAGAATAGCATCGCGTACGCGCTCAAAGGGAGCGGCGGTTTTAATCCACAGCAACCATTCCTCGGCCTCTTCCACTTTGCCCTTCCAGCGATAAATCGACACGACCTTCGGAACAATGTTTACGCAGGCTGCCAGCTTGCGGTCGACTAATGTTTCCGCAATCCGGCGCGCCTCATCGACCGATCCGGCGGTTGTCATGACGATTCTCTTGTCAGTCATATAAAATCAGCCCTCGGCAGTTTGCTTACGCGCATCAAAGCTTAGCACTTTGTAATTGTAGCGCCGGCATCCCCTCAGCTTCGCTCGGGGCATGCTTTGCCGGCTGTCCTAAGGCACCCTGCCCCAGAAGCGGGCGAGACGCCCGCTGAACAGCCGCCGAGACGGGGGGCTACGGTGAATCTATGGCGGCCCAAATAAAGTTTGGCACATCGGGATGGCGCGCCGTAATGGCGGAGGAGTTCACCTTCGTCAATGTGCGGCGAGCGGTCAGCGGGATCGCGCGCTACGTGGCTTCGCAGAAGCCGTCGGGCGCCCGCGTAATTGTGGGCCGGGATCCGCGATTCCTGGGTGAAACGTTCTGCTCGATGGCGGCCGAGATTCTAACCGACCACGGCATCATCCCGCTGGTGATCCGCGACGCCGCGCCTACGCCGGCGATTTCGTACGCGGTAATTCAAGAGCACGCGGATGGGGCTGTGAACTTCACCGCATCCCATAACCCGCCAGAGTACAACGGCATCAAGTTTTCCACTTCTGACGGAGCACCTGCGTTGCCGGAGGTGACCCAGCGAGTCGAGGCAGAAATTACCGCCTTCGACCGCGACGGCGGAGTTTCGCCGCGCGTAGCATCCGAGGCGGCCGCGCAGTCTCTCGATCCGCGCGACATGTACCTCGCGCGGCTGCGTGAAATCATTGACTTCAAGGTTATCCAAAAAGCCGGCCTGCGCGTGGTCTACGATCCTTTGTGGGGAGCCGCTCGCGGGTATCCAGACGCCCTATTGCGCGCTGCCGGCGTCGAGGTCGCTACGGTCCACAACTATCGCGATGTGCTCTTTGGCGGACATGCTCCCGAGCCTGATGATCATCTACTGCAGGACCTTCGTGAACAAATGCGGGCGATCAAGGCTCATATCGGTATCGCAACCGATGGCGATGCTGACAGGTTTGGCATCGTCGATGAAGACGGCACGTTTTTTCAGCCCAATTACATCATTGCACTGTTGTTCGATTACCTGGTGGAAACCCGGGGCTGGAAAAATGGAGTAGGAAAGTCGGTAGCGACAACTAACATGATCAATGCACTGGCCCGGCACCACGGGGTTGAGCTGCACGAGACGCCAGTGGGATTCAAATACATCGGTGAACTAATCAAGCAGGACAAGGTCGCGATTGGCGGCGAGGAGAGCGCCGGACTCTCCATCCGCCATCACGTGCCCGAGAAAGATGGGATTCTGGCCGGACTCCTTTGTTGTGAGATGGTGGCACGAAGAGGCAAATCACTAGGGCAGCAATTACGGGACGCATTTGTCAAAGTTGGTTCCTTTTACCCCCAGCGAGAAAACTTCCGCTTGACGCCGGAAGTCAAAGAGAAGTTCACTGAGAAGCTAAGGCAAAATCCTCGGGATTTCTTCGGCCGAAAAGTGAAAGATGTGGTTCGCACGGACGGCCTCAAGTTGGTCTGCGAGGATGGTTCGTGGGTGTGCTACCGCCTTTCCGGGACCGAACCGGTGGTTCGAGTTTATTCCGAGGCTGGTAGCGCCGAAGAATTGGTGAAGCTGAGCGCAGCGGCAAAACAATGGATCTTCGACTAGGACGTTTTCCCAAAATTCGTATCTTGCCACGTTCAGAAGACAGGCTGCGGACGCTGGTGGAGCGTGCTCCGCGAGCTGAAGCTTGGGCGGATCGAACCATGGCAAGACTTCGTCCCAGGCTCACATTTCTCTATGCCATTCGGCGCAGATTGGCCACAGTCGCGGTAGCTGTGCTAACGATATGGCTATTTGCGCACGTGATGTTTGGCGCCAATGGCATGGTGGTGTACCGGCAGAAGAAGACCGAATACCAAAGTCTGCGAAAGCAGATTGACGATTTGCAAAAGGAAAATGACCGTTACACGCGACAGGTGAAGTCATTGCAAACACCCGATATTAACGCAATTGAGAAAGAAGCTCGGGAACAATTGCATTATGCCCGTCCGGGTGAAGTGGTGTACGTCGCGCCGTCACCGCCACATGCCCCGGAAACTAACGCGGCTCGGAAGTAACGTCGTTCTTCCGGCGCTTTCACCACAATCGATTTATGGTATAGTTCTGGTCAATTCTCTGATAATTAAGATGGAGTGGCTCCCGACTTGTGTGCGTGTGCAGCGGAATGCCGGGCAAGTAGAGATACTTCCAAATCTGCGGTTTAACCGCTAAAAGAGGTGTGCTATGAAAAAAGTGCTGATGAGTTGTGCTGCCGTCTCGGTTTTGTTCTTAATAGTTTCGATAGCCTCCGCGGCAGATAAGTCCGCGACCGTGAATGGGTACGTGAGCGATTCCATGTGCGGCGCCAAAGGCGCCAATGCGAGCCACGCCGCCTGCATGACCAAGTGCCTGGGAAAGGGCGCCAAGGCGGTCATTGTCACCGATAGCGATTCGAAAGTAGTGAACGTCGATAACCCGGACGTTCTCAAGGGACATGAGGGACATCACGTGGCGGTCACTGGGGAAATGAAAGGTGATTCTATTCACGTAGAGAGTGTGAAGATGCTCTGATTTCTGCAAGCAATAAAAAAGGGCGGCTCGTTGCCGCCCTTTTTCTTTTGCAGAGGCTAACGCACTACGCCTTCCAAGGGCGAACTTGCAGTCGCATACAGTTTCCTGGGCATACGTCCGGCGAGATAGGCTTGGCGTCCGGCCATGACGGCATGTTTCATGGCTTCCGCCATCAGCACCGCGTCCTGCGCACCAGCGATGCCGGTGTTCATCAACACTGCGTCCGCCCCAAGCTCCATCGCAATCACTGCGTCGGAGGCTGTTCCCACACCAGCATCCAGTATCAAAGGCACACCGGTAATCATTTCTCGCAGGATCCGGACGTGGGCAGCGTTCTGTATTCCCAGGCCACTACCGATGGGCGCTCCTAAAGGCATAATCGCGCTGGCGCCGGCATCGAGCAGGCGCTTGGCAAACACGATGTCGTCCGAGGTATAGGGCAGGACCGTGAAGCCTTCCTTCACCAGGACTCGCGTAGCTTCCAGTGTGGCCTGCACATCGGGATAGAGGGTGGCCTGATCGCCGATGACCTCGAGCTTAACCCAATCCGATAGCCCGACCTCGCGTCCCAGGCGGGCGGCGCGAATGGCCTCGTCAGCGGTGTAGCAGCCAGCCGTGTTGGGAAGCAGAAAGTATTTGCTGGCGTCGATATAGTCGAGCAGCGATTCCTTGCTGCGATCAAGATTCACTCGGCGCACGGCTACCGTGACCATCTCGGCACCACTGGCTTCCAGCGCTCGCGCGGTTTCCTGAAAGGACTTATATTTTCCCGTGCCTACAATCAGGCGCGAACGAAACTCACGCCCGGCAATGATCAATGTGTCTGTCATGCTCCCTATTGTAACCAAACGGAGCGAAGAGAACTGGTTTCATCCTTGGCCCTGCTATAGAATTCCCGGCACACACGAACATTCGAGGAACAAGCCGTGAAATTTGCGAAGATTGTCTTTTGGATCGCCGGCATTTGGGGAGTGCTGGTCATCACTCCGCTTTACTTTATGTTTGATGTGATCAGCCGGAATGATCCGCCGCCGATCACGCATCCGGGATTTTTCTACGGATTCGCCGGAGCTGCGCTGGCATGGCAGATCGCGTTTTTCTTCATCGCGAAAGACCCGGTACGCCATCGACCGTTGATGATCCCTTCCATATTTGAAAAATTCAGTTACGGGACGGCCGTAGTCGCACTAGTTCTGGAAAGGCGCATGCACCCGTCAGATCTCGCCTTCGGTGGGGTCGACTTGTTGCTCGGCATTCTGTTTGTGGCCGCTTATTTCAAGACACGGCTGCACGCTAGTTAGATGTTATGGATGTCGAACTGGGCACGGTCCGACTATGGCGGCGATGGCTTTTCGCTCTGTTCTCCCGGCGTCCCCACCCTTGCCTCGGGATAAATCTTGATCCAATGGTTTCGCACCTCAGGGCTGACTTTCCGGCCATTCCAATTAAAAACGATGAGGCTTGTCTGCTCTTTTGGCATATGGCAATCGACGCAGTTGTTTGCGATTTGTTGTCCCGTTTTCGGGTGGCTCTGGGCCTTATGGCAGTGCAGGCAATTTTCGGAAAATGCTGCCAGATCCTTCTGGGTCGTGTGCACATCGTGACAGGTCAGACAAGTCATGGTTGATGATTGGAAGCATCGGCTTTTCTTCAGCAGTTCGACCTGGCTCCCGTGGACATCGATCGGCGCACTGGGGTCGGGTTGTGGCAACTCCAAGTACTTTTCCAGAGGTTCACCCGGGATATAGGAAAACGGTGGCAGAAGCGGCGTGCCATGCCCGGCGTGGCACCAGGCGCAAAGATCCATCTGGCGGTCTCGCGAGAATCGCACCGGATTGAGGATGGCTGGGACTGATCGGGTATCCGACGATTTCGAGTTTAAGTGCTGCACGTGTGCACGTCCTGGCCCGTGACACTTTTCACAGGTTATGCCAACCATAAAGCCAATCTGGCTGTAACGATTGACGGGGGGGGCGAGCGACTCGAAATAACTTCCGTGGCATTCAAGGCAACGTGGAATTATTGGCCGATCGAAATACGCAACCCCGTCGCGATAGCCGGGGCTATTTACCCAGCCAACTTCGTTCCAGTAAGACACGGGCAGCTGAAAAAGTAAGTCACTTTTCCAGAATAGAAAAGTTTGCCCCTTGCCTCCCGACCCCACGACGAGGCCGATGCGCTCGGTGCGTGAAGTCGTGTACGGCGGTATTCCCTGCACCGCCGTCTGGAAGAAATCGCCTTCTTTTTTTTCCATTCGAAAAAACAGATCGGGATTCGAGGTCTTGAGAATGTTTACGTCTGGGCCAAAGTTCCCGAGGATGGAAGCTTTGTCGGGCAACTTGGACGTCAGATAGTGGGCGTTTCGATGAAAGGATTCGACCTTGTCTTGATGACACGTCCGACAAGCATCATCACCAACGTAGTTTTCGCGGGGCTCTGGCTTCGGGGACGAGTTCGGTGCGGGGATCGACAAAGAACTACTCTGACCCGCGGCCTCCAGCGCCAGAAGAAGCGGCACAATCACCAGCAGTTTGGGTTTAAGACTCATTTCCGCCGGCCCGCATTCAAGATCACACTTATGGGTTCACTTCCATTTCGGCTGGCCCTCCATGATTGTGATGTAGCGGTCAACAGGAAGGTCAGTGAAGCGCTCCGTCGCGGCGCTGGGTAAGGGCCATTTGATTTCCAACCAGTCAATCTTTGTCCGCTCACCCAGGCCGAGAACCACGCGTGGGTCATGCGAAGAAAGGAAGCTGCCGCCGCCAACCTTCATTCGGTGACGCTTCAGATCGCCAGCCTGATACGTGATGCGGGCGCCAATTGCATCGCGATTCGATTTTGTTCCAACCAGATTGAGGCCCACCCAGTGATGTTGTTTGGCCGCATTGTTTCGCAACAAAAGTGGCGCCCCATCGTTGACCGATACAAGCACGTCGACCGCGCCGTCGTTATCAAAATCACCGATTGCCATTCCGCGGGCGGAGAGCGGTTTCGCGAAAATCGGGCCGCTCTCTGCGGTTACGTTCTGAAAACCCTTGCCGTTGTTGTGGAATAGAAGCATTGGTTCCTGGTAGCTTACGTCTTTGCGGACAACCTGAATCAGGTCATCCGGATTGCCGTTGCAAAGAAGTAAATCAAGATTGCCATCATTGTCATAATCAAAAAACTTCAATCCCCAGCCGCTCATCAATCGGGTCGCGGACGCGATCCCCGCAATGCCAGCTTTGTCATCGAAAGTCTCATCGCCGTTGTTCTGATACAACGAATACATTTCGTGGTCGATGTTGGCAACAAAAAGATCCATCCAGCCGTCCTCGTTGAAGTCGGCGGAATCCAGGCCCATCCCGGAGCGAGGCCGGCCGGCCTCGCTGTATGCGACTCCCGCTTGCGCGCCGATCTCTTCGAACTTTCCGCCTCCGCGGTTGACGTGCAGAAAGTTTTGCACCGTATCGTTGGCGACGAACAGATCCATAAGGCCGTCGTTGTTGATGTCGGTTGCAACCACTCCCCACGCCTTGCCCAGGTGATTACCAATTCCTGAACTCTTGCTGACGTCGGTGAATGTCCCGTCTCCGTTGTTATGAAACAGCCAACTGGCCATCGGCTTGTATAGCCGTGGAACGCAGTATCCCGGGCTGTCGCCAGCGGCGCAGGGAAGGTTTTTGGATTTGTCGAAGTCCACAAACCGGCACACAAACAGATCCAGACAGCCGTCGTTGTCGTAGTCGAACCAGACTGCACTCGAAGACCACCCCGGAGCGGCGACACCAGCTTTCTCGGTCACATCGGTGAACGTGCCGTCTCCGTTGTTGTGATACAGGATGCTTCTGCCATACTGCGTAACGTAAACGTCAGGGAAACCGTCGCTGTCGTAATCGCCCACGGCTACGCCTTGGCCATAGCCGCCAGCACTCACACCCGCCTTCTGGGTTACGTCAGTAAAAGTTCCGTCACGGTTGTTTCGGTACAGAGCGTTGCGGAGGGGAGGATTCGGGTTGAAGAAATCACATTGTCCGCTGTTGACCAGGTAAATGTCCATCCAACCATCGTTATCGTAATCGAGGAACGCGCAGCCTGCGCCCGTGGTCTCCGGCAGGTACTTTTGCGGGGACTTGCCTGCGGCGTGCCTCCAAGTAATGCCACTCACTGCTGGAGAAACTTCCTCGAAAGGATAAATGGCATCGGGCAGCGCGCGAGCGGGCCGAGAGAAAGACGGGACAGCCAGGCTCGTTGCCAATCCACGAAGAAAGTGGCGTCTCGAGAAAAAAAATGTTCTTGGAGTCGGCGATGAAGTCACGATTTAATTCTTGATACAGAGTTCTAGTTCGGCTTTGCCTGCGATTGCGGATTGTCTTCTCCCGCCGCGCCCTTCTGGGTTAATTGCCTTTGAATGGCAAATTGCTTGTCGCCGTCTTCCTTGCGGCCGGTACGGCTGTACGCAATGGCAAGCAAATAATGCGGAGCTGGATTTTCGGGCTCGAGTTTGACTGCATTCTCCAGGGGCGCAATCGCTTCGGAAAATCGCTTGGCTGAGCCCAGACAAGCTCCCAGTCCAACAAAGGCGTCGCCGAAGCTGGGATCCAGCTTCGCGGCACGGGAAAAATGCGGAATGGCCTCATCCCACTGCTGATTCTGTTGCGCAAGCGCGCCCAGCACGTACTCGGCGCCCGCATTCGAGGGATCGATCTCGAGTTCCCGTTGCATCTCTTTCTTCGCCTCTTCGGCTACGGTTGGGGGCGGATTAGGCTTGGAGAGCAACAGCCGGCCCAGTCGAAAATGGATGCCCGCCATGCGCGGGTTCTGCTCTAAGATCAGGCGATATTCCTTGGCGGCCTCATCCCATTTTCCTTGCGTCTCGAAAGCCTCGGCGTTGAGCTCATGCGCCGGCGCGGACTTGGGCGCAGCGGTAGCCAATTCAGCCGCGGCGCGGGTCGACAGATCCGAATACGTATGAACTGACAGGTAGAGAACTTCAGGATCGTGTGAGAATTCGCGATTCAAGAAACGAAGAAAGTCCTCCGCCGCATCCGGCTGATCGGCAAACATCGCGCAGCGCACGCCGGCAAAGCCGACGCTGCGCTTGAGGTCCTTGTCCGTGGTGTGTGCAGAGGCTTGCTTCAAAAGGGGCAGCGCTTCCTTGCAGTGACCAGACTGCGCAAGGCTCACCGCTCGTTCAGCGGAGGACGCGACATCAGGAGCGGATGCCTTCTTAGAAGCTTGGGCAAAACACCCTGTGGCCACGGATCCCCAAAGCACCGCACAAATCAGAAACTTATGGAGAGGTCTAAACATAACCAGGGCAGGCTCGGGGGAGACGCCTGCCCTCATAGTACAACGCTATGGCTCAGAAGTAGAACTTCAGAGCGAACTGCAACTGCCGCGCATCCTGGGTCGAGCTGCTGACCCCGAACGTTCCAGTACAACAACTATCGTTCGGTACTGCGAAGTTGGGGTGATTGAATGCATTCAGGAAGTCCGTACGGAACTGAATCTTCATGGTTTCAGTGATCGGGAAATTCTTTTGCAGGCTGATGTCCGCATCAACGTAGCCCGGACCAATTACCGGGCCTTGAGCCGCGCAATTTCCAAATGTGCCCGGCGCCGCATTAGAGAATGAACCCTGACCAAACCACTGGATACCCTGAACGCTAACCGTCTTGGGGTAAGTGACCGGGCCGTTGCAGTCGGGACGATTCTCCGGACTGCCGGTTCCCGAGTTGCTCGCTCCGTAGAGAGAAAGCGGAAAACCAGTATGCCAGGAAACAATCGGGTTGACTGACCAGTTGCCAACGATGGCATTCGCGACTGCCGGCATGTCGTGTCCAAATTGTTTGCCCCGGCCAACCGGCAACTCATACACTGCATAAGCACTGATCACGTGCGTACTGTCCCAATAGCATCGCGCGTAATCACCGGCCGGGTTATAGAGGTTTTGCCAGTAGTTCCCGGAGGGTCCGGCCTGAGTGGTAGTGCCCCAGGTTCCGTAATAACCGTCGTCGTTGGTCATGCACTTCTCGTAGGTGTAGGAAACCTGGCCCTCGAGTCCGTGACTATAGCGCTTCTGCAGCACCACCTGCAGCGCGTTATAGTTCATGTTTCCCGCGGAAGCAGTGTTCTTCACATTGCCGAATCCGTTTGGTCCAAAGGTTGGCGACGTGGTGGTGACTCCGTCGATGACCGTTCCCGTCGGATTTTGACCGCCGATCAACGGATACGTCACCGTGCCATTCGGTTGCAGAAACCCTTGGGACAACCACTCGGGAACCATCAAGTGAGTCGTGCTCTGGCCAACGTAGCCAACCTGAAGAGTCGTATTGTTGGCAATTTCGCGCTGGACCGAGAGGTTCCACTGGTTCGCAACTGCCGGCTGGACCTTCCCACTCCAGGCCAGCATCGTGGCCCCGATAAAAGGATCGGCCGCCGGCGCTGCTATAGCAAATGCCGAATTGGTGCTATATCCCGCGCCGGTGGCCACGTTGTTTGCCTCAACCTGCGGGGCTGTGTATGGCGGATTCTGCGGAAGGCGTAGATTGGTCCCCGTGCCCTCGAGATAAGACGAGACGGAGTAGGCGCCACGAACCACGGTTTTGTTTGACCCACCGGGGCTCCAGGCGAAGCCGATGCGAGGCTGGAAGTCCGGCAATCCATAGGCGCTCTGGTAGAGTCCGCGGCTGAATCCATTGGTCCCCACAATCCCGGCGGGTACAGGTGTGTTCCCGATGAATTCCAGGGCGCCGGTGTTGATATTGACTCCGACCTGGCGATTGTTGGTTTCAATCCACGGAGTCCGGGCTTCATAGCGGAGGCCGATGTTCACGGTCAGAGTGCTCGTAACCCGCCAGTCGTCTTGAACAAAGCCAGCGAAGAGCCAGTCGCGCTGATGCCATTCTCCGGAGCTTGTGCCCCGACCTGCAACCTCCGGAAGACCAAGCGCCCAATCAGCAGACGGGTCGCCACCAGCGCCGTTCCCTGAATAGTTCCCACCGAGGCCGTTTCCGTAGAGTATGGAACCCAGCTCGCCGGCATTGCCGCTGTAGAAGACGTTGAGGTTGTAACGATTCATCTGGTAGCCCGTCTTGATGATGTGCCGGCCATGAGTGTAAATAAGCACATCATCAAATTGGGTCACAGTGGAGGAAAATTTTTCCGTAACGCTTGCGGAGCCCAGATTGGTCAGCGTCCCCGTGGAGGGATTAGTGATCGAGCCACCGGCAAAGCCAAACAGCGGAAGACCATCTATGCCGGCAGGATTGCCATTCGCGAGACCGATCGAGTTCCCCAAGGCTCCGACCGAACTGGCGAATGTAGTCAGCCCATGCGGCAGCTTCACGTAGTTCATTCCAAAGCGCGCTTCGTTGAGCAAGTTAGGCGAAAACGTATGGTTCCAGCTGAGCGCTCCACTCTGCAGATAAGCTTCGTTCACCATATTGCCTAACAAGGCGACGGAGTTGTTCAGAGGGTCATACTGATCCCCCTTGGAATACCGAAACGAGACGTGGTCCTTTTCGGTCGCGTTGTAATCAACTTTGAAGTCACCCTGATCCGAATTGTATTGTTGGTCGATGACGTTAACCGCTTGCCCAAAGCCACTGGGCAGCGTAGCCACGGATTTTGGATACAGCGAGTTTGTAACCAGGGCCGTGAATGCGGGGTTCAGCATATTCGCGGGAATAATGTTGCCGGCAAACTTTTGTCTTGCAGCGGGAGCCAGGATCGAACAGGGAGTGCTCGAGGTTCCGCCTGTCCCAGCCGCACACGGGTTGTATAGCTGGGTGCCCGGAAGCAGAGCGCTAAAGTTGCCTGCGATCTCGGCAGGAGTGAGGACGGTGACGGTGCTCGAGGTCGCTGGATGGTCCAAACGTCCACCCTGGTAATCAGCAAAAAAGAACAGCTTGTTCTTTATGATGGGGCCGCCGAACGTCCCACCGAACATATTCCAACGCAACTTCGGCGTGGGCAGGACACCGGTCGGAGTTCCGCGCGTCAATCCATTCTCCCACTTGTTGGCGTTGAAATAATCGTTGCGGAAGAACTCGAATACATCCCCGTGGTACCGGTTGGTACCTGACTTAATCGTGGCATTGACGATTCCTCCGTTGTAGTTGCCAAACTCCGCGGAAGCGTTCTGGGTAATGATATTGAACTCGCCGATCGCGTCGGGGGAGGGTGTGAAGCCAAGAAGATTATCGGACGCCTGGTTGTTATCGATGCCGTCCAGCAGGAAGTTGTTGGCCTGCTCGCGGTTTCCGTTGATATAAGGGCGGCCTGACTCCTCGGCGGTGTTGGATCCGAGATTCATCCCCGCGGGATCCACCGAGACAGACCCAGGAGAGAGCAGGGTCAACTGCACATAGTTGCGTGTCGCCAGTGGCAGATTGTCGGCCGTTCTGGAATCGATGACGTTGTTGACCTGGGCATTCTCCGTCTGCAGCACGGGGGCCGAACCGGTCACCTCCAGAGTTTCTGAGACTTTTCCAATCTTCATCTGGAAGGTGAGACGTGCAGTCTGATTGAGCACCAGCGTAAAGAGCTGATGAACGGCGGTGTCAAATCCTGGCGCGGTTGCCTTAACCTCGTAGGTACCTACCGGCAGATGGGTAAGGTTGAACGCGCCATCGTCGTTGGTCTGGGCGCTATAGATGGTGCCATGGTCGACGTCACGCGCGATAACTGCGGCAGACCTTACCGGCGCGCCGCTGGGATCAACCACCGTCCCTACAATTGCGGCGGTGACTTCCTGGCCCAACGCCGTTTGCAGCGCTCCAAAAAGTCCGATCAATAGCAACAGGGCAAGCCCAACTCTCAGCGACGTTTGCATCACCACACCTCCACAGAAGACATCTCGATTTAGACCTGAGGAATTAACAACACGTCCGCATCACGAAATAGGACTGGCCAATGCTATATAGTAGTTGGTACATCATCGTCAAGGAAAAAATGAAAAGATTGTTAATTTTTTCCGGCCGTCAATAGTGTTATTGGGCTATAGCACACGGGTCGGGCCAAGATCACAGCTTTCCGATCAAGACTTCGCCCTCTCCTGTGGAAAATGATGACCGCGAGGATACGCAAAATAGAATAGATTGCTCTAGAAAATCAATATCTGCGCTATTATTTGTCGCCAGACTCTTTACAAGTATCCTCGAGAAGATTAAGGTGGGAAGTCTTTACGCAGCAGGCGTCTGCTCTATAGCATGTGTGGATATGCTCTATAGCACAGACAAACCGCCAGTCAAGTTGATTTATCAATTGGCGAGAACGTTATTATTGATGGGCTAGCTCTATAGCAGAGGCGCACGAAGCATGGTTTAAAGGTTTCCGTTGAGTACAGCGCGGCGCAATGAAATTGATCGATTTTTCAGCCGAATGACTCCGAGGAGCATTCATGCCAAACAACCAAAACGGAACGCCCGCTTATAAAAAGATTCAGGCGACCATCCTGAAGCGTATTGAGAGCGGACATTTGAAGCCGGGCGACGCTGTCGAGTCCGAACGGGAACTGGCGAAAATCCATCGGGTCAGTCTCATGACTGCGCGCCACGCGTTGACCGTGCTGGAACGGGAGGGCATGGTGCAACGCCGCCGTGGAGCGGGGACATTCGTTGCGCCTCCCAAGATTCACTTCAACAAACTGATGGGTTTCACCGAGTTGATGGCCGGACGAAATCTCAGCGCTTGCTCGAGGGTTCTATCTTTCAGCGTGGTCGACACCGAACATTCCGTTGCAGCCCGTTTAGGTTTGGCCGACAACACCGCGTTGAGCAAGCTTACACGGCTGCGCCTCGGAGCGGATCAACCGTTTGCCCTGGAAACCTGCTACTGGCCGGCCGAGGAATTCAGCCGTCTCACTCGCGCTTCGCTCGCCCGAGGATCGCTGTTTTCTATTCTCGAGCGCGACTACAGTATTCAGTTGGCGTACGCGGATGAAGAAGCCGACGCTGCCGCAGCCGAGTCGATCACCGCGAATCTTCTGCAGGTTCCACGCGGACATCCGCTGCTTCGGATTCGCCAAGTGATTTATTCAACCCAGGGAAGAGCGACGTTGTACGTGTTAGGACTGTATCGGTCAGACCGGTACAACCTGTTAGTCCGTAGGTTTCGTTAGAAGTTATGATTTAGAGTCGTTGCTCTTAAGCGCTTGGTAAGCAGCTCCCCAGACTGGAGCATCCTCGTTCAATACAACCGAGATGGGAACACGCGCCAACGCAGGCGCGAACTGGCTCTTCCCACAGAAAGCACGCATAAAGGTGCCGTCGCTCAGCTTCGCCAGAATTTTTGGAGCGATCCCGCCCGCCACATAAACTCCGCCGAGAGCCAGGGTTCGCAATGCCATGTTTCCCGCCTCCGCACCGTATGCTTCTGTCCACAACGTAAGAGTCTCTACGCAAACCGGGCAAGACTGCGCCAATCCCTGCTGTGTAATCTCTCTTGCCTGATCTACTTCCCCGGCATCGAAGAATGGGTGGCGCAATGAGGGTCTCAGAAATTCATGGATTCTACGGAAGCCCCGGCCAGAAACAATCTCCTCGCATGACACGTAGGGCAACTGCTGGTTCAAATGGGTCAGCAACTCAATCTGGATTTGGGTTCGCGGTGCAAAGTCCGTTTGTCCGCCTTCCGACGGTGCGACTCGATACTGCTGGCCATCCCAGAAAAGAATGGCTTCGCCCAAACCGGTTCCCGCAGCAATTACTGCCTTGGTCGCGTTACGCTCTGGGATTCCTTGATTCAAGATCGCGAAGTCGTTTGATCCAAGCCGATCCAGGCTCAATGCGGTCGCAGCGAGATCATTGAGCAACACTACCTTGTCCAGATGTAGCTTCTCGGCCAGAGCCGATCCGTCCAGGACCCAAGGCATGTTCCCGGCCTGAAGCGACCCTTCGACAACGGCGCCAGCCAACCCGAACCCGGCCGCCTCAATTTTTTCCCCGCGTGCGCTTCCGTCCGCCCCCGCCGCCTGTTCCAGGAAATCTCCGACGAGATCTTCGAATCCGGAATAGTCTCGGGTCGCAAGCCGGCGCTGGAAGACGGAACGCAGACCTTGCCCTTTTCTTGCGAACAGCCCAAGGCTACATTTTGTGCCCCCGACATCGCCTGCCAAAATCATCGTCGTGCGATACGTCTCCTCACTTCGTTCATTCGCAGTAATGATGCCGAGTTCACAGGGAATCGTGCATCGCAACGGAACCAATGTTATCAGAGATGAAGAAGGCTACGGCTCGAGGGACTTTCCGCAACTGGGTTAGTGGATTTTTGGAGCGGAGTTGCTGACTGATCGGACGAGCAATGAACCAAATCAAAAAAAACGATCCGCGACACTCTACAGCCTTGACCGCAAGCTGTAGAGACGTAGCTTGCTACGTCTCGTCCCCGCCGAAACATCGGCAAGCTACGTTTCTACAAAGAGAAAGCCTGATGAACGCAACTACCGTCCACCGAAACTATAACCCAGCGAAACGCCATACCGAGTCACGTAGCCGGAGCTGAATTCGACGTTGTTGTGGATCAGGTACAGACGCGCCTCTGGCCGGACAAAAACATTGTGCCAGACGTAGGCGCGAATGCCTCCGCCGAAATCTCCCATGAAGTGATTGCTGCTGGTGTAATTCGTATAGCCCGCGAAGGAATTAAAGTTGGGGTTTCCGTAAAATCTCAAATCTTCGCCGCCGATGCCGCCCAGCAACTCAGCCGTGATCGATTTAGTAAGCTTCGGGGCCCAGATCGCGTTAATCGCCCAAAAGATTGGACGATAAGGAAAAACGCCTCCGTATTCAGCCTGACTCGCCCTCCACGCGAACTCTCCTTCGACTCCCAAACGGCGGGTTACAAGGAAATCGGCGCTGATGCTCGGGTACAAACCGCCTCTTTCGGAGGGGAAGAAGAACCCCTGCGAGCTCGTGGGTGCGCCCGAGGCTAGCGTGCCCATACCAAAAGCAACATCGAACTGCTGGGCGTGGGCCGCGCTTTGAAGAAGGCAAAACACAAAAATGACGGCAAAGAATGTCAGCTTTTTCAAGCTTTTCTCCTAAAGGATGGAAAGGAATTTGGATGTAAAGCGCAACCTCAGAGTTGGATTCGGAATCGGCACTCCAATCATCAGCCAGCCTGGCGACCCTGTAAAGCAAAGAAAGGTCAAGAATTGTAACGAATAAAGGTCGTCGTCTGCCTGTTGGAAACCCTAATCCATTGCGAAAGTTGCGCTGGCGCATGACATCCTCGTTATGATCGTGGTTACCTTGGTAACCAGGAACCGCTTGGTTCTTTCCCTAATTTGACATACTGTGGGTCCGAGCCTCCTTAATCTATTTCTATGACCCTGCTTGAGAAAATCCCTACAGTAGTAACGGTTGCCGTGCTGGTCGGCATTTTTCTGGCGCTGAAGCGGCACAGCCACTCCGCGCGTTTGCAACTGTGGATGGTGGCCTGGTTCTTGATTTTCACGCATTTCGTGGCGCAACTCCTGGAGCCCGCTACGGGCGACGTCAGTCCGTATCTTTTAGCGATCGACCTGGGTTCGCTACAGGCCGCCGCCGTCGCGTTTGTGGCCTCGGTTTCAGCCGTCGCAGAAGATAAGCGCAAACGGACATGGTTGCTCCTGGTAACTGGCATACCCTCCGTGGCCTATACGATTTTGGATAGCTATAATCTGCAGGCAAGATGGCCCTACGTTCTTTGCCTCCTAACATGTTTTGTGAGCGGAATCGTCTTTCTCTTCTGGGTACGAGAGTTCTCCGGATATGCCGTTTCGCTTGCGCTGGTAAGTGCAGCAGCGGCGGTTTGGGGTATCTGGGGCGCGGTGCATGGCTCCTTTGACGAAGGGTTGACCGTTCTTCTCGGGCTCGGCTTCGCATTGCCCGGGGTTTTCCTCTGCCGGAATTACTGGCGCGCTTCCCCTGGCATTCTGACCGCGGTGGGAGGGTTTTTCTGCTGGGGCGCCGTCTTTCCTGTGGGAATGTTGCTGGATCATTTCGCCCCTCACGCGAACATTCCGGCGGAGCTCTGGAATACTCCCAAGCTGTTTGTGGCATTCGGCATGATTCTGGCAATCGTCGAAGATAAGTCCGAGTCCATCGAAAGCATGCAGCGCAAGCAACGCGCGTTGAATGATCAACTGGAACGTTTCTCGACGATCACCTCGCAACTGCTCAGTGGCGCGACGGTGAACTTACTGTGCAACGAAATCGCCTCCGCCATCACTGAGGTTAGCAATTTCCGCGTCGCTGCGATCCATCTCGATAGTGGGGGCCACGGTTTGCGGGTGGCGGGCGCCAGCGGTTTGTCCCCCGCTCCGTTGGCTGAACTGGAAAAGAAAGCCCGCTGCTGGACCGCGGACGACATCAAAGATTTTTGTGTTCGCGGCCGCCAGATCGGGCAGAATTCGTTTCTACTTTCCGCGGCAGAGGCCGCGAAATACGATCCTCTCAAGAGTTCGCTTCGTTACGATCCAAATCCCCACTGGAATACGGGAGACGAACTTCTGATTCCTCTCTGTTCCGCGCGCGGCGGTTATCTCGGATGTATTGGTCTCGATGATCCGCGGGATGTGGAAGCGGTGACTGCCGCGGAGTTAGCGCGTATCGAGCTTCTGGCGGCTGATCTTTCGGTGGCGCTTGAGCTGAAATCGTTGCAGAGCCAGTTGATCCGCTCCGAAAAACTAGCCGCCCTGGGACAGTTAGTGGCCGGTGTTGCCCACGAACTCAATAATCCGCTTACGGCCGTGATGGGCTACGGCGATCTGCTCAGTGACGACGTGCCTACCGGCCCGGCCCGCGACAAACTGGATAAGCTGGTCAACGAGAGCCGCCGCATGAAGAAGATCGTAGAAAATCTGCTGCGGTTTTCGCGGCAAAGCACCATGGATCGTCAGTCGGTTGATTTGGCTCCGGTCGTCAAAGACGTGCTCACCTTGCGAGAGTATTACGCGCATACACGGGGACTGGAGATCCTCTCCGACATCCGGTCCAACCTTCCACGGGTAGCCGTGGATGAAGATCAGTTCAAACAGATTCTGCTGAACCTGATCAACAACTCGATCGACGCCGTCGAAAATATGGACGGACCGAAGCGGATTACGGTGCGCGCTTTTGCTCGGGGAAACCGGGCGATCGTCGAAGTAGAAGATACCGGTCCCGGGTTCAAAGATCTAAACCGTGCTCTCGATCCGTTTTATACGACCAAGCCCGTGGGCAAGGGCACGGGGCTGGGATTGAGTATTTGTTACGGCATCGTCAAAGAGCACGATGGCGAGATCAGACTCGCGAATCTGCAACCCCATGGCTCGCGCGTAACCGTCGAGTTGCCCCTCGGAGAATCAAAGGAGTTGAAAAACGCCGCCAAGGCTGCCGAGATGAGCTAACAACTAGCCTCTATAAGTTTCACCAACGCTCTTGTCATCCCTCCGGCCAGCACTCTTGTCATCCCGAGCAAAGCGAGGCATCTGGCTTTTGGCCTGCGACGGCGATACTGATCCCTCACTCGCTCGGGACGACAGTGCGCGGAGGATTAAAGATCGCGTCTCTCGCCATCAGATTTTCAACTATCCTCCCGACAACGTGAAATTCACAGTCACCTGGGTCTCCACTTCGACGGGCTCGTTGTTCAAATAATACGGACGATAGCGCCATTGCCGAACCGCATCCATGGCGGACTTCACCAACAAAGGGTGACCTCCGATAACCTGCACATTCTCAATCTTTCCGTCTCGCGAGATCACGGCGCGCAGCACGACGATTCCCTGCACCCGCGCCTGCCGCGCCAACGGCGGGTATTGGGGCTGAACGCGATAGATGAGGTTCCCTTCCATCATGCGGGAAACGCGAGGTGCATGAATCGAAGGCGCCGGTGGAGGCGGCGGAACAATAGCATTCAGTCCTCCGCCAATCGAGTCAAGCACGCCATTTCGAGCCAGTGAATTGCCTGTGCCACCTACCACACCGAGTCCTCCTACATCGACCGGCGGCGGGACACTGGTTTCGTCAACATGCAATATTTCTCGCGGGACGGATCGTGGTGCGATTACCTGACCATCTCGTGACAAGTTGCTGGTCATTTCGCGAGCGCTTCGCATAGGCTGCGGAGGAGGCGCCGGTGGCGGAGTTGGCGCTACCAGCGATGCGATCAATTGCAACTGCGGCAGGCCTTGCGTGTAGAGCAGCGGCAGCAGGAGCAGTGCGCCCACGGCGACGGACTGCACCGCAAAGGAAACCAGGGTTGTCAAACCGCGGCGAGAACGGTCAGTCCAAGGACTATCGAGCAGCGAATCAGCGAACATGGTGTCCTCCTCAGTTTTGTTGCTGCTTCTAAGGACACCGGCAGCCTGTCTTGAAGATGCCAGGCAACTACAATTCTGCAAAAAACAAAGGCCGCCTTGGGCGCGGCGCTGGGGAACTTTTGTGGGTCTAAGGTGTCTCGAGTTGGGGACTGGCGTGTTTCTTTCTGATCTTACTCAGGAGGGTGCCCTGCCCTTGTCTCTCCGGTTTTTGGAGAGACAAGGGCAGGGATTTTTATTCTCCGACGGCTGAAATGCCCCAGCCTTCGCAAAGAACGCGAAAGGCTGGGCCACCCGTCGGTGATATAGTGGGGGGCCAAACGGGGATGGAGTTTCTCGGATCCCCCTCCATCGGCGGCAATCGGTCGAAACCTAAGGTGGTTTGCAATGAGGTTGAGCACGCTTTTTCACCTGTCAGCGGTCGCTCTCGCCTTTCTCCTGTTGCCCGCAGCCGCGGCCGTCAACCAGTACACGGTCCTCCACAGCTTCAGCTATGGAGAACAGCACCAAATCGGCCCGCCCGTTGGCTCCCTAGTGCTGGACAAGAATGGCAACTTCTATGGTGCTGCTGGCGGCGGGGGAACCGGCTGTGATCCATTCGGCTGTGGCCTGGTCTTCGAACTGAAGATGCGGCGAGGTGGCGGCCGGGCGTTCGTAGTGCTCTACGAATTCGCCGGTGGAAGCGACGGGGCATACCCGTCAGGCAGCGTTATCTTCGACAGCGTGGGAAACCTTTACGGAACCCTGGACGGCAACGGAAGCGTGGACGTGGCTGGCGTGTTTGAATTACGCCCTCACTCACGCGGCTGGGACAATACCATCCTCTACAGCGACAATGCCGGGCCGGGCGTGGTCCTAGACAAGCTGGGGAACCTCTACGGGGAGATAGGTCCGGGCAACTACTTTCATATAGGCGCCATCGGTGAATTGTCGTTCGGTTCCGATGGCTGGAACTACACCGACCTGGCCAACTTCAACCCCACCGTCGGTTATTCACCTCCGGCTCCGCCCATTTGGGACGGCAGAGGCAATCTGTTTGGCACCACTACCGACGGTGGCATCAGTCAGGCTGCGTGCTGGACCTCATTCGGTTGCGGAGTCATTTTCGAGATGACACCCAACGGCGACGGCACCTGGACCTACCACGTCCTGCACCGATTCGCTTCTTATCCCACCGACGGCCAGACGCCATACGGCGGCTTGGTGATGGATGCATCCGGCAACTTCTACGGAACCACGGAGTTTGGCGGCCGCAAGACTAACGGGACGGTCTTCAAGCTCGCCTTCGCCAATGGCCACTGGAAAAAGACGGTCGTGTGGGATTTTCCCAACTGGCACGAGGGAGCGCAGCCAAACAGCACGCTGGTAATGGACAAGGCCGGCAATCTGTACGGCATCGGAGGCGGAGGCAACCAGGGGTGCGGCCCTTATACCTGCGGTGTCGTGTTCAAGTTGACACCGCAAAAAAATGGCGCGTGGAAATACAGCGCCGTACACAAATTCACCGGCCCAGACGGTAACTTTCCGATAGGCGTGATCGTGGATAGCAAAGGAAACCTCTTCGGCACCACCTCCGCCGGCGGCACCTATAACGCCGGCGTCGCATTCGAGATCACCCCGTAGTTTCCTCTTCCTTGGCCCACCCTTCATGACGGCCCTTCGCGAACGGTGGCCGTTGAGATTCCCAATTTGGGAACCAACTCCCCACCCCATCCACTTTCTTCTGGATTCGTTCCTTCATTTACGATAATATAGGCATCTACAGATTATCTATAAGATAATCAGCGTTCTTTGACAATTCGACGCCGGCGCAGCTCCCAGGCGTTCAAATAGCTGCACCGGACTAATCCGTGAAGAAAACGCGGAGAGTTTAGGCAGCCATCCAGGTAGAGATAACTCTCATGTTTTCTAGATTTTGCCTCTAACTACCTTAAGAACCATAGATCTAGGAGGCAAAAAAAATCCCGATCCTTTGTTTTCTAGATTTTGCGTCGAAATCAGCGTTTTTTTTGAGCAGAATCCTGCACCAGAATGTGTGCATTTCAGACAGAGATTCGGGACCACGGACTTCGTGGGGCTTCTGACCTTTTAGCGAACTTTGGAGAAGTTTAGTCGTCGTTTCGAACGAATATCCCCGCCCCAGACGATTTCGCGGACGGTTCCTCATGCTGCTTTTCCCAGTTCGCCTCGGTCAGCGCCGAGATCGCTTCGAGTTTCTTCTTCTTAAGGCCGGCGTTGATCGATGACAGTTCCCTGTCCGTCAGCTTGCGAAAGTCCGTGATCACATCCTCCAGTTCATGGCCAAGCGTCTCCGCGCGCGCGACCTGGTAATCCGTAGGCCGGCCCTCATAATTGTTTACGTCCCCGTAGAGCGCGCCGAGATGTTCGCGGATGCGCTCTTCGCCAGTAATTGCTCCGCCTTCTTTGGTAGCCACGATCTTTGAACGAAGATTCTCCAAGTCCGTGGAAAGTTGGCGGAGACGCGCACGAAGAGGATCCTTCTCGCTGAGTTTGGCAGAGCGCGCCATGGCGGCATCGCGCACTCCTTCGATGGCGCTCACCGCGTAGCTCATGTGACCGAGCATCTTGTCTAATTTCGTGACCAGCTCGAACTGCGCCTTGCGATCCTCAACCGTAAACTTGGCGCGGGGATCAAGCACGACTTTCAACGGTTCGGAATAGGTTTGATCCCCCTTGGTCATTTTGATGGTGTAGGTGCCGGGCAAAACTCGCGGGCCCTGAGCGGCCGCGAAAAGGGCGCTGGCGGCCGGAGGAACAACTGGAGGCCTCAGCCGCATCGACCACGTCGCCCGGTTGACCCCGCGATGCTTGCTGCCTGGGATCGTATCCACCAACTTGCCGTCCTGATCGAAAATCTCGATCTTCAAATCGCCGAAGATGTGACGACGCTTCTGGTAATAATCGATGAAGGCATCGGTAGGGCGGCTGGGACCGTTGAAACTCTCGTCGCCCTCGGGCCATCCTCCGTTAGCATTCAGGTATTGGATTGCGGGCGGACCCTCGATCAAGGTTGCATCTTTCGCCATCAACTCCGGCGTTAGAGCGCGCAGCGGAGAAATGTCGTCGATGATCCAAATGCCCCGTCCGTGGGTCGCGAGCACCAAGTCGGACTCGCGCGGATGCACCACGAGATCGCGCACCGCGACGGAAGGAAAGTTGGTCGCCTTGTACTGTGCCCAACGTTGTCCGCCATCCACCGAGATCCAAAGTCCAAATTCCGTTCCCACAAACAGCAGGTTCGGATCGACAGTGTCTTCCTTAATCACGTGCGCGTAGCCGAGGACGCCGTTGTCTTGCAAGTTGAGCGAGGTCCAAGTCTTTCCGTAATCTGTAGTTTTGTAGGCGTACGGTTTCATGTCGCCAAAGGTATGGCGATCGAACGTGGCGTAAGCGGTGGCTTCGTCAAAGCGGCTGGCCTCGATGGTCGAAACCCAGGAATTCTTGGCGAGTCCGGAAACGTTTCCCACCACGTTCGTCCACGTCTTGGCGCCATCCCGCGTGATCTGCAGATTGCCGTCGTCGGTTCCAACCCAGATCAGTTGACCATTCTTCGGCGATTCCGAAATGGAGTAAATCGAAGTGTGCATTTCTGCAGACGAATTATCGACGGTAACTCCGCCGGACTCTTCCTGCTTCTGTTTTTCGGGATCATTGGTGGTGAGGTCGGGCGAAATGCGCTCCCATGATTGCCCATGATCGCGAGAACGGAACAGAAACTGGGCCCCGACATAGATCGTCCCCTTTTCATTGGGACTCATATGAATGGGTGTATTCCAGTTGAAGCGCAACTTCTTTTCGTTGTAGTTGGGAAGCGGTTGAATGGGCCTGTTTTCCAGCGTATGCCGATTGACGCGGCCAATGGTTCCACCCTGGTATTCGGCGTAAATGTAATCGGGATCGGAAGTATCCTGAAAGACCCAGAAGCCATCGCCACCGTAGATGTTTTCCCAACGGGCATTGGTAACGCCACCGGGGTACGACGAGTCTCCGATCCAACTGCTGTTATCCTGCAAGCCCCCGTAAACGTGGTAGGGATTCGCGTTATCCACACTCACATGGTAGAACTGCGAAATCGGCAGGTTGAACTGATGCTTCCAGCGGGTGCCTCCATCTTCGCTGCGCCATAGCCCACCGTCATCGCCCGTGTACACAATATTTGGATTGTTGGGATCGATCCAGACATCATGAAAGTCGCCATGCGCCGCGCCGCCTACCGAACTAAAACTTTGTCCCCCATTTACGCTGAGCAGAAGCGGCCCATCCGGTTTGAAGACCTTGTTCTCATCCTTGGGATCCACGATGAGATTGGCAAAATAGAACGGGCGCCAGATCATGAACCGGCTGGCATCCAGACGATTCCACGTCTTACCACCGTCGTCAGAGTGAAACAGCGCGCTCTTTTTCGATTCGATCATGGCGTAAACAACCTGGGGCTTGGAGGGGGCGACTGCCAGCGCGATACGTCCCCAAGGTTTCGCAGGCAGGCCTTTGCTGTTCCCGTCGTTCAGTTCGGTCCAATGGTCGCCGCCGTCGGTCGACTGGTAGAGTCCGCTGCCCGGGCCGCCGGAACGGAATGTCCAACCCTGGCGCCGGAAGTCCCACATCGAGGCGAAGATAGTCTTGGGTTCACCCGGACTCATGGCGAGCATGCCACAGCCCGTAGAACCGTTGGCTCCGGCTAGAACTTTGTTCCAGGTCTTGCCCCCATCCGTTGTCTTGAAAACGCCGCGGTCGTCGTTGTCGTTCCAAACGTGGCCGGTGGCGCAGGCAAGCACGGTGTTGCTGTCTTTGGGGTCGACAAGAATTTTCGCGATATGCTCTGAGTCCTTCAACCCCACGTTGGTCCAGTTCTCGCCGCCATCGGTCGATTTGTAAATGCCATCGCCAATGGAGACGCTGTTCCTGGTCCATGCCTCACCAGAACCTACCCAAACGATCTTCGGATTCGAAGGATCAATGGCGACCGCTCCGATCGATTGAACGGATTGACGGTCGAACACCGGCTTGAAAGTAGTTCCGCCATTCACCGATTTCCAAACGCCTCCGCTGGCCGCTCCGATGAATACGGTGAGCCGGCCGTTTTCATTCACCGCGGCCACCGCTGCAATGCGTCCGCTCATAGTGGCCGAACCGATGTTGCGCGTGGGCAATCCAGAGATGGTGGCAGCGTCGAACTTAACCGCTTGCTGCGCGAAAACCACGACGGAAAGGAATAATCCAAGAGCGAAAAACCGCGAGAACGTTCTGAGCGGGTCACAAAAGATGGCGCGAAATGTCATCGGTAAAAGTCCTCTTCAGAATGCGAGTGCGTTGCTGGGTGCAGCGAATATCGTGCGTACAAACGCGTCCGACCTTGCCGGTCACTGCTTTTTCGGAGGCTCTTTCTTGAGGGACGCCGGTAAAGCAAACTCGGAGATATCCAAGGGCACGTTTACTTCGAACTTATCGATAGTCACGGTTTGCCATGAGGTAGGATCGTTCTTGGGTCCCGACCCGATATAAAACGGATACATCACCCCGGCGACGGGCTTATAGGAGCCGAAGTCAGAAGTGCTCTCCCGCACCGAGCCGCGAATAAATTCCTGAGTCTCTCGGCGAATTTCGAGGAAGGTGTCGGGGTCGAGATAGTAGTAGAGGATGTCGCCATTTTTCAGCGTGACCTTGAGGCGGAGGGCATCGTCCCCGTCGACGATGTCATGGCCCAGATATTCGACCACGTTCCCCTTTTCTTTGTAGTCCACGAGAGGTCCGTCGAAGTCAGAGTCAATCAACAGGTCCCGCATGTCGTCTTCACCCATCAGTTCGGGATCCTTGCGGCCGCCGAAAGGTTGGATTTGCCAGCCCGTAGTGCCGTCATAAGCTTGCACCGCGGTCATACCCTGGAGCGAAAATGTCTCGCGCACGAGGTTCGGCCGCATGTTCTCCTGGCCCGCCCTGGCAACGATACCGCCGCCAATCAGTTTGCCGGTCGTGCGCCGCGTCTTGGCGGCTTTGATCTTGTCCATCCCACCTTTGGCTTCGATATTCTTGTTAACCAGTTCCTCCGCGGATTGCGACAAAGCAGAGAGGTTGAAGCAGAAAACTGCGAGCAACAGGACTAGCCAGTAACGCATGCAACATGCTCCTATGTAGTGGAAAAACAAGATTCCGAGGAAAAGATACTTTACGCCGCTTTAGACGTACTTGCCAAGTACTTGGAAAGCAAACTTCGCCTAAAGAATCACGCCAAGAACAAAAGGCCGCTTTTTGCAGCGGCCTTTCGGGGTTGCGACTTAACAAGTTTACTTGGGAGGTGGAGTGGTCGTAGCCGGCTTGGTCCCACCCGCGGGCGCTGCAGGCCTGCTGGTCGCGCCGGCCGGTTTAGTGGTTACGGGCTTTGTCGGTGCGGGGACGCCGGATTGCGAGTTGTAAGCTTCGACAATCGCCTTGGTGATATCCACCGAGGGTCCAGCCCAGAGCACAGGTCCTTGCGGCCATGGATTGGAAGTATCCATGATCAAGCCGAATCCCTTATCGCCTGCGTACTTCACAATGATCGGGGCCATCTTCTGCAGGATGCGTTGGGCAATCTCATTCTGCTGGCTCTGAGCATCGTCGCGAGCATCCTGGACCGAACGCTCGAGCCTCTTCTGCTTTTCCTCGACCTGCTTGACCAGGGTGCCACGAGAGTCTTCATTGAGCTTGTCGCCTTGATTGCTCAGCTGTTTCTTCAGACTCTCCACTTCGTCGTTCATGCTTTTCAACTCGGTCTGTTTCGGCTCGAGCTTCTTGCTGAGGGCTTCGAAGTCACGCTGACCTTCGTTGCTGGCGAAGATTGCCTGTTCGATGTTGATGGTTCCTATTTTGCTTCCAGTGCCAGCAGCAACGGTGGTATCAGGCGTAGTGGCGGCGGCGCTGGGAGCTGCGGGCAACGCTGGGTCGGTGCTGGCACTTTGTGCCAGGGCGGCGACCGAGAAAACGAATATCGTGGCCAGAAGAAATCGCGCGAGCTTTCTTTTCATGAGTTGCTTGAACTCCTTGGAAATTGTTTCGGGAATCTCGACTAAGGTCTTTCACGGACTATGCTGGATCCCGCCCCGGAGCGCCGTGCGATCAAGCGGGGAAGGCAGACCCGAATACCCAGCGTCTCACGCTAACACCGTAAGCGTGATGACCACCCCTTACCATTCAATTTTCAGGGTGCTGTAGCTTCCATTATAGGAACACTGTTGCCAAGCGTCAAACCGCCAGCGACAAAGAAAGATGTCTCGGTCTCCCTTTCCTTAAATTCCTCACCCGCCGATCTGCCTAGAACGTTGTGGCCACCGTGAAACGAAATGTCTTGCGTGGCTCCCTGAGTTGGTACGGCGGAGAAAAAGAATTCCGGGCAAGCTGGAAGGTATAGTCGCCCGCCGCGCCTGGCGGGAACATCCCGCGGGTGATCGGAATCGGTGCATTCACCGTCGAATCCAGCCGTAGCGGGTTGTATGCCCAATAGACACGGAACGGCGCATTGACTACTGGCAAGAACACCTGCAACTCCAGGCCGGTAGACATTCTGGGCGTCCAATTGGTGCCTGCCACTGGGCTGAGGAACTGCGAGAACTTCTGCGTCGACCCTCCAATACAGTTCAGACCAACGTCCAGAGCGGGACAGCCAAAAACCGTAGTATTGATCAAATCGAATTGTCCGTTGTTGATCTTGAGCTGCGAATCTCTGAGGATGGGTTCAATTCCCATGTCGACGAATGGCGCCAGCGCCACCGGGCCGGCGATGGTGATGCGGTACTCCAGGTTGCCGACCACGCTCAAGTCGCCGCCTGGGAACACAATCTGGTCGAGCGGCACCGGTATTGTGTAAGCCCCCTGCAAAGGATTGGCGGGATTCTTGGGCACGATCGAACCATCGGGGTTACGCAACTGGATGGTGGTCGTGTTGGGCAGAAAAGCAACGGGTGAGATCGAGCGGATATCGAAGCCGCGCAAATCGTTTTCGCCGCCGTCGTAGAACCGCTGAAAGGGGGGAGGCACGAGGCCGCCGTAACCCGTCAGGAAAGAACCCTGAAGGCGGAAGCCAATGGTGTTCCGCTTCTTCTGGACCGGTGTCCAGTGCGTATATTGCACGACTGGACGAATGGTTCTGACCGTTCCGCCCAAGCCCGCAATTTCTGAGGCCACATAAAGGCTGCTGCCGGAGTGAGGAAATAGCGCCCGATCGACCGAGTTTTTCGAGAAGCTGGGAGTGATTTTGCTGGTGATAATCCCGTTGAGCGCGTTAGGACCGCTGATTCCGCTGAATGACAGGAAATTGAAGAGCGTCTGCGACGCGGTCGTGAGGGCTACGATCGAAGAGTCGTCGAGTGAATAGCTGATGCCCACGCGCTTGAACGATCGGTGCAATGGATAAGATAAGTTTATCGCGAAGCCCTTGCTTGACTGGGTGTAGTTCTGAAGATTCTGTTGCAAAGCCGACGGCAGGTTAATCGACTGGCCGCTGAGCAGCGCAGCTTGCCGCGCCTGATCGTAAGTGAACTTCGTGAAGTAAACGGTGAAACCTGCCTGTAGTGGGCGATCAAATAAATAAGGCTCGGTAAAGCTGAATGAAAGGTTACGTTGCAGATTGCCGATGTTTGCCTGCATGCTCAACGTCTCGCCCAGCCCAAGAAAGTTGTTGGTGCTGTAGTTAAGCCCGACGAATGTACCTGACAGCCCACTCACTCCGCCGCTCAAGCCGATGCTGTTCTTCCCTTTCTCGTGGACCTTGAGGGTAAGATCGACCGTACCCTCCTTTTCATTCAGGTGACGTTCCGTGACGTTGGGATCGTCGGGCTTCAAGTTATCGAAAAAGCCCAACTGATTCAGCCGCTGGATGCTGAGTTCCCAAAGCTGCTGGTTGTAAATCTGCCCTTCTTCCAGAACAATTTCGCGGCGTATCACCTTGTCGCGAGTCGTGGTATTGCCCTGAAACTCAATTCGCCGCACGTAAAACTGCTTGCCTTCGTCCACATCAATATCGAGGAAGACACGTTTTTTTTGCTCATCGAAAGTAGTGTTGGGAATCGAAGTGAAGTTGATGTATCCCAATTGCCCGTAGGCTTTTCCCAGGTTTTCCAACCCTTTCGCGATTTTGCTTCGGTCGAAGGTGTCGCCATCTTTCAGCGGAAACAGGTTGCGCAAAGCCTTGGTGTTGGTCACGGCCTTATTGTTTTTGAACGTGATTTCACCCAAGCTGTATTTGTCGCCTTCTTCGATAGGCATGGTAATGTCCACCTGCTTCCCGGGCCCGGCTTGTAGCAGCGGGATGTGAACTCCCTGATGTCCGCTGTCGTGGATGTTGGTCTTTGGCTCCTGAACCAGAACTTTGAAATACCCGCGGTTCTGGTACTCGGCGCGAACCCGTTCCGTGTCCTCCTCGAGTTTGGTGGCATCGTACGTCTTCGAGAAAATATTCTCGAGGAAAATAGAATGTGGCACGCCGATCGGCTTGAGGTTCTTCATCGCACTACGAAGGATGCGGCTTTTAACGTGCTTGTTCCCTTCGAAAATAATCTTGCCCACCTTCACCTTCGGTCCTTCTTTGACTGCGAAAGTAAGGCTCACGGCGTTTGGCGGAATGGGGTGAATCTCGGTACGCACGGTGGAGAACTGTCTGCCATGCTCAGCCAGCAATTGCTTGATGGTGACCTCGGCCTTCTTCACTTTGGTGGGATCGTATTGGCTCTCGACCGACAGACCGACTTTGGCCTCCTTGAAACGGTCCAGCACATCGCTTTTAGAGACGGAGTTCAGCCCCACGTAATCGATTGTCCGGATCGTTGGGCGTTCTTTTACGATGATGTGCAGAATCCATCCCTTGGAAGTCTGCTCTCGCGTAAACGTAATATCTTCGAAATACCCGGTATTCCACAATGAGTGATAGTCCCGTTCAAGCGCAGCCTCGTCGTAAATATCTCCGGGGTGCGTAAAAATTCGAGCTTTGATGGTCTCCGCGGGAATGCGGCGATTGCCGCGAACGTCTACCCCTGCAATCACGTCCTGTTGTCCCGTTGCTGCCGAGCACAGCAAAAAAAAAGTCAGAACGAAGCTGAGGAGCAGATGTCTCCTGACAGCGCAAAACCTTGCGAATGAAGGAGATGTCCCCAGGTAAACAATCGGGGTTCGCCATGCGCGATCGTGCCTGCCCTGCCTTGTTGCAGGGCTATCCTGATGCGTGCGATGAATCGCCACTACCTCAGCCTATTGGAGTGTGGAAAACCGCAATTATACGGTAGAGCAGTGGACACCGTCCAAGCACTTGCCCTTAAATCTATTAGGATGCAGTTTGGAAAAGCTCTACTTCAACCAAGACGGAATAAAACGTGGCGGAGTTGCCTAGGTCGGTAAGTTTTTCCGAAGTAAGTACGTTAATGTTCCGACCTTGAGGATTGAGCTTTGCCCAATGAAGCTTTGCGCAGACCACGCCAGGCTGCACGGCGCCATCGACTCTGGCCCTCAGAAGTATATCTCCACGCCGATTGAAGGCGCGCACCCGGTCACCATCCGCGATTCCCCGCGCTCGGGCATCGGTAGAATTCATTTCGAGCAGGCCGGCTTCCTCCATCGCCTGGATCGCAGGCAAATTCGAGAACGACGAATTCAGAAAGTTGTCAGCCTTCCGCGCCAACAATTCCAGCGGGAAGGTCTTCGCTTGTTCAGTGTGCCGCGATTCGCCGGGCGGTTCGAAGTGTACGACCGGATCCAGACCTTGTGCCTTCAGAGATTCGCTGTAGAGTTCCGCCTTGCCGCTGGCAGTGAAAAAGTTGCCATGAGCGAAAGGCAGGAACGCTGCTTGCGTAGAGACACCCACACCTTGCTGTCCGGCGGAGCAAAGCTCCGCATCTCCGAAGTTCAATCGAATATGTCCTTCCCGCTCCAGTCGTCCCCGATCGATGCCTTGCAACCAGGGATGATCTGAATCCAGCGACGCGTCGATCATCTGGTCGACTGATTCGCGAAAACACTCGTCCTCGAAGCCCATCCGTTCGGCGAGGGAGCGGAACATCTCCACATTCGAACGGCATTCGCCCAAGGGTTCGATGGCCTGATCCGAGACCTGCAAAAAATAATGCCCGTAAGCGCTCTGGAGATCCTTGTGTTCAAAAAACGTGGTGGCAGGCAAAACCACGTCAGCATAGTCGGTGGTGTCCGTAAAGAACTGCTCGTGCACGACTGTAAACAAATCGCGACGCTGCAAACCTCGAACCACTTCATTGTGATTGGGACACGTCGCGGCCGGATTGGAACCATAAACGAATAGCGCCTGAATTGGCGGATCACCCAGCGTATTCAGCGCCTTGCCCAATTCCACCATGTTCACCGTGCGGGCGACCCGCCCCAGTGATTTGAGCATGAGGTCTTTCCGCTTCAACCCAGTGCCGATCGGAGAAAAGGCTCCACTGGTAGAAAGCTGTAGTCCGCCGCCTACTTCTTTCCACGATCCGGTAATGCAAGGCAGCATCGCGACGGCACGCGTGGCCATGCCACCACCCTCGGAACGTTGTACGCCGTAATTCAATCGGATGACTGCCGGATGCGTAGTAGCGTACTCCCGGGCAAGCTTCACAATGTCAGCTGCCGCGATTCCCGTACATTTCGCCACGCGGTCCGGAGCGTAGTCTCGCGCTTTGTCGCGAAGCTGTTCGAAGCCTATGGTGTAGCGCGCGACGTAATCCGCATCATAGAGTTTCTCGCTGATGATCACATTCATCATGCCGAGCGCCAGCGCAGCGTCAGTCCCAGGATTGATCGGCAGATACCAGTCCGCGCAAGCCGCGGTGCGGGTGCGGTAAGGATCGACCACCACCAGCTTCGCACCCTGGCGACGCGCCTCCTCGATGAAAGGCCAGAGGTGCACATTGTTGCCGTGGATGTTCGCCGCCCACGCAATGATGTAGCGCGAATGGCGAAACTGTTCCGGCTCCGTCCCCAGTTTCAACCCCAGCACCGATTCCAGTCCGGCCTCGCCAGCGGCAGAGCAGATGTTGCGGGCCAACTGAGATGCACCCAGCCGATGAAAGAATCGGCGGTCCATGGAAGCGCTATTCAACAGTCCTAGCGTGCCCCCGAATGAGAAGGGCAAGATGGCTTCGCTGCCGAATTCAGCAATGATTTTTTTGAACCGCGAAGCGATTTCCTCAAGAGCCTCGTCCCACGTGATGCGCTGCCATTCCCCTGTGGGGCGGGCGTCCTCACCCCTGGCTCGCAGCCCTTTCGGCCCCACCCGCCGCATGGGATATAAAACCCGATCTGGCGAATACACCCGATCCAGATACTTCGCGACTTTTGCGCACAGGAAGCCACGCGTCACGGGATGCGCAGGATCACCCTTGATCTTGGTCGCGCGCCCGTCTTCCACGGTAATCAGGACTCCGCACGCATCCGGGCAATCGTGCGGACAGGCAGCGTGGACTACATTCTTCATGACTTCCTGATTATAGAGTGCCTCACCTGGTCTCCACGAAAAATCAATCAACCACAAAGGACACGAAGTATCACAAAGGTGCGGGCTCCACACTGCTTTGTGTAATTTCGTGTCCTTTGTGGTTGATGGTGCTGGACCCCTAAAAAGAGAAAAGGGCGTCGCTCCTCGGAATGACAGTGAGTTTTCTGCTGGAGGTTATTTCAGACCAACGTACAGGTCGACCTGAGAGTCCTGCGGATTCTGGCTGCGCTGGTCATAAACCTCGAAGTCTGCTTTGTAGGCACGAGGGCCGCCCAATTGCTTGTTATCGTCCAGGCTATAGACTCGCTGCCAGGCCTGCGGCACGACTTTCGCAACTGGTCCCTTCTCGCTTGTCACCACAGCATATTTTCCGCCGGGGATCTTCTTGGCAACCATCCCCGCAGGAACATCGGATGCATCGCTAACTTTCATCCCAATAATGAAATCGTATTCGCCGTTGTGGTCGCTCGCGTAACCTGTGTAAACGGCATAAATCGTGGAGCCCACTTTGTTCGGAATCTTGTCCGCGATACCGTCCTTGAAAAACCTGTCCCATTGCTTGGGAATGGCGCCGCCGCCCGTCATTTCCTTGGCATTGCTGGTTCGAACTTGAATGCCAATGACCGAGAATTCTTTCTGTTCCACTACTTTTGGTTCCATTGCAGCTCCCACGGCGGCGGGTACAGTTGCAAGACAAATCAAAGCGGCGATCAAACTCAGGCGGAGACCGGCCGGACCGTAAAAATGTTCGCCGGCCCGAGTCATTTAATCTCCATCACTTCTTTTTCTTTCCCCTTGCTCATCTCTTCCATCTTCTTGATTTCGTCATCGGTGAGCTTCTGAATTTCATCCATGGCCCGCTTCTCATCGTCCTCGGTGATCTTCTTGTCTTTCATCGCCTTCTTGATGGCATCGTTGCCATCTCGCCGAATGTTGCGCACCGCGGTGCGATGCTCCTCGAGCACTTTGTGGAGGTGTTTCACCATATCCTTGCGGCGCTCTTCGGTGAGGGGAGGAACGGGCACGCGAACGATCTTGCCGTCGTTCATCGGGTTCAAGCCGATGTCCGCGGCACGAATGGCTTTCTCAATTGCCGGCAGCGAAGTCGGATCAAACGGCTGCACCGTGATGAGCTGCGGCTCCGGCGCGTGGACCTGCGCCAACTGATTCAACGGCATGTGCGAGCCGTAGTAGTCCACACTAACGGAATCCAGCATGTGCACCGACGCCCGTCCCGTACGGGTAGCGGCCATCGCCTTGCGGAAGTCTTCCACCGCCTTATCCATGCGGGTCTTGAGTTGAATGTAAGTGTCTTTCAGGCCAGGAATTGCGGCCATACCAGCTTGAGCCATGGTCAGCCCCCCAAGGGAATGAGTTACCAAAACTGTGAATTATAAATGCTTAGCCCAATGGCAATCGGTGAAAACGTGTGCAGATCTGTGCCCAGCCTTTACGCACTCACCAGCGAGCCGATCTTCTCACCGGTTACCACCTTGCGGATATTGCCCCGATCATTGAGATTAAAGATGATGATCGGCAGGTTGTTGTCTTTGCAGAGTGAAATGGCAGTCGAATCCATCACCTTCAAGCCTTTTTTCAGCACATCCATGTAGCTGATTTCGGTGAATTTCTTGGCGTCTTTCACCAGCACCGGATCCGCGTCGTAGATGCCATCAACTTTTGTCGCTTTCATGATGACATCGGCTTTGATTTCCATGGCGCGCAGCGAGGCGGCTGTATCGGTAGAAAAATATGGATTGCCCGTCCCCCCGGCAAAAATCACGACGCGACCTTTTTCCAGATGTCGGATTGCGCGGCGGCGTATAAAAGGCTCAGCGACCTGGTTCATTTCAATCGCGGACTGCACACGGGTGTAGACGCCTTGCTTTTCCAGCGCGTCCTGCAATGCCAGGGCATTGATCACGGTCGCCAGCATCCCCATATGATCCGCGGAAACCCGGTCCATCTCTTTGGCCTGCTCCGCCACGCCCCGGAAAAAATTCCCTCCGCCAACCACGATCGCAATCTCGATGCCGAGAGATCGCACATCCGCCAGTTCAGCAGCAATCTCGTGAATGCGGAAGGGATCAACCCCGAAGCCCTGCGTCGCAGCCAGGGCCTCGCCGGAAAGCTTGAGCAAGATGCGTTTAAATACGGGAGTTGTCATGATTTTGTAGCGCCGGAGTCCCGCCGGCTGTCGTGAGGGCATCCCGCCCGCACAAGGGCAAAAACACAAGGGCAAAAAAAAGAGGCGCCATAGGCGCCCCAGAATTATTCAGCCTTCTGTTCCGGCTTAGTGATGGCGATGGTCTCGCCGGCATCGCCTACCTTGAAGCGGGCGAAGCGCCGCACCGCGATGTTCTCGCCCAATTTGCCAATCTTGGCAGCGATGAGCTGCGCGATGCTGACCGTCTGATCCTTGATAAAGGGCTGCTCCAGCAGGCAGACCTCTTCGTAGAACTTGGCCATCTTGCCTTCGACCATTTTCTCCGCGATGTTCGCAGGCTTGCCGCTGGCAATTGCCTGAGCGCGGTAGATGTCCTTCTCGCGCTCGTAGGCTTCAGGAGTGACATCTTCCTTGCGAACAAACTTCGGATCACTGGCGGCGATGTGCATGGCAATATCGTGCACCAACTCCTTGAAATCCTCGGTGCGCGCCACAAAATCGCTCTCGCAATTAATTTCGACCAGCACGCCAATCTTGCCGCCGGCGTGGATATAGCTGGCCACCGAGCCTTCGCTGGTCACTCGCGTAGCCTTCTTTGCCGCCACGGAAACACCCTTCTTGCGGAGAACCACAACCGCCTGTTCCATGTCGCCCTTGGCTTCCGTCAGGGCCTGTTTGCAATCCATCATTGGGGCTCCGGTTTTTTCCCGGAGCTCTTTTACTTGCGTTGCTGAAATATTCATCGTAGATGTGCTCATAGCTATGAATTCCTTACGATATCGTAGAAACGTAGCTTGCTACGTTTTGCTTGCTCGCCGGAGACGCTGCAAGCAACGTCTCTACAGTTATTTTGTTTCTACAAACTTCGACCCGCGCCGGACGACCCGCGCGGGTCTGAATCCCTCAGGGGCTAAAGCCCGGAATCTAATCTGTGAAGCCTGATGCCTAAAGCCCGGACTAGTACGTCTGCGTCTCGACTTGCGGAATGTCCTCGGCGACCGCGTCCTTCGCGGCAGCCGGTTGCTTGCGCGTGCCAGCTCCGAGCACATCTTCCATGCTGATGTCTTCGCCTCCGGCATCTTCCGAGGCGCTCACATCGATTCCACCATCTGCCGCACGTGCGGCAGCAGCCATTTCGGCCTGCTGCGCCGCGCCCGCAGCCGCAGCCAGGTCGGCAACTTGCTTGTCGGTCATGAGCTGCGCGCCTTCGGCTATGGAATCCGCAATCTTTGAAGCGAACAGTCGGATCGCACGCAACGCATCGTCGTTGCCTGGAATCACGTAATCCACTTCGCTCGGATCGCAGTTCGTGTCGACGACCGCGACCACCGGAATGCCGAGTTTGCGCGCCTCGCGCACCGCGATTTGCTCTTTATTAGAGTCAATGATGAAGATCGCGTCCGGCAACCGGCTCATGTTTTTGATGCCCGCCAGATTGGCCTGCAGGTGCTTGCGCTCGCGCTCGAGCTTGATGACTTCTTTCTTGGGCAGCAACTCGTAACGGCCATCCGTGGCCATTTCGTCGAGTTCCTTCAGCCGTTTTACCGATTTTTGCACCGTAACCCAATTAGTGAGCAGGCCGCCCAACCAGCGCTGGTTCACATAGAACCCACCACAGCGTGTGGCCTCTTCGGCAATCGCGTCCTGGGCCTGGCGCTTGGTCCCGACGAAGAGAATAATCTTCCCTTCGCTGGCCAACTCCTGTACGAACTTCGACGCCTCTTTGAACATCTTCAGCGTCTTCTGTAGATCGATGATGTAAATCCCGTTGCGCTCTCCGAAGATGTATTCCTTCATCTTGGGATTCCAGCGCTTGGTCTGATGCCCGAAGTGAACACCTGCTTCGAGCAACTCCTTCATGGTAATGTTAGCCAATCAACCTCCTCATTTGGTCTGCATCCGGCGCTCACCCTGAGGCTGCCCCGGATTGCCATTCCCGTCCCCGCGCCGCGAGGCACAGGAAGAATTGAACACCAATAACAGAACTCTGTAGAAAGATAGCTTGCTAAGTTTCTTCCGCTTCGAACCAGACGCAGCAAGCTGCGTCTCTACAGATCTAACGCTTCGAATACTGGAACCGCTTCCTCGCGCCCTTCTGACCGTACTTCTTCCGTTCCTTGCCGCGCGAGTCGCGGGTGACCATGCCTTCGGCCTTGAGTTTCTTGCGCAACTCGATATTGAACAGCATGAGAGCGCGAGCGATGCCCAGTTTCACCGCGTCAGCCTGGCCATTCACGCCACCGCCAGAAACCCTGGCGACAACATTGAACGCGCTCGCAGTCTCGGTTGACAGCAAGGGCTGCTTCGCCGCCGAGCGCTGCGCCGGAGTCACGAAATATTCCTCAAACGTGCGACCATTAATCTTGAACTCGCCGCTGCCCGGACGTAGATAAACGCGTGCGATCGCCGACTTGCGCCGCCCCGTACCGTAATATTGCACTAGCTCTGCCATTCTTAGCCTTTAGCACCTGGCAGTTGGCATTTAGCCAAACCACCTTTGTGCAAACCTTTCAAATTTTGTACAGACGTAGCTTGCTACGCCTCAGAACAACTTACGCTCTTACTTCAAGTGCCTTCACCTGCGGCTTCTGCGCTTCGTGCGGATGCTTCTCGCCGCGATAAACGTTCAGCTTGCTGATCATCTGCCGTCCCAGTTTCGACTTGGGTAGCATGCGCAGAACCGCATCCTCGATGATCGCTTCGGGCTTGCGCGCGAACCGCTTGCGAAAATCCTCCGTACGCAATCCACCTGGATATCCGGTGTAATGCTGATAAACCTTCTGTTCCGACTTCATGCCGGTCGTCTTTACCTTCTCGGCGTTGATCACGATTACGTGATCCCCGGTATCGAGAAACGTCGTGTACTGCGGATTTTCCTTACCCATTAAAATGCGGGCGACTTGTGACGCGAGCCGTCCGAGCGTCTGCCCCGAAGCATCGACGACGTACCACTTGCGCACGATTTCCCCCGCTTTGGGGAAATAGGTTGACATGTAAACTCTCCCAGAAATATAAAAACGCAAAGAAGACCGCTGAGCACCCAGTGTGCGCCGAAGGCGCAGGGCTATCAGGCGGGCAACCGCAGGACTAGCAAAGTCTTAAAGATAACGTATTGCGCAGGTTAATGTCAACGAAGGGTCCTAATGCTCGGTCTTGATTCTTGGTTCTATGAGGCGTCATTCCGAAGCCCCGCGCCTTCACCAGCGGGGCAAGGAATCTTGCGCTGACTACTTCAAACTGAACCACTGCCCGATCAAAGTTAGGACACTACCAATCATTCATAAGCCAGCGCGTCAATCGGATCCTTCTGCGCCGCCTTGTAAGCCGGATACAGCGCTCCAAGGATAGCTCCAACAATGGCGATGATCGCGGCACGCAGCATCCAGCCGCCGGTCACCACCACCGGCAACGTCGGCAACCGATGAACGATCCCCAGCCGAGCCGCCAAACTGAAGACGATCCCCACGACAATGCCGCCAATAGCCAGCAGCACAGTCTCCCGCAAAATCACATTCACGATATAAAGCTTCGACGCACCCATCGACTTCAAGATTCCAATCTCGCGCGTGCGCTCCATTACCGCCGTGTACATAGCCTGGAAGATAACAATGAATCCGATGATCACGGAAATGCCGATCACCAGGCGTATAAACGTCGACAAACCCGGGTAGTTGCTCGGGGTCATCATCGACAGGTAGTAAGCCATCGAAGTCGCGACATACTTCTCCATCCCCGGAACCTTCTTGATCTCCTCCACGATCGTGTCGGCATTCTTAGGATCGTCCGCCTTCAAATAAAAGATCGAGGCCTTGTCCTTCGCTCCAATCAAATCCTGCAGAACGCCGATCTGCAAAAACTTCCGCGCGCCCTTGCCTTGTTCCACAATGCCCGCCACGCGGAAGTTATTGTTAAGAACTTCAATGGTATCGCCGACGTTCACATGCTTCGACCGCGCATACAGATCGTCCACCAGCACATCGTTCGGACCTAAAAATGGGCCACCCTCGAGGTAGTGGAACGGCCCGGACAGGCGCTCGTAGCTTTTCAAGTCGATCCCCGCAATCACCTCCAACGCCCCGCTGGAGGAAACATGGGTCACAACGGGAGCCACCGCCACCACGTGCGGGAGCTTCGCCAGAACGCCCCCGACTCTAATCGACATCGGCGCCCCCGTCAGCCCCACGATGAAGGATGAGCCTGGCGGCATCACAATCACGTCCGCCCCAATTCCCTGCTGCCGTGCCCGGGAATCGTTCAGCATTCCCAGCGACAATCCCACAATCAGCAAGATCAGCGTCACTTCCAACGCAATCGCCACGATGCTGATCAGAGACCGAAGCGGCCGATAGACCAGGTTGGCAACGATCATTTTGTTCATCATAATGTGCACTTAGCAATTAGCATTTGGCACTTAGCCCTTCAGGAGTTCGCACAAGGCCGACGGGGCCAGATGCTAAGGCCAAGTGCTAATTGCTGATTTTACTTGTCGGCCGACGAATGCGCTTCTGGCTTGTCCAGGTGAACGACCTCCGCCCCCGGTGGCTGCTCCAGCACGAATTTGTCGTCCGGAAGCGACTGGTTCAGCTCTAGTTTCACGATATTCAAGGTAATGTCGTACTCCTCCTGCGGACGCGCAATCTCGATTTGCCAGGGGAATGCGATACCGTTTTCCTCTTTGTAGTTTCCATAAAGCGCGTTGGTACTGACATTGCCCGCGGCATCGTACATCAATTGGCGATGAGGCAGCAGGTCGATACGGCTAAAAATAATCTTCCGCGAAAGCACCCATCCATGCTCATCTTTGTGGATCACATCCACCACATAATCTGCCCGCGAAACCTTGCGGCTCTTCGCATCGGTCACTATTTCGGTATCATTCTCCAGCACTGCAATTTCATTCTGCGGATCGATCCGGCGCAGCAACAGCGCGTCGTAGATGTGTTGCGGGCGCAGACCTAACATGGGCTGCTCAGGATTGTGGAGTTCGACATCATTTCGTCCAATGACGAAGCGGTTCTTGGGAGGAATCCAGAGTTTGAACCACTGGCCATCGCTGACCATGTCGAAGGCCTTGTTACGCACGATCGGCATCAACCCGATCATCCGCAGCATGGCCGGCTTGCGTGCCAGCACGTAGCCCCGAATCTCCTGGTAATCGGTGACTTTGCCCTGCTTCACCCCACCTACCGTCGTATCAATATCAACCGTCGCCTGCATGGACTGAATCTTGGCATCCTGCGCATTGATGTAATCGATCAGCTCCTGCTGCGTCGCTGTTTTCAGCTGGACCGTGTTAATAGGCAGATCAATCTTACGCGAGCGAAATAAACAGCCGGTCAGTGGCAGAACCGCCAGTAACACGACCGCCGCGCGATAGCGAAAGAAAAAAGACATGCGAAAGCTTGGATTCCGTGCCAAAGAGATGAGTATACCCAAGCTGGGGATTCAGGGGGTTAGTTTGCAAATGTAGGCGCGGGCCGTCCACGCCAGTGCTGGCGGCAATTTGAAATTGATACTAATGCCGAGGCCGAACCCGCTAACGGAGAAGCACAGTACTGCCAGCCGCCATCTGGCGCAAACCACGATCGAACGTCACCAATGTCAAACCGGCTACGCCTGCAAAGGCAGCCAAGTAAGCATCCGGCCATTGCTGTGAGAAAGAGCGACCGCCTGAGGTCAGCTTGCGAAAAGCCGATTCTATCTGTTCAACGTCGGATTCAGGGTGAAACGAAACTCGCTCGTCCTGAAGAAACGAGTCGTAGATTTGCCACGCCTTGGCCTGAGTCCGTACGTCTTCCTGCATCACAGTCGGATGCGTGAGCAATCTCAGCAAACCAAGCTGGGTAAACCGGCAAAAATAGACCAGCCCCCCGTTGATCCGCGCAAACCAGGAACTCGCGGATGCATGGTGTTGATGTCCCTCGTACGCCAACGCGATCCACACATTCACATCAGGGAAGTAGGATTTCATGGATGGTCTTGTTGCTCAGCCTAAGCCAACCGGGCCGCTTTGATTTGATTAGAGGAAGCGTGACTCTCTCCTTAGGTCTTCTCCGCTCTTCGTCACTCAACTCGGCCTCCACGCCACGCAAAATCAACGCCTTCACCGAACAACCGCGCAAGGCGGCTCTCGCTTTGAGCTGGCGATAGGTTGGGTCAGGAATGTCTACGGTAGTTCTCATGATTTGGGCAGTATACCATATTTATGGCTGCACCGTTTGCAGCCCGCTTTGTAGCGCGAACACCCGGCCAATTCCGATATTGTCATTCCGAGCAACGCTGAGTAATCTCGGTTCTTCTCGCGGCTGGCGAAAAAAAATCGCTGGCACAGCTACTTCCCAGCCATCACCTTGCGGTACGCCGCCACGTTCTTGTTGTGCTCTTCCAGACTATGCGCGAAGCGGTGATGACCGTTCCCATTGCTGACGAAATAAAAGTAGTCGGTGTCCGCCGGATGCATTGCCGCTTCGAGCGAAATTTTGCCTGGATTGCCGATGGGACCGGGCGGGAGTCCTGGGTGGGTGTAGGTATTGTAAGCAGATTTGAACTGCATATCAGCGTGGTGGAGCGCACCGCCATAGCTTCCCTGCAAAAGTTCGGCATAGATCACGCTGGGGTCCGCCTGCAGAGCCTCATGCTGCGCCATGCGGTTGCAATAGACGCTCGCCACCAGCGGTCGCTCTTCGGGCGCCGCCGTTTCCTTCTCGATGATAGACGCCAGGGCAACGGTCCGCTGCAAGTCGATTTTCTGCGCGCCAGTGTTCTGTACACCGTTCGGCACATCCGTCGCCAAACCGATTTCGCGCGCGACCTGGCGGAACTGTTTCACCATCGCCGCCGCCATGTCTTGCATGGTTTGCATGCGCGTGAACTCGTATGTATTCGGAAAAAGATACCCCTCCAGGGTCTTGGCATCCGGGGCCAGATCGGCGATGAGGGCGGTGTCGGAAGTCGCGACTTTGAGGAATTCCTCGCTCGAGCCCAAGCCGGCGTTCTGTATGGCCTGCGCAATATCGAACATGTTGAAGCCTTCGGGAATTACGACCGTGTGGAAGTAAACGTCGCCATGCGCGAGCCGCCGGTGGACATCGAGTGCGGTCTCGCTCTTCTCGAACAAATATTCTCCAGCCTTCAAGGAACGCTTATGACGAAGATAGTGCCACACGACAAAAGCATCCGCACTGCGAATCACCCCTGCAGATTTCAATTCGCTCGCAATCCGCCGAGTGGAGTATCCCGGATGCAAAAGCACAAACGTCTGCCGCGCTGGAGTCACCGGATTAAGCAGAGCCCAAGCCAACCATCCCCCGCAAGCGAAGACGGCAATCAAAAGAAGTATGAAGAAGGTGCGCACCGTACAGATAGTTTAGATGAGCGCTCGTCCTCGGTCGTTGGCCATTGGTCGTTGGCCGCTAGTAGTCGTTAGTCTTTAGTCGTTGGCCGTTGGTCTCGCCTACTTGGACCTCGGCGCAATTAAGCCTGTGTGACCTTTATATGAGTTTGCCATTAAATCTGTACTACGGAGGCCCCTCGAAAGCGAAACCCAGGCTTTCATCGCATGCGATTTGGCATATATCGAGAAAGCCCAAGCGAAGCACCTCCTTAGCCAGATCGAGAACCTAGCGAAAGCGCTTAAACGCGCTCATAAATTCATTAAAGAAATCGATAGCCGCGTGAGGCTTCTAAGACAAGGGGTTTTGACCAAAGACGACTAACGACTGATTCTCGCATCCATCCAGCTTTGCAGGATCAAAACCGCCGCCATTTGATCGACGACCTGTCCCCGCCGCTTGATGGACATTTCCGTTTCGCGCAGCAGCCGGTTTGCCTGGGCCGAACTTAGACGTTCGTCCCAGAGATGCACCGGCACCGGGAATCGCTGGCGCACTTCTTCGGCGAACCGTTTTATCTTCTCTGCCTGAATACCTTCGGCTCCGCTCATGCGCAGCGGGTATCCCACCACGATTTCGGTGACTTCGTAATCGTGGATCACCTTTCCCAACTGGTCGAAGTCAAGTCGTTTGTTTTTCCTCTGGATGGTTTCGAGCCCCTGTGCGGTGATGCCAAGCAAATCGGAAATAGCCACCCCAATCCTCTTCGAGCCCACATCCAGACCTAGAACTCGACCCAGACTCCGCGGGCGCCGCGAGTTGGCTGACTGGGTTGGTACCGAGGTCACCTCAGAATTATAAGTCCCAGCGAAAAAGCCAAAAAAAGGATTACGATGCTGGAATGGCGACCAGTGAAGCCACGCCGCAGACGACATCGGCCCCGGTTGTAGCGGTACCGCCTGTTCCATCGCAACGGCGTCATTGGGGGATGAACGTCGTTGGCATCGCCGGCATTCTCGCACTCTGTTATTTCGGTGAATCGGTACTCGTGGTAATGCTGGTTTCAGTGCTCCTCGCATTTATCCTGGCGCCCATCGTCGACCTTCTGAGCTATCTCCTTCTACCTCGGAGCTTGGCAGCCGCGATTGCGATTCTCCTGCTTATTGCCGCGCTATGCGGAATCGCCTACTTTTCTTACAATCAGGCGACGACGCTGGTTCACGACCTGCCGAAATACACCAGCAAGGTTCGTGAGGAGGCTCTGCGCTTCCGCAGAAGCGCCGAACGCTTCGAAGTTTTGCCTCCCGAGCACGAGAAAGGCGTCTTGAGCATCCGGCCTGCGACCGACTGGACCGACATCCTGACCCGCGGCTTCGGTTCGGCCAGCACCGCCGTGCTCGCGGTGTCCTTCGTTCCCTTCCTGGTATTTTTCATGCTGACGTGGCAACAGCACGTTCGCTCAGCCACAGTCATGCTCTTCCCCATGGAGAACCGCCACACGGCCTATGTCACCCTGGGTCAGATTTCAGCCATGGTTCGCAGCTTCATGGTCGGAAACGTCCTGATCGGCCTGTTTGTGGGCGCAATAAGCACGATCGTCTTCTGGCTGATTCATCTGCCATTCTTCTATTTCGCCGGATTCATCAGCGGATTCCTAAGCCTGATTCCGTATATGGGAGTCCTGCTAGCCCTCGTACCCCCGATTTTTGTTGGCTTAGGTCATACCGGTTCGCAGGAAATTCTGATCATCGTCGTCACCGTGCTCGGATTGCACTTGATCGCCCTCAACCTGCTCTACCCGCGGTTCCTGGGCAAACGCTTGCAGCTTAACCCTTTAGCGGTGACCATGGCGCTCCTAGTCTGGGGCGCGCTGTGGGGAGCGATGGGCCTGCTGCTGGCGATTCCAATTACCGCCGCCTTGAGGATCATCTTCGCCCACGTGGGATCCTTGAAACCTTACGGGGCATGGCTCGGAGAATAGACGCAGTACCATCGGGCACGGCTGGATCTTCCTTCAGCCTAAAAGGGTTGCAAGGATTTTCATTTCACAACAATCCAAATTGCCTTTCTTTCCCACTTCGGGTAAAATCACTTTGTGTTGTTCCTCCGGTTCCCTCCTGGTTTTGTGGGTGCTTTCTCATGTTGAACGGCAACGGAACTTTCCACATTGGCGACAAGGTCGTCTACCCTAATCACGGCGTCGGAGTGATTGAACAGATCAGCAGCCGCACCATTGGTGAGACTGTGGAAAACTTCTACCTCCTGAAAATCAAATCCAGCAGCCTCAAAGTCATGGTCCCTTTCCACAACGTGGGAACTGTCGGCCTGCGCCGCGTGGTGAAGAACGGTGAGATCCAGAAGATCGTGGATTTTCTTGAAGATGGCGAATGTGACAACAACGCCGACTGGAAATACCGCTTCAAGGAAAACTCCGAGCGCATGCGTACTGGCTCATTATTAGAAGTGGCCAATGTGCTGAAGGCTCTGCTGGTGCTGAACCAATCCAAGTCGCTCTCGTTTCGTGAAAAGAAGATGCTGGAGCGCGCCCGCTACCTGTTGGTCAGCGAGCTAGCCATGGCAAAGAACTGCGAAGAGCCACACATCGAGGAGTTGCTGACGAAAGCCTTGTCGAAGTCAAACCTGCGATTCCCCGAAGCCTCAGAATTTCAAGCATAAGCCTTTTTCAAAGCATGATCCGATTCCCATTCTGGCAAAACTCCGCCGACCAATCGAGGCGGCGGCAGGCAGCCAGTAGGTTTATAATCCGGTGAAGCATGACCGACCAAATCAAGCGCAAACTGCAAGATGAAATGAATCAGCTCGAACACGAACTGGTTCACGATCTCCCCAAAGAGATCAAGAAAGCCGCCGCCCTCGGGGACCTCAGCGAAAACGCCGAATACCACATGGCCAAGCAGCGGCAGGAATTCGTCAAGGCGCGCCTGCGCCAACTGGGCAAACGCATCGCCGACCTGTCTCTCATCAACATGGACAACATCCCAAGAGACAAAGTGGGCCTGGGATCGACCGTCCGCATCCACGACAACGACAAGAATGAAGAAATCGAATACAAGCTGGTAACCAGCGAAGAGTCCGATTTCCCGTCGGGAAAGATTTCCACCAGCTCCCCGATCGGCCGCGCCCTGCTCAACAAAAAAGTAGGCGACACCGCCATCGTGGTAACTCCGAACGGCAAGCGCGAAATGGAAATCCTGAAGCTAAGCACGATTCACGACGAAGCCGCAGCCGGATAATCGGGAAGAGAATCGAACGACGATGCTCGGCACAGTAAGATGATCGGACTAAGATGATCGGACCACAAGCATGAGTTCGACCACGACCACTCCAAACAAAACTTTGGCCAAGCCAAGAACCTGGACCAGCGCCTTCGGCCGAGCCTGCGGTGTCCTGCTGGACGCCATCGTCAACCGCCTGGCGTTAGCTCGCGTCAACCCAAACGTGCTGACATTCATGGGCCTGGTTGTCAACATCATCGCCGCCTTCCTCTTCGGATACGCCCATGCTGAAAACCAAGTTCGCATGTTTCGTTACGCCGGCCTAGTCATCATCGGTTCCGGCTTCTTCGATCTGGTCGACGGCGCCGTAGCCCGCGCCAGCAACCGCGTAACCCGCTTCGGCGGCTTCTTCGACTCGGTCGTCGACCGCTACAGCGACGCCTCCCAATTCCTGGGATTGCTGGTCTTCTACGCCCGCGGCGACCGCTTCTTCTATGTCATCCTCACCGCCATCGTGATGATCAGCGCGATCATGGTCAGCTACACCCGCGCCCGCGCCGAATCCCTGATCGGCTCCTGCCGCGTAGGTTTCATGGAGCGTCCCGAGCGCCTGGTGCTCGTAATCATCGGAGCCCTCTTCAACCGCATGGCCCCAGTCCTCTGGATCATCGCCGTCCTCTCGACAATCACAGTAATCCACCGAATCCGCTACACCTGGACCCGCACCGAACTGGTAGACAGAGCAGCAGCCAATCCCGGCCAGGCCGCATAAACGCCAGACCAGAACTCATCCAACCCCGCCACCACCTGTCATCCTGGAGGCAGCGGAGTCCCTGGCAAAGCCAAGGACTCCCAACGAAGCATCCGTGCACTCCGCCCGGCAAATGCACAGATCCTTCGACCCACAAAATACGTGGGCCTTTCAGGATGACAAATGTGGGGAGGGCAAACAAGAACCGCCGCGAACTATAGAACCGTGCGCCGACGGTAGTCGCGAAGCAACTCCCAAGCCTCTCGATAAACCATCCACTCACTGGTCAAGCCCCCAGCATAAAGCATAATGGAGTGTCGTTGCATGAAGGCCTTTGGGTGGAGCAGCGCTTCAGCGCTGCATTAGAGGTATTAAACAAGATTCAGACGCCGCAAGCACGCTCATTTGCAGACCGCTCTCGAGCGCCGGGCAGATTGAACCCCATTTACTGGCCCGAAAAAGCCCGTCGCGCCTTGGAGTAGTCTCCGGTTAGGCTTCTCCAGTTGCTCGCCAATGTTCCCAAGGCCCAGAAAAGAGCAAACAAAGAAAACCACCCGCTCAAGGGAACCCCGCTGTGCCAGGCCCACAACGCAGCTAAGGTCGGAACAATGGCCGAGGATGTCACTCCCGCAGACCACATGAGAGCTCGGGCACCGGGCTTAGCTGCCTGCATCGAGAGTTTCTCGGTTTGCACGCCCAGGAATGGAAGATGCTCAAAAATCCAACGCAGCCCCGGCGGCCAGCCCTCGGAATTCCCCGTTCCCCCAACAGTGTAGAAGAGGAAACGAATGCCGAGAGCGCGCCCGACCAGCCAATGCGCAATCGCGTGCGAACAGAAGTAGAGAAGCACCCATGCCAGAAGCATCTCGCAGACGGCAGTCTTTCTCGAGTGCGCTGAGCCGGCCGCTTTCAACGCTAAACCCGCAGCCAGAATTCCGCCAATCTGCACAGCGTTGCCGGCTGGAATAGAAAGCCGCGCAAAAACCCTGCGTTTCGTTGCGACCGCAGAATTCACGGATTCTCCTCGCAGCCGAATTTCTCCCACGCGAATGATGAGGCCGTCAAAATTCTACGCGCGCGGTGAGCCAGCGAGGGAGCAGATTTTCCGATTGAACGCACATTTCGCCCGCCTAACCACTTTGGTCCCCCACGTTTTCCATTCTTGACGCCGCTCCCGTCCAAGAGTAGCGTTGCGCCAACGCACAGAATTCCATAGCTCGCACGGGGGGGACACTATGTTTTCCAGGCTGTTCTGGGCAGTGGTATTTGTGTGCCTCGCTTCCCACGCTTTTCTAGCACAGGATCCCACCAAGGTCGAGCCCAAGCACTACAAACTGGCCTTTGAAAATGATTGGGTGCAAGTCGTGAACGTCCACTACGGCCCGCACGAAAAATCGGGCATGCACGACCATCCCGGCGGAGTGGTCGTCGTCCTCACCACCGGACACCTGAGGTTCACCGATGAGGACGGCAAAACCAAAGAAGTCTATGCCAAACCCGGCGAGTCCCGCTGGTACCCCGCATTCAAACACAAAGTGGAGAACCTGGGCGACACCACCTACGACGCCGTCTACATTGGGATCAAGACCAAATCCGTAGTAGGCAAGACCGCCCCCGATGCGCAAACGGCAAACATCCTGGCAGCCTACGCCCTAGCCTCAGGCAAGCGATAACCCCGACGAACGCCCGGACTTGTGACTACCCGGCCGTGTGTATTTTTTCCTTTGCGGCTCTTCCCCTTCGAAGCCAACATTCCCCAAGTCCTAACAACCGCGAAGCGCGTAGGAATCCAGCCACGGTGCCAGAGCCGAAGGCCGCAAGGAATTCGATGGACACCATGACCGTGGGACATACTCCCGCTGCAGCCGCGGCACCTGAGAGCCTGGCACGGCAGTGTGTGCGTCAGAACTAAACTCTCCACCACGTGGGGAACAAAACTTATGAGTCTGCAGCCGCGAAGCGGCGTAAGAATGCAGCCCATGGCGCAAGCCATGGGTAAAGTGGGAACGTGACAAGCCCCAGCGGGGCGAAAGATGAGTTCTCACCCACACACGGCAGGCAGTGCCGGGAAAGCGCAAGTGAAACAAACAGAGTCCGCTTCAGCGGACGTCACGACTTTTGGGATCCACACCAGGCACCTCGCCGCAGGTTGCCTGCATCCTACAACTCGGGGCGGGCTTAGCCTTGCCTTCACGTACTCAAAGACATAGAATGTTATCCACGAGCGTGTGTGCGAGGAGTACCCCTTCTATGTTCCAGGTAGATTTGCGGCGCTGTCTGTCATCCTCTTTCTTATTGCTTTGCGTTGTTGGACTCAGTCTTTCCGCAATGGCCCAGCAGGATGCCAAGCCAGCTAACAGCGATCAGTCCACTCCCGCAGCCGACCCGCTAAAGCGTCCCCTCACCGAGAAACAAAAGAAAGAAAACGCCAAAGCGCTGAAGCAGGAACTCAGCAAGACTTACAAGAAGTGGCTCGACGAAGACGTCGTCTACATTATTTCCGACGAAGAACGAAAAGCCTTCAAACAACTCTCCAACGATGAAGAGCGCGACCAGTTCATCGAAGCCTTCTGGCAGCGCCGCGATCCCACTCCCGACACCGAAGAAAACGAATTCAAAGAAGAGCACTACCGCCGCATAGAGTACGCCAACGAACACTTCGCGGCCGGAATCCCGGGCTGGAAGGCCGACCGCGGCCGCATCTATATCATGTACGGGCCGGCGGACGAGGTTGAATCACATCCCAGCGGGGGGACTTACACGCGGCCTATGGAAGAAGGCGGGGGGGAGACCTCGACTTTTCCTTTTGAAGATTGGCGGTATCGCTATCTCGAGGGGATCGGGCAGGAAGTGATTATCGAGTTTGTGGACACTTGTATGTGCGGCGATTATCACATGACCATCGACCGGTCGGAGAAAGATGCGCTGCTTCATACGCCCAATGGGGGGGCCACTCTTTACGAGCAAATGGGAATGGCCTCGAAGGCACAGCGGTTTACCGGCGGACTCGAGAGTCTGGGGCCGGGACCGAACAGCGCGGCGCAGGCGAGCAAGCAGTTCGATCGCCTGGAACAGTTTGCCAAGCTGCAGGCGCCTCCTCCGGTAAAGTTCAAGGACCTGGAGGAAGTGGTCAGCCATAAGATCAGCATCAATCTGATGCCTTTCGATGTGCGCGCGGATTTCGTGAAAGTGACCGCCGAAACCGTGCTCGTTCCTTTCACGATCCAACTGAAAAATCGTGACATCACGTTTGTGAACAAAGACGGCGTGCAGCGTGGCGTGGTCAACATCTTCGGCCGGGTTACGACTCTGACCGGGCACATTGCGCAAACCTTTGAAGATACAGTGCAGGCCGATATTCCGGCAGAATTGCTGGCCAGAGCAGCGGAAAATTCGCAGGTCTACTGGAAGGCGATTCCGTTGCGGCCCGGGCGCTACCGTGTGGACATCGTGGTTAAGGACGTCAACGGTGACCGGGTCGGAACCTGGAGCAAAGGCGTTCAAGTACCAGATTTCGCGGATGACAAACTGGAAGCTTCTTCGCTGATCGTAGCCGATCTCATGGAGCCAGTAGCGGCCAAGAACGTGGGTACGGGAATGTTTGTGATTGGCGCGACCAAAGTCCGCCCGCGAGTTCCGCCTGCCGACGGAAAGCCCATGACTTTCAAACGCAATCAGAAGATGAGTTTCTGGATGCAAGTTTACAACCTTGGTATGGACGACAAAACGCACAAGGCTTCGGCCACAGTTGAGTACAATGTGGTAAGTGCGACGACGAATAAAGCCGTAATTCATACTGTCGAATCAACGGACACGATGGGAAACATCGGCGACCAAGTGACCCTGCAGAAGACGCTCTCGGCCGCCAACCTTGATCCGGGCGTGTATCGCATTCAGATCAAGGTGAACGACAACATCTCCAAGCAGACGGTGGATCCTACGGTGACTTTCGCCGTAGAGTAAACCGAACGGCTTGGTTTCCCTTGAGGTGGTGGGTTGCTGAAACTTCGCAAGCTTGGGTTCTCGTTGCTGTTGCTGGGACTGGCGCTTCCTTCGTGGAGTACCGACCGGCCGGGAACGATTTCCGGGTACGTGCGCGGCGCCAGTGGCATCCCGCAAATGGGCGCCGTGGTGGAAGTGCTGGGCGCGGCGGCGCAAAGCCTGAGAGTATTTACCGACGAGAATGGCTTCTACTCCGCTGCCGGGCTGCTGCCGGGAGTTTACAACCTTAAAGTTTCCGCTCCTGCTTTCTTACCTGCCTTGCGGGAGCACGTAGGACTTCACGCCGGCGGCAACGCTGTGGTGAATGTGACCCTGAGCACGATTTTCGAGGCCATACAGATCGCCCCCACGCGCACTCCAGCCGAGAATGATGACTGGAAATGGGTGCTGCGTTCGGTATCCAATCGTCCCATTCTGCGGATGGTCGACGATCCTTCAGGCAGCCGTTCATCCCGATCTGTCTCGGGGGAGTTTGCGAAAGCTGATCGCGAACTGAAGGGAACGCTTTCGTTCCTCGCCGGGTCGCCTTCGGAAGGCTTTGGCAGCGCATCCGATATGAGCACTGGTTTCTCCATGGAGAAATCTATCTTCTCTTCCGACACCGTCGGGCTGCGGGGTAATGTGGGATACGGCAACAGCGCTCCCTCTTCGGTGGTGCGAGGGACTTTCCAGCACCAGATGGAGAACGGCTCAGCGCCGTCGTTCGCGGTGACCATGTGGAATCTGCCAGCGCCTGACCTTGCGCTGCACGGTCTACAATCGCTGGCCCTCACCACCTCGGACGATCTCACTTTAGGCGATGTTCTGGAACTGAAGTTTGGCAGTGAATTGCAGACCATCGAGTTCATGGGGAGGGTGACGACGTTTCGTCCCTTTGGGACAACCGACCTGCATCTCTCCCCGAACACAGTGATCGAGTATCGATACGCCACGTCAGAGCCGGGCAACCGGATGGATAAAGGCTTCGAGTCGGAGCCCGGGGATGTGAGCGAATCGATGCCTCACGTCACCATGACTGCCTACGCGACTACGGTGGAGCACGCCCATCACCAGGAGCTTTCGCTTTCGCATCGTATCGGCAAAAATAATATGCAGGTTGCGGCGTATACCGACCGCGTGTCGGACCCTGCGCTGATCGGAGTGGGCGAATTCAGTACCGAGAACGGGAATGTGCTGCCGGATCTGAGCTCGGGAACATTTACCTATCAGGGAAACGAATTCCACACCCAAGGCATGCGTCTGGTGCTGCAGCACCAATTCAGTTCGGAGTTGACGGGCACATTCGATTACGAATACGGCGGAGTGCTGGATTTAGCCAGGGGGAATGTAAGGCTGGATAATGTTTCCCAGTCGAGTGTGTCGCGGAAGCGGCAAAGCATCGCAGGCAAACTTACGGGCACGGTGCCCAAGTCGAATACTCACTGGATGGCATCCTACCGCTTTATCAACGGAGAAGCTCTGACTCCGATCGATATGTTCAACGCCTCGGCGGGTCGGGCTGATCCCTACTTAAATCTCTTTTTCCGGCAACCGATTCCCGGAACCGGATTTTTCCCCGGCCACATCGAAGCCATCGTCGACCTGCGCAATCTGCTGGCGCAGGGATATGTCCCAGTGCTGGGTCATGACGGGCATACGGTTTATCTGGTGCAATCCGCGAAAACCGTGAGCGGCGGCGTAGCGTTCACCTTCTAATCTCATCATTGACCGTTAGGTACCCCAGTGATTTCTCAATGAGTGTTAAATCCTGTGGCTGTTGAAAAACTCACACTCCCGAAATTCGCTTAAATTTCATCGCGCTAGGATGCCCTATAAACGACGCTCTCGATTTTGGTGGACATTTTCTATCCCTCCGCCGGGACCGTTTTTTCAAAAGAGGGGGTTTTTCAACAGCCACGCCTGTTTTCGTCATTCGTCGTGAAATTGTCCGTTCACTTCTGGTTAGGGACTCCTTCAACGGTGCCGTACCCGCGGTTGCTCCCACGTTCGATTGCGCGAGCAACCAAGCCGGCAAAGACATCTGAATACTGCGGAAAGCGGCGTTTCAAATAGTTCAGCAAGTCCTTGTTCCATCCATCCACCTGCGCGTCACTCTGCCACGGCGAAACTTCGTGAACGATAATGACGTAGATTTTCCCTCCGACCGCAATTGGGCCAACACTCATCACCTTGTACGTGGTTTCTCCATCTTTCCAGAAGAACGGGGGTTGGCCCGTTATCTCGGGAGGGCTAGTGAACTTCGACATATCATCCGAGATTGACTGCGTAATTCCTAACTGGAAATTAGGTCCACGATCTGCGGTTTGGGCAGCGGCGGCATACAACAGGGCGGCATTAAAACTGTGTTGCCGAGCTTCTTGTGCGCGTGCTAGCTCCCATAGCTGGAGAGAGTCCTTGTCGGCAAGGGTGGAGATATTCAAGCGGAAGCTCTGGACCTTCCATTCTCCCTGCTCAGGAACTAGCCATACGACAAACGCCAACTTGTTGTTGATAGTGTCAGCTGACAGCAGCACATGTGCCTGTTCAGGAATATTCTCAGCTGCGAGCGATTCCCAACCGTCAGGTTTCGACAAGTCGGTTGCACAAACCACTCGTCCGGGCGATTTACCCTTCAATTCGATTAGGTAAGTGTTTTGAAGGGTTACATTCTTTGGTTCGAACTGCCGAATGATTGCTGCGACCGCACCATCCAATTGCTGGCCGGTCGTTTCGGCCTGACCAGCTTTTGACATGAAATCGAATGCAGCCGAAGGGTTGGGGCCAAGCACCGTCTGGATGAAATTCATTGCTACAGCATCAATCGTCTTCTTCTTTGCCGTGTCTATATGCGCATCTTCGGCACACGAAACTGCGAATGGTACCTGCGGAAACGCCTGACGAGCGGACAGAAAAAGAAGTCCGAACCACGTTGCCGCCCTCAATAGCACCATGACGTATGCGAGTGTAGCCAGTTGCTGGGCTGATTGGAAGCCTGTTGTTGGCGAAGAATCCCCATAGCGCTCATTGACCAGAGGTCAAAACGTGTAATGGTCTCAACGGTTAGGCTTGCACCGCTTGTACGACCGCAGAGCACGCCGAAGGAGGCCGCCGACTACTTTCACGATTTTCGAGCTGGCAGATGGGGTGCAGCGATCGCGCTGAGAGATGCGGGAGCCAAAGATCGCACGATGAAGTGTGAAAACGTTGATCCGGCGCGACCGCACGCCGCAACACTACCCGAGAGTAGAAGCCAGTTGCCTAGTCAATCGGGTAAACACTATCGTGGTCCTCCGGAGATGTGGATGAAGGGCTTGGACACTTCCGAAAATTGCGCAAGCTGCTGGCTACATCGATACGAACAACAACCACGGAGATTTGTACCATTCCCTGAGGAATTTCCTTCGACGCATGCATAAGGGTTACAAAGACGAGACCGGGCGTGTTCGACGTTTGCCGTATGGTGTCAAAGAGGACGATTCGCCGTGCGACGAAGGCTGGTCGGAAAGTCCTTTCGGCCAGAACGATTGATCTGAAACAAACGGTTCGTGGGCGCAGCGCGCGGCGGCGTCTCTGTGAGTTCGTAGCGAAAGGTGAGCCGGTATTTCCAGATCGTCCTCGCCCTGCTAAAGGACACCCGGGTCGAAAGACGTTTGCGGGTTGTGCTGCGAAACGTGATTGACTAATGTTTCTCCGCCATTGGTCGTAGCTCGCGCCGATTCCTGCAAACATTCTTTTGCCGATGTTTATGATCGTCGGCAAGAGAAGACGCACGTCCTAGCCACAACATGGCGGGAAGAAGCTGACTCTCGTAAGTTCTTTCGCAAAGTTTCAATTCGGCGGGAGTGGTTATCGGCAGTGAGTACTGCCAATGTTAACAATAAACGCCACGATTCCTGGATTCATGCACTCCGCCGGCTAAGCAAGAATCATGAACCCGCGTGTCATCTTTCCTTCTCATGTAGTCCTTCGCGCCGTCCCACGGAGATCGGTACGATATTCATGCAGCCTTGGCGGCAGCCTGATAGCCCTTCGGCGGGCATTTGGCGTCGTAACTCACTTGCATTTGCCTAAGTTTAAGCACACCGTACAATACGGTAAGCGCCATGGCTAGAACCAGACTCGCTGCGAACCTCTTTTCCCAACCGTACGCGCCCTCACGGTTAGCAACATAACTGGCAACGATCAGGGTGAGAATGCCGAGGTTGATGGCCCAGTTCACCCGCGTCGGCACGATGTAGTCCAAGGTGCCGAAGCCTGCAAGTTGATACACCATGAATGGCAGGATCGCCACCATCGGGAGCAACTCGGAGGCACCCAAACTGATGTCGAGAGCGCCGGGCGCCACCGCGTGCAGCAACCTACTGTGCGCCAGTTGGTGGAACAACGCCGGAATCGCACACATTAAAGGCACCACGGCGAGCAACTCGAGCACCAGCGATCCGCTCCAGGTGCCGATCTTAGACGCTTGATCCGCGCCGTCCTTCGATGATTGCGTGCCGATGAACAGGCCACCGACGATGGCCGCCGCACTGGACAGCATCAGGAGTTCAACCGAGATGCCAAAGGCTTCCGGTTCGCCTGCCTTGAGTAGCAACATGGCCAAGAAGCCGGGGGTGTAGAACAAGACGCGCACCAGTTTCGCCCAAACCCGCGCGTCGCGTTCAGGCGGCAGGATTGGGAGGGCAAGTCCGTCAACTCCAATAGTCGGTCTAATTTTCGACATTTAGATGTCTCCAACTTGTACTTGCGTCTGCATACTTTGTGATGACGGAGCGTATCCAGCAAGAACCAAATTTCGAACCCGTGGCTAATACATCACGAGTGTCGATCACTGCCAACTGTCACTTGTTACAGCCGGGTTTGAACCGTCGAGCGCTTTCGGCAAGGGGAAAAGCCTCCTCCAGGGAGCTTGCATCGCGGCATAACGACTTGCGATACAAACATCCTTACTGGTTCTTGGCTGCTTCCGTACTACCTACACTGTTCCAGCCATCGCCTGGGTTGTACTCTGCCATGGCTACTGACCTCAGCCGTCTTTTCGCCAAGGTCTTTTTGGTATACGGTGCCGTCCTTGCTCACGATCAGCGTCATAATTCCCGAATTTTTGTATTCCGCCGGATAGGAAAGAATCGCGAATCCGCCTGTCATCTTTCCGGCCACAATGTAATCCTTCGCACCGCCTGCGGCCTTGCCTCCCTGTCTGGTCAGTATCTGGAAGTAGTAGCCGTTAAAAGGCTGTGGCTTGTCGCCGGCATTCCCGTAACTGTGAATCCCAACAGCAGAGCCAGCAAAACGAACAGTCCTTCGCGCAACCAGTGATGTGCTCGTGATGATGCCTATCTTCAATGCGAGTGGACAAGGCCAGCCGGTAGCCGAGTAGAGCTGATGTGACGAGTGCGCGGGAAACGCTCAGAAAAACGAGCCACCGCTTATCCAGGAGAAATCTCACATCCAAATCCAACTCCGTTTCTAAGCTACCTTGTGCTTCCCGCCACCGCTCGGCAGAGCCAATTCTTCTGTTGCATCCATCTTGTGTTTTTCGAACTCGGCGAGTAGTCCTTCGTCTGTCAGATCGAGAGGGTGGGAGTGCTCCCAGTCGTGGTGCACAATTTGCGCCAGACGTTGGAGGACGTCATCGTCCCCCACCTCGATGGCGAGCTCCCTGCGGGTATCGAAGCTACCTGGCGCCAGATTGATAGATCCGACGATTGCGCGGGCATGGTCGGCAAGAAGCATCTTGGCGTGAAGTTTGAGATGTTTCAATTTATGAATCTTGATGCCGACGTCCTCCATAGTGCGCATTCCACCCACGGATTCCACAAGTTTTGCTTCCTTGAGTTTGTGCGGAGGGCGGGCCATGACATGGATCTTCACTCCTCGGCGGGCCGCCCGAACCAGCCGTTCGATGATGACCGCGTCCTGGTAACGCTCATTCTGAAGAAAGATGGAATCCTTCGCGTCGTCGATGAACTGCGCGATGCGCTCCCGACCGTTACCGCAGCACCAGATCAAGTGTGAATGCTCGTCGCCCCGGAAAGGCTTTCGCTTCCAGTCTGCTTCGAAACATTCGATGATCTCTCCTACTTCGTGAGCATTCGAAGTGACTATAGCGTAGTCACGAGTTTCGGTCAGATTTTTCGTGTCCCAGTTCAGGGATTTTACGAAGGCGGTTGTGTCATCCACTACCATTGACTTCTCGTGCGTGACGTCATACTCGGGGTTGCTGTCGGTAACGTCGACGCCGCCAGCTTCCAGCTTCTTACGCGATTCCTTGTTTTCTGATTCGCCGTCGCGGCGGGCGGGATTCAACATGATCCGTACCTTTACTCCGCGCTGTCTGGCAGCAATGACGGCCTGCAAGAGTGATGGATCTGAGAAGATGAACATCTTCACGCGCAGCGACTTTTTCGCGCTGTCGATCGCATCAAGAATCGGCTTTGCGGAATCATCAGGCAGCACAATTAAAGAACGTGACATAAACCCTCCTTGAGACGTGACCGACCCTTTTAGGAACTTGGCGCCTGGTTGTCACGCGGCGCCAACAGCAGCAGCCGTCGATGCCGCCCCGAACTGTATTCGATAGAGTTCCTCATAATCGGCATCGCGAGCTATCAACTTCCGCTTGCGGCACTTGGCATCGGCGCGTTCGTTTTGGTTTTTATCGCCCTGTTCCATGGAGTGGATCTAACCTACTCGTGTACGGCAATACTCATTGTGGGACAACTGTTGCTTTTGACAGGTGCAGCGCCACCTTCATCGCGAGACGATGATTATGGAGGTTACGGTGGCGCTCTGGTAATGCCAGAAGAGAATGCTGAGTTCACAGAGGGCGCAACTGACGAGCCATCTCGGACATGTTAATTTTTTGATTTGCGTTCAGCCTAGAATAAAGGATCAAGGTCGCTAGCGATCGATGAGAGCGCACTTTTCAGACTGCTGCTGAGAAACTGATCTCCCCGAAGGACGGCCATGATGGCGGGCAAAAGCTCATCTCCGGCATCGGATTTGAGCAGATATCCTCCGCCTCCTGCGTCCAAGGCTGCCCTTACTACATCCGGGTCGCGCTGCTCAGATACGAACAATATTCTTGATCTTGGCGCGATTTGGTGTATCCGGTGGCCAGCCTCGATTCCATTTAGGCTTGGGAGTCCAATGTCTAAGAGAATCAAGTTGGGTTGTATTTTATTAGCTTCGCCAATCGCCTCTACCGCGTCAGCAACCTCGCAGACGATCTGCAAGTTGCATTCTTTCAGCAGCGTAGAAGAGATGAAACTTCGCCAAGGTTCAAAATCATCGACTACCATGACTGAAGTCCGGTTGACCAAGAGGGCCCCCTCACCTTCGGATTCGCAAGTTCTTCCGCGTGCCTACACACAAGGTCTTTCAGTACGGCAAAAAAACACAGTTGTTCCGACGCCCCAGGCTCTCTCCTAGGCAGGTATCTTTGCGCTCGAATGAGGAGGCCTGACTGGCGCCGCCGCTTCGATTTCGGTGCCCAGACCCAGGGCCGAAGAGAGCTTGATCTTTCCGCCCACAAGTCGGAGACGCTCGCGCATGCTAACCAGACCTAGACCATCGGAAACCTGCACCGGATCGAAGCCCCTTCCGCGATCTTTGATTCGGAGTCTGATTTCATCTCCCTCCGTAAGCAAAGACACCTCAACCTGAGCCGCCCCACTGTGCCGGACCACGTTGTAAAGTGCCTCCTGCAACACGCGGAACATGACTAGAGGAACTGGCTCGGGGAGTGGGCCCATGGAGCCTTTGTGCGTGAATTCCACTTTAATTCCCCGTTGTTGCGAAAACTCGCGGCAATAGCCCGCCAACGCGCGAGGCAGGCCGAGAATCAACTTGGAACTGTGCAATTGATGAGAAATCAGCCGGACGCTCTCTGAGGCCTGCTCTATTTCCTTCAAGATGTCGGAGAATTCTTCCGCTGCGGAGTTTCCTGTGGGGAGGCTCTGATACAAAATCTGCATTTTATTGCTGAGCAGGGCGATTCGTTGTGAAACGTCGTCGTGCAGATCGCGGGCGATGCGCCTGCGCTCCTCTTCCTGTGCTGTGATCAGTTTGCCCGCTAAGTCATGAATGACATCATTGCTCTGGCGCAGCAACTCTTCCTGCGCTAGCCGCAGATCCGTAATGTCTTGAAAGGTAACGACGCTCGCAACTATGGCTCCCGTTTCTTCCCGGACGGGCGCTGAGTTAGTGAACAACACGCGAAATGTACCATCCGGACGCAGGTACCTTAATTCTTCGCCCATCACAACTTCCCCGTGCAGAATCGAGCGGGCGAGAGGTTGTTCTTCTGTGCTGTATGCTCGCCCGTCCAGCCTGAAAATCCGGTATTGAGAGTATTCTTCAACACTGCGGAGCTCCCCAACAGGGCGTTGCAATATCTGCTTTGCCTGATTGTTGGCGAGCACTACTTCGCCGGAGGGGGCTTTGGCGATGACGACTCCTGCTGGCATCTGATTTAACACTGTTTCCAGCAGCGCACGTTGTGAATCGGCTTCCGCTCTCAGCTTCCGCTCACGCTCTGCCGCCTCATGCCTAATACGAGCTAATCCGATGTGCGACTGTACCCGCGCGAGCAGCTCGCGGGAATTGAACGGCTTTGCCAGATAATCGTCAGCGCTATGCTCCATACCCTCGACAATCTCATCTTTACCGGCGCGGGCGGAAACCATGATGACAGGAATTGCTTGAGTCTCCGGATCGGCTCGAAGTCTTCGTAGCAACCCAATTCCGTCCAGCCGGGGCATCATTACATCGGCTAGCACTAGAGCTGGTTTTCTGCGTTCTATAGCGGCCAGCGCTTGCTCACCGTCCTGTGCCGTTTCAACCGTATAGCGGTCACTGAGCAGCGCCTTCAAGTAATCGCGCATATCGGCGTTGTCGTCCGCTACTAAAACAACTGGTCGATCCTCCATAGGCGACGGGACAGGCGTTTTGAACTGGGAGGAAGTATCCATACTCTCGATACCTAGCAGCCAACGTTGCGCTTCCTCAGCGTACCCACCAATAGCGAGACCTTCAGGAGCCTGGTTACGATCCTCGCGAACCCGGTCTGAGGGCAGATGTTTCTTGCCGAAAGGAATTGACACAACAAAGGTAGTGCCTTTGTCCGGGACGCTTTCCGCTCGTATGGAACCGCCATGCAGCTTGACCAATTCCTGCACCAAGGCCAGGCCGATGCCGGTCCCTTCATGCGTGCGCCCTCGTACATCTTCGACGCGATGAAAGCGTTCAAAGATGCGCGGGACTTCCTCTGGTTGAATTCCGATTCCCGTGTCCTTCACCATCAATTGCGCGCAATTGTCCACGCAACTCAGCTCCACCGCGACTTCGCCTTGAAGTGTGTATTTGAATGCATTGGACAGAAGATTGAGAACGATCCTTTCCCACATTTCGGGGTCCACATAGACCGGCTCGGGCAGAGCGTGCGATTCGACCCGGAATGTCAGTTGTGCCTTTTCCATGATTGAGCTGAAGCTGCTCGCCAATTCTTTTGTGAAAGCCGCTAGATCGGTGGGCTGGTAGGTTGCGCGGACACGCCCCGCCTCTACTCCGGAGAAGTCCAAGAGGGCGTTGACGAGCCTCAACAGGCGCACACCGTTGCGACGGACGGCAGACAGTTCCGCGGACCTGGAATCCTCGGGGTCTGTTTTCGCCAGCATGTCATCCACGACACCTAGGATTAGAGTTAGAGGCGTTCGGAATTCGTGGCTGATATTGGTGAAGAATGCTGTCTTTGCATGATCAAGTTCCGCGATCGCACTGAGTCGAGCGCGCTCCTGTTCGCGAGCGCGAGTGGAAGCAATCGTCGCTCCAATTCGAGCTGCGACTAAATCGAAGAAGTTGCGATAAGCGGTGTCAAGCCTACGGTGATCGCTCACGCCCACAACCAGAAAGCCAACCAGGTTTTCAAGATCGGACTCCAGGATGGGGAGAATGATCCCAGATTTTGGCAACTGCTCCACGACTTCGGTATCGAAGAAGCAAGCGAGATTATCTAGCTGAGTGACTTCGCGCTGCCGGATGACCTCATCCAGCGCGAATCGTTCACGCGGACGGGCACCGGTGCCAGTGGACGCACACAGGCTGACGGAGCCTGCTGCATCCAGCAGGTACAGCATCGCGCATGGAATGTCTGCCGGATTTTGACCCAGGATCTCGATCGCAGTGGCGCAGGCTTGTTCTGTGGTCTGCACACCAGCGACTTCTGCTGCCATTTCTGTTAATGTTCGCAGCCGTCGCTCGGCCAAAACTCTTGGGGTGGTTTCCGTTGTTACCAGCAGCACACCACCTATCTCTCCATCGTCGTCCGGCATGGGGCTATACGACCACGTGAAAAATGCTTCTTCCACCAATCCATAACGATCGATCATCAGAGGTTGATCGACCGACCAGGTCGCTTCGCCACTTTTGAGTACCGCATGCAACATCGGTCCAACCGTCTCCCACATGTCCACGAGAACTTCGCGTGCAGGTTTCCCGAGTGCATAGGGATGCAAGGAGCCGATTACTTCACGCTCTGCGTCGTTGTAAAGGAAAACCAGTTCCGACCCCCAAAACATCGCGAGCTGAAAACGCGAGCGCAGGCAGATGTTCAGAGCGGTCTTCAGACTTTGCGGCCATTGCGCTGAAGGACCGAGAGGAGATCGTGACCAGTCGATTGACGCAATCAGTCGGGTCATCTCGCCGAAGACAATGGGGTGCACTCCATCGCTGCCAATGTACGGAGAATCAGCCGGGTTATGCTGCGACTGCGCCACTCCTAGATTCCTTTGATAAGCCAGACCGGGAAATCTGGATGTAAAGTCATCAGAGTGCGAAGTCATCCTGTTTTTTTTCTCAAAGTATGAGCTTCAACGCGAACTGGATCTGCCGCGCACTAGTGACGGTACTGAAAATACGACCAGAATTGCCTGCAAGGATACCGCAACCAAGGGAGTTGGTTGTCGGATTACAACCACTCGCCCTTCCGAGGAAGATTGCGTCCCCGTTACCACCGGTGCCATTAGGACCCTGAGTATTGTCGGGAACATCGAAGTTGGGGTGGTTGAAGATGTTAAAGAATTCCGACCGAAATTCCAGGCTCACGCGTTCACTCAGTTGCATGTGCTTGATCAGAGAAAAGTCGAACTCCTTGAGAGACGGACCGCAGAGGCTATTCCTGCCAGCATCGCCAAAGATATTGCCTGCAGTATCCGGTGTGTTAGGCAATGTAAAGATAGTCGGATCGAACCACTGGTTGACGTTGCCGGTCACAGAATTGCAGGGATTCGCTCCAGATTTGAGATCCGGGCGATCTGCCGGGAACGAAGATGCTGTTCGTGAATTATTGAAACCGAGAACGGGGGTAAAGGGGACGCCGGACAACAGTTGACCGATGATGCCCACGCGCCACCCCCCTACTAACTTCCCGGTGGCGCCCCGCTCACCGCGACCCCAGCGCTGTCCAGGTCCGAACGGTAAGTCATAAAGCAAGTTGCCGATGAAAACATTGCGTCGGTCAAAAGCTGAACTGCCGCGATCGGCGTTCAGATCGAAAAAATTCTGCGATACTCCAGGTTCTGAGACCCAGTCGCTGGGGAAGGCCCCGCTCGCAGTGTCGATCGAGTGGGAGTACGTGTAGGATCCCTGGAATGACAGTCCTTTTACGAACCGCCTTTGTAAGCTGATTTGTAATGAGTTGTAGTTCGAAGTCGCATCGGTGACTATTTGAGGGGTTGAGCCGAAGTTGGGATTTAAATTTTGTCCCAGGGCGGGTTCAAAGGGATTAGCTTCGCCAGCGCGCGGCAGGTGCAAGCCGTGGGAACCGACGTAGGCGATCTGGAGCACCGAGTCGCGTCCAAGTTGCCGCTGAGTGTTGAGGCTCCACTGCTCATAATACGGAAACTGGGGTTTAAAGGTAATGCCAAAGACCCCGACCGGCGAGGTTGATCCTCCAAGAGCGGCAGTACTAGTTGGCGGTGCGAGGAAATTGGGAGATTCCGAGATCAGCGCTCCAAAAAATGGTCGGTAAAAACGTACGTCAAAATACAAGTTCGACCAGATCTGGTCGCGCATGATCCCGAACCCTCCACGAACGACTGTCTTTCCATCACGAAACGGGCTCCAGGCGAATCCGAAACGCGGCGACCACAAGTCCAAGGGAACGCCTGACCAGAGCGGACCGACTGTTGGGGCTTCGTCCGTGAATACATCGTGGAAATTCGAGATGCGCCCTTCCGCTTCTGTGGGAATGCTTGAGTATTCCCAACGGACTCCCAGGTTCAACGTCAGATTGGGAGTGATACGCCAGTCGTCCTGCGCATAGAGTCCGATATAGGTTTGACGAAAGCCACGGTCAGAATCGCTCAGCGCAGGATCGGTTCCGATATAGAAGGCTGGAATTCCCCGGAGGAACGCCTCAAAAGTTGGGTTGCTGCTAGTGTTCGCAACTGAGCCCGTAAACGAATATTCCCCGTTGGTGCCAAAGTCGAAAGGACCGTTGATTTGCATCCGTTTTGCGTCAACCCCAAACTTCAGGCTATGGCGTCCATGTTCCCAGCTCAGATTGTCGATACCCTCGAAGGTATTTGAAGTGGAACCGAGGGGATAGACAAGGTTATTGCCGAGTGCGGGCAACCCTCCAATTAAGATCACCCCCAGAGCCCGATCTGGAACCGGAGAGATTGAGAGAAGGTATGCATTATCAACTTCGGCGAGATAGCGAGTGCGATTGAAGTTGAACTTGGCTTCGTTGAGCAGGTGGTTCGTGATCGCCCTCTGCCAGCTAAGCATGAAATATTGATTGCGGATGGGTCGTTTGCCGGGAAAACCAGGAATCGCCGTGCTTTGAAAAGGAAAAATGCCCACGCCATCATCGAACACATATCGGCCAAATATCTGGTCCTTGTTCCCGATGGTTTGGTCGATCCGTAGTACTGCGTAATCCTCCCGTACAGTTTGCACTTCGGAACCGTTAAAAAGCGCCAGCCCGCTGGGGACGCCATCGTTGATCAGCTCGGGCCCGTTTGGGTGCGGATATAGACCAATGAAAAGAGCGCTCGTGGGGTTGACCCCTACGTTCACCAAGCTGTTGCCATTGACCGACGGAAGCAATCCTTGACGGGCATTCTCGTCGGGTACAGAAATGTTGGTCGTGATACCTTTTCGTTCGCGCAGCCCTTCGTAGTTGATAAAGAAGAATGTGTGATCCTTGACGACGGGTCCTCCAAAGGTGACGCCGAACTGGTTGCGCTCGTAAGCGGGTTTGCCGAGAGTATCGAAGTAATTGGCGGCGTCTAGCGCAGCATTGCGGAAGAACTCGAACACCGAACCGTGCAGACTGTTAGTTCCCGACTTGGTCACAAACTGGACATTAGCGCCACCATTGCGACCGTATTCTGCACTGTAGGTGTTCAGGACCACGCGGAACTCGCGAACTGCCTCGACTCCCAACTGTGCCCCGGCGGGCCCGCCTGGCGGAACGTTGTAGCCCGGATCGTTGATATCGCCGCCATCGAGCGTCACATTGTTCATCGTGGGCCGCGTACCTTGTGCTGAAGCCTTGGACATGTTGCCTTCGCTCCAGAGACTTGACCCGCCATTGGTCGAGGGCGCAACGCCGGTCTGCAACTCTGTTAATTGGAACAAGTCACGACCGTTTAACGGAAGCTCGCTTAAGCCGGTCGCGGTGACCACGCTGCTCATCTGGGCCGTCGTAGTTTCAATTAGCGGCGTCTCTCCCACAATCGTGAATTCTTCATTGGTAGAGCCAACTTCGAGGGTCGCGTCCAATACCGCTGCCTGGTTCACCTGTACCGTAATGTCGGTCAATTTTTTGACCTTGAAACCTGCGTGTTCGATCCTTAATTGGTAGCTGCCCGCAAATAAACCGTCGACATGGTAGCTGCCAGTGCCATCAGTTACGGTTGATCTCACAACACCGGTTTCCAGATTGGTCGCGGTGACGTCGGCGCCCACTATAACGGCACCACTTGGATCTTCCACCGTCCCCTGGATTTCGGACGAAACACTCTGTCCGGCGCTGGGCAGCGCCACGAGGCTCAGCAGAACATAGAGGAGCAACAACGACGGTGGACGCGTCATACCAAGCCGTTAGTCCTCAACCAGTGATTGCCATGAATCGAGGATCCAAGTGAGAGATTCGGTCTACCCGGACCCCAAATGGACGATAGAAAAAACCGCAATCCCCGGATACTGGTAAAACTACCAGTTCGCCGAGCCTAGCAAGACTGCCAGATTCGATCCAAGCGGCAGGAATTCTGCTCTCAAATGATTCTCAATGCTCAAAAGCGCCTCCGACGGCTCGGCGGGTTTTGCAGTGGGCTCATGGTTGGACGAAAGACAAGCAAGGGGCCAATCCAATTCGCGCAGGCGGAATCAGTTCGTGTAATTTCTAATGCTCATACTCCATTCTTAATACCCACCAGTTCCGTCAATACTTGCCAGTGCCGTGGATGCGAGCGGTGTCGGCCCGCCGGATCTCAGCTGCGTAAGGCATCGAGCCTTCTTGGTGCCGGGCGAAGTTCGCCGCAAGGAAACGCTCAAGGGGTGGGGGCTATCTCAACAGTACCCCTTTTGCAGCGGCTATTCGCTCGCAAAAAGTTTTTCAATTTTGTGATTGTTCGTTTCTTGCGTCGCTTCAACTTTGTAGTGGAGATTTTCGGTATCATTTTTCACGTGTCTTCAGCGTGCTGAGCTGTCCTGCATTGATTTGTTGTGAAGCTGAGCTGTGCTGGGTTGATGTGGAGCAGGGCAAGGCTGAGCTGATCTTACGCGCGGCTGGAAAATCGATTCTGAGCAAACAGAAGGCGGTTGTAAGGGTCTGAATGTGGGGCAATATGAAGATGACCTGCCCCCGACGCTAACCCATGACCGCCCACGAAGCGTGCGATGCAAAAGTAGCGCACCTAATCGGGTGGGGGCAATACAGTGAATACAGCAGTCACGTTTAGTGACAGCCTGTTACCCTGCTTTCTCAGCGGGATTTTCGAAGACTGAATTTGCAGGCTTCCTCACGGCTTGCTCTTTCGTTTCCAACAGCCGGTCAATCTCTCCAATCAAAGCCATCAGTTTTGTCGTGTCTTCTTCCTGCGCGGCCAACTCGCACAGTTCCATCCAGCTTTCTTTTTTGTCCCAGACCATAACCGTCCTCCGGGGCTTAGAAACACGCTTAAATATTGCTACCTCGGAATTACTCCCAGTTGCCCCACAGCGCGGTGGTCTAGGATTGGTCCGTGTAGCTGCTCTCAGCCTCCATTGTGTTCGGAGGCGGCGTGTCAGTGCGTCGCCGCTCGGGACGGACCACGACGGGAAACCCGGCTGCCAGCTTTCTCATACGTTGTGTATGTTCTGCGAGGGCAACTTTCAGGTCTTGAAGAATCTTACCCAACTCGGGAGATTGCGGAGTCACTGCGGCTTTTTCGCAAAGTTCCCTGATGCGGTCTTCGAGTCGCTGAAACATGGGCCAGAGGCTGAAAAGCCGCAGATATCGTGCCACAAATCGGGCCCGCGTTCGATACAGTACATACCGTAGAAGGTTTGGACTTTGAGTTATTGCGCGATTGAACTTCCAACGGTGGAGAAAATATTAGTTGAACTGGATCCGATGAGTCGCACTGTAAATACTACGAGCAAGACGACGACCGCCAATATAAGGGCGTATTCAGCTACGTCCTGCCCTTCCTGCGACCACAATCTCCGCGTCATTGCGGCAGCGTCTTGCAGGAGTCGGACGCATAGCCCATCTCTTCCATCGCAGTTAAGAATCGCTTGCTTGCATTGGCGGTGAGGCCCGCAGCTTCAATATGGGGTTTGCCGCCCAAATCCTTGCGGACATACACGCACTCAACTTCCTCCAGGCCGAGAAGTCCACGAGCCACCAATGCATCCCTTATAAATTCTGTGATTTCTGCTGTGCCCATTTTGCCTTCTGGAATCCCACGCACCGGGGTCACGCGTCAAAACAGGAGCACTTAGTCTGCGGCTTGGGATTCGCTGCCACTGCCAATAAGTGAGTAATTTTTGGCTAGGAAATCCATCCGGACTCGGATTTCTTCTTGATCTTCCCGCATGACCGCTCGTAAAAGGGCAAGGAGTTCGGCGGACTTCCGAGCGTTCTTCTCACGGGTGATTGTCTTGCAAAGGTTGCGCACCAAATCGACGTTGTACATGACACGCCCCGAAAGCCAGTTTCCAATGAGCCTCAGGTGGAAGGGAATACAGCGAACACTGTATGGTATCGAACACAACGCTTTGGCCTAAAAGTACGTAGAGCGCTTTGATTCCCATAAGTGGATGCATCCTTAATTAGATCGCACCGAGTCAGTCCGATTTCCACCAGCTTTTAATGCCGAGCACAACGAAAAACCAGCACGCGTTGAATATCACGTCTCCCAGTGGTCCCCACCCAGCATCTCCGAACGGCAGAAGTAACCAGCTCGTATGCGAAAATCGAGTCAGGAAAGCGGCACCCATGGTGACGATGAATCCTGCAAGTGCAGACCACACAAGGTTAGGAAAGAACGTTCGATGGAACGCTGCTAGTGACATTGGCCAACTCTGCGGCAGCCCGGCACGTTTTGTTAACCGGGCCCCAGAACCGCCCAGCCCCCGAACTTGGATTCCGGAAGCCTCCCCCCTCGCAACTTACCGCTAACTATACCCCTCTTTTTTCGTTTTGCAACTCGGTGTGCGCATGGCGTGCGTCCTGCCTTTCGTCTGGGGTACGCTCGGCAGTATCCGTGCGCCTTTGTGTTTGCGGGAGACTCTGCTCGACGCAATTTGCAAAGCTCCGAGTCCACGACCCCGTGCTGATGGACCGCGCTCCGAAGTCGATTCTCGGGAAGGGCGAAGGCTGCTCAAGTGAATGCACGCAGATATTGCTCACAACCCCGGTCAATGAGTGTAACGGCGAGTAGAGTCGAGAACAGGCGCAGTGCATGCCCTGGATGCATGCGGACCCGGCTTAGGATTCCGCAAATCAGAAGCTGAGAAATGCACCCATTGCGAGCGCGAGGAGAAAACCGCATTCACATGAGTAAGCCTCCGGTGACGGGCATACGGTTTATCTGGGCAATCCGCGAAAACCGTGAGCGGCGGCGTGGCGTTTACGTTCTAGCTCTATCTCATCATTGACTGTTAGGTACCCCAGTGATTTCTCAATGAGTGTTATGGCTGTTCTCGACATTCATCCCTATAAGAGCCAGACATCCGTTCCGGTTGGAACATCCTCCTTTACCAGATCGCGTCGCAACATAATCGCTATACGAAACGCACTGCCATCTTGGGTTTCAACGACTCAATCGAAGCGGTATGAGTATCAAGTACACGGCCGTTGGGAGTACGGAATTGGATTTGATCTTTTGCCCGCATCTTGAAATCGGCACTGGCGGGTGTCACCGGGGCGATGACACAACCTCGTCCCAAAATGTCGAACACGTCTTCAACCTTGAAAAGAAGCCTTATCGGCGTCTCTGTGAGCGTATCAATCGCAAGATCGCACGTCTTCTACTGTGCCATGAGCAGAGGTTGCTGTCGTAAGATCGCTTGTAACGCCAACAATGATGCACCTACGAGCGTTCTTGCACTCGGGCGTTCAGGCATCCAGTGACAATTGGCAGTAGTGTTATGGCGGGCGGATAATGTTGGTGATCGGGAGGAACTGTGAAATTTTCCATCCTGTTTGTTTCGCTATTCGCTCTGTCTTTGATCCTGGGTGCTCAAGAGCAGGAATGTCCTCATTTTTCAGGGTCGGCGAAAAACAGGGTTGAAAATCAAGGGCGATGGCTCGTTAGTGAATCTCTCCAAGAACGTGTGGCACAGCGATCCAGTGCATTCGGACATCTCATCAAATACGAGCAGTGCCACATCTTGAAAAGTAGGCTCCTTTCTGACGAGGACGCAGTGGTACAAGGACCATTCTTCTTTGTGGACGGCGTTGAACTTCAATCTCTGGTTGGACGCTATCGGAAAACTTGGATTATGGCTGTTGAGCCAAGGGATGCTACCGCTAAGATGCCCGACGCGAATCTGCTGGAACTGACCGCGCACCACTGGGTTCTGATGTATCGGAACAAAGACGGGAGCAAGAACACATTGGCGACGGGGGAGTATTAGACTTACCGTTTTCTGTGGCGAGCTTGTGACAGCTTGGTTGCGACATTCACGCAGCGCCCAAGCCTATGCTAGCGATATTTCGCTGAATGCGGTTGGCGCGTGCTCAGCCGGTTACGTTTCCTCGTCCTTGACCTCAGGATTGGGAATTCGACCTTCAACTAACGGGTCCAATGGTTGTGATTGCGCTGGTAATCGTGGAGCCGGTTGACATCGTCGTTCAACACATCTCGATCGCGAGGAGACAACCGTTGGTCGTTAGCCGACTTTCTGAGCGAATCAATGACATCGTTCAGGAGGCCGTTGTCGAAACGGCCTTGATCGAGGTCGGCCTGCATTTTGGCGAGTTCCTCCTTGGTCCTCTCAAGACGCGCGTTTTCTTTTTCACTCGCGTTTCGAGCACTCCAGATATGGTCAAGATCTTGCCTGACATGAGAGAACACGTGGGGCCGCCACTGGTCGCCATGGTAACGCTCATCCCGATCGTGATACCAGTCCTGAGCGAAAGCAATCGATGTTACCGATGCCAGAATCAACACGACTGTCATACTCCGTTTCATGTCAGCTCCTTTACTTGATTATCTCGCACACACCCAATCGTGCGCACATGACGTGAAGTCTAGCAGGCATCCCACCCAAAAGTCTTACGTGAACCCGCCGTGCCCCCAAATTCCTCGGCTTGATCGTGTAGCTGATTACGTCAACGTTGAGAAACCGGGCGTTACAGTCCGACACCCAGACTGCAGCAGTGGCGAGTCAAGTGACGTAACATCGCCATAGCGCTCAAAATGCCCAGGTTCGGATGCCGGTCTGTGTCCGATACGTAGAGCCTTGCCAACCCTTTCCGCAAGGTAGAGTTCGAACCGTTGGACATAATGATCCGTGGTTCGCAGCCAGAGCGTCAGTCTTGCGGATTGCCGGACACTCCTTGTTAAAGTCTGGGCCTGTCCGGAATTTGTAACTCATCGCTCGTTGCAGTCGCCTCACTTAGGGGAATCGTTCGCGTAAACCCCGTTACTCGCCCGGAATACCTGAAGCCTCTGATAGCGCGTCTACGCACGTCGTTTATCCAATCTCCGACAAATTTCCTCCGGTCGTGAGCGAAATCGGGCTCGTTTTCCGCATTATGTAGGTAGAAGCAGGATTTCCGGGTTTTGCCTTCCGCGATTTCCGGTTTAATCCGTCGCGCTGTACTTGGAAACTGAATAGGAGACGTTGCCATGAGATATGCAGATGTTTTACGCCGATCGCTGGTTCCAGTGCTGCTGGTGCTGATCGCTGCCGCTGGGCTCCAGGCTCAAACTTTTTCCGTGCTCTACAACTTCGGAAGCAACAGCGGTGACCCGTATAAACCTGCATATTCAGGCATCATCGCCCAGGGCCGGGATGGCAACCTGTACAGCACCGCGCCTGCAGGAGGAACCTGCTGTGGGGCCGTATTCCAGATCACAACGGCGGGGAAGGTGAAGAACATACACAACTTCACGGGCAGCAACAACGATGGCGCGTTCCCCCAAGGCGGCGTGACGCTCGGAAGTGATGGCAACTTTTACGGCACTACTTACGAGGGCGGCTCGGTGACGGCAGGGGCGGTATTCAAGGTAACGCCGGGCGGGACTTACACGACCCTCTATAGCTTCACGGGCGGCAAGGACGGAGCGTATCCTTATGCGCCACCAGTGCAAGGAAATGATGGGAATTTCTACGGCACAACCACTGCCGGCGGGAATAGCACAGCGTGCGGTGGCGGCTGCGGGACGATTTATAAGATCACGCCTGCTGGAGCACTCACTACCCTCTATGAATTCGACATCACCCACGGCTATGCGCCGTACGGGCCTCTGGTTCTGGGCACGGACGGCAATTTTTACGGAACGACTCCATACGGGACTACTGCCAATGCCGGTGTCGTCTTCAAGATTACGCCCGCCGGCAAGTTTACATTGCTTTTCAGCTTTGACAGCACCCACGGGGAAACCCCTTTCGCCGGCCTGGTTCAGGGCGCCGATGGGAATTTCTACGGGACCACGATCTACGGGGGCACTGGCGGCGGAGTCGTGTTCAAGATTACTTCGTCGGGCAAGCTAACCGTTTTGCATGAAATGAACGGAACCACGGACGGAGCCAGACCTTTCGGCGGTCTGGTGCTAGCCAGCGACGGCAACTTCTATGGCGCAAACGCCTATGGAGGAACTATCAATTCTGACTGTTCGGATGGCTGTGGCACGTTTTTCAAGATTACCCCCAAGGGAGCCTATTCAGTGCTCGGCAAATTTGATTACACGAACGGAGCGACACCCGAGATTGCGCCTTTCCAGCACACCGGTGGAGTGATTTATGGGGACAGCCAGATAGGAGGCACTGGGAACGTGAGTCCCTGCGCAACGGGCAACTGTGGCGTCTTCTATAGCTGGAAGAGCGCGACTCTGCCGGCATTCGTCAGCCTATTGCCGTACTCCGGCAAAGTTGGCAAGACCGTCGAATTTCTGGGACAGGGATTCAAGGGAACAAGCGCTGTGTCCTTCGGCGGAACCGCTGCCAAGTTCCAGATCGTCACCGATACCTACCTCACAGCCACCGTGCCCGCCGGCGCAACCACAGGCTCCGCGACGGTGAAAACCTCCAGCGGAACCTTTGCCAGTAACAGGGTATTCCGGGTAACGCCGCAGATCTTGAGCTTCAATCCGACCAGCGGCACGGTTGGGACGAGCGTGACCATCACGGGAGTGAGCTTGAAGCAGACTACGAAGGTGGCCTTTGGCGGCGTCGTGGCAACCACTTTCACTGTGAACTCAGATAAGCAGGTGACCGCGACGGTTCCGACCGGGGCACAGACTGGGCACATCACGATTACGACTCCGGGCGGAGTGGCTGTGAGCAAAGGCATTTTCACGGTCACGATGCTTCGCTAAATCATCGGCAAGTTCGCCGGCCGAGGCAGATACAAGTATTAAGCCGCGGCAATCGCTTCAATCAGGAACCAGAAGGTTTTGTACGAGCGGAATCCGCGTCGAAGCAGTTTAATTACTCCGGCCGGTTGGGTTGCGTCCAAATCGCTGCGGGCCTGAGGGGCTCAAGCTGAATGCTCTTCAACGTTGGGCCTGCTCGGCCTGCGACCTGGAAAGCGCTCCGGCAAGAGCCGTATTCGCATGCGCAAGTTCACGACGAATCTCGCCTACCTGGTCGTGCCCATCGGCGTCCAGTTGACCTGGCCCTGTGGTTCGAATATCGAGAGCTTTTTGGAACCAGGAACCGGCATCGCTCCAAAACCGCTTTTTGTCAGCCGGCGAAGCAGCATGTTCCGCCAGGGCTGCGCTAACCTTTCCGAGGTCGAGATACGTCTGACCCATTTCCACCGCATACCAATACTTGTTAGCAGGGTTATCCTTCTGAAAGATCGGAAAAGCAGCGTGAACCATTGAAGCGGCCTCCGGTACTTTGCCTTGTCGAAGCAAGACCTCGGCAGTGTTAAGGTCGGTCCACGCAAGATCCTCTTGGGCCATTCTGTCTCCCGCATCTGTGGACGTAATTTCCTGGTAAATCTTCTTTGCCTCGCGAAGCAGGCGTAGTGCCCCTTCCATGTCGCCGTTGGCCTCCAAGATGACCGCACCATCGATGCAATCGCTGGCTAAACCTCCGCGAGCGGTGGCATTGGCGGGGTTGTCCTGTGAGAGCTTTCGAACAACGCTCAGACTTTGGCCGGCGATAGCTACGGCCTCGGCAGTCTTGCCCAGCTCAGCGAGCATCTTGCCAACCGCGATGCGTTGCCCAGCGAGGTAGTAGGGTGCAATCGGACTCGCATGAGGAGCGCTAGCAAGTGGTTCCATGAGCGACGCTGCGCGCTGATAATTCTCCAGGGCACCCGAAAAATTACCAGTCTTCTCCAGGGCTTTGCCTTTGTAATAGTAAATTCCGGACATGCTGAACTGTTGCTGCCGATCACTTGACCCCGATGGGAGGGTGGTCGCCAAGGATTCGGCCTTCTGCAAGGTGCGCAAGTCGCTGTCGAAGTCGCCGGTGCTCTCAAAAGCCCCTGCAGTTCTGAAATAGGCCCCCAGAAGGTCAGCGCGCAGATTCACGTCGTTTGGGCTCGCAGTGGCCAGCGCCTCGCGAATGGCCATTGCTTTCGCATAGCTCGCGGAAGCGCCGGCGAGGTCGGCGAGGTTAGCCATTCCGTTGTACCCCTGAACATCGCCAATCCTCTCGTAGGCGGCGGCGACTTCTCGTTGGAGCGCAGGGTCCGGGCTCTCCTGCGAAAGGCTGTCGAGGTACTCGAGAGCTCGTTTTACCAGGAGTTCCCTTGCCATGGTTGCTCCAGGCAGGTTCCTGATGGAGTCATGAATCTCGAACATTAACGAGTTGGCGAGCTTACGGACATCGTTAAAGCGGCGTTCTGCCCGGGCACGTTGTTCTCGTGCCAGTGCTGCCTGCTCTCTCGCGATCTTTGCCTCGCGAAAGGTTACGATGAGCGCAACGAGGAGAATCACGGCAACCGAGACAGCTGCCAGCACACTGGCTTTGTGGCGAGTGACGAACTTCGAAGTTCGATACCGAACCGTGTCCCTGCGCGCGATAACCGGCAAGTCGTCCAAATGTCTGCGAATATCGGCGGCAAACTGTTCGACTGACGCGTACCGACGCTGCGGCTCCTTGCGCATGGCCATCAGCACGATATTGTCGAGATCGCCGGTTAAACGCCTTTTGAGCTTCTCCGATGAGCCTTCGGCAAACGCACTGACCGTCGCCGAAGTCTTGGGCTGCTCCTTACTTTGCAGGACGTCCAGCAGGTTACGTCCCACGGCCGTACTCGGCTTTTCCGGTTCGAATTCACAAACCGCTCGCGCTAATTCCTGAGCGGTGCGGTTGTTCACGCGATAGGGACTCCTTCCGGTGAGCAACTCGTAAAGCACAGTCCCCAATGAATAAACATCACTCGCCGTCGTTATCGTCTCGCCCTTGATTTGTTCCGGACTGGCATAACCAGGAGTGAGCATGCGAAAGACCGTCAACGTCGGCTCAAATTGGTCTGAAGCTTCGGCGTCCAGAATCTTGGCGATGCCAAAATCCAGCAGTTTGGGTGTGCCGTCCGCGGTCACAAGAATGTTGTTTGGTTTGATATCGCGATGAATAATGAGGCGCTGATGGGCAAACTGCACAGCGGAACTAACCTGCAAAAAGAGCTTCAGCCGGTCGCTGATTCCGAGCTTGTGATGCTTAGAATATTGATCAATAGATTCGCCTTCGATCAGCTCCATGACAAAGTACGGTGTGCCGTCTTCGGTTGTCCCTCCATCGAACAGGCGCGCAATATTAGGATGATCGAGACTGGCCAGAATCTGGCGCTCATTCTTAAATCGGCTGATGACAAAGCCCGAGTCCTTTCCGCCAGACACAACTTTCAACGCAACTTGCTTCTGGTACTGATCGTCGGCGCGGAAAGCGCGATAGACCTCACCCATGCCTCCAACGCCGATCAACTCGACCACTTGGTACGCACCCACACGCCGGTTCAGCATGGAGCGGAGCGAAGTGGAGCTTGGATCGGGCCGCACTTGCCCCATCGGCGATTTCAAGAAGTCGGCCGTAGCCTCTTGATGGGAGGCCAGCAGTGATTCGACTTCGCGGTGCAAGTCGGGATCTTCGACAGCCAACTGCGCCAGGTAGGGGAAGCGCTCATGGGCCTCAAGGCGCAAGGCCTTTTCCATTTGCTCCGCTACTTCTTGCCAACGCTCAGGAGTCACGCTTCGAGCTTCCTCCTATTTCTCGATGCAACCAGGCGCGAGCAACGGTCCAGTCTCGCCCGACAGTAGCCGCGGACACGCCCAGCAGTTGCGAAGTTTCCTCAATCGACAGACCGCCAAAAAATCGCAACTCCACAATGCGGCTCTGGCGTTCGCTGAGACGGGCAAGCCGGCTGAGCGCGTCATCGAGAGCGATGAGATCTACCTCCTTGGATTTCGGTAACAACACGGCCTCATCCAATGCCAAGGTGTATGCCTGCCGCTTCGCCGCGCTTCGACTGCGAGCAAAATCCACTAGAATCTGCCGCATGAGCTGCGATGCGACCGCCATGAAATGGGCACGATTCTGCAGGTGGTTGGGCTCCTGGCTGAGTAGCCGCAGATAGGCTTCATGCACCAGGGCCGTACTCTGCAACGTGTGGTCCGAGCGTTCTGACCGAAGATAGTGATGGGCCAGGCGACGCAGTTCGCCATAGACCAGCGGCACGAGATCGTTCAACGCCCCCTGGTCGCCGTCTCTCCACTTCTCCAGAAGCTGGGTTACCTGGTTGGATGCGAATGGAGACAAATGCCGCCCCTATTCGGGGTGTCACCCCTGTCGACGGCAACGATATCCCCAGGCAATTGGGAAGTCAATGGATAATGAATTCAAAGCGGAACCAATCGGGGATGCAAAATCATGCACCTGCCAAAAGGGGCTCGCATCGAACCGCGAAGTGTTACGCAAGCTGCTGTCGTTCCCGCTGTGAGCAGTTCGTGACAGGTCACGGCGCCCAAGAGCGCATTGGTTTTGTGCTTCAAAAAATAATCCGGCCCAGTCTCCCGTGCGGAAAGCTAGGAACCACTAGAAGATTCAGTGCAATCCTTTTCGGCGGCTACGGCGAGGTGGATGTCTCCAGGCGCTGCTACATTTAAACCGTCCGAACTGAGCACTGAACAGCCGCGTTGCCCGAAGGAGACAGAGTGAAAAAGTATTTCGTTCTCTTACTCGGTGGCTTGTACCATTGGGCAATGAGGCTGTGGAGATCGTCAGCGGCGGGGATGATTGTCCGCCAACTGCAAGGATTCGCGGCTCGGAGTGAGGGTGTGCATGCAATCAGGGTTGCCAGATTTCGCTCGTCTCAAGTCCAACATGAAAGCAAGCTGGATGGCCGGAGATTTTGGCCAGATCGCTAACTTTGCCGTCAAGGCTGCGGAAGAGTTTGTCGCACGAACCACAATCTCGCCCGCTACTCGGGTTCTCGATGTGGCTTGCGGCACAGGGAACACCGCGATCCCTTCTGCACGGGCAGGCGCTATCGTCACAGGTGTGGATATCGCACCCAATCTGCTTGAGCAGGCCAGAAAACGTGCCGCCGCAGAGCACTTGGAAATACGCTTTCAGGAAGGTGACGCGGAGGAACTTCCGGCCGGTGATCGTGAATTCGATGTCGTGCAGACAATGTTCGGGGCCATGTTCGCTCCCCGGCCAGAGCGGGTGGCTGCTGAGTTGATCCGGGTGTGCAGGCCGGGAGGACTCATTGCGATGGCGAACTGGACGCCTGAAGGATTTGTAGGAAAATCTTTTCAAATCACTGCGGAAATGGTGCCACCTCCCGCAGGGGTTCCTGCCCCGGCGCTCTGGGGAAACGAGCAAGTGGTTCGCCAGAGGTTTGCAAACGGGATTTCGAAGCTGAACCTGTCCCGGCACAAAGCAATGTTCGATTATCCTTTCAGTCCAAAGGAAGTGGTGGAATTTTTCCGGCAATACTTCGGCCCTACGCAGGCAACATTCTCAAGACTCGACAAACAGGGTCAATCGGAGTTGGCTTCCCGGTTGGAGTCTTTGTGGACTGAGCACAATATCGCCAGCGAGGGCCGCACGACAATCGAAGCGGAGTATCTGGATGTCAGGGCGATTGTATCCAGCTAAGGGTTCGTTTAGCGGGCAAGTGAGGGAATGGGCATGTAAAGGATTGTTGCCTTGCTGTACGTGGGACACATCAGATGCGAAAAGAATTCAGGTTGAAGCTAAATGGAGATAAGTCTCGCGATGACGCGACTGCATCGTTCACGCTTCCGTTCGACACGCGAGAGGTCTGGGGCAAGGCTAAAGTCCCCGTCAAGGTGACGATCAATGGCTACACCTGGCGCAGTACAGTCGGGAACAGGGACGGGACTCAGTACATCGTCGTGAATGCGGCCGCGCGCCTCCATGCTGGTGTCAAGGCTGGAGACGTCGTTACGATCATCCTTGAGCCGGATACCGAAAAGCGCGACATCGAGATTCCAATCCGACTGCGGAGGTCGCTGGGCGCGAAGCTCACGGAAAAGCTCAACCATCTCTCATTCAGCCACAAGAAAGAATTCGTCGTTTGGTATTCCGAAGCAAAGAAGGAAGACACACGGGCTCGGCGAGTAGAGAAGATGAAGACAATGCTCTTGTCGGGAAAAGTCATCAGCTGATCACGACTGTGCCACAGCGAGTTCGCATGCTGCCTTCTAGATACTCCATCGACTACGAAGCCGTGCTGTCCGAAGCGAGGACGCACAGTACGGTAAACACGACGCTAGCCTTAAAGGAACACCTTCCATCAAGATGGCGCGATGTTTATTTGAGTGCGATCAGGCACGAGCCAAACCTCGTTCGGTTTCGGCATGGCACGTTCGAGTATCTGTGCGACATTTATTCCCAACTGGAAACAACGGGCTCTATCCCCTATGACCAGACAATCGCCGATCGGGTGATCGGCGTGCTAGGGACATCCTCAAGAGCACAACAAACTCGCAATGCTAGACGCATCAGGGTCGAGTTAACCGAAGAACTGGAAGGAACATTGCGGGACGACGGACATTTCATGGCGCACAGCATTGGTGGTGGTTTCGACGTCAATCTTTTCTCTCAGGAAAGGTGTTTGAATCGGGGCTGGTCGCCCCAGGGAAAGATTTATCGCCAGATGGAGAAATATTGCCATGAGCGAGAGGGCATCTTTTGTTTCTCACGCCCTGTTTACGCTGATGGCTCCAGTGTTCCTCGATGGTTGGAGTTCGGGGTCCTGAAGACTGACGACACTCTTTGGGTCGAGGTTTTCGACAACTGAAGCACGCTCGTACGCCGGGGTGCATCTATCCCATAACCTGCAAGTCGGTAGAACCTAAAAGCTATCGATTATCCTGATTGCATGTCTGACGCCAGCGCAGTACGCATGCACGTTGCTGCTCGTGGTCGGCGGATCGAGTATTTCACCATCGTCTGGAACGCGCTGGAAGGAATCGCTGCCGTTGCAGCGGGTGTCATCGCAGGAAGCATTTCCCTCACCGCTTTTGGCATCGATAGTTTCATCGAAGTGACATCCGGGACGGTCTTGCTCTGGCGGATGTCGGTCGATGCGAACGAGCAGCGGAGAGAACGGAGCGAACGTATCGCGCTCCGCCTACTTGGTGTCTGTTTTCTCGTCCTCGCCATCTACGTCGCGGCTGAGTCGATCCGCGAGCTGCTCAGTCGCAATGCGCCGGAGCGCAGCGTGTTCGGTATCGTCATCGCCTGCGTTTCACTCATTGTAATGCCGATACTTTCAAGAGCGAAAAAGCGTGTCGGAACAGAGCTTAACAGCGCGGCGATGCACGCGGACGCAAAGCAGACTGATTTCTGCGTCTACCTTTCAGCAATCTTGTTGCTTGGTCTCGTCCTGAACGCGCTTCTCGGATGGTGGTGGGCTGATCCGGTTGCGGGACTCGTGATGGTGCCAATCATCGTCCACGAGGGTTATCGGAGTCTCAGAGCCGAAACATGCGGCTGCGAGTGAGCCTTTACGCTATCCGCCGCTCAGACTCGTTCTCTTTTTTCACAACTTCGCTAGGCTTCGCGTGAGGTTGGTCCATGTGAAAAAGGAAACACATGCTGCAATAAGTTTCCTGGCAAAGATCGCACTCCTCAAAATGCAAGTCGCACAGTTTGGCTCCGCAGTCGCAACACTCAGCGACCGACGTACGCCCACAAGGGCAGCCATTCGCATCGTCTACGCCGCGAACCATCACAATCTCGCAGTGGCTCACTCTTCGGCTCCGAAGTTTAGGCTATCAAAGCTTAGGCTATCAAGGATCGCGACGAAGATAGGGCGAAGTACACGCGAGCAGGTCCAAACGCCGTTGGGTTTTACCGCATCTACAGTAAACCCTGTAGAGCATTAAATCCTTGTTGTGTTAGGCTTCGCAGAGCAACACCTCCCCCGCGCTTGCCATCGCGGAGGACAGAATGAGCGCCACAGAAAAAGTTAACATCCTGATGGTGGATGACCACCCCGACAAACTACTCACCTACGAGGTGATTCTCAGTGAGTTGGGCGAGAATTTGATTAAGGCTACTTCCGGACGCGAAGCCCTCGAACAACTACTGAAGAACGACGTTGCGGTAGTGTTGTTGGATGTCAACATGCCGATACAGGACGGCTTCGAATTGGCGCACACGATTCGACAGCACCCCCGCTTTGAGAAAACGGCAATTATCTTCATCTCCGCTGTGCGCGTCACCGACCTCGACCGCCTGACTGGGTTTGAGCAAGGCGCCGTGGACTATATTTCCGTTCCGATTGTACCCCGGCTATTACGCGCCAGAGTCAGAGTGTTCGTGGAGTTGTATCGCAAGACGCGAGAACTGGAACGGGTGAATGGCGAGTTACGCACCGTTTCGAGCCGCTTGATAAGGATGCAGGATGAAGAGCACCGGCGGATCGCTCGGGAATTGCACGACGGTCTAGGACAGGAACTCGCTGCCCTGACGATGACCTTAGCGCAGATTCCTGAGTACAAATCGGTTGAAAAGAAAGATCAGGCAGTGAACGAGGCAAGTGAGATCGCGGCTCGCGCCATCCAGCAAGTCCGCAGCATGTCCCACCTCTTGCACCCACCGTTGCTCGATGAGGTAGGTCTGCTGCCTGCCGTTCGGTGGTACTTGGACGGATTGACGAAGCGCAGTGGAATTGCGACATCACTAGAGGTAAAGCCTGCTGATTTCCCACGGCTCACGGGCGACTTAGAAACTGCAATCTTCCGCGTCATTCAGGAAGCCCTCACCAACGTCTTCCGGCATTCGGGAGCAAGAAAGAGTTGGGTTACTCTGTGTCAGCAACACGGAAACGTGACGGTAAGGGTCAGCGACGATGGCAAAGGAGTCGGCCCAGAGATTGCGGGGATGCGACCTGGCAGTTTGGGCATTGGTCTGGCAGGGATGAGGCAACGCGCCAAGGAGTTTGGCGGGACTCTGCGGCTGACCAACGCAAATCCCGGGACGCTCCTCGAGATCGTCATTCCTGCCCGATGCCTAGTTCCCCTGGACGAGCATGCGACCGCCTGAGAAAACGCGGTTTAGCGCAGACCTCCCAATAGTTCGCCGCGCGTCCCCAGTTGATTGACCGAAAAAGCCGGGGAACGCTGGATCCACGGCGCCCCGGCTTTTGGCCGACAGATCAATATCAGTCCGATTTGATTGCGCTGGTGTGGTTCGGGTTGCTTTGGTTGGGCCGATTTTTCACCTGGTCGAATGGGAGGCCGGACCACACACTAGCACGGAGCTTCATGTGACTTCCCAACTTGAGACGCGACGTGCAAATCGAACCACTACGCGACTCTGCCTCACGTTTTAGATGTTTCTAAGTATTGCCTAAAAAGACGAGGGTTCTTATCTTTCAATTTCGGACCTTACACGGACCGGAAGGAGAACGATGAGCCTCCTCAGAGCATGGGCCTTCGCAACCGCTGTCCTCCTCTTCGTCGCAACGGCCTGCGCTCAGACGACAAGCCCAGACGTACCAGTTTCGCCGGCTGATTTAATACGGGCGGTTGTGTCCAGTGAACTGAATCGGCAGGTGGATCGAAGCCACTGGATGTATGACGCAGAGAAAGAGGAATACGGCAAGAAAGAGACTAAACAAGTCGTGCAGTTGCGGGAGTTCTCTGTCGCAAGATTGACCGCGATCAACGGGCAGGCGCTTCTCCCGGCACAACAGCAAGAGGAGACGGAAAGAATCGAAAAGCTGGTGAGTCATGCTGCGGAGCAGCAAAAATTGGAAGAGGTTCAGAAGAAAGACGCAGAGCAATGTCAGGCATTCTTCAAAATGATTCCCGATGCTTTCCTGTTCAGTTACGAAGGACGTGAGGGCGAGTTGATAAGGGTTAGTTTCAGACCAAACCCGAGCTTTCAACCCTCTTCGCGGGAAGCGAAGGTGTTCCATGCGTTGGAAGGCGAGATACTGATCCAGGCCAAGGAACGGAGGCTAGCGGGTATAAGTGGTCATTTGGTAGAGGATGTGAAGTTCCGTGGCGGGTTGCTGGGGCATCTGGAGAAAGGTGGCAAGTTCAGTGTCAAAAGAAGCGAAATTGGTCCCGATCAATGGGCTCTGACAGGCATGGAAGTGGATATGAAAGGAAAGGCGCTATTGCTCAAAACAATCGCTGTGCAGCAGAAGGAATACCGCCACAATTTTCGAAAACTGGCAGACGATCTCTCCGTCGCGGAAGCCGCAAATATCCTCAATGGTCGTGTTACTCTTGCCGCGATCCACTAGCAAGTCAAACTTGATTTCCCCCCTTGCTTTAAGCTGAAAACTAAACCTCTGCGGTCATCGCCCGCACTCGGGGCTGCTACCTGCGCTTGATGACGAATACCGTTTTGTCGTCAATGACATCAGCTTCACCGATTTGCTGTAAGCGTTCATCGCGCTTGACGGCATAGTCAAGCAATGCGTTACAAATTTCGCGGGATGGCTGGTCTTTGTGATTGCGCATCACGCGCTCGAGCTGGGATCGTTCCTCGTCATCATTGCCGTCGTAGACTCCGTCGGTATAGAGGAACAGTATGTCGCCGGGACTCATCAAGGTAATCTCGGCCACATCGGAGGAGTTCACCTGCCGTTTTCGCAGGCTGATCGAGAAATATTTGTTCCGGTCTGGATGATCTTCGGGAATTTCCAGGCCTAGAGGAGGAAACTGCACCATTCGAGCCTGGCCGATCTCCATAAACTTGCCGAACTCGTTAGAAAAAACCAGCGGCGGCGGGTGGCCAAAATTAACGAAACGAAAAAGTCCTTCGGGACGCATTTCGCCATAGAGCATCGTGGCGAGTTCGCGCGCACTGTCTTTGGGATTGCGTCCGAGCGCGTTGCGCGCGGTGACGGACTGCGCCAGCCGCAGATTGATTTTTTCAAAAAACCCCGGCGTAGTTTTTCCGTAGCGGTCAAGTTCCACCAGCATTAAAGCATGAAAGGTATCGTGGACGGTCGATGCAATTTTGGCCGAGATGAGGCCGTGCCCCTGCGCATCCACCAGCAGCACGCCGGCTGTGGTCTTCAACTCCGGAAGATCTTCTGCGATACGCAACTGTTCGGAGCTTTTCGCTCTTCTGTATTCAAGAGGCGTTGATGGCTCGTGGTTCAGCCGAGTTTCCAGCCAGTACACATGGTCATCCACCATATTGCGCTCCGGTTGCCCAGCCGGCAAAGGGTCGAGATAGAGTTTCGCAAGTTTGAGCGCCCGGGCGATGCGGCCATCGATGTTGTAGCGCTGTTGAAAGTTAATGTACTCGAAGAGGTCGCCGCCAACCGTCCCCGCGGGAATGGAGTTGCCATACATATCGATGCCCGCCAGTTGTGGGATTGCGCCTTCGACCGGCATCAGTCGCTTGCGAAGATATTCGTCGATTGTGGGGCCGAAAGATGATTGATTCATGGCCAGAGATTTGCACCGCCTAAGATATTGATTATCGGTGGTAGCCTTGTCTTGTGGCAAAGGAATCGGCCAGCAAAATTCTTTCGATCGACGGGCGGGAAGTCCAGATCACGAACCCCGAGAAGTTGTATTTTTCTTCGCAAATAAAAGTCACCAAGCTCGAACTGGTTCAGTACTATCTCTCTGTCGCTCCGGGTGCGCTGGCGGGGATTCAAGATCGACCAATCGTCCTGAAACGTTTCGTCAACGGCGCCGAGGCGGAGGCGTTTTATCAAAAGCGCGCGCCAGAGAAGCGACCAGCCTGGTTGCGCACGGTCACTTTGTCGTTCCCTTCCGGCCGAACTGCGGAGGAAATCGTGGTCGATGACACGTCCGGACTTGCCTGGATTGTAAATCTTGGCTGCATCGAACTACACCCGCATCCGGTGCGCTCCGTCGACCTCGATCATCCGGATGAATTACGCATCGATCTGGATCCGATTCCCGGTGTTAGTTGGGATGATGTTCGCCGCGTCGCACTTGAAGTTCAGAGCTTTCTCGATGGAGTCGGCCTTCGAGGCTGGCCGAAAACCAGCGGCTCGCGCGGCATCCACGTTAATGTACGTATCGAACCGCGTTGGACGTTCACGCAGGTTCGCCGAGCGGCTGTTGCCTTATCGCGAGCGGTCGAGCGCCGCGCCCCAACACTGGCCAGTTCGAAGTGGTGGAAGGAAGAGCGACATGGCGTCTTCCTTGACTATAACCAGAACGCGAAGGATCGGACGACATGCTCTGCCTATTCAGTGCGTCCGCTCCCGGATGCTCGCGTTTCGACTCCTCTTTATTGGGAAGAGGTTCCTGATTGCAATCCGGCGGACTTTACCATCTTCACAGTTCCTGAGCGCTTCGCGAAAATCGGCGATCCACATGCCGAGATGGATGCATCGCCGGGCTCGCTGGAAAAATTGCTGGAACTTGCCGATAAGGATGAAGCGGCCGGTATCGCCGACGCACCCTGGCCTCCGCACTTCCGCAAGATGGAAGGCGAGGCTGCGCGCGTGATGCCTTCCCGCGCGAAATCTGGCGCTAAGAAGATAACGAAACCGCGCGTGAAGATGCCCTTGATTACGGTCGCGAATTCGCCTGATAAAGCGGCGGCGCTGGCGGGTCTTGAGCGATGGAAGGCCAAACATGCGGATGTCGCAAGTCTGCTTGCCGTGGACGACGTGCTGGTCGATTCCATGCGAGGCCGCTCATCCACGTGGACACGCATCCGCATCAACCTGCGTCATGTCCCAGAAGAACAACGGCCCCCGCAGGAAACTCCAGAGCCAGACGATGATCCGACACGGGAGTGGCGAGAGCGTTGGAAGAAGAAAAATACAAATGAGTAAGACTCACCTTCCGTGTGGAAAGATTGCCGCCAGTTCCTGGGGAGGAACAACTTCAAGCTGGGCGTAGGTACAATCGGTGGGCTTCTTGTCCGTTCGCCATCTGCGGAATTGCGCCGTGTGCCGGAAGCGATCTCCCTGCATGTGATCATAAGCAACTTCTACAATCAATTCAGGCCGCACTGGCTCCCACGACAAATCTTTGCCTTGGCTCCAGCGACTCTGTCCCCCCGGCATTCGCTTGACACCCTCACCATTCTCGGTCGCGTACTCAGCCCAAGCCTTCCACGGATGGTTCATCAGCGCATCTTTTCGATACGGCTTGAGAAACTCCACCAACTCTTCTCGTTTTGCGGTACTGAAACTCGCACAGACTCCGACGTGTTGCAAAGCGCCGGCATCGTCGAACAAACCGAGCAGCAGTGAGCCGACCATTGTGTGCTCGCCTTTTTTATGCCAGCGGAATCCAGCAACTACACAATCGCAGTCGCGTTCGTGTTTCACTTTAAGCATCACTCGCTTATTCGGCTCGTAAGTTCCTGCAGGATCTTTGGCCATCACACCATCCAAGCCTGCGCCTTCAAAGCGGCGAAACCAATCGGCGGCAATGCTTCGATCGCTCGTTGCAGGTGTGAGATGAATCGGCGGTGAAGCTAAACCAAGCAGCAACTCCAGTTCGCGTCGCCGCTTTTGAAATGCCTCGCCTCGGAGATCGCGATCTCCGAGGCAAAGCAGATCGAAGAATACAAAAGATGCCGGAATCTGCCCTGATAAAAGCTTTACGCGCGATGCGGCAGGATGCAGACGTAATTGCAGCGCATCAAAATCAAGCCCATGATTTTTGACGATGACCATCTCTCCATCGAGCACACAACGTGCGGGCAGCGCAGCGCGCAGTGGCTCCAGTAACTCAGGAAAGTAACGATTGAGTGGTTTTTCATCGCGGCTTTGGATGAAAATCTCATCTCCATCGCGAAACATCAGCGCGCGAAAACCATCCCACTTGGGTTCGAAGATCCAATCGCCCTCGGCGGGTAATTCGTCTACTCGTTTCGCGAGCATCGGCAGGATCGGCGGATTTACCGGAAGGTCCACACCCCATGGTATAACCTGGCTTCATCTTTTGATCGCGGCCGAAAACGAATCCTGTTCAATGAATCTCGACTACCTTCGCCGTTTCGCCGTCAACCAAAGTCTGTTCGCACCCACCACGCTGAAGCGCGCGCTACACAGATTTGGCTTTGTGCAGGCTGATCCGATCCGCGCGCCAGCCCGCGCGCAAGACCTGATCCTGCGCCATCGTGTGAAGAACTATCGTGCCGGCGATCTTGAACGCAACTACACGAAACTCGGCATCGAGGAAGACTTTTTCGTCAACTATGGCTTCGTAACCCGATCCTTGCAGGCGCTGATGCATCCGCGCAGGGACAATTCGGTTGGGCAAGCACAGCCCCCCTGGCCCGCTGCCCGCAGAAAACGCGCGCAGCTTTTGCTCGACTTCGTTCGCGAACGCGGCGCCGTACACCCGCGCGAGGTCGATGAGCATTTCTCCCATGGCAAGGTGAAGAATTATTGGGGCGGCTCATCGAACGCCACGACGCGTCTGCTCGACGCCATGCACTACCAGGGTCTGCTGCGTATTGTGCGCCGCGATGGCGGGGTTCGCATTTACGCCGCGCATCAGCACGAGCCGCGGCAAGCCGATGCAGATATCTACCGCACACATCTCGATACCCTGGTTGACATCGCGGTCCGCATCTATGCCCCATTGCCCGCGAGAAGCCTTCCATTTCTGCTTCGGCGCTTGCGCTATGCCACTCCGCAATGGCAGGACGAAGTGACTGCTGCTATCCAGCGAGCCAAACAACGGCTCTCGCATGCCCAGGTCAAGGGCATCGATTGGTATTGGCCTGCCGAGGTAGATGCGGCGGGCAACATGTCACAAGATTCAGTCCGCTTGCTTACCCCCTTCGATCCGGTGGTCTGGGACCGCACCCGCTTCGAATTATTATGGGGATGGGTCTACCGTTTGGAAGCTTATACGCCGCCCGCGAAACGTATACGCGGCTACTATTCGCTACCGCTGCTTTGGCGAGATCGCGTGATCGGTTGGGGCAATTTGGCGGTAAAAAACGGTGAGCTCCATTCAGAGCTCGGATACATTAAATCGGCGCCATGCGATCCCGCTTTCAAACTTGAACTTGATGCGGAAATGAACCGGATGCGAACGTTTCTGGGTCTTTGATTCTTAATCGCTGACCATTGCGGAGCCGGTGAGCCGACGCACTTTGATGTCCCGCATCGGCGGTCGACCGAAGAAACCGCTTGTGCTCGCGATTAAACTGACTCGCACTCTCATAGCCGACTTCGAACGCCGCGCTCGCGGCATCGATCCCTTCAGCGAGCATTCGTTCTCCCGTCGCAAATAATCGAAGCTGTTTCTGGTATTGAAGTGGGCTCATCGCCGTCAATGCGCGGAAGTGATGATGAAGAGTTGACATTCCCATGCGTGCTATTTCCGCGAGTTCCTCTACACGCAAGGGTTTCGTGTAATTAGCCCGGAGCCAAGCGATCGCTTTCGCTGTTGGAGTGATTCCTGCGCCCAGCATTCTTCGACTGCTCCGGGTCGGCTAGTCGAAGTATTGTTTTTGCCTTGGAGCGTTTCGATGTCCTCCTATGTGCCATACCGGGCGGCTTCCTACGCCGCGCCAGTATGGTCGTTGAGTTCGAGGCTTATGGTCTCGACGCTCCTTTCCGGTTGGCCGACCAACCATCTGGAAAAGTCGCATCTGGCAGTACGCCTGGATTTCAAAAACCCGGAAGGGTCAGGCTCAATGCCCGCCTACTTGCCCGTTACCGTCCCGCGGAATAAACTTCGGAAACGTTGGTTACCCCCCACCATCCCGGAGCCGCCATGATCGGTCAAACGCTCGGCCGGTACCACATCGTCGAACGCCTGGGCGAAGGTGGTATGGGCGTAGTGTTCCGCGCCAACGATCCGCGACTGGAGCGCGACGTGGCGCTCAAGGTACTGAAGCAGGACGCGCTTCACGACGAAGATTCGAAGCGTAGGTTCCGGCTCGAAGCGCGCGCCCTTTCACAACTGCTCCACCCCAACATCGCCACGCTGTTTGATTTCGACTCCGATCGTGGTGTCGATTTCCTTGTCCTCGAGTTCGTGCCCGGCGAGTCGCTGGCCCACACGCTCAGGAACGGCCCGCTCCCCGAGACCCGGGCCCGCGCCATCGCACTGGATGTCTCCGAGGGCCTCCAGTCAGCGCATGAGAAGGGCATCGTCCATCGCGACCTCAAGCCCGGGAACATCATCATCACGCCGCGCGGGCGCGCCAAGGTACTCGACTTCGGCCTCGCCCGGGTCATGCCCGAAGGCGCGAGCCTTACTCAGTCGTCCTCCATCAGCGGTCCCGGTGCCCTTGTCGGCACCGTGCCCTATATGTCGCCCGAGCAAGTGCGAGACGGTCGCGCGGACGCAAGTTCCGATCTCTACGCGCTGGGCGCTCTTCTGTTCGAGATGACAACAGGGAGGCGCCCATTTTGCGGTGACGATGTGCTCTCGCTGCTCTACCAGATTGCCCACGAGTCTGCGCCGCTCCTGCGGGTTGTTCGCCCTGGTCTCTCGGCCGAGCTCGAGGCGGTGGTGGCGCGTTGCCTCCAAAAGGAACCGCTGCGCCGCTTTTCAGACGCAGGTGCCCTGTTGCGCGCGCTGCGGGGCGAGACTTCGGACGACGGTCGACGATTGCCCACTGGGATTGCCGCGTCAGCAGGCGCCACTGTTGGCTCGATGCCCGCTGGAAGCATTCAATCGCTGGTGGTTTTGCCATTCGAAAATCGCTCGGGCGACCCGGCCCAGGAGTTTTTTGCCGACGGGATGACCGATGCCCTCATCGCCGACCTCGCGCAGATTGCAGCGCTGCGGGTCATCTCTCGCACTTCGGCGATGCGGTTTAAGGGGACCCATCCGCCATTATCCGAACTTGCGCGGGAACTGCGTGTGGATGGCGTAGTCGAGGGCTCGGCGCTGCAGGTCGGCGACCGGGTGCGCATCACGGTGCAGTTGGTCGATGTGGCGAGCGACCGGAGCCTTTGGGCGAAGAGTTACGAGCGCGGCCTTACCGACATCCTTGGCCTCCAGAGCGAGGTCGCGCACGCGATCGCCGACGAGATTCGGATCCAAGTGACACCCGACGAACGGGCAAGACTGCGATCCAAGGGAGCGGTCAATCCCGCGGCCCACGTCGCCTACTTGCAGGGATCGTTCTTGTGGAACCGATTCACCGGCGACTCAGTAAAGGAGGCAATCCTGCGTTTCGAGGAGGCGCTGGCGAGCGATCCCAATTACGCAGCCGCCTACGCCGGGCTCGCCGACAGCTATATCATGCTGGCAAACCACCACATCCTCCCGCCACGCGAGGGTTACTCGTTGGGACGCAAGGCCGCGGAGCGAGGACTCTCCCTCGATGAATCGCTGGCCGAGCTCCACACGTCGCTAGGCTGGATTCATCGTCTTTTCGACTGGGATTGGCCGGCCGCGGAGCGCGAGTGTTTGCGGGCGATCCAGATCAACCCGGGCTATGCGTTCGGACGAAGTCGATATGCGCTACTGCTATCGGGGATGGGGCGTCACGAGGAAGCCATTGCCGAGGCCCAGCGGGCGTATGAACTGGATCCTCTCAATCTGCTCATCTACACCGTGGTGGGCGATACTCTGTTCTACGCGCGCCGCTTTGAACGCTCGCTGACGCCTTACCGCAAGTGCCTTGAGCTGGATCCAACCTTTGGAGCAGCCCACACCGATCTCGCGCGCTCGCTGGAGCATGTGGGCCGGGCCGAAGAAGCAATCAAGGAGTTCGTCCGAGGAACCACGGGACCTGATGGCTTGCCGCGGCCCTCGTCCGGCTTGGCGATCCTCTACGCCCGGGCCGGGCGTCTAGGCGATGCCCGCGCCATCCTGGAGGCAGTGCAAGAGTTGTCGCAAAAGCAATTTGTCTCGCCCTACGGCATCGCTTCGTACTACGCAGTGATCGGGGACAATGACCGCGCGCTCGATTGGCTGGAGAAGGCGTACTCTGAGCGCGATGGCACGCTGGTGTGGCTCAAGGTGCACCCGCGGCTTGATGGGCTACGGGGTGAGCCACGCTTTCGCGATCTGCTTGCGCGCATGCGGCTTGATTCGTGAGGAGCAGCGGAAAGTATTTGGTTTGGCGGGCCGAATCTTCTCCAAGCCCGTTTCTGGACACGTTCGTTTCAACGCGGCGGTCAACACGATGCCCTTTTTGAGCGCCGCGAGTCGAGCGATGTAATTATCTAGGCAAGGGCCTGGCGGAGATATCCTGCTACGTCGCTAACGAAGCGATGTACCGACACCTCTGCGATGCGGTAGCCGACAATGGCGTTCATGGTTCTTCCCACGGCTCCAAACGGCGGTTCGTAGACCCCGGAGAAATCCAATTGCGTTTCGGTCGAGGTCAGCGGATACACGGAAAGCTCGCCCTTCATGAGCGGAAACAATCTCGGCATGGTCGCGGCCTCCCACTCCAGCAGCAACCGCGTGGTAGGAATTGAAGTGGTGTCAACGACCTTTTCCTCAATGTTTCTCACAGAAATATTGATGTCGGTCTTAACGCCAATACCACCAAAGTCGACGTGAAGTTCAGCGGCGACCGATTGCGCCCGGGAAGCGGCCGCTTTCGTAGCCGACTGGAACACCGTGAGTGCGTTCTGTTTCAACGCATCGCGGACGCGCTCGTAGGGACGGTTCACATAGTCGTAGCTGCGAATCTCGCGTCCGGTACTCATGTTTCATCCATCTGGACAGAGAGTCTTCAAACTAGCAGTCACGAAAACTGTACCATAGCGCGCTCGTACCGGAGTCCGATTGCGCCTTCCGAGGAGCCTCTCGGGTTAATTCTGCTACCCCCGTTTGGTTGAGGCATTGTTTCTGAGAACAATGACCATGAATTTCGCTGTATCATGGCTACCGCCCGTATTCAATCGCAATCAAGGCTAGCGGTTGATAGCGGATAAAAAATCGGACAGACGCGTAAGGAGGCTCGATGTCTCAGATTGACGTTCCATTGACGCGCGCGGGTTTCGGACAGACGCAGCGAGCCGACAATTGGTGGGTACAGCCGCTGGTAGTGTTTCTTGGTTTGTCGGCATTCATCGTTTACTCTACGTGGGCTGCTCTGCAGGGACAGCATTTCAGGTTCGGGCCGTATCTCTCACCGTTTTATTCCCCCGAATTATTCGGCCCCGCCCACGAAGGTTGGTTTGGTCCGAACCCAAGTTGGATGCCTGCTTGGGTCACAGGAGCGCTGCTGATTCTGTGGGCGCCGGGTGGCTTTCGAGTGACCTGCTACTACTATCGCGGGGCGTATTACAAAGCTTTTTGGGCGGACCCGCCTTCCTGCACCGTGGGCGAGCCGCGGAAGACATATCTCGGCGAACGATCGTTTCCTCTGATTCTGCAAAACGTCCACCGGTATTTTCTTTATCTGGCCCTGGTATTTCTCTTGATTCTAGCGAGAGACGTGTGGGACGCGTTCTGGTTCGAGGGCCGGTTTGGCATCGGCATCGGCACTCTCGTCTTGTTGACGAACCTGACGCTGCTGAGCTCCTACACTCTGGGATGCCACTCCTTTCGACATCTGGTCGGCGGTTTTCGCGATCGGTTGGCGGGGGCGCCGGCCCGCAAGCGAGTCTACGATTGCGTGAGTTGCCTGAACCAGCGTCACATGCTGTTCGCCTGGTGCAGCCTCTTCTCGGTTGCGTTTTCTGATTTGTACGTGCGGATGTGCTCGATGGGTATCTGGACGGATTGGAGGATCGTCTAGTGAGCGAGTACATCACGCATGAGCACGACGTTCTGATCATTGGAGCCGGGGGCGCCGGTCTGCGGGCTGCCATCGAAGCCTCGGCCGCCGGCGTAAAGGTCGCGGTCATTTCGAAATCTCTTCTTGGCAAAGCACACACCGTCATGGCCGAGGGCGGCATAGCCGCGGCGATGGGAAATGTGGACGACCGGGACAGCTGGCGGGTTCACTTTGCCGACACGATGCGCGGCGGTCAATACCTGAGTAACTGGCGGATGGCGGAACTGCATGCCAAGGAAGCTCCGGCATGCGTGCGCGAACTGGAGGCCTGGGGCGCACTTTTTGATCGCACCAGCGACGGCCGAATTCTTCAGCGGAATTTCGGCGGCCATCGGTATCCTCGGCTCGCCCATGTGGGCGATCGGACCGGCCTGGAAATGATCCGCACTCTTCAAGACCATGGAATCCATCTCGGTCTCGACGTTTTCATGGAACACACAGTCGTCACGCTGCTGAAGGACGGTGGCCGCATCGCAGGCGCGTTTGGATACGACCGCGAGCGCGGCCGATTTCACCTGTTCCGCGCCAAAGCCGTGGTGCTGGCAACGGGAGGAATTGGAAGGGCTTACAAAATCACCAGCAACAGTTGGGAATATACGGGCGACGGCCATTCGCTCGCCTACCAAGCCGGTGCGGCGCTGATGGACATGGAATTTGTGCAGTTCCACCCTACGGGAATGATTTGGCCACCCAGCGTGCGTGGCATTCTGGTCACGGAAGGAGTGCGCGGCGAGGGAGGGGTGCTGCGCAATCGGAATGGCGAGAGATTCATGTTCAAAGATATTCCGCCGCTCTACGCCAACCAGACCGCCGATACAGAAGAAGAAGGCTGGCGGTACACGCAGGGGGACAAGAACGCGAGACGCCCGCCCGAACTGCTGACCCGCGACCACGTGGCTCGTTGCATCCGGCAGGAGGTTCGAGAAGGGCGGGGCAGTCCTCACGGCGGTGTGTTCCTGGACATTGCGTGGATCAAGGAGAGAATTCCGAACGCGGCCGAGCATATAAAGAAGAAGCTGCCCAGTATGTATCACCAGTTCAAGCAGCTCGCCGACATTGACATTACCCAGGAGCCGATGGAGGTTGGTCCTACAACTCACTACATGATGGGAGGTGTGAAGGTGGACGCTGACTCCCAAATGTCGGACGTGGCAGGCCTGTTTGCAGCGGGAGAGTGCGCGGCTGGTCTGCATGGCGCCAACCGGCTCGGTGGAAACTCACTCTCCGATTTATTAGTGTTCGGCAAGCGGGCCGGTG